>Ga0308172_1000017_pt1 | contig 435480 bp, 427 predicted proteins | sample PhyGR2_FD_202134 | JGI IMG/M metagenome (GOLD analysis project Ga0308172, IMG submission 202134) | Phyllosphere microbial communities from UC Gill Tract Community Farm, Albany, California, United States - DLSLSG.R2 | ecosystem: Host-associated > Plants > Phyllosphere > Unclassified | place... | reverse complement strand
TCGCGCGCCCCGCCCAGGTCGTTGACCACCAGCTTGGCTCCGCGCGCCGCCAGAGCGAGCGCGTGTTCTCGCCCCAGGCCGCCTCCGGCGCCCGTCACGATCGCCACCTGTCCGTCAAACCGCATCGAGCCACGCTTTGGAATCTTCACAACCATCCTCCGGAATGTCGGTTGCATTAAAAGACCATTTCATGAGTGGCGTCACGATCGTTCGTGAAGAATTCTGCTGCTCCCTTTTGCCCGGGTCCGATATTAGAGAACCCGTTGATCGAGTTCCTATGGCCTCTGGTCGGCAGCGACCATGCAGAAGGCCCACCTCAACCTGACACCCAGATCTCGGGCACGCCAAGCAACGGAAGCCTGTTGGCGTCCAAGCACCGGAGAGCGCTGAGCCTCCATATCTCGACCGATTTCCGCCGAATTCAGCGGTCGATGCTTGACCATAAACCATGCATCTCTTGCGGGAAGGTCGAGGCCTTTCGCCGCACATCGTGCCTGGTGAAGAGCTCAAGCGGGGGCCACCCTTCCCAGCCCTCTCAGCGATGGCGCTCGTGACAGGGTTAAAACTTACCCGCGACATCGGCGTATCGACGTCGCAACGCGACGGCAGGATGTATCTCGGGGCGCCGGCGCAGGTCTTCAGCGTCACCAGTATGTTGAGTATTTGAGTCGAGAGGGTAGGCGTTGTGAGGGCGTGAGCGCTTCATGCGTGCGGCCAGGATCGACCAGACCGCACGCCCGAAATTCACCTCGGTCTACCCCTGTTCCTGGAGTTCGCTCTTCCAAGCCATGCTGAGCAAAATGAACTTCAGGCCGAGCATGATGGTCGGCAGCGTCGCCACCTTCCTTAAGCAGGATCAGCATGATCCGGATCTCAGTGGGGCTGAGCGAACGGTCGCGCGATCGGAAAGACGCTGTGGACTCCGAGTTCACGTCGTTTGCGGGATTGTTGATCTTCTCTCCGTGGAGGATGTCGGCCGGCTCATGTAGCGGGTGCTGCCCGCCATCGGCGCGATCCATCCAGCCTCGGGCGACCTATGCGAAATCGCGAGTTTCTTTCAAGCGACGTTTAGCGCTCTGATTTTCGACGGCGGGGAGCAGCGTCTCGTCAGCCGGCCCGACAAAACGAAAGGCACCCTCAGAACAGCTCCGAATGTCTCTCTAGAAATCGCAATGTTATAGAAGACTTATCGAGCGTTTCGGAAGCGATACTGAATGCTACCGAAGGGTCAGGACTATTCCCACTCGATCGTCCCCGGCGGCTTCGACGTCACGTCGTAGACGACGCGGTTGACGCCGCGGACCTCGTTGATGATGCGGGTGGCGGTCTTGGAGAGGACGTCCCACGGGAACTGGTAGAAGTCGGCGGTCATGCCGTCGGTGGAGGAGACGGCGCGCAGGGCCAGGACCTTTTCATAGGTGCGGGCGTCGCCCATGACGCCGACGGTCTTGACGGGCAGCAGGACGGCGAAGGCCTGCCAGATTTTGTCGTAGAGACCCGCCTTGCGGATCTCGTCGAGATAGATGGCGTCCGCCTGTTGCAGGGTCTCGACGGCGTCCGGCGTGATCTCGCCGGGGATGCGGATGGCCAGGCCCGGTCCGGGGAACGGGTGGCGACCCACGAAGGCGTCGCTGAGCCCCAGTTCGCGGCCCAGGGCGCGAACCTCGTCCTTGAATAGTTCGCGCAGAGGCTCGACCAGTTTGAGTTTCATATAGTCGGGAAGGCCGCCGACATTGTGGTGGCTCTTGATGACGTGGGCCTTGCCGCTGGACGAGGAGACGCTCTCGATCACGTCCGGATAGAGGGTGCCCTGGGCCAGGAATTCGGCGCCCTCGATCTTGGCGGACTCGCGATCGAACACCTCGATGAACAGCCGGCCGATGGTCTTGCGCTTGGTCTCGGGGTCGGAAATGCCGGCCAGTTCGCCGAGGAATTCCTTTGATGCATCAACATGCACCAGCGGGATGTTGTAGTGTTCCCGGAACAGGGCCGTGACCTGGGTCGCCTCGTCCTTCCTCAACAGGCCGGTATCGACGAAGACGCAGGTCAGTTGATCCCCGATGGCCTCATGGATCAGAACGGCGGCGACCGAGGAGTCAACGCCGCCCGACAGGCCGCAGATCACTTTGGCGTCGCCAACCTGTTCGCGGATCTGGGCGATCTTCTCGTCGCGATAGGCGGCCATGGTCCAGTCGCCCTTCAAACCCGCGATCCCGTGGGTGAAGTTCTTCAGCATCTGATGGCCACGCGGGGTGTGCATGACCTCGGGGTGGAACTGCACGCCGTAGAAGCGGCGGGTCTCGTCAGCGATCACCGCATAGGGCGAGCCGTCGGACGAGGCGACCACGTCGAAGCCTTGCGGAATGGCGACGATCTTGTCGCCGTGGCTCATCCAAACCTCTTCGTTCTCGCCGACGGGGGCCAGGTCGGCCAGCAGGGGCGAGGTCTTCTGAACCGTGATCTCGGCGCGGCCGAACTCGCGCGTGTGGCCGCCCTCGACCTTGCCGCCCAGCTGCTCGCACATCGTCATCTCGCCGTAGCAGATGCCCAGAACCGGCACGCCCGCCTCGAACACGCCCTGCGGCGCGCGGGGACTGCCCTCTTCATGCACGCTCTCGGGACCGCCCGACAGGATGATGGCCGCCGGGTTCATGGCCGTCAGAGCCGCTTCCGCCTTCTGGAACGGATGAATCTCGCAATAGACGCTGGCCTCGCGAAGGCGGCGCGCGATCAGCTGCGTCACCTGGCTTCCGAAGTCGACGATGAGGACCTTTTGGTGGTCTTGCGGCGTGGTCATGGCGTGATCGAATCCGGGGCAGGAAGTTGGGCGGGGTCTTGGCCGGGCGGGGCCGATATTTCAAGGGCGGGAAACTCAAGAGCGGCGAGGCCATCGGCCTCCAGCATGGCGGTCAGGCGATCCAGGGCGACGGCCAGGGTCTCGTCCACATGATGCAGGGTCGAGGTCCAGTCCTCCAAAGCCTTCAACTCGGCGCGACCGTCCGACACGCCGCGCAAGGCGATCAGAGGCACACCGAAGGTCTGGGCGGCGCGGACCAGGGCCCAGGTCTCCATGTCCACCATCTCGGTGTCGATGGCGTCATAGGCGACGCCGGACACGACGTTCGCACCGGTCGACAGCGTCGCCGTCGGCACGCCGGGGATCGGGCACGGCAAAGGCAGGACGGCGGGCTGGTCCAGCAAGGGGGTCACGCCCTTCGGAAAACCCAGCGGGCTGGCGTCCATGTCGCGATAGGCGACGGACGAGGCCTGATAGACCGCCGCATGATCCAGCACCCGCGATCCGCACGAGCCCAGCGATACGATCAGATCCGGCAGATCGCCCGCCGCCTCCAGCCGCGCCAGGGCCGCGCTCAGGCTCACGGCGGCCTCGACCGGACCGACGCCGGTCATCAGCGGCGCGATCCGGGCCTGAAGGTGCAGGCCGTATTCAGCAGGCGCGGCCATGACGTAGAGCAGCGAGACCCCGCCATGCCGCGCCAGCTTCATGCCGCGCGCTCGTAGACGGCGGCGAAGAAGCCGTCAGTGTCGGCCGAGGCTGGCGACAGCCGAAGGCGCGCCCCGGACGCCAGCTCGGCGAACTTCGCCTGCGCCGCCTGGCTCAGTTGCGGCGACGACAGCACATCGGTGACGGCGATCGGGCGGAAGTCGGGATTGGCGGCCTCGAAGGCGTCCACGCTGGCCTCGTTCTCGCGCGCCAGCATCGAACAGGTCACATAGACCAGACGGCCGCCCGGCTTCACCAGCTTGGTCGCCTGGCTCAAAATACGCACCTGCAGGCCGTGCAGCTTTTCGACCTCTTCGGCGGTCAGACGCCAAGCGTCTTCGGGACGACGACGCCAGGTGCCGGACCCCGAACAGGGCGCATCGACGAAGACCAGATCGGCCTGCCCGTTCAGGTCTTCCAGGCCGCCGCCGTTCTGACCGATCAGGACCAGCTCCGCCTCGACGGCCGCGCGCTGCAGGCGAGGACGAATGTTCTCCAGCCGCTTGTTGACGACGTCCGAGGCGACCAGCTTGCCTTGCGCCTTCATCGCCTGGGCCAGACCCAGCGTCTTGCCGCCGCCGCCGGCGCAGTAATCCACCACCGTCATGCCGGGTGCGGCGCCCGCCAGCCAGCAAACGACCTGGCTGCCTTCGTCCTGGATTTCGAACCGGCCGGCCTTGAAGCCTTCCAGCGCCTGAATGTTGGGCGGCGGTTCCGACGGCACGCGCAGGCCGACGGCCGACCAGGGCGTGCGCGAAACATCAAGACCGGCAACTTTCAGCTCGGCCTCGACCTCATCGACCGTGGCGGCCGCATCGTTGACGCGCAGGTCGATTGGCGCGCGCGGCGCCATCAGGGCATGGGCTTCCTCGGCCCAGCGATCGCCGAAGGTGGCCTTGAAATCCTCGACCACGAACTCAGGCAGGCCGGCGGCGACCCAGCCCGGCAGTTCGCCCTGCCCCGCCGTGATGCGGCTGCGCTCCTGTTTGGACAGCGGGCGCGGACCATAGCCGTCGCCCGAATGCAGGGCCTCGATCTCTTCCAAGGACAGGCCGTCGATGGCGTGCAGCGAACCGATGACCAGGGCCCGACCGTCTTCACGCCCGCCCATGATCCACGACAGGCGGCCGCGCGCGCGCAGCACCTTATAGACCCGGTCGGCGATGGCGCGCCGGTCCTTGGACCCGGCGTAGCGGTTGGCCGTGCCCCAGGCCTTCATCACGGCCTCGGCCGGTTGGCGGCCCTGGGCGATGGAGTCCAGGACGGAGGCGGCGGCGGCGAGGCGAGCGGCTGGGGTCAATTCAGGCTTTCAAACGAAGAACAGGGACGCCAGGACCATGACCAGTCCCGCAAGCGAGACCACCCAGACCAGCGACCGGATATAGGGAACGCCGAAGGCGTAGAGCGGCACATAGACCACCCGCGCCCAGAAATAGAGCGCTGCGCCCCACACCGTCAGGGCGCTGGACGCGCCGATGACATGGGCGATCAGCACCGCGCCAATGAACAGCGGCAGGGTTTCGTACAGATTGGCCTGGGCGCGTTCGAGACGGCCGGTCAGCGGCTTCTTCGCCTCCGGCGTCTCGTCGCGCGGACCCGCATTCCATTTCGAGCCGAACTCGGCCGTCCGCGCCCCGGCGGGCAGGAAGATCTGAACCAGGGCGAGGATCAGCATCAGGGCCAGATAGGTAAGTTCGGTCGTCATGGTCGCCTACCCCTGCCGATAGTTGGGCGCTTCACGCGTGATCATCACGTCGTGGACATGGCTTTCACGCAGACCCGCGCCGGTGATGCGCACGAAGCGGGCGCGCTCCTGGAACTCAGGAATGGTGCCGGCGCCGACATAGCCCATGGAGGCACGAAGGCCGCCGACCATCTGGTGCAGGACCGGGCTGATCGGCCCCTTGTAGGGCGTCTGACCCTCGATGCCCTCGGGCACCAGCTTCTCGGACGAGACTTCCTTCTGGAAATACCGGTCCGCCGAGCCGCGGGCCATCGCCCCCACCGAGCCCATGCCGCGATACGACTTGTAGCTGCGGCCCTGGTACAGGAAGACCTCGCCGGGGCTTTCGTCGGTGCCCGCGAACATCGAGCCCATCATGGCCACGTTGGCGCCCGCCGCGATGGCCTTGGCCAGGTCGCCCGAATATTTGATGCCCCCGTCGGCGATGACCGAAGCGCCCGTGCCCCTGGCCGCGCGCGCGGAGTCCATCACCGCCGTCAGCTGCGGCACGCCAACGCCGGCGACGATGCGGGTGGTGCAGATGGAGCCGGGACCGATGCCCACCTTCACCGCATCCGCGCCTGCGTCGATCAGGGCCCGCGTCGCATCATAGGTCGCGACATTGCCGGCGATGATCTGCAGACGGTTGTTCTCGCGCTTGATCCGCTCGACCACCTGGGCGACCGAGGCGGAGTGACCGTGGGCGGTGTCGATCACGACCACGTCGCAACCCGCTTCGGCCAGCGCCATCGCGCGCTCGTATCCCGCGTCGCCGACGGTGGAGGCTGCGCCGACCAGCAGGCGGCCCTGCTCGTCCTTGGCGGCGTTGGGGAAGGCCTGGGCCTTCTCGATGTCCTTCATGGTGATCAGGCCGACGGCCCGATAGTCCTCGTCCACCACGATAACGCGTTCGATCTTGCGGGTCTTCAGCAACTCGCGCGCTTCGTCGCGGCTGGCGCCTTCGCGGACCGTGATCAGGTCGCCCGTGGTCATCAGCGAGGCGGCGGTGACGTTCAGGTCGCTCTCGAAGCGCATGTCGCGGTGGGTCAGCATGCCGACCAGCTTGCCCGTCGCCGGATCCACAACGGGGAAGCCGGTGATCTTCTTACGCGCCACGATCTCGCGCACTTCGCCCAGCGTCGTCTGCGGGCCGACCGTGACCGGATTGACTACCATCCCGCTCTCATAGCGTTTGACGGCGCGGACCTCGTCGGCCTGCTCCTCGATGGTCATGTTGCGGTGCAGAACGCCCAGACCGCCGGACTGGGCCATGGCGATGGCCAGACGGCTTTCCGTCACCGTGTCCATGGCGGACGACAGCAGCGGAATATTCAGTTTGATGTCGCGCGTCAGCTGGGTCGAGACATCGACCATCGCCGGCATGAACTCGGATGCGCCGGGTTCCAGCAAAACATCGTCGAAGGTCAGTCCTTCGCGTATCTCCATAGGGAGTCTCCGTTTTGCGGGCCGCGTATAACGGGATGCGGGGGTCGGGGGCAAGGCCGATTGCGGTTATAAGCCCGATAGATTTTATTGCTTTGCAACCCGCAGGGCCGCTCACCATTCTCTCCGCATGGTCGGCGTCATCCTCAGCACTGCGCGCAAACTGGCTCTGAAGATCGCCAGCTATGGCGTAATGCACCTGATCGTCGCCATCCTGGTCGCCTTCGCCATCACACGCGACTGGCGCATCGCCCTGGCCGTCGGCATGGTCGAGCCGATCTTTCAGACCATCGCCTACACCGTCCACGACCGCGTCTGGCACAAGGTCGAACGGCGTCGCATGGCCTCCAATATCGAGGAAGCGACCGAGGCCTTCACCGCCCGCCTCGACATCATGTCGCCCGAGGAACAGCGCCGCTCGCACGACGCCCATCACGGCCACAGCCATGCCCTGCCCCGGTCGTTCAAACAGATCGCGCTGAAGACCGTCACCTACGGCGTTATGCATTTCGCCGTGGCGGTCGCCGTGGCCTACGCCCTGACCAACGACATCCGCACGGCGCTGACCATCGGCATGGTCGAGCCTCTGGTGCAGACGCTCTTCTTCGCCCTGCACGACCGCATCTGGTCGCGAATCGAAGAGCGTCGGGCGCGCAGCACCGTCGCTACGGCCTAAGCCTTACATGCGATCGCTGGTCTATCGCCAGATGCGCGTTCTATCAGCGCGCTTCCAGGACAGGAACAAAGCGAACTTCCGAGACCTCGCCATCACCGGGTGTTGGTAGGTGGTCGACAAAGAAACGTCCGCTGGTGTCGCTGAACACGTGGAAGCAGTTCTCGGAATAGTCTCCGACTTGAGTGCAAGTTCGACCGTCCGACACGCGATAGCGACCTTCGCTTCTTGCTTTGCCATTGACCGCGTATCGACCCTCGGGAAAGAAGAACTGCGCTCGATCACCAATGACTGTATCTACGTACTCCAAATGAACCCCATCGAGCAGGTACCGCAGGACCTTGTCGGATACTGGTGAGAGATCATCAGCTGAGGGCGAGGGAGCTGCTTGAAGCGCTGCAGCCAAAACCAAGACCGGCATCATCGACTTTCTCCGGTACGCGCGATTATCGCTTATTCAGCGCGACCAGAAACACCTCGGCGCTGTCCTTACGGCTCGACGCCGGCTTGACGTATTTCACCGTCTCGAACTCCTCGCGCAGCCGCGCCAGAACGCCGCCGGCGTCCCCGCCCTGGAAGTTCTTGGAGACAAAGTTGCCACCCGGCCTCAGGGTACGGATGGCGAAATCGGCGGCGATCTCGATCAGGGCGATGATCTTTAAATGGTCCGTCTGGCGATGCCCGACCGTATTGTGCGCCATATCCGACAGCACCAGGTCCGGCGCCCCGCCGATGGCGTCGATCAGCTGCTGGTCCACGCCCGGATGGGTGAAATCGGCCTGAAGCAGGGCCGCGCCCGGGATCGGCGCGATCATCAGCAGGTCCACACCCGCCACCGCGCCCGCACCCCGGTTCAACGCCACCTGGACCCAGCCGCCCGGCGCCGCGCCCAGGTCGATGACCTTTGACCCGCGCTTGATCAGCCGGAACTTGTCGTCGATCTCGATCAGCTTGAAGGCCGCGCGCGAGCGCCAGCCCTCGGCCCGCGCCTTTTCGGACCATTTGTCCGACAGCTGGCGTTTGATCCATTGCTGGCTCGACATCGACTTGGTGTCGGCCGTCTTCATCTTGGTGCCCATGCCGCGTCCGGCGGCGGTCCCGCCGGTGGGCGGTTTCACCATCCGGCGGCGCTCTTGGGGCTTTTCGTCTTCGCTCATCGTTCCCACATAGCCCCGACCGGCGTTGCGGGCTATGTCCCGCCTCAAATCAACCCAAAGAGGACGACCGACATGGCCGACACCCTGACCTTCACCCTGGACACCGGCGACGGCGAAGCCCGCGACGTGGTCATCAAGCTGCGCCCCGACCTGGCCCCCGGCCACGTCGAACGCATCACCGAGTTGGCCAAGGAAGGCTTCTACGACGGCGTGGTCTTCCACCGCGTGATCCCGGGCTTCATGGCCCAGGGCGGCGATCCGACCGGCACCGGCACCTCGGGCTCCAAGAAGCCGAACTTGAAGGCCGAGTTCTCGGCCGAGCCGCACGTGCGCGGCGTCTGCTCGATGGCCCGCACCTCGGACCCCAACAGCGCCAACTCGCAGTTCTTCATCGTCTTCGATGACGCCACCTTCCTAGACCGCCAGTACACCGTCTGGGGTCAGGTCGAATCGGGCATGGAACACGTCGACGCCCTGCCCAAGGGCGAGCCGCCGCGCAGCCCCGGCAAGATCGTCAAGGCGACGGTCAACTAAAGCGAAAGCGGCAGAGTTGGACTTCGTCCAACTCGGATTAGATTTCGCGCAACGAGAATGTGCGCAATCTTGACGTTTCTCGGTGATGGCTTTCAGTTGCAACGCTGAGCCATCGCCGGGGGACGACATTGCGCATTCTTCTGGTCATCGAGCCGTCCGGCGGCGGCTCGGGGCGTCATGTGGTCGATCTGGCCCACGCCCTGATCGGAAGCGGCCATCAGGTGTCCCTGATCTGGTCGCCGCGCCGCGCCGAGCCCTGGTTCGAGGCCGGGGTCGCCGCCCTTCCCCTCCACGCCAATGAACGTCTGCCGATGCGCCGCAGCGTCGGACCGTGGGACGTCGCCGCCCTTCACGCCCTGAACCGACTGATCGCCAGCCTCGGCCCGTTCGAGATCGTTCACGGCCACAGCGCCAAGGCCGGCGCCTTGGTCCGCCTGGCCCACGCGCCCGGCGCCGCCAAAATCTACACCCCTCACGCCCTGCCGATGATGAGCCCGGCCAACCTGACGACGATCATCGCCGGCGCGGCCGAGGCATTATTGGCCCGCTCCAGCGACGCCATCATCGCCGTCTCTGAGGAAGAAGCCGCCGTCGCCCGTCGCTGGGGGCTCGGCGGGAACCGCTTGCACGTCGTTCCCAACGGCCTGGCCTCCCCGCCCGCCAACGATCGTCTCGCCGCCCGCCAGCTCCTCGGCGTTCCCAACGACGCTCTGGTCATCGGTTTCGTCGGCCGGCTTTGCGCTCAGAAAGACCCCGTCCGGTTGGCCCACGCCCTCCGCCGAGCTAACGCGATCGATCCGCGCATCATCGGCGTCATGATCGGCGATGGCGATCTGGCCTCGGCGGTCAGGACCGCCGGCGGCGACGCCCTACGTCTGCTGGGCGCACGCGACGCTGCGCCGCTGATGGCGGGCTTCGATCTTTTCGCCATGACCAGCCGTTATGAGGCCGATTCCTACGCCATGATCGAGGCGGCCGCCCTGGGTCTGCCGATCGTCTGCACCGATGTCGGCGGGATCGGGCGTCTGATCCAGGCCGGCGCGCACATCGACCGCCTACCCGTCGACGCTTCCCCCGATCACCTGGCCGAGGCGATGCGCGCCGCGCTGGCCAGCCGCGTCGTTGCCCTGCCGATTACGCCGGGCCTGCTGTCCGACTCACGCATGGCCGAACAGACCGTCCGGATTTACCGCGACGCCTTCGCCCGCAGACGCCTGGGTGGCTGAGCCCGTCTTCATCAACGGCCGCTTCCTGACCCAGCCGATGAGCGGGGTTCAGCGCTATGCGCGTCAGATCGTCCGCGCCCTGGACCAGCGCCCCGGCGCCGCCGACCGTTACGTCCTGCTGACGCCCCCCGGCGCCGATAACCTGAACCTGCTCAACATCCCGACCCGCACGATCGGGCGCGTGGGCGGCCACCTTTGGGAACAGACCGCCCTGGCTTCTGCCGCGCGCCATGGCCGCCTGCTTTCCTTAGGCGGTTCGGGCCCGGTGCTGCACCGTCGCCATGTCGTCGTCATCCACGACGCCGCCGTCTTTCGTCATCCTGAGCATTTCCGAACAGGCTACGCCGCCTTCCACCGCGCCCTGAACAGAATCCTGGCGCGCCGGGCGCGGCTGGCGACCGTCTCCGAGTTTTCCCGGCGCGAGTTGGCCTCGGTCCTCAACCTGTCGCCCGACAGCATCGCTGTCGCCCCGAACAGCGCCGACCATCTTCGCATCGTCACGCAAGACCCCGCCGTCATCGAAAGCCTAGGCCTGACGACCCGTCCCTACTTCGTGGCCTTGGGTAATCTGACGCCGAACAAGAATCTCGCCGTCGCCATCCACGCCCTGTCCCATCTTGCAGACCCCGCCGTTCGACTGGTCCTCATCGGCGACCGACCCGCTGTCTTCGACCGTTCCACCTTTCCGGCCGACCCGCGCCTGATCTTCGCCGGCCGTCGCTCGGACGCAGAAATCGCCGCCCTGCTCGGCGGCGCGCGCGCCCTGGACTTTCCCAGCCTCTACGAAGGCTTCGGCATTCCGCCGCTGGAGGCGATGACCCTCGGCTGTCCGGTCATCGCCTCCGACATCCCCGCCACGCGCGAGGTCTGCGCCGACGCCGCCCTCTATTTCGACCCTGCCGACGACGCAGCCCTGGCCGCCCATATGGCTGAACTGCTCAGCCGACCGGATGACGCTCGCCGCGACGCCGGCCTTCGCCGCGCCGGCCGTTACGCCTGGTCCTGCTCGGCCGAAATCATCGAAGACCTTCTGCTCAGCACCTGACGATAGACGGCCCTGTGCGCCTCGACGATCGACGCCTCGGTCCAGGCCGGCGCACTGACCGCCGCAAAACGCCAGCGTTCCCGCTGGTCCACAGCCGCCTGCATCGCCGCCGTCAGCGCGCCTGCATCCCCCGGTTCCAATAGGGCTGACATGCCCGCGCCCTGCGCCGCCTCCGGCAATCCACCGATGCGCGAGGCGATCACGCACCGTCCCTGCTGAGCCGCCTCCACGACGCTGCGTCCGAACGGCTCGGCCCACACCGCCGGCGCGACCAGCACATCCACCCTGGGCCAGAACGCCTCCGCCTCCACCTGCCCCAGCCAGACGATGCGCGGATCATCATACGCCCGCCTCAACGCCTGCACGTAGTCCGCCTCCCCCCGCCCGCCGATATTCAGTGTCCAGTCGCCGTCCAACCTTCTCGTCGCCGCCAGCAGAACCTCGATCCCCTTTTCCGGCTCGACCCGCCCCAGAAACCCGAACCGCATCATCGGCGCCTCGGCCAACGATGGTCTTGGCGCGATCGCCGCCGCGCCCGCTGCATTGCCGATCACCGACCCTGGCGTCCGCCGAAAATAGCCCGCCGCCCGATGCGTCTCCAGCACAGGCCCGCTCAGCCCGATGACATGGTCCACCCCTTGCGACCGCGCCCGCTTGCCCGCCGTCACCAACACGCACGACCTACACCGCCGCTCGCAACGCCGTCCGCGTCGAAATAGCGACGCCCGCGCGCACAGCATCGACCAGTCCCTCAGCGTCTGCACCAGCGGCAGATCCCACCGCGCGGCCGCGCGATAGACTGACAGTGAAAATCCCGTCGTCAGGTGCAGATGGATCAGATCCGGCCGCACCCGCGCGACCGCCCGATCCACCGCCTGATCCATCAGCGGGTTGGCCACCTCCAGCCCATGCCAGACCGCCCGCCGAACCGCCGATCGCCGCGCGTCGTCATAGGGCCAGTACAGGTTTCGCAACGGCAGGCGCAGCACGGGCACGCCGTCGATCCGTTCGTTCACCGCCCCACGCCCGGGCGTCAGCGTCAGCACGGACGCCTCCACTCCCGCCCGCCTCAGCCCTTGGGCCAACTGCGCCACGCTGCGTTCCGCGCCGCCGACCTGCGCCGGCGGATAAAGGGTGTTGACGATCAGCACCCTCACGGCGCCAGCGGCCTTCGCCACGCTAGGGCGCCCACCAGACAGCACAGGAAGACCATGCCCGCCCCCTGCGTCAGGTCCTCTCCGAACATCGCCGCCAGCACATAGACCGACAGCGGCGTCAACGCGTCCAGCCGCGTCGCCGATGCCAGATGCAGCCCCAGCAGCACCAGCGCGCTCACCACGCCCGCCGTCCGCGCCGTGAACAGATAGCCGTTGTGGCTGACCGACAGCGCCCGAAACGCCCCCATCTCGTCCGCCGACGACCACCCCGCCCCCATCGGCCGCTCCACGACCAGATCGACTGTCCGCCGCCAGGTCAGCATCCGTCCGGCCAGATTGTCCCGCAGCGCCCCTCTGTCGAACCGTCCAGCAAACCGGCCGCCGTCGAGGTCGAACCGCCCCGCTTGCAAAGCCACCACGCCCACTGCCAGCACGCAGACCGTCAGCGCCACGCCCAGCGGCCGAACCCGCTCGCGCCAACGCCAATCGACGACCATCCTCGCCAGCCCCGCCAGTATCGCCGCCATCATGCCGCCCCGCGACAGGGTGCTGACAAACCCCAGAACCGCCACGCCGACGCCGCCCCAGGTCGTGCCGCGCCGCGCCCAGCGCCGTCCCGCCAGCATCACGCCGGCCGGGACCGCCAGTCCGATCATCGCCATAGCCGCATTCGGATGCTCGGCCAGGGTCGTCAGCCGCACCTGCGCGGCCGTCGTGGTCAACATCGCGCGCGACGACGCCAGCCCCACGGCCTGCAAAGGCTCCAGCCCGACCAGCATCGCCATCCCATAGGTCGCCAGGTGACACGCCGCGCCTGCCAGTACGGCCCAGAGGAACAGCCGCCGCCGTCGCTCGTCTCTCAGGATCAGGCTCGCCGCCGCCGGCGCCGCCAGCGCTGAGGCGATCCACCGAAACCAGAAGGCCGCATCCCCGACGTTCAGCCGATCGCCGCCCTGCGCGACCTGCACCAGCAGCGTCATCGCCAGAAAGCCCGCCGCGACCACCCCCGCCGTCCTCAGAACCGGCGCCATGCCTCGCCACGTCACACCTACCAGCGGCAAGGCGACTATCAGCGCCAGATCCCCCAGCCGGGGCCCGCTAACCTGTCCGAGCGTCAGAAAGAGCGGCAAGGTCACGCCTAGGCCCAAGAAGCCCAACGCCAGCCGCTCATAGGCCGCGCGCACCTGCGACCACCGCAGCGTTCCGCGCCGCGATGCGCTCAGGACGGCCTGCAATGCTCGACCTCAGGATCGAACCGCGCCCCGTCCACAACTCCGGCGACCAGCACCCCGGCCTTTCGCCAACGTCCGCCCAGCGCCAGCCGACCCGCCAGCCTGAGCCGCGACGCGGCATAGCGCAGCGCAGAGCGCCGTCCCTCGTGCCGCCGCTTGGCCAGGATGACGTTGCGCGTCAGATAGCGATGCAGCCGTTCGCGCCGCGCATCCGGCTCGGTCTCGATGGTCAGCCGCCCCGGCGCCGCGCGCACATGCTCGACCCGGCTGGCCGCGACCAGATAGCTCGGCTCGTCGCGCGACAGCCGCAGCGTATATTCCGTGTCGTCGCCCCAGATGAACATGGGAGCCAGCGGCAGGCCGTGCCGCATCACCGCCGCCCGGCTAACCAGCACCGACACGAATGTCGCCTGCCGCACCGGAACAATCCCCTGCTCCAGCCGCTCGCCCCAGGCCGGATAGCCCAACACATTCTCGCGTTGGTCGATCTCGGGCGTATTGGTCAGATGCCCCTCAGGCGACCGCACGCTGGAACACAGGAAGGCCGGAACGACGCCCTCGTCCGCCAGTCCCTCTTCCGCCGCCAGTAAGGCCTCCAGCGCATCCGGCGCCGCCAGCACGTCGTCGTCCATCAACCAGACCCGGTCAGCCCCGGCCTCGATCGCCGCGCGGATTCCGGCGTTGAAGCCGCCTGCCCCGCCCGTGTTCACCGGCATCCGAACCACCATCGCCTGGCCCGCCCAGGCGTCGGCCAGCATCTCGGCGGTGCCGTCGTCGCTGGCGTTGTCGACCACCACCACCCCGTCGCAATGCCGCGTTTGGGCGATCAGATGCGCCAGGCATTGCTCCAGCAGAGCGCGCCGGTTCCACGTCACCACCACCGCCCAAACCGACGCCCTCATGCCGCCATCCGGGCGATGGCCGGCGCCAGCGACTTCTCGACCAGGCTCAGCGCCCGCCCGACTGCCTGGTCCATGTTGTAGTACTGAAAATCGGCCAGCCGCCCGGCGAACCAGACCTTGCCCGCCAGCGTCGCCGCCATCTCGCGATATTGCCCCGCCAACGCTCGCGACGCCTCCGTCAGGATTGGATAATAGGGGTCGTTCACGCCCGCCTCATAAGCCATCGGATATTCGGTCACCGTCGCCGTCGTCGGCCCGCGCGCGCCGGTCAGGTGGCGGAAATCGGTGATGCGCGTGAAGTCGAAGTCGTTGGGATAGTTGACTGTCCCGACCGGCAGGCCGTCCTCGACATCCACGACCTGATGGTCGAACCGCACGCTGCGATAGGGCAAGGCCCCGACCGACCGGCCGAAATAGTCGTCCAGCGCGCCGCAATAGACCATCCGGTCCCACGACTCCGCCCCCACCTGATCCATCGGCGTGTTCAGCGACACTGTGATGTTCGGATGATCCAGCATCCGCTGGAACAGCGCCCCATAGCCGTCGCGCGGCATGGCCTGATGGCGGTCGACGAAATAGCGGTCGTCCCGGCTGACCGCGATCGGCACCCGCGCCGTGACCGAGGCATCCAGCGCCTCGACCGGCAGCCCCCATTGTTTGGCGGTGTATCCGGCGAACACCTTGTCGAAGACATAGTCGCCCAGCCGCCTCAGATCCGGATCGTCGCCCGCCTGTCGCAGGTCATGGATGCTGGGCCGCGCCCCGAAACCAAACCGCTGGACCAGGGCGTGCGTCATCCGCTGGGCCGTTGCTGCGGGAAACAGCGTTCCGATCGAATCCAGATTGAACGGCAGCGGCACCTGTCGCCCGTCCACCCGCCCCTGGACCCGATGGGCGTATGGCCTCCATCCCGTGAACTGGCTCAGATAGTCGAAGATACGCGCGCTGTGGGTGTGAAACACGTGCGGGCCGTAAGGATGGATCAGCCGCCCACCCGCATCGCGCCGGTCGTGCGCATTGCCGCCGACATGGTCGCGCTGATCGATCACCAGCACGCTCTGATCCAGCCCGCGCGCCAGCCGTTCGGCGACCACCGCCCCGGTGAAACCGGCGCCGACGATCAGCCAGTCATATCGCCGGGACATCACGCCCCCTGCCGGTCTGGAACAGCGCGCCCCAGTGCGCCCTCAGGCCGATCAGACACGCCACGACCACCGCCGCCTCGCCGATGATCCGCGCGCCCGCCATGCCGGCCGCGCCAAGGCCGGGCGCCAGCACCACCGCCGGCCCCAGGGTTGCGACACACCCCAGCGCCACGATCAGCGCGAACCGTCCATCCATCCGCAGCGGGTTCATCAGATGCAGCCCCAGCACCTGGCTGACGGCCACCAGCGGCAGCACCCAGGCCAGAAGTCGCAACACGTCGACGGCGCCCGCTAACCCCGGCCCGAACAACAGTCTGATCAGCAGCGGCGCCGTCAGCGTCAGTCCCGCCGCCAGCAGCACGAACGCTCCCGTCGATGCCGCCAGCGTCCACCGCGCCGTGCGAAACGCCGCTGCCTGATCCTGTCCCAGCAGTCCGGCGATCCGGGGCGCAATCAGACCGGCCAGCGGCCGCATCAGCGACCCGGACGCCGCGACCAGCCGGTCCGCCGCCCCGTAAAGCGCCGCCTGCGCCGGTCCGGCCAGCGCCGCGACAGCCAGAACGCCCGCCCCCGTATAGGCGACGATCACCGCCCGACTGGCGAACAGCGGCCCGCCCTGGATCAGGAGCCTCACAAAGCCCCGCTCCGGCGCCTGAACCCTCTGCCGTCGCAACAACAGGATGCCGGTCGCGACCAAGCCGGCCCAGACGCCGCCCGCCTGGACGGCCATCACGCCGCCGACGCTCAGGCCGGGCATCGCCAGAACGACCCCCGTCGCGGCCAGGGCGAAGCCAACCTCCAGCATCGCTGCCAAACCGGGATCGCGAATGCCCTGAAAGAACCACAGCAGGCTGGCCCCCTGCCCGATCCCCAGAACGACCGCCATCGCCACGACGACGCTCGCCCCTTCCAGAACCGGATTCAAGGCCGCCAGACCTACGCCGACCGCAGCGGCGGGCAGGATCAGCACGCCGCGCATCGCCAGGGCCTGACCGACCAGGACGCCGCGCCCTTCGACGGATCCGGCGATGTCGCGCGGCCCCGAGAGCGACTGCCCGTAATCCACGACCACCGACACCACCAAGGCCAGGGCGATGGCCGAGGCGAACATCCCGAACCCTTCCAGCCCCAGGCGTCGCGTCAGAACCGGATAGAGCAGCAGCGGCGAGACATAGCGGGCGACATGCGCGCCATAGACCCAGCCCGCATCGGCCGCGCCGCGCGCCGACATCAATCGGTGCCTGCCATCCCCCAACTGTCGCCCCCGCGATCAACCCTGGCGCGAGCTTTAGACACGCGCGGCTGCAATCGCAAGCGCGGGCTCTGCCGGGCTGCTTAGCCGAAACGGCCCTCGGCCCAGCGCGCGGCGAAATAGCCGCCGGTCGCCGACAGCATCGTCAGGGTCGTGCCCCAGATCAGGTCGATGATCGTCAGCTTGGTCTGCCAGACCGCCAGGGTCGCCTGATTGGTCAGGTCGTAGGTGGCGTAGGCGACGAAGCCCAGCACCGCCCCGTTGATCGCCGCCCGCGTCCAGTTCCCTTCCTTCAGGGCCGGCGCGATCGCCAGGAACACGGTCCCGGCGATGGAGATCAGATAGAAGGCCACCGCCGCCTTCATGTCCGGCTTGTCGGCCATGATCGGCCCGATGACGGGCTTGTACAGCCGGTTGGTCATGGTGGTCAGCCAGACGAAATCGATGGCTGCAAAGGTCAGGCCGGCCCCGAGATAGGCCGCGACATATTTGATCATCCTCGTCTCCCTTAAGCCGGCTTCAGTCTATAGTGGCTGACCGCCCAGGTGCGGCCCTCGTCGTTTCCGAACAGACCGGCCGTCGCCAGATAGAACCGCCGCCAGCGACGGGTCCAAAGTTTGGCGTCGTCGCCATAGGTCTCCCGCATCAACACCGCGATCCGCGGGGCGTTCCGGTCCATGTTCGCCAGCCAATCGTTGGCGGTCTTCGCATAGTGACCGCCGTTCCAGGTCCATTCCTGCTCGACCGCGAACAGGTCCGGAAACTGCCGGATCAGTCCGTGGCTGGGCATGACCCCGCCGGTGAAGAAGTGTTGGGCGATGAAGTCGCCGCTGTCGGTATGGTCGAACCGATAGGGCGCGTCGCGGTGCGTGAAGACGTGGATGAACATCCGCCCGTCCGGCGTCAGCCAGTTTCTCGCCTTGGTCAGCAGGGCGCGCCAATTGGCCATATGCTCGAACATCTCAACCGAGACGATGCGGTCGAAGCGCTGCTCGGTGTCGAAGGCGTTCATGTCCTGGGTAATGACCGTCAGATTGGTCAGCCCCCGCGCCGCCGCCTGCGCTTCGATATGGCCGCGTTGGCCATGGCTGTTCGACACCGCCGTAATCTTCGACTTCGGATAGGTCTCGGCCATCCACAGCGACAGCGAGCCCCAGCCGCAGCCCATCTCCAGAATCGTCTGACCGTCCTTCAGATCGGCATGGGCGCAGGTCTCGGCCAGCGCCGCTTCTTCCGCCTGATCCAGCGTCTCGCGGCCCGTGGGATAGAGGCAGCAGGAGTATTTCAGCCGCTTGCCCAGGCACAGCTGGAAAAACTCGGGCGGCAGTTCGTAATGCTGCTGGTTCGCCGCATCCGTATGTTCGGCGATGGCGCGCTGGGCCATTTCGCGCGCAAAGGCCGCCTCGTCATGCGGGCCGTCGCGATCCAGACGCTTTCTGGCCTCCGTCACCAGGCTGTCGATCGCCGGACGCGTCACGAAGTCCGGGAACGGCGCGTCCTGAAGCTGGCGAATGGCGGCATTGGTCAGGTTCATCGGCGTCCTCGATCGTCGGATCTTGCTGCAGGCTTGACGGCAATACGACGCCTCGGCCCCTACGGATCCCTCCGCCCTCTTGAACGCAACCCCAAGGACGCCGACATCCGCCTCCCGCAACGACCGATTCCGTCGAAAGTGCACAAATTGCACCCTCTTTTTCGAACCGGGCTCGGAGTCGTTTCAGACGAATTAGACGAATTAGACTCTGTTTTTCGCCTTCACCGTCTGAAATCGCCGCGTCGTATCGACGCCGCGTCTTGCCCCCCGCCCGCCCCCGCGTTAGGCGTGGTCAAAAGCCGATATTCATCAGGCAGTGAAAAAAGGGAGAGCGATGGGAAAGATCTACGCTGACGTCACGTCCGCGCTGGAGGGCCTGCCCTTCGACAACATGACGGTCATGTCCGGCGGCTTCGGCCTGTGCGGCATCCCCGAGAACCTGATCGCCGCCCTGCGCGACAGCGGCGTCAAGGGCCTGACGGTCATCTCCAACAACGCCGGGGTCGACGGTTTCGGCCTGGGCCAACTGCTGGGCACCCGCCAGATCGCCAAGATGATCTCGTCCTACGTCGGTGAGAACAAGGAGTTCGAGCGCCAGTATCTCGCCGGCGAGCTTGAGCTTGAGTTCAACCCGCAAGGCACCCTGGCCGAGCGCATCCGTGCCGGCGGAGCCGGCATCCCCGCCTTCTTCACCGCCACCGGCGTCGGCACCCTGGTCGCCGAGGGCAAGGAGGTCCGCAACTTCAACGGCCGCGACTACGTCATGGAAACCGGCCTGATCGCCGACCTGTCCATCGTCAAGGCCTGGAAGGCCGACGAGCGCGGCAACCTGGTGTTCCGCAAGACCGCCCGCAACTTCAACCCGATGATGGCCACGGCCGGCAAGGTCACGGTCGTCGAGGTCGAGGAGATCGTCCCGGTCGGCTCGCTGGATCCCGACCACATCCACACGCCGGGCGTCTATGTCGACCGCATGGTCCAGACCGTGTCCGAAAAGCGCATCGAACAGCGCACCGTCCGTCAACGTGCCGCCGGCGCCGCCGCCGGATCGGAGGTCTGATCATGCCCCGCACCCGCGAACAACTCGCCGAACGCGCCGCTCAGGAACTGCAGGACGGCTTCTATGTGAACCTGGGCATCGGCATCCCGACCCTGGTCGCCAACTACATCCCCGCCGGCATGACCGTGACCCTTCAGTCCGAAAACGGCATGCTGGGCATGGGGCCCTTCCCCTATGACGGCGACGAGGACCCCGACCTGATCAACGCCGGCAAGCAGACGATCACCGAGATCCCGGAGTCGTCCTACTTCTCCAGCGCCGACAGCTTCGCCATGATCCGCGGCGGCCATATCAACCTGTCGATCCTGGGTGCGATGGAAGTGGCCCAGAACGGCGACATCGCCAACTGGATGATCCCCGGCAAGCTGGTGAAGGGCATGGGCGGCGCCATGGACCTGGTCGCGGGCGTCAAGCGCGTGGTCGTGGTCATGGAGCACGCCAACAAGCACGGCCAGTCCAAGGTCTTGAAGGAATGTAGTCTGCCCCTGACCGGCACGGGCGTCGTCAGCCGCATCATCACCGACCTGGCCACCTTCGACGTCAAGCCGGACGGCGCGGGCCTCGAGCTGATCGAACTGGCCGACGGCGTCACCCTCGACGAAGTCGCCGCCAAGACCGAGGCGGCCTATTCGGTTTCGGACAAGCTCAAGACGGCCTGACTGTTGGCGGCGATGACGACGTGCCCGATGATTGCTCGACGTGAGGAGGGCACGTCGGCACGGCGTCTTCCGAAGTCTGCAATCCGCCGACTACGATCTGGATGACGGGCTCGTTCCAACGTTCGTAGCTGACCATCCCCGCGGGCACGGTGCAGACTGAGGTTTCGGCAGGCCCCCGTGCCTGCCCGCCCACATATCTGACGATGAAGCCGGAATACTTCAGGCCCTCGCCCTGACTATTCTCGACCTTCAGCACCGAACCCACATCCCGGCGCGCGTGCAGTCCAAACCTTATCGTTCCGGGCGCCGCCTCATTCAGCGGACCGCGTGAACCCTCGGCAGGCGGCAGGACATCGCCAATATCAATGCGGTCGACCTTGATCAGGTCGTAGGTTCCATTCGCGTTGCGACGCAGCGTCGCCCGCTCACCTATGGCGACATTGAGCGTGCCTTGCACGAAGCCGGACCGCCGACCTTCGAACTGTTGAGGTGTGGCGGGATATGCCGGCTGGGCGTCCTGTATGAGGAACCCTGCCATCAAGGCGGCCAGTAGCATGATGATCTCCAGTTGCAAGCCAGGTAGCCTGCATCGCCTCAGATCCGTCAAGCGGCAATGATTGAGAAGATCGCGCCAATGGCCGAAGGTCGATTGGGCAGCGCCGATGAGCCTAAGCGTCTAACCGGCGATAGGCGGCGCCCACAAAAGCCATCGTCAGCGGAGCCTGTAAGCCTGTCAGCACGACGGCGAAGACGATCCAGCCCGCCGTACCCGACAGCAGCCCCGCACCCCACAGCAACACCAGCGCGATCTTCGGCGCCGCCGTAACGAAAAGCCCAACCAGCAGGGACCAGAAGCCGCCGCGCGCGATGCTCATGCTCTGCAACGACACCATCTGCCCGCGCCCGATCGTCGCCGGCGCGAACAGGGACAGGCGCACCGCGAAGGCGATAACGGCGAACAGGGCGAAGGCCGTGACGACCGCCAGCAGGATCAGCTTCCAAGCCGGCCCCACCGCGCTCCACTGGCGCATCTCGATGGCCTGGGCGTTTAACTCGGCCATGCCGAACACCGCCAACAGGACCAGGGCCACGACCGAAAGGATCATGGCGAGAAAGATTGCGCACAGCAGGCCCGCGCCCAGCAGCCGGACCTCTGGCCTTCCGAACTGCAACCCAACCGGCCCCAGGCCCAGGCGTCGCGCCCCGGCTAGATCGTCGGTGATGGCGATCCGCGCCAGCGCGCCCGCCAGCACGAGGGTCGAGGCGAGAGCGCACGCCGTCCAGATCAGGCCCGCTGGACCCGCCGCCAGCGGCTTGAGGCTCCAGACCACGGCCGCCAGCACGATCGCGCCGCAGGCCCCGCGCCAAAGGCGAGGCAGGGCGCGGCCCGCCGCCGACAGCGTCTCGCCCAGTCGCAAAATCCGATGCTCGCTCAATCTACGCCCCCGATGACCGGCGGCGGATATAGCAGGGGGCCATGACACCGCGCCACCCGCCCGCTAGAAGGCCGCGATGAGCGCTTCCCCCTCTCCTTCCCCCATCCACGTCATCGGCGGCGGCCTGGCCGGCTCCGAGGCCGCCTGGCAGATCGCCCAGGCCGGCGTGCCCGTCGTCCTGCACGAGATGCGCGGCGTGCCTGGCGTCAAGACTGACGCCCACCACACCGACGGCCTGGCCGAGCTGGTCTGCTCCAACTCCTTCCGCTCGGACGACTGGCAGTTCAATGCGGTCGGCCTGCTGCACGCCGAGATGCGGGCGCTGGATTCGATCATCATGGCCTGCGGCGACATCAATCAGGTGCCGGCCGGCGGGGCCCTGGCTGTCGACCGCGACGCCTTTTCCCAGGCGGTGACCGCCAAACTGACCGCCCACCCCTTGGTCACTATCGTGCGCGAAGAGATCGCGGGCCTGCCGCCGCAGGCGTGGGACAATGTCATCGTCGCCACCGGCCCCCTGACCTCCCCTGCCCTGGCCGACGCCATCCTGAAGGCGACGGGCGAGGAGTCCTTGAGCTTCTTCGACGCCATCGCCCCCATCGTTCACGCTGACTCGATCGACTTCGACATCGCCTGGCGTCAGTCGCGCTATGACAAGGAAGGTCCGGGCGGCGACGCCGCCGCCTACGTCAACTGCCCGATGGACAAAGCCCAGTACGAGGCCTTCATCGACGCCCTGCTGAGTGGTCCCAAAGCCGAGTTCAAAGAGTGGGAGCACGTCCCCTATTTCGACGGCTGCCTGCCCATCGAGGTCATGGCCGAGCGTGGTCGCGAGACCCTGCGGCACGGCCCGATGAAGCCGGTCGGCTTGACCAATCCGCGCGACCCGCTGGTCAAGGCCTACGCCATCGTCCAGCTGCGCCAGGACAACGCGTTGGGCACCCTGTTCAACATGGTCGGCTTCCAGACCAAGCTGAAGCACGGGGCGCAGGCCGAGGTCTTCCGCATGATCCCCGGCCTGCAGAACGCTCAGTTCGCGCGTCTGGGCGGTCTTCACCGCAACACCTATCTGAACAGTCCCCAACTGCTGGACAAGCAGCTGCGGCTGAAGGCCATGCCACGCCTGCGTTTCGCGGGTCAGGTGACGGGCGTCGAGGGTTATGTCGAGAGCGCGGCCATGGGCCTGCTGACCGGCCGTCTGGCCGCCGCGCAAGCGCTCGGTCGCGACCTAGCCCCGCCGCCGCCCGAGACCGCCATGGGCGCCCTGGTCGAGCACATCACCGGCGGGCATCTGGCAGGATCGAAGTTCCAGCCGATGAACATCAACTACGGCCTGCTGCCGCCGCTGGAAGCGCCCAAGGTCGATGAGGCGGGCGTCAAGATTCCGCTGAAGGAACGCGGCCGGGCCAAGAAGCGCCTGATGAGCATCCGGGCAATGGAAAGCCTGAAGGCCTGGCGCGACGCGGGCTGATTGTGAGGGCCGGGTCGCTCAGCGCAGCTTGGGCAACCCAGGCCGGAACCCCAGCGTCATCACGCCCAGCAGGATGACGCCCACGCCCATCAGCACCCAGGCCTGGGTCAGCTCGGCCAAGTGATCGCGCAGCAGGCCGGCGCCCAGCGGCGACAGGCTGGCGATGATGTAACCGCCGCCCTGGACGAAGGCGAGCAGATCGCCGGAGCGCGCGGGATCGTCGATCTGGTCCATGGCCAGTATCAGGCTGAGCGGGAAGATTGCGCCGATGCCGAGGCCCAGGACGATCACGATCGGCACGGCCATGCCGAGGGGCGCGACCACGAGACCGGCCAGACCCGCCAAGGCCAGAATCAAGGCCGTAAGGATCGGTCCGCGCCGATCCGGGAAGCGCCCGATGGTCAGCGACACCAGCAGGCCGGCCGTCACCTCCGCAGCCGTCATGCCGCTGAGCAGATAGCCGGCCGTGGCCCTCGGCTCGCCCAGGTCGATGTAGAAGGGCGGCAGCCAGGCCAGCATCAATGTATAGGCCGAAGTCCCCAGGCCCATGATCAGGATCAGCCGCCACGCCCGCCCCTGACGCCAGAAGGGCAGCTCCGGGTCCGTCGCCTCGACCACTGCGGCGCGGTTCGGCTCTTCGGCTGCGGGGTCGCGTGACGCCGCCAGCCAGACCAATGCTGCGACAAAGGCCGGCGCGCTCCACAGCGCCAGCGTCCCGGCCCAGCCGATCGTCTCGGCCAGACCGGCCGCCGTGGCCGCCGCGACGGCGGCGCCGCCCATGATGCCGGTGGTGTAGAGCGCCATGACCGTGCCGAACTGCAACGGAAAGGCCCGTTTGATGACGACCGGCGCCAAGGCCTGGATCAAGGCGACGCCCACTCCGACGACCACGGCGCTGGCGATCAGGCCGGTCGCGCCTGTCAATACCGCCCGCACCAGGCAGGCCCCGCCGATCAGAAGCGCGCCCAGCAAAATTCCGCGCCGCTCGCCTAACCGCCGACGCAACGGGCGGATCGACAGGGCGCCCAGACCGATCATCAGTACGGGCAGGGTCGTCAGCAGACTGGCGGCGGTCGAACCCATGCCCGTCGCACCCTCGATCAGATCCAGCAGCGGCCCCACCGCCGCCATCGCCGGCCGCAGATTCAGCGCCAGGGCGACGATGGCCGCCAGCAACAGCAGCGAGGCGCCGCGCGCGGGCGTGGCGTCAGATCGTGCGGTCATGGTGGGGACTCCGACTGAAAATCGCGCTAGTCTCTCGACCTCAAGTATCTCGATGTCAAGATAACTATGCCTGATAGAGCTTCTCGCGCCGCCGCCCAATGGGCCGTGCAACGCCCCGACCTAGACATGCTGCCGATGGAGGTGCTGGGACGCCTGAACGAGGCGTCGCAACTGGTGATCCGCGAGCGCCAGACGCCGCTGTTTGCGCGCTATGGTTTGCAGCACGGCGAGTTCGATGTGCTGGCGACGCTGCGCCGATCGGGCGAACGCGAGGGCCTGACGCCAACGGCGCTATTCGAGGCGGCGATGATGTCGTCTGGCGGCATGACCGCGCGGATCGACCGGCTGGAGAAGGCGGGTCTGGTCGAGCGCCGGCCGCACTCCAGCGACCGCCGCGCCACGCTGGTCCGCCTGACGGACAAGGGCTTCGCGCTGATCGAAACGATCATGCCCAGCCATCAGGACACGGCCAAAGACGCATTGAGCGGCCTGTCGCGAGAGGATCAGAAAGCGCTGAACGCCCTGCTGGCGCGGCTGATCGCCGGCCTGAACGGCTAGGTCAGATACGGCCCCGCAGCACGGCCCACAGCAGGCGCAGCCGTTTCAGCGGCTCCGGTCGGTCCGGATCGGTCAGGGCGGCGTGAGCCACGGCCGGGAATCCCTCAGGCGGCAGGCGTCTCAGCGCCTCATTGGCGGGGGATTTCAGGGACGCCGCCTCTTGGCGCCGACCGGTCTGCGTCAGCCCCCAGACGCGGGCCGCATCTGCCACGGCGGCGTCATGCCCTTGCCCTGCCAGCACGCGCGTCGCAACCTGCATCGGGCCGACGTAGAAGGCGTCCAGATCGTGCGGCTGTTCGCGCACCCGGCCGATGTGGGCGTCGATCAAGGCGTCGAACCGCGCGCGGTCCAGGCCGTGACGCGCGACAAGTTCAGTCAGGGACTCCAGCACCGGATGGCCCTTGCGCGGCACGCCGGCGAAGACGCCGTCCATCTGTTCCGCCCACCAGGTGTAGCGCATCTCGGCCAGGAGCGGCTGGGTCACGCGCGTTGGGATGCTCATCAGCTCGGCTTCAAAGGCATACAGCGTGATCAGGTCGGCGCGGGCGCGGTCATCCGCGACCAGGCGACTGGACAGCCAGCGGTCGAGGTCGGCAGTGCGGACCTGTTGGTCGAGCGTATCCGCAGTCTCGGTCAAGCGGCGCGCGACACCGCGAAATCGGCCAGGTCTTCCAGCGCCGCGCGCCAGTCGCTGGACGGCAGGACCGACAGGGCCGCCTTGGCCTGATCGGCATAGTCGCCGGCCAGGTCCAGGGTCGCGCCGATGGCGCCCGAACCGATGATCAGTTCGCGCGCGCGGGTGAAGTCTTCGGGCGTCCGCTCGCCCTTGGTCACGGTGCGCTCCCAGAAGGCTTCCTCGCGGCCGCGCGTGCGGGCGACGGCCAGCAGCAGCGGCAGGGTCGCCTTGCCCTCATTGAAATCGTCGCCGGCGTTCTTGCCCAGGGCCTCGGCTGTCGCGCCGTAGTCCAGAGCGTCGTCGGCCAGTTGGAAGGCGATGCCCAGCGCCATGCCGTAATCGCGCAAAGCCTTGATCGCGGCCGGATCGGCCCCGGCCCCCACCGCGCCCGCCTCGGCGGCGGCGGCGAACAGTTCGGCGGTCTTGGCCGAGATGATCTGCAGATAGGTGGCCTGGTCCAGATTCAGGTCGTGGGCGCGCGTCAGCTGCAGCACCTCGCCCTCGGAAATCACCCGCGACGCCTCGGCCAGAATGCCTAGGGCGCGCATCGAATCCGTCTCGACCATCAGTTCGAAGGCGCGGGCGAACAGGAAGTCGCCAACGAGGACGCTGGTCGGGGCGCCCCAGATCAGATGGGCCGCGACCTTGCCCCGACGCAGTTCGGACGCATCGACGATGTCGTCGTGCAGGAGAGTGGCGGTGTGAATGAACTCGACCGCAGCGGCCAGCTTGCGCGGTGCCACGATGTCGTCCGTCGCGCCCACGGCGCGCGCGGCGGCGACGGTCATCAGGGGGCGCAGACGCTTTCCACCCGCCGAAACCAGATGTTCGGCCAGTTTCGGGATGATCGGCACGTCCGACTGCATCCGATCCAGGATCAGGGCGTCCACGGCCGCCATATCGACCTCAGCCAGCCGGACAAGGGCGTTGACGTCCCCCTTCGGGCGGTGAGCGGCGGCGATGGCGACGTCCAAACGAATACTCTTTCACTGGCGCGGCGGGCCGCGGGAATGGCTTATTGCGGCCGGGCCGGCTTGCCCCCGCGAGTTGCGGCGCACAATGATGTTCGACCCCTTGAGGGTCAAGGAGATTGAGGCTTGGAGCCGGTCGAAACCCTGCCGACGACGATCGTCGAGAACGGCCTGTTGAACGGCCGGGTGCGCTTGCGTCAACCCGCGCGCGGCTATCGCGCCGGGATGGATGCGGCTTTGCTGGCGGCGGCGGTCCCGGCCGAGGCAGGCCAGAGCGTGATCGAGGCGGGCTGCGGGGCGGGCGCGGTCCTGATGCAGATCGCGGCGCGACAGCCCGGCGTGACCCTGACGGGCGTGGAGCGCGATCCGGCGATGGCGGCGCTGGCGACCGAGAATGCGGCGCTGAACGGCGCAGCTGGATCAGCTATGATTCGTCAGGGCGACGTGGCGGCCGGGTTTCGGGCTCTCGGCGTGGAGCCAGCCGACTGGGCCATATCCAATCCCCCCTTCTTCGACGACGCCACGGCGTTGCGCGCCCCTGCCGAAGGCAAGCGGGGCGCCTGGATGGCCGACGACGGGCTGAAGGCGTGGACCGATTTCCTGTTGAAGGCGGTGAAGGAAGGCGGGCGTATCGTGGTCGTTCACCGCGCCGACCGACTGGCCGATCTGCTGGCTTTACTGGGCGAAAAGGCGGGGTCGTTCGCCGTGCGGCCCATCCATCCCTTCGCGGACGAGCCGGCCAAGCGGGTGCTGGTGCACGCCATAAAGACCGGACGCGCGCCGCTGCGGCTGCTGCCGCCGCTGATCCTGCACGACCGCGAGGGCGGCAAGCACACCTCCCAGGCCGAGGCCATCCTGCGCGGCGAGGCGTCGCTGGGATGGTGATCGGGTGGTCAATCGCGACCGGAACGCCTAAATGCCGCCTCCTGACGAAATCGAGCCCGCCCCGTGTCACCCGACGACCTTCCGCATGATCTTCAAGACGGCCTGATCGCCGTCGGCGAGGCCGCGCGAGACCTGCGCGAGCCTTGGTGGATCTTCGGCGGGGCGGCGATGGCGCTCTATGGCTTGACCGACATCCATGTGCCCGACATCGACGTGCTGTGCGCGCCGCGCGATGCGCGCAGCCTGCTGGGCGCGCTGGGCGGCGTGGTGATACCCGATCCAGGCGAAGGCCTGTTCCGCTCCGCCGTCTTCGGCCGCGCGCCGGATCAGCCGATACTGGTCGAGGTCATGGCCGATCTGGAAACCCGCGACGGCGGCGACTGGACCCCGGTCGCCTTCGGCTCGCGCCGCCGCGTCTTCGTCGAGGACACGCCCCTGTTCGTCCCGGATATCCGGGACCACATTGCCCTGTATCGCCTGTTCGGCCGCCCCAAGGATCTGGCGCGCGTCGAACAGCTTGAACGACTGATCGCCTGAATGCCTTTCCCCTTCCAGACTTCCGCTACCGAGGGCCGCGCCCGCACCGGGGTGCTAAAGACCGCGCGCGGCGACATCCGCACCCCCGCCTTCATGCCGGTCGGCACCGCCGCCACGGTCAAGGCGATGACGGTGGATCAGGTCAAGGCGACCGGCGCCGACATCCTGCTGGGCAACACCTATCACCTGATGCTGCGCCCCGGGCCCGAGCGGATGGAGCGTCTGGGCGGGCTTCACACGTTCATGGGCTGGGACAAGCCGATCCTGACCGACAGCGGCGGGTTCCAGGTCATGTCCCTGGCCGGCATCTCCAAGGTGAAGGAGGAGGCCGTGACCTTCTCCAGCCACATCGACGGCTCCAAACACGTTCTGACGCCTGAGCGGTCGATCGAAATCCAGGCCGACCGGATCGGCGCCGACATCTCGATGCAGTTGGACCAGTGCGTCGCCTATCCGGCCGAGAAGGATGCAGCCAGAAAGGCGATGGAGCTGTCGATCCGCTGGGGCGCGCGGTCCAAGGCCCGTTTCGGCGAGCGTGAAAACCAGGCCCTGTTCGGCATCCAGCAGGGGTCGACCTTCGCGGACTTGCGCCGCCAGTCATCGGAGCAACTGCAAGAAATCGGTTTCGACGGCTACGCCATCGGCGGTCTGGCGGTCGGCGAAGGCCACCACGCCATGTGCGAGGTGCTGGACTATGCGCCCGAAATGCTGCCGGCCGACCGTCCGCGCTATCTGATGGGCGTGGGCAAGCCGGTCGATCTGGTCGAGGCGGTGTATCGCGGCGTGGACATGTTCGACTGCGTCCTGCCGACCCGCGCCGGCCGTCACGGTCAGGCCTGGACCTGGGATGGCCCGCTGAACCTGAAGAACGCGCGCTTCGCCGAGGATCAGGACCCGCTGGACCCGACCATCGACGGCCCGTCGTCGTCGTATTCGAAGGCCTATCTGCACCACCTGATCCGCGCCGACGAAATCCTCGGGAAGGTGCTGCTGAGCTGGCACAACATCGCCTTTTATCAGGCGCTGACGGCGGCCATGCGTGCGGCGATTTCCGAAGGTCGGTTCAAGCAGTTCAGGCGCGACTTCCACGCCCGCCACACGTCAAACGGCTGACGCCTAGGGGTGCGGTCTGAACCAGCTGGGCGCCGCCGGCGGCGCGCAGTTCCGCTGCATGCCCATGCCCTTCAGGAAGGCGCGGCGCATCCGGCCCGACTGAATGGCCGACTGAACGTGCTTTGAATGCTGTTCGGCGCCGCTTAGTCGACGAATCCAATTTCGGCCGGGAATAAAGTCGGTCGTCGTATCGCGAATGGCGTTCAACGCCGCCTTGGCCGCCGCATCCGCCGCCCGCTCGCTGAGATAGGAGCCGTCCTGACGCGGCGGTTCGTCCGTATCGGGCCCCAGCGCTTCGTCCAACCGTGCGACCTCTGCGCCGATGGTCGTGCATTGATTCAGGTTGCGCAGATCGTAGGGATTGGCTTCGGCTTGCAGCAGCACCGTCGGGATCATCTGACGACGCAGATTGAAATCTTCCAGCGGAGCCGTCGCCGCCGCCGCGAAGCCTGCCCCGACCTGTTCGGCGCCGCCCATCGCCGACCGACCGGCATTGCAACCAGAAAGCGCAACAAGACTGACTGCGAGAAGAAGGCGTTTCATGGGATGGCTTAGACCACGCCTCGGCTGACGATTAAAGCGTAGCGGCGGAAGCGTTCGGTAACGAAGAATTCTCTGATTTTATGTCACTTTGGCCGGTCGTTGGAGTTCGGTCGTGCCTTACATCGCCAAGAGCCTGGAAGCCCTGGACGCCCCTGCCGGACCGTTCCAACGTCTTACGGAACTGGCCTGCACGGTTTTCGATGCGCCCGCCGCCGTCGTCACCCTGGTTAGCGGCGACAACGCCGTCCTCTGGTGCAGCGATCGTGAATTGGTTCGAAGTCTGCCGCGCGAGCGCACCCTCGGCGACCGTCTGCTGCGCCAGGGCAAGGGCGCCGTCCTCGTGGTCGAAGACGGTCTGGCGGACCCCGCAGCGCGCAATCATTTCCTGGTTGCGCCCCCTTATAATCTGCGTTTCTACGCTGGCGTGACGATCTGCGGCCCGGACGGTCGGCCGCTGGGCGCGTTTGGCGTCATGGATCGCAAACCCCGCCCTCAGCCCTCCGACGCTCAGATTGCGACGCTGCGCACGCTGGGCGCCATGGCCGAAGACATCATCGCGTCGCTGGAAGTCGGTCGCGTCAGCGATGAGCGCCACGGCACGCTGGAGTTGATCGAAAACATGGCCGGGGTCGGTCATTGGCGGTTGGAACTGGCCAGCGGCAAGGTCCACTGGTCCGACGAGGTGTTCCGCATCCACGGTCTGGATCGCAAAACCTTCGATCCCCAGGTCGATTCGGCCATCGACCGTTATCACCCCGACGACAGGCCCGGATTATTGGCGGCGATCGCACACTCGGCCGAAACCGGCGATGGCTACAAAATGCGTCTTCGGCTGATCCGCGCCGATGGCGAGGAGCGCGCGGTTCTGACCCAGGCGCGCGCCGAACGTGACGACGCCGGGGTCGTGAAGGTCCTTTACGGCGTGTTTCAGGATATCACGGACCAGCAAGCCCAGATCGCCCGCGCTCAGCGTGACGAGGCGCGCTATCGGCTATTGGCTGAAAACGTGGGCGACGTGATCACCCGCGTTCGCCCGGACGGCACCAGCAAATACATCTCGCCGGCGATCGAAAGCCTGCTCGGCTGGACCACCGAAGAGATGAACGGCCGGCCCATGGACTATGTCCATCCTGATGATCGGGAGATGGTGACCCGGGCCGTGCTGGGAACCATCCACACCAAGGAGCCGTGCCGGCTGGAGCACCGAGCCCTTCATCGCGACGGTTCGATCGTCTGGGTCGAATGCACCTTCCGCGCCCTGGCCGCCGAGGCGGGCAAGCCGTCGGAGGTGGTGGTGGTCATCCGTGACATGACGGATCGCAAGATCCTTGCTAACGAACTGGTCACCGCGCGCGACCGGGCCGAGGCGGCGGCGGCTGCCAAGAGCGAATTTCTGGCGAACATGAGCCACGAACTGCGCACGCCTCTGACCAGCGTCATCGGCTTTTCCAACCTGCTGAAGGCCAGCGAGGCCTTGCCCGAAGCCGAGAAGGGCTATGTCGCGCGCATCGCCACGGCCAGCGAAGCCCTGCTGTCGGTCATCAACGACGTGTTGGACTATTCCAAGCTCGAAGCCGGCATGATCGAGCTGGAGCCGCAGCGGTTCGACCCGGCCGCCTTGGCGCACGAGACGGTCCAGATGATGGAGGCCCAGTGTCTGGCCAAGGGTCTGGCGCTGCACGTCGATCTGGCGCCGGACTTGCCGGATCGCCTGATGGGCGACCAGGCCCGTCTTCGGCAGGTCCTGCTGAACCTGCTGGGCAATGCGGTGAAGTTCACCAGCCAGGGCTCGGTCAGCCTGTCGGTCGGCGGGGCCTTGGAGGCGAACGGCGCATGGCGTCTGACGGCCGAGGTGACCGATACCGGCATCGGCATGAGCTCTCAGACCCAGGCCCATCTGTTCGAACGCTTCTCGCAGGCGGATCGGTCGACGACCCGGCTCTACGGCGGCACCGGCCTGGGGCTGGCGATCTCGCGGCGGCTGGCGCGGGCGATGGACGGCGACATCGTCGTCACGAGCCAGCCCGGCCTGGGATCGACGTTCAGGGTGACCGTCCCGCTGCACATCGCCGAGGGCGGATCGGAGGCAGAGGGACCGCGCCTCAGCGTCATGCCCGAGGGCCGCGTGCTGATCGCCGACGACGCACCGGCCAACCGCGAACTGATCAGCGTCATCCTTGTCGGCATGGGACTGGAGGTCGCTACCGCCAGCGATGGAGCCGAGGCGGTGCATGCGGTGCAGTCCGAAGTCTACGACCTCGTCCTGATGGATATGCAGATGCCGGTCATGGACGGCCTGACAGCCACGCGCGAGATTCGCCGGATTGAGCAGGGCGGCGGACGCCGACTGCCGATCATCGCCCTGTCCGCCAATGTTCAGCCGGACCAGATCCAGCTGTGTCGCGACGCCGGCATGGACGACCACCTGGCCAAGCCGCTGCAACTGCCTGCCCTGGTCGCCACCCTGTCGAAGTATCTCGACAAATCGAACGCTCCGATCGCGTCAGATATGACTGCGCCCGGTCGTTTCGCGACGCACTGAATGCAAGGCCCAGACAGCAAAAAGCCCGCCGAAGCGGGCTTTAAATGGTACGTCCTCTCGGGCTCGAACCGAGGACCCTCTGATTAAAAGTCAGATGCTCTAACCAACTGAGCTAAGGACGCACCGCGCGACGTCCGGGCTGGCCCGAACCGTCGAAGGGCGCCTTCTGTTGTAATCCGGCCTTCCGGTCAAGACCCGGTCTGCTACTCATTGGGCATGAAACCATTAAATGGCGTCCGCATCATCGAATTCGACGGCTTGGGGCCGGTCACCTTCGCCGGAATGATGCTGGCGGACTTGGGCGCGGAGGTGGTGCGGCTGACGCGCGACGCCTCGGCCGGATCGGCGGTCTTCGACGAGGTCGGAGGCGAGGCTCTGCACCGGGGAAGAGCGGCCGTTCCGGTCGATCTGAAATCACCGGCCGATCACGAGCGCATCCTGCAACTGATCGATGGGGCCGACGCAGTGATCGAAGGCTTTCGGCCCGGCGTCATGGAGCGGCTGGGTTATGGTCCTGAGGTCCTCCAGGCGCGAAAGCCCGCGCTGGTGTTTGGGCGCGTGACGGGATGGGGCCAGACGGGGCCGCTGGCGAACGCGGTCGGGCATGATCTGAACTACATCGGCCTGTCGGGCGTGCTGCACGCCATGGGCGAGGCGGATCGTCCGCCCTCCCCGCCGTTGAACCTGGTCGGCGATTATGGCGGCGGGGCCATGCTGTTGGTGGTCGGGGTGCTGGCCGCGCTGGTGGAGGCCAGGACGACGGGCAAGGGACGCGTGGTGGACGCAGCCATGACGGACGGCGCGGCTCTGCTGGCCGGTCTGTTCCAAGCCTTGCGGGGTCGGGGGCTGTGGAGCGACCAGCGCGGAGCCAACCTGCTGGACGGGGGCGCGCCCTTCTATCGCTGCTACGCCTGTCGCGACGGGGGGTTCGTGGCGGTGGCGGCGCTGGAGCCGCGTTTCTACGCTGCGCTGCTGGCCGGCCTGGAGATCGATCCGGCTGACGCGGTTCAATACGACATCGCCGCCTGGCCGGCCCTGCAAGCGCGGTTTGCGGCCTTGTTTGCGAGCAGAGACCGCGACGACTGGAGCGCCCATTTCGCCGGGACGGAAGCCTGTGTCACGCCCGTGCTGGGCCTGGCCGAGGCGCCGGCTCATCCGCACAATCAGGCGCGAGGAACATTCCACAGCGGCCTGCCGCAGCCCGCGCCCCGTTTCGACGGCGTAGTTGCTGCGCCCTCCCCCAAGTCCGAACTGACCTTGGATCAAATGGTCACAAAATGGTCCGATCACGCAGGATGACCGACGCAGATATCGGCGCTAAGGGAACAGCTTAGCGCGACAGGCGTTTGGTCGGCGGAGACCGGGGACTTTCATGACACGCTCGATTTTTGTCTTGGCCGCCGCCGCTAGCGTGCTCGCGCTGTCGGCCTGCGACGACCGTCCTTCGCGCTCGGACGGCGACTACCGAGAGATGTCGGTCGAGCCGGCGCCTCCGCCGGTCAAGGAAGACACTCCCCCGCCTGCGCCAGAGGTTCAGGACCCGACGCCCACGCCCCCGCCGTCGACGACGCTTCCGCCTGAGGAACGCACGTCTGAACAGTCGGTCCAGCCCGAAAGCGAGACGCTGTTCTACTGACGAACAGGTATGCCGGGGGGCGTCCTTTTGACGAAAGATCGAGTTTGACGTTCAGGCCTACCCTGCTGGTCGCCCTCGCGGCGTTTTCGGCCTGCGCCCATGCAGCGGCGGCGGAACCCCGCGCGCAGATCCGGGGCGACATGGACGGCGATCTGCGGCGGGCGCTGGAGCGGGCCGTGGGCGAGGTTGACGGCGCGCCGGCCAGCCGCTTCGAGGCCCGTCGTCGCGCCGAGAGCGCCGTGACCTCGGCGACCGCCCTGCTGCGGTCCGAAGGCTACTATCAACCGGTCGTCGAAGACATCGTCGAGGGCGAGGAGACGCCGATCGCGGTGGTCTCGGTCGAACCGGGGCGCCGTTTCCTGCTGACCGATCCGACGATCCAGTGGGCCGATCCCGCGCCGGAGGTCCAGGCGGCGGACAAGGCGAAGACTGCGATCGCGCTGAAGGCCGGCGATCCGGGGCGGGCGGCAGACGTCATATCGGGCGAAGGTCGGGCCGTGGCGGCGTTGGTGCGTGACGGCTATGCCGACGCCAAGGCCAATCCGCGCCGTGTCGTGGTGGATCACGCGGCCTTCACCGTCGCGCCGGAATATCGCATCGCCTCCGGCGCGCTGGTGCGTCTGGACGGCGTGCGTCTGACAAGCCAGGGCCGCACTAATCCCGCCTGGGTGGCGGGCCTTGCGCCGTGGAACGAGGGCGATCGCTACGATCCCGAGATGGTCGCGGAGCTGGAACGCCGGCTGCTGGACACCGGCGTCTATGACGGCGTCAGCGTCGCCCTGTCGCCGCTGGATCAGATTACCGCCGACGGTCATCGCCCCGTGGTGGTCAGTCTGCAGGACCGGCCCCGTCGCGTGCTGGAGGCCGGCGCCACCTGGTCGACGGCGGAGGGCGCGGGCGTGGACGTGATCCAGACCCGCTACAATCGCTTCGGCCGCGCCGACACCCTGAGGCTGGAGGCGCGACTGGCCGACATCGACAGCCGGATCGGCGCCGACCTGTCCCTGCCCCACTGGCGTCGGCCCGGCCGGACGCTGAAGCTGGGCGCGGCGGTCGTCAACGAGGACACCGACGCCTATCTGCGCACCGCCGTGGTTCTGTACGCCGACCTGCAACAGCGGATCGGCAAGACCTCCTATTTCAACTATGGAATCGGGCTGGACGCCGGGCGCTACAGCGAGACCCGCTACGACTTCACCACCCTGCCCCCGCAGCGTGTGACCTTCGACCGTGATCTGGCCATCATCACCGCGCGGACCAGCGCCTACATCGACCGCTCCAACGATCCGCTGAACCCGACCAAGGGCTGGCGGGTCAATCTGGCGGTTCAGCCGACGGCGGTGACCGGCGAGAGCAACATCCTGTTCCTGCGCACCGAAACGCAAGGCACCGCCTACTTCCCCGTCGCGGGTGATCGCACCATCCTGGCCGGGCGCATGAAGATCGGCTCCATCGTCGGCGGCAGCGAGCTGAACGTGCCGGCCGACCGTCTGTTCTACTCCGGCGGCGGCGGTTCGGTGCGGGGCTATTCGTACCAGAACGTCAATCCGCAACTGCCGGACGGCACGCCGCGGGGCGGTCTGTCGCTGTTCGAAACCTCGTTCGAGGTGCGCCAGTCGATCGGTCAGAGCTTCCAGGCCGTCGCCTTCGTCGACGCCGGCTCCGTGGGCTTCCAGGAGACGCCGAACCTGACCAACATGCGCTACGGCGCGGGCGTGGGCGTGCGCTACATGCTGCCGTTCGGACCGATCCGGGCGGATGTCGCCATGCCGCTCAACAAGCGTGAGGGCGACTCGGCCTTCCAGATCTACATCAGCATCGGGCAGGCATTTTGACCGATACACCGCCCGAAGCCACGCCTGAAGAAGCGACGCCCGCCAAGGCGGCGCGGCCCGCAAAGCCGCGTCGCGGGCTGATCAGACGCATCGCCCTGGGCGTGGGCGTCGTGCTGGCCGGACTGCTGGTGCTGATCGCCGCCGCCCTGGTCGGAGGGCGTTACTACATCGCCTCGGACGGCGGTCGCGACATGGTGCTGCAACGGCTTCAGGATCTGAAGATCAGCCGTTACGGCCGGCTGAAAGTCTATGGGCTGAAGGGCGATCTGCTCAGCGACTTCACCATCGACCGCATCACATTGGCCGACAGTCAGGGCATCTGGCTGGAGGCGAACAACGTCAGCATGGACTGGTCGTATCTGGCCCTGCTGGGCCGCAGCTTCCATGCGAACGACATCAAGGCCGAGACCATTCGTGTCCTGCGTCGGCCCGTGGTCGAGCCGCCCACCGGCGAGCCGCCCACCCCCCAGCCGATCTCGGTCCGCATCGACAAATTCGCGGCCAACATCGAACTGATGGAAGGTTTTTCCAAGGAATACGGCCGTTGGAGCCTGTCGGGGAACGCCAGCCTGCCGCGCGCCGGGGCCAAGAGCGCGACGGTCAACGCCGACAGCCTGAACCGGCCGGGCGACTTCCTGCGTCTGGCGGCGACCTTCGGGGGCAAACTCGAAGATACGCGCCTGAACCTGCGCGCCAATGAGGCTCAGGGCGGACCGCTGGCCGGCGCCTTGGGCTATTCGCCGGGTCAGCCGTTCTCGGCGGTCGCGGTTCTGAACGCGAATGTCGTCAATGCGCGGGTTCAGACGGGACAGTTTGTCACCCTGATCGTCCAAGGCCATTTCGGCGACAAGGGCTCTCGCGTCGCGGGCTTCGCCGACTTCAGCAACTCGGACCTGCTGGCGCCCTTCGTCACCAAGATCGGCCGCACCGCGCGGTTCGGCTTCGCCATGGTTCCTACGCCGGACAAGGCCAGCCAGGGCGTGGCGTGGAAGCTGATTTCCGACAACGTCCAGTCAGAGGCGCGCGGCCTGATCCGCAACTCCGACCGCAGCTCGCCCGACGGAATCAGCCTCAATATTCAGACGGCCTCGCTGAGCCGGCTGGTCGGCTCCGATGTGGCGGGACCAGCGGCCTATTCCGGCCTGTTCAAGGGTGATGCCCAAACCTGGACGCTGGACGGCCAGGTCACCCTGTTGAACGCCAATGTCGCCAGCTATCGCGCCACACGCATCGCCGGACCGCTGAACGTGGCGGTCAAGAACGGCCGCATCGATCTGGACGGCGACATTCGTGCGAACGGCGGATCAGGCGAAGGCATCATAGGCGGCCTCCTGGGTCCGGCCCCGCGCGTGCAGATGAAGGCGGCGCGCATGAAGGACGGCGCCATCCTGCTGACCAAGGTTGATCTGCAGGGTCAGGGCCTGACGCTGAACGGCTCGGGCTCGCGCAATCTGCTGGGCGGGATGAACTTCCGCGGCGAGGCGCAGTTGACCGACGCCAGGCGCGTGCTGCCCGACGCGCGCGGCGCCTTCGGCGGTCCGATCCGGGCCTCGTCGGCGCGGGCCGGCGCGCCGTGGGTGCTGAACTTCGACGGACGGGGCCGCAATCTGACTGTGGGTCTGGACGAACTGGATCGCCTGTTGGGCAAGACGCCGCGCCTGCAACTGGCCGGCAAGCTGAACGGCGGACGCATCGAGGTCGAGCGCGGCGAACTGACCGGCGCGGCCGGGCGCGCGGGGGCCAAGGGCATTATCGAAACCGCCGGCAAGCTGAGGCTGGCGCTGGACTGGAACGCGCGCGGCCCGTTTGCGGCCGGGCCGGTCGAGATCGGCGGCGACATGAACGGACGCGGCGCCCTGACCGGCACTCTGGCCCAGCCGCGCGTCGATCTGACCGCCGGCTTCCAGCAGGTGACGGCCGGCGCGCTGACGCTGAACAACGCCGACCTGACGCTGAGCTTCCGCAAGGGCGCGGATGCGTCGGACGGCCGGATTTCGGTGGTCAGCGGCTCGAACTATGGGCCGGCGCGCGCCTCGGGCAATTTCTTCCTGGGCGGAAAACGCATTCGGCTCAGCGATCTGGACGTGGATGCCGGCGGCGTGACGGCCAGGGGCGCCATCGCCCTGTCCGACAGCATTCCCTCCAGCGCGGACCTGACCTTCTCGGCGCGCGCCGGGGCCTTCCTGGCTTCGGGCGAAGCCAACGGACGGGTGCGACTGACCGACGGCGGCGGATCGGACAGCGCCATTCTGGACGTCAGCGGTCGCAATGTCCGGCTGGCGGGTCAGAGCTGGATCATTCGCAAGCTGGATCTGGACGGGCGCGGCACGCTGAACAACCTGCCGTTCACCCTCGCGCTGGACGTGGGCGGCCCCAACCCGGCGCAGTTCAACGGCACGGGCGTCTATTCGCGGCAGAACACGACGCACGGTCTGACGCTGCGCGGCGGCGGACGGGTGCGCGAGGTGGCGTTCACGACCCGCAGCCCGGCCTCGATCACCCTGAACGGCGCCACCCGCACGGCGCATCTCGATCTGGGCGTGGGCGGTGGCGTGCTGCTGGCCGACCTGCGTCAGGATGCGCGCGGCGCCGCGATCCAGGCCGACCTGACGCGGGTCGATCTGGGCTCCATCTCGCCCGAACTGCGCGGCAGCGTGACGGGTCAGGTCGCCCTGCGCGGCGCCGGCGGCGATCTGTCGGGCACGGCCAATATCGCGCTTCAAAATGTGCGCAGCATCGACGCGCCGCGCGGCCTGGCCGTTGATGGACGGGTGGACGCGACCCTGGCGGGCGACCGGCTGAGCATCAAGGCGACGGCCGTCGACGAGGGCGCGGTTCAGGCCTCGGCTGACGTCGTCCTGCCGGTCGAGACCTCGGCCGCGCCGCTGCGCCTCGCCATCGCCCGGACGCGCGAGATGTCGGGCCGGGTGTCGATCAACGGTCAGATCCAGCCGATCTGGGACCTGTTCCTGGGCGGCGACCGCAGTCTGGCGGGCCAGGTGGCCGGTCAGGCGACGATCGGCGGGACGCTGAACGCGCCGCGCCTGAATGGCCGGTTTGATCTGAGCCAAGGCTCCTATCGCGAGAATGCGGTCGGTCTGGTGCTCAGCGACCTCACGCTGCGGACCCGGTTCGACGACACAGCCGCCCAGATCGAGACCTTCACGGCCAACGACGGCAAGGGCGGAACGGTGTCCGGCCAGGGCCGCATCGGTCTGCGTCAAGGCTCCGGATCGAACGCGCAACTGATGCTGAACCGCTTCCGGGTCATCGACAACGATATCGCCGAGGCGCGCGCCTCGGGCCCGATCACCATCGTTCGCGGCGCCGACGGCAATATCCAGCTGGGCGGCCGCATCGACATCGACGAGGCCAAGATCGAACCGGAACTGCCCGGCGCGACCGGCATCGTCTCGATGGATGTGGTCGAGATCAACCGTCCCGGCGGCGATCCGGAGGAGACCGAGCAGAAGGCGCGCGGACCGCAGATCGGCATGGACATCGTCCTGCGATCCAGCGGCGGCAAGGTGCGGGTCAACGGTCGCGGCCTGAACGTCGTCCTGGACGTGAACGCCCGGGTGCGCGGCACCATCGCCCAGCCGCAACTGACCGGCACGGCCAATGTGGTGCGCGGCGATTATGAGTTTGCGGGCAAGCGGTTCGTGTTCGACGACACCGGACGTGTCACCCTGTCGACCGATCCCAAGCAGATCCGTCTGAACCTGGCGGCGACGCGCGAGGACGCGGCCCTGACGGCCTCGATCAACGTCACGGGCACGGCGGCCGAACCGAAGATCGCCCTGACCTCGACCCCGTCCCTGCCCCAGGACGAAATCCTGTCGCAGGTTCTGTTCGGACGCTCGGCGTCGCAGTTGTCGGCCTTCGAGGCGGCGCAGCTGGCGGCCGGGGTCGCGGCGCTGGCGGGCGGCGGCGGGTTCGATGTGATCGGCAACCTGCGCGAACTGGCGGGTCTGGACCGGTTGTCGTTCGGCGGCGACGCGTCAGCGGTCACCGTTGCGGGCGGTCGCTACATCACCGACGACGTCTATCTGGAGGTCATCGGCGGTGGTCAGAACGGTGCGGCGGTCAAGGTCGAATGGCAGCCTCGGCGCAACGTCGCCATCGCCTCGCAGTTCGGCGGCCAGGGGCAGACCAGCCTGTCGATCCGCTGGCGTCACGAAAGCCGCGAGGCGGGCGACCGTCGTCCGAACCGGGGCGGTCGCAATCGCTAGGCCGCCCTGTCGGATCGGTCGCTAGAGAACCTCCAGCACCCGCTCCACGGGGCGGCCGATGACGGCGCCCTTGTCGGTCTCGACGATCGGACGTTCGATCAGGATCGGCTGAGCGATCGCTGCGGCCAGGATGGCTTCGTCATCTGCGCCGGCGTCCAGCAGCGCCTTGGCGTGGGCCTCCTTTTTACGCAGCAGGCCGGACAAACCGAGGCCTGTTCTGGACGCCAACCGTTCAAGCGTCTCGCGGTCCCATCCGGCCTTCAGATACTCGACCACCGTCGGCTCGTCGCCCTGCTCGCGCAGCAGACCCAGGGCGTTGCGCGACGTGCTGCATTTCGGATTGTGGTAGAGGACGACCGACATCACGCCTCGTGCTTCAGGCGATGCAGCAGCATGGCGCCCTGCAGCGATGCGACATAGATCACGCCCGACACGATCATGGCGGGCCAAGTCGTCAGGTTGATCCACAGCGGAAGGTCCGGCGATGGCAGGGTCCCCAGCAGCCGCATCCCCAGATTGGCCACTACGCTGTAGGCGATCAGCGCCAGCATGATGATCGGTATGGCGCGCGTCATCATGCGCCACTGAACCACCGCCACGACAGCATAGAATAGGACGGAGAAGATCGCGCCAGAGGCGATAGCGAACGGCCACATGACCTTCATCATCTCCTGCTGCATGGCCAACTGATCCGCCGACAGACCCATCTTGGCGTACTCCGCGCTCATCGCCGTCTCGAACCAGCCCGAGGTGAACATCCACCAGGTCGGGATCAGGCCGACGATCAGGGCGATGACCAGGCCGATCACCATCGAGCGCGCAGAACGCTGGGCCTCGGCCATGCCGCGCGGCAGCTTCAGCGGGTTCATGGCGCGGAGCCAGAGATCGATCTTGTTACGTTGCATTGGGGCCCTCGTTTCGAGCGGAACCTAGCGGTGATCGGCGATGACTTACAGGCCCCGACCTTCACCTTTGGGGTCGAGGCGTCTAGGGTCCGGCCGATGCGGATTCTGACCTCGGACCAGGCCGTCCTCGACCACGTCGCCGCGCGACGCGAGACGATCATCGGCCGCACCATCGACTGGGCCAACATCAACTCCGGCAGCCGCAACGCCGCCGGGCTGAATGCTGTGCTGGATGTTCTGGAAGCGGCGGCGAGCGCCCTGCCCGCCCGTGTCGAACGCCTCCCGACACAGGGCTCGACCACCGTCGCCGACGACGGATCGGTACGGACCGAGGCCCATGCCGACGCGCTGAAGATCACCGCCCGGCCGGATGCGCCCATCCAGGTCGTGCTGACCGGCCACTATGACACCGTCTTCCCCGCCGACAGCCGGTTCCAGACCGTAACCACGCGCGCCGACGGCGCCCTGAACGGGCCGGGCGTCGCCGACATGAAGGGTGGCATCAGCGTGCTTCTGGCCGCGCTGGAGGCGTTCGAAACCCATCCAGACAAACACGGCGTCGGGTGGACGGTGCTGCTGAGCCCCGACGAAGAAATCGGCTCGCCGGCGTCCGCTCCGCTGCTGTCCGAACTGGGCGCGCGCGGCCATGTCGGCCTGACCTACGAGCCGGCGCTGGCGGACGGCACGCTGGCCGGCGCGCGAAAGGGCAGCGGCAACTATCATCTGATCGTGACGGGTCGCGCCGCCCACGCCGGCCGCGCCTTCGACGAAGGCCGCAATGCGGTAGCCGGCGCCGCCATCATCGCAGCCGCCCTGCACGGACTGAACGGTCAGCACGAGGGCGTCACCGTCAACGTCGCCAAGATTTCGGGCGGGGGCGCGTTGAACGTCGTCGCAGACAACGCCGTGGTGCGGTTCAACGTCCGGGTGCCGGACAAGGCCGCCGCCGACTGGATCGACGCATCCGTGCGGGCCATCGCCGCGACGCCGCCGTTCGAGGGCCTGACGCTGGATCTGCACGGTGGCTTCACCCGTGCGCCCAAACCTATGGACGCCGCCCAGACCGCCCTGTTCGAGGCGGTCAAGGAAGCCGGCGCCCTGCTGGGCCAACCCATCGCCTGGAAACCGTCGGGCGGAGTGTGCGAGGGCAACAATCTGCACGCCGCCGGCCTGCCCAATATCGACACCCTGGGGGTGCGCGGCGGCGACATCCATTCGGATCAGGAGTTTGCTTGGCCCGACAGCTTCGTCGAACGCGCGCAGCTCAGCGCCCTGATCCTGTGCAAGATCGCATCGGGTGAAATCGATGCGGCCAAACTGAAATCCCTGCGGATGGAAACCCTGTAGAATGCTTGTCGTCCGTCCCGCCGGCCCCGCCGATCTCGATCATCTGCTGGAACTGGCCATCCTGTCCGGCCCCGGCTTCACCAGCCTGCCTGAAGATCCCGACGCCCTGGCCGATCGGCTGGAGCTGAGCCAGGCGAGCTTCGAAGGTCGCGTGCCCTGGCAAGAGGCTTGGTACACCCTGATGCTGGAAGACGGCGACACGGGGGACATCGACGGCGTCGGCTCGGTCAAGGCGACGGTGGGGCTGAAACGCCCCTTCTTCTCGTTCCGCGTCGTCAACAACACCGTCCAGTCGCCCTCGCTGGGGGTGAAGCTGGATCATCAGACGCTGGTTCTGGTCAATGAATGCACGGGTTGGACCGAGGTCGGTTCGCTGTTTCTGAAGGCGGATCGGAGAAAGGGCGGCGCGGGCCGTCTGCTCAGCCAGTCGCGATATATGCTGATCGGCGCCCAGCCCGAGCTGTTCGCCGACAACGTGTTGGCGGAGTTGCGCGGGGTCTTCACGCCCGACGGGGCCTGCCCGTTCTGGGACCATGTGGCGCACAAGTTCTTCCCGATGGAGTTCGACCACGCCGACCGGATGACCGGCTCGACGGATAAGCAGTTCATCCTGGACCTGGCGCCGCGCCACCCGATCTATACCGAGTTGCTGCCCGAGCCGGCCCGCGCGGTGATCGGCAAGGTCCATCCGCAAGGCGTGCCGGCCATGGCGCTGCTGGAAAGCGAGGGCTTCCGGCCCAATGGTCTGGTCGACATCTTCGACGCCGGTCCGACCGTCGCCTGCGACCGCGACAATATTCGGACCGTGCGCGACGCCCGGCGCCTGACGGTTCAGATCGTCGAGGGCGTCGAGGGAGAGTTGCCGGCCCTGATCTCAACCGACAGCGTCGCCGCCTTCCGCGCCGTCCGCGCCAAGGCCGACATCGATGGCGACGCCGTTCGCCTGAACGCCGAAACCGCCGCCGTGCTCAAGGTGCGCGGCGGAGACACTGTGCGAGTAAAGTCATGACCCGTTTCACCTCCACCGATCCCGCGACCGAAGCCACCAACTGGGAGGGCGAGGCCGCCAGCCCGGCCCAGGTCCAGGCCGCCGTCGACGCCGCCCGCACCGCCTTCCCCGCCTGGGCCGATGCGTCGCGCGCCGAACGAATCGACGCGGTGAAGCGCTATCAGGCCGTCCTGAAAGACCGCGCGCCGCAGATCGCCGAAGCCATCGCGCGCGAGACCGGCAAGCCGCTGTGGGAAACCAAGACCGAGGCCGCCGCCATGATCGGCAAGGTGGACATCTCGATCCGCGCCTATGATGAGCGCACCGGCGAACGGACCAGCGATACGGCGTTCGGCCGCGCGACCCTGCGGCACCGTCCGCACGGCGTCGCGGCGGTGCTTGGCCCGTTCAACTTCCCCGGCCATCTGCCGAACGGCCATATCGTCCCGGCCCTGCTGGCGGGCGACACGGTCGTCTTCAAGCCGTCGGAAGAAACGCCCCTGGTCGGTCAGGTGATGGCCGAAGCCTTCGCCGCCGCCGATCTGCCCACCGGCGTGGTCAATGTGGTCCAGGGCGGTCGCGAGACCGGGGCGGCCCTGCTGGACGCCGGTATCGACGCCCTGATGTTCACCGGCTCGGGCGCGGCGGGCGCGCATTTCCGCAGAAAATTCGCCGACGATCCGCATGTCATCCTGGCGCTGGAACTGGGCGGCAATAACCCACTGGTCGTGTGGGACGCAGCGGATGCAGAGGCCGTCGCGGGCATCGCGGTTCAATCCGCCTTCATCACCACCGGCCAGCGTTGCTCGTGCGCGCGTCGCCTGATCGTGCCGGAAGGACCGCAAGGCGATGCGATCATCGAAGCCATCGCCGCCCTGTCCGACCGGCTGATCTTCGGCCCCTGGGACAGCGATCCCGAACCGTACGCCGGCCCGCTGATCTCGGCGCGTGCCGCCGAGGCGGCGCTGAAGGCTTTGCAGGACCGGATCGACATGGGGACCAAGGTCATCCGCGCGTCGGGGCCGGTCGCCAACCTGCCTGGCGCTTTCGTCAAGCCGGCCATTATCGACGTGACCGGGATCGACGTGCCGGACGAAGAGATGTTCGCTCCCTTCCTTTCAGTGACGCGCGTCGGGTCGTTCGAGGCGGCGATCCAGGCGGCGAACGCAACCCGCTACGGCCTGTCCGCCGGTCTGGTCAGCGATGATCCGAAGAACTGGGACCACTTCATCCGCCGCATCCGCGCCGGCGTGGTCAACTTCAACCGCCCGACCACCGGCGCCGCCGGCGACATGCCGTTCGGCGGCTTGGGGGCCAGCGGCAACCACCGGCCCAGCGCCTATTACGCTGCTGACTATTGCGCCTATCCGGTCGCCAGTTTCGAGGCCGACGCCGTCGCCAACATCGAAGGCGAGATCAAGGGATTGCGATGATCAGCGCTGTGGAGGCCAACGCCGACGGTCTGATCGGGCCGACCCATTCCTACGCTGGTCTGTCTCCGGGCAATCTGGCCTCCAGCCTGAACAAGGGCGAGGCGTCCAGTCCACGCGCAGCCGTGCTTCAGGGCCTCGACAAGATGAAGACCTTGGCGAACCTAGGTCTGCCCCAGTTCGTCCTGCCGCCGCATGAGCGGCCGAACATTCCCTTCCTGCGGACCTTGGGCTTCGTCGGCTCGGACGCCCAGGTCCTGGAGCGGGCTTGGCGGAGCGCGCCCTCGTTCGCCGCCGCCGCCTGTTCGGCCTCGCCCATGTGGGCCGCCAACGCCGCGACCGTAACGCCCAGCGCCGACGCCGCCGACGGCCGAGTGCATTTCACGCCGGCCAATCTGCACACCAATCTGCACCGCAGCCTAGAGCACCGGCAGACCAAGCGCGCGCTGGACGCCCTTTTTCCTGAGGCCAGCCGGTTCGCCGTCCATAGCGCCCTGCCCGCGGTCGCGCATCTGGCCGACGAAGGCGCCGCCAACCATGTTCGCCTGTGCGCCCAACATGGCGGTCGCGGCGTCAATCTGCTGGTCTGGGGTCGCGAGGCGTTCGAGCCCTGGGACGGCCCCTTCCCAGCCCGCCAGACGCGCGAAGCGTCGGAAGCCATCGTGCGCCGCCACGAAGCCGGACGGCCTGTCTTGGTCCAGCAATCCCGCGCCGCCATCGCCGGCGGCACCTTCCACAACGACGTGGTCTGCGTCGGGGCGCTGGACACCCTGTTCTTCCACGAGTTGGCGTTCGAGGACACGGCCGCAACCCAGGCCGCCATCCGCCGCGCGGCCGATGGCCTGTTCGAGCCGATCTTCGTCGAGGTCTCGGCCGCCGATCTGCCGCTGGCCGACGCGATCTCGAGCTATCTGTTCAACTCCATGCTGATCCAAGTCCCGGGCGAGGATCGCCTGACCCTGATCTGCCCGACCGAGACCTGCGGCAACCCACGCAGCCATGCGGTGGCGCAAGCGCTGGCCGCCTCCAACGGTCCGATCGGCCGGGTCCATTACGTCGACGTGCGCCAATCGATGCGCAACGGCGGCGGACCGGCCTGCCTGCGCTTGCGTGTCGTGCTGACCGAAGCCGAGCTGGCGGCGACGAACCCGGCCATGCGCCTGACCGACGATCTGCATGCGCGTCTGTCGGATTGGGCCGGGCGCTGGTACCGCGACGAACTGCGCCCCGCCGATCTGGCCGACCCTGACCTGCTGGTCGAAAGCCGCAGCGCGCTGGACGAATTGACGACGATCCTGAACCTCGGAACCGACTTCTACCCCTTCCAGAGAGGCTGATCCGGCCATGATGACCGCAGCGCCCATGAGCCCCGCCCGCCGATTGAGAAATATCGTCGGCGGATCGGCCGGCAATCTGGTGGAGTGGTTTGACTGGTACGCCTATGCGGCCTTCACCCTGTATTTCGCGCCCGTCTTCTTCCCCAGCGAAGACCCGACAGCGCAACTGCTGAGCGCCGCCGCCGTCTTTGCGGTGGGCTTCTTGATGCGGCCTATCGGGGCATGGATCATGGGGGTCTATGCCGACCGCAAAGGTCGCAAGGCGGGGTTGACCCTCTCGGTGACCCTGATGTGCACCGGTTCGCTGATCATCGGCGTGACGCCCGGCTATGCCACGATCGGCCTGGCGGCGCCGGCGCTGCTGCTGTTCGCGCGGCTGTTACAGGGGCTGAGCGTCGGCGGAGAATACGGATCCAGCGCCACCTATCTGTCCGAAATGGCCGAGCCGCATCGCCGAGGCTTCTGGTCCAGCTTCCAGTACGTCACCCTGATCTCGGGTCAATTGATCGCCCTGCTGCTGTTGATCGTGCTGCAGAACACGCTGAGCGAGACGGCGCTGGCCTCGTGGGGCTGGCGCATTCCCTTCTTCGTCGGCGCGGGCCTGGCGGTCGTCGTCTTCTGGCTGCGTCGCCGTCTGGACGAGACGCATAAGGCGACCGAGGCCAAGGACGCCCCGAAATCCAGCGCCGTGCAGCTGATCCTGAAACACCCGAAAGAGGCCTTGATGGTGCTGGGCCTGACGGCCGGCGGCACCTTGGCCTTCTACACCTACACGACCTACCTCCAGAAGTTCCTGGTCAATACGAGCGGGTTCTCCAAGAACACGGCGACCGAAATCAGCGCGGCGGCCCTGTTCGTCTTCATGCTGCTTCAGCCGGCGGTCGGCGCGCTTTCGGACAGGGTGGGACGGCGTCCCGTGATGATCGCTTTCGGCGTGCTGGGGGTGTTGTGCACCGTGCCGATCATGACAACCCTATCGACGGTCGAGAGCCCTTTCATCGCCTTCCTCTTGGCGCTGGTCGGTCTGGTGATCGTGTCGGGCTACACCGCGATCAATGCGGTGGTGAAGGCCGAGCTGTTTCCCGCCCACATCCGCGCCCTCGGTGTCGCTCTGCCTTACGCCATCGCCAATGCGGTGTTCGGAGGCACGGCGGAATATGTGGCGCTCTGGCTGAAGGGCGCGGGCGTCGAGAGTGTGTTCTTCTGGTACGTGACCGGGATGATCGGGCTGTCGCTGCTGACCTTCATCCGCATGCGCGACACCAAGCACAACAGCCTGATCACCCATACCTGACGCCGATCAGGCCGCGAACCGCCCGCCGCGCTGGGCGTAGGCCTGGGTGCCGCGGGTGAAGACCTGGTCGGTCTGCAGGACGGTTTCGATGGCGAGGTCGTCCTTGCCTTTCAGTGCCGCATAGACCGGGCCGAAGTCCTTGAGCGTCTCGTCCTTCAAGGCTTCCAGGCTGTCGATGACGAAATAGACCTGCTGGAAGTCGTCGATCCGGTACAGGGTCCGCATCACCCGCTCCAGGTCGAAACCCAGGCGGTTGGGCGACGGATCGTCCAGAGCAAAGACGCTCTCGGTCGCCGAGGAGACGATGCCGGCGCCATAGATGCGAAGGCCGTCCGCCTCCTTCATCAGACCAAACTCGACCGTATACCAGTACAGGCGCGCCAGGTTCGGCAGCATGCCCAGGCTGGCCGCGCGCTGTCCGCCCTTGCCATAGGCCTCCATATAGGCGGCGAAATCGGGGTCGGTCAGCATCGGCACGTGGCCGAAGACGTCGTGGAAGATGTCGGGCTCTTGGAGATAATCAAGTTGGTCGGGCTTGCGGATAAACTGACCCGAGACGAAGCGGCGATTGGCAAGATGGTCGAAAAAGACCTCGTCAGGCACCAGGCCCGGCACGCAGACAACCGTCCAGCCGGTCAGGGCCTGAAGCTTGGGATTGATCACGTCGAAGTCGGGAATCCCGCCGGCGTTCAGATCCAACGCATCCAGTCCCCGCATGAATGCGTCGCAGGCGCGACCGGGCAGGATCTTCATCTGCCGGGCGTAAAGCGTGTCCCAGGTTTGGTGCTCGACCTCGGTATAGGCGGCCCAGTTCTGGGGAATGGTCCAGTCGGCGGCCGCGCCCTCGGGCGGCTTTTCGAAGACGTGTTCGAAGTCGGACATGGCGTATTCCTCTTTTGCCGCCATCCTAGCCCGGAGCCGCCACGGCTTCCAACCGTCAGTGCAGACGTTCGTCCAGCGGTGCGTGGTGGCCCATGCCGTCGGTGGTGAACCACCGCTCGGCGTCGTCGGGCAGCAGCACGGAATCGCCGTCTTCCAAAGCGCCTTCGGCAGCGTAGGCGACAAAGCCGCCGTCCTCGCCCAAGGCGAAGACGCGGTAGAAGGGCTGGTCCGGCCTGACCAGGCCGCTCTCACCGGCCGGTCCCTCATAGGCGTGATCGACATCCATCACGACGCCACGAAAGGCGTCGTCGCGGTGGCGGACTATCTGGCCGATGGCGAAACGTGCGGTCTGAATGCGGGTCATCGCACTTCATACGATTCAGCGCATGACCCCAATGCCTGCCGGTCTGTTCATCTTCCTGACAGAATGGCTTGGCGCGGACGATCCTGGCGGGTTAGGCTGATCAGGACGGGCGCCGCTTTGGACCGCCCACAACGGATGACGGCCCATGCCGGAGACCCACGGCGCGCCCCGACGGCGCGACGAGCGGTCCCAGCCTTCCCGTTCGCGGGATGCGTCGGGTCGAGATGCGCCGCTGTATGGCGCGCTCGATCTGGGGACCAACAATTGTCGGCTGCTGATCGCGCGACCGTCACGCGAAGGCTTTCGCGTGGTCGACAGCTTCAGCCGCATCGTGCGGCTGGGCGAAGGGCTGTCGCGGACAGGCCTTTTGGACCCGCGCGCTATGGACCGAGCCTATGACGCCCTGGCCCTGTGCGCCGAGCGGATCGTGCGCAAGGGCGTCGACTCGGCGCGACTGAGCGCCGTCGCCACCCAGGCCTGCCGCGCGGCCGAGAACGGCGCCGACTTCATAGACCGGGTGCGCAAGGGCACGGGCCTGCGCTTGCGGATCATCGATCCCGCCGAAGAGGCGCGGCTGGCGGTCGAGGGATGCCTGAACCTGATCGACCCCAAGGCCGAGGCGGTGCTGGTCATCGATGTCGGCGGCGGCTCGACCGAGATGTCGTGGCTGAAACGCAGCGGAACCGACTGGACGACCACCGCCTGGATGTCGGCGCCGGTGGGGGTCGTGACCCTGGCCGAGCGGCATCCCGAGCCGCCGAACTCCGGCGAGGCCTGGTACGAGGCGATGGTCGCCGACATGGGCGCGGCCATTGCAGCGGGCGGGATCGTCGACGAACCGATGCTGGACCTGTTCCGGCAGAACCGGGCGCATCTGGTCGGCACCTCGGGCGCGATCACCAGCCTGGCCGGCATTCACCTGAATCTGCCGCGCTATAATCGCGACCGGGTCGATGGCTTGTGGATGACGCGCGCCGACTGCGAGGCGGCGGCGGATCGGCTGAAGGCGCTGGGTCCGGACGGCCGGGCGCGCGAGGCCTGCATCGGTCCCGATCGGGCGGACCTCGTTTTGGCGGGCGCCGCCATCCTGGAGGCGGTGCAGCGCGCCTGGCCGTCGGAGCGGGTGCGGGTCGCGGATCGGGGCTTGCGCGAAGGCCTGCTGCTGCAACGGATGCGCGAAGACAAGAAGCCGCCGAGGGGACGGCGTCGTCGACGCGGACGGGGCCGGCCGGCCCCCGCCGCCTGATCAGGCGGCGGGCGTGACGCGCACCGGCAGTTCGATGTCGCAGACCGAGAAATCCGCGCCACGCGCCTGACGCGCCTGCTGCGCCAGGGTCTGGAAGGTGGCGGAGTTGGTGTTCAGGACGGCGGCCGTCGGACGTTCGGCTGCGGGCAGATCCGACGCCACGCGGACGCGGGTCATCTGATCCGGTCCCTGGACCAGACCATCCGGCGTGTCGCTGGCCTTCAGCGATCGCACGACGTCCAGACCGGACACGACCCGGCCCCAGACGGTGTAGCGCTTGTCCAACGCCGGATAGGCCTGACGCATCAGGAAGAACTGGCTGTTGGCGGTGTCGTTGCCCTCGTCTCGCGCCATGCCCGCGACGCCCGGGCAATACAGGGCCCAACCGTGGACCTTCTTGTCGCTGGTGCCGGACATCAGGGCGTCGGGCTGGGTCTGGACCGGGATGGAATCGACAAAGCCGACCAGGGCGCCGACTGGGGCCGCCACGGGAGTGAAGGCCATGTCGGCGCCACGGCGGAAGGTGAACTCGGCCTTCAGGTCGGGATACCAGCTCTGCCCCTCGCCCGTGCCCAGCGGATCGCCGGTCTGGGCCATGAACCAGTCGATTACCCGGTGCCAGACCAGGTTGTCGAAGAATCCGCGCGACGCCAGCAGCTTGATGCGTTCGACATGGGCGGGCGCGATCTCGGGCGCCAGTTCAACCAGAACCCGCCCCTTATTGGTGTCGATGACCAGCAGGTTCTCGGGAGCGATGGTCCTCCATTCACCGGGCGGCGGCGGGGGCGCATGAACGGCGGTCGCGTCTTGCGCCAGGGCGGCGCCCGCCGTCGCAGCCAGCACGGCCGCCGCCATCGCCATCGTTCGTATCGTCATCGTCCCCTCCCCCGTTTGCGAAAGCCTCAGCCGCCCGTCACTTCGGCGACCGGCTGAACATCGCAGACGCTGAAGGCGCCGCCGCGCCCGGCGCGCGCCGTGGCGATCCGTTCTGCGAAGGCGGCGCTGCCGGCGTTCAAGACGCGCACGGTCGGACGTTCGGCTTCGGGCAGGGCCGAGGCCATGCGGACGCGGGTCATGGTGTCGGGATCGGTCACCTTGCCGTCCTCGGCGTCCGAACCCTTCTTCAGCTTGCCGACCACGTCCAGGCCGGACACCACGCGACCGAAGGCGGTGTAGATACCGTCCAGCTGTTCGCGCGCGCCCATCATCAGGAAGAACTGGCTGTTGGCGCTGTCAGGCGAACCCGAGCGGGCCATGCCCAGCACACCGGGACAGAACAGGCCGTGGGCGTCGACCTTGAAGTCGGCGGTGACCATCATTTGGGCGTCGGGTTGGGTCTGGACCGGCAGGTCGCCGACCAGACCGCGCACGCCCGCGCCGACGCTGGGCACGGCGACAAAGCCGGCGTCGCGCCCACGACGGAAACTGAACTCCGCCTTCAGGTCCGGCAGCTCGCTGCCGCCCTCACCCGTGCCCTTCGGATCGCCAGTTTGCGCCATGAAATCAGGGATGACGCGATGGAACTTCAGACCATCGTAGAAGCCTTGGTTGGCCAGGGTGCGGATGCGTTCCGCATGGTTGGGCGCGGCGACGGGGATCAGTTCGACCAGCACCCGGCCCTTCGACGTATCAATAACGAGCAGGTTTTCCGGCGCAATGGTCCGCCAGTCGGACGCCGCCGGCGCCGTTTGCGCCACAGCCGGTGCCTGGGCCGCGCCAGCCGCGAGAAGAGCGGCGACGGTCGCTGCGATGATGGCCTTACGCATGGTCTTGTCTACCCTACCCGTTCTTGACCTTGGCCCGCACGCGCTCGGCGATGGCGGGGCTGACGAAACTGTCGATCGCACCGTCCAGCCGGGCGATCTCCTTGACGAGCCGAGAGGCGATCGCCTGATGGCGCGGATCGGCCATCAGGAATACGGTCTCGATGTCCTGATTGAGGCGCTGGTTCATGGCCGTCATCTGGAACTCGTATTCAAAGTCGGCGACGGCGCGCAGACCCCGAATGATGACGCTGGCGTCCAGCTCTTCCGCAAAATGCATCAGCAGTGTCGAAAACGGCTGGACCACGATGTCGCCACCGAGGGGCGCCATCTCGGCCTTCAGCATCTCGACCCGTTCGGCGGTGGAGAACAGCGGCCCCTTGTCGTCGTTCTGGGCCACGCCGATGACCAGCCGGTCCACCAGCTTCAGCGCGCGCTTGATGATGTCGGTATGCCCGTTCGTCACCGGGTCGAAGGTGCCCGGATAAAGTCCGATGCGCATGCGTGTCTCCCCGGCCTGTCGCGTGGCGTCAGCGTCGTTTAGCAGGTGCGAAATCAGCGGCCTAGCCGGCTGACGCCATCGTCATCGTCATCGTCACGATCCGCGATGGGCTGGGGCGCCTGGGCGCTCCAGGCCGCTTCGACCTTGGCGAGCAGAACCGGATCATTGGCGAAGGCGACATCGTCGATGGCGGTGATCGGACAGACGGGCGTGGCGCTGTTGCACAGGAAAGCGCCGTCGAAGGCGCCGACCTCGTCGAGACGGATCGGCCGCGTTTCACTGGTTAGCCCGATCTGGGGCAGCCCGCGCGTAATCAAGGCCTGGGTCACGCCCGCCAGCATCGGGGCCTGGGGCCAGACGATCCGGTCGCCTAGGACGAAGCCGATGTTCCACAGCGTGCCCTCTGACACCCGCCCTTCACCATCCACAAACAGGGCGTCGTCAAACCCGGCGGCGCGCGCGGCGCGGCGGGCGCGAACCAGGCCGAAGGTGGCGAGATGCTTCAGATGCGGCGCCTCGCGCTGATAGGGCATGGCGGTGATCCGAACCCGGTGCGCCAGCGGCGGCGGCGCTGGGGAGACACTGGTCATCACCTTCGGTCGGCCGACGTAGCTCGGGTCGCGATGACCGATGTCGGGCGAGAACAGGCTGACACGCAGCCAGCAGGCGTCTCGGCCGGCGACGGCCACCGCCATCAGACGCCGAAACTCCGCCTCGCCGGGGCTTTCGCCGAACAGTTCGACGGCGGCCTGCTCCAGACGCGCGAGGTGGAGATCGAGGCCGCGCGCGGCGCCGTTCTCGACGCGGAAGGAGGTGTAGGCGCCGTAGTTGACCAAGGCCTGATGGGCCAGGTCGTCAGGCGTGGCGGGAAGGCCGTCGATCAGAATCGTCGCGCTCAAACGACCCTCCCATTGCCCGCTGGGCGAAGGCGGATCAGGCGTCGCCGCCGTCTTCTCCGCCGACATCGGCGTCATCCGCGCCGCCGCTTTCCGGCAGACGTTCGACCGAGACGACCTTTTCATCCTTGCCGGTGCGGAAGATGGTGACGCCCTGGCTGGAGCGGCCGACGATGCGGACCTGATCGATGCGCGTGCGGATCATCTGACCGCCCGAGGTGACCAGCAGCAGGTCGTCGGTCTCCTCGACCGGGAAGGCCGCCGCCAGACGCGTGCCGGCGCGACCGCCCAAACCGTGGGCCGTCAAACCCTGGCCGCCGCGACCCGTACGACGATACTCATAGGCCGAGGATCGCTTGCCGAAGCCGGTCTCGGTGACCGTCAGGATGAACTGTTCGGCGGCGCCCAGTTCGGCGATCCGCTCCACGGTCAGAGCCGCATCCGCGACATCGTCTTCGGCTTCGACCGGAGCTGCGGCATCCTCTTCCGCTTCCGCGCCGGCCAGGGCCTTGCGCATCGCGTTGGCGTGTTTGACGTAGGCGGCGCGTTCTTCCGGCGTGGCGTCCACGCGGCCCAGGATGGCCATGGAGATGACCTCGTCGCCGTCCTGCAGGCGCACGCCCCGGACGCCGGTCGAATCCCGGCCCTTGAAGACGCGCACGTCGTCGGCCTTGAACCGGATCGCGCGGCCCAGCGCCGTCGTCAGCAGCACATCGTCGTCCGCCGTGCACAGGCCGACGCCGACCATGCGGTCAGAGCCTTCCAGCTTCATGGCGATCTTGCCGGCGCGGTTCACGGTGGCGAAGTCCGACAGCTTGTTGCGCCGCACGTCGCCGCTCGAGGTGGCGAACATGATGTCGTAGTCGCCCCAGGTCGTCTCGTCCTCGGGCAGAGGCAGGACGTTCATGATGCTGTCGCCCGGCTCGATGGGCAGCAGATTGACGAAGGCCTTGCCCCGCGATTGCGGATTGCCCAGCGGCAGACGCCAGGTCTTCAGCTTGTAGGCCTTGCCGTTGGTGGCGAAGAACAGGACCGGGGTGTGGGTCGAGGCGCTGAACACGCCGGTAATGGCGTCCTCGTCCTTCATCGACATGCCGCTGCGACCCTTGCCGCCGCGATGCTGGGTCCGATAGGCGTTCAGGGCCACGCGCTTGACGTAGCCGCCATGGGTGACGGTGACGACCATGTCCTCGCGCGGGATCAGGTCCTCATCCTCCATCTCGCCGTCGCCTTCCCCGATCAGGGTGCGACGCGGAACGGCGAACCGATCCTTCACGTCGATCAGGTCTTCGCGGATGATGGCCAGGACGTTCTTGCGGTCCGACAGGATGGTCAGGTGGCCCTGGATGGTGTCGGCCAGGCCGTGCGCCTCGCCGAAGATGTCGTCGCGGCCAAGACCGGTCAGACGCGACAGGGTCAGGGCCAGGATGGCGCGGGCCTGTTCATCGGTCAGTTTCAGGCTGTCGCCATTTATCACGACGCTGCGCGGATCGGCGATCAGTTCGACCAGGGCCATCATGTCGCCGACGGGCCAGGCCTTGGCCTGCAGACGCTCGCGCGCCTCGGTCGGATCGGCCGACGAGCGGATGATATGGATCACCTCGTCGATATTGGCGACGGCGACGGCCAGACCGACCAGGACGTGGCCGCGATCACGGGCCTTGTTCAGCTCGAACTTGACGCGGCGAACCACGACCTCCTCGCGGAAGTCGAGGAAGATCTGCAGCAGTTGGCGCAGGCCCATCTGCTCGGGCCGGCCGTGGTTCAGCGCCAGCATGTTGACGCCGAACGAGCTCTGCATCGCGGTATAGCGCCACAGCTGGTTCAGGATCACGTCGCCGGACGCGTCGCGCTTCAGCTCGATGACGATCCGCATGCCTTGGCGGTCGGATTCGTCGCGAACGTCGGAAATACCTTCCAGCCGCTTCTCGCGCACCATTTCGGCGATGCGTTCGATCAGGGTCTGCTTGTTGACCTGATAGGGCAGTTCGGTGACGACGATGGCCTCGCGGTCCTTGCGGATCTCCTCCACCGAGGCGCGGCCGCGCACGACGACCGAGCCGCGACCGTCGCGCAGGGCGTTGCGCGGGGCTGTGCGGCCCATGATCTCGCCGCCGGTCGGGAAGTCCGGACCGGGCACGATGTCCAGCAGGGCGTCGTCGGAGACGTTGGGATCATCCAGCAGGGCCAGGGCCGCATCGACGACCTCGCCCAGATTGTGCGGCGGGATGTTGGTCGCCATGCCGACGGCGATGCCGCCCGCGCCGTTGACCAGCAGGTTCGGGATCCGGCTGGGCAGAACGACCGGCTCCAGCTCCTTCTCGTCGTAGTTCGGCTGGAAATCGACCGTGTCCTTGTCGATGTCGGCCATCAGGGCGACGGCGGCCGGGGCCATCCGGGCTTCGGTGTAACGCATCGAGGCGGGCATATCGCCGTCGACCGAACCGAAGTTGCCCTGGCCGTCGACCAGCATCAGCCCCATCGAGAAAGGCTGCGCCATCCGCACCAGGGCCATATAGACCGAGGCGTCGCCGTGGGGGTGGAACCGGCCCAGCACGTCACCGACGACGCGGGCGCATTTCGAATAGCTGCGCTCGGGCGTCATGTTCAGGTCGTGCATCGAATACAGGATGCGACGGTGAACCGGTTTCAGCCCGTCCCGGGCGTCTGGAAGCGCGCGCGAGACGATCACGCTCATGGCGTAATCGAGGTACGAACGCTTCAGTTCGTCCTCGATCGTGATCGTGGAAATGTCGGAGCCGCCGCCTCCCGGAACGATCGGAGATGCGGCGTTTTCGTAGCTGTCGTCGGTCAATGAAGCGTGGCTTTATGCGGCCGGAATCGGAACGTGATCCGCTGTGACGATTTCTAGCATTCCAGGGCCTCGGTGGCAAAGCGACGTCGCCGTGAAAGCCCGTCTCTGAAAGGACTTTCGACATGCGCGCCACCCGCCTCGCCGCCGCCCTTCTCCTCGCCTCCCCCTTGGCCCTGACAACCGCCTGCGCCGCGACCGGAAACGCGCCCCAGGCGGCCGTCGAACGCGCCCCCGTCGGCGCGACGGGGCAAGCCGTTCTGATCAACGCCTCAGGCGCCAATATCGGCCGCGTCGACCTGCGTCAGGGGCCGACCGGCCTGCTGATGAAGATCGAGGCTTCAGGCCTGACGCCCGGTTGGCACGGCATCCACATCCATGCGACCGGCGAATGCGCCGCGCCGTTCACCTCGTCCGGGGCCCACATCAACCACGGCGAGCCCAAGGCTCCGCATGGCCTGCTGAACGCCGCCGGGCCGGACGACGGCGACCTTCCCAACGTCTGGGCCGGTGCGGACGGCAAGGTGAACGCCGAGCTGTTCACGACCCGCGCCCGGATCTCGTCCGAAGGCCCCGGCCAATGGCTGTGGGACGCCGACGGCTCGGCCATCATCATCCACGCCAACCCCGACGACCATTCGACCCAGCCCATCGGCGGCGCCGGCGACCGGGTGGCCTGCGCGGCGCTCAGCGCAAGCTAAGTCTTTCTCCGAAACGGAAGATGGCCCGCTGGACAGCGTTCAGCGGGTCTCTTTTTGTGCGAGCAGACGGCGGATCAGTTCAGTCTGCTCCTCCTGCCGGGCGGTCAGGTGCTCGACCTTTTCCAGCAGGGCCATGATCTCGATCTCGGCCTTCAGATTGACCTGATAGTCATTGCCCGCGTCCAGCCGATCCTTTGACGCCTGGCGGTTCTGGCTCATCATGATGACCGGCGCCTGGATCGCCGCCAGCATCGACAAGACCAGGTTCAGGAAGATGAAGGGATAGGGGTCGAAAGCTTCCATGCGCAGCAGCAGGTTCAGCCCGGTCCAGATCACCAGGAAGACGCCAAACGCGATGATGAAGGGCCATGAACCGCCGAACGCCGCCACCCGATCGGCCAGCCGCTCTCCAAAGGTTTGGCGGTCGTCGAAGGTCTCGTTGATGTCTTCGGACACAGGGCGACGATCGGCGGTGCTCTGAACGACGACGGCTTCGTTCGCCGCAAGATCGTGCTTCGCCTTGCCCAGCCAGCGGCGGGAAACGTGGTCGGCGTCGAGGGGGGCGTGGTGCATGACGGGCTCCTGATACGATCAGGAACAGATCAAGCCTTGGCGGCCCCCGCACGCAAGCCCCGTTCGGCCAGGGCCACCAGGGCCACCCCGCCCATGGTGATGGCCGATCCCGTCAGAATCTGCGGCGTCAGGATGTCGCCCATGAAGCTCCAGCCGATGAACATCGACACCACCGGCGTGACCAGCAGATAGGGCGTCACCCGCCCCGCCTCGCGCCGCTGGACCAGCCAGAACAGCAGGGTCGTGGCCAGCACGGACGACACGACGCCGGCCCAAAGAAGCGAGGCCCAGACCATGGGCGTGGCGCGCTTCACCGCCTCCCACTGGCCATGCTCGAACACCGCCGAGCCGAAGGCCATGACGGGAAAGGCCCCCAGCGCCAGCAGACCCTGCATCTTCAGCGGCGGGATGGAGGTGGTGCGACGCGCGACCACCGTGGTCACGCCCCAGGCGGCGCCGGCCGCGATGGCGACCAGAATGGCCTTCCAGTCCTGCAGCGCATGGGCGTCCAGCGTCATCCAGGCCACGCCGACGAAGGCCACGCCCATGCCGACCAAGGCCGCCTTGGACAGCCGCTCGCCCAGGATCAGGAAGGCGAACAGGGTGGTGAAGGGAATCCACAATTGGTTGGCCACCGTCACCGGGCTGACGTCCGTCGCCAGCCAGTAGGCCGTGTAGGCCAGGCCGTACTGGATCGGCCCGCCGATGATCACGATCAGCATCAGGCTCTTCCAGTCTGGGAACGGCGGCCGCACGAAGGCGATCAGACAGGCGGTGGCGATGCCGAACCGGATGGCGCCGACCAGCAGCGGCGACAACTCCTGCGTCGCCAGCTTGGCCCCGGCGTTGTTGACGCCCCACACCACGATGATCGCCACGATGGCGGCGATCTCCAGCCCCGTCAGGGCGTGAGGCCTCTTGGGCAGGGGCGCGGGCGCAGGCGCAACTTTGGAACGGACGTCGGTCATGACCGCCCTATGGCACGACCCGCCCGCCGCGTCGGCTCACTTTGAATGACCCCAGGTTTCGCATTTAGAAATCCGGCTTGGCGACCATCAGCCAGTAGATGGCCAACACTCCCGCAAAGGCCGGCCAGCCCAGGGCAAACCACCAGCGGAACAGCCGATGATAGGCGGACGGCAAGGCGGCGCCCTCCCCTGCCGCCCGTTCGGCCAGCTTCATCATCCGGTACTGAATCCACACGACGGGCAGCCAACAGAGGCCGATCAGGACATAGAGGCCGTAGGCGGCCAGAAGCCAGGGACTGGTCAGGGACCAGCCCTGCAAATGGATCAAACCCAGGCCGCTGATCGGTTGGATCACGACGGCGGTCGCGGTGAAGACGAAGTCGGCCAGGACGACGATACGGCCGACCTCGGCGACGGTCCTGACGTCCTTTGTCGCGTGTGCGCGCAGCATGAAGAAGGCGATGCCCGCGCCTGTGCCGAACAGCACCGCGCCCGACAGGATGTGGATAATCTTGAGCAGCACATAGGCGGTCATCGACGCGCGTCCGTCGCCGCCACGAATAGGCAAAGGGCCATCATCGGCAGGACCTTAAGCCACGGCCCCAGCGGATCGATCCAGAAGTGCGGCAGGCTGAGCGTGCCGGCGATCAGATAGCCGACGGTGGCCAGGCACATGAAGATCGCCACGCGCGCCGTCCACGGCCGCACGAACAGCATCAGCCCCAGCACCACGTCCAGCAGCGCGCCCCACCAGGCGATGGGGCCGGCCATGCGGCCGTAACCGCCCTCATGCAGGATGGCGACGGCGCGGTCCCAACCCGGGCCGAAGCTGATCAGGCCGGTGATCAGCCAGAACAGGCCCAGGGTCAGGATGGAGATCGGCCGCACGAACCAGAGCCGCGCGTGCCAGACGTCCTGAACCGAGGCTGGCGTCTCGGCAAGGAAGCGTGTGAATCCGCGCGACGGCACGCCAAGTGCCTGCGCCCAGCCGCTGTCGTGGCCGGCCACGTCGTGGTCCATCTGCTTGATCGCGGTCGTGCGGATCGGCGAGGACCAGCCCAGCCGTCCCAGCAGATCGCCAATCGCCAGAGCGGGCGCGGCCATTTCGCGCGGCACACGGACGACGGGCGCGGGCTTCAGCCCCATCCAGCCGCGATACAGACGCACCGTCTCGACCATCGTCACCGGCTCCGGTCCCGGCATGTCGAGCGTTTGGCGCGACGGCGCGGCGGGCTTCAGCGCCGCGACGACGGCGGCGGACAGGTCGCCCAGCGGGATCGGGCGGAAAATCTGATCGCCGCCGACAACCGGACTGAACAGGGGAAACGCCGCCAACGCCCGGATCAGGCCTGTGCCGCCGAACGCCGCGCGGTCCACCACTAGCGACGGCCGAAAGATCAGCCAGTCCAGCGCGCTGGCCTCGATCATTCGTTCGGTCACGGCCTTCGTGCGGGCGTAGTCGGTGCCGGCACCGTCGTCCGCGCCGACGGCGGAGATATGCACCAGCCGCCGCACGCCCACCGCCTCGCACGCTGCGATCAGGGCGTGGGGGCCGTAGACATGGGCGGCGAGGGTGCTGTCGCCCGCCCCATTCTGAAGGACGCCGACGCAGTTCACCACCGCATCCACGCCGACCAGCAGCGGCGCCCAGGCCTGGGGTGTTGTCAGCTTGGCGAAGTCGGCGACGACCCAGTCGAATGTCGGCGCGCGACGTGCGGGTTCGGCGATGCGGCGCGCCCCGGCGCGAACGGACCAGCCGGCCGACGACAGGGCCGCCGCCACATGCGAGCCGATGCAGCCATTGGCGCCCAGCACCAGAACGCGTCCGCTCATCCCAGCACCCGGTCCGTCAGATCGACGCCTTTTGGCGGCATGGCGCACCAGGCCGCGCCGGGAAACCGGCGGCGGCGGCGCGCGATGACGTTATAGAGGGTGTCGCGGACGATCCGCGGCACGATCCGCCCGACCACGGCCAGTCGATAGGGCGGCGGCAGCAGGGCGGCGATGCCCAGAACGCCGTCGGACCGCTCGCGCGCCACGCCGTTCTGAATCAGCAGCATCGTATAGGGATCGTCGGGGTCGACGCCGTAATGGATCAGAAGCGCCCGCCCCAGGGGCGATTGCGTCGGCGCGAGCCGGACTTTGCCTGCCGGGTCATGCTTCAGGATCTTGCGCGCCGAGCCGGAGCACAGGGCGCAGTCGCCGTCGAACAGCACCAGCGGCCGATCGTCCGGAAAGTCCGGCACGGCGGGATCCTCACGATAGCTGTAAGGCCCCCGCCCCAACGGTCTGGCGTCAGAACGGAATGTCGTCGTTCAGGTCGTAGCTTTCCTTGGGGCCGCTCGGCTTGTTGGCGCCGCCGGTGGAGAAGCCCGAGGAATAGTCGTCATCGCCGCGACCACCGCCGTAGCCGCCACCGCCGCCACCATAACCGCCGCCTGACGATCCGCCTTCCGAACGGCCGCCCAGCATGGTCAGTTCACCCTTGAAGCGGCTGACGACGATCTCGGTCGAATATTTCTCGACGCCTTGCTGGTCGGTCCATTTGCGGGTCTGGAGCGCGCCCTCGATGTAGACGGTCGAGCCCTTCTTCACATAGTTCTCGACCACCTTGACGATGTTGTCGTTGAAGATGACGACCCGGTGCCATTCGGTCTTTTCCTTGCGCTCGCCCGAGGACTTGTCGCGCCAGGTTTCCGAGGTGGCGATGGACAGATTAGCGATGCGGTCGCCATTGGGCATGGAGCGGATCTCGGGGTCGCGCCCCAGATTGCCGACCAGAATGACCTTGTTGACGCTGCCCGCCATGGAAACTTCCTTCTCGTGTGAGGCGGCGACGACTTCGCCCGCCCCGTCAATTCAGTCCGATGTCTGACCGGGGCAACGGCTCATCGCCAGCCCTTTCGACAGCAAACCCGCTAAATCAGTGGATAAGCATTAACCGAATGTTCCACTTTCGTTCCGGTCGCGCAAGTCCTACTTCGCAGCGGGGTCGGCCGCGATTGCTATGGGACGGCCCGTTTCGTCGCGCTGGATAGCGCCGGGGATGGCCAGACGGCCGTCGCCGGTGCGAGCCATGGCGAAGAAGCGGCTGCCGTTCAGGCTCTTGCCGATCTTGACCCCCTCGCGGTCCACGAAGATGAAGCGGCCCTGATAGGCGCCGGCGATTTCCTGGTTCGATCCGCCCATGCGCAGGAAGCGAAGACGCATCTCCTCCAGCCGCGCGGCGCATTGTTCGAGCTGGGGCTGGTTGTCGGCGATTTTCTGCAGGCGGGGCGGCGCATTGTCCGGCGTCGCCACGAAGTAGCAGGCGCCCTCTGCGAACTCATATTTGGGTTCGTTGGAGCAGGCGCCCAGCAGAGCAGTCCCGGCGATGGCGGCGAGAGCGACGAAACGCATCAGTTCATTCCCGTGAATTGGCAGTTGCGATCCTGCTCGGCCAGGGTCCTGAAACGGTTGTTGTCATTGGACTGTTCCACGCGGCGCGGCACCAGACGCAGGGTCGTATCGCCCCAGCGGCCGTATTGGGCGTCGCCCGGCCCGACGCAGGTTCCGGCGTAAAGCGCCTGAACGCAGGCGTTCAGGCTCATGCTTGGCGACAGGGTCCGCCAGTCCGAGCCGGTGTGGCGCAGGCAGGGGCTGCCGCTGGCCACGGGCGTGGGGCGCGGCGCAGGCGTCTGTTCGACGGAGGCCGGCGGCGGGGCTTCGGCCATCTCGACCGTAGGCAGTTCGGGCGGCGGGGCGAAGGCGGCGGTCGGGGCGGCGGCCAAGGCGCCCGTCGCGTCCAGCCCGACGTCCAGAGCGTCCGTCGCCAGACCATTGCGCTGGGCGCAGACCGCCAGGGTCGCCATGCCGACGAACTGACCATCGACGAAGCAGCGCAGTTCCCGCGTCGGCTCCAGTGTGGGCGCCTCGGCCAGATTGACGACTAGGCCGCCCTTGGACGCCGGCGGTGCTTCCGTCGTCTTGTCGCCGCCGCCCGTAAAGATCAGGGCGAGCACGACGGCGATGACGATCGCCACGCCGGCGCCGACCAACAGGATGACGCGGTTGTCTTTCGGAAGGGCCATGAACGGGCTTTCGCGGATGAGGAGGTCAATAACTCCGACCCGGCCTCGGGCGTCAACCGCCTTGACCGGCCCCGACCGCGATCAGGCCGTCAGGCGGCTCAGCGCAGCCTGGTAGTTGGCCAGTTGCGTCTGCTGGTAGGCGGTCGAGGAGCCGTTGCCGGTCTGGGTGTTGGTTATGCCGACGGTCGATGGCGCGAGGGCGCGATAGGAGGATCGGACCGCCGTCATCGCCTGGGCCAGCGAATCGATGGCCGCCTTGATCGCGGCGGGATCGTTCAGGTTCAGCTTGTTCGACAGGTTCAGCCCATAGGTCTTGATCGCGTCCTTGTCCGGCTTCACCGGACCGACGAAACCGGGCGTCAGGCCCAGCGCGCCCAGGGCGTCCTTGCCGATCGCCCCAGCGGAGATGACGGCGCCGTCCTTGTTGGCCGCCGTCTTGATTTCCAGCCGCTGGACGATGGGTTTGGCCTTCAGGTCGGTGATGACCTTCGCTTCAAGCTGGCGGCCAGAGGCGGCGTTGATCTTCTTGGCCAGGCTTTCCAGCGTGTCCTTGGCGTCGATGGTCACGGTCACGGCGCGCCCGCCGGCGGCGGGGCTGATCGAAAACTGATCGCCGACGCGGGCCGAGGTGGCGACGGTCAGCAGCTTGGAATCCGCCTGCATGATCTGGCCTTGAGGCAGGCCGAGGCGGTCAAGCACGCTGGCCCCGCCCGCTGCGAAGCTCAGGCTGGTCGGCCTGGCCTGATCGCCGTCCGCGCGCCAGGTTCGGTTCGATTGGACCTGGCCGGTGGCGAAATCGATCTGGGCCAGATAGCCGGATGTGGGGTCGTCCTTGCCGGCGCCTTCCGCCCGGTTCGTGCCGGTAATCCAGACCTTTCCGTCCTTGATGGCGACGTCGGCGGCGGTGTCCGCGCCCGCCCCGCCGAAATAGGTCAGCCGGTCGTTTGCCGAGGCCTGAAGGTCCGTCGACAAGGTGGCGATGAAGACGTCGCTGCCGCCGGCATGGGCGCTGGTCACCGTGGCGAGATCGAGGGCGGTGTTCTCGGTATGGCCAGTCACGACGACCTTGCCGTTCTCGACCGATATGCCGGCGATCGCGCCGCTGGCGTAGCCAAGGTCACGCGTCGAAGCCAGGCTCGGTACGCCCTCGGCATCCAGGGTGAAGCGGCGCACGACCGCCTTCCCGTTTTCGACGCCCGCCGTGTAGAGGTCGTTTCCCGACACCGTCATGGCCTGAACGGAGTCGTCGCCGCTGGTGCCGAACTGCACGGTCGCGACGTTCACGCCCACGTCCGGACCGTTGATCTTGATCGGCTTTTCCTGGAAGGCCTGAAGATAGGAATCCCAGCCGCCCAGGGCCGCATTGCCAGGCATGGCCGACTTCGACCGTCCGGCGACATAGACCATGCCGTCGGCGCCGAAGCGAACCTCGGTCGCCTCGTCGGCCGCCTTGGCCCCGCGCCGCTGGGTCCACAACTCTTGGCCTGAACTGTCGAAGACCGAAACGAAACTGTCGGCCACGGACGCGTTGTCGCCGCTCTTGCCGGGTTCCAGCGCCCCGGTCACCGATCCGGCCAGGGCGACCCGGCCGTCGTCGTCGATAGCGATGGAGAAGCCGTTGGCGCTGGAGGCGGCGCCGAGCAGCTTCGTCTGCATCAGATTGCCGGCGGAATCATATTTCATCAGGGCGACATCGCGCGCGCCCTTGATCGGTTGACTGGCGTCGCCCGCCGTCAGTTCGGCGACGACCCAGATGGAACCATCCGGCGCCACGGCGCTGGCCTTAACCGCGGCGACCCCGTCGGGCAGATCGGCGTGCCCCACCCTGCCCTCGACCCAGAACGGATCGTCGATGCCCTGCTGGGCGGCCGGCGCCGCGCCGCCGTCGGCCTGGAACTTCAGCAGTTGGCCGGCCGTGCCGGTCTTTCCGACCCCTTGCGTCACATAGACGGCGTCGGAGGTGTCGACGGCCTGGAAGCTGATGGCTTCGCCGGTCCCGCCATTGACCTTCAACGCCCACTGATCCGGTCCGGCAGGCAGGGTGATGGTCTTGGTCCCGCTTTTGACCGTCTTGGGCTCGGCGGGGATCAACTGAGCGCTGATGCGCGTCGCGACACCCGCGTCCTCCAGCTTGCCGTTCATATAGGCGGTGACATTGGCCAACGACCGATCGGTCGCACCCATCTCGGACAAGTCCATGGCGATCGCCTGCTCCCCGGCCGCCGTCTTGACGGTCACGGAGAACTTCACGTCGCCCTCGAACGCCTTAACCGAGGCGGTGGGGTCGCCGTCGTGGATGGGGGCGGTGACGAAACTGGTCGGCGCCCGTTCCAGCGCATAGGTGCTCTTGACCGAGGTCTGGGCCACGCCCTGCACCAACCGCATGTCTTCGAAACTGGCGGTGCTCAGATAGGTCGATAATTCGGCCAGGCCTTCGCCGAAGCGCTTGGACACCAAGGCCGCTTCCGACGCTCTCAGCCCCTTGACGCCAGCACGGTCGGCCAAAGCGCCCAGCGTGTTCAGGCCCTGATACAGGGCGAACATCTTGCGGTAGTCGGTGGAAGCGCCGGCCAGATCCAGGCTGACATTGCCCTCGTCGATCAGGCGACGGCCGCCCAGGGCCGCACGGACCAGGTCGCTAGCCTTCGCCGGTGTCGCCGTGGACGACCAGGGGGCCGTCGGTTGGGTCTTCTTGGTTTTGACGGCCGGGCTGGCGGTCGTGGCGGCGCCTGACGACGACGTCCCCGTCGTCGTTCCGAAAAGACCCAGCAGATAGCTGTTGTTGATCATTCAGACGGCTCCGACCCTATCGTGCGGCGGGCGTCGATAAGGAACCGTTAAGCTGTCCGATCAGCCCTTGAACAGCGACAGGATGACCTGCGGCGCCTGGTTGGCGATCGACAGGGCCTGAACGCCGAGTTGCTGCTGGACCTGCAGGGCCTGAAGGCGTGCGCTTTCCTTGGCCAGGTCCGCGTCGACCAGATTGCCGATGCCGGCTTCCAGCGCGTCCGACAGCTTGCCGACATAGGTGGTGTGGCGCTCGATCTGCTTGGACTGGGCGCCCAGTTCGGCCAAACGCGCGCTGCTGGTGGTGATGGCGGCGTTGACGGCGGCCAGAGCCGTCGTGGCGTTGGCCTGGCTGGTCAGGGTCGAGCCGGTCAGCGACAGGCCGGCGACGGTCAGGTTCTGCCGATCCAGCGCGATGGTTTCGGCGCCGTCGGCGCTGGCCAGGAAGTTCAGTGTCGTCGTCGCCGAACCGTCCAGAATGTTGGCGCCGTCGAAGATGGCGTTGTTGGCGAACGAGTCGATCGAGCTCAGCAGCGCCTGAAACTCATCGTTGTAGGAGGTGCGGGTCGCGGTGCTGGCGCTGGGGTCCGCCGCCGCGGTCGCCTTCTGCTTCAACTCGAGCAGGATGTCCGAGATCTGCTCGCCTGCCGCCAACGATACGTCGGCGATGGATGTCGCGCGGTTCAGGCTGGTGGTGACGGCTTCGAGCGACCCCCGATCGGCGCGCTGTCCCTGAGCCACCGCCCAGACCGCTGCGTTGTCGCGCGCGCCCTGAACCTTCAGCCCCGTGTTCACCCGGCTCTGCGTCGCCGCCAACTGGTCGTTGGTGCGGTTCAGATTCTGCAAGGCGATCATCGCCGAGGTGTTGGTGTGGATGCTGGTGGTCATGGCTTCAAGCCCCCGGACGTTCTGTGGGCTACAGCATTAACCATGAGTCGTAATCACATGGTTAACGCGCCGGAAACCATGATTGCGCCGTCCGGCGAGCCGGCGGCGTTAAAGGGTTTGAGCCCGCGCCTGTCGTCAGACGGCGGTATCGACCAAACGACCGCCGCGATAGGTCGGGTCGCTGTTCAGCTTTTCGACATCCTCGCGGGGCAGCTGGCGGATCACCTCCCCCGTCACCCGGTCCAGGACCTTGTAGACGAAGCGGTTGTCGCCCACGGCCTCGATGGTCAGTCGAAAGCGGCTGGCGTCGTGGTTGTCGTTTTTCGCTACCGGCGCCGGCGCTGCGGGCTGAACGTCGACCGGAGCGAAGGCAGGAATCTGAGGTACGCTTACTGATCTCGCGACATTGTCTGTCATGGCTCCTCGCGCAGGTCGTCCCACGCCCTCTAGAGAAACAAACGATCAGCCGGAGCGGTCGCGAAACCGCTCCGGCCGCGCGTCTTAGCGGAACAGGCCCAGCAGGATCGAGCTGCCCTGGTTGGCGATCGACAGCGCCTGCACGCCCAGCTGTTGCTTGGTTTGCAGGGCGGTCAGCTTGGCGCTTTCCTTGGCCAGATCTGCATCGACCAGGTTGCCCACGCCGGCTTCAAGAGCGTCCTGAAGCTTGTTGACGAAGGTGATCTGACGGCCCAGCGACTTGGACTGGGTGCCTAGGGTCGCCAGAGCGCTCGTCGTGGCCGCGATGGCGGCGTCGACGTTCGCAGCGGTGGCGTTGGCGGCCGTGATGCTGCCGGTGTTCACGGCGGTGATCGCCGCGTTCGAACCCAGAGCCGTCAGGCTGTTCACGCCGTCGAAGGTCGCGCCGGAGATGGCCGAGGCGACTTCCAGACCCAGGGCGTTGTAGTCGGCCAAGTAGGCCGTCTGCGCCGAACCGGTCGACGAGGCGATGTTGACGGCGAGCGACTTCATCTCTTCCAGAGCGGAAGTGACGGAATCGCCGGCGGCCAGAGCCACGTCGGTGATCGATTGGGTGCGTTGCAGGCCGGCGCGAACGGCGTCCTGCGAGGCGGCGTTGGCGCGTTGCGACGTGGCGATCGCGAAGATCGCACCGTTGTCCTTCGCCGACGACACCTTCATCCCGGTGCTGATCCGGTTTTGGGTCGTGTCCAGCTGTTGGCTGGTCTTGTTCAGGCTCTGCAGAGCGACTGCGGCGCCGTAGTTCGTATTGATGCTGGGCATTTCTAGCCCTCCTTTTCACTTCGTGAGAGCCCCGGCGTTTTGCCGGGGTGAGCGTTTTGCTCGGGGTTCAAGGCCACGACCCCGCCGCCGGGACGGCGAGGTCTCCGGGCCTTAGCGGAAGAGGCTCAGCAGGATCGAGCTGCCCTGGTTGGCGATCGACAGCGCCTGCACGCCCAGCTGTTGCTTGGTTTGCAGGGCCGTCAGTCGTGCGCTCTCCTTGGCCAGATCGGCGTCCACCAGATTGCCCACGCCAGCTTCCATCGCGTCCTGAAGCTTGTTGACGAAGGTGATCTGACGCCCGACCGACTTGGACTGGGTGCCCAGGGTGGCCAGGGTGCTGGTCACGCCCGCGATCGCCAGATCGACGTTCGCGGTGGTGTAGTTGGCGACGGTCGGCGTCGCCGCCGTAAACATCGCCAGTTGGGTGTTCGCGCTGACCGCCGTGGCGGTGCCCAGGCGATAGGTGCCCGAACCCGTCTGGACGTCGGTGGTCGTGCCTGCCGCCGTGTTCAACAGGTTGACCCCGTCGAAGCTGGCGCCGGCGATCGCGTCGTTGATTTCCTTGCCCAAGGCAGTGAAGTCGGCCTCGTAGGCCGTCTTCGCCGAACCCGTGGACGAGGCGATGTTGACCGCGAGCGACTTCATCTCTTCCAGGGCGGAGGTGATGGTGTCGCCGGCCGCCAGCGCCACGTCGACGATGGACTGGCCACGTTGCAGCGAGTTGCGAACCGCGTCTTGCGAGGCGGCGTTGGCGCGCTGTTGCGTGGCGATGGCGAAGATCGCGCCATTGTCCTTGGCCGAGGAGACTTTCAGGCCGGTGCTGATCCGGTTCTGGGTCGTCTCCAACTGGGCGCTGGTCTTGTTCAGGCTCTGCAGGGCGACTGCGGCGCCGTAGTTCGTATTGATGCTGGGCATTTCTGGCCCTCCTTGTTCACTTCGTGAGATCCCCTGGCGTTTTGCCGGGGTGAGCATTTTGCTCAGGTCCGGGCGCCGGGAACCGACGACCGATCAGATGCGGCCTTGGCCCGACCGCCTCAGCGATCGGGCCGTGGGCCTTAGCGGAACAGGCTCAGCAGGATCGAGCTGCCCTGGTTGGCGATCGACAGCGCCTGCACGCCCAGCTGTTGCTTGGTTTGCAGGGCGGTCAGCTTGGCGCTTTCCTTGGCCAGGTCTGCATCGACCAGGTTGCCGACACCGGCTTCCATCGCGTCTTGCAGCTTGTTGACGAAGGTGATCTGGCGACCCAGCGACTTGGACTGGGTGCCCAGCGTCGCCAGCGACGATGTGACCGTCGCGATGCCGGCGTCCACCGCAGCCGTCGTGGCGCCCGCACGAGCGACGGAGCCGCCCGTCAGGCCGGTCACCGAGGCGACGCCCAGAGGCGTCGTCAGGCTGTTGGCGCCATCGAACGAAGCGCCAGAGATCGCGGTGGCGATTTCCGCGCCCAAGGCGTTGAAGTCTTTCAGATAGGCCGTCTCAGCATCCGAACCGGCAACCGAAGACTGGATGCTGACAGCGAGCGACTTCATCTCTTCCAGGGCGGAGGTGATCGTGTCGCCGGCGGCCAGGGCCACGTCGGTGATCGATTGGCTGCGTTGCAGCGAGTTACGCGTCGCGTCTTGCGAAGCGGCGTTGGCGCGCTGCTGGGTGGCGATGGCGAAGATCGCGCCATTGTCCTTGGCCGAAGACACCTTCATGCCGGTGCTGATCCGGTTTTGGGTGGTTTCCAGCTGGGCGTTGGTCTTGTTCAGGCTCTGCAGGGCGACTGCGGCGCCGTAGTTCGTGTTGATGCTGGGCATTTCTGGCCCTCCTTGTTCACTTCAGTGATTTCCGGCGTCGTTTTGCCGCCGGGAGCTTTTTGCTCGGTGAGTAAGAAGCAATTGCCGGGCCATTTCTAATCCGCACAAAAGCCTACAACTAACTGATTTTACTAGTTTACCTTTGATTTACCCTCCTTCCGACCCGGCAGCTCTTGCCGGGCTGGTCCGTGCACCAGGCAAGATTTGCCGGGTGCACGTCGAGTTGGTCTGCGCCTGTGCGGGTTCACCACACGGCGAAAGGCGAAGCCTTCAGCCCAATGGCGGGCTTAGTTGCGGAAGAGGCTCAACAGGATCGAGCTGCCCTGGTTGGCGATCGACAGCGCCTGCACGCCCAGCTGTTGCTTGGTCTGCAGGGCGGTCAGCTTGGCGCTTTCCTTGGCCAGGTCTGCGTCCACCAGGTTGCCGATGCCGGCCTCGGTCGAGTCCTGCAGCTTGTTGACGAAGGTCAGTTGCCGTCCGACCGACTTGGACTGGGTGCCGATCGTGGCCAGATCCGCCGTGATCGTGGCGATGGCGGTATCGACGATGGCGGTCGTGGCGCCGGCGCGGGCGGCGGTGCCGGCGGAGACGGCCGTGATCGGGGCGGCGGCCGCCTTATCGGTCGTTCCGAAACCGATCTGATAGGTTCCGCCGCTGACGTTGGTGGTGATGTTGGTGGCCGTGGTGGTGTTCCACAGGTTGACGCCGTCGAAGGTTGCGCCCTTCAGCGCCGCGTCGATTTCCTTACCCAAGGCGTTGAAATCAGCCAGGTAAGACGTCTCCGCGGCCGAGCCGGCGACCGACGATTGAATGCTGACGGCCAGCGACTTCATCTCTTCCAGGGCGGCGGTGATGGTGTCGCCGGCGGCCAGGGCCACATCGACGATCGACTGTCCGCGCTGAAGTGAATTCCGAACCGCATCCATGGCGCCCATGTTGGCGCGCTGGGTCGTAGCGATGGCGTAGATCGCGCCATTGTCCTTGGCCGAGCCCACCTTCAGGCCCGTCGAGACACGGTTTTGCGTGCGCTCCAACATAGCGTTGGTCGCATTGAGGTTTTGCAGCGCGACAGCGGCGCCGTAGTTCGTATTGATGCTCGTAGCCATTTTGGCTTTCCTGTTCACTTCGTGTGATGTCCGACGCCATTTTAGCGTCAGGAGCGTTTTGCTCGGTCTTCAGGAGAGCAAGGGCGGGGCCAGTCCAAAATGCGACGCCAGCCAGACGCCGACATTAATTTCATTGAACTTATCTCAGCGGCTTGCGAAACGACCCGGCAAGCCTGCACACCAGGCGGCAGAAGTTGCCGAGTCGTTTTTGCAGGGCGTCAGTCGCGGCGTCGCATCTGCGCGTCCTGCATCGCGCGTTCGGCCAACAGGGTCTCGACCGCCAGCCGTCTCGCCCCGTCGCAGGTCACGATCTGGGCGCCGCGCAGCAGATAGGCCGCGTCCAGATCGCCGGCCGTCGGTTCAGCCGGTAGGGTCGCCAGCGCGCACGGGCGTGTCGCCGCCTCCGGCAAGACCAGTCGCGCCGGCGCAACCGTCGAGATCGGGGACGACGCGGCACAGTTCGCGGTCATGGTCGCGAAGGCGATCAGCGCGGCGGTTCTGCAAAGGATGGTTGGCATCGTCGGCGCTCCTGCTCTGGGCGACGGCGGCCGTGGTCGCCCGGTCCGCCGCCCCCGTCATGTGGTGATAGTGATCGACGCGCTGGGCCTGAGCCGCGGCGCCTTCGGTTTCGATGCGTCGGGCGTCAGCCTGCGCCGCCGCCACGGCAGTCGCATCCCGCGCCTGATTGCGCGCGACCTCCAGACGCTTGTGCTGCAGGTTCAGCGGATCCCAGCGAAAGCCGAGCCCGCCCAGCAGGACGAACCCCAGCGCCAACGCTGTCGCACCCACCACAAGCCAGCCGAGCGGCGTCAGCGCCCGCAGTATCGATCCGGCGCTCATGGAAAAGCCCTTCGATCCAGCTCGAAATGCGGACCGTCCCGCAACGTCTTCCAGTCGCCGCCCCAGATCAGCGGCGTCTTGAGATCCCGCGCCGCCGCCTTGAACGCCTCGGCGATCCGGCCATACAGCGGCCAGTCCCAGCGCACCTGCCCTTCGACCAGTGCGGCGACATCGACGGCATGGCCCGTCAGATGGCGCGAGCGCGCGGTGCGGCTGGCGCCCGCCTTGACCAGGGCGGCCTGACGTTCGGCCGTGCGCAGCCCCTCGGTGATCATGAAATCCACGGTCGTGCGGGTGATGGCCGCCTCGACCACCGCAATCAGGGCCGGATGCACCCCGACGAGCCGTGCCCGCGACCGGCTGGACAGACGAAAGCTCATGGTCGACCTCCGCTGATCCGCAGCCGGGCTGTGGCGATCAGGGTGATCAACTGTTGAGCGGTCGGCGCCACCAGATAGAGCACCAGGATCAAGGCCAGCAGGCCCATCAGCCCGTCCGTGATCCTGGGCAGCATCTCAGCCGGCATCCGCCCGACCGTGCGCATCAACAGCACCCACAGCCCCGCGCTGACAGCAAAGGCATAGAGGCGACGAAACAGCCACCGCCCCTCCGCCAACGGGACCGCCCCCTGTTTGTGTCGGATCATCGTTCGTCCTCCTCGTCATAGGTTTCGACGGCGCAGCGGCCGTCCCATCCGGACTGGGCGCGCCATTCCCCGTCGCTGAGGCAGTCGGGCGCTTCCCACGCCTCGGCCTCCAGCACCTCGACCGGCTCGGCCGGATGTCCGCGCCGGGTCATCCGACGACCGTGATCAGAACCGCGCCCGAAGCGCCCGAACCGCCTTGGCCGCCGAAGGTCAGGCCCGCGCCGCCTCCCCCGCCCCCGGCGCCGAACAGCGCGCCTGAGCCGCCGGGGCCGCCCGCTCCGCTCGCTGATGCGTCGCCGCCCCCGCCGCCGCCTCCGACGATCGACAACAGCGGCTTGGGCGAGGCCTGTCCCGTAGCGCCCGCGACGCCGCCGGCCGCGCGAAGGCCCGACCAGCCGCCCGCACCGCCCGCGCCCCCGGCATGGGCGACATCCACCGCGCTCAGACCGCCCCCTGCCCCGCCGCCGCCCGGCCCGTCCGAGCAAAGGGTTTCTGCGCCCGCCGCCGCCGTTGCGGTTGTCAAAGAACTCCCGCCGGGATTGGCGGGCCGCTGGCCGATACCGCCTGCCCCACCGACGCCAAGGCCGCCTGCGGTCCCGCCCGTCGCGCGCAACAGGACCGTGTCACCCATCGCGACCTCACTATCTCCGCCCGAAACGCCGCCGATCCCGCCGGCGCCGACCGTGATCGTCAGGACGCCGTCCAGATCGTCGGCCGACCAGCGTCCTAGGCTCAGCCCGCCGGCGCCGCCTCCGCCGCCGCCGAGGCGTGGGGCGCCAGCCGGACCCGCCAGCCCTGCGCCCCCGCCGCCGCCACCGCCCACGCAGGTCGCCTCGACCCAGCACGCCCAGGCCGGCAGGGCATAGTCGTCATCGCTGGTGAACAGCGTCGTCTCACGCCGAACCGCCCCCTGATCGAAGGCGACACGCCCCGTCGCGCGATCCACGCGCCACACCGACCGCCATATCCCGGCGTCGTCGCAGGCCTTGAGGCTCAGATCGTCGTCGCCGATCAGACCCAGCTCTGCGCGGGCGGCGTATCCGCTCTGAAACAGCAGCGACAGGACATCGCCCGCCGTCGCCTTGTTCAGCGTCAGGCGCAGGTCGCCGTCGCCGCCTTCCGCCTCGCCGCGCGCCGTGAACAGGGCGGCGTTGATCCTGGCCGCCAGGGGATTGGCTTCGTCGGCGGTCGTCCCGAGACCCAGCCGCTTAAGGCCCTGCACCTCGCCCAGTCGCTGTCCCAGCGCGACCCAGCCCTCATTGGCCCACACCACCACGACGCCTTCGTCCAGAACACAGGCGATCATGCCGTCCGGCGTCGGCACGGCGGTCCAGCCGCCGCACTCGAACCGCATCAGGGCGCCGGCCGCCCGCCCGGCCCAGGCCGCGCCTTCGGCCTCTTGCGGCAGGATGTAAAGATCGCCGTCCGACGCATCGACCGGCTGGATCGCCGTCGTGCGACTGACCACCGCGGTCTGCAACAGGGCGTCCAGCCGGGTCACGGCCGTATTCAGGGTCACATGCTTCTGCATCTGCCCCGCCGCCAGATAGGGCAGGTTCAGACGCGCGCTGAAATCGTCGCTCATTCTTCTCTCCGTTGTCGTGGAGATCAGTCTGGGCGCAGCCCTTCCTCAGGCCGGAAGACAGGCGGTCATTTGGATCAGGTCCTTGATTTCAGGCAGATTCGTTGCGGAGAAAACGATGGCTAGGCCGCCTCAGCCAGCGCATCTCAATCGTGCAGATAGATGATCCGCTTCAGCGTCTTGTCGTTCTGCACGCGGGCCTCGTGCATCTCGTGGTCGCCCGTGGCGCGCGCATTGGCCTCGGTGTCCTCGACCCAGTGGGTGCTTTCGATATGTTTTTGCAGCGCCCGCGCCGCCATCAGCTGTCCGGGAAAGAAGGTGTCGACGATGTCGCCCGCGATGGGCACCGTCCCAGTAGCGGTGTCGATGGCCATATAGGCCCCCATGCGCGCCAGGGTCGCCGGCGTCGCCTTGGCCCGCACGGCCTGAAGCATCAGCCAACCGCCCGTCCCGACCGTGTATGCCGTGCCGACAACCGGCACCCAGGTCAGCATGGCGTCCAGCCCCATGCCGAAAGGGCCGATGCCGATGACCCGGTCCGACAGTTTCTTGACGCCCTCGACATTGGACCAGATGTTCTCGATATCCCGGATCGACCGTCTGGCCATGTCGCCCTCCAAAGCGTCGCCTTAACGCTGGGCGAGGCTTCCTGTTCAATCCGAGATACGTCTTCGATGACCCTGATCAAGCTGGCGGCGAATGTGACGGCGAGCGCCCTGCTGCTGGGCTTGGCGGCTTTCGGCGTAGCGGCGCTCAGCGGCATCGGCCATCGCTGGGTGGATATCCTGGCGCAGTTCACATCGCCGGTATTGCTGGCGGCCGTCGGCGTGACCGTGGCGTGTCTGCTCTTTCGCCTATGGCCGGCCTCGATCGTCGGTGGACTGGCGTGCGTGGTGCTGGCCCTGTCGGTCTGGCCGCAATGGACGCCGACGAAGGGCGTGCCCGTGCCTGACCAGCCGATCGTGCGGGTCTATTCGGCCAATCTGTATGTGTTCAACACCGATGTCGCTGCCATGCGCCGGTCCATCGCGGCCGCCGACGCCGACATCCTGGTGCTGGTCGAGTTGGGGCAGGCCCCGGCGTCGCGGCTGGACCAGTTGCTGCCGGACTATCCCCATCGTGTTCTGATCGGTCAGGCGCGCGCCGGCGACCACGCGCGCTCGATCATCGCCTCGCGCTATCCGATCCTGCAACGCCTGCCCGAGCGTCCCGACGGCCTCAGCGCCGTGGGCGCGACGGTTCAGACGCCCATCGGCCCGATCAACGTCTTCGGCGTCCACCTGACGCGGCCCTGGCCCTATCAGTATCAGTGGGGTCAGATCAGCCAGGTCATGGCCCTGTCCGAGCGCATGAAGGCCGCGCCAGACCATCCCGTCATCGCCGCCGGGGATTTCAACAGCGTCTCCAGCGCCCGCATCGGCAAACAAATCCAGTCCGACCTGGGCCTGGTCCCCGCGCCCGGCTGGCCCGGCACCTGGCCCAGCCAGATTCCCGCCTTCGCCGGAATCACCATCGACCAGGTCTATCGTACGCCGGATCTGGCCCTGATCACGCGCCGCCTGGGCGAGCCGACGGGATCCGACCACCGCCCCGTCGTCACCGAGTTCACCCGCGCTCAGTCGCGATAAGGATCTTCAGCCGCCCCTCATGCCCCTCGGCAGGGAAGTCGTCAGCGACCCAACCGTCCTCGAACGCCTTCAACACCCGTCCTGTATCCGGCCCTGGCGCCAGGCCCAGACGCGCCAGATCGCGCCCCCCCACCGGCATCTTAGGCGGCGTCCAATCGGCGGCCAGCGCCCGCAGCCGCGCGCCATCGCCCCTGCCGGCCGCTTCGGCGCGCATCAGCCGATCTTCGAACGCCCTGGGTCCCAACCTGTAGATCGCCGCCCGCGCCTCGACGTCGCTCATCGTCGGAGAAACGGCGGGCCCGTCCGCCACCGCCGCCGCCAGCCGATCTCGCACCGCGTTCGACAATCTCAGACTACCCGCGATCGCTATTACCGCTGCCGCATCTGCGGGCAGCAAGGCCGACAACCGCATCACCGGATCGTCGGTGAGGTCACACATCGCCTCGAACAACGGCAACGGCTGCACTTGCGGCAGCGCCTGGGCCAGCACGCCGGTCTCGGCCATCGCCCGCACCGCCGCACGCGGGTTAGGCGCCGCCAGCAGTTTCAACACCTCCTTGGACACCCGCTCGGCCGACAGCTGCGCCATGCCGCCCTTGAGCGCCGCGCACGCCGCCAGTCCGACCGCGTCCGGCTCACCCCGCCCGTACCAGGCGTAGAACCGGAAGAAGCGCAGGATGCGTAAGTAGTCCTCGCGGATGCGGGTCTCCGCCTCGCCGACGAAAACGATGCGTCCCGCCGCCGCATCCTCCAACCCGCCGCCGGTCGGATCGAACACCGTCCCTGCCGCATCGGCGTAAAGAGCGTTCAGCCGGAAATCCCGCCGCGCCGCATCCTCGGCCCAGTCCTCGGTGAAGGCGACCACCGCGCGGCGTCCATCCGTCTCCACATCGCGACGCAGGGTCGTGATCTCATAGGGACGCCGCTCCGACACGCCAGTCACCGTGCCGTGCTCGACGCCCGTCGGCACGGCCTTCAACCCTGCCGCCTTCAGCGCCGCCATGGTCTGTTCGGGTCGCAAGCGCGTGGCGATGTCGATGTCGTCGATGGGCTGACCCAACAGACTGTTCCTTACGCAGCCGCCCACGAACCGCGCGCAGCCCGCACCGCCCGCCGCTTCTAGCGCCCGAATTACCGCCCGCGTCGCCTGGCTTTCCAGCCAGGGCTGTCCCTTCACAGAGACGCTCATGCCGCATCCTCGTCGGCCGCCGCTTCTGGCGCAGCCTCGTCGCCGTAAAGCCGCACATGCAACGCCTTCAGGATCCCCGCCGTCACGCCCCAGATATAGCGCTCGCCCCACGGCATGGCCCAGAACCAGCGCCGCAATCCCTCATCCAGATCGTAAAAGTCGCGACGATGGTTGGCGGCGTCCATCAGAAAGTCCCACGGCGTCTCGAACACCTCGGCGACCTCGTCCGGCGACGGCGTGGTTACCGGCGCCTTGCGCAGCCAACCGATCACCGGCGTGACCAGAAATCCGGTCCCCGTCTCATAGGCGTCCGACAGGCCCAGCACCTCGACCGCCGTCGGATCCAGCGCCACCTCCTCGTCCGCTTCACGCAGCGCCGCCTGAACTGCGGTCTCGCCGGGGTCGAGCCGACCGCCCGGAAAGGCGATCTGCCCCGTGTGCCGCGCCAGGGTGTCGGCGCGCCGCGTCAGCAGCACGGTCGCGCCCTCGGACCGCGCCACGATGGGGATCAGCACCGCCGCCGGTCGAAGCTCCTTGGCCGTCCGTGTCGCTTGAGGGTTCAGGTCGAAGTCTGACCGCGCCGCGACCAATTCAGGCCGCCACGTCTCGACCGGCGCCAGCCGATCGACCAGCCGGGCCTTCAAGGTCTCCAGGCTCACGTCACCGCGCCCAGCGAGAAGACTTGGCCGCCCGACCGAACGACCAGTCGTCCATCGACCTCTTGGGCCATCTCGACCATTTCATAGAAGACCGACCGTGCGATGCGCGCCCACAGATCGCGGCGCACATGGATGCGCGGCGCCGGCTCGCCCGTCGTCGGATCGATTTCGACGACGATGGGATCCGCTTCGCTGGCCCTCACCTCGTCGCCGACATCGGTGGTGAAAACCAGGGCGTCGCCTTCCCTGCGCATCGCGACAGCCCGCAACGGCAAATCCTCGACGGTGATCTTCAGCTTTTCGACCGGCGTGACTAGGTGATAGCCGTCGGGGTCCTTCCTCAGCACCGTCGAGAACAGCCGCACCAGTTCCTTGCGGCCAATGGGCGACCCTTCGTGCATCCAGACGCCGTCCGCACGGATGACGATATCGATGTCGCCGCAATGCTCGGGATGCCAGAGGTGGACCGGCGGCAGCCCCTTGCCGGGCGCCTGTTTGGCCGCCACGGCGACGGCGTTCAGTCCTGACTTGGGATTATCCATCCCCCTGACTTAGGCCCCGCGAACCGCGCGGGAAAGGGTCAGCCGATGCGAACCGAGCCCGAAACCTGATCCACGCCGGTCCCCAGCCACAGAACACGACGACGATCCACAGGTCCGGGCAGGATCGCCTCAGGCGCAGGGGCGAATCCGAACCGCTCGAAATAGGCCGCGTCCCCGACCAGCAGCACGCCGCCGACGTCCAGCGTCCGTGCCTGATCCACGCACGCCTGAACCAATTCGGCGCCCAGACCGTCGCTCCGGCGGCCAACGTCCACCGCGATCGGTCCCAAAAACAGAGCCGGGGTGTCTCCAACCACAACCGGCCATAGCCGCACCGCCCCCACCACTTCCCCATCGCGCTTCACGACAAAGCCCGCGCTTGGCTGCGAGCCTTCTCGCAGACGCTCGGCCGTCTTGGCGAACCGTCCCGGCCCGAAGGCGGCCATGACCAGTGCATCCACGCCTTCGGCGCCGGCCAGGTTCTCGGCTTCGATACGGCTTACGGCCGGAGGTATGGAAAGGGCGTGCGACATCGGCGCGCGCACCTAGAAGCAAAGCTGCGCCAAATCAAGGCAAGGCCTTGTGACGACCGCTCAACCCGCCTTCGAAAAGTCCGGCGCCCGCTTCTGCGTAAAGGCCATGAAGGCCTCCATCGCCTCGGGACTACGCATCTGCGAGCCGAAGGCTTCGCCCTCGCGCTGCATCAGTCCCCACAGACCTTCTGCGTCACGCATCAGCCGCTTGGTCTTGCGGATCGAGTTGGGCGCTCGGGCCGCCACCTTGGCCGCCAGCTCCGCCGCCGTCGCCTCGACCTGATCGGCCGGGACCGCGCGATTGGCGATGCCCCAGGCCAGGGCCGTCGGGCCATCCAGCGGCTCGCCCAACGCGAACAGTTCGAAGGCCCGCTGATGACCGATCACGGCCGGCAACAGCAGGCTGGACGCCGCCTCGGGCGCCAACGCCAGATTGACGAAGGGCACGGACAGAAGCGCGTCTTCCGCCACCACCACCAGGTCGCAGTGCAGCAGCATGGTCAAGCCGATGCCGACCGCCCGTCCCTTCACCGCCGCCACCGCCGGCTTGTCCAGGTCCGCCAGCGCCTTCAGGAAGCGGAACACCGGCATGTCGCCCGGCCCCGCCCCTTGCGAGCCCAGGGCGATGAAGTCCTGAATGTCGTTGCCGGCCGAGAAGCTGTCGCCCTCCGCGCGCAGCAGCAGCACCCGCACTGCATCGTCCGTGCGCGCCCGCTCCGTCGCCTCGGCCAGGGCCGAATACATGGCCTGGGTGATGGCGTTTTTCTTGTCGGCCCGGTCCAGGGTGACGGTCAGGACGCCGTCGGCCAGTTCGCTGCGGATATGTTCGCTCACGTCGTTTCCTCGTCCTGTGCGACGGCGCTCCACCAGTCTACGCCGCTCTCGTCGCGCGTCCGCTGGGCGCGGCCGCGTCGTTCCAGATAGTTCAGATGCGCCTGAGCCTCGCCTGTGGCCATACCCAGCACCCCATCCCCGACCACTCGACCGAAGACGGCGGAGAAGCCGTCGACCACCCTAGACGGTTGACGCAACGTCCGCTCAAGCCGTTTCAGCGCGACCTCATGCCCTCGCTTCAGGGCATCGAGCCGCGCATGCACGCCGTAGAAGGGCTCGCCATGCGCCGGCAGGACGAACGCGTCCTCCGGCAACAGCGCCCTCAGCTTGTCCAGCGAGCCCATCCAGTCACCCAGAGGGTCGGCTTCCGGCTCCGTCGACCAGACCGAGACATTGGAGGAAATGCGCGGCAGGATCTGATCCCCGGCGATGAAGACGTCGTCCGACCGCCGCCACAGGCAGACGTGCTCCGGGCTATGGCCCGAACCGACCACCACACTCCAGTCGTCGCCGTCGATCTGAACGACATCGTCGTCGGACAGTCGCAGATAGCTGCGCGGCATCGTCGCCACGCCCTTGCCGAACCCGCCGTAGTCGGCCCGCCAGCGCGCGATCTGCTCATCGCTCCAGCCTGCGGCGCGATAGTATCGCTCGCCGTCCGCAGGCGCATCACCCGCCTCCTCGGCCATCAGCATCCGCGCTGTCACATATTCCAGTCGCGACATCAGCAGCGGCGCGCCCGACCGCTCACATAGCCAGCCCGCCAAGCCGATGTGGTCGGGATGCATATGGGTGCAGATCAATCGCGCGATGGGCCTGCCGCCTAGCGCGCCATCCAGCGCCGTCTCCCACGCAGCAACGGTCGCCGATGTCTTCAAACCCGTATCGACGACGACCCAGCCGTCGCCGTCCCGGATCGCATAGACATTCACGTGATCCAGTTGAAACGGCAGGGCGAACCGTAGCCACAGCACGCCTCGCGCGACCTCGATCGTCTCGCCCGCGCCGGGCACGGCGTCGAACGGATAGGTCAGGCCCCGCCCATCCTTCGCGGCCGTCGTCGGCGCCGTTCCATCAGCCAAGTCAGTCTCCAATCGAAACGCGCAGATACTTAGCCCGTGTCCCTCGCCGCCGTCCACACCCGCCTTGACCCCGCCCAAATACACCGCCACGAAGCGGCCATGCATTCAGAAACCCAAGGTGTTTCCATGAAGTCCCGCCTCGCCGCCGCCTTTGCGGCGCTTGTGTTCAGCGCCTTCGCCGTCGCGCCCGCCACGGCGCAGGATCAGGAGCGACAGCAACCCCGCAACAGCGGCAACGAAGCCGCAGCAACGCAGGGCACATCCCGCGCCGCCGCCGGTCGCCAGCGCCGTGAACGGCCGGCCGCTGCTCCGACGCCCGAGCAAATCCTGGCCGCCGCCCAGGCGCAGATGGCTCTGACGACCACGGGCTGTCAGGTCAGCGAAGCCAAGCTCCTCGGCAAGACTGCGGCCGACACGACGGTTTATGAAGTCGCCTGCGGGACCGCACCGGGCTACATCGTCGAAACCAAGACCCCGCCCGAAGCGAGCAGTTGCATCATTCTGGCGCATTCCGCCGACGTCGCGCGCGCCGCCGATCCGACCGCATCGCCTGCCCAATGCACGCTGGCGGCCAACACAGACGTTCAGAAGTTCCTTCGCCAATACGCCAAGGACGCAGGCGTTGCTTGCACCGTTGATCAGGCGAAGCTGCGCGGACAGTCCAGCGACGGCGCAGTCGTCTATGAGGTGGGCTGCTCGGACGGGCCTGGCTACTGGATCAAGCAGCAGGCCGCGACCTGGACGAAAACACCCTGCATCCAGGTCGTCGCCGAACGTGGGGTCTGCGACTTCACCACCGCGACGGAAAACGCCGCCTTCGTGAAGACGCTGCTGGCCGGTTCGGAAGCGGCGTCCTGCAACGTCACCGAAGCCCGCCTGATGGGTCAAAACGCCAACGGCGTCTTCTATGAGGCCAAGTGCGACGGCGCCGATGGCGTCATCGCTCGCTTGAACGCCGAAAATGTCGTTCAGCAGATCTACCCTTGCGCCACCGCCCAGCAGATCGGCGGCGGCTGCAAGTTGACGACGGCGCCGGCCGCTGCTGCGGCGCCCGCCGGCGGTCGTCCGTAAGCCGATCAATCGACTGATCGAAGGGCCGTCGGAGCGATCCGGCGGCCCTTTTCTTTTGCGCCCTCTTTTCCAAAACCGAGACGCAGCCTAGCGTCGCCGTCATGCGCATCGCCACCTGGAACGTGAACTCCGTCAACGCCCGCCTGCCCACCGTGCTGGCGTGGCTGGAGCAGGCCGCCCCCGACGTCGCCTGTTTCCAGGAGATCAAATGCGTGGACGAGAAGTTCCCGCGCGAGGCTTTCGAGAGCCTGGGCTACAATGTCGAGACCCACGGGCAGAAGAGCTACAACGGCGTCGCCCTGCTGTCGAAGTATCCGCTGTCCGACATCCGACGCGGCCTGCCCGGCGACGAGACCGACGAACAGGCGCGCTATATCGAGGCCCTGGTCGAGGCGCCCCGGCCCATTCGCGTCGGCGCCATCTATCTGCCGAACGGCAATCCGATCGGGACCGAGAAGTTCGATTACAAACTCGCCTGGTTCGATCGGTTCAACCGCCATGCCCGGGATCTGCTGGCGTTCGAGGAGCCGCTGGCCCTGTGCGGCGACTACAACGTCATCCCCGAGGCCGAGGACGCCAAGAACCCGGCCGCCTGGACCGACGACGCCCTGTTCCAGCCTCAGAGCCGTCAGGCTTTCCGCGCTCTGAAGAATCTGGGCCTGGCCGACGCGCACGAGATCGGCGGCGAACCGGCCGGCACCTACACCTTCTGGGACTATCAGGCCGGCGCCTGGCAGCGGGACCACGGCATCCGCATCGACTTCGCCCTGCTGTCGCCACAGGCCGCCGACCGGTTCCGGGGGATCGAGACCCATCGCGACGCCCGGGACATGGAAAAACCCAGCGACCACGTTCCCGTGGTGGTCGACATTGATCTAGAGGCCTGACGACCATGGCCGACGTCTTGCGGGTGGTGCTGCTGATCGCCCTCGCGGCGGCCCTGCTGACGACCCTGGCCCTGGCGCTGTCGTGGTGGATGGAGCCGCCGCGCCGCCTGCACCGCGCCATGCTCAAGACCCTGGGCGCCGCGCCAGAGGTCGAGGCCTTGTCGCCGGGCGAAGGTCGCGCCTGCGCCCTGAACTTCGACGTCGAACAGGTCGTCGTGCTTTGGGCCAACGGCGCCCATGGCCTGGTCTACGCCTTCGATGAGGTCGAGGGGGGAGAGATCATCGTGGACGGCCACGTCGTCGCCCGCATCCGCCGGGGCGAGGCGCGCAAGTCGCTGGACGTGCTGGCCCCCGACGCCGAACAGGTCGTGCTGCGCCTGATGTTCGCCGACGCCCGCCACCCGGAGTTCGAGCTGGCCCTGTGGGACGCCGCCCTGCCCGTTCAGACGGGGTCGCCCGGCGAGGCGCTTCGTCTCGGCCGCCGCTGGTTGTCGCATCTGGAAGCCCTGCTGAAGGGCTGAGACGCCGCATGGGCCTTTCAGTCGCCGCGATGCGGCGTTAGAAGCCCGGCTCACTCCTATCCGACACGCCTTTATCAGGGAGGCCGCCTTGGCCCGCCTTTTCGACGCCTATATCGTCGCCGACTGGACAGCCGCCGAAACCAAGAAGCTCGGCGACACCTCGCTGTGGATCGGCGTGGCCAAGCGCGACGTGCGTTTCCGCCTCTATACCGAGACGCACAATGTCGCGACCCGGGCCGAAGGCGAAGCCCTGCTGGCCTCGATTCTGGCGGACCACAGAAAGCGCGGCGACCGGGTGCTGGTCGGGCTGGATTTCAACTTCGGCTATCCCGCCGGCACGGCTGCGCGCCTGAAGCTTGACGGGACGGCGGGGCAGGCCCCGTGGCAGCTGATGTGGAAATTCATCGCCTCCAACGTCGTGGACAAACCCGACAACACCAACAACCGCTATCAGGTCGCGGCCAAGATGAACCGGCTGATGACCGACGAGGCCTGGCCTCTGTGGGGCGCGCCGGCCAAACAGGCCCAGCGCTGGTTGACCACGACCAAACCGCCCGCAGGCTCCGGCGCCGACATCCCCGAGTTCCGCGCCACCGAAAACGCGGCTCGCAAGGGCCGGCTTCAGCCCAAGAGCGTGTGGCAGATGCACGGCGCCGGCGCCGTGGGCGGCCAGACCCTGGTCGGCATCCCGGCTGTGCGGCGGCTTCTGGAAAGCCTCGGCCCGTCAGGCGCCGTCTGGCCGTTCGGCACCGGCTGGCGCGCGCTGACGCCCGAGGACGTGGAACCCTTGTCGGCCCTGGTTGTCGAGGTCTGGCCGTCGATGCACGAGACCAAGCCTCAACCCGGTGAGTTCAAGGACCAGGCCCAGGTTCGCTCCACGGCCGAGGCCCTCGCCCGGATGGACGAGGCCGGCGACCTCGCCAAGGCGTTCGCCCCGCCCAAGGACGCCACACCCGAACTGATCGCCCAGGTCGAACAGGAAGAAGGCTGGATTCTGGGCGCTTAACGCCAACCGTCGTCGCGCGCGCGTCGTTCGGCGGCGGTGTCCACAGCGTCTCCGGCAATGGTCGTATCGACAGCCGCGAGCACGACGCCAGGCGTGTCGCTCGAGGCCGTGCGGATTTCACCGCCCGAAGACCCCGCCGGCGCCAGGGCCTGCAGCCGCCAGTCTTCGCCTTGGCGACAAACCAGCCCCGCGACCCCGTCCTGCGAGGCGGTGAAGGTCCGACACCAGCGTCCTTCGGCGTTTCGGAACGTCAGTCCGACCGCCCGCCCCTGGGCATCGGCCCCGTCGGCCGCCAAGCCTGTGTCCAGCACCCGAACCAGCCCTGCGTCCGCCACGGCGCCGTCGCTGGTCAGGGCGAACCCGGTCGGCCCGTTCATTGACGGCGCGATCAATAGGCCGGCGACGAAGGCCGCCGTCGCCAGACCGCCCCAGATGACGGCCGACCGGGGCGCAAACGCTTGGCCGAGCCAGAGCTTCCAGCCTGCGCTTTTCGTCGGCGCGGCGCCCGACGCCATGATGAGCCGGGCCAGATCCGCATCGCGCGCATTGCTCTGGATCGGGAAGGCGGCGCGCGCAGCGACGCCGGTCGTCCTCAGCGCCGCCAGCCGAGCCGCCAGATCGGCGTCGCTTGCAGCCGCCGCATCGATCCGATCGCGCTCGGCGACCGGCATTTCGCCGTCGATCCGCCGCATCAGGGTTTCGTCGTCGTAGCGGATCATCCGGTTATTCCTTGGGCGGCGAGAACTTCGACCAGGGCCTGGCGGCCCCGCACCAGTCGGCTGGTCAATGTGCCGGCGGGCACGCCCAGAACCTGCGCCGCCTCGGCGTAGGACAGGCCCTCGATCAGGACCAGGGCCACGGCCTGACGCTGATCGTCCGGCAGGGCGTGGATCGCGTCGCGCGCGGCCAGGGCGTCGGTGCGCAACCCCTCGCCGGCCTGGGCCGGATCGGGCGCCTGCGGCGTGGCGTCGTCCTCGGGCGAGACGACGCGGGACCACCGCTGGGCCTTTCGACCGTCGTCTATGGCGATCCGTTTCATGATCGTGAACGCCCAACTGTCCAACCGCGTGCCCACCCTGAAGCCCTTTCGAGAGGCCAGAGCGCGCTCGACCGTTTGTTGCACCAAATCCTGAGCGTCGGCGTCCTGGGGCCGCAGAACGCGCGCGAACCGGCGAAGGCGCGGAAGCATCGCCACCAACTCCGTCTGAAATTCGTCCACGCGTGTTCCTCTGTCATGAGGGATGAAACGCGCGGCGCGGCGCGTTTCATCCCTTGTCACAAGCGAATGGGCATAGGCGAATGGATCGCCTGACGATGCAAGACGGCGCAAGGAGCGGATCGGGTGATTTTGAACCGGCTGACGATCGGATGGATGGCGGCGACGCTTGTGGCTTGCGCGGTCGCCTCGCCGGCCATGGCGCAGATCGGCCTGCCGTCAACGCTTCCATCGCTGCCTTCGAGCCTGACGGACCGCATTCCGCAAAGGGGAACGCTTGAAGGTCTGGCGCGCGATACCGTCAAGGATGCGCTCAGGGTGCCTGCCCGCCTGACCGATCTGGTTCGAGGCTCGCGCGGCGGGCTGCAGACGGATCCCGACGGCTGGCCCGTGGTGAAGGGCGAGCTCGTGGCGGTTGACCTGCCGCAGGACGCGCGGGACCAGGCTCTGGCTGCGGGCTTCACCGTTCTGCGCGAAGAGCGTCTCGACGCGCTCGACCTGTCGATCGTGGTCCTGGCGCCGCCGCGTCGCCTGACCCTGGATCGCGCGGTGCGACGGCTTCGCGAAATGGCGCCCGGCGCGGAGATCACCTTCAACCACGTCGCCTCTCCTGCCGGAATGGCGGCCGCCCCTCTCGCGCCGACCGCCTCCCAACAAGCGAACGGCGCCGCGCCGGGCGCCCGCCTTGGACTGATCGACACAGGCGTCGAAGCGACCCACCCGGCCCTGGCCGGATCGGCCATCGAGCAACGCGGCTTCTCTGGCCCGCCGCAAATGGGCGCGCACGGCACAGCGGTCGCATCGCTGATGGTCGGGGATGCGGGGGTCTTCAAGGGCGGCGATCCCGGCGCGGCGCTTTTGGTCGCCGACATCTACGGCGGTCGCGCCGCCGGCGGGTCGGCGACAGCCTTGGCCTCGGCCCTGGCCTGGATGGTCGAGCGTCACGTCGCCGTCGTGAACATCAGTCTGGTCGGGCCGCGCAACGCCCTGATCGAACGCGCGGTGTCGGCGGCGCAGCGGCGCGGCGTCATCCTGGTCGCTGCGGTCGGAAACGATGGCCCCGCCGCCCCGCCCCTCTACCCCGCCGCCTATTCGCAAGTCATCGGTGTCACCGCCGTCAACGCCCAGGGCCGCGTCCTTGCCGAAGCGGGGCGCGGGGATCAGGTCGATTACGCCGCGCCGGGCGCCGATATGGCCGCCGCCGGACGCGCCGGCAGTTTCGTCTCGGTGCGCGGCACCTCCTTCGCCGCGCCGCTGGTCGCCGGCCTGATCGGAAAGTCCGGCCGCCAGGGTTTGAACGCGATCGACGCCGGCGCATCCGGCCGCGACGCCGTCTATGGCCAAGGGGTTGTGGGCCTCTCCCTGCGCACCCCGCCGGGCGCTGTCGGCGCGCGCGGACGTCTGGCGTCGTAAAAAAGATTCGTCTGCCGGGATGAAACTGACCGACGCCGTCGTTGGACCCTGTGAGGGCGATCAAAGCCGGGAACAACAGGAGATACGACGATGAAAAAGACCCTGATGACCGCGACCGTCGCCTTCGGCCTGATGCTGGCCGGCGCCTCGCAGGCTCAGATCCTGGGCGGCTCGGGCGGTCTGGGCGGTAATCTCGGCGGCAGCCTGGGCGGCCAGGTCGGCGGCCTGACCGGCGGCGCGACGGGCGCCGGCTCGCTGACCGGAAACCTGGGCGGTTCGCTGGACAGCTCGCGCGTCACCGATCGTGCGACCTCCACCCTGACCCGCGCCGAACGCCGCGCTCAACAGGCCCGCGCCCGCGCTGAGGCCACGGCGGCCCGCACCCGAGACGCCGCAGCCTCGACGGCAAGGACGACGGCCGGCACAGCCCAAACCACCGCTGGCGCCGCACGTGATCGCGCGGCTGGTCTAGCCCAAGGCGCCGTATCGACCGTGAACTCCGCCTCGGTCTCCGGCTCGGCTTCGGGCGACGCATCCAGCTCCGCCTCGACCTCGCGCGGCGATGCGGCGACCTCGGGCTCGGCCAACGGTTCGGCTTCCGCCTCACGCAGCGGCGTTGCGCTGTCGGCCGGCGCCAGCGCAAACGGCTCGGCCAACGCCGGCGCCAAGCCTAACTGATCGTGAGTAGACTTTGGCGGCCCCCGGAGCATGCGCTCCGGGGGTTTTGTCTTACCCGATCAAAGCCCGCGCCGCCGCGCGGGCTTCGTCGGTGATCTCAGCCCCGGACAACATGCGCGCGATCTCTTCCTGACGGCGCTGATCGTCCAGGGCGACGACGGTGGTGGTGGTCAGGCCGTCGCGGTCGGCCTTCATCACCTTCCAGTGGGCATGGCCGCGCGCGGCGACCTGGGGGCTGTGGGTCACGACCAAAACCTGGGCGCCGTTCGACAGGCGTTTCAGGCGCGAACCGACGGCCTCGGCCACCGCGCCGCCGACGCCCTGATCGACCTCGTCGAAGATCATCACGGGCTGACGCATGTCCTCGCGGCTCGCAAGAGCGGCCTTCATCGCCAGGGCGAAACGCGCCAGTTCGCCGCCCGAGGCGATGGCGTCCAGCGGGCCGAAGTCGGTTCCGGCGTTGGTGGCGATCTGGAACCGCACCGTCTCGACGCCGTCCGGCCCGCGTCGGCCCTCGATCGGCTCCAGCGCGACGCGGAACCGCGCGCGCTCCAGCTTCAGCGGGCCCAGCTCCGCCATGACGGCGGCGGTCAGCCGCTCGGCGGCGGCTTCCCGCGCCGAGGACAGGAAGGTGGCCGCCAGATCATAGGTTTCCGCCGCCTCGGCCGCCTCGCGCCCGGCGTTGGTCAGCGCCTCCTCCCCATCCTCGATCAGCCTAAGCTGCTCGCGCAGGCGAATGCGCAGAGTGGGCAGGGCGTCGACGGTGGTGTGCAGCTTGCGGGCGGCGGCGCGCAGGGCGAACAACCGCTCCTCGGCCTTGTCCAGACGGCCGGGCTCATGGTCGAAGGCGTCGGCGGCGGCGTCCACGGCGGCGAGGGCTTCCGCCGCCTCGACCATGGTACGGTCGATCGCCTCCACGGCGGCCGACAGTTTGACGATGACCGGATGATCGCCCTCGGCGCCCGCCTGCCCTGCCCTCTGGCGCGCATGTTCGACGGCCCTCAACGCCGCGCCCAGCTTCTGGCTCAACTTGTCGCCGCCTAGCTGGGTGCGCGCGTCGCCCAGATCCGCGATGGCCTTTTCGGCGGCGCCCAGCAGGGCGCGTTCGCCTGCCAGTTCCGTCTCTTCGTCGGCGCGAGGATCCAGCGCATCCAGTTCGGAGAGGTTCAGGCTGATCTCTTCGCGCCGCGCATCGGCGTCCGCCGCCTGCGCCTTCAGCTCCGCCAGCTTGGCCTCGGCGGCCTTGAGCTTGGCGGAGGCCGACGCGACCGCCGACAACTGAGGCTGCAGTCCGCCATAAGCGTCCAGCGACGCGCGGTGCGTTCGCCAATCCAGCAAGCCTACCGTCTCATGCTGGCCGTGCACCTCGACCAGGGCCGCGCCGATCTCGCGCACGGCCGTCACACCGGCCGGCTGATCATTGACATAGGCCCGGCTGCGACCGTCGGCGCCCAAGACGCGGCGAAGGATCAGATCTTCCCCCGGCTGCACGTCGAACCCCTTGTCGGCGATCAGGGCCAGCAGATCGGGATCGTCGGGGGCGGAGAAGACGGCGGTGGCCACAGCCTGTTTGGCGCCATTGCGCACGAGGCCTGCATCGCCGCGCCCGCCGAGCGCCAGGCCGAGCGCGTCCAGAATGATCGACTTGCCGGCACCGGTTTCGCCAGTCAGCACGGTCAGGCCATTCTCGACCTCGAGATCGAGCACGTCCACCAGGACGACGTCACGAATGGAAAGGGCGGTCAGCATCGCGTCAGGCGCCGGCGGAACGAATCATGACCGACAGAATCCCGATCCGCGCCGGATTGCACAAGCCGTCGCGTGGTCAGCCCGGAATGATCCGCTGCAGCCAGCTTTCGCGCTTGCCCTCGGGCGCCTTGTCCGGCGTCTGACCATTTTCGGTCAGCAGCGCATAGGCCTCGGCGTACCAGGGGCTGCCCGGGTAGTTGTAGCCCAGCACGGCGCCGTTGCGCGTCGCCTCTTCCTTCAGACCCAGCTGAAGGTTGACCTCGACCAGGCGATACAGGGCTTCGGGCGTGTGCGAGGTTCGCTGGAAGTCCGGGTTGGCGATCACGGCCTTGTAACGGTTCAGCGCCGCCAGCGGCTGGTTGGCGCGCTGATAGTAGCGGCCGATGTTCATTTCCTTGCCGGCCAGCTGATCGTTGACCATGTCGATCTTGACGGCGGCGTCCGAGGCATAGGGCGTGCCCGGATAGCGGCGCGAGACATCCTTCAGACCCGCCAAGGCGGCGGTTGCGTAACCCTGGTCACGACCGACGTCGGTGATCTGCTCGAAGTTGCAGACCGCCTTCATGTAGAAGGCGTAGGACGCCGACGGATTGCCGGGGAACAGCTGGATGAACCGATCGGCCGCCGCGATGGCGTCGGCATAGGCGTTGTTCTGATAGTAGGCGTAGATCTGCATAAGGATCGAACGACGCGCCCAGTCCGAATAGGGATGCTGGCGTTCGACTTCCTGGAAATAGTCCACGGCGTCGGACCAGCGGCGCTGCTGCAGCCGATCATAGCCGGTGTTGTAGAGCGCCTCGACCGGACGTTCCTCATAGGCCAGCTTGGGACGCTTGGTGCCCGAGCAGCCTGAAATCGTCACTGCGGCGAGCGCCGCGGCCATCAGCACCATGCCGGAACGGAACTTAGAAGCGGACAAGGACGACCCCATGACGTGTGAAGGACGGCCCTGAAGCCGTTCCCCGGAAACCAACGCGGCGACCTCTAGCACCCGCAACCGAGCCGCGCCATGCCGAGGAAAACTCAGCATACGACTTGCCCTGCCCGGCTCCACTGGTAAAGAGCGCGCCAACCGACCGCCGTTCATGGGGGGCGGATGACGGCGAAAGGATGACCGGCCGATGAAGCTGCTCTCAGGCAACTCCAACCGCGCACTGTCCCAGGCGATCGCCGACCACCTGGATGCGCCCCTGACCAAGGCCCAGGTCAAGCGGTTCGCCGACAACGAGGTCTTCGCCATCATCGAGGAAAACGTCCGCGGCGAGGACGTCTTCATCCTGCAGTCGACCTCCTATCCGGCCAACGACAACCTGATGGAGCTGCTGATCATCACCGACGCCTTGGTGCGGGCCTCGGCGAAACGGATCACGGCCGTCATCCCCTATTTCGGCTATGCGCGTCAGGACCGTAAGACCGGCGGCCGCACGCCGATCTCGGCCAAGCTGGTCGCCAATCTGATCACCCGCGCCGGCGCCGACCGCGTTCTGACGATGGATCTGCACGCTGGTCAGATCCAGGGCTTCTTCGACATTCCGACCGACAATCTGGTCGCGACCCCCGTTTTGGCTCAGGACATCAAGGAAAACTACGCCCGCGGCGACGACCTGATGATCGTCTCGCCCGACGTCGGCGGCGTTGTGCGCGCCCGTTCGCTGGCCAGCCGCCTGGACGCCGATCTCGCCATCGTCGACAAGCGCCGGCCCAAGGCCGGCGAGAGCGAGGTCATGAACATCATCGGCGACGTTCAGGGCCGCCGCTGCATCCTGTTCGACGACATCGTCGATTCGGGCGGCACCCTGGTCAACGCCGCCAAGGCCCTGATCGATCAGGGCGCGACCGAGGTCTCGGCCTATATCAGCCACGGCGTCCTGTCCGGCCCCGCCGTCCAGCGCATCACCGACGGCCCGCTGAAGGAACTGGTGATCACCAACTCCATCGAGCAACCCCACGAAGTTTTGAACTGCCCGAAAATCCGAGCGGTTTCCGTGGCTCCGCTGGTCGGAGAGGCTATCCGACGGATCGCGAACGAAGAATCGGTGTCGAAACTGTTCGATTAACCTTCGGATAACCATAAGGCCCGCCTTATAAGCGCCAACAGTATTGGCGCTTTTTGCGCGCGTATTCGCCTGAGGAAGTCTCCATGAAAACGGCCCTACTGAGCCGCGGTCTGTCGGCCGCCGCCCTCGCCGCCGCTGTCCTGCTCGCCAGTTGCGAGAGCGGACCCTCGAAGGCCGAGCTGGAAGCCCAGCGTCTGGCGGCCGAACTGGCCGCCCGCAAGCCGCCCCCCGTGTCGCTGAACCAGGGCGTGGCGGACGCCGCCGCGATCTACGTAGCCTTCCTGCGTGAAGCCCAGACGATCCAGCCGGGCGGCTTCCCCGATGCGGAATCGATCCAGGCCGCCCTGCGCAAGGGTTCGGCCTATGACGCCGACCAACTGTCGCGCGGCCTGATCGCTTACGGCGCCATCATCGCCCTGCAGTCGCCCGAGTTCGTCGCCGGCGTACAGCAGTATGCGATCGATCCGGCGCAACGTCAGCGCATGGTCGCCCAGATCGTCGCCGATCCGGCCTACGCCGCCACCCTGCCCGGCGCCGATGCGGCCGCTGGTCTGATCTCGGCGACCGTCGGCAAGGACGCCATCGCCATGCGCGCCATCGCCGAGGCGATCGAGCAGGACGCCTACACCATCCAGGGCCGCAGCGATCCCCGCCGCCGCTGGGCCATCACGCCGATTCCGAACCGCGAAGTGCGGCTGGAAAGCGCAAAGACCCTGTCGGCCGTGAAGATGCTGCCGTCGCCCGAGGAATCGAGCCGCTTGTTCGCCGCCGCCAACAGCGGCACGGGCTTGGGCCTTGAGCCTTCGCGCAAGGGCCCGCCCTACACCCCCGCCGTCGTCCGCTCTCTGGCCATCGCGGCTCTGGGCGCGCTCGGCGCCGGCGGCGACGAGGCCCGGGTCAATACCGAGGCTCTGACGCACGAGCCGAACAGCGAGTTCTGCATGGATATGTCCAAGCTGATGCTGTTCCAGTGCCTGGCCGCCTCGCGCCCCAGCTACGAGGACATCTTCTGCCTGGGCCGTCACATCACCCGCGACCTGGCGACCTGCACCACCGAGGCGACGCAGATCACCACCATCGTCGTCGGCGACCCTCAGGAAACCGGCGCCGCGCCGGCGCGCACGCCTATCTCCGTCACCGTCCCGCAAGCGACGCCTGTTCCGACCCCGGCGGTTGCGACCACCCAATCGCTGAACACGACACCCTCGCGCTAAGCGACACTTCGAACAGAGTAAGGCCCGCTCCGAGCGATCGGAGCGGGCCTTTTTCTTGGGCCATCGGCCTATTCGTAACCGTGCGCCGCTTCGTTGATGACTTGTGACGGCATGGACGAGAAGTCCACGGCGACGGGCGTCGCGGTCTTAGCTTGATAGGTCCTCAGCACGTGCGTCAGACGACGACGCACCTCACGCTCGGCCTCCGTGCCGGTGTCGAGCGCCAGGGGCGCCAGGCAGAAGTCGATGATGGCTTCGGTTCGGGTCAGCGGTTCCATTTGCGGTTTCCTTTCCGGGTTAAGCCGCGTGGGTGAACTGGGCGGTCTCGGTCGAGTCTTTCAGCGCCGTCGTCGAGGACGTGCCGTTGGAGATGACCGTAGCGACTTGGTCGAAATAGCCGGTGCCGACTTCGCGTTGGTGACGCGTGGCGGTGTAGCCGATGGCCTCGTTGGCGAACTCGCGCTGTTGCAGCTCCGAATAGGCCGCCATGCCGCGATCGCGATAGCCGTCCGCCAGCTCGAACATGGAGTTGTTCAGGCTGTGGAAGCCGGCCAGGGTCACGAACTGGAACTTGTAGCCCATTGCGCCCAGCTCGCGCTGGAACTTGGCGATGGTGGCGTCGTCCAGCTTGGCCTTCCAGTTGAAGGATGGCGAGCAGTTGTAGGCCATCAGCTTGCCCGGATGCTTCTTCTGCACGGCTTCCGCGAACTTCTTGGCGTCGTCTAGATCCGGATGCGACGTCTCCCACCACAGCAGGTCGGCGATATTGGCGTAGGACAGGCCGCGCGCGATGCAGTGATCCAGACCCGTGCCCTCCTTCAGGCGGAAGAAGCCTTCAGGCGTGCGGTTGTCGCGATCGATAAAGGGCTGGTCCCGCTCGTCGATGTCCGAGGTGATCAGTTGCGCGCTTTCGGCGTCCGTGCGCGCGACCGTGATGGTCGGCGTGCCCATGACGTCGGCGGCCAGACGCGCGGCGACCAGATTGCGCTCATGCGCCTGGGTCGGGATCAGAACCTTGCCGCCCAGGTGGCCGCACTTCTTTTCCGACGCCAGCTGGTCCTCGAAGTGAACGCCGGCCGCGCCCGCCTCGATGAAGGCCTTCATGATCTCGAAGCTGTTCAGCGGCCCGCCGAAACCGGCTTCCGCGTCGGCGACGATGGGAACGAACCAGTCACGCTTGGCGCCGCCCTCGGCATGCTCGATCTGATCGGCGCGTTGCAGGGTGCGGTTGATGCGGCGGCACAGTTCCGGCGCGGCGTTGGCCGGGTACAGCGACTGGTCGGGGTACATGGCGCCGGCCGTATTGGCGTCGGCCGCGACCTGCCAGCCTGACAGATAGATGGCCTTCAGACCCGCGCGGACCATCTGCATGGCCTGGTTGCCGGTGACGGCGCCCAGCGCATTGATGAAGGGTTCGTCGTGCAGCAACTGCCACAGGCGGTTGGCCCCCCGCTCCGCCAGCGTATGGGTGATCGGCACCGAGCCGCGCAGGCGCAGGACGTCCTCAGGGGTGTAGGGGCGCTCGATGCCGTCGAAACGGCCGGCGGGCGAAGGCACCAGATCGGCGAAGGTGGTCATGGTCGAACTCGGTCTCTGAAGGGCGCGGCCGCAGCCGCCGTCTCGGAGACAAGAACACGCGCCGGTCAAAACTGATACAGATCAGACACCGCAAACAAAGTCATCTTGTCACACTATGACTTTGCCTGGACAGTCATGTTGTGACATCATTCGACGATGAACGCCGCCGCTGATCGCAAACTGTTTCTAGGCGCCCGGCTCAAGCGGCTGCGGCGCGATCTGGGCCTAACCCAGACCGCCATGGCCGCCGATCTGGACGTTTCTCCAAGCTATCTCAATCACATAGAGCGCAACCAGCGCCCGGTCTCCGCCCAGCTCCTGCTGCGACTGGTGGACACCTATGATGTCGATTTACGCGCGCTGAATCAGGGTGGCGCAGCGGACGAGGCGCGTCTCACGGAAATCCTGGCCGACCCCCTGTTCAAGGACCTATCCGCCCCCCGCCACGAACTGGTGCAACTGCTGGAAGAGGCGCCCGGCGTCGCCGACGCCCTGCTGCGCCTCTATCAGGCCTTCGACGACGGCCGCACGCGCGCCCGTGCCGCCGCCGAGACGGGCGAAAGCCCGATCGAGACCAGCCCGGCCGAATGGGTGCGCGAATACATCCAGTCGCGCGGCAACCATTTCCCCGAACTAGACCAGATGGGCGAGGCCCTGTCCGACGCCCTGTCCACAGAGGCGCCCGCCCACGCCGACGGCTTCGAACCCGCCGCGCGCCATCGGCTGGCGGCCAGGCACGACCTTGGCGTCCGCACTCTGCCGGCCGAGGTCATGGTGGAATGGACCCGCCGCTACGACCTGCACCGCCGCCGCCTGTTGCTGTCGGAAACCCTGGGGCCGTCCTCACGCGCCTTCGCCATCGCCTATCAACTGGCCCTGGCCGAGCAAGGGCCGGCGCTCAACGCTCTGGCAGAGGCCGCGAACGCCCCGGACGCGCCCACTCGATCGCTGCTGAAGGTCGCCCTGACCAACACGCTCGCCGCCGCGACTCTAATGCCCTACGCCGCCTTCCAGCGGGCGGCGGAAGAGACGCGCTATGACTTGGCTCGGCTCCAGGCCCGGTTCGGCGTCAGCTACGAACAGGCCGCGCACCGCCTGACCACCCTGTCGCGCCCCACCGCGCGCGGCGTGCCCTTCTTCCTGATGCGGGTCGATCAGGCGGGCAACATCTCCAAACGCTATGCGGCCGGCGCCTTTCCCTTCTCGCGTTTCGGCGGCGCCTGCCCGCGCTGGCGGCTGCACTCCGCCTTCCGCACGCCGGGCCGCATCGTCACCCAGATCATCGAGACTCCAGATGGCGGCCGCTGGTTCACCTTCGCCCGCACGGTCGAGCGGCAAGGCCACCACGGCTATGACGAGCGCCACGACCTGGCCGTCGGCCTGGGCTGCGAACTGCGTCATGCGCATCGCCTGGCCTACGCCCACGGCATCGACCTGCAGAACCCCGAAGTCACGCCCATCGGCCCGGCCTGCCGCCTGTGTCACCGTCACCCCTGCGCCGAACGCGCGGCCGCCCCCATCGACCGCCCGCTGGCGGTCGATGACTGGTCCAAGTCCGTCAGCCCCTATCCGTTCGGCGCGGCTTGAGGCCTAGCGCCTCTGATCGGCCGTGCGGTCGCGGATGGCGTTGAACTCGGCCGTCGGCTTCCACGCAGGCCAGCTCTCGCTGTCGGCCACCGTCAGCCCCAGCCGATACAGCAGGTCTAGGTTCTGCAAGGCGGCCGTGAAATCATAGTCGGCCCGCCATTCGTCGGTCAGCTTGTGATAGTATTTGGCCATCGCGCCCTCGTAATAGGGCTTGCCCGCCTCGATCCCGCCCTCGACGAAATCGCGGCCTGTCCACGGCATCAGGGCCGGCACCCCGCCGGCCGCGAAGTTGAAGTGGTCGGAGCGGTAGTAGAAGCCTTCCTCCGGATAGCCGTCGCCCGTCACCACCCGCCCCTGCACGGCGGCGAACCGGCCCAGGATGTCCTCCAGCTCTGACTTGCCGACGCCGAACACCGCCACGTCGCGCGTCGCTGGCGTGAAGGGCAGCATGTCGATGTTGATGTCCGCCGCCGTCTTGGCCAGCGGATAGACCGGATCGGCGGCATAGGCTTCCGACCCCAGCAGCCCCTGCTCCTCGGCCGTGACGTGCAGGAAGACCACGGTGCGCTTCGGCGCCGGTCCAGCCTTGAACGCCCGCGCCATCTCGATCAGACCGGCCGTCCCCGACGCATTGTCCCAGGCGCCGTTGAAGATGTCGTCGCCCTCGGCGTTCGGCGTCCGGGCCTTGCCGACGTGATCCCAGTGGGCGGAATAGAAGACGTATTCGTCAGGCCGCTCGGTGCCGGGAATCTTGGCCAGCAGGTTGTTGGAGTGGATGACTTCGGTCGTCTCGGCGATATCGACGCTGAGACGCGCGCCCAGATCCAGAACGCCCCCCAAGGCGGTCGTCTTCGCCCGCTCGACGGCGGCTTCCAGGGGCGCGCCGCCGATCGCCGTCGCCGTGGCCATGTTGATGGATCCGCTAAAACGCGGGTCCTGCGCGCCCTTGACCGTCATCTGCGGCCGGGTCGCCCCGCCCACAGCGCGACGCCAGCGGTCGTCCTGGTCCTGAAGCGTGATGACGCCCACGGCACCCCGCTTCAGCGCCTCCTGGGTCTTGTGCGTTGTCGAGCCGTAGAAGTTGGGATCCTCGCCCATCACCGTCGGCTGGCCGCGCAGAATGACCACGACCTTGCCGGTCAGGTCCGCATTGCCATAGTCGTCCCAGGTCGGGCCTGAAATGCCGTAACCGGCGAAGACCAGCGGCGCCTCGGCCGTCACGACCGGTTCCGCCGACCCGGCCCGCAGGGTGATGTCCGTCCCGGAAACCAGCGGATGCGCCACGCCGTCCGCCCCGGTCCAGGACGCCGTCGGTGCCCGCTCCGGCGTGAAGCGCACCAGATCGACGGGCTGCAGCCACGATCCGTCGCGTCCGCCCGGCTCCAGCCCCATCGCCTCATACTGCGCCTGCAGATAGGCCAGGGTCAGCCGTTCGCCGATCAGGCCGGGAAACCGCCCCTCCAACTCGTCCGACGCCAGATATTTGATGTGGTCCGACAGGCGCTGGGCGCTGAACTGAGGCGTCGCGGCCGAGGCCACGGCGAAAGCGTCCAGCTTCGGCGCCGGAGATGCGACCGGCGTCGTCGCGCAGGCGGCGAGCGCAAGCGCCGCGAGGGCGATGAGGGGTGAACGGCGATGGATCATTGAACTGACTCGACAGGCGGAATGGCAAAGGGGCGGAGATCCCTCTCCGCCCCATCTCGATTTGTAAAAAGACTAGCGGCGTTCGGACGCGGTCGTGGCGCGCACCGGCGCGAACTCCGAACCCGACTTCCACTGCGGCCAGTCGCGACCGTTTGCCAGGGCGCGACCGACATCGTAGAAGACCGTCAAATCCTCAATCATGCCGCTGTAGTCCCAGTCGGGCGACCATTCATCCGCCGCCTGGTGATAGCGTTTAGCGCCGTATTCCGACCGCGCCGCCTCGCGCGCGGCGATCGGTTCGTCGCGGAATTCGCCCCGGCTGCCGGCGTAGGCCATCGGTACGCCGCGCTTGGCCAGCGGGAAGTGGTCCGAACGGTAATAGGTGCCGGCCGCATTCTCGTAGTCCGGCACCAGCGACCGCCCTTGCGGCTGAATTGCCGCCGCCAGACGCTCGTCGAAGTCCGACTGGCCATATCCGGTGACGCCTAGACCCGTGACGCGGCCATAGACGTTCATGGAGTCCATGTTGAACCCGCCCACCGTCTTGGCCAGCGGATAGACCGGGTTCACCGCATAGTATTCCGAGCCCAGCAGGCCGCTTTCCTCGCCGGTGAAGCTGATCATCACGATCGAGCGTTCGGTGCGCGGCGCGCGACCGAACATGCGCGCCAGCTCTAGCAGACCCGCCGTGCCCGACGCGTTGTCCACCGCCCCGTTGAAGATGCGGTCGCCGGTCGCATCCGGCTCGCCCATGCCGATGTGATCCCAGTGGGCGGTATAAAGGATCGTCTCGTCCGGATGGGTGGCGCCCGGCAGACGGGCGATGACGTTGTGGCTGGTGACCTGATTGGTGGCCACGTCGAATTCGGTTGAGAAGGATGCGCCGGTCAGGGCGACCGGCTGGAAGTCGCGGCTGCGCGCCTGGACCTTCAGCGCGTCGAAATCCAGACCCGCGCGACGGAACAGTTCGACCGCCACGTCACGCTGGATCCAGCCCTCCATAGGCACACGTTCGGCCGCCGCATTCTGGCGCAGGATGTCGAACTGCGACACGCCCCAGGAGTTGGCGACCGTCTGCCAGCCGTAAGACGCCGGCGCCGTCTCGTGCACGATCAGCACGCCCGCCGCGCCCTGTTTGGCCGCCTCTTCGTATTTGTAGGTCCAGCGGCCGTAATAGGTCATGGCCTTACCGCCGAAGGTGTTCAGCGCCGGCTCCTCGAAGTCGGCGTCATTGACCAGCACCACCAGGATCTTGCCTCGCAGGTCCTGGCCCTTGAAGTCGTTCCACTGCCGCTCGGGCGCATTGATGCCATAGCCGACGAAGACCAGCGGGGCGTCCTTCAGGCTGACGTGTTCGGCCGGGCGGCGGGTCGAGATGGCGACCTCGCGCCCTTGCGTCATCGGCAGGGTCCAGTCGCCCAGCTTCAGCGAAGCGCGCACATTGGACTGGGTGAAGCGGTTCAGGATCACGTCCTGTGTCCATTGACCGTTCGGCCCGCCCGGCTCGAACCCGGCGGCGGCGTAGCCTTCGCTCAGATAGCGGATGACCTTTTCCTCGGCCGGGGTGGCGATGCCCCTGCCCTCAAAACTGTCGTCCGAAAGCGTCTTGATGTCCTGCGAGATGCGCGCCGCATCGAAAGTCGGGACGGTGTGAACCGCAGCGGGATTGGACGCCGTGGCGCAGGCGGACAAGGCGGCGCTCGCCAACAGAACGGCGGCGAAAGAAGAGACAAGACGCATGAACTGAAGGCCCCACAGCCGAAAACGATACGCGACCCTAGGGGGCGAACTTCTCCCTGTCGATGCTGCGCCCCGGACCTTTCGTCGCAAACGAAAAAGCCCGCCGAGGCGAACCTTGGCGGGCTTACGATTTCGATCCGGCGGCGACGTCCTTAGTGGGCGACGCCCTTCCAGATGCGGCGGTAGGCGACATAGGTGATGCCGGCGAACAGCAGCAGATAGATCATCACGCCCAGACCGGCCTGCTTGCGCTCGACCATCTTCGGCTCGGACGTCCAGGCGATGAAGGCCGCGACGTCCTTGGCGTATTGATCGACCGTCTGGGGCGAGCCGTCGTCATAGGTCACTTGACCGTTCTGAAGCGGCGGCGGCATGGCGATGAAGCCGCCGGGCGGAACGTGCTTGTGGTCGCCCGTCCAGAACGGCGTCAGGTCGCCGGCCATATAGGGGTTGTAGTGCTGACCCTCGCGGATCTGCAGGCCGGCCGGCGCGGCCTTGTAGCCCGACAGCAGCGAATAGATGTAGTTGGCGCCGTCGTGACGGGCCTTGGCCATGACCGATAGGTCGGGCGGCGCGGCGCCGCCATTGCCCGCCGCCGCCGCCGTGGCGTTGGGATAGGGGGCGCGGAACTTGTCGGCGGGGGTGGCGTCACGCTGGATCGCCTCACCGGTCTCGCTGTCGATGTCGCCGACCTGATTTTCCTTGGCCAGAGCCTTCACGACGGGATTGTCGTTCGGGTTCGGGTACTTCGGATTCCAGAACGGCCCATGACGGTCGCCCAGGTTCCGATAGTGCATCAGGTTCATGCTGTGACAGGCGGCGCAGACCTCGTGATAGACCTTATAGCCGCGTTGCAGCTGGCCCTGGTCATAGGTGCCGAACGGCCCTTCGAAGCTGAACCCGCCCGAGCGCGGATGGGCCGCAGCGCCCGCCGCCATGGCGGGAGCGGCCGCGCTCAACAGACCCAGCGCAATCGCGGCCGAGGCGATGATCGTCTTGAACGACACGGTCTTCATTCCAATCGTCATGATCTTCAGACCTTGTACTCGACGGCGCCGGCGCCGGTCAGGACCGGCTCGGAGATCGTCGCCGGGATCGGCAGCGGCTGCTCCTTCAACCCGACCAACGGCATGATGATCAGGAAGAAGACGAAGTAATAAAGGGTGAAGACCCGCGTCAGCCACAGGTAGGAGTTCAGGTCGCCGTCGATCAGGGTGAAGGTCTTGAACGACCCGATCACCGGCGCGTCAGGCAGTTGACCACCGCACCAGCCCAGGCCCACGCCCACCACCAGGAAGATGATGAAGAAGGTCCGCATCGTCGGGCGATAGCGCATCGAGCGCACCTTGGACGTATCCAGCCAGGGCAGGACGAACAGCACGCCGATGGCGCTGAACATCGCCACCACGCCGCCGAACTTGTCCGGGATGGCGCGCAGGATCGCGTAGAAGGGCAGCATGTACCACTCGGGCACGATGTGCGCCGGCGTCTGCAGCGGGTTGGCCGGGATATAGTTGTCGGCGTGGCCCAGCGCGTTCGGCTGATAGAAGACGAAAATGGCGAACAGGATCAGGAACAGGATGATCGCAAAGCCGTCCTTGACCGTGAAATACGGGTGGAAGGGCAGCGTATCCTTCTTCTCCCGATCCTTTGGGATCAGGATGCCGACCGGGTTGTTCTGACCGGCCGAGTGCAGCGCCCAAAGGTGCAGCACGACGCAGCCCAGGATGGCGAACGGCAGCAGATAGTGCAGCGAGAAGAAGCGGTTCAGCGTCGCATTGTCGATAGCCGGGCCGCCGCGCAGCCAGATCAGGATCGGCTCGCCCAGCACCGGGATGGCGCCGATCAGGTTGGTGATGACTTCAGCGCCCCAGAACGACATCTGGCCCCACGGCAGGACGTAGCCCAGGAAGGCGGTGGCGATCATCAGGAAGAAGATCACGCAGCCGATGATCCAGATCATCTCGCGCGGCGCCTTGTACGAGCCGTAGTAGAGGCCGCGCAGCATGTGCAGATAGACGGCGATGAAGAACATCGACGCGCCGTTGGCGTGGACATAGCGGATCAGCCAGCCGCCGTTGACGTCGCGCATGATGCGCTCGACCGAGGCGAAGGCCAGATCGACGTTCGGCGTATAGTGCATGGCCAGGACGATGCCGGTGACGATCTGTGTCATCAGGCACAGGGCCAGGATGCCGCCGAAGGTCCACCAGTAGTTCAGGTTCCGCGGCGTCGGCAGGGACATGTAGTCCGCGCCGAAACGGATGATCGGCAGCCGGGTGTCCAGCCACTTCTCGACGCCCGTCTTAGGGACGTAGGTGCTCTCGTGATCGCTCATGATTCCCCCTTGGTCCTCAGCCGATCTTGACGCGGGTGTCGGACAGATAATCGTATTCCGGCACCACCAGGTTCAGGGGCGCCGGCCCCTTACGAATGCGGCCGGAGGCGTCGTAGTGCGAGCCGTGGCAGGGGCAGAACCAGCCACCGTAATCGCCCGCGCCAAAGGTCGGCACGCAGCCCAGGTGCGTGCACGAACCGATGACGACCAGATATTTCTCGTGACCCGGCTTAGTGCGCTCGGCGTCGGTCTGGGGCTGCTTCAGGTCCGGGGCGTGATCGTCCGCGATGACCTTCTGCAGCTCGGCCGGGGTGCGGTAACGCACGAACACCGGCTTGCCCTGCCATTTGATGACGACCTGCTGGCCTTCCTGAACCTTGGTCAGGTCGAACTCGATCGACGCCAGCGCCAGCGTGTCGGCAGCCGGATTCATCTGGTTGATCAGCGGCCAGGCGATCATGGCGCCCGCGCCGACCGCTGCGGCGCCCGCCGCGATGTAGATAAAGTCCCGACGATTGGGATCGCCGCCTTCAGGGCCTTCGTTTTGTTCGACCGATTCGGCCACGTTTCCACCTCTCGAACGCCGCAGAAGACCCCCAAGGGCGTCCCCAGCCACGGCACGAACCAACAAAAGACGCCGGGAATCCCCGACGGCCCGTGACTTGCGCCACGTTGGACGCAAGCTGCTGACGTTTCTTGCGAAACGCTCGCAAACAGACCGCGACAAACCCCCTCGCCGCGCGTATGTCAGGCCTTAGAATGCGTCTCGCCCTTTTTCAACCGGACATTCCTCAGAACGTCGGAGCCTGCATCCGATTGTCGGCTTGTTTCGGCGTCGATCTACATGTGATCGAGCCGACGGGCTTCCGTTTCGACGACCGCGCCATGAAGCGCGCCGCCCTCGACTACGGCCCGCTGTCGCACATGACCCGCCACGCCGACTGGGACGCCTTCCAGGCGGATCGTCCTGCCGGGCGGCTGGTGCTGCTTACGACCAAGGGCGCCACGCCCCTGCCCGATTTCGTCTTCCAGCCTGACGACACTCTGCTGTTCGGCAAGGAAAGCGCCGGCGCCCCCGACTATGTCCACGCCGCCGCCGACGCGCGCGTCGTCGTGCCGCTGCGACCCGATGCCCGCTCGCTGAACCTGTCGGTCACCGCCGGAATCGCCCTTTGGGAAGGCCTGCGCCAGACGGGCGCCGTCGGTCAGTTCTGAGCCGACGCGGGCTCCAGCCGCGCCATCGACGGCCGCTCGCCGGCCTTTGACGCCGCGACGGCCTCGACCGACCGCATGACCCGCAGCAGGTTCTCGCCGGCGATCTTGCGGATGTCGGCCTCGCTCCAGCCCGCCGCCATCAGGGCCGCCAGGATGCGCGGATAGGCGTCCACCCCGCCCATGCCTTCCGGCAGGCTGCCGATGCCGTCGAAGTCGGCGCCCAGGCCGACGTGGTCGATGCCTGCGACCTCTCGCACATGCTGGATATGGGCGACCACGTCGGCCAGCGTCGCCTGCGGCGTCGGATTGGCGGCGGTCCAGGCCGTCAGACCGGCCTCCACGGCACCGGGATCGCCGGGGTTTAGCGTCTTCAGCCGCGCCTCCTCGCCCGCCTTTGCCCCGTTCCAGGCCCGCACCGCCTCGGACACGAAGCCGGGGGCCAGATTGATCATCACGATGCCGCCGTCCTGCGGCATCATCCGCAGCACTTGATCCGGCACGTTGCGCGGATGATCCGTGACTGCCCGCGCCGAGGAGTGGGAGAAGATCACCGGCGCATCGGACACGCGCATGGCGTCCTGCATCGTCTCCTCGGAGACGTGGCTGAGGTCGACCATCATGCCCAGCCGGTTCATCTCCTTGACCACCGCCTCGCCGAACGGGCTGAGCCCGCCCCACTTCGGCGCGTCCGTCGCGCTGTCGGCCCAGGTCGTGGTCTTGGAATGGGTCAGGGTCATGTAGCGCGCGCCGGCCCGATAGAATTCACGCAGCAGGGCCAGGGAATCGTCGATCGAATAGCCGCCCTCCATCCCGATCAGGCTGGCGATCCGCCCCGACTTGAACACCGCATCCACCTCGTCCGCCGTGGTCGCCAAGCCGAAGGTGTCGGGATGGGCGGCGACGATGCGCTTGGCCGTATCGATCTGCTCGAAGGTTTCCTCGACCGCCTCCAGCGGCGTCAGGCTGGCGGGCACATAGACAGACCAGAACTGCCCCCCGACGCCTCCGGCCCTCAGGCGCGCGATATCGGTATGCAGTTTGGTCGACGCCGCCAGATTCTTCGTCAGATCAACGGCGTAAACATCGTTCCCATACTGCTGTCGCAGCGCCCACGGCAGGTCGTTGTGCCCGTCGATCAGCGGCGTGGTCTTCAGAATCTCCATCACACGCGCCTCATCGGCGTCCTGGGCCTGGACCGCCCCTCCCAGCGCGAGCGATACGACGGCGACGGAAACGAGACGGCGGATCATGGGCGGCTTCCTGAAAACGGCAGGCGGCCATTAGCGCCCGCGATTCTGCTTATGACAACCTGTCCGGATGACGCCGCCGCCGCGACGTGGTTCAAGCGCGCCATGAGCGACGCCGTCTTCTCCGATCCGCTCGACCTGAAGAAGGTCGAGACCCGCGCCTGGTTCGAACATCTGCGCGACCGCATCCACGCCGCCTTCGAGGCGCTGGAGGACGCCGCCCCCGCCGACCTGTTCCCAGGCGAGCCCGGTCGCTTCGTCCGCACCGCATGGGAACGGCCCGAGGGCGGCGGCGGCGTCATGGGCATGATGCACGGCCGCCTGTTCGAGAAGGTCGGCGTCCACGTCTCTACCGTGCATGGCGCCTTTCCCCCCGACTACGCCAAGAACGTGCCCGGCGCCGACGTCGATCCGCGCTTCTTCGCGACGGGGATCAGCCTGATCTGCCACCCCGTCAGCCCGCGCATTCCGGCCGTTCACATGAATACCCGCTTCATCGCCACGACCAAGAGCTGGTTCGGCGGCGGCGGCGACCTGACGCCTGTGCTGATGGCGGATCGCCGTCAGGATCACCCCGACACCGTCGCCTTCCACGCCGCCATGCAGGCCGCCTGCGACGCCCACGACCCGACCTGGCACGCCAAATACAAGGCCTGGTGCGACGAGTATTTCTATCTGCCCCACCGCAGGGAGCCGCGCGGCACCGGCGGCGTCTTCTACGATCATCACGACAGCGGCGACTATGACCGCGACTTCGCCTTCACCCGCGACATCGGCCTGGCCTTCCTGGACGTCTATCCCCGCATCGTCGCCGCTCGCATGGCCGAGCCCTGGACGGTCGAGGAGCGCGAGGAACAGCTGATCCGCCGGGGCCGCTACGTCGAGTTCAACCTGCTCTACGACCGCGGCACCATGTTCGGGCTGAAGACCGGCGGGAACGTCGATTCGATCCTGTCGTCCATGCCGCCGGTGGTGAAGTGGCCCTAGCCCATCGCCTCGACGAACACGTCGCCGGCCCGGCTGCGATACCGTTCGCGGTGTCGTAACAGGCGGAACGGCCGCTCCGGCAGGGTGAAGGGCGCCGTCACCAGCCGCCCGGCGGCCACCGACGCATAGGCCACGCTTTCCGACAGGGCCGTGGCCCCCGCCCCCGCCTCGGCCGCCGCCAGCACGGCCTCGTTCGACGGCAGGGTCATCGATACCGACAGGGTCGCGGGATCGACCCCCATGTCCCGCACCGCCGCTTCCAGCGTCGACCGCGTCCCTGAGCCGACTTCCCGCAACACCCAGGGCTGGCCCGCCAGATCCTTGGCCTCCAGCCGACGTCGCGTCGCCCACGGATGATCCGGCGTCACCAGAACGGCCAGCCGATCCGACCCCACCTGAACCTGCGACAGGGCCGGTTCCTCCACGGCCCCCTCGACCAGGCCGATCTCGGCGGCGCCGCTCAGCACCGCCTGCGCCGCCTCGCGCGTGTTTCCGATCTCGACGGCCAGTTCGACGCCAGGATAGGCCGTGTGGAAATCCACCAGCCGGCGCGGCAGCCAGTAGCTGGCGATGGTCTGGCTCGCGAACACCGCCAGCCGCCCACGCCGCAGGACGCTCATGTCCGCCAGCGCCGCCTCGGCCGCCGCCGCCCGCGCCAGCACCGCCTTGGCCTCGGGCAGGAAGGCGCGGCCGGTCTCGTTCAGCACCACGCCCCGCCCGACCCGATCGAACAGCCGCACATCATGCTCGGCTTCCAACGCCGCCAACGCGTTCGACACGGCCGACTGGGTCAGGTTCAGCGCCCTCGCCGCCGCCGTCACATGATCCCGCTCGGCGACGGCGACGAAGATACGCAGGCGTTCCAAGGTCACGATTGATCTCCAAATCGGATTGGAACGACCATAACTATCCGTTGGACCGCCGTCGAGGGCAGGCGCATCACGCTCGATGATGAAGTCCGCCGCCCTGCCCGCCCCGCTTCACGCGCCCACTTTGGCGTCGATGACGGCGTTCGGGAGCACGATCCGGCCGGGCGTCATGCTGTGCCTGCTGGTGACTCTGGCCGCCATCGGTCTGACCAGCATCGAGCGCGACGTGATCGGCCATGTCTGGCTGGAGCCGCTGGTGCTGGCCATCCTGCTGGGCGCCGCCGTTCGCACCGCCTGGACGCCCGATACGCGGTTCAAGGCCGGGATCGACTTCTCGGCCAAGACCCTGCTGGAGGTTGCGGTGGTGCTGCTCGGCGCCTCGGTCAGCGCCGCCACCCTGTCGTCGCTGGGCGTCGTCTTCGTCCTGGGCATCTTCGCCCTGGTCGCGCTCGCCATCGTCGTCGGTTTCGGCCTCGGTCGCGCCTTGGGCCTGAACCCACGCATGGCCCTGCTGGTCGCCTGCGGCAACGCCATCTGCGGCAACTCGGCCATCGCCGCCGTCGCCCCCGTCATCGACGCCGACGGGAAAGAGGTCGCCGCCTCCATCGCCTTCACCGCCGTGCTTGGCGTGATCGTGGTCTTGGCCCTGCCCCTGCTGGGCGGCCTGATCCATCTGAACGGCCTGGAATACGGCGCCCTGGCCGGTCTGACCGTCTATGCGGTGCCGCAGGTTCTGGCCGCCGCCGCGCCCTTCGGCGCCGTCGCCACTCAAACCGGCACGGTGGTCAAGCTGGTGCGGGTGCTGATGCTCGGTCCTGTCATCCTCGCCCTGTCGCTGATCTTCCGCGACCGCGCGCCCGGCGCCGCAAAGCCCGGCCTGTCGCGCCTGCTGCCTTGGTTCATCATCGGCTTCCTGGTCATGATCGGCCTGCGCTCGTTTGACCTGATCCCGCAGGCCGCGCTGGCGCCCATGGCCGCCGCCTCGGGCCTGCTGACCGTCGTCGCCATGGCCGCCTTGGGCCTTCAGACCGACATTCGCGCCGTCGCCCGTGCCGGCGGCCGCGTCGCCGCCGCCGTCATCCTGTCGCTGGGCGCCTTGGTGGTGCTGGCGCTGGCGCTGATCCGGCTGCTGGGCCTCTAGATCCCGCTGCCGTAGTCCTCGACTGGCGGCGGGGTAAGCAGCAGGAAGGCGCGGATCCAGGCGGTCAGCACGGCCCGGTCGTTGGGCCGCTTCAGACTGTCGATCGCCTGATCCGCCACATCGTGCGGGATGCGCGCCCCGCGCCGTCCCTCGATCAGGGCCGCCGCATAGTCCGGCTGAAACTCCGGGTGACACTGGAACGAGATCGCATTGTCGCCCCAGGCAAGGCCGGCGTACGGCGTGAACCCGCTGGACGCGATCACCCGCGCATCGTCCGAAACCGAGACAACCTGATCCTGGTGGGACACGGGAATGGCGATCGTTCGCGCCCGCGGATGCATCCAAGGCGCATCCTCGCGCACGTCATAGCGGTGCAGCCCCACGCCCCAGCCCTTGGGCGATTTCTCGACCACCCCGCCGAACGCATGGGCCAGCGCCTGATGCCCAAAACAAATGCCGACCAGCCGCGTCCGCCCCCGCGCCGCCCTCAGCCAATCGATCAGATGCGGGATCCACGGCAGGTCGTCATAGACCCCCGCCGCCGACCCCGTGACGATGGCTCCCTGGAAGACCGACGGATCCTCGGGCAGATGCCCCGACTGCACGTCAAACCGCGTCGTCGGCACGCCCTCGCCCAGCAAGGCCCGAAACCGTGCCGGATAGTCATCGAAATCGTCCTTCAGATGCTCCGGCGGGTGTCCGGTTTCCAGAATGGCGATGCGCGTCATGCGATCAACCTAGTGACTGCGGTCAGAAGGTCCAGACCTCGGCCCGTCCGCCCGCTTCGCCCAGCGCCCCCGCGACCCAGCCGCAGATCTCGGCCGCGGCCGCTTCCGCGCCCGCCGGCGGATTGACCACCACCATGGCGCAGCCGTTCATCTTCATCGGATTGGTCAGCGGCCTCAGCCGCGCCTCGGCGACCAGGGTCGACCCCGCCTTGCCTTGCAGCCGCCGGATAAAGCCGTCGAAGGTCTCCAGATCCTTCAGCGGCGTCCAGATCGCCACCGTCGCCGTCGGATCGCGCTTCACCACCGAAATCGCGGTCTCGGCCGAGCGGATATAGTCATCGGGCTTTTCGAAAGGCGGGTCGATCAGGACCAGCGGCCCGCTTACCTTCGCCGCCTCCGCGACCACCGCCGCATAGCCGTCGCCCTCGCGCGCTTCGGCGTTCGCTCGCCCCGTCAGCGCCTCGGCCAGCATGACCCGCACCGGCGGGTTCAGCTCAAACCCGACATAGCGACCGCCAGGCGTCAGCGCGTCCGCGATCAGCAACGGCGACCCCGGATAGAACCGCGCCCCGCCCTCAGGATTCAGCGCCGCGACCTCGCCCGCCAGCGTGTCCATCAGCGGCGTCCGCCCGTCGGCGGACATCAGCCGCGCCACGCCGGCCTCGGCCTCCCTGGACCGCGCGCCGTCGCCCGACAGATCGTACAGCCCCGCCCCGGCATGGGTGTCGAAGACCGTCAGCGGCCCAGACGCCTGCCGCGCCTTCACCAGCCAAAGCACCAGGGCGTGCTTGACCAGGTCGGCGAAGTTTCCGGCGTGAAAGCTGTGGCGATAGTTCATGCCGCCTCGTCCCGCGCCCGGCCCGCGCGGTCAAGCGGAACTCGCGAGCCAGACACGGCGTTCGGCCTAAGTCCTTGTAAGGAAAGATGCGATGGCCGCCAAAACCACCCTCACCGACACGCAACGCAAGCCGCCTAAGGGCGTCGCGACCCAGGCCAAGCGCGGTCTCGACCTGCGCGACAAGCACGACCGGGGCGGCACGGAGGTCGGCGTGCGCCGCGCCCATCAGTTGGCGGATCAGAAGCCCGTCTCGGACAAGGACATCAAGGACATCTACAGCTATTTCGCCCGCCACACCGTGGACAAGGACGGCAAGGGCTGGGGCAGCCGCACCGATCCTTCCGCCGGCTATATCGCCTGGCTGCTGTGGGGCGGCGACCCGGCCGAGCGTTGGATCAAACGGCTGCATGAGCGCCTCGAAAAGGCGAACGGCTGATGGCCGACGGATCGCACGCCTTCGACATCGCCGCCGAAGTCCCCCAAGGCCTAAGTTATTGCAGCGACGAGTTCGCGGGCCTGACGCGCCGCCGCGCCGGCAAGGGCTGGTCGTATCGCGACGCCAAAGGCAAGACCGTTACGGACGCCAAGACCCTGGCCCGCATCCGCGCCCTGGCCATTCCGCCTGCCTGGACCGACGTCTGGATCTGTCCCAAGGCCAACGGCCATATCCAGGCGACCGGCCGGGACGTGAAGGGCCGCAAACAATACCGCTATCACAACGACTGGAGCACGGCCCGCTCCGAGAACAAGTTCGACAAGCTGCCGGCCTTCTCGCGCAACCTGCCGAAACTGCGGGAGAAGGTCGAACATGATCTGGCTCTTCGCGGCGTCTGTCGCGACAAGGTGCTGGCGACCGCCGTGCGCCTGCTGGAGATCACCCTGATCCGGGTCGGCAACTCCATCTACGCCAAACAGAACCGCAGCTACGGCCTGACGACCCTGCACAAGCGCCACATTGATGTCGACGGCGCGGCCCTGACGTTCGAGTTTCGCGGCAAGAGCGGCAAGGATCACAGCGTCAGCGTCAAGGACCGACGCCTGGCCAAGGTCGTGCGGCAGTTGGAAGGCCTGCCCGGCCAACAGCTGTTCAAATACCGCGCGGCCGACGGCACGCTGTGCCCGGTCGATTCCGACGACGTGAACGCCTACATCCGCGAGGCGATGGGCGAGCAGTTCTCGGCCAAGGACTTCCGCACCTGGGCCGGCACCGTCTCGGCGGCGCGGGCGCTGCGTGAGACCGAGGCCCCGACCTCGCCCACCGACGCCAAGCGAAAGATCACCGTCTGCGTCAAGGCCGTCGCCGGCCTCTTGGGCAACACTCCTACCGTCTGCCGCGCTTCCTACGTCCACCCCAAGGTCTTCGCCCTCTTCGAAAGCGGCGAGATCGGCAAGGCCTTGCCGGGGTCGGAGACCAAGGGGTTTGAAAAGGCGCTGATCAAACAGCTGCTGGCCGTGTGACGCGGTTGGCGGCTTAAATTCGGCGCGGCGTCTTCTGAACCGTTCGCCCCCGCCCTATCTTCGCCCCATGCCCATCGCCCGTCTCGCCAGTCGCGCCCTGATCTCCGTCACGGGCGAGGATACGAAACCCTTTCTGCACAATCTGTTGACCCAGGATGTGGAGACGCTGGTCGACGGGGAACTGCGGTTCGGCGCCCTGTTGTCGCCGCCCGGTCGGCTGTTGTTCGACCTGTTCCTTCTGGGACAGGCTGACGGCGTTCTGCTGGATGTGGCGACTGAGCGTCGCGACGCCCTGATCCAGCGCCTGTCGATGTACAAGCTGCGCGCCAAGGTCGACGTCGCCGCCGACGACCGCCCCGTTTTCGTCGCCTGGCCCGAAACCGCACCCGGCTTCATCCCCGACCCGCGCACCCCGCTGATGGGCGGCCGGCTCTATGGCGAGGCGATGCCCGACGCCTCCGAGGCGGACTACGACGCCCACCGCCTGTCGATCGGCCTGCCCGATCCGACCGCCGACGCGCCCCAGGACAAGACCTATCCGATCGAGGCCGACTTCGACCTTCTCAACGGCATCGATTTCCAGAAGGGCTGTTTCGTCGGCCAGGAAACGACCTCGCGCATGAAGCGCCGGGGCACGATAAAGAACCGGATGCTGCCGTTGGACTTCGACGGCCCGCCCCCCGCCTTCGGCGCCGAGGTCCTGAAGGGCGAACTGCGCGCGGGCGAGGTCCTCTCGGGTCAGGACGGTTCGGTCATGGCCCTGCTGCGCATCGACCGCCTCGACGGCGACCTGACCGTGGACGGCCGCCCGGTGCGCTTGCGCAAACCCGCCTGGATGGGCGAGGACGTCCTTTCCTCCTCCAACGCGTGAGTCCCCCATGAAGATCGCCGATCAGATCGTCCTCGTCACCGGCGGGGCGCGCGGCGTCGGCGCCGCCTGCGTCCGCGCCTTCGCCCATGAAGGCGCCCGCGTCGTCATCAACTGGAGGAACAGCGGCGAAGCGGCGAACGCCCTGGCCACCGAGATCGGCGAGCGCGCCCTCGCCCTCCAGGCTGACGTGACCGACCGCGCCGCCGTGGACGCGATGGTCGCGACGGCGCAAGGCCGTTTCGGCGCCCCCGTCACCACCGTCGTCAACAACGCCCTGGACTACAGTTTCAACGGCGACGCCCGCTCCCAGATGACCGCCATCGGCTGGGACGAGATGGATCGCCAGTTCTCGACCGTCGTGCGCGGCGCCCTGAACCTGATCCAGGCGACCGCGCCCGGCATGGCCGCGGCCCGGTTCGGCCGCGTCGTCAACATCGGCACCAACCTGTTCCAGAATCCGGTCGTGCCCTACCATGACTATACCGCCGCCAAGGCCGCCCTGCTCAGCCTGACCCGCACCGCTGCTGGCGACCTCGGCCCTGACGGCGTCACCGTCAACATGGTCTCGGGCGGTCTGCTGCGCACCACCGACGCCAGCGCCGCCACGCCCGAGGCCGTCTTCGACCTCATCGCCGGCATGACCCCGCTGCGATCGGTGACAACGCCCGAAGAGTTCGCCGACGCCGTCCTCTTCTTCGCCTCCCCCTGGAGCCGCGCGGTCACCGGCCAAAATCTGGTCGTGGACGGCGGATTGGTCCGGGACTGAAATGACGAACGTCTCCTCCCCATCGCATGGCGATGGGGAGGTGGCGCGGCGCTCTTGCGCCGTGACGGAGGGGCTCTTAGGCGCCTCACGACGCCCGTGGGACTTCAAAGAGCCCCTCCACCGCTTTGCGGTCCCCCTCCCCATTTCATGGGGAGGAGACGAGACGCATCCTATTATCGCAGAATATTTTGCGGGATTTCGGTCGTTTAGCTTTCACCAGCGTCAATCGACCATCCCCTCCCTAAACGCCCTTACAATGCGCAGTTTCACGACCAAGGGAGACGAAGACCTGGGCTTGTCACACTGGTTTTCCGCCATCCGACATCACCCGCGAAATTGCACTTTCTTGCACTTTGCACGCGCTCTTGACGTGCAGTGCAATTGCGCCCGCGCTGCGAGATTAGATGAATTAGACACTTTAGACGGTGTTTTTCCTCCGTCGCCCGACGCCGACCGCCCTTCCCTCGACAGGAACAGACTGGCAACTTCAGGCCATGACCGACTCACACGCCCCAGAGGTTTCCGGCGGCCGATGCGGCTGGTGCGGGACCGACCCCCTCTATGTCGCCTATCACGACATCGAATGGGGCGTGCCTGAGCGCGATCCCCGCGCCCTGTGGGAAAAGCTGGTGCTCGATGGCTTTCAGGCCGGTCTCGCCTGGATCACCATCCTCAGAAAACGCGAGGGCATCCGCGACGCTTTCGACGGTTTCGATCCCGAGATCGTCGCCCGCTACGACGAGGCCGACATCCACCGCCTGCTGAACGATCCGCGCATCATCCGCTCGCGCGCCAAGATCAACGCCGCCATCCGGGGCGCCCAGATTTGGCTCCAGATGCGCGATGACGGCGAGGACTTCTCAGAATGGCTCTGGTCCTTCGTCGGTGGCGAGCCGATCCAGACCCCCTACGCCGATTATCGCCAGGCCCCGACCCAGACTGAACAGTCCGTCGCCATGGCCAAGGCGCTGAAGAAGCGCGGCTTCAACTTCTGCGGCCCGGTCATTGTCTACGCCTTCATGCAGGCCGTCGGCATGGTCAACGATCACCAGACGACCTGCTTCCGTCACGCCCAGGTTCGTGCGATGGCGAGCCATGGCTAAAGCCCCCGCAAATCCGAAAGCCTTCCCGACCCTTGCGCTGGAAACGGTGCTGATGCAGCGCGTCAACGGTCACGTCTGCGGCGTGGACGAGGCCGGGCGTGGTCCCTGGGCCGGCCCCGTCTCGGCGGCGGCCGTGATCCTGAACCCTGACGACCTGCCGCCCGGCATCGATGATTCCAAGGCCCTGACCGAAAAGCGTCGCGCCGCCCTGGAGCCCGAGATCAAGGCCCGCGCCGTCGCCTGGGGCGTCGGCTTCGCCTCTGTGGACGAGATCGAGGAACTGAACATCCTGCACGCCACGGGTCTGGCGATGTGCCGCGCCATTGAGGCGCTTCAAGTCCAGCCGGTCGCCGCCCTGGTCGACGGCAATTATCGATTCAAGCTTCCGTGCGAAATCCAGACGGTCGTCGGGGGCGATGGACTGTCGCTATCGATCGCGGCGGCCTCGATTCTGGCCAAGACCGCACGGGATCGACTTATGATCGATCTGGATGCCCAATACCCCGGCTACGGCTTCGCCAGCCACAAGGGCTATAACGCTCCGATCCATCAGAACGCCTTGAAAACCCTGGGCCCCTGCCCCGCCCACCGGCGCAGCTGGTCGCCGATCAAGGCGCTGTTGCAGGAGGCCTGACGCCGCCTCAGATGTGCAGGAAGCCGCCCAGCAGCGCGCCCATCAGGGCCGCTACTGCCGCCCCGGCGATCGCCATCATCCAGCGCGGCGGCGGCGCCACCTCGGGCTCGACATCGATCTGTTCGATGGGTTGAGCAGCTTCGACCGGCCGCGTGTAGCGCGCGGCGTTGTGGGTGAAGGTCGCATCCGCCGTCCGCGGCGCCCACGAGCGCGGCTCGGCCGCCGGACGCACACGGTAGTCGTCGGGGCGATCAGTCTTGGGGGCGGTATACGGGTGCGGTTGCATGTTCCCACAACGGCACGCAGCGATTCGCGTTCCGCCCTACCCTCCGTTGTTTTTATTGGTGTCTATGCGGCCACGGGCAAGGAGACCGGCCGCTCTGTCACCACGAACAGGTGCTCGACATTCTTGAGCCGCCCGACCTGCCCGACCTTCTCGCCCTTGGGATTATGGATCCCGATCCGGGCGCCGACGTATCGCGGATGCGCCACCTCAAGGACCTGCACATGACCCCGCGCCGAAAGCATCTCGACCAGGTCGGCGCGGCTCAGATACCCCTCGTCGTTGAAGCTGACGATCAGGTTCGGCGCCTTGACCCGCTCGATCACGGTCCGCAGCGCCGGGCCGATGCCGGGCCGGCTGTTGAAGGCGCTCTTGCGCGTCCTCACGTCAACCCGCTTGTTGGCGACCCCATAGGTTTCGGGGCGGTCCCACAGCACCAGGCTCTCCCAGCAATGGTAGTTCCCCAGATAGGAATGCTGGTTGTAGGGCGGATCCAGATAAACCAGATCCGCCTCGACCTGTTCGGCGATCTCGACCGCATCGCCCTGCGTCGCGCGGCATTTTTCTCCGATCGAATGCGTCAGATCGGGAAGACGCAGTTCCAGCGGTTTAAATGCTCGGGCCGCCCATTGCTTCATATAAGCCATTTGGATGCCAGCGGTGGAATCAACCCTATCAGCCGCTTCCATCAGACTCACCAGAACAATAGCCTTCAGCTCGGGCTCTAAGCCCATATCTTCAATACGATCCCTTATAGCGTCTATTTTTGCGCCGTTCTCGGGGTGAAAGAATCGCGCATCCTCGCAGAATGCGCGTGTGAACCAGCCTTTCTCAGGCTTGACCGAACGCAATTCTTCCAGAATAACACTCGCTAGGCGCTCCCATCGCTCTCGGTCAGATTGAACGTAGGCGACAGCCAGTGTGTGCGCATATGCATTGTGGTCGTTAGACCAAATACGGAAGCCCTCTCGCTTCAAAGCGTGCCCAACCCGGGACGTGCCCGAGAAAAGATCGCAGACATGAGCGCCCTCTGGGACCATTTCGGCAACCTGAGCTGTAATGTGGTTCAGGAGAGCCCTCTTTGATCCGATGTATTTGATCATGCCCGCCCCACTCGCTGGAATATGAGGTGAGAGGATGTCTTTAATTAATTGAGGGAAAATTAATGCCGCTTCGTAAAATCCGCCGCCACCGCATCCAGCAGGGCGACATCGCCGTTCTGGCTTTAGAGCTAGCCGCAGCGCGATCTAGCGGAGCCATTACTACGACAGAGCTCAAGAATTTCATGATCGATAAGTTCAAGCCAACGGAAGGAGACGCCATAGCAACCGCGAAAGGCTTGGTGCCGCTATTCGATCAGATCGTAGGAAACCTCATAAGCAATCGAAGCACGGCGACAAGTATGTTCAAAAAAGGCTATGCCAAATACACGGGCGATGGCATCGAAATACACGCCCAAGGACGGGCGTTCTTAAATACGGTGCCGAGATAGCCGCTCGTTCAATGTAAGGCTGTCCATCCACCGCTCTCGACCCGCTTGAACATAGGCCGTAGCCAGCTCACGGGCATAGGCATTCAGGTCGGTCGACCAGACCTAAATGCCCTGCGGCAGCACCCCCGCCACCGCACCTGTCACATGCCCCAGCAAGGCGCGCTTGGAGCCGATATATTTGATCATGACGCGGCCCGACTCATCGCGGCAGCATAGCGGGTTGCAGCGAAGCGCGAGAGGGGCCGCGTCGAGAGCCCCCGCAGCCTCAGAACTTGCGGCTGACGCCCAGAGACACGACCCATGGATCGAGGTTCACGCTGGACTTCAGGGCGCCGTCGTTGATCTTGGCGTCGGTTTCGAACCAGACCTTTTTGACGTCAAGGTTCAGGCTCCAGGGCCCCTGAATGCCGACGTCCGCGCCCGCTTGAAGCGCGTAGCCGAAACCGTCGTCCAGATCGACGGTGAAGCCGTTCTTGTCCTTGCCGCTGTAGAACAGCATGTAGTTCACGCCCGCACCGACATAGGGGCTGAAGCTCCCTTGGCTCAGCGGACGATACTGCAGCGTGACCACCGGCGGCAGGACCCAGGTCTCATGCACGGCCACGTCCGTTGCGCCGCCCTGGGCGCGGATTTCGTGCTGGGTCGTGCCCAGGATCGCCTCGACCGCGAAGTGATCGGTCAGGAAGTAGCTGAAGCCCAGGGTCGGCATGACGCTGTCGTCCACATTCACCTTCAGGCCCGTATCCGAGCCCGCCGCAGTGGTGATGGCGTCATCGGCCTGGGAGGAGACGTCGGTGACGCGCCCGCTCACCAGGAAGTCGCCCTTCTTGGGGGGCTCCCAGGCGACGGATGTCTGAGCGAAGGCCGGTGCCGCGCAGGCGGTGAAGGCGACAGCGGCGAGCAGCAGGGTCTTGGTTTTCATCTTCTGATCCCCGACGCCCTGGCCGCCTCGTGCGGCCTTAGTCAGGCGTCTGAGCCGGGTGTGCGCCCCGGCGGAAACCTCGGCCTTGATCCAGCGCAAATCATTCAGCGGGTGGACAATCTGTCCACTCACACCACCCGCGCATGCCTTTGCTGCAGAGCCGCTGCACTAGGATCGAAGGCGGCGCAAACCGCCCTGACGAAGGGGCGGCCCAGGTCGGTCACCGCCACCACCGTCCCGTCGATCCGCACCAGACCGTCGTCGACGAAGCGCTCCAACAGGGACAAGGCGCCGGCGAGGTCCGACGGGTGTTGACCACGCCGCCGGATGATGGGCGCAAGATCGACGACGAAATCGCACATCAGCCGCTCAATGATCTCGCTGACGAACATGTCGCGTTCGGTCAGGGCGACGCCTCGGGCGACCGGCAGGTCGCCGGCCTCGACAGCGCGGCGCCAGTCGCGTTCCTGCGCGTGGTTCTGAACATAGCCCCTGGGCGTGCGGCTGATCGACGAGGCGCCCAGGCCGATCAGCACCTCTGCGGCGTCGGTGGTGTAGCCCTGGAAGTTGCGATGCAGGCGTCCGGCCCGGTCCGCCGCCGCCAGCCCGTCGTGCGGCAGGGCGAAATGATCCAGACCGATCGCCTGCCATCCCTTGCCGACCAGATAGCGCGTCGCCGCCTGGCTCTGGGCGAAGCGCGCTTCGGCGTCCGGCAGGTCGGCGTCGTTGATCAACCGCTGATGCGGCTTCATCCACGGGACATGGGCATAGCCGAACAGGGCGATCCGTTCCGGCCTCAGCGTCGTGACCTGCCCCAGGGTGGTGATGACGTTCTCGACGGCCTGAAGCGGCAGACCGTATATCAGATCCAGGTTGAGAGAGGTCACGCCCTGCCCCCGCAAGGCTTCGGCCGCCCAGCGGATGGTCTCGAAACGTTCGGGCCGGTTCACCGCCGCCTGGACACGCGGCGACAGGTCCTGCACCCCCAGACTGGCGCGGCTCAGGCCGATGCGGCCCGCCGCCTCGACCCATTCCTGCGTCAGGACTTCGGGATCCAACTCGGCGGCGACCTCGAAACAGTCGCCCAGGTCGAACCGCGCGGACAGACCGGCGAACAGTCGTTCCAGATCGTCCGGCGACAGCATGTTCGGAGTGCCGCCGCCCAGATGGATTGATCCGACACGGACCGGCCGGCCAATCCGGGCCAGAACCAGATCCGCCTCGCGCAGCAGCAGATCGACATAGCTGGAGATGACGCCCGCCCGGTTCACCGCCCGGGTGTTGCAGCCGCAGTACCAACACAGCCGCTTGCAGAACGGCAGGTGCAGATACAGCGAGACCGGCTGATCGGAGGGCGCGCGCCCCAGCCAGTCGGCCCATTCGCCAAGTCCGACGGCGGGCGTGAACTGGGCCGCCGTCGGATAGGAGGTATAGCGCGGCGCATGGGCGTCATAGCGCGCGATCAGGTCGCGAACGGACAGGCGCGCGGGGCTAGAGAGGGACATCGCCCTCTTTCGATGCGTCGGGCGTGGACAGGCCGGCGTCGCCTTCGTCAAACAGATGGAACTCATGCCACAGGCCGTTCAGCACGCCGAAACCGACGGCCAGGCCAAGCCCCAGGATCCAGGAAAAATACCACATACTTCTGCGCTCCTAAGGGTCAGTACAGGTCGGGGTTGGTCTTGAGGGCGGCGGTCGACGTCCGGCCCCACAGCACGCGATAGACCCAGGCGGTGTACAGCAGCACCAGAGGCAGGAAGATCAGAGTGCAGATCAGCATGATGAACAGGGTCAGATGGCTGGACGAGGCGTTCCACACCGTCAGGCTGGACTGAGGATTGACCGAGCTGGGCAGGATGAACGGGAACATCGAAAGGCCGACGGTGGAGATGATGCCCACGGCGGACAGGGAAGATCCGCCGAAAGCCAGCGGCGACCGCCGCCACATCCCGACCAGGCCGACCAGCGCACCCAGGAAGCCCAAGGCCGGTGCGATCAGCATCCACGGATAGCGGGCGTAGTTGTCCAGCCAGGCGCCGGGCGCGGCCTGGACCGTCGTGCGCAGCGGATTGGAGAAGCCGTTGACGTCCAGCGCGCCGGTGATCCGGTAGCCCAGGCCGCCGTAAGCGACATAGAGTCCGCCGACCGCAAACAGGATCAGGGCCAGAACAGCGGCGACCGTGCCGAACAGACGCGCCCGCTCCATCACCGGGCCGGCCTCGGCCTTGACCGACAGCCAGGCCGCGCCGTGCAGGACCAGCATGGCCACCGACAACAGGCCGGCGATGAGGCTGAAGGGGGTGAACAGGCCGAGCAGCGTACCGTCGTAGAAGGACCGCAGGTCGCCATCCAGATAGAAGGGCGCGCCCAGCAGGACGTTGCCCACCGCGACCCCGAACACCAAGGCCGGAACGAAGCCGCCGATGAACAGGCACCAGTCCCAGAACGACCGCCACTTCGGCGATGCCCGCTTCGAGCGATATTTGAACGACACCGGCCGCAGGATCAGAGCGGACAGCACCAGGAACATGGCCAGGTAGAAGCCCGAGAAGCTGACGGCGTAGACGAAGGGCCAGGCGGCGAAGATGGCGCCGCCGCCCAGGATGAACCACACCTGGTTGCCTTCCCAGGTGGCGCCGACGGTGTTGATCACCATGCGGCGCTCATCGTCCGTCCTGGCGACGAAGGGCAGAAGGGCGCCGACGCCCAGGTCGAAGCCGTCGGTCAGTGCGAAGGCGATCAGAAGCACGCCCAGCAGCCCCCACCAGATCAAACGAAGGGTGGCGAAGTCGAGGGGAAGATCCATTGTCGGATGTCCTAAGGTCTTGGGTCAGGCCACGGCGGGGGCGGGAACGCGCTCGGCCGGCGCTTCGGGGCTGGGTTCGCCGAACGTCTCCTGTTCGTGGAACGGCCCCTTCTTGATGGCGAAGAGCATCAGCCGCACCTCGACCACCGCCAGCGCGCCATACAGCAGGGTGAAGCCGACGATCGTGGCCCACAGTTGCGGTACGGTCAGAGACGAGGCGCCCAGGAAGGTGGGCAGCACGCCTTCCACCGCCCACGGCTGGCGGCCGAACTCGGCCAGGATCCACCCGAACTCGATGGCGATCCACGGCAGCGGGATGGCCAGGACGGCTAACCTCAGGAACCACTTCGTATGATGCTTGCGCAGGGTGCAGAGCACGAAGGCCGTACCGAACAGGGCGATCATGAACATCCCGATGCCCGCCATGATGCGGAAGCTCCAGAACAGGGCCGGGACGTTCGGCACCGTCTCCCATGCCGTCTGCTGGATCAGCGCAGGCGTGGCCTGGCGGGGATCGGCGACGTGGCGCTTCAGCAGCAGGCCATAGCCCAGGTCGCGGCGATGGGTCTCGAACACGCCGCGCGCGACGGGATCGGCCGGGTCAGCCTTGACCTTCTCCAGCGCATCATAGGCGATGACGCCGGATTCGATGCGGTCCTCGGCCGTGGCGACCAGTTCGAAGATGCCTTCGACGGGTTTGTCGATGGTGCGGGTGGCGATCAGCCCCATGATCCACGGCACGTGAACGCCGAAATGGGTCTGGCGGTCCTTCATCGAAGGAACGCCGATCAGCGTCAGGCCGGCGGGCGCAGGCTCGGTGTGCCACATGGCCTCCAGAGCGGCGAGCTTCATCTTCTGGTTGTCGGTCAGATTGTAGCCGGACTGGTCGCCCAGCACGACGGCCGACAGCGACGCCGCCAGACCGAACGCAGAGGCCACCGTCATCGACCGCTTGGCGAAGCCGACGTGCTTGCCACGCAGCAGATAGAAGGCTGAGACGCCCAGAACGAAGACCGAGGCGCACACATAGCCGGCCGAGACGGTGTGAACGAACTTGGCCTGGGCCACTGGGTTGAACACCACGGCCATGAAGTCCGTGACCTCCATCCGCATCGTGTCGGGATTGAAGGCGGCGCCGACCGGGTTCTGCATCCAGCCGTTGGCGATCAGGATCCACAGGGCCGACAGATTGGTGCCCAGCGCGACCATGAAGGTGACGAACAGGTGAGCGTGCGGCTTCAGCTTGTCCCAGCCGAAGAACATCAGGCCGACAAAGGTCGCCTCCAGGAAGAAGGCCATCAGCCCTTCGATGGCCAGCGGCGCGCCGAAGATGTCGCCGACATAGTGGCTGTAATAGCTCCAGTTCATGCCGAACTGGAACTCCATGGTGATGCCGGTCGCGACGCCCAGCACGAAGTTGATGCCGAAGCAGACGCCCCAGAACCGGGTGATCGTCCGCCAGATGGGCCGGCGGGTCATCACATAGATCGACTCCATGATGACCAGCATGAACGACAGCCCCAGCGTCAGGGGCACGAACAGGAAGTGGTAAAGGGCCGTCAGCGCAAACTGCAGCCGGGACAGGTCGACGACCGCGAGGTCGATCATGGCGTTGCTCCGAGGAATCGGTCTGCTGGACCGACGTTTCGTCGGCCGTAGGCGGTACGCGGGACGCCCGCCTTGATCTCGATCAAAGCGGCGGCGAACGCCCGGCCCTATTGGACGGTTGGTCCTTGGACATTTCGTCCAACGACGTTTCGCCCAGTGGCGCGCGGCCTGCGCCGAGCGCTGGAGTCGCCTGATGAGCGCCGTGCCAATCGCCCCTGTCTCTGCGGCCGCCTGGCTGAAGCAGATCGGTCGTCCGTGGGGGCGGCTGACCCTGCTGACCGGCATGCTGACCCTTGCGGACGTCGCCCCTGCGATCGGCTTCGCGGCAGGGCTGGCTTTGACGATTTCCAGCCTGACCGTATCGCCGGCCGCCGCCGCGCCGTGGCTGGCCCTGGCTGTGTTCAGTCTGATCGCGCGCGGCCTGATCGGCCAGGCCGCCGTGATCGTCGGCGCGAAGCTGGGTCGGGCGATAAAGACCGACGTCCGAGGCCGCCTGTTGTCGGACCTGTTCGGGCGAGGACGACGATCCAGCGCGCAGATGACGGCCCTGGTCGAGGGGGTCGGCGCCCTGGACGGCTACTATTCGCGGTTTGCACCCTTGCGCCTCGCCGCAGGCGTTTCGCCCCTGCTGATCATCGCTGCCGCCGCGATCGCCAGCCCGGTGTCGGCGGGCATTCTGCTGTTCACCCTGTTTCCGTTCATCGTCGGCATGGCCCTGGCGGGCACGGCTGCGGCGGGCGAAAGCCGTCGTCAGTTTCAGGCGCTTGAGCGGCTGTCTGGCCTCTTCATCGACCGTGTCCGCACCCTGCCCGCCATTCTCGCCTTCGACGCCGTGGGCCGCACGACGGTGCAGATCTCCCAGGCTTCGGACGAGCTGGAGCGCCGCACCGCCCGCGTCATGCGCATCGCCTTCCTGTCGTCGGGCGTGCTGGAGTTCTTCTCGGCCTTGTCGGTCGCGCTGATCGCCGTCTATTGCGGCTTCAACCTGTTGCGGCTGCTGCCCTTCCCCGCTCCCGAAACGCTTGATCTTTCGCGCGCCTTCTTCGTGCTGGCCCTGGCGCCCGAAGTTTATGCGCCGCTGCGCCGCCTTGCCGCCGCCTATCATGATCGCCAAGCCGCCGAGGCCGCGGCTCCATCCCTGATCACGCCACACCCGCGCCCGGCCCAGCGCGCGCTTATCGGCGACCTGGCGCCCGCCATCCATTTCCGCGATGTCGCCATCGCTTATGAAGGCTCGGCCCCTGTCATCGACGGGTTCGACCTCGACATTGCCCCGGGCCAGATCGTGGCGGTGATGGGCGCCAGCGGCGCGGGCAAGTCCAGCCTTCTGCATCTGCTGCTCGGCCTTGCACCCTTGACGCGCGGCGAGGTCGAGGTGGGCGGCGCGCGGCTCAGCGAGTGCGGCGACATCGCCGGGCGGGTCGCCTGGGCCAGCCAGCACCCGATCGTGACGCCTGGAACCTTTGCCGAGAACATCGCCCTGGCGGATCGCACCGCCTGCCCCGGCCGCATCGCCCTGGCCGCGCGCACGGCCGGCCTGTCCGGCGATCTGGATCGCCGCATCGACGAGCGTGGCGGCGGACTGTCGGGCGGCGAGCGCCGTCGCCTGGGCCTGGCCCGCGCCATCCTGAAGCGGGCGCCGCTTCTGGTGCTGGACGAGCCGACCGCCAATCTGGATCCAGCCTCGGAAAGCGCCATGCTGGACGTCATCCGTCAGGCCGCGCGCGGGCGCACCACCCTGATCGCCACCCACTCGCCAGCCGTCGCCGCCCTGGCCGACCGCGTGGTGACGGTATGAGAGTCCCATCGCGCATCGCCGGCCTGATCGCCGCGCAGATTCAGGCCCAGCGCGCCCGGCTTCGGCTCGCCGCGGCCGGCGGCGCTGTCGTCTCGGTGGCGGCCGTCTGTCTGTTGGGGCTGTCGGGCTGGTTCATCACGGGCGCGGCGTTTGCGGGCCTGGCGGGCGCGGCGGCCGCCCAGAGCTTCAACTACATGATGCCCAGCGCCATCATCCGCCTGCTGGCCATCGTCCGCACCGGCGGGCGCTATGTTGAGCGCGTCGCGGGCCATGAGGCTGCCCTGAAGGCGCTCGCCCGCCTGCGCCCTCAACTGTTCGACGCCATCGCCACAGGCCCGGCCGAGCGCGCTCTGAACCTGTCGTCCGGCGAGGTCTCGGCCCGGCTGGTTCAGGACGTGGACGCGGTTCAGACCCTCTTCGTGCGCCGCTCGGCGCCCTGGAGCCTGGGCGCCGGCGCCGTTTCCGCCGTGCTGCTGGCCGGCCTCGCCTCCCCCTTGGCCGGAGTGGCCTTGCTCTTCGCCATGGTCGCAGCCGTCCTGGGCGGCGTTATGATCGCTCGCCGCCTCGCCGATCCCGCCGGCCGAGCGGTGCAGACCGGCGCCGGCGCGCTGAAGGATCGCCTCGCCGCCTTGGAGGCCGCCGCGCCCGAACTGAAGGCTTATGGGCTTGACGACTGGGCGTGTGCGCAGGTCGCGCGGGTCGCCGCCGATCACGACGCGGCGCAGATCGCCCTGACCCGATCGGGCGGCTGGATGGCCGTGTGGCAGGCGGCGGCCAGCGCCCTCGCGGTCGGCGTCGTCATCCCCGCCGCGTCCTCCGCCGACCTACCTCTGATCGCGCTCGCGGCCTTGGCGGCGGTCATGGGCGTCGAATCAGCCGGAGGACTGGTCGTCGCTCTGCACCAGAACGGCTCCGCCGCCCAAGCCCTGTCTCGCCTCGACGCCGCCATACCCACGGCGTCCCCCCGTCACGGCCGACCGCTCAGCGGCGTGGCGCTCGGTCTCGCAAACCTTGGCGCCGAGCTGGCGCCGCCCTACCGCCTCGGCATCTTCGGTCCCTCCGGCGCTGGCAAGACGACGCTGATCGAACGCCTGATCGGGTTGCGAACGCCCCAGACCGGCGAGATGCGGCTCGGTGGATTGGACGCCGTTGTCATCGCGCCGGGGGATCGGCGCCAGCTGTTCGCCTATGCGGCCCAGGACGTCCGTCTGCTGAACGGATCCGTGCGCGAGAACCTGTTGCTTGCAGGACCTGCCGAGGATGCGGCCCTGTGGGCGGCGCTGGACGACGCCGCGCTGGGCGACCGAATTCGCGCCGAATCGCTGGGTCTGGACGCCCCCGTCGGACCGAACGGCGAGCAGCTATCCGGTGGAGAACGACGGCGTCTTGGCCTGGCGCGCGCCTATCTGCGCGATGCGCCCTGGCTGGTGCTTGACGAACCGACGGAAGGCCTGGACGCCGCGACGGAGGCCCAGGTCCTGGACCACCTTCAGAACCGCCTGGCCGCGCGGGGGCAAGGCCTGATCTTGGTCAGCCACCGGGCGTCGCCGATGGCGCTCTGCAACCGCTCCATCCGGGTCGAAGGGCTGGACAGCGACGGACATCTTCGTCTGACCTGCCCTCCGGATGACTTGGCCGCCTAGGATGCGCCGTTCGCCATGTCTTTCAGGCGGTCAAGGCGCTCGATCCGCAAGTCGTGCAAAGAGACGGCATGGATGACGCCGCTAGTCTTCAACTTGGTCAGCTCGCGACTGACGGTCTCGATCGTCAGACCGAGATAGTCCGCGATCTCGGATCGGGTCATCGGCAGTCGCACGGCATTGTCGCCGGAGGGCCGCAGGGGATCGCGCGAAAGCATCGTCACCAGAAAGCTGGCCAGGCGTTCACGCGCGGTCTTGCGACCGAGCAGAAGCATCTGATCCTGCGCCGCCGTCAGCTCATGCATCGCCCGGCTCAGCAAGGCCGCTTCCAGACTGGGCCGCTCTCGCGCCAGGGCGCGATATTCAGAGGCTCTAAAGCGACACACGGTCGTGTCCTCGATCGCCTCCGCAGAGAAGGCGTAGGTTTCCCCCGCCGTCAGTCCGACGAAATCGCCTGCGAACAAGAAGCCGGTAATCTGGCGACGACCATCGGGCAGCAGCTTGTAAATCCGCACAGCGCCCGAGGTGATGTTGAAGACGCTGGCGGCGGGTTCATCTTCGCGCGCCATGACATCGCCCGCCGCCAAAACGATCCGCTCGGCGATGGCGTCCAGCCGCACGAGGTCATCGCCGGGAAGGCTGGCGCAAACGCTGAAGGCGCGCGCGCCGCAGCCCACGCAGATGGAGTTCTCCAGTCTGTTGTCGCAGGCGGCGGTCAGGGCACGCAGTTCAAACATTCAGCCTCCATGATCCAGCCATGACTAGGCCCATCGCAAGCTCACCACAATCGCCACTGGCCGGCAGACCGCCTGAATCGAATGGTCAGAACCGCGCCGTCAGGGCCAGGCGGGCGGTGAGCGGTCGTTGCGGCGTGCTGATGTCGCCCGAGGCGTAGAAGGGATTGCCGAAGGTGAAGGTGTCGTCGCTGCGGTTGAACAGATTGTCCACCGACGCCCTGATCGCCCAGCGATCGATCTCGACGCCGACGCCCAGCGAACTGGTCAGATAGCCGGCCGACGCGCCGGTGGAGGTCGGCGACAGGGCGATATCGGTCGGGCCGACATAGCCCAGACGAAGCTCGGAACGCACCGTCGCATGCGCCAGATGCGCTTCATGTACGACGCCGCCCTGCACGCTGAAATCGGCGACCGCCGGCAGGCGTGTGTCGGTGCCCAGCGCGAAACCGGGGTCGGGGCGGGTCAACTCGGGATCATTGACGACGGCATGCGCATCCAGTGTCCACGGGCCGTCGCGCCATTCGACCTCGCCCTCGATCCCGCGATTGCGGCCATCGCCCAGATTGGCGGTAAAGGGCAGGCCCCGGGCGTCGAACCGGTCCGACTGGATGTTGCGCCAATCGGCGACGAAGACCGCGCTTCGCCCGCGCAGTCGCCCTTCGAACAGGGTGAAGCGCGCGCCCGCCTCGCCGGCGACGATCTCGTCCGGCTTCACCCGTCGCGCGGGCTGCTGATTGCCGCCCGGCACCGCGCCCGCGTTGAAGCCCGGCCCGCGATAACCCTCGGCCGCCAGGGCGTACAAGACGAAAGGACCGCGATCGTATTCGATCACCAGACGCGGGGTGATATCAACCAGCGCGTCTTCTCCAGACACCACCGTCGGATCGCCGTCGGTTTCGCTGCGATGTTCGACCCCGATGCGGAACAGGCGCGCGCCGGCGGTGATCTTCAGATGGTCGGTCAGCGCATAGGCGGCGTCGCCGAACAGGGCCGCCTCGTCCACATGGTCGCGCCTGTGCTGTCGATAGACCCCCGGCCCGCCCTGCCCGTTCGAGATCGCGACGGTGCGGGTGTGGGTGTATTCCGAGAAGAACAGCCCGGCGCTCCACTTCAGTCGCGCGCCGAAGTCGCCGTTCAACCGCACCTCATGCACCGCAGCCGACAGATCGTCGGCCTGGTCCAGCGCCGCTGTTCCCGTAAGCCCGAACAGTCCGGCCGCAGGCGTTGCATCGTAGCGCGCATCGAGGCGGTGCGACTGAACGCTGGACGAGGCCCGCAGCCGCGCCCAGCCGATATCCCCGTCCACTGAGGCCCAGACGCCGTCAAAATCGTTGCGGCTGGGCTCCGTCAGGCTGCGACGACGCGCATAGGGTTGGTCGGCGCCTAGATTGGCGTACTGGCTGTCGTCGACGTCGATGGTCTGGGCCAGGAAGCCCGCCTTCAAGGTCCAGCCGGGGGTCAGACGCAGCAGCGCCGCCGCCCTCAGCCCCTGCCGATGCATGCCGCCGGTATTGCTAAGGCCAAGGGCCTGATCATCGACGTAGCCCCCGACCGTCTCGTCATAGCCGACGACCCGGACCGCCAGGCGATCACGCAGGATCGGGGCGTTGATCATCAGCTCGACGGCGTCGCCCGGCGCGCCGCCGGCCGTCAGCGCCCCCTCCGCCGTCAGGCGTCCATAGACGCCGTCCAGGTCCGGCGCGCGGCTGACCATCTGGACGACGCCGCCCATCGAACCGGCGCCGTACAGCGCCCCCTGCGGCCCGCGCAGAACCTCGACCCGTTCGATGTCGGCCAGACGCAACGCCGGGTCAGGCGCGTCGTAGGTCAGGCGCACATCGTCGAGATAGATCCCGATCAGGCTTTGCGCCTGTCCCGCAACGGGTCCGTCCGCCAGGCCGCGGATGAAGAGCTTGTCGCGCCCCGGCCCCAGGTTTGTGACCGTCAGGCCGGAGACGCGCGCGGCGACGCCGTCAAGGTCGCTGACCCCGGCCCGTTCCAGCGTTACCCCGTCCAGCGACGACAGGCCATAGGGGGCGCGCGACAGCAGCAGATTGTCCGTGCGTGACGCCGTCACCACGACTTCATCCAGCGTCGTCGGAGCCACGGGCGGGGGCGGCGCCGAGATCGTTCGCGCGGCGACAGGCGGCGCGGCGGCGACCCGCACGATCCTGTAGGCGCCGTCGCCGACGCGGGTCGCGACGCAGTGCGTGCCCAGCATCAATCTGGACAAGGCGGCGTCGACGGAAAGTCGGCCTCTAACCCCGCGCGTGGGGCCGCATCGCTCGGTTCCGGCGGCGTCGATGCTGACGCCCGCCTGCAGGCCGAAGTCGAGGACGGCGGTCCGCAACGGCTGAGGCGAAACCGACACCTGAAGCGAGGAACGCCCTTGGGCCATGCCGATCGACGGCGTGGTCACACCGCAAACGACGACCAGGGCGCAGAGGAAGGCTCGTACCAAAAGGCGACGTCCCAAGCAGGTTCAGCGCCGTTCTAGACGAACCCCTTGCGGCCCGCGAGTGGCCTTGATCGGCAGGAACCGTTCCAGCCGGCCGATCACCGCCGCTTCGTCATCAAGCACCAGCGTGCCGGAGAAGCGCAGGTTCGCCGCGTTCGGCGCCACGGTCACCGGCGTGGCGAAGGCGCGGCTGAGGTCAGCGGCGATCTCTCGCAGCGGTCGATCGTCATAGGCCCGTCGCCCCTGGGTCCAGGCGGCGGCGGTGCGGACATCGACGGGAGCCACGGTCATCCGGTCGTCGGCGTCGTCGCGTTGGACCGACTGACCGACCGTAAGACGCACCCGCCGCGCGGGCTGTTTCAGGTCGCTGACCTCGACGACGCCCCGCAGCACCGCAACCTGGGTGTCATCGGCGGATCTGCGGATGTTGAACGCCGTGCCGACCACGCGCACCTGGCTTTCGCCGACGTCGATCAGGAAGGGTCGGCCGGCGTCATGCGCGACGTCGAAGGTCGCCTCGGCCTGATCCATATGCACCAGACGCCGTCCCCGCTCCATCTTCACCGACAGTGTCGAGCCGCCGTTGATCTGAAGCCGCGATCCGTCGTCCAGCGTCACCGTCCGCGTTTCGCCGGGTGCGGTGCTGTAGACCACGGTCGGCTCGGTTTGCAGCAGTGGACCCAGGAAGATCGCCGCGGCGACGGCCGCAGCCATCGCCGGGGCCGCCACCATCCATCGCCGCCCCAAGCCCTTGCGCCGCTCGCGGTGCGCCGACAGGTCGATGACCGGCCCCGGCTGAACGTCGGACAGGTCGTCCGAAGCGGTCCACAGCCCCTCGGCCTCGTCGAAGGCGCGCCGATGAGCCGGGTCTTGATCGAGCCAGGCCGTGGCCGCGTCGATGTCCACGATCGTCACGTCATCGGCGCGCAGACGCACGACCCAGCCGGCGGCCTGGGCGGCGATCTCCTCGTCCTTGATGACGTCGTCCTGGGTCATGATCCGGTCCGGGCCCGAGCGGGCTTTGGGGGAGAGACGACGCGGTCGCGCCGCATCCTCAATGAAAAATGGCGAAATCCGGTCGTCATGGCCAACCGACCCGCAGCAGCAGTTCCTTCAGCGAGGCGGAAACGTATTTTTCGACCGCGCTGCGCGAGACGCCCATCCGTTCGGCGACCTCGGCCTGGCTGAGCCCGGCCATCTTGTGCAGACGGAAGGCCTCGGCGGCCTTGGGCGGCATCCGGTCGATCGCGGCGACCACCTTTTCCAGCTTCAGCCGCGCCCAGACGGCATCCTCGGCCGACGGCGCATCCTGAGCTTCGGCCACGTCATCGATAGCGGAAGCGCGCCGCCATTCCAGATCGCGCGCGCCCGCACGACGCTGCGCCTTGGACGCATCCAGGGCCAGATTGGCGGCGATGCGATAGAGGAAGGCCTGCGGGTGGCGAACCTCGGCGGCGGCCTCCTCGGTCATGGATTGCAGCCGCACCCAGACATCCTGCGCCAGATCTTCGGCCGCAGCCGACGATCCCGTGCGCGCCGTCAGAAAGCGCACCAGGGCCGGGCGGCTGTCCAGCCACGCGTCCGCCAGGGCTTGCCGCGCCGGTCGGCTCGGGTCGTGCTGAGGGGGACCGGGAGAGGCGTTCACCACCCCATCGTGGGTTGCTGCGCCCTCTGCGGCAACCGCGATTGCGACGGCGAAAGATTTTTTTGTGGGGGTCGCCGCACCGCGTCGTCTCTGGCCCGAAGTCCCCAGGTCCGAGGCCCGCATGTTTCCACTCCGCCTGCCCGACGACGCCGATCCGGTTCGGCCGCGCGCCCGCCGCACGCTGTCGTCGCGCATCATTCGGTTCGACGATCCGTGCCGAGGCGAACGTCGCCGCGTGGAGCAGTTCATCGAGGCGGCCTATGCCGAAGCCTATGGCGGCCAGATCCAGGCCCATTTCCCGACTCTGATGAGTGTTCAGGACGAGGCGGGCGTCATCTACGCCGCCGTCGGCTTCCGACACGCCGCCGAGGCGCCTCTGTATCTGGAGCAGTATCTGGACGGCTCCGTCGAGACTGTGCTGAGCCAGGCCATCGGCGCCGTCATCGACCGCGCGCAGGTGGTCGAGATCGGCAGCCTGGCCTCCAGCGGACAGGGCGCGACCGTCTTCCTGTTCGCCGCCATGGCCCATCATCTGCAGTCCGAAGGTCTGAGGTTCGCCGTCGCCACCGCGACCGACGAACTGCGCCGCATCTTCCACAAAGCCGGTCTGGGCGCGCTCCAGCTCGCGCGCGCCGATCCGCGCCGCCTGGACGACGGCGGCGGCAGCTGGGGCGCCTACTATCAGACCGATCCGGTGGTGCTGGCCGGCTCGATCGACGCGGCGACCGCGCCGCTGGATCACTTCTCCGAAACGGCGCCGGTCGGACGGGCCGTCCGCACCCGCCTGCACTACGAGGATCGCTCATGAGCGCCGTTCTGGACGCCCTGTCGCGTCGCGCCAGCTCCACGCCTGATGATGTGGTGATCCAGTGGGCCGAGGGTTCGCTGACCACGGCCGAACTGCTGGCCCAGGTCGGGCAGCTGGCGACCGCCCTGGCCGATGATCGATCTCCGGTCGGCGTCCTGCTCGACAACGGGCCGGCCTGGGTCGTCGTGGACCTGGCGTTGATCCTCGCCCAGCGGCCGAGCGTGCCGATCCCGCCCTTCTTCACGGTTGCTCAACGCGATCACGCCCTGGCCGACGCCGGCGCGGGGCTGCTGATCACGCCGGGCGCTCCGGGCGAACTGACGGCGGGCGGCGCGCCGATCCGGCTGACGCCGACGGGGCTGCCGGTGCGCGATCTGCATCCCGGCACGGCCAAGATCACCTACACCTCCGGCTCGACCGGCGCGCCCAAGGGCGTCTGCCTGTCTCAGGATCAGATGGAGGCGGTCGCCGCCTCTCTGGTTCAGGTCCTGGGCCGCGATCGCGCCGGGCTGCATCTGCCGGTGTTGCCGCTGGCGGTGCTGCTGGAGAATGTCGCCGGCCTCTATGCGACGCTTCTGGCCGGCGGCCGCTATCACGCCGCCAGCCTGGCCGAGGCCGGGATGGGCGAGGCCTTCCGCCCCGACTTTGCGCGCCTGCTAACCACTGTTGTCCAGACCGGCGCCACGACCCTGATCCTGGTTCCCGAACTGCTGCGCGGCCTGATCAGCGCCCAAGGCGCAATGCGGCTGGATCATCGGCTGGAGATGATCGCGGTCGGCGGCGCCCGCGTTTCCCCGGCCTTGCTGAAGGCCGCCGCCAACGCGGGCCTGCCCGTGGTCGAGGGCTATGGACTCAGCGAATGCGCCTCGGTCGTGGCGCTCAACAGTCCGGACGACGCCCGCCCCGGCACGGTCGGCCGACCCCTGCCTCACCTTGAAGTCCATCTGGCCGACGACAGCGAAATCCTGGTCTCGCCCCATCCCTTCCTCGGCTATGTCGGCCAGGCGCCCGCGCCGGAGCGCCTGCACACAGGCGACATCGGCCGCTTCGACGCCGATGGACGGCTCAGCATCGAAGGCCGCAAGGCCAACACCCTGATCACCGCCTTCGGCCGCAATGTCGCGCCCGAATGGGTCGAGAGCGAGCTTCTGGCCGAACCCCAGATCCTTCAGGCCATGGCGATGGGCGAGGCGCAGGCGTCGTTGTCGGCCCTGATCGTGGCGACGCCCGGCGCCGACCCTGCCCAGATCGAAGCCGCCGTCGCGCGCGCCAACGCCCGCCTGCCCGACTACGCCCGCATCGGCGACTGGCGTCTGGTTCCGCCCTTCGATCCCGCCGCCGGTCAGGTCACGGCCAACGGTCGTCCGCGTCGCGAGACCCTGCTGCGCACCTACGCCCCCTCCCCCTCGCAAGCCGCCTGAGAGTTCGCATGTCGTTTTTTGAAACCCTGGTCGCCGCGACCGCAACCGAGCGGGCCGCCTTCGCCGCCATCCCCCAGATCAGGGACGGTCTGGCCGGCCGCATCAGTCGCGACACCTACGTCGCCTATCTGGCCCAGGCCTATCACCACGTCCGCCACACCGTGCCGCTGATGCAGGCCGCCCGGGCGCGGCTGGACGATGATCACGCCGTCTTCAAGGCCGCGCTCGACGACTATATCGCCGAGGAAACCGGCCACGAGCAGTGGATCCTGAACGACATCCGCGCCGCCGGCGGCGACCCCGATCAGACCGTGCAGCACGGCCCGAACGTCGCGACCGAACTGATGGTGGCCTATGCCTATGACACCATCCAGCGCATCAATCCGATGGCCTTCTTCGGCATGGTCTATGTGCTGGAGGGCACCAGCATCCAGCTGGCCAGCGTCGGCGCCGAGGCCGTGCAGCAGAGCCTCGGCCTACCGCCCGCCGCCTTCACCTATCTGATCTCTCATGGGGCTCTGGATCAGGACCACATCCTGTTCCTCAAGCAACTGCTGGACGGAGTGTCGAACGCCGACGACCGCGCCGCCATCGTCCACATGGCCAAGGTGATGTTCGGCCTGTTCGGCGGGGTCTTCGCCTCCATCCCCCACAGCGCAGCGCGGGAAACGGTCGATGCAGTTTGAAGATCGCAACATCCTGATCACCGGCGGCTCCGGCGCCTTGGGGCGTCGCGTGGTCGAGCGGATCGAGCGCGAGGGCGGTCGGGTCACGATCGTCGCCCGCGCGCCGGTGGCGGGCCATCACACCCTGGTAGGTGATCTATCGACCCCGCAGGGCCTCGACAGCGTCGCCGAACAGGCCGGCGTCCGCGCCTGGGACATTCTGATCAATATCGCCGGCATCCAGCATTTCGGTCCATTGGAGCAGCAGACGCCCGAGCATCTGTTGGCGACCTATATGGTCAATCTGGTCGCGCCGGCGCGTCTGGCCCAGGCCGTCCTGCCGGGCATGAAGGCGCGCAAGCATGGCCAGATCGCCAACGTCGGCTCCATTTTCGGGTCGATCAACTTCGCCCACTTCGCCAGCTATTCAAGCGCCAAGGCCGGGATGCGGGCGCTCAGCCAATCGCTGCGCCGCGAACTGGCCGGTACGGGCGTCGGCATCACCTATGTCGCGCCCCGCGCAGTGGCTACGCCGTTCAACTCCGCCAAGGTCGACGAATATGCGCGCCTCACCGGCATGGCCATCGACGATCCCGACCCGATCGCCGACCGCATAGTCGCCGCCATCCGCTCAGATCGCCGCGACGTCTATCTCGGCTTCCCCGAAAGCCTGTTCGTCCGCCTCAACGCCTTGGCGCCCGGCCTGATCGACGGGGCCCTGAAGTCCAACGACCTGAAGGCCCGCGCCCTGTTCGCCGGCTGAACCACAAAACAAAAGGAGAGACACGCCATGAAGACCGCCTTGTTCGCCCTGGCCCTGATGGCCGCCCCCCTGACGGTCGCCTCCGTCGCCCATGCCGACGCCTGCGACGACCGCGCGCGCGGTCTCCAGCAGTCGTGGGACCATGTGAATTTCGAGGTCCCGCAAGGCGTTCGAATGGCGGAAATGGCGCGGCTAAACACCCAGGCCGACGCCGTCGTGGCCCAATGCCCCAACCGCGCCGAACCTCTGGTCTGGGACGCCATCATCACCGCATCGGAAGCGGGATTGAAGGGCGGTATCGGCGCCCTGGGCCTCGTGCGTGAGGCGCGCACCGAACTTGAACAGGCCGAGCGGATCAACCCGCGCGCGCTGAACGGCTCGGTCTATGTCAGCCTCGGTTCGCTCTACGCCCAGGTGCCGGGCGCCCCGATCGGTTTCGGCAACCGTCAGCGCGCCCGCGACTACCTCCAGCGAGGTCTGGCCATGGCGCCCAACGACGTCGACGCCAACTTCTTCATGGGCGATCTGCTGGTGCGTGAACACGACTGGAACGGCGCCGCCCGCTATCTACAGAAGGCTGTCGACGCCCCCGCCCGTCCCGGTCGCGCCGTCGCCGACCGCGGTCGCAAGGCCGAGGCCCGCGCCCTTCTCGTCCGCGCCCAGCAGCATCACTGAACAGATCCATCATGAGCCCTGTTCCCCCCGCCCTGTCGCTCGACGTCGTTCAACGCCGTCGCAAATGGTTCGCCGGTCTTGTTCTGCTGGCACTCATCGTCCTGACCGCCAGCGTTCGCTCGGTCGCCGTCCTCGACGGCGAATGGCATGAGGGCGTCGAAGGCTTGGGCCTGGCCGCCATCATCGTCGCCATCGTCGGTCGCGCCTGGTGCTCGCTCTATATCGGCGGACGCAAGAAGGCCGAGATCGTCGATCGCGGCCCCTATTCCATCACGCGCAACCCGCTCTATGTCTTCAGCTTCATCGGCGCCTTCGGCGTCGGCGCCCAGACCGGCAGCGTGACGATCGGCGCGATCTTCGCCGTGGCGACGTTCCTGGTCTTTCTGCGCACGGTCGGTCGCGAAGAGGCCTGGCTGGCCGAACATTTCGGCGCGCCCTATGCCGCCTATTGCGCCCGCACGCCGCGCTTCTTGCCCAATCCCGCCCGCTGGCGCGACGCCGACGAACTGATCGTCCGTCCCGCCTTCTTCGTCCGCACCCTACGCGACGGCCTGGTCTTCCTCGCCGCCATCCCCATCATGGAAGGCATCGAGCACCTGCAGTCGTCAGGGTTGATCGGCTTGCCGGTCAGCCTATTCTGATCGGCGCTTCGATTGGACCTTGTAAATCTAGAATGGTGCGGGCGGCCGGGCTTGAACCGGCAAGGACTTTCGTCCGGCAGATTTTAAGTCTGCTGCGTCTACCAGTTTCGCCACGCCCGCAGCCCGGTCTGGTCCGGTTCGGCTCCTATAGACGGAACCGGGCCGGGTCTCCAAGTCGTCAGCGTGTCGGGGTCGCAGGCGTGGTCGTGGGCTTCATCGCCCGGAAGTCCACGTCGGAATCGGCGATCAGCCACAGCAGGCCCGCCCAGGCGGCGACGTTTTGGTTCAGTTGCGCCGGGTCGATCTTGTCCAGCGTGTCATTGGCGGTGTGGTGCAGGTCGAAATAGCGGGTTCCGTCCTGAGCCAGGCCGAAGAAGGGCACGCCAAGCGGGCCCATCGGTCCGACATCGACGCCGCCTTCGGTCTCGACGCGATCGGAGGCCAGGACGCCGATCGGATAGAGGACGCGGGTCGCGGCCTTCTGGAAGTCCGAGCCTTGCGCGCCGGCGGGCAGGCGCAGGGCATAGACGCGATCGGCGCCGAAATCGCTCTCGCCGGCGATGATATGCTTGTCCAGCGCTGCGCCCTGGCCGCGGGCGTAGACGCCGCCGCCGTTGCCGGTCTGGGCGGTCGGCTGGGCCACTTCTTCCGAACCGTAGAAGATGACGCGCAGGGTGCGGGCCGGACGACGGCCGCTGTCGGCGATGGCCTTGGCGGCGGCGATGGTGATGGCGCCCCCGGCCCCGTCGTCGATGGCGCCAGTGCCCAGGTCCCAGCTATCCATGTGGGAGCCCAGCACGATGATCTCGTCGGGGCGCGTGGCGCCCGGCAGATCGCCGATCACGTTCTGGCTGGTGGTGCGATAGGTGCGGGCGGTCGAGGTCAGGCGCATGCGCACCGGCTGGCCCAGGGCGACCAGGCGGCTGACCTGATCGGCGTCGGGCGCGGCAAGGGCGAAGGCGGGAATGGTCGGCTTGCCGTCGACATAGCGGGTGGTGCCGGTGTGCGGCATCCGGTCTTCGTCCGAACCCACCGAACGCATGACGAAGGCCGCCGCGCCCTTGGCCGCCGCCACGCCGGGGCCAGCGCCGCGCACTCGGGTCTGGGGACCATAGCCCGAGCCGTCCTGCATGGGGTGCATCTGGCCCAGATCGACATAGACGATCTTGCCGCGGACGGCGGCCTCGGGCGCGGCCTGCAGGTCTTCGAAGGTGGAGAAGCGCACGATCTCCGCCTCGACGCCGCCCCTCGGCGTGGCCGGCGAGTGGCCCAGGGCGGCGGCGACCAGGGCCTGGGCGTTGTCGCCGACGATGGCGGCCGAGCTTTCGCCCCGCTCCCAGCCGACCAGTGGGAACTCTTCGATGCGGACGTTCTGGAAGCCGTTGGCGCGCAGATAGTCGGCGGCCCACGCGGCGGCCTGCTGCTCGGAACGCGAACCCGCCGGGCGCGCGCCGAACCGCGTCGTCAGCTGGGCGACATACTCCATGGCGATGTTCGAGCGCATCGCGGCGTCGCGCACCACGATCGCCTGCCGCACCGTCGCCGCATCCTGAGCATGGGCCGCCGGGGTCAAGGCGACAAGACCCAGGGCGACGGCGCTGGCGGTCAGCAGACGGATGGACATAAGCATGCTCCGGACTCAGATGAGAGCCGGACCCTAGGTAGGTTCAGTCGTTCTGGAAATAGGGTTCGACCGGACCCTGCAGTTTCACGGTCAGGGCCTTGCCCTTGCGATCCACGCGGTTGCCGAGCGCCAGGCGCACCCAGCCTTCGGACACGCAATATTCCTCGACATTGGTCTTCTCTTCGCCCTTGAAGCGAATGCCGACGCCGCGTTGCAGGACCTCGGCGTCGTGATGCGGGCTGGACGGGTCGACCGAAAGGCGATCGGGGGGCGTGTCGGACATGGCGTTGGTCGGGCTCAGATCTCGGGAAGGCGCGGTGATAGACGCGCTGGCGCGCCCTGCCAATCCGAAACCGGCCGGAAACCGGGTTCGAAGACCCTAGGGCAGCAGGTGATAGTGCTGGGCGACGGCGGCCATCATCACAGTTCCGACCGCCGGAACGGCGAGTATGATGGCCCGGCGCATGCGGTGCGCGACGTAAAGCAGTTCGCCGATCATGGCGCGGATCCTCGATGTCATCGCTCTCTGACGGAGCGTTCGAAGATCATTGGTCGAACAGTGCGCGCTGTCGAGACGAAACGTCAGCGCCAAGATTACACTTAAGGTTACTGCACGGTTTGTCGCGGCTGGGCGTTGGGGGCGGCTGACGGCTGGTAGGCCTGCGGGCCGGTCGCAGCGGGAGCCGCCGCAGGCGTGGCGGCGGGACGTCGCGCCGGGGTCGCAGCCGGGCGCGAGGCCGGTCGCGCAGCAGGACGGTTGGCGGCCGGGCGCGGCGTCGGACGGGTCGTCGGGGCGGCGGCGGGCTGAGCCGTCGGTGTGGCGGGCGGGGTCGTGGCGGCGGGCGCAGCAGCGGCGGGCGTTGCGGCCGGAGGCGGTGTGGCTTCGGCGGCGGCGGCGCGAGCGGCCATCTGCTGGGCCTGGAAGCGGGCGGCGAGTTTTTCGGTCAGCTCCTTGGCTTGCGGCGTGCTCATCTGGGCCATGATGGCGGCCAGGGTGCGCGGTCGCATGGCGGCGGCGACCGGCAGGCGCACCCGGTCCTCCAGCGCGGCCATGACCGGTGCGGCCTCCTTGGGACGCATGGCCGAATAGACCTGAACCAGACGATCGATCTCGGCCTTCTCGCGCTCGTCCACCTGACCGAGCATCTGCTTCATCTCGGCCTTCAGGGCTTCCAGCGCCTTGACCTTGGCGTCCAGCTTCTGCTCGGCGGCGACCATCAGCGGCAGGGTGGTGGCGAAGTCCTGATCCCGTGCATCCAGCGCCGCGCGGCGCTGCGACAACGACTGAATGATCTTCAGCTCGGCCGGCGAAATCCCGGCCTGCTGGGCCAGCTGTTCGGGAGACAGGGCGGAACAGGTGCCGGGCAGAGCCGGCTTGGGCGGCGCGCCGACCGCAGCGGGAACCGCCTCCTCGGCCCAGGCCTTGGCCCCGTCGAACAGGCCAGGCGCGACGCCGACGGCGCGCACGGCGGCGACGCCGCCGATGGCGATGGCGATCAGGGGCAGGATGCGAGGAAGGCGGGCCATGAAATGGGGTTCCGAACTCAGGCGGCGAACAGGTCGTCGTCGAGATTACGACGCGCGGCGTTGAGGCTTTGTTTGGCGGAATGGTTAGCGGAGCGTCCGGCGGTCAGGGCCTGAACGATGGCGGCGACATTGTCGCGCCCGGCGGGGGCGACGGCTTCGTTGCGACGGCTCGAAGCGGGACTGGCCAGTCCCTGGATGCGTTGCGCCAAGGCGGCCATACGCTCGGCCCGTTCCTCGTCTTCCGTCGAGGCCGGCGCCGCAGCCATAGCGGCCGGTGGCGCGCGACGGACAGGTTCGTCCTCGACGATCCGCGCCGGCGCCATGGCCGGCGCGCGGGCGATCAGGGTCTCCAACTGGGCCTTGACCTCTCGCGCCTTGATGATCCGATCATGAAGCAGGTCCGTTTCCTGACCCGAGGCGCGAAGGGTGGCGAGCGCATTTTCGGCGCGGCCGGCGGCGGCGTTCAGTTCGGTGACGGCCTGGGCGAAGGCCAGCTGTCCGGCGCGCAGGGCGGCCAGCTTGCGTTCCAGCTTGATGCCGTAACCGACGGCCGCGATCAGCAGCACCATCAGCACGCCGTCCATGATCATCCCGGCCATCAGACGTTCACTCCCAGGCGGGCGGCGACTTCCGGATTGACCGGTCCCTCGACGCGTATGGCGATGTGCTGGCCCTTGCGACCCATGCGGCCTGTGGTCAGCGGAATGGAGCCGGCGCGGATCGAAACCTCGGAATCCGGCGTGGCGTTCAGCATCATCGTGTCGCCGACCTTGAGGTTCAGCACGCTGGACAGGGGCATCTGCTGTTCGTCCAGGACCGCGCGGACTTCGGTCTCGGTCGTCCAGATCTCGGTGGCCAAGTGGCCTTCCCAAATGTTGTCGCGGCCGAACTTCTCGCCCATGAACTGCTGCAGCAACATCTTGCGGATCGGCTCCAGCGTCGCATAGGGCAGCAGCAGTTCGATACGGCCGCCGCGATCTTCCATGTCGATCCGCAGCTTGATCAGGATGGCGGCGTTGGCGGGACGCGCGATGGCGGCGAAGCGCGGGTTCGTCTCCAGCCGGTCCAGATTGAAGTGAACAGGGGTCAAAGGCTCGAACGCCTGGCGGGCGTCGTTCAGCACGACCTCAACCATCCGCTGCACCAGCACCCGCTCGATGGTGGTGTAGGGTCGGCCTTCGATGCGCAGCGCCGCCGTACCGCGACGGCCGCCCAGCAGCACGTCCACGATCGAATAGATCAGGTTAGAATCGACCGTCAGCAGACCGTAGTTATCCAGCTCTTCGGCGCGAAACACCGCCAGGATGGCCGGCAGCGGGATCGAGTTCAGATAGTCGCCAAACCGGATCGACGAAATATTGTCCAGGCTGACCTCGACGTTGTCGGAGGTGAAGTTGCGCAAGGATGTCGTCATCAACCGCACCAGGCGGTCGAACACGATCTCCAGCATCGGCAGACGCTCGTAGCTGACGAGCGCGGAGTTGATGATGGCCCGGATGCCCGAGCGTTCCGAGCCGTCGTCGTCGCCCAGATCGAAGCCCAGCAGGCTGTCGATCTCATCCTGGTTCAGGACGCGTTCGGACAGGGCGTCGCCAGGATCGCCCAGACCGCCGAACGGATCGAGTTGCGCCGCGTCCGTCATGCCTATTGCACCAGCATTTCTTCGATCAGCACGGCGTCGACCTTGCCCGGAGCGGCGATCAGATTGACGCGGCGCAGAATCTCGGCGCGCAGCTGATAGGTGCCGGCTGAGCCGCTGAGGTCCTCGGGACGCAGTTCGCGCACGAAGCCGGTGAACATGTCCTGCAGACGCGGCATCTCTTCCTGCAGATGGGTCGCTACCTCGGCGTCCTGCATCTCCAGCGTCAGCTTCAGTTTCAGGAAGGTCGGACGGCCATCGGGCGACTGAATGTTCATGACCATGTCGGGCAGGGTGTAGAAGGTCACGCCATCCGGCCCTTCAGAAATGACGCCCAGCGCAGGATCGGCCTCGCCTTCCTTGCCGCCGCCGTGACCGCCGCCTTCCTTCTTATCTTCCTTTTTTTCGGCCTTATCAGCCTTCTCTTCTCCGTGGCCGGCTTCGGCCTCGGCGCCGTGCGCTTCGGCGGGCTTGGGCTTCAGCATGAAGAAGGCGGCCGCCCCCCCGCCGCCCAGCACCAACAGGGCGACCGGCGCGATGATGAACAGCAGCGGGATTTTCTTTTTCTTGGGCGCTGCGGCGTCGCCCTCGGCGGCCTCGCCTTCGGTGACAGCCGGCAGGTTGGCGTCGGCGTCGGCCGCAGGCGCACCCTTCTTCTTGCCGAACTTGAACATGCGCGCGCCCCGGAGACTCTCTCATGACAAGGATCGTCCGGTTTGGTTAACGCGACGTTTACAATGGGCAGGATTTGCCGGGTCGGAAGCGGCCCGATCCCGCTCAAACCCGCATTCCGCCTCGATTAACCCTATTGGCACGGCCGTTGCGAGAGGCTGAGGCGAAGGAGCACGCCTCTCGTGGAAAACGCCGCCTATATCGGATTGTCACGCCAGATGACGCTGCGTCGCGAACTGGACATCGTGGCCAACAACGTCGCCAACGCCAACACCACCGGCTTCAAGGTCGAGCAGCTGATGCTGAGCGCCGAGATCGGCCAGCGGGCGCGCAACGACTCGATCCGCCCGTCCGCCAGCTTCGTGCTGGACAATGGCGTCGGTCGCGACTTCGGCCAGGGTTCGATGCAGCAGACCGGCCGCTCGCTGGACTTCGCCATTTCCGGCGAGGGCGCCTTCTTCACCGTGCGTGATGGCGCCAACGGCGAGGCCTACACCCGCGACGGCGCCTTCACCCTGGACCCGGAAGGTCGTTTGACCACCAAACAGGGTCAGGCCGTCCTTGGCGGCGGCGCGGAGATCGTGCTGGACCCCGCGCTTGGCGCGCCCAGCGTCGGCGCCGACGGCACCATCACCCAGAACGGACAGGTCACCGGCCGGCTGTCGGTCGTGCGTTTCGATACGCTGGGCGTGCTCGAAAAGGGCGGCGACAGCCTCTACCGCAATAAGTCCAACGCCCAGCCGATCGAGGCCGCCGACGCCCAGGTTCATCAGGGCTCGCTGGAGTCCTCCAACGTCAATCCGTTGATCGAAATCACCAATCTCGTCGAGATCAGCCGCGCCTACGAGAGCATTTCCAAGCTGATCGAAAACACCACAGACCTGAGCCGTCGCGCCGTCGAGCGCCTCGGCAAGGCCGCTTAAAGGAGAGCCGGAACATGCGCGCTCTGAGAACCGCAGCCTCGGGCATGGCCGCCCAGCAGCTGAACGTGGAGGTCATCTCCAACAACATCGCCAACATGAACACGGTGGGCTTCAAGAAGCAGCGCGCCGAGTTTCAGGACCTGCTGTACCAGAACGTCGAACGCATGGGGGCTCAATCCTCGGCCTCCGGCACCGTGGTTCCGACCGGCATCCAGATCGGCGCAGGCGTCAAGGCCGGGGCCGTCTATCGGATCACCGAACAGGGCACGCCTCAGGCGACGGGCAACCCGTATGACATGGCCATCGACGGCAAGGGCTATTTCCAGATCAGCCTGCCTTCTGGCGAAAAGGCCTACACCCGCGCCGGCAATCTGCAGGTCAATCCTGAAGGCCAGATGGTGACGGACGACGGCTATCTGCTGGAACCGGCGATCACCATCCCGCAGGACGCGACCAAGGTATCGATCTCCAAGACCGGTCTGGTTCAGGTGACCCAGGCCGGACAGCCCGCTCCGACCACGGTCGGTCAGATCGAACTGGCCAGCTTCTTCAACGAAGCCGGTCTGGAAGCCATCGGCGACAACCTGTTGCTGGAAACCGCTGCGTCCGGGCCGGCGATCGTCGGGACGCCCGGCGACGCTGGCTATGGCCAGATCATGCAGTCCTACACCGAGGCGTCGAACGTCGATGCGGTCGCTGAAATCAGCGCCCTGATCGTGGCGCAGCGCGCCTATGAGATGAACTCCAAGGTCATCAGCACCGCCGACCAGATGCTGTCCGTCGCCTCGCAAGTGAAGGGCTAGGGCCATGACCATGATCCGTTCCCTGCTGCTCGCCGCCGCCGTCAGCGCGTTCGCCGGCGCCGCTCTCGCAAATCCGGTCGTGCTGCGCGCCAACCCCGTGGATGACGACGGTCGCGTCACCCTGGGCGATATCTTCGAGGGCGCGGGCGCCGCGGCCAATGTCGCCGTCGCCGAGCGCGTCGGTCCTTCTGTCGTGCTGGACGCCGGTCAGCTTCAGGCCCAGGCGCGTCAGGCGGGCCTTGACTGGAGCAATCCCAACGGCCTGCGCCGCGTCGCCGTGCGCCGTTCGGCCGGACCCGTTCAGACCGTGGCCGAGGCCGCGCCGACGGACGCCGTCCAGGTTGCCCAACCCATCGCCCGCGCCGCCTATCGTCCCGGCGCCGCGCCGCAGGTCATCGCCCGCAACGATATGGTGCGCGTCACCTATCAGGTCGGCGGCGTGAACCTGGCCGTCATGGGCAAGGCCATGCGCAGCGCCGGTCTGGGCGAACCAGTGGCCATCATGAACACCACCTCCAACCGCGTCATCGATGCGGTCGCCTCCGGTCCCGGCCAAGCCATCGCCGGCCCCGGCGCCGACATGGCCCGCGCCAATCCCCAACAGTTCGCCGCCCGCTAGGGAATCCAAGTCATGCGTAAAGCCGTCCTGATCCTCGCCGCCTTCGCCCCGCTCGCCGCCTGCTCGACCGTCGCCGAAACGGTGCGCGGTCCGGAACTGGCCCCCATCGGCTATCCCGCCGCCCTGATCCCGGCGCAGCAGGCCTATCTGCCCGCGCGCGAGACTGCGCCGGCCAGCGCCAACAGCCTGTGGCGCACGGGCGCCCGCACCTTCTTCGGCGACCAGCGCGCGCGCCACATCGGCGACATCCTGACGGTCAAGATCGACATCGACGATCGCGCCCAGACGCAGAACTCGACCCAGCGCTCGCGCTCCAACGAGATCAATGCCGGCGTCAGCAATCTGTTCGGCCTGGAAAGCAGCCTGGGCCGGGCTTTCCCCGGCGGCTTCGATCCGTCGAAGATGGTCGGCATGGAAGGCGATCTTAAATCGTCGGGCAACGGTTCGGTCACCCGCGCCGAGAAGGTGTCGCTGACCATCGCGGCCGTCGTCACCGACGTCCTGGCCAACGGCAATCTGGTGATCCAGGGTCGGCAGGAAGTGCGCACCAACCGCGAGGTCCGCGAACTGACCGTCGCCGGCATCGTCCGCCCCGAGGACATCTCATCGGCCAACGCCATCAACCACACCCAGATCGCCGAGGCGCGCATCTCCTACGGCGGTCGCGGCGACGTCAGCCGCGTCCAGGCCCCGCCCGTGGGTCAGGCGCTGGCGGAACGCTTCAGCCCATTCTGACGCGAGCTGGCCTGCGGGTTGAACTGCAGACGGATAACCGCGTTCAAAGTGAATGCGGTCGTCTGATCTTGCGGTCATAGCCGCGTCTGACGAAATTGAAGGCGACGCGGCGCTGCGCGTCGTCGGCGGGGGCTGACACATGATGCTGATTCTCTCCGCCCTGATGGCGGCCGCGATACAGACTGCGCCCGCCGCAGGCTGGACCTGGAGCCTGTACGAGGGCGAGGGACCGATGGTGCTGGCCAACGACATTCCCGACACCGCCAGCCTGCGCGCCACGCTGCAATGCCTGCCGGGTTCGGGCGGGGTCTCGGTCGCGGTCTATGGCGAGGATGCGTCCGCCGGCTTTGCGCGCATCACCTCGGGCGGGTCGACGGCGACGAGCGAGGCGCGCGTCGGGCGCGGCGGCAAGCTGGAGACGGCGATCCCCGTCGATCACCCCGCCTTTTCCGCCTTCGTGTCAAACGGCCGGATGACGATCGCCGTCGGCGACGACGCGAGCACGATCACCGTCGAACGTCCGCACATGGCCAAGCTGCGTCGTTTCGCCGACCGCTGCGCCGGCTGAGGAACTCACGCATGCGTCTTCGATTGATATCAGCCTTGATCGCCGTCTCGGCGCTCGCGGCTTGCGCGACCCAGGCCCCGATGCCCGCAGCCGGCTCGGCAGCGACCGCATCGGCGCCGGCGCCCACGCCTGGTTACGACTGGTTCCTGAACACCGATGGGCAGGAGGCCATGCTGGCCTACGGCGTCGCCAACAGCGACGAGATCAAGCTGAAACTGGCCTGTCAGGCCGGATCAAGCGCACTGGAACTGACGGCCTCGAGCGACAAGCCGGGCCGCGAAATCTATTTGGAATCCGGCGGCGACACCGAGCGCTATCGCGCCGCATCTGAGCCGGCCGTCGTGCATGACGGCGAACTGCTGACGGCGCAGGCCAAGACCAAGGATCCGGTCTTCCAGCGCTTCCGAAGTCTGGGCTGGATCGCCGCCTGGGCTGATGACGAACGTCACGTCTACGCCGCCCATCCCGCCGCAAAGGTGCAAATCGAGCGGTTCTTCACCGTCTGCGGTTGACGCATGGGCTCTGCTCGGCTTGCGTGCCGCTCCTGACAGGAGGGGCGTCATGAAGATTTCTTATCTGGCTGTTGCGGCCATGCTTGCGGCCGGGTCGCCGATCATGGCCGTCGCGCAAACGCCGCCCGCCGCCGTCGCAACCGCGCCGGCAGACGCCGCGCTGAACGCCGTCATCGCCGACTACGAGACCTATCTGAAGTCGGTCGATCCGATCTCGGCCGGCGGAGAGGGCGATGTCGAGGCGATTGGCCGCGTGCCTGACCTGTCGCGTGAGTTTGAACTGGCCCAGCGCGCACCGCTGGAAGGGTTCGTGCGGCGGCTGACGGCCATCAACCCGGCAAGTCTTTCCCACGCCGGCGGCATCAACCACGCCTTCCTGCTCTATACGCTTAACCGCAGCCTGGAAGGGTTGGACTACGACACCAGCCGTCTGGCGTTCGACTCCGAAGGCGGCCCCGGAACCTGGGCGCTCTACGTCGGCGGCAGTACGCGCCTGAACTCGGTCGCGGAGGCGGAGGCCTATATCAAGCGTATCCGGGGCTTCGGCCAAATCTACGCCCAGACGACCGCCAACGCCCGGCGCGGCCTGGACACCGGCCTGGTCCAGGCTCGGTCCGTAACCGAAAGCGCCCTGACGCTGGCGCGAAACGATGTGGCGATCAAGCCGGACGCCGAGCCGCTGCTGAAGCCCCTGACCACCCTGCCGTCGACCGTGTCTCAAGCGGATAAGGCTCGTCTTACCGCAGCGGCGACCGCGGCGGTTTCGGAAACGATCCTTCCCGCACGCCAAGCTTGGCGAACCTTCCTCGAGAGCGACTATCTGCCCAAGGCTCCGGTACAGCCGGGCATCGGCAATCGGCCCGGCGGCAAGGACCTCTATGCCTATCTGGTGCGCGGCCACACCACGACTGGCCTGACGCCGGACCAGATCCACCAGATCGGTCTGGACGAGGTCGCCCGCATCCGCGCCCGCATGGATGTGGAAATGAAAGCGTCGGGCTGGGCCGGCGACTTCGCCGGCTTCCTGAACTTCCTGCGCTCCGATCCTCAGTTCTATGCGACCAGCCGCGAGGCCCTGTTGCAGCAGGCGTCGGAGATGGCCAAGCGCGCGGATGGCGGCCTGCCCCCTCTGTTCGCCACCCTGCCCCGCCTGACCTACGACGTGCAGCCCGTGCCGCCGCAGATCGAGGAAAACTACACCACCGGCCGCTACAACGGCGGTTCGATGCAAAACGGCGTTTCGGCCCATTACATCGTCAATACGTCCAAGCTGGATCAGCGTCCGCTGTACGAGTTGCCCGCCCTGACCCTGCATGAGGCCGTGCCGGGCCACCACCTCCAGATCGCACTGCAACAGGAGGCGCCCGGCCAACCCTATTTCCGCCGCCAGGCCAACGTCAGCGCCTATACCGAGGGCTGGGGCCTGTATGCCGAATATCTGGGCGAGGAGATGGGCTTCTACCGCACGCCTTACGAACGGTTCGGCCGCCTGTCCTATGAGATGTGGCGCGCCTGCCGACTGGTCGCGGACACCGGCCTGCACTGGATGGGCTGGACCGAGGAACAGGCCCGCGCCTGTTTCCGCGACAACTCGGCGCTCGCGCCGCACAATATCGAGACCGAACTTCAACGCTACATCGGCTGGCCCGGTCAGGCCACGGCCTACAAGATCGGCGAAATCCGCCTGCGCGAGATCCGGGCGCGGGCCGAACGTGAGTTGGGGCCGAGGTTCAACGTCCGCACCTTCCATGACGCCCTGCTGGTCGAAGGCCCGCTGCCGCTGGCGCTGCTAGACCAGCGGATGGACGCCTGGATCGCGGAGCAGAAGGCGAAGTAGCAGAAGCGTCGTCTCCTCCCCGCTTCGTGGGGAGGTGGCTCGGAGCGAAGCGGAGAGACGGAGGGGTTCTTAACCGCATCACAGGCCGCTTGTGGGACTTCAAGAGCCCCTCCACCGCTTCGCGGTCCCCCTCCCCACAAGTGGGGAGGAGACGATGGGCTTACGCCCAGTCCGGCTCCGGCAAACCCTTTGACCGCAGGAATTCCGGGTTGAACAGCTTGGAGGCATAGCGCGAGCCGGGATCGCACAGGCAGGTCACGATGGTCTTGCCTGGCCCAAGCTCGCGCGCCAGCCGCACCGCGCCGGCGATATTCACCCCCGCCGATCCGCCCAGCGATAAGCCTTCGTGCTTCACCAGGTCGAACAGGATCGGCAGGAACTCCGCGTCTTCGATCCGATAGGCGTAGTCGGGTTTGAAGCCTTCCAGATTGCCGGTGATGCGGGCCACGCCGATCCCCTCGGTGATCGACGATCCCTCGCCCGTCATCTCGCCCTTGGTGAACCAGTTGAACATGGCCGCGCCCGCTGGATCGGCCAGGGCGATGGTCACATCCGGCTTCTGTTCGCGCAGATAGGCGCCGACGCCGGCGATGGTCCCGCCTGAGCCGACGGCCGAAACGAAGGCGTCGACCTGACCGTTTGTCTGCGTCCAGATTTCGGGGCCGGTCGTGTTGTAGTGGGCCTCGCGATTGGCGGTGTTGTCGAACTGATTGGCCCAGATGGCGCCGGCCTCTTCGCTGTCGTTCAGCTCAGCGGCCAGACGCCCGGAATAGTGGACGAAGTGGTTCGGGCTGGAAAAGGGTGCGGCGTCCACCTCGACCAGGCGGGCGCCCAGCGAACGGATGGCGGACTTCTTCTCTTCCGACTGGGTGCGTGGAATGACGATGACAACCGGATGCCCCAAGGCGGCGCCGACCAGGGCCAGGCCGATGCCGGTGTTGCCGGCCGTGCCCTCCACGATCGTCCCGCCGGGCTTCAGAGCGCCCGACGCCCGCGCGCCCTGCACGATCGACAGGGCCGCGCGATCCTTGATCGAGCCGCCGGGATTCAGAAACTCGGCCTTGCCCAGGATTTCGCAGCCCGTCGCGTCGGACAGGCGGTTCAGGCGCACCAGCGGCGTATTGCCGATCAGGTCGATGACGGATGACGTAGCGGACAAGGTCAGGCTTTCAGGCGAAGGTCGAAACAGGGCGGATCAGGCGGCGGCCTGGCGTTGCCCTAAGTGGATGCCGCACTCGACCTTGTCCATGCCCGACCAACGTCCGGCGCGGGCGTCTTCGCCGTCCTGGACCGCGCGGGTGCAGGGCCAGCAGCCGATGGAGGCATAGCCCTGCTCGACCAGCGGATGGCGCGGCAGATCGTTCTCCTCCAGCCAGGCCTCCACGTCGTCGGCGTCCCAGTTCGCCAAGGGATTGATCCGCAGCACCCCGTCCAACGCCTCGAACGGCTTCAGCTTTGCGCGTGTCGCGGCCTGATAGCGTTTGCGCCCGGTGATGAGCGCATTGAACTCGACGGTCGCCCGCGCCAGCGGCCGCACTTTTCGCAGGTCGCAGCAGGCGTCCGCGTCGGTCTTCCACAGGTCATCGCGCGCATCCAGCGTCGCCTTCTCGCCCGCATCCGGCGTGACCAGCCGCACATCAGTCAGGCCCAGCGCCTTGGTCAGGTGGGTGCGATAGGACAGGGTCTGGAGGAAATGCTGGCCCGTCTCCAGAAAGATCACCGGCACGGTCTTGTCCTCGCCGGCGATGATGTCCAGCAGGGCGGCGGACTCGGCCCCGAACGACGAGATGGCGCCGACCCGCAGCCCTAGCGCCGGATCCAGCGCCGCCTTCAGGATTTCGGACGCGTCCTTGCCCGCCGTCTCGCGGTTCAGCCGATCCGCCAGCGCGTCCAGATCGCGGTCGTTGGACGCCGCACGCCGCCGCTGCCAGATCGTCGGTGCGGGATCGACGGCGGGCTGGTAGGCGCCGCTGAACGCCCGGTCCATCCGGTCCCAGGCGGCCGCATCCGCGCCCTCGGCCAGTTCCACCGCATCGAAGCCCGAACGCCGCAGGTGTCGCGCCTGATCCGGCAGCACCTTGCCCGCCGCGATCAGCCGCCCGGCGTAGCCGCGCTCTCGCAGCACGGCCGCCAGCGAGAAGCCGCGGCCGTCGCGGAAGGCACCGAACTCCAGCACCAGCGTATCTTCGCTCGCGGCGGCGGCCTCGACCTCCTCCAGTGGGGTCGTCACCGACAGGCGCAGCCCGTTCTGTATGCCCTCAAGCCGTTGCATCGAGCGTCTCGTAGATGGCGGCGCGGAAGGGATCGGGTCCGACACGGCGCACCGTGTCAATGAACCGCTCGCCGTCCGTGCGGATTTGCAGATAGCGGTCGAGGGTCCGCTGGATGGCGGGCGCGACCTCGTCTGCCGGCAGGCTCTTGCCCACGATGTCGCCCAGAGCCGCCTGTTCGTCGGGCGCGCCGCCGACGGTGATCTGGTAGTATTCCTCGCCCTTGCGATCGACGCCCAGCACGCCGATGTGGCCGACGTGGTGGTGGCCGCAGGCGTTGATGCAGCCGCTCATATTGATCCGGACCGGCCCCAGTTTCTCCTGATAGTCGAGATCGGCCAGCCGCTTGGACAGGGCCTGGGCCACCGGGATCGACCGGGCGTTGGCCAGGCTGCAATAGTCCAGGCCCGGGCAGGCGATCACGTCCGTCGCCAGATCGGCGTTGGCCGTGGCCAGCCCCGCCTCGCGCAGCGCTCGCCACACCGGTGGCACATCGTCCAGCCTCACATGGGGCAGGACCAGGTTCTGCTCATAGGCGGCGCGCAACTCGTCAAACGAATAGCGCTCGGCCAGGTCCGCGACCGCGTCCATCTGGTCCGCCGTGATGTCGCCGGGCACGCCGCCGACCGACTTCAGCGACACCACCACCGAGGCGTAGCCCGACTGGCGGTGACGGCGGACGTTGTTGCGGGCGAACCGGGCGAAGTCGGGATCGGCCAGCAGGGCGCGGTCGAATGGGGCGCTGGTCTTGGGCAGGGCCTCGAACAACGGCGAGGCGAAATAGGCTTGTATCCGCTCGGCCTCATCCGCCGGGATTTGCAGATCCTCGCGACGCAGGGTGGCGTAGTGTTTGTCCACCTCCTCGCGGAAGGCCTCGATGCCCAGCGAGGCGACCAGGATCTTGATCCGCGCCTTGTGGATGTTGTCGCGCCGCCCCAGCAGGTTCCACGCGCGCAGGATGGCGGTCAGATAGGCCAAAAGGTCCGCCGCAGGCACGGCCGGGGCGATCTCCTGCGCGATATGGGGCAAACGTCCCTGTCCGCCGCCGACGAAGACGCGGAAGGCGGTTCCGCCATCCTCGCCCTTGACGATCTGAAGGCCGACATCGTGGGTGCGGATCGCCGCCCGATCCTTCTCAGCCCCGATCACCGCGATCTTGAACTTGCGCGGCAGGAAGGAGAATTCGGGGTGGATGGTGGACCACTGGCGGATGATCTCGCACCAGGGACGCGGATCCTCGATCTCGTCGTCGGCGGCCCCGGCGAAGACGTCGGTGGTGGTGTTGCGGATGCAGTTGCCCGAGGTCTGAATGGCGTGCATCTCGACATCGGCCAGATCGCTCAGGATCGCCGGCAGGTCGGTCAGGGCCGGCCAGTTGTACTGGATGTTGCAGCGGGTGGTGAAGTGACCGTAGCCCTTGTCGTAGGTCCGCGCGATATGGCCCAGCCGGCGCATCTGACGACTGCTCATCACGCCATAGGGAATGGCGACGCGCAGCATATAGGCGTGCAGTTGCAAATAGACGCCGTTCATCAGCCGCAGCGGCTTGAACTCGTCTTCGGTCAGGGCGCCGGATGCGCGCCGCGCCACCTGGTCTGAGAATTCCTCAACCCGCTCACGCACCAAGGCGTGGTCGAACTCGTCATAGCGATACATCAGCCCACGCCTCCGACGACGCTGTGACCGACGGTCGGCCCGGCCGAGCGGATGCGCTCTTTGAGTCGGTCGCGGCCTGACGGCGTGCGGTCCTGAACGTCGAACAGATAGGGATTCACGAAGACGTCCGGCCGCCCGGCGACATCAGCCAGCACGACCTCGGCCGCCGTCTCGTCCAGCATCGAAGCCTGGTCGATGTGCTCGACCGGCTGGTTGTCGATGCCTGCATAGATGACGCGACCGTCCGAAAGGCGGTTTGCGGTCACGATCTTCACGCCGCCGCCTCCGTCCGCGTCTCGACCGACGCCGAGAAGGCCGCCGTCTCGCCGACGAACAACAGAGCCGGGCCGGTGAGGTTCGCGCCGCGCACCAAGGCGCCCAGCCCGTCCAGTCGCCCGCTCAGAACCCGCTCGTCCGGGCGGCTGCCGTTCTCGACAATGGCGACGGGTGTCGAGGGCGAGCGCCCCGCCGCAATCAGGCGCGCAGCCGTCTCCTCGGCTCGGTCCGTGCCCATATAGATGGCCAGGGTGTGGTTGGGGCCCGCCAACCGCGTCCAGTCGGCCTCGACGCCGCCTGGCTTGGCCTGGGCCGTCACGAAGGTCACCGCCTGGGCGTGGTCGCGGTGGGTCAGGGGGATGCCCGCCGAGGCCGCGCAGGCCAGGGCCGCCGTCACACCGGGCACCACGAAGACCGGCAGGCCGGCCGCCCGCATGGCCGCCAGCTCCTCGCCGCCGCGACCGAAGACGAAGGGATCGCCGCCCTTCAGTCGCACGACCCGATGACCGGCGCGGGCCTCCTCGATCATCAGGGCCTCGATCTGATCCTGAGGCACCGAATGCTCGCCGCGTGCCTTGCCCACATACAGACGCTTGGCGTCGCGCCGCGCCCGCTCCAGCACCGCCTCGGGCACAAGACGGTCGTGGATGATGACGTCGGCGTCCTGCAAGATCCGCAGCGCCTTCAGGGTCAGCAGTTCCGGGTCGCCCGGCCCTGCGCCGACGATATGGACCACGCCCGTCTCCGGCGCGGCGACGTTCAGCAGGCGCAGCATCTCGCGCCGCGCCTCGGCCGTCCGACCTTCCGCCGCCAGCGTCGCGGCCGGACCCCGGAAGGCCTTCTCCCAGAAGCGACGGCGCGCCATGAAGTCCGGCACGCTGGCCTTGACCGTGTCGCGCAACTCGCGGGCCAGCCGCGCCACATTCGCCAGTCCGGCGGGCAGCACGCCCTCGATGGCCGTGCGGATATCCCGCGCCAGAATGGGCGCCGATCCGCCGGTCGCCACGCCGATCACGACCTCGTCGCGGTCGATCAGGGCCGGGGTCTGGAAATCGCTCAGATGCGGCTTGTCCACCACATTGACCTGAGCCCCCGCCGCCCGTGCGAGATGGCCCAGCCGCGTCAGCTCGTCCGCATCGTCCAGCGCCATGAACACCAGCCGTGCGCCGGCGAGTTCGTCAGCCTCTGGCGCACGCAGCACCGGTTCCGGCGCCGTCAACGGCGTCTCGATCTTGGGGGGCGCGCCGTCTGGCGCGAACCACACCACCTCGGCGGGCGTGTTCAGAAACAGTCGCAGCTTGGCCAGCGCCGGCTCGCCGCCGCCGATGATCACGATCTTTGCGGCCTCCAGCGGAATGGAGGCGAGGAATACACGCATCGTCTTGCTTTCAGGGCCGTCGGGAGAGGAAACAGGGACGACGGCAGAGCGCGAACCTTCGTCTTCCCCGCCCAGAGCCGCAAACCAGATTGCCTTTGTCTCGCTGATAGGATTTCTATCCGCGATGGCCCGTCCCCTGCTCCCGCTCAACGCCCTGCGTGCCTTCGAGGCCGCCGCGCGGCATCTGAACTTCTCGCGCGCCGCCGACGAACTGTCGGTGACGCCCGGCGCCGTCAGCCAGCAGATCCGCCTCTTGGAAGACATCGTCGGCGGGCCGCTGTTCGTGCGCGAGGCGCGGGGCCTGCAACTGACCGATCTGGGCCGTTCCTCCGTGCCGCTCCTGCGCGAGGGGTTCGAGCGGCTGATGGACGCCTCGGCCCTGTTGCGCGAACCGCCGCGTCGCAAACAGGTGTCGATCAGCGTCGCGCCCGGCTTCGCCTCCAAATGGCTGATGCCGCGGATGGACGACTTCCACACCGCCCATCCCGAGATCGAACTGTGGATCTCGGCCGACATGGAGCCGGCGGACCTGAGCGAGGGCAAGGTCGACCTGGCGGTGCGCTACGGTCCCGGCGACTATCCCGGCCTGACGGTCGATCGGCTGATGACCGAGACGGTTCTGCCTGTCTGCGCCCCATCGCTGATGGATGGCGAAAAGCCGATTCGCAAACCGGCCGACCTGATCGGACACACCCTGTTGCACGACATGTCCAACGATGGCGATCCCAGCCGCCCGGACTGGGCCATGTGGTTGAAGGCGCGGGGCATCCGTCACCCCGACCCGCGTCGAGGCTCGCGTTTCAACCAGTCGGGTCTGTTGATCGAGGCCGCCATATCGGGGCGCGGCGTGGCGCTGGCCAAACGCACCCTGGCCCAGGCGGACCTGGCGTCAGGGCGACTGGTCGCGCCCTTCCCTGACGGGTCCGAGGCGGTCGGCTTCGCCTATTACGTCGTCCAGCCCCGCGACCGGCCGCCCTCGCCCAGCGCGATCGCTTTTGTCGGCTGGCTGAAGAAACAGGCCGTGGACCACGACAATACGATGGGTCAGTTGTAGGGTTCGTTGCACCGCAGATTGGCGGCGCAGGAAAAGGACATCCGCCATGGCTGACGACAAGGCCCCTCGCCTCGCGGTCCTGATCGATGCGGAGAATGCTTCCGCTCGCATCGCAGAGGCGCTGTTCAGCGAAATCGCCACCCTGGGCGAGGCCTCGGCGCGGCGCATATACGGCGACTTCGCCAGCCCGCAGATCGCCGGCTGGACGCGGGTCCTGGCGCGTTTCGCCATCCAGCCCCAGCAGAATTTCGCCAACACCAAGGGCAAGAACTCGGGCGACATCGCCTTGGTCATAGACGCAATGGACCTGCTGCATTCGGGGCGGTTCGACGGCTTCTGCCTGGTGTCGTCGGACGCCGACTTCACCCGACTGGCGGCGCGCATCCGCGAGGAAGGCGTCGACGTCTATGGGTTCGGCGAGCAGAAGACGCCCGAAAGCTTCCGTCAGGCCTGCACCCGCTTCATCTATACCGAGAACCTGATCGCGCCGGTTCCGGTCGACGCAGGCGCCAAGTCGCCAGTCGCCGAAGCGCCGGCGACCAAGCGCAAGCCGTCCGAGGCCGCGCGCCTGATCGCGGCCATCATCGCCGACATGGACGAGGACGGCGACGGATGGGTCGCGGTGGGTGGTATCGGCAATCGGCTGCGAAACGCCCATCCCGACTTCGATCAGCGCACTTATGGCTACGCCAAGCTATCAGACCTGATCCGCGCCACCGGCCGGTTCGAGGTGGAGACCGGCGAGCGCGGGGCGATGCGAATTCGCGACCGGGCCTGATCTACGCTCTAGCCGCCTGGCTCACCGACACGCCCAAGGCCTGAAGCGCGGCGGCGGTGATGTGTTCGGCGTTCAGGCCGGCCTGGGCGTACATGGCCATCGGCGCATCCTGGTCCTGGAAGACGTCGGGCAGGTTCAGGGTGCGGATCTTCAGCCCGCCGTCCAATGCGCCCTTCTCGGCCAGCAGTTGCAGCACGAAGGCGCCGAAGCCGCCCATGGCGCCCTCTTCAACCGTGATCAGAGCCTCATGCTCGCGCGCCAGACGCAGGATCAGATCGGCGTCCAACGGCTTGGCGAAGCGGGCGTCTGCGACGGTGGCCGACACGCCCTTTGCGGCCAGCATATCCGCCGCCTTCAGCGATTCCTGCAGACGCGTGCCCAGGCTGAGGATGGCGACCGAAGTCCCCTCGCGCACGATCCGGCCCTTGCCGATCTCAAGCGGCGCGGCGAGTTCCGGGATCTCCACGCCCACGCCGTCGCCGCGCGGATAGCGGAAGGCGCTGGGCCGATCGTCGATGGCCAAGCTGGTCGAGATCATCGCCGCCAGTTCGGCCTCGTCGGCGGCGGCCATCAGCACCATGCCGGGCAGCGCGCCCATGAAGCCGATGTCGAACGATCCCGCGTGCGTCGCGCCGTCCGATCCGACAAGACCCGCCCGGTCCATGGCGAAGCGCACCGGCAGCGACTGGATCGCCACGTCGTGGACCACCTGGTCGTAACCGCGCTGAAGGAAGGTCGAATAGATGGCGCAGACTGGCTTCATGCCGTCCGCCGCCAGACCGGCCGCGAAGGTCACCGCGTGCTGCTCGGCGATGCCCACGTCATAGGTCCGCTCAGGGAAGGCCTGACCGAACAGGTCCAGCCCCGTGCCCGACGGCATGGCCGCCGTGATCGCCACGATCGACGGATCGACCTTGGCGTGTTTGATCAGCTCGGTGCCGAACACCTTGGTGTAGCTGGGGGCGTTGGAGATGGCCTTGGCCTGCTTGCCCGAAACCACGTCGAACTTGACGACCGCATGCAGTTTGTCGGCACTGCTTTCGGCGGGGGCGTAGCCCTTGCCCTTCTGCGTCACGACGTGAACCAACACCGGACGGTCCTCGATGGCGGCCGCCTTCTTCAGGATCGGCACCAGATTGTCCATGTCGTGGCCGTCGATCGGACCGACGTAATAGAAGCCCAACTCTTCGAAGAAGGTGCCGCCGGTGACCATGCCGCGAGCGTATTCCTCGGCCTTCTTGGCCGCCTTGCGGAACGGGCGCGGCAGGTGCTGAGCCACAGTCTTGCCCAGGCGGCGGACGTTCTGATAGGCGCCGCCCGACACCAGGCCGGCCAGATAGGCACTCATCCCGCCGACCGGCGGCGCGATCGACATGTCGTTGTCGTTCAGGATGACCATCAGTTGGCCGCTGGTCGCCTCGGCGGCGTTGTTCATCGCCTCATAGGCCATGCCCGCAGACATGGAGCCGTCGCCGATGACGGCCACCACGCGGTTCTTCTCGCCCTTCTGATCGCGGGCGGCGGCGAAGCCCAAGGCGGCGCTGATGGAGGTCGAGGCGTGGGCGGCGCCGAACGGATCGTATTCGCTCTCGCTGCGCTTGGTGAAGCCCGACAGGCCGCCGCCCTGGCGCAGGGTGCGGATGCGGTCGCGCCGCCCGGTCAGGATCTTGTGCGGATAACACTGATGCCCGACGTCCCAGATCAGGATGTCCTTGGGCGTCTCGAACACATGGTGCAGCGCCGTGGTCAGCTCGACCACACCCAGACCCGCGCCAAGGTGGCCGCCGGTGACGGACACGGCGTCGATCGTTTCGGCCCGCACCTCCTGCGCCAGCTGTTTCAACTGGGCGATGTCGAAGTCCCGCGTGTCGGCGGGCGTCTTGACGGTGTCGAGTAGCGGGGTGTCGGGCATCAGCCGTAAAACCTTGGAAAGTCTGGTCGATCAACCCGCAGGTCGGTTCAACGTTTCGTATCAGGACCGGCGCTTTAGCACAAAGTCCACGCTGGCCCTGAGGATTTCGGCCTCGTCGCCGAACGGCTCCAGATGCGACCGGGCCTGATTTGCGAGATGCGCGACCCTTTGCCGCGCCGCCTCCAGACCCAGCAGGGTGACGAAGTTGGTCTTGCCCAACGCTGCGTCCTTGCCCCCGGCCGCCTTGCCCATTTCCTCAGCCGAGCCTTCGGCATCCAGCAGGTCGTCGACGATCTGATAGGCCAGGCCGACGTCGTGGGCGAAGCTGATCAGAGCATGGCGGTGTTGGGCCGAGGCGTCGGCGATGATCAGCGGGATTTCGAAGGCGTAGGCGAACAGGGCGCCGGTCTTCAGGCGCTGCATCCGCGCCACCCCGCCCAGGTCGTCGCGCACGCCCAGCAGATCGATCATCTGACCGCCCGCCATGCCCCGCGCGCCGGACGCCAGCGACAGCCGCGCCGCCAGTTCGCAGCGCACGGCCGCATCCTCATGGGTGTCTTCGTGCAGGATGATGTCGAAGGCGGCCGTCTGCAGTGCATCGCCGGCCAGCACCGCCGTCGCCTCATCATAGGCCCGGTGAACGGTCGGCCGGCCCCGGCGCACGTCGTCGTCGTCCATGCAGGGCAGGTCGTCGTGCACCAGGCTGTAGGCGTGCACGCATTCCAGCGCGCAGGCGGCGCGGAGCACCGACCGCTCATCGATGTCGAACAGACGGGCGGCCTCCAGCGCGAAGAACGGCCGCAAGCGTTTGCCCGGGCCCAGCGCCGCATAGCGCATGGCCTCGGTCAGGCGGGATTCCGGGCCTTCGGCGCGCGGCAGCAACTCATCCAGCGCGACCGTGACCAGATCGGCAACCTCGGCCACGCGATCGATCACCGCCTGTTCGGGCGAGTTCGCGGCGATGACGCGGTTCACGAGAACCGGCTCCAGACCAGGCTCGAAGACGATGCAAGGATCATTCGAACGACGTCGCCTCGACGCCCTTGGCCTGGCCGTCGGGGCCGACCACGATCTTTTCCACACGCAGTTGAGCCGCCTTCAGCCGCGCCTCGCAATGCGCCTTCAGCTTGGCGCCCTCTTCATAGAGGGCGATCGATTCTTCCAGCGGCGCCTGGCCGGATTCCAGACGAGACACGATGGTCTCCAGGCGCTTCAGGGCGTCTTCGAAGCTGAGATCGGCGGGGATGGCGGCGGCGGTGTCGGTCATGGCGCGGACCCTAGAGGCGCGCGCGTGGCGCATCAACGTCAGAAGCGGCTATCGCTTCTCGTAACGACGCTGCGACCAGTATTTGAAGCCCTGGTTTTGGACCAGTTTCCAGCCGTCGGCCTTCAGCGCGCGGCCGACCATGTGGTTGAAATAGCCGTGGGCGAAGACCAGCACGTCCTGCCCGCCTTCGGCGCGCGCAATCAGCTTCTGAGCCGCCTGATCGGCGCGCGCCTCGGCCTGGGCGCGGGTTTCCTGGCCGCCGTGATGATCGAAAGCGTGCCACCAGAAGCGCGACACCACGCCCCACCATTTGGGCGACAGCTTGATCCATTCGGCAATCGGCGGCGGCGGCAGAGGCGCCTCGATGAACATGACGTCGGCCATGACCTCGCGCCCCGCCGCGACCGCGGCGGCGGTTTCCTGGGCGCGCTGACGGGTCGAGGCGTAGATGGCCCCAGCGCCCTGCGCCGCCGCAACCAGTTCGGGCGGCGGGGTCTGACCGGCCAGCAGGCCGCCGATCTCATACTTCGCCCACCAGTCGCCGTACTGGCGCGCAGAGATCAGGCATTTGCGCGACAGGGCCGGCTCGCCGTGACGCGTCAGAATGATGGCGCCGGGACGGACAGCGACAAGCGCGCCGACGGATGGTGCAGCGTCAGGCGGGGACACGGACGGTTCGGTCGAATCGAGGGACAGGGCGGGGGCTGACATGACAAACGGACGGGCCTTTGGTTTCAAGGCGTTAAGCGTCCTCAGTCCTCCCCGAGCGCAGCGACGTGGGCGACCGCAGAGCGGCCTAGTCCTTCAAGGTCGTAACCGCCCTCAAGCGCCGACACAACCTTGCCCGAACAGGTCCGACGCGCGACCTCCAGAATCGCACGCGTCGCCCAGGCGAAATCCTCGGCCTCCAGCGACTGATGCGCCAGCGGATCGCGTCTGTGGGCGTCGAACCCGGCCGAGATCAGGATCAGGTCCGGCCGGAACGATTCCAGCGCCGGCATCAACCCGCCGGCGAAGGTCGCGCGCCAGTTCTCGCGCGCCGCATGGGGCGCGACGGGCGCGTTGACGATATTGCCGACGCCCGTCTCTGACGCCGCGCCCGTGCCGGGATAGAGCGGCATCTGGTGGATGGAGGCCAGGAACAGGCTGTCGTCGTCCTCAAACGCCGCCTGGGTGCCATTGCCGTGGTGAACGTCGAAATCGACGACCGCCACCCGCGCCACCCCTTCGGATTGAGCCGCACGCGCCGCGACGGCGACGGAGGAGAACAGGCAGAACCCCATCGCGCGGTCCGGCTCGGCATGGTGACCCGGCGGGCGCACGGCGGCGAAGGCGCGATCCATCTCGCCCCGCGCCACGGCTCGCACCGCATCGATCGCCGCCCCCGCCGCCAGCCGCGCCGCCGGCACGCTGCCGGGTGAAAGGACGGTGTCGGCATCCAGCTGGATCATGCCGGCGACCGGCGAGGCATCCAGCAGGCGTGCGACATAGGCGGCGGGATGCACCCGCTCCAGATCCGCAACCTCGGCCTGGGTCGTAGCGCGCCGGTCGCGGGCCAGGCCTGCATCGTCCAGAGCATCCAGCACAGCTTTCAGCCGCTCGGGACTTTCGGGATGGCCCGCGCCCGGCGCGTGGGACAGCATGGACGGATGGGTGAAGATCGGCAGGGACATTGAAGCGACGATACGCCGGGCTTTCGGACTTGTCGCCCGTGACGCGCACCAAGGCGCGCGCTAGAGCCGACGCATGACCGAGATCGTGATCCGCCCCGCCCTCGCCGAAGACGCCGCCGCCCTGGGCGCTCTGGGCCGCCAAACCTTCATCGACACCTTCGTCGAGGGATTCGGCATCCCCTACCCGCAAGCCGACCTGAATGAGTTTCTGGACGCCAGTTTCGATCTGGAGCCGACGCTGAAGAAGTTGGCGGAGCCCGACTGCGCCTGGTGGGTGGCTGACCGCGACGGCGAGCTGCTGGCCTTCGCCAACGCCGGCCCCAACGGCCTGCCCCACCCCGAGGCCAGACCGTCGCACATGGAACTGCGCCGGCTCTATGTGTCCCAGGCGGCGCAAGGTCTGGGCCTTGGAACCAGACTGCTGAAGCTGTCTCTGGACTGGATGCAAACCCACACGGACGGACCGCTGTGGATCGGCGTCTGGAGCGGCAACGACAAGGCCCAGCGCCTCTACGCCGCCTACGGCTTCGAGAAAGCCGGAGAATACGACTATCCTGTCGGTGCCTGGCGCGACCGCGAGTTCATCTTGCGGCGCGGCTGATCCGGGTTCACATCCCTCCCATGCTCCTGCCCTTCTTCACCGCCCTGCGCGACGCCAAGGTTCCGGTGTCGATGAAGGAATGGCTCCATCTGATGGAGGCCATGGATCGCGACGTGGCCGGGCGCGAGGTCGAGGCCTTTTATCACCTGTCGCGCGCGGTGCTGGTCAAGGACGAGAAACACTATGATCGGTTCGATCAGGTGTTCGGGACGGTGTTCAAGGGCGTCGATTCGGTCGGGTCGGGCGAAGACCTGACCACCGACATTCCCGAGGACTGGCTGCGGCTGCTGAACGAAAAATACCTGACCGATGAGGAGAAGGCCCAGATCGAGGCGCTGGGAGGGTTCGACAAGCTGATGGAGACGCTGAAGCAGCGTCTGGAAGAGCAGAAGGAGCGACACTCGGGCGGCTCGAAATGGATCGGCACGGGCGGGACCAGCCCCTTCGGACACGGCGGCTATAACCCCGAAGGCGTTCGCATCGGCGGTCCGGGCAAGCAGGGTCGGGCGGTCAAGGTCTGGGAAAAGCGCGAGTTCAAGAACCTGGACGACACGGTCGAACTGGGCACCCGCAACATCAAGGTGGCGCTGCGTCGTCTGCGCCGTTTCGCCCGACAGGGGGCGCCCGACGAACTGGATATCGACGGCACCATCGACGGCACGGCGCGCCAGGGCTGGCTGGACATCCAGATGCGGCCCGAGCGGCGCAATACGATCAAGGTGCTGCTGTTCCTCGACATCGGCGGCTCGATGGACGGTCACATCAAGCTGGTTGAGGAGCTGTTCTCGGCGGCCAAGGCTGAGTTCAAGAACCTGGAGTTCTTCTACTTCCACAACTGCCTCTACGAAGGCGTCTGGAAGGACAATCGCCGGCGGCACACCGAGCGGATCCCGACGTGGGATCTGCTGCACAAATACCCTGGCGACTGGCGCGCCATCTTCGTCGGCGATGCGACGATGAGCCCCTATGAGATCACCATGCCCGGCGGCTCCGTCGAGCACTGGAACGAAGAGGCCGGCGCCGTCTGGATGAAGCGGGCGCGCCAGCAGTGGGAGAAGTCGGTCTGGCTCAATCCCGTTCAGGAGCGGTACTGGGACTATACCGCATCCGTCGGCCTGTTGCGCGAGGTGATGGAGCAGCGGATGTTCCCGCTGACGCTCGAAGGCCTCGACAAGGCGATGCGGGCCCTGACAAGGTAGGAGACGTTCGGGCGACCGCCTGCAACTTCACGAAGGGTCCGACCATGATCGCCGCCGCCTTCGCCTTGCTGATCCTCCAACAAGCTGCGCCGACCGTCGTGTGGGATGCGCCCGCGCCGGAGGCGGTCGTTGAAACGCCGGCGCCGTCCCTCGAGCACAATGTGCCTACCTGGGGCCTGGCTGATCCCTTTGGCTTCGAGCGCGCACGGTGCAGTCCGCTAGTGCGCGGCCAGAAGTCTATGGCCGAATGCCAGACCGAGGTGCGCGAGCAACTCGCCATCGCCATGGGGTCAAACCTGCCTGAGGCCCTGCGTCCCAGCGGAATGGCCGGCGACTGCCAGATGATCCGGGCCAGCGCCGCAGGCTCGGACTATGCGGTCCAGTGCGGCCCGCAGTCTCGCACGGCGGCCGCGCCCTCGAGCCTGCGAGAAATGGATTGTCGTCCGCGTCCGGTCGAGGGCGGGTTCAGCTCTGAGTGCCGCCCGTTCGATAGAGCCGACAAGAAGGGGCTATCGCTGACACTGTGGGGCGACAAGGACTGATCGGACAGAAAAGCGCCGCCCGCTTCCGCGGACGGCACCTCGCATCTTCGCGCGTTCGAGGAAAGCTTAGGCCTTGTCGCGCAGGCTGTCCTTGACGCCGCCGACAGTATTCTGGACCTTGCCTTCGACCTGATCGGCCTTGCCTTCAGCCTGCATCTTGGTGTCGCCGGTCACCTTGCCGACGCCTTCTTTAATCTTGCCACCGATGTTCTTAGCGGCGCCTTCGATACGGTCATGGTCAGCCATAGAAATCTCCTAACTTTCATCGCCGCGACGTAACGTTGCGGTTCGAAAAATAAACGACTTCGCTAATGGCCTGTTCCGTAAGGCTCAGCTTGGACGACGTAGCCAGACGGCGACAGCCCAGGCGTGAGAATCGTGACGCAAGCGCGAGATGGCGAAGGTCGGATCCAGCCACACCAGCGTGTGATCGTCCTCACATTTTGCATCGGGATTTTCGGCCGCCACAGTCGCCGTCCAGAAGCCGCCGACATTGTTGACCGGCTCGCGCGTCGAACGCACGAAATATTGGCTGGCCTCGGCGATGCGGTTCAGCGGCGCGACCGTCAGGCCGGTTTCCTCGACGAATTCGCGGATCAGGGCCTGAACCTCGGTCTCCTCGATATCCAAGCCGCCGCCGGGTAGGTCGAAATAGGGACCGGTCTCGCGTTCGACGCGCACACAGGCGATCAGGCCGTCACGCTCGACGATGCCGAACGCGGTAGCGCGGTGACGATAATCCGAAGCGGGTTTGCGAACGCCGAACTGCAACATGATGAAAACCGACCCTAGAGGTCGAACGACAACCTGGCGCGCACGCCCTTGTGAGCGCCGTCGAACTCGACGGCCGAGCGCAGGCCCGAGGCCATGGCCGAGATGATCTTGCCGCCCAGGCCCGTGCCCTTGGGCGCGCCGTCGCCCAGGCCGGGGCCGTCGTCCTCGACCGTCAGCATCACGCGATGGTCCGTCTCGCGGCGCAGATGGATGCGAATCTCGCCGCCCTGCCCCGGCGCATAGGCGTATTTGACCGCGTTGGTGACCAGTTCGGTGACGATGACGCCGATGGACACGGCTTGATCGGTCGTGACCGACAGGGGCTCTGCGTCCAGCGTCAGTTTTGGCGATCCTTCGTCTGGCCCGATGGACTTGGACAGTTCGTCCATCAGCCCGACCAGATATTCGTCCATCGCCACGTGGCTCATGTCGCCGGACGTGTAGAGGCGGCGGTGAACATGGGCGACGGCCTCGATGCGCGCCTGCGATTCGCGCAGCGCGTCCTTGGCTCCCTGATCGGTGACGTGGCGCATCTGTAACGACATGAAGCTGGACACCAGCTGCAGCGAGTTGCCGACGCGGTGGTTCACCTCACGCAGCATCGCCTCGGCCCGATCGCGCGCTCGGCGGATTTCTTCCTGCGCCAGTTCGTTCTCGCGCTCCAGCCGACGGCGCGACAGGGCGTCCTCGAGCGCCGAGCGCAACAGGGAGGTGAAATCCTCCGAGACGTCCTTGATCACATAGTCCGCCGCGCCCGCTCGAAGGGCCGCGACGGCGATCCGCCCATCCTGCGCACCCGTCACATAGACGACGGGCGGCGGCGCCGTCAGGGCCAGAATGTCCGGCAGGACGTCCAGCCCGTCTCGCGTCGGCATATAGTGGTCCAGCGCGCAAACGTCGAACTCATCCTGCTGCAACAGCTCCAGCCCCGCATCGCCGTCGGGCGCGCAGGTGACGGCGTAGCCGTGACGCCCCAGCTCCTTCTCGACCAGTCGGGACAAACCTCGATCATCGTCGATGTAGAGCAGGCGGATGGGCTGGGACGCGTCGATCGTCAGATCTCCGGCGCCTGGATCACCGACAGGAACAGACCCAACTGACGGATGGCGCCGGCGAAGGACTCATAATCCACCGGCTTGGTGATGTAGACGTTGCAGCCCAGGTCGTAGCAACGCTGGATTTCGACCTTGTCGTCCGTGGTCGTCAGCACCACGACCGGAGCCCTCTTCAGACGGTCGTTGGCCTTCACCTTTTCCAGAATGTCCGTACCCGACATATCGGGCAGGTTGAGGTCGAGCAGGATCAGCAGCGGGCCATTGGCGAGGATTTCGTCGCTGAACAGATAGTCGAGCGCCGCACCACCCTCATCGAAATGCTTGATCTCGTTGTTGATGTTGGCCCGGCGGATGTTCTTTTCGATCAGCTTGGCGTGGCCGTGGTCGTCTTCGACCATGATGATTTTGACGGGTTGCGTCACAGCGCGCCTCCGGGTTCAGACAGGATCAGTCGTTTGGGGAATTTTAGCAGGAAAGTCGAGCCTTTGCCCAGTTCGGACTCGACGTCGATGGTCCCGCCCAGGCGGCGCACGCTGTTTCTGACGAACGCCAGCCCCAGACCTTCGCCGGAACGGTCCTGTTTTCCGGAGCGGCGGAACAGTTCGAAGATCCGCTCATGGTCACGCGGGGCGATGCCCCGGCCGTTGTCGGCGACCCGGTAGACGACCCAGCCGCCCGGCACGTCTTCGCCCGACACGACGATTTCGCCTGGGCGGTCGTGATCCAGATATTTGACGGCGTTGTCGATCAGGTTGCCGACGATCTGCTCCATCGAAATACGGTCGCTTTCGATTTCGGGCAGCGACTGCACATCGATGCGGGCGCCCGAGGCTTCGGTCTGGTGATGGACGCTGTTGGCGATGTTCTGAGCCATCGTCGTCATGTCCAGCGGTTCTGGAAGCAGGTTGCGGCGACCTTCGCGCGACAGCTTCAGGATGGCGTTAATCAGCCGGTCCATCTTCTCGGTCGAGGCGCGGATGAAGCCGATGGCCTCGGGCATTTCCTCGCGCACGGCGGTGACGATCTCGGGATCGACCACGCGCGTCTTTTCCGCCTCGTGGATCGCCTTGTCGACGATCTTGCCCGCCTGCTCCAGTTCGGAGGTGTAGCCCATCACGTTGACCAGCGGCGCGCGCAGGTCGTGGCTGACGATATAGGCGAAGCGTTGGATTTCCTCGTTCGCGCGCATTAGGTCGCCGGTTCGCTCGCGAACCTTGTCCTCCAGGGTGGCGTTGGCGGCGTCCAGGGTCGCGCGGGCGGACTGGATCTCGGCCACGTAACGCCGCACCAGCCAGGCCGAAAGCAGAGCCAGAACGAGGACCAGAAGCCCCGCGATGGCGTTCATCGTGACGGTCAGGAAGCCAAACCGCTCCGAGGCCCGGCGTCGGCTGTCGATCCTGTCGGATTTCAGCTTGTCGAACTTCTCGATGGCGGCTCGGAGCTCGTCCATATACTGCTTGCCTTCGCCAGACCGCACGGCCTGGATCGACTGCCCGATCCGACCCTGCCGCGCCAAAGCGACGGTGCGCTCCATCTCGTCCCATTTCCTGTCACCCAGACGGTGAATGGGTTCGACGGTGTCTTTCAGCGTCGGATCGAGGGCTGCGCCCTCATCCAGAAACGCCAGCGCGGGCTCCATGTCGGCCCTGGAGTCACGATAGGGCTGTAGAAAGTCGCTTCGTCCCGTCAGCAGAAAACCGCGTTGCGACGTTTCGGCGTTCAGGCTCGCAATGAGAACCGTACGCGCGGCGCGCCGCATCTGCTGAGCATGCTCGATTGTCTTGTTCAACGCGACGGTGCGCTGGATCATCACGAAGGTCGTCGCATTGACCACGATCAGCAGTCCGAACGCCAGGATCAGCATGGCAGAGATCGACCGGGCCAACGACGGCGTACGCATGAAGTCGCGCAGGCGCGACCATTGGGATCGGGGGTTCGGACTCATGACGGCGGAGCTTTAGCGGGGTGCGTCGCCGCGTCAAACGTCAAACTGCCAAGTCGGCGGGATCAGACCTGGCCGAGGGTCCGCAACCGGGCCTTGGGGTGGATCTCGTTCTGGCTCATCACGACGGTCTGGCCGCGGAAGCGTTCGATGATCGAGCGCACATAGGGCCGCGTCATCGGGCCGGTCAGCAGGACCGGGTTCTCGCCCGTCATGGCGATACGCTCGAAGGTGTCGCGAACGGCGCGGATGAAGTCCTGAAGGCGTGACGGCGCCATCGCCAGCTGCTTGTCCTCGCCATTGCCGATCAGGCTTTCGGCGAAGGCGTTTTCCCATTCCGGCGACAGGGTAACGATGGGCAGGGCACCCTCGCCGTCCTTGTTCTGCCAGCACAGTTGGCGGCCCAGGCGCGCACGAACGTGTTCGACCAAGGTGGTGACGCTGGAACTGTGCGGCGCAGCCTCCGCCAGGCCTTCCAGGATCGCAGGGAGGTCGCGAATGGACACCTTCTCGCGCAGAAGCGACTGCAACACCCGCTGCAGCGTCGTGACGGTGACCACGCTGGGCACCAGTTCTTCGACCAGCTTCTTCTCTTCGGCGCCCAGTTCCTTCAGCAGCTTCTGCACCTCCGCATAGGACAGCAGATCGGCCATATTGTCTTTCAGGATCTCGGTCAGGTGCGTCGTCAGGACCGTCGACGGATCGACAAGCGTATAGCCCCGGAACGTCGCCTCCTCGCGCAGACCTTCCTCGATCCAGGTCGCCGGCAAGCCAAAAGCGGGTTCGCGCATATGCTCGCCCGGAAGCTCGACCTGGCGACCTGCCGGATCCATCGCCATCAGGTGGCCCAGGCGCACCTCGCCTGCGCCCGTCTCCATCTCCTTGATGCGGATGGCGTAGCCTTGGGTCGGCAGGCGCATGTTGTCGAGGATGCGCACCTGGGGAATGACGAAACCGTATTCCTGGGCCAGCGACCGCCGCAGAGCGCGAATCTGATCGGTCAGCCGGCGTCCTTCAAGGTCGTTGATCAGGCTGAGAAGCGAATAACCGAGTTCGATCTTCACCTCGTCGATGGTGAGCACATTGGCGATCGGCTCTTCGACGTCTTCCTTGGGTTTTGCGGCCGCGGCCGCCGCCGCGATCTCCGCCTCTGTCGGCTGAGGCTTCAGGCGATTGCGGCCCAGCCGCCAAGCCATGAAGCCCGAGCCGATGGCCAGGGCCGCGAACGGGATCAGCGGCATGCCAGGGATCAGGCCGATCAGGCCCGCCGCGCCCGACACCACGCCCAGCGATACCGGATTGGTCGCCAGCTGGGTGACCATCGCCTTGTCCGCCGTGCCTTCGACGCCGGCCTTGGACACCAGGAAGCCGGCGGCGATCGAGATGATGATGGCCGGCACCTGCGTCACCAGACCATCGCCGATGGTCAGTTGGACATAGGTGTTGGCGGCCTCCATCGCCGGCATGCCGTGTTGCAGCGTGCCGATCAGTATGCCGCCGATGGCGTTGATGAAGGTGATGATCAGCCCGGCGACGGCGTCGCCGCGCACGAACTTGGAGGCGCCGTCCATGGCGCCGAAGAAGGTCGATTCCTGCTCCAGCTCCTTGCGGCGCAGCTTGGCCTGGTCCTCGGTGATCAGGCCCGACGAAAGATCGGCGTCAATGGCCATCTGCTTGCCCGGCATGGAGTCCAGGGTGAAGCGGGCGGACACTTCGGCGATCCGGGTCGAGCCCTTGGTGATGACGACGAAGTTCACCACCAGAATGATCGCAAAGATGATCACCCCGATGATGAAGTTGCCGCCCATCATCAGCTGACCGAAGGCATTGATGACCTGACCCGCCGCATCGTGACCTTCCTGGCCGTGGGTCAGGATCAGACGCGTTGAGGCCAGGTTCAGGCCCAGCCGGAACAGGGTCGAGACCAGCAACACGGTCGGGAAGATGGCGAAATCTAGCGGCCGCTTCATCATCACGGCAGTCATCAGGATCAGCACGCTGGACACCAGCGAGAAGGCCAGCAGCAGATCCAGCAGGAACTTGGGCACCGGCAGGATCAGCAGCATGATCACGCCGATCACACCGACCGCCATCAGCACTTCGCCGCGGTTGACCCAGCCCAGGACGTCGCGACCCGTTGGGCGCGCCATGCCGTCCTTCATCATCACCGGCGTATCAGTCACGGCCCAACGCCTTCAGCGCGCGACGCGTCGCCTCGGCGATGACGGCCGCATTGGCGTCGTCCGATGTCGCCCGGGCAGCGTGGTAATAGGCGGCGACGATCACGGGTTGGCCGTTCGGCGGATACAACAGGCCGATGTCATTGGTCGGCCCATAGCCCCCCGTCCCCGTCTTGTGCGCCACCCGCCAATTCGCAGGCGTCCCAGCCCTAAGACGATTCTGACCCGTGGGCGTATCGGTCATCCACTGCAGCAACAGGGCGCGCGACGCTGCGGTCAGGGGCGAGGCCGGATCAAGGAACAATCGTTGGAGATTGGCGACCGACTGGTTGGGAAGGATCGTGTCCTTGTCGCCGTCCAGACGGTTCATCTCCGGTTCGAAACGGTCCGAGCGAGTGCTGTCGTCGCCGATGCCGCGATAGAAGATCTGCATCGCCGACGGGCCGCCCATGGCCTTCAGCAGCAGATTGGCGGCGGGGTTGTCGCTGACCTCCACCGCGCCCTTCATCAACTGCTCGACCGTCAGGCTGACGCCAACGGCGGGCTCGGTCACCGGAGCGTGGTTGATCATGTCCCCCGCAGTGATGGGGATGCGGCGATCAAGTCGCTCCTGCCCGGCCTGCACCCGCAACAGGGTCGCGGCGGCCAGATACATCTTGAAGGTCGAGCAGTAGACGAAGCGTTCGTCGCCGCGCCAAACCAGCTTACGCCCTGTCGCCGCGTCCTGAACGACGAAGCCGAGACGGCCGCCATTGCGCGCTTCCAGGTCGGCCAGGTCAATAGCCTCGTCTGACAGACGGGCGGGCGCGGCAGGGCGTAATTCCGCGCGCGGCGAACAGCCGACCGCGCTCAAGGCAGCCAGCCCCGTCAGGACGCATCGGCGCTCCACGGCTGCGCGCATGGGTTCAGGCCGCGTAGCCCGAGGCGGAGACGCCGCTCATCGGCGCCGGAATGGCCGTGCCCTCGTCGGCGTATTCGTTTAGCTTGTTGCGCAGGGTGCGGATCGAGATGCCCAGGATGTTGGCTGCGTGGGTGCGATTGCCCAGGCAGTGGGTCAGGGTGTCCAGAATCAGCGTCTTTTCCATCGCCGCCACAGTCTGACCCACGAAGCTGCGGGTCACGGCGTCGGCCGCCTGGGCGGCGCGGGCGGCCACCCCGGCTTGCGGCGCCTCATAGGCCTGTCCCGCCATCATGCCCGCGCCCATGCCGCCCAGCGGCTGACCGTCCGGCAAACGGATGGCGTCGACGTCGATCTCGGGGCCGGTGGCCAGCAGCACCGCGCGGTGCATGGCGTTTTCCAGCTCACGGACGTTGCCCGGCCAGCGATGGGCCGAAATGGCCTGACGGGCGGCGGCCGAGATCGGACGCACCGGCACACCGTTGGCGGCGGCGTATTTCTTGATGAAGTGGTCGGCCAGCACCACGATGTCGCCGGGCCGCTCGCGCAAGGACGGCAGGCGCAGGTTCACCACGTTCAGGCGATACAGCAGGTCCTCGCGGAACGTGCCCTCCGCCACGGCCTTGGCCAGATCGCGGTTCGAGGTGGCGATGATGCGGATGTTGACCGAGACCGGCTTGGAGCCGCCGACGCGGTCGATGACGCGCTCCTGGATGGCGCGCAGCAGCTTGGCCTGAAGCCGGGCGTCCATCTCGGAGATTTCGTCTAGCAAAAGCGTACCGCCGTCGGCCTCTTCGAACTTGCCGATGCGGCGCGCGACGGCACCGGTGAAGGCGCCCTTCTCGTGACCGAACAGTTCGGATTCCAGCAGGTTGTCGGGAATGGCGGCGCAGTTGACGCTGATGAAGGGGCGTTCAGACCGGCGCGAATGCTCGTGCAGATACCGCGCCATCACCTCCTTGCCGACGCCGCTTTCGCCGGTGATCAGGATCGAGGCTTCCGAGCGCGCGACCTGATCGGCCAGTTGCAGCACCGCCTTCATCGACGGGTCGGCCGAGATCATCGGCTTTTCGTCGTCGGCGACGGCCGACAGGACGGCGGCGATCAGTTCGGCGTCGGGCGGAAGCGGAATGAACTCCTTGGCGCCGGCCTTGATGGCGGCGGCCGCCTCTCGCGCATCGGCGTCGACGCCGAAGGCCACGACCGGAATGGTGATCCGCTCGGCCTCGTTGGCGGCGATCAGGGCGGCGATGTCCAGCTGATAGTCGACCATCAGCAAGTCGGCGCCCTGCCCCCGGCGCAGTTGTTCGGTCGCCTGGTCGGCGCGCTCGACGTGATTGACCTTGGCGCCGTGCGCCATGGCCATCTTGACCGCCGAAGCGAGCTGGCCGCTCAGTCTGCCTACCACCAGAAGACGCATCGTTCTTCTCCTCTAATCTCTAAAGCCGGTCGCCAATCAGGCGCCCGAATCCTCGGTCTTGATGATTTCCGTCATGGTCACGCCCAGCCGGTCGTCGACTACGACGACTTCGCCGCGCGCGATCAGGCGGTTGTTGACGAAGATGTCGATCGCCTCGCCGACCTTGCGGTCCAGCTCCAGCACCGAGCCCTTGTTCAGCTTCAGCAGCTGGGCCACCGACATGTGGGACTTGCCCAGAACCGCCGAGATGTTGACCGGCACGTCGAAGACGGTGGCCAGGTCGGCGGCGCTCTTTTCGCCGCTGTCTTCGAGGGGCGGCAGGCCCGAAAGGCCGGAGAATTCCTCCAGCGCCAGGTCGTCGGATGCCATCAGAACATGCTCCTGTCGACGGGAAGGGTTTCGGCGTGTCCGGCCTCGGCGGCCAGAGCGGCGGTCAGGGCTTCGGCGACGCGGTCGGCCGAGCCTTGCGGATCGTGATCAGCGCGCCCGTCGGCCCATTCCAGCTGGAACGCGGCCTGGGCCATGCCCGGTTCATCGCGGAAGGCGACCACGCCGGTAAAGCCGCTGTCGGCACAGGCGCGCTCGATTAGGCCGCGCGCCTCGTCATCCAGGCCCGAGGCGCGAACGACCAGACGTGGCGAGGCGTCGATTTCCTGCGCCAACAGTTCCAACGCGGCTTTCAGCGGCGCATGCGGAAACCGCTCCAGAGCGGCCCCGGCGATGGTGCGCGCAGCAGCCAGGGCTAGGTCAGCGGCCTGTTCCCGGTGCGCCTGGGCCACAGCCTTCAGGGTCGGCATGGCCGAGGCCACAGCCTGGGCGATATTGCTCAGGGCCATGGCGCGGATGTTTTCGACCTCGCTGAGCGCCTGTTCGCGCGCCTCCAGACGCCCTTGGGCGACCAGAGCATCGACCTCGGCCGGCAGATAGGAGCGTTTGGCTGGCGTCCAGGCGCCCGGGCGCACGACCGTGCCGTCCGCGTCGAACTCTGTGTCGAAGGCGAAGAGGCGTCGGATTTCAGGGGACTGGGTCATGTCAGTAGATCAACTCGTCGTCCGCGCCCTGACCGGCCAGCATGATGTCGCCCTTGGCAGCCAGATCCTTGGCGACCTGAACCATGGCCATCTGGGCGGCGTCCACGTCCTTCAGACGCACCGGACCCATCGACTCCATGTCCTCGCGCATGATCTTGGACGCGCGTTCGGACATGTTGGAGAAGAACATTTCGCGCAGACCTTCGGACGCGCCCTTCATCGCTAGGCCCAGCGAATCCTTGTCCACGGCGCGCAGCAGGGTCTGCACCCCGCCCGGATCCAACTTGGACAAATCCTCGAAGACGAACATCAGGGCGCGGATGCGTTCGGCCGACTCGCGATTGCGCTCTTCCAAGGCGCCGATAAAGCGGGCCTCGGTCTGGCGGTCGAAGCTGTTGAAGATGTCGGCCATCATTTCGTGGCTGTCGCGCTTGGAGGTGCGCGCCAGGTTTGACATGAACTCGGTGCGCAGCGTCGCCTCGATCTTGTCCAGGATTTCGCGCTGCACGGGCTCCATGCGCAGCATCCGCTGAACACATTCCAGGGCGAAGTCTTCCGGCAGGCTGGTCAGGACGCGGGCGGCGTGGTCCGAACGTACCTTGGACAGGATGACGGCGACGGTCTGGGGGTATTCGTTCTTCAGATAGTTGGCGAGAACAGCCTCGTTCACATTGCCCAGCTTGTCCCACATGGTGCGACCAGCCGGCCCCCGGATCTCCTCCATCAGGCCGTCGACGCGATCCTTGGGCAGGAAGGCGGCCAGCAGCTTTTGCGTCTGCTCGTAGCTGCCCATGACCGAGCCCGAGCCGGACAGGCCCGAGACGAACTCGATCATCAGGGCCTCGACGGCCTCGGCGCTGACGTTGCCCAGGGTCGCCATGGCCTGGGAGATTTCCTTGACCTCGTCGTCGTCCAGCCGCTCCCACAGGGCGGTATGCTCTTCGCCCAACGCCAGCAGGATGACGGCGGCCTTCTCCGGTCCCGACAGCTTGTTGGGATCGTCGATCGAGGCCTTCTTGTTGACCAGCTTCGCCATCAGCCTTCGGCCACCCAGGATCGCAGAATGCCGGCCGCGTCATCGGGATGCGACTGAACGAAGTCGGCGACCTTCTTGACCGACGACGCCTTCACCTGACCCTCGATGCGGGCGATGTCGATCTTCTGTTCCATCTCGCTGGGCGCCGGCAGCTGAACCAGCTGAGGTTGGCCGTCCGGGCCGATCACCGTGGTCGCCACGGCGGTGACCGGCACGCCGTTGGCGCCCGCCAGCGCCGGCAGATTGCCCCCGCCGCCCGCCGCCGTCTTCAGCAGAGGACGCAGCACGAAGAAGATCAGCAGCAGGGCGACGACCGTCAGAATGCCCAGCTCGACGAAACGCATGATGTCGTTCTTGGAGAAGTCCAGCAGCGACGACTTGCCGTCCAGACCGCCCTCGATGCCCGTGTCGTGGTTGAAGCGGACGTTGATGACCTCGATCTTGTCGCCGCGTGCCTCGTCGATGCCGGCGGCGGCCGCGACCAGCGACTTGATCTGGGCGATCTCCTCAGCCGTGCGCGGCGCATAGGTCGGCTCGCCCTTGCCGTCCTTGGCCGGCGTCCATTTGCCGTCGACCGCGACGGCGACGGCCAGTTTCTTCACCTCGCCCGGCTCCTTGGTCGTGGTCGTCGTGGTCTTGGAGATTTCGTAGTTGGTCGTCTCGGCATTCTCCGAGTTGGTCGAACCGGCCGGCGTCGCGCCGGGCGCAGCTCCTCCGGGGATGTTGTTCGTCGCGGTCACGCCGCCGTCGGGCTGGGCGCTATTGTCTGCGGATTGCGAGCCGTTGGTCGTGGTCGAGCGGACGACCTGACCATCGGGATCGAACTTTTCTTCCTGGGTCGTTGCGCGGCTCTGGTCGATGTCGGCCGTCACCTGGACACGGGCGGCGCCGGCGCCGACGACGCCTTCGACGATGTCCTTGATGCGGGCCTGAAGCTGGCTCTCGGTATTGCCCTTGGCCTCTGCGGCGGAGGCCGAGGTGAAGGTTCCGTCGTCGCTGCCGGCCGCCAGGGTGCGGTTCGTCTGGTCCGCAACGGTGACGCGGTCGGGCTTCAGGTTCGGCACGGACGAAGCCACCAGGTTGCGGATCGCCCGCACCTGATCGCTCGTCAGGTCACGCCCGCCCAGCCCCACCAGAACGGCGGCGGTCGGTTCGCCGGCGGCCGAGGTGAACATCTCGCGGCGCGGCATGGTGATGTGGACGCGGGCGGCCGTGATGCCGCGCATGGACATGATGGTGCGCGACAGTTCGCCCTGCAGGGCGCGCTGTTCGTTCAACTGCTGCTGAAACTCCGTCTGGCCCAGCACCGACTGGCTGTCGAACAGCTCGTAGCCGACCGATCCAGACGTGACCAAACCCTTGCCTGCGACCAGCATCCGCGCTGCGCCGACCTCGTCGCGGTTGACCATGATGGTCGAGCCGTCGCCCTTGGACGAATATTTGATGCCGGCCTGGTCCAGAGCGGCGGTGATCTCGCTGGCTTCGCGCAGATCCAGGTTGGAATAGAGCAAGGCGTCGGGCGCTTGGCCCATGCGCAGCATGATGGCGACCAGCACGGCGGCAACGCCCGCGGCGACGCCGAGGACCGCAGCCAGACGGCCGATCCCGAACTTCTGCAACGCCGCTGTGAAGCCGCCCACGCGTCCCCGCCCCCTACTCGCGGGAGACACGAACGCCCCGCTAGGCAGAAAATGCCGCCTGGATGGTAAACGTCGCGTTAAGACCCGCTTAAGGGCGCGCCCCGCCCGCTTGAAGCTGGGGCAAGACCGCCGGCGCACCGGACGGCAGAGGGGCTTTCGGGTCTCTCAACCACGAGACGACGTCGCGATAGACGGTCTCGGCGTCCAGATCCCGGTTCAGCAGATGCCAGCCGTTCGGATACCATGCGGTCCGCAGCGTTCCGCCCTCCCGATCGGCCCGCTCCAGCGCCAGCTTCATCGGCCCCTTCTTCACCACCTCGTCGTGGGCGCCGTACATCAGGATGGCGTCGCCCCGGATGCGGCCCAGGCTGCGCGACGAGGCCTCCATCAGATCGACCAGCCCATAGACGGTGTCGAACCGCGTCGCGAGGATGCTCATCGGATCGCGCCCGTTTCGGATCAGCTCCAACGTATTCGAAGAGGCGTGGATGTCGCGCGTGATGAACTCCGGCGGCTCCAGCGCCACGTCGCCCAGCGCTCGAGCTGCGATGTTCAGCGCCGTGCTGTTCAACGGTCCTTGCGTCGACCAGCCCCATACGCCGGGCGCCAGCAGCACGATCCGGTCCGCATCCGGCGGATTGTCGGAGCCGAACGCCGCCGCCGTCACCGACCCTCCCATACTCTCGCCCACCACAGCGATGACGGCATTGGGATAGCGGGCCCGCGCCATCGCGGTGATCTCGCGCAGATCATCCGTCATCCGCTGCTGCCCGGCCCATTCGCCCCGCCCCGGCGCCCCGCCGAAGCCACGCTGGTCGTAGGACCAGGTCTCGATACCCTGCTCGGCCCACCAAGGGCCGGCCAAGCGGAAGCTGGCGTCGTGATCGTTCATCCCATGCAGGGCCACGATCACCGCCCAAGGCGCCCCATCCTTTGGCCCCCAATGCAGATACGGCAGGCGCGCGCCGTCCGACATGACCAGCGCCCGATCCTCGACATGGGCGCCGACAAAGCCCGGCGGCGGCGTCAACGGCGGCTGAATGTGGGGTGCGGCGCAGGCCGACAGAATGAGCGCGGCGGTCAGCGGCATAAGTCTGGAGGCGATCAAGGCCATGTGTCCCAAGCAGCGCTCATGATACCACCGGCGTGTCCTTCTCGCTGGAGCGAATGGCCGCCGGATTTGCAGAAGTCAGAATGCGCTGAACCCGTTCCCGGAGATAGGGAAGCACCTCCGCCTCGAACCACGGATTCTTCTTCAGCCAGGCCGTATTGCGCCACGACGGATGCGGCAGCACCAGCAGATCCGGTGCATACTCCCGCCACGCCCTAATCGTTTCGGTCATGGTCCGCTTGGCGTCATCGCCCAGCGCCCACGCCTGGGCATAGCCGCCGACCAGCAGGGTCAGTTCCATCTGTGGCAGGGCGTCCAGCAACTGCGGTCGCCACAGTTCCGCACAGCGTGTCGGCGGCGGATAGTCGCCGCCTTTCGGCGCGGTGCCAGGATAGCAAAAGGCCTGGGCCGCCACCCCGATGCGCGGGTCGGCGTAGAAGGTCTCATAGTCCACGCCCATCCAATCACGAAGACGATCGCCCGAGGGATCCGTGAACGGCAGGCCGCTCTCGTGGACGCGTCGTCCCGGCGCTTGGCCGCAGATCAGCAGCCGCGTTTCGGGAAAGACCCGCACCACCGGACGCGGGGTGTGCGGCAGGACGCCCGCGCAGGCGCGACAGGCGCGGATGTTGTTCAGGATATCCTGGAGATCAGTCGTCATCGCCCTCGACGACCGGCGGACGGCGGCTCAGCGCCAGGGCCGTTTCTTCCTCGGTCGCCTGGCGCAGGCGCGTGACGCCGCGGAAATTGTCCGGATCGACCGCCTTGCCCTTCTTGGTGATGGTCAGCTTGCCCTGGCGCATCAGGCCCAAAGCGGTCGCGCGGACCTTGGGCAGCATGCGCTGCCACTGCTCGGGCTGTAGCTCTTTGGCCACTTCCGCCGGCTCAATGCTCTTGCCAGGCTCAAGCGCGGCGATTTTGTTCAGGATTGCGGTTTCGATCGGGTCGCTCATTGCGCCTATATGCTGCAACGCACGCCCATAATTAAGGCCGAGTCTGCATGCCCAAGAAAATCACCATCACCGAGGGCGAGTTCGCCGGCTGGCAGACCTACGATCTGCACGACACCTTCGACACGGTGGTCGGCCCCTTCTACGGCAAGCCGGATCCCGACGGGCACATGCGCTGCGCCTTCCGCGCCGAGCAGAAGCATATGAACGCAGGCGGGCGGATGCACGGCGGCTGCCTGATGACCTTCGCCGACATCGCCATGTTCCAGATCGCCTATCAGGAGATGGAGGGCGCTTCGGGCGTCACGGTCCAGTTGGACTCCACCTTCATCGACGGCGGCTATGTCGGCGAACTGATCGAGGCCACGGGCCAGGTGACAAAGGCGGGCAAAAGCCTGATCTTCGTGCGCGGCCAGATCAACACCGGCGACCGCCTGCTGATGACCTTCTCCGGCGTCATCCGCAAGTTCACGCCGCGCGGCTGAAGCGCGCGATCACCGAGAGCGTCACGGCCAGTCCCGCAGCCGGCCATAACGCCGCCAACCCCAGCCATTGATAGGTCAGAGCGCCTAGGACCGCCCCTACCGTCAATCCGGCCCACAGGGCGAGATAGGGACGATAGGCGGTACGGTCGAGCCCGGTCGCAGCGGCGGCCAAGGCTTGCCCGAGCTTGACCAGAGTGCCGGTCATATAGGTCAAGCTGACGCCGACCTCTCCATTTCGCAGGAAGACCGAGTTCTCCGCCCCCATTGCCGCGACCATCAACAGGATGGCCAGCGGCGTCAGACCGAACGCCGCGGCCAAGGCCGCGCAGGCCAGCAACAGTCCTTCGAACAATAAAACGCGGCTGCGTGACCGCGCGCCCTCACCCCCGGCGATCAGCGCCCCGAGGAACGACCCAAGCACGAAGACCGCGAGAATGGCGGCCAGATGCCCAACGGCCAGCCAGTGTCCAGAAGCCAGGTTGGCGGCCAGCCGCGTGGAGTTGCCGCTCATGAACGACACGAAGACGCCGCCAAGCTGCAGGAAGCCCAGACTGTCCACATAGCCCGCAAGACCCGCCAGCAGCAGCGCCAGTCCACGGTCCAGCGGGGCAAGCGCGCGCATTGGACCTATGCCCGCCTCAGAACCCGAACACCGCCGCCGGCATCGCGCCGACGATGGCCGCGGTCATCAAGGTGGCCAAGAAGCCGGCGAAGAGGCCCTTCCAGACCATGCCCAGCACCTCCTCGCGGCGTTCGGGCATCAGGACAGACAGGCCGGTGACGGTGATGCCGACCGAGCCGATGTTGGCGAAGCCGCACAGGGCGTAGGTCATCAGCATCCGCGTGCGCTCGGTCATCTCGGCGGCCGGCACCTTGCCCAGGTCGATGAAGGCGACGAACTCGGTCAGGGTCAGTTTGACGCCCAGTAGCCAGCCGGCGACGTCGGCGTCCTTCCACTCGACCCCGATCAACCAGGCGACCGGCGCGAAGATCCATCCCAGCATCCGCTCAACGGTCAGGGGCGCATCGAACACGACGAACCCGCCCAGCATGACGTTGACCAGGGCGACCAAGGCCACGAACACTATCAGTACGGCCGAGATGTTCAGCACGACCATCAGGCCGTCGGACGTGCCTTTGACGATGGCGTCGATGGCGCTGTCGTATTTCAGGGCCGAGTCATAGTCGGCGACCGCGCCGCCCATACCCTCTTTCTCAGGGATGATGATCCGCGCGAGCAGCACGCCAGCCGGCGCCGACACGATCGACGCCACCAGCACGTGCCCCGCCGCATTAGGCAGCACCGGCGACAGGATCGTCGCATAGGCCACCATGGTCGAACCGGCGACCGTCGCCAGGCCCACCACCATCATCAGGAAGATCTCGGACCGCGTCAGCTTGTCCAGATAGGCGCGGATCACGATCGGGCTCTCGATCATGCCCAGGAAGATGTTGGCCGCGACCGCCAGGGCCGAGGCGCCGCCCAGACCCATCGTCTTCTGGAACAGGAAGCCGAAGCCCAGCGTGATCCACTTCAGGATCTTCCAATGCCAAAGCAGAGCCGACAGGGCGGAAATCACCAGGATCAGCGGCAGAACCTGGAAGGCGAAGGTGAAAAGCGCGCCCTGGTTCGAGACCGTATAGGGCTGGTCCCCGCCGGCCAGATAGCCGAAGACGAACTTGGTCCCCTCGGTCGTGGCGACCGCCAGACCGTCCACTGCGCCCGTCACCGCCGCCAGCACCGCCTGCGAACCCGGAATGGCGAACAGGGCGAGCACCAGCCCCGCCTGCACCAGGATCGCGCCGATCGTCAGCCGCCAGGGGAAGGCCTTGCGGTTTTCCGAGATCGCCCAGCAAACCGCGACGATGACGACCAGACCCAGAAGGCTCTGGAGGTTCAGGAGGCTGAACATGAAAAACGATCCCCGCACTCGGCGCGCCTGCCGGTCTGTATTCGTTTCAAGGACAAAGTGACGCGGCTGGCAAGCGAAACGAAAAAGGGCGGCCCCTTAAGGGACCGCCCTCATCCTGTCGTCGCGCCTCGGCTTACAGTTGGCCGCGCACCAGCTTGCCGTAGTGATCCATCAGATCCAGCGACAGCGCGCCGGGAGTGAATCGATATTCCCCCACCTCGGCGACCGGGGTCACCTCGACGGCCGTGCCGGTCAGGAAGCATTCGGTGAAGTCCGAAAGCTCATCCGGCTTGATCTCACGCACCACGACCTCAATGCCCTTTTCGCGGGCGATCTCGATCACGGTCTGGCGGGTGATGCCGTCCAGAATGTGCTGGACGTTCGGGGTGTGGATAACGCCGTCCTTGACGAAGAAGACGTTGGCGCCGGTCGCCTCGGCGACATAGCCGCGCCAGTCCAGCATCAGGGCGTCGGCGAAACCGCGACGCTCGGCGGCGTTCTTGGACATGGTGCAGATCATGTACAGACCCGCCGCCTTGGCTGTCGTCGGGGCCGTCGCCGGATCGGGACGACGCCACTTGGACCATTCCAGGCGCAGGCCGCGCGCCTTGACCTCAGGGTCGAAATAGCTGGGCCAGTCCCACACGGCGATGGCCAAGTGCACCTTGTTGTTCAAGGCCGAAACGCTGGTCTGTTCCGGGCCGAGGTAGGCGACGGGACGCACATAGCAGTCCGTCAGACCGTTCTTGGCGCAGGTTTCCTTACAGAAGGCGTCGATTTCAGCGACGCTGTAGGGTATCTCGAAATCGAGCAGGTTGGCGGACCGCTTCAGGCGCTCGGAATGTTGCGTCAGCTTGAAGATTTCGCCGCCGTACATACGCTCACCCTCAAAGACCGACGAGCCATAGTGAAGGGCATGGGTCAGAACGTGCGTTTTCGCTTCCCTCCAGGGGACGAAATCGCCATTCACCCAGATGAAGCCGTCACGATCGTCGAAAGGAACGAAGGCCATTGAAATACGTCTCCCGCGAAACTGACGGTCTTAGAGCCGCACGAATCGCTCAGGTCAACGCCGCAAGCGGGGGAAACGTCGCATGAGCATGACGGAATCGCGTTCGCATGGCCGCTCAGGCCCCATCGCCGGCCCCGGCGTCGGTCGCCATCTGCTGATTGTCGACGACGACGATCGCATCCGCGAACTGCTGAAGGAATTCCTGGCGCGCGAAGGCTATCGCGTGACGGGGGCCGCGCACGCGGCCGCCGCCAAGCGGATGATGGAGCTGATCGAGTTCGATCTGGTCGTGCTGGACGTCATGATGCCGGGCGAAAGCGGTCTGGATCTGACCAGCTGGGTCCGCAACAAGGCCGAACTGTCCAAGACGCCGGTCCTGCTGCTGACCGCGCGCGGCGATCCCGAGGACCGGATCGAGGGTCTGTCGCGCGGCGCCGACGACTATATGTCCAAGCCGTTCGAACCGCGCGAACTGGTGTTGCGCATCGACGCCATCCTGCGTCGCACCGGCGGCAAGCCGATCGGTCCGAAGGAGATCAAGCTGGGCACCGCCGTCTTCGACATGGAACGGCTGGAGTTGAGCCGTGACGGCGCGCCCCAGCGCCTGACCGAAGCCGAGGCGCAGTTGCTCAAGACCCTGGCGCTTCATGCCCATGCTCCGGTCGAGCGGATGAGCCTGTCGCCCGACACCGCCGACATCACCGGCCGCGCCGTGGACGTCCAGGTGACGCGCCTGCGCCGCAAGCTGGAGGTCGATCCCAAGAACCCGCGCTATCTCCAGACCGTGCGCGGCGTCGGCTATATGCTGGCTCCCGACTGAGCCGATGCGGCTTCTGCCCGCCTATCTGTGGCCGCGATTTCTGAAGCGGCGCCTGCCGACCTCGCTGTGGGGTCGGTCGTTGCTGATCATCGTCCTGCCGGTGCTGGTGATGCAGATGGCGGTGACCTGGGTCTTCTTCGACGCCCACTGGCAGACGGTGACCGCGCGCCTGTCCGAAGGCCTGGCCGGCGACATCGCCTGGGCCGTCGAGAGCTATGAGGACGACCCCAGCCCGGCGAACCTGGACAAGCTGGCCAATCGCGCCGAGCGATCCATGTCCCTGTCCATCGTGCTTCAGGATGGGCGCACCCTTCCGACGGAAGAACGCCGCGGCGCGATCGGTGTGGTGGATCGGGTGCTGGACAAGGCCTTGGATGCGCGTCTGGACCGCCCCTACTGGTTCGACACCACCCGCTATCCCGCCTACGTCGACATTCAGGTGCAGGAGCCGCAAGGAGTGCTGCGCATCATCGCCCCGCGCGAGCGCGCGGTGGCGACGCAGGCCCATATCTTCGTCCTGTGGCTGGCGGTGGCGACCGTCCTGCTGATGGGGGTCGCCATCCTGTTCATCCGTAATCAGGTCCGCGCCATCGAGCGTCTGGCCGACGCGGCCGAGGCCTTCGGGCGTGGCGAGACCGTGCCCCGGTTCAAGCCGCACGGTGCACGCGAGGTTCGCGCCGCCGCCGTCGCCTTCATGGCCATGCGAGACCGAATTCAGCGCCACATCGATCAGCGCACCGCCCTGCTCGCCTCGGTCAGCCACGACCTGCGCACGCCCCTGACCCGTCTGCGCCTCGAACTGGCTCTGGCTCCACCCTTCAAGCGCCAGTCGGCCATGCGTGGCGACCTGGACGAGATGGAGCATATGATCGACGAATACCTCGACTTCGCCCGTGGCGAGGCGGGCGAACCGCCGAAGCCTGTCTCGATCTCCGACCTGCTGAACGCCGCCGGCGAGGATGCAAAACGCGCCGGCGCCGAGGTCGAGGTTGTCGTGGCTGATGGCCTGACCGCCTCCGTTCGCCCCCTCGCCTTCAAGCGCGCCCTGGTGAACCTGGCCGGCAACGCCGCCTCGCACGGCGAGCATGTGCGCCTGTCGGCCCGCGCCCTGGCGTCAGGCGGGCTGGAGATCATCGTCGAGGACGACGGTCCCGGCATCCCAGAGGCCATGTATGACGAAGCTTTCCGGCCCTTCTCGCGCCTGGACGACTCTCGCAACCAGAACCGCAAGGGCGTCGGTCTGGGCCTCGCCATCGCGCGCGATGTGGCGCGCGGCCACGGCGGCGACGTCACCCTGGATCGCAGCGAACTGGGCGGGTTGAAAGCGATGATCCGCATCCCCGGCGCGGTCACCGTCGCCGAGTCCTCTTAAGGCTTCAAAGCTTTCGTCAACGGGGTCTGGCGGAACGGCGCTGCAAGGGTCATCTTGAGGGCGACAGGGCTTGGAGATGATTTCGATGCGTAAACTCGCCTTCTTTGCACCCCTGGCCGCGACACTCGCCGTCGCCGCCATGGCTCAGGCTCAAGCGCCGACGGTGAACGTCACGGTCGGGCCGCAGCTTCAGCGCGAGGTCGAAAAGCTCGGCGACCGCGAGGTCAACGAACAGATCGCCGGCCTTCAGGCCGAGGTCGGAAAGGCCTTGGCCCAGCGTTATCCGGGCGCGACCGCCAATCTGGTCCTGGTCGACCTGAAGCCCAACCGGCCGACTTTCGAACAGGTCCGCCAGACGCCTGGCCTCGACCCGATCCGCAGCGTGTCGATCGGCGGCGCGGCCATCAAGGGTGAGATCGTGATGGCGGACGGGGTGACGCGGCCCGTGGACTATTCCTATTTCACGCCCAGCATCAACGACGTCTGGGGCTACAGCGTCTGGCGCGACGCTGACCGCGCGTTCGAGCGCTTCGGCGATCAGATTGAGCGCGGACGCTTCTAGCCCATCTCGCGGTTGCGTCTGACCGCCGCCGCGACCGTCTCGTCCAGCATCGCCGTGAGGCGGCCGTCCTTCGCCATGGCGTCAAGCCCGGCGCGGGTCGAGCCGCCAGGCGAGGCGATGCGCCCGATCAGGGCCTCCAGCGTGTCGTCGCCCATGGAGTCGGCTGCGGACCTCAGTGTCGCGCGCGCCAGCACATCCGCCGTCGCCGCATCCAGACCCGCCGCCTCCCCGGCGCGCGCCAGCGCTTCTGTGAAGGCGTAGAAATAGGCTGCGCCCGAGCCGGCCACCGCTGTCGCCGCATCCATCAGCGCCTCGTCGGCCAGCACGACCGTCTCGGCCATCGGCTCGAACAACGCCCGCCCGATGTCTTGGGCGCGCGCGTCGGCCGACCAGACCGAGGCCACACCGCGTCCACGCGACACGCCGGTCGTCGGCATCACCCGTACGATGGGCCAGCCTCCCAGGCCTTCGGCCAAGGTCGGCGCCGTCACGCCCGCCATGACCGACAGGATGACGGCCCGGTCATTCAGGAACGGCGCCAGCGGAGCCATCACTTCACGCCACATGGCCGGTTTCACCGCCAGAACGATCACCGCCGCCTCAGTCAGGACCTCCAGCGGCGGATTAATCCGCGCGCCCTTGGCCCGCGCCGTCTCGGCCGCCGACTTTTCAGAGGGAGAGAGAATGACCAGGTCGGACGCCGCCACCGTCTCGGTCAGAAGCCAGCCTTCCAGAATGGCGGAGCCCAGTCGGCCGCAGCCGACCAGAACAACGAGACCCGGCACAGATGCCGCGCTTGGCATCAGGCGGTGCCGACGGTCTCGAACAGGCAGGCGTCGATCGCCTCCTGGGGCTTCTTGTTCCCGCGCACCATGAAGTCGAAGGCGGGGTAGTAGCGATCCGAAGCCTCGATGGCCGCGTCGATCATCGACGCAGCCTGAGCCAGGGTCGGGCGCTCGCCCATCGGCAAGGCCAGCGAATGACGGAAGACGATCTCCCCGTCCTCGGCCCAGACTTCGAAATGGCCCATCCAGGTGCGCTGGTTGATCAGACCGACCAGTTCATAGGCCGCCGTCTTGCGGCTCTTGGCCACCTTCAGATCCAGCGCGCAGCACAGCTGAAGACAGTCGCCCTCGGGACGCCAGGCGAACCACAGCTCATAGTCCTTCCAGTCGCCGGCCAGAGCAAAGGCCAGGTCGCCGTCGTCGGTGCGGTCGAAAGGAAGATTCTCGGCCGTGAGCACATGCTCGACGACCTCAAGCGGGTCGAAGGGCACGTCCACTTCCTCGGGCCGGGCGATGTCCATCAAGTGTCTTTCACGCTGCGTCCGCGAGAATCGCGGGCGTTAACAGAACGGTAAGCCTGTTCGCAGATTCGGCTCAACCGGCTGCGTCCCCGGGTTGAGTTCCATCTGTGGACGTTCCCCCAGAGGCCTCAGTGGCGGGCTTTGCAGCCGGCTTTTGGACCGCCCTCAGCTCTGCGAGCTCGGCGCGCAGAGCGGCGATCTCGTCCTTCAACACGTCGAACTCGTCGCGACGGACCAGGTCCATTTCGGCGGCGATCCGGTCGGCCTGGGCGCGCCAGGCGGTCTTGGCCTCTTCGCCTGCGGCCTGGGCCAGGCCCATGGCGCCAGTCGTCAGCTTGGCGAACTCGTCCAGAATGGGATTGCGGGTCTGCATGGCGGCTCCGACCTCAACGTCGTTAACGAAGGTTCACCGACTATGGTGAACGAAACCTTTCTTTCTGCTGCTTCGCGGGCGCCATCAAGGCGTCGTGACGCGTCTTCACAGGCGACGACGGCGGCGACGCTTGCTAAACCGCTGTCAAAGACAGTCCCGCACAGGAACGCCCCTTGCCCTTTCCCGAATTCGATCCGGTCCTGATCCACCTCGGACCGCTTCCGATCCGCTGGTACGCGCTGGCCTATGTCGCCGGCATCGTGCTGGGCTGGTGGTACGCCGCGCGCCTGGCCAAGACTCAAAGGCTGTGGGCGCCCGGCAAGCCGCCCGTCACCACGACCCAACTGGACGACCTGGTTCTGTGGATCGTGCTGGGCATCATCCTGGGCGGCCGCCTCGGCTACGCCCTCTTCTACAAGCCGGCCATGTACGGCCAGCTATTCACCGGCCAGACGCTGGGCGAGCGGTTCGAACTGTTCCAGCTGTGGACCGGCGGCATGAGCTTCCACGGCGGCTTTCTGGGCGTCTGCCTGGCCATCGTCCTCTATGCCCGGTCGCAGAAGATCGACATGCTGCGCCTCGGCGATCTGGTCGCGCCTGTCGTGCCGATCGGCCTGATGTTCGGTCGCCTGGCCAACTTCATCAATGGCGAGCTGTGGGGCCGCGAGACGACCGTCCCCTGGGCCGTGCGCTTCTGCAACGCCCGCATCGAACAGATGTACGGCTTCTGCCCCGCGGGCGATGCGCCCCGCCACCCCAGCCAGCTCTATGAGGCGGGTCTTGAGGGGATCGTCCTCTTCTCCGTCCTTTCCATTGCCATCTGGAAGTTCGGCCTGCTGAAGAAGCCCGGCTATATCACCGGCCTGTTCCTGGTCGGTTATGGCGTCTGCCGCGCGGCGCTGGAGAATGTGCGCGAGCCGGATATCGGCATGCCGGATTTCCCGTTCGGCCTGACCATGGGAATGATGCTGTCAATCCCGATGATCCTGGTCGGCGCCTGGCTGATCTGGCGGGCGTGGAAGCGTCCGCCAGCTGCTGCTGAGGCATGAGCGAGGCCGAAACCCTCAAGGCCCGTCTGGCGCGCGAGATCGCCCTGACGGGTCCGATGACGGTCGCCGACTACGTGACCCGCTGCCTGCACGATCCCAAGGGCGGCTACTATGCGTCGCGTCCGGATTTGGGCGCGCGTGGCGACTTCATCACCGCCCCCTTGGTCAGCCAGATGTTTGGCGAACTGATCGGCCTGTGGGCGGTCGAAACCTGGAACCGGCTGGGCTCGCCCGAGCGGTTCCGCCTGGTCGAGGTCGGCCCAGGCGACGGCACATTGATGAGCGACGCCTTGCGCGCCGCCCGTCTGGTCCCGGGCTTTCTCGAAGCCTGCGATCTGATCCTGATCGAACCCAGCGCCCCCTTGCGCGATCTGCAGGCCAAGGCCCTGGCCGGCGCCGACCTGTCGCCGCGCTGGGTGCGCAGCCTGACGGCGATCGAGACCGACGCGCCGGTCATCCTGATCGCCAATGAGGTGCTGGACTGCATGCCTGCCCGGCAATTTGTCCGCACCGACGGCGGCTGGGCCGAGCGCCGTATCGGCGTCACAGACGATGGCGACCTGATGTTTGGCCTGACCGCCATATCCGGCGGTTTTCAGAAGCCAGACTTCGAAATCGCGCCGGGCGGCATTCTGGAAATTTCGGACCAGCAGGCGGTCTTCGGCCGCGACCTCGGCCTGTTGATGAAGGCCGCCTCGGGCGCCGCCCTGCTGATCGACTATGGCCGCGCCCGGCCCGAGGCCGGAGACACGCTCCAGGCCCTGCGTCGTCACCAGAAGGTCAATCCCCTCGCCACGCCCGGCGAAGCCGACCTGACCCAATGGGCCGACTTCCCCCTAGTGCTGGAAGCGGCCGTCCGCACGGGCGCTGACGTCACCGGCAGCCTGCCCCAGGGCGAGTTTCTGCGCCGTCTGGGCATCGAGGCCCGCGCCGAGGCGCTGAAAGCCGGCCGGCCTGCCGCCTCTGGCGTCATCGACCGCCAGCTGGACCGGCTGACTGGCGACGACCAGATGGGAACCCTGTTCAAGGCCGCCGCCATCTTCGCCCCCCGATCCCTGGTCGTGCCCGGCTGGGACGCCTGATATAGGTGGGGACATGAGCGACCTGGCCCCCATCACCCACCCGCTTCTGACCGCCGCCGGCATCGCCCACGGCTTCTTCACCCGCACGGGCGGCGTCTCGACCGGCATCTTTGAAGGGTTGAACGCCGGCGTCGGCTCCAAGGACGACCCGGCCGCCGTCGCTGAAAACCGCCGGCGTGTCGCCGGCCATTTCAACGCCGACCCGGACCATCTGAACGGCTGCTATCAAATTCATTCCGCCGTGGCGCGTGTCGCGGAAGGTCCCTGGCATGGCGACCGGCCAGAGGGTGACGCCGTCGTCTCGGCCGAGCCGGGCCTGTTGTGTTCAGTCCTGACCGCCGACTGCGCGCCGATCCTGATGGCCGATCCCGAGACCCGCATCGTCGCTGCCGTCCACGCCGGCTGGAAGGGCGCGCTGGGCGGTGTCATCCACTCCGCCGTTTCCGCCATGCAGGCTCTGGGCGCCGAGCCTCGCCGGGTGGTCGCCGTCGTCGGCCCCTGCATCGCGCCCGCCAGCTATGAGGTCGGCGTCGATTTCGAAGATCGCTTCACCCACCACGATCCTGGCAGCGACCGCTTCTTCCACCCCGGAGAGTCCGACGACAAACGCCAGTTCGACCTGCCCGGCTTTGTCCTGTGGCGGTTGCAGCAGGCGGGGGTCAGCCAGGCCGTCTGGACCGGCCACGACACCTGCGCGGACACAGAGCGGTTCTATTCGAACCGCCGCGCCTTCCAGCAGAGCGAGCCAGATTTCGGGCGGTTGATCAGCGTGATCGGAGTTTAGCGCAAACGTCTCTCCTTCCCCGTTCCGGGGAGGGAGAGCGCAGGCCTCAGCCCACCCGCGCCAGCTCCGGCACGCGCGTCACTTCGCGCCACGCATGTGGCGCAGCCAGCAGCGCCCGCACCAGACGGTTGTTCAGCGCGTGACCGGCCTTGTAGCCTTCGTAACGGCCCAACAGCGGCGCGCCCAGGACATACAGGTCACCGATGGCGTCCAGCGCCTTGTGACGCACGAACTCGCGTTCCATGCGCAGACCGCCGGGGTTCAGGATCTCGTCGCCGTCGATGACCACGGCGTTCTCCAGCGAGCCGCCGCGCGCCAGACCCGCCTTGCGCAATGCCTCGACCTCATGGGCGAAACCGAAGGTGCGGCAGGCCATGATCTCCTTGCGGAAGGTCGGTTCGTCCACGACGAAGTCGATCACCTGATTGCCGATCACGGCCGACGGGAAGTCGATCTCGAACCGCATCTCGTAGCGGTCGCACGGCATCAGGGCTGCATGCTTGTCACCCTCGACGACATGGACCGTTTCCAGGATTTCGATGTAGCGCTGCGGCGTCGGCTGCGGTCGGAAACCGGCCCGGTCCAGCAGCTTCACGAACTCCAGCGCCGAACCGTCCAGGATCGGCAGCTCCGGTCCGTCGACCTCGATCACGGCGTTCGACACGCCCAGCGCCGCGAAAGCGGCCAGCAGATGCTCGATGGTCGAAAGGCGAACGCCCGCGCCGTTCTCGATCATGGTGTTCAGGCGGGCGTCAACCACGGCCTCGCCCGACACCGGAATGCGGTTGTCGCGGTCGGTGATGTCAGTGCGCACGAAGACGATGCCCGTGCCAGATGGCGCAGGCCGAACCGCCAGCCGCACCCGGCGGCCGGTGTGCACCCCGACCCCGGCGATGATGGCCGGGGCGACGATGGTGCGTTCGTGATGGTCGCTTCTGACCGACAAACCTGAACTCGCTCTTTCCGTTGCGCGCCGCACGCCGTGCGGATTGCGCCCTGCGTTTCATCTAGCGGTCATGCCGCAAGCGCGAAATCAAAGTCCGGTTTCGGATTGTTTCGGTCTGAGACACATCCGAGAACGAGAAACGCCCCGGAGGCGGGCTCCGGGGCGTTTCATCGTCATTTGGGACGTTTAGTTGGCCAGACGGCGGAGAAAGGATGGGATTTCCAGGTCGTCATCGGCCTGTCCCGCCTCCGGTTCTGGATGTTGGACCGGCTGAGCCGAAGAGCGCGCCTGATGCGACGATTGCGGCGCATAGGACATATCGTGCTGAGGCTGGGTGCGCTTGCCGCGACCAAACAGGCTCCAGCCGCTGCGGCGGTGGTCACGGTCGTCGTAACCGTCGTCGGCCTGAGGCTGCTGGGCCGCAGGCGCTGCGCGCTCATAGAGATCGCCTTGCGGCGCGACGCGCGGGGCCGGCGCGCGGGTTTCATATTCCTCGACCCAAGGATCAACGATGGGGTCCAGAGCGCGCGGCTGCGGCTCGGCGACGCGGATCACCGGTTCGGGGCGCGGTTCCGGTTCGCGAGCGGCAGGGGCCTGAAAGGTCGGCACGACCGGCGCCGCCTCGATGCGGGGCTCAGGCGCGCGCGTGGCTTCTGCGCGGACCGGCTCGCGGTAGGCGTCGCGGGTCGGTTCCGGGGCGCGCGAGGCTTGCGTGCCGTACAGGCCGCCGGCCGAGCGGCGAGCGTCATGACCAGCCAGCGGCGCGCTGGCGGCCGGCGGGGCGATGGGTTCGATGCGACGCACTTCACCCTCGTCCATGCCGGTCGCGACGACCGAGACGCGAATCTTGCCATCCAGGGCCGGGTCGAAAGCGGCGCCGAAGATGATGTTGGCGTCGCCGTCCACTTCCGCGCTGATGGCGTTAGCGGCCTCGTCGACTTCCAGCAGGGTCATGTCCAGACCGCCAGTGATGTTCACCAGCACGGCCTTGGCGCCCTTCAGGCTGGTCTCGTCCAGCAGCGGGTTGGCGATGGCGTTCTGGGCCGCCAGCAGGGCGCGGTCGTCTCCCGTTGCCTCGCCCGTGCCCATCATCGCCTTGCCCATCTCGGACATGACGGCGCGCACGTCGGCGAAGTCCAGGTTGATCAGGCCCGGCAGGATCATCAGGTCGGTGATCGAGCGCACGCCCGAGTGCAGGACCTGATCGGCCATGCCGAAGGCGTCGGCGAAGGTCGTGCGCTCATTGGCGACGCGGAACAGGTTCTGGTTCGGGATGACGATCAGGGTGTCGACATAGCGTTGCAGCTCGGCGACGCCCGCGTCGGCCAGACGCATGCGGTGACGCCCTTCAAAGGTGAAGGGCTTGGTCACGACGCCGACGGTCAGGATGCCGCGATCACGCGCGCATTTGGCGATGACAGGGGCCGCGCCGGTGCCGGTGCCGCCGCCCATGCCGCAGGTGATGAAGACCATGTGCGCACCTTCCAGGTGCTGATGGATCTCGTCAGCGGACTCCTCGGCAGCGTTCATGCCGACTTCGGGGTGGGCGCCGGCGCCCAGACCTTGGGTGATGGTCTCGCCCAGCTGGATGCGGCGATCCGTCTTGGCGAAGCTGAGGTGCTGCGCGTCGGTGTTGGCCACTACGAATTCGACCCCTTCGAGGCCGGCGTCGATCATATTGTTCACGGCGTTGCCGCCGGCGCCGCCGACGCCGAACACGACGATGCGGGGCTTCAGTTCAGTGTGTTGCGGCTTGACCAATGAGAGCGACATTTTCTGTTTCCGACCTGCTGACCCGCCCCTTCAAACCAACCGACCGCCCCGCCGAATCGCTTTGGTTATGAGCGCGTTAAGGATTGCGCCCATGAAGGTTAAGAGAAGGTTACGGCGATAATGTGAGTCGGACCCGAGAACAGCACAAACCGAAAGCTTGGCCGCATTTTTCCTGAAGAAATAAAAAGGGCGACCCGCGAGGGCCGCCCCTTCCATCCTATCGAACCCAACTTACCAAGGACGATAGTTCAGGCTCACGTTGAAACGACGACCGTAGGGATCGAAGTTAGAATACAACGTTGTGCCTAGCCAGGGCATCGGCTCGGCATCGAACACATTGGTCACGTTCGCGCGCAGAGTGAGGTTGTCCCTAACATTGTATCGCACCGAAAAATCATTTCTGACGAAGTTGCCGGTGCGAAGATACTCGATCGGTCGCTCGTCGATGTTGGCGATCTGAGTCCTGTATTGGAAGATGTCCTGTGACGTTTGGAAGTCAGTTGTCCAGGTCAGCGCCCATGTGTCGTTGGGCATCCAACTCAGGGTGTTGGCGAAGCGGACACGCGGGAATGACCCCCCCGTTTGCAAGGTGCTGGCGAACTCGGTGAAGTCTCCCGGATTGGCGATGTTGTTAAACTGCTTCTGCTCGATCAACCAAGATCCACGCAAAGAGTTCGTGAACGTACCGAGATTCCAGCCAAACATCTCTCTCGTATCGAGCGAGTAGTTTGCGGTGAAATCCAGGCCTCGCGCAGTGCGCTTGGCGTAGTTGATCGATCCCTGAATGAATCCGCCGAACTGGCCGGCGGAGCCAACCTTGAAGCCTTCCGACCGTTCAATATTATTACCAGGCGTCGCGACGGCAGGGGTTTCGCGGAAGATGGTCGAGCATGCAGCGGCGTTCAGCGACGGACCGTTGACACAAGTATTCGCAGCAGTTTGTGCGCTGACCGAAGCGATGACGTTGGAAATCTCGATCTCATAGTAATCAAGAACCACGCTCAGGCGGGGAGCAAACCGTGGTTGGAATACCGTCGAGAAGGTGAACGACTCCGATTCCTCGGGTTGAAGGAACGGGTTACCGCCGTTCACTCCAGGAATTCCGCTCGTATACAGGGGCGTATAGTCATCGTCGGTCGTGGCCGTCGCACCAGCAAAATCATAGGCTAGGTTTTTGCCCGACGCCAACGCCGTACAGTTGGCGATCCGGTTGGCGCGGAATTCGGCATTGGATGCCGCGTTTATCGAAGCAGTCGAGCACGGATCAACAAACCCGTTAGCGAACGTCTGAGTGTAAGGTGAATAAAGTTCACCCAAGTTTGGCACTCGAACGGAAGTATTGAAGCTCGTTTTGAAGGATATATCACGCACGGGGCGGTAAACGAGGTTCACACCATAGATATCGACATTACCAACGTTGCTGTAATCGGAGTAACGATAGGACCCGCTGAGCTCGGCATACTCGCCTAGGACGCTATCGCGGAATAGCGGCAAGGAGACTTCACTGAAGAATTCTTTGCTCTCGTACGAGACAGGAGCGAAGTCCGGTCCTGTGTTGAGGAACAGCTGCCGGTCGCCTGTGTCGGCGTTGCGGCCGATGCCTTGCGTGAACTCTTTGCGCCATTCTCCGCCGATTGCGACGCCAAGAGGCCCAGCCCCCCAGAAGTCCCACAACTGACCGGACACCGAGCCGACAGCGTCGTGTTGCTCATTACGCTGGCGCACGTTGATCGAGGCATCGACGTAAGCCAGAGCTTCAGCGCTTTGATTACCCTTGCCGAAAATGTTCAGCGGAACACATTCATTAATGGCGTCGCGCCCTTCAGCACGTGCCCGCACGTCGCTGTAAGTCCCTGCCGTCTGCCCGGCCCGGCTGGAGTAATCTCGAATACCACCAGCGCCGGTCTGTGCATTGGTCTGCGCCGGATTTGCCGCGTTGATGAGCTTCACGCGACAGACGATCTCGCCTGCGCGGCCGTTTACGACCCCAAGCGTATCGACGACGGAGTCCGCAGCAAACACGAACCGCTGAACATCGACTCCCCGCTCGTTATTGAGGTTGTCCATGCGACCGTACGTATAGCCAAGGTCCCACGAAACGTTCTTTACAAATCCGATATCTCCGTGGTTCCCGGTGAAGCCCAGGACGTAGCGCTGCAACTCACGCTCGTTGGTCTGGTCACGATTGGGTCCGAACATCGTGTGACGAGCCCACGGGGCGGCTGTGGGTACACCAGGCTGGCCCGGAGAATTGAGCGTGGGAGCGCCATAGTTGGTGACAGTATTCCCAGCGATAGCGGCCTTCAAAGCTGCCGGGATGAAAGCATTGTCTGAAACCCTGATCGCATGGTTTTGGTTGCTAGGCGCACCACTCGACAGGAATGTAATCGGAGCTTGGCGGTCGTTTTGGAACAACGTATCGCTGAGGTAAAAGTCGAAGAATGTCGGCTGCCCGACCGCGTATGTATCTTCACGCGTATACTTCGCCTCAGCATAAGCCGAGATCTGATCCGTGATCTTGAAGTTGGAACCAACCTGGAAGCGATAAGCGTCCGTTTGAGGAAGACGGTCGTCTTGGCTGAACAAACCGATTGGCTCGCCATCACCTCCAATATTCAAGGGTCGGCTCGAGCCCACGTTTCCAATGCGTTGGCCGAAGTTCGCCAAGCGGGCAGAGTTGCCGTCGAACCACCAGGTCTTAGCAGGATCCACACTATAGCAGGCCGCTGCTGTGACACCGGTACAGTTCGCCTGGGGCACATTCGGATTGGTCGTAGCGCTAGGCTGCTGGGCGTTCGCTAGGGTAGTGGACCCCCAGCGCGGGCGATCCAGCCGGTAGAGCCCCGAGAAGAGCAGGTTATCGAAGACGCCATCGATTGCAGGCCCGATAGAAGGCGTGATTGGATCCGCGTCTACGCCGACAAGCGAATTCCCACGAGCGATCCAATCGAGATCCATACTTTCAACTTGGGGAACGCGCTCGTATTCGCCAAAGCCATACAGATTTAACCGATCGTCTAAGAAGTTCTTACCAATCAGCGCCGACACGCGGTACTGCTCGTTCCTTCCCTTTTGAGTGATCTGAGCATAGTTCGTATCTATCTCGAGACCTTCGAAGTCCTTGCGTAGCTGGAAGTTTACAACGCCCGCAACCGCGTCCGCGCCGTAAACCGAAGAAGCGCCGCCTGTAATGATCTCGATGTTTTGGATCAGGAGGCGCGGAATGGTGTTGACCGACACACTCAGAGTGCCTTGCTGGGAACCGACGTGTCGACGTCCATCCACCAACGTCAGCGTACGCGCATTTCCAAGTGCGCGGAGGTTGGCGATCGCTAGGCCGCCCGCGTTTAAGACCGATCCAGTGTTGTCCGAAGGAACCTGCGAATTGGACAATGCCGGAATTTGCGAAAGGTAGTCGATGACGGTGTTCTGACCAGTGGTCAGCAACTCTTCCCGTTGAACCTGGATGAGCGGGGTCGGAGACGTTGTCGGATCGCGACGAATACGCGAGCCAGTTACGACGATTTCATCGACTTGGGTCGCGCCGGCCTCCTGCGAAACTTCGCTTTGAGCCCACGCCGGAGCGGCCATAGCGACGATTCCAGCCAGAACCGTCGTGCCAAACAAGTAGTTACGCTTCAGCTTCATTATGGATAGCCCCCACTAAAATCCCAAAATGCGATTCCCACCCCGGCTGCCGGGGCGTTCATGACTATCTTGTAATCAAATAAGGCAGCGGAGCAACTAATGTGACCCAAATCGGGCTAGCCGGCGTCAATAATGTTACAATCATGACACAGTTCGGCGAGCGTAGATCGCCCCTAAAGGGCGGCACCGCGCAGCGTTAAAAGGCGGTACTCAGATGTTCGCTTGCGGCGCTGCTACAGATTGTCGCGGAGCCAGCCAGCTACCCGTCCCACCACGTTCCCGCGATGAATGCGAGGCGCATCCGCCGCTGTGATTTGCCGCGCCATTAGCTTGCGGGCTGACACCGCTTCGCGCGGGCCGTAGGCGGCGCGGAGGAGGACGCCGGCGGTGGCGCAGAAGGCGGGACCAGAGGCGGCGTCGGCCAAATGTGGCGCCCGTTGGGGTTTTCCGAGGCGGACGGGACGGTCGAAGACGCGCACGGCGAGTTCGCGCACGCCGTTCAGCTGGCTGGCTCCGCCGGTCAGGACGAGGCCCGCGCCCGGCTCCAAGCCGACGCCCGCATTTTTCAGCCGATCACGGAGCAGTTCGAGGGTTTCCTCGACGCGGGGGGCGATGACGGTCTTCAGCATGGCGCGCGGGACGATGACGGGTCCCGCCGAGGCGTCCTCGCCGCGCGGCGGGGCTTCGAGCATTTCGCGGTCTTCGTTGGCGCTGGCCATGGCCGAGCCGTGAAGGGTCTTTAGCCGTTCGGCGCCGGCCTTGGACGTCGACAGGCCGCGCGCGATATCGGAGGTGACGTGGTCGCCGCCGACGTTCAGGCTTTCGATATGCAGCAAGGACCGGCCGCCCCAGACCGCGGCGCTGGTCGAGCCGCCGCCCATATCGATGCAGACGGCGCCCAGGTCCATCTCGTCTTCTTCCAGCGCGGCCAGAGACGACACGACGGGTGCGGCGGCGACGCCTTGCAGGTCGAGGTGCGCCAGCTCCAGGCAGTGGCTGAGGGTCGTAAAGACGTTCTCGGCCATCGAGACCACCAACAGATCAAGCCCCAGCGAGCCGCCCCGCATCGAACGCGGATCATGCACGCCGCGCGCGCCATCGACCGACCAGGCGATGGGCAGGACGTGGATCGCGCGGCGATTGGGCAGGCGGATCTGGGCCAGAGCCATGCCGATGGCGCGCGCCAGATCGGCGTCGCCGACCGGATTGGCACCCAGCGAGACGCGGGCCTGCACCCGGTGGCTGGCCATCTGGCCGATGGCGGTTGTGACGACGACGCCGGAAACCGGGCTCTGGGCGGCGCGCTCGGCGCGTTCGACGGCGTGACCGATGGCCTGGGCGGCCTCATCCATGTTGATGATCGCCCCGCCCCTCACGCCCTTGGACTGAACGTGGCTGGCGCCCGCGACGCGGATGGTGCGGTCTGCGTGACGCACGCCGTCCGGCTTCATGATGAAGCACGAGACCTTGGACTGGCCGATGTCCAGCGCCGCGACCACGGGCGCACGACCGGCGCGAGGATCTATGCCCCGACCGTGATCATTCGCCGCGCCGCGTTGCTTGGTCATGTCTCTACGGTCCTTAAGCGTCGCCGGCGGGTCGCACGGCGACCTCGTCGGGGGTTCTGAGATCGACGCGGGCGAAGCCCAGGTCGAGCAGGCGTTCGCGCTGGTCCAGCGCATCGAGGCGGATCAAAGCCGCCTCCTGTTCGGTGGCGGGAAGCTGGATCAGGCTGCCGTCCTTGAGACGCAGGTCCCAGCGGCGCTCATCCACGCGCACCAGGGCGTCCACCATCCCCATCAGTCGAGGGCGCTGGGCCAGCAGAGGCAGGATTTCGCCCGCCGCCACGTCGGCACCCTTGCCCACGACCAGCGGCAGCGTGGGATAGCGACGCGCGTCGGCGCCGTCGATGACCTGGCCCCGGTTGTCGATGACCTTGATCTGACCGGCCTCCTGCCAGACGGCCAGGCGGTCGTGTTCCTTGACCTCGATGATCAGAGTGTCGGGCAACAGGCGCACCACGCGCGCTTCCTTGACCCAACCCACGCCCTGAACTCGCGTGCGAATGGCGTCCAGATCCAGGCTGGTGATCGGCTGACCAGAATACAGGCCGAGCGCGCGCTGGATCGCCGGCTCGGCCTCGGGCGAGGCGCCGGTGATGTGCACCCGCTTGAGCGTCAGGCCCATGCCGGCCGTCACATTATCCAGGCCATGCGAAACCGAGGCACCGATCCGCTCGGCGCGGGCGCCCGTGGCCAGAACCCCGACCAGCAGCAGCGCGCCGGCGCCCAGGGCGATCACGGCGGTGCGTGGCGAAATATCGACACGGCCGATGGCGGCCATCTTGCCGGGAACGGCGGACGCGTTCTGGGCCCCGCCGCGCGACCGTCCCCCGCCTTTGGAAGCCGAACCGCGCTGTGGAGCCTGATTAGAACCCTGTCGCCGACCGCCGCGAACTACCGCGGGCATGAGGCGTCCTCCACCATCCACCGAACCAGATCGTCATAGCTCATCCCGGTATGGGCGGCCTGCTCGGGCGCGAGCGAAGTCGGGGTCATGCCGGGCTGGGTATTGACCTCCAACAGGACCAGATCGTCCTTAACATCATCATAACGGAAATCGGATCGCGACACGCCGCGGCACCCCATGGCGACGTGCGCCGCCTCCGCCTGACGCAGCGCCTTCTCGTACACATGCGGAGGCAGGACGGCAGGCAGGACGTGCACCGATCCGCCCGGCGCATATTTGGCCTCGTAGTCGTAGAAGCCCTTGGTCGGGGTGATGTCGGTGACCGTCAGGGCGCGTGGTCCGGCCGGTTCGCCCAGCACGGTGACGCACAGCTCTTTGCCGGCGATATAGGGCTCGACGACGACCTGCTCGCCGTAAGCCCAGCCCGGCTCCCCCACTTCGGAAACCGGACGGTTGGCGCCTTCGCGCACCAGGAAGACGCCGACCGACGAGCCCTCGGCATTCGGCTTGACCACATAGGGCGGGTCGATGACGTGGCGGCTGGCGACCTCGTGACGATCGTAAAGACCACCGCCCGGCACCTTGATGCCGGCCGCCCGCAGCACGGCCTTGGACTTGTCCTTGTCCATCGCCAGGGCTGAGGCCAGCACGCCGGAATGGGTGTAGGGAATCCGCAAAGTTTCCAGCACGCCCTGAACGCAGCCGTCTTCGCCCCAGGCGCCGTGCAAGCAATTCAGCACCACGTCCGGCTTGATCAGGCCGGACAGCACATTGGCCAGATCCCTCCCGGCATCCACACGGCTGACGCGCACGCCCTGCCGCTCCAGCGCCTGCGCGCACTGCTCGCCTGACGAGAGGGACACCTCCCGCTCTGCGGAAATGCCGCCCATCAGGACGGCGACATGAAGAGAAGAGAAGGGGCGGGTCATCGGCGGCTCCAGAACCGACTGGATGCCGCGCAGGTCGTTAACAGCCCGTCAACCAAACCGTAATGGCGTCACTGAAGTGTTGATGGCGCCGGCGTTTCGACCACGACGATCGGGTCATCCGCACCCGTGACCTGAGGCGCAGCCGCCTCTGCGACCGTCTCGGATGGCGGCGTCAGGTCCAGGGCGTACAGATAGGCGCCCTGACACTGTTCCTTGTCGCCATACGACCATTCCGCCGCACGGTGACGCAGGCCTGCCGTTGCGGCCGGCGACGTGGGCGCCAACAGATCGTCGCGCAAGGTCATGTCCGGTCGCAACTGCTCGCCCGACAAATCAAACGCCCCCGCATCGACCGCCTCGCCGTCGCGGGCCTCGAACCCGGAGGCCCCCAGGCAAAAGTGGGTGATGTACTGGCCGACATTAACCGCGCTCAGACGCCAGCGACCAGGCGGCACCGAGAAGGTCTGGGTCACGGCCCGCGTGCGATCGCCGCGAACAGCGCCGCGGGTTGGCAGGGCGACGGCGAACAGCGCCGGACGACCGTCCTGCTCCCAAGGCTGAATATCGGGCGCAGGCCCCTGGCGGGTAAAGAACAGAGTGCGACCGCCCTGCTCCGCCATGCCGGTCAGACGCACGGTGACGAGAGCGTCCCCGGACGCCACGGCAACGTCCTCCGGCTTTAGCGCGCGCGGCGGACGCGCGGTGCGCGGGGCCTGCGGGCCTTTGCGGGCGGCCGGCGGCGTGGTGCTTTGCGGCGGCAAGGCCTGAAGGCTCAACGACGCCTTATCCAGATCGCCTGATTTTCCGACCAGCACCGTTTCGCCGCGCAAAGCGTCGTTGTCATAGATGCGAACGATCTCCCCCTTCGGCTGGTCGGCGCCGACGTGGTCCGCCAGGGCGGCGTGAAGTTCCGCCTGCTCCAGCGCGTCCAGCGCCTTACCGTCGGTCTCGTCCAGTCGAACGACACGCCAACCGTTCACGACCATGCAGTTTTCGACGTTGGCGGCGACGCCTCTGCGCTCGTGCATCCCGTTCATCGCGCCCTGGATGACGCCGACCACCAACATGCCCAGCAGACCACCGGCCGCACCGGCTGCGGCGGCGCTGTTGTCATCAGGCTGCGTCATCCGCGAGGCCTCGGCCAGACACCCGTTCAACGCGGCGTCGTGCTGCGCCAGATCGGCGCCCGCGCGGTTGAAATAGGTGTACCCAGCGCTGGACCGCGTCAGATCGATCCGGTTTTGGCCGCCCTCAAGCGCAGGACCGACCGCCGTGCGGGTGACGAGTTGGGCGTGGGCCGGTTCTGCGGCCATGGCCAGAAGGCCGACGACGGCTGCGATACGCTTCATCTGATTTCTCCCCCGAGAAATCCTCACCTAACGTGCGGCATGTCCTTGCGCAACCGCCGATCAGCGTCGGCCAATCCGCTTGATTTCCCACTCCAGCTGAACGCCGGTCTTGGCCAAGACATCGGCGCGAACCGCCTCGCCCAGGCCTTCAATGTCGGCGGCTGTCGCCTCGCCGGGATTGATCATGAAGTTGGAGTGCAGTTCGCTGAACATGGCACCACCGCCGGTTTCGGTGTGCAGCTTGCCGCGCCAGCCGGCCTCATCCACCAGCTTCCACGACGAATGGCCCTCGGGGTTCTTGAACGTCGAGCCGCCCGTTTTCTCACGGATTGGCTGGGTGGTCTCGCGACGGCTTGTGATCTCGGAGATCCGGGCCGCCACCGCCTCGGGTTCGTCGGCCGTGCCGCGATAGGTCGCCTCGATCCAGATGATGTCGGCCGGCGCCCGGGAATGGCGATAGGTGTAGCCGAAGTCGGCCAGAGCGTAATCGACCCGCTCGCCCGCCTGCGTCAGCCCCCAGGCCGAAATCAGCACGTCCTTGGTTTCGGAGCCATAGCAGCCGGCGTTCATGGTCAGGGCTCCGCCGATCGTGCCCGGAATGCCGGCGTAGAATTCAAGCCCGGCGATTCCCGCCCTGGCGCTGGCCTTGGCGACCATCGAGTCCAGCGCGCCCGCGCCGGCCGTGACTGTGTCGCCGTCCGTCGTGACCTGCGCCCACGGGCGGCCCGCCAAGCGGATCACCACGCCCTCGACCCCGCCGTCACGGACGATGACGTTCGATCCAACGCCCAGAACCGTCACCGGCACGGACGGGTCCAGCGCCTTCAGGAAGTCAGCCAGATCCTCGGCGTCCGCCGGAATGAACAGGGCCTCGGCCGCGCCGCCTACGCGGAACCAGGTATAGGGCGCCAGCGGCTCGTTCCGCAGCAGCTTGCCGCGCACCTCGGGCAGACCGTTCACGCCAGAGCCTCCAGCTGCGCCGGCAGGCCATAGGCCCAGCTGGTGATATCGCCGGCGCCCAGCAGCACGACAACGTCGCCGGATTTGGCCTCATCCTTGATCAGGCGTGGCAGGACAGCGGCGTTCTCCAGGGCCTGGACGTGACGATGGCCGTAGCGGCGAACCCCGTCGGCCAGGGCGTGCTTGTCCACGCCTTCGATCGGTTGTTCGCCGGCGGGATAGACGTCGGCGACGATCACGCTGTCGGCGTCCGAGAAGCAGGTCGAGAACTCGTCCATCAGATCGCGCAGACGCGTATAGCGGTGCGGCTGAACTACGGCGATGACCCGACCGTCCGTCACCTGACGCGCGGCCTTCAGCACGGCGGCGATCTCGACCGGGTGGTGGCCATAGTCGTCGACGATGCGGACGCCGCCCACGACGCCCGTCGTGGTGAAGCGCCGCTTGACCCCGCCGAAGCCGGCAAGGCCCGCGCGGATCGCGTCGTCCGACACGTCCAGTTCGCGCGCCACGGCGATGGCGGCCAAAGCGTTCGACACATTGTGCCAGCCGGCCATCGGCAGATGGACGCCCGAGATCACATGGGTTTCGCCATTCTGGATGACCACGTGGAAGCGGCAGCCGTCCGGCCCCATCTCGACATTGTCGGCCCGCACCATGGCCTGCGGATTGACGCCGTAGGTCACGAGCCGTCGGTTATCGATGGCCGCGACCAGCTTCTGCACTTCGGGATGGTCCAGACAGACTGCGGCGAACCCATAGAAGGGTATGTTCTCGACGAAGTCCACGAACGCCTTCCGCACCCCGTCGAAGTCGCCGTAGTGGTCCAGATGTTCGGGATCGATATTGGTGACGATGGCCACCGTCGATTTCAGGCGCAGGAAGCTGCCGTCCGACTCGTCCGCCTCCACCACGATCCAGTCGCCGTCGCCGACCTTGGCGTTGGTGCCATAGGCGTTGATGATGCCGCCGTTGACCACCGTCGGATCCAGGCCCGCCGCATCCAGCAGGGCCGCCACCATCGAGGTCGTCGTCGTCTTGCCGTGCGTGCCGCCCACAGCGATCGAGAACTGCAGCCGCATCAGCTCGGCCAGCATCTCGGCCCGGCGCACCAGCGGGATGCGGCGCTCGCGGGCCGCCTTCATCTCGGGATTGTCAGCCTTGACCGCCGTAGAATAGACCACGGCTGAGACCCCCTCGCCCACATGGGCGGCGTCGTGGCCGATGAAGATCTTGGCGCCAAGCTGCTCCAGCCGCTCGGTATTGGCGCTGGCCTTGGCGTCAGAGCCCTGCACCGAATAGCCGATCTTCAGCATGATCTCGGCGATGCCGCTCATGCCGATGCCGCCGATGCCGACGAAATGAACGGGACCGAGGTCGAACGGAACGGGGCGAAGGCGTGCGATCATTTTCGCCTCATAAACGCCGCCTCGCCTCCTGCGAAGGGCGCGCCGCATAAGGAGCGAACTTTTCTAGCGACGATTGGGCGCGGCTGTGCGCGAACTCGCACAGAACTATTGCACCTCTACCGAGTTGTTTTGGGAACGCGCGCGGCTCCCGCTTGCGCCGCTGCTCCAAAGGACTCCCAAGATGGCCAAAAACGCAAAGCCGGCCGGCGCGCCGACAATCGGCAACGCCGGAGAGGTGCACCAGACCGCCTCGACGCCTGACACCCTCCTGACCACCAATCACGGCACGCCGATCAGCGACAATCAGAACTCGCTGAAGGCCGGCCCGCGCGGCTCGACCCTGCTGGAAGACTTCATCCTTCGCGAGAAGATTCAGCATTTCGACCACGAGCGTATCCCTGAGCGGATCGTCCATGCCCGCGGCTCGGCCGCCCACGGCTTCTTTGAACTGACCGACAGTTTGTCGGAGTTCACCACGGCCAAGATCCTGACCGAGGTCGGTAAGAAGACCGAGCTGTTCACCCGCTTCTCGACCGTCGCCGGCGGAGCGGGTTCAGTCGATACGCCGCGCGACGTGCGCGGCTTTGCGGTCAAATTCTATACGACCGAGGGCAACTGGGATCTGGTCGGCAACAACATCCCGGTCTTCTTCATCCAGGACGCGATCAAATTCCCCGACCTGATCCATTCGGTGAAGATGGAGGCCGACAAGGGCTATCCCCAGGCGGCCAGCGCCCACGACACCTTCTGGGACTTTATCGGCCTGATGCCCGAGAGCATGCACATGGTCATGTGGGCCATGTCGGATCGCGGCATCCCGCGCAGCCTGCGCATGATGGAAGGCTTCGGCGTCAACACCTTCCGGCTGATCAATGCCGAAGGCGAGGCGACCCTGGTCAAGTTCCACTGGCGGCCCAAACTGGGCACGCAATCCACCTGCTGGGACGAGGCGGTCAAGATCGCCGGCGCCGATCCCGACTATCATCGCCGTGACCTGTATGAAGCCATCGATCAGGGCGACTTCCCCGAATGGGAGTTCGGCGTGCAGTTGTTCACCCAGGAACAGGCCGACGCCCTGCCCTTCGACATTCTGGACGCCACCAAGCTGGTGCCGGAAGAAGATTATCCGATCCGCGTGATCGGCCGCATGGTGCTGGACCGCAACCCTGACAACTTCTTCGCCGAGACCGAACAGGTCGCCTTCCTGCCGACCAACATCGTGCCGGGCATCGACTTTTCGGAAGATCCGCTGCTGCAGGGGCGGCTGTTCTCTTATCAGGACACCCAGCTGTCGCGCCTAGGCACGGTCAACTTCCACCAGATCCCGATCAACCAGGCCAAGGGCTGCCCCTTCCAGAACTTCCAGCGCGACGGCCATATGCAGATGGCCGTGCCCAAGGGCCGCGCCAACTACGAGCCCAACAGCTTGGCCGAAGCGGGCGAGGACGGCGGCCCGCGTGAAGATCCCAAGGGCGGTTTCCGCACCGCGCCTGTTCCAGTCGAGGGCGAAAAGGTCCGGCTGCGCGCTGAAAGCTTCGCTGATCACTACAGCCAGGCGCGGCTGTTCTTCCGCTCCCAGACCGAGATCGAACAGGCCCATTTGGCCAGCGCCATCGTCTTCGAACTGTCCAAGGTGTCGCTCGCCCACGTTCGCGAGCGTGTTCTGGCCAATCTGCAGAACGTCGATGAGACCTTGGCCCAGCGTGTCGCGGACGGCCTGAACCTGCCCCTGCCCAAGGCGTCCGGCCCCAGTGTGGCGCCCATCGATCTGGACGCCTCGCCTGCCTTGCGCATCGTCGGCAAATATCCCGACACCCTGAAGGGCCGAAAGGTCGCCATCCTGGTCGCCGACGGTTCGGACGTCGCGATCGTCGACGCCGTGAAAGCGGCGGTTGAAGGTGACGGCGGCTCGGTCTTCATCGTCGCGCCCAAGATCGGCGGCGCAAAGCTGAAGGACGGCAAGACGCTGGCGGCCGACGGTCAGCTGGCCGGCAGCCCGTCGGTCCTGTTCGACGCCGTGGCGATCGTTCTGTCCGAGGACGGCTGCGCCCAAATTCTTAAAGAAGGCGCCGCAGTCGATTTCGCCAAGGACGCCTTCGGTCACCTCAAGGCCATCGGCCACACGCCCGAGGCCCAGCCCCTGCTGGACAAGGCGGGCGTCGAGCCGGACGCAGGCGTGATCGATCTGTCCAAGACCCCCAAAGGCTTCCTCGCCCCCGCCCGCACCCGCCAGTGGGACCGCGAGCCCAAGGTGCGCATGCTGGCGTAAGGCGACTGATAACCGGCGAGATCGCTTCGCGCCGGTTACCCGACCTTAACCACAAGGATTCACCATAGCGGTCTCACTGTTGCGGGGCCGCGTTCCATGTCCGATCTGAAGACCCCTGTCCTCGCCAAGGATGTCATTCATCGCGGCGACTGCATCGAGGTGCTGAAGAGCCTGCCTGACGCCTCGGTGGACATGGTCTTCGCCGATCCGCCCTATAATCTGCAGTTGGGCGGCGACCTGCTGCGGCCCGACAACTCCAAGGTTGATGCGGTCGACGACGACTGGGACAAGTTCGCCAGCTTCGCCGAATACGACGCCTTCACCCGCGCCTGGCTGGCGGAGTGCCGCCGCGTGCTGAAGCCCGAGGGCTCGATCTGGGTGATCGGCAGCTACCACAACGTCTTCCGCCTGGGATCGGCGATCCAGGATCTGGGCTTCTGGGTGCTGAACGACATCATCTGGCGCAAGTCCAACCCGATGCCGAACTTCAAGGGCACCCGGTTCACCAACGCCCACGAGACCCTGATCTGGGCCGCCAAGTCGCGGGATCAGAAGCGCTATACCTTCAACTATGATGCGCTGAAGGCCTTCAACGAAGACACCCAGATGCGCTCGGACTGGACCTTCGCCCTGTGCACAGGCGAGGAGCGGATCAAGGACGCCGACGGCAAGAAGGCCCATCCGACCCAGAAACCCGAGGCCCTGCTGCACCGCGTCCTGCTATCGGCGACGCGCCCCGGCGACGTGATCCTGGATCCCTTCTTCGGCACCGGCACCACCGGCGCCGCCGCCAAACGCCTGGGCCGCCACTACATCGGCATCGAGCGTGACCAGACCTATGCCGAGGTCGCCGAAACCCGCATCGCCTCAGTCATCCCTGCCCGCCCCGAGGACCTGATGGTCACAGGCTCCAAGCGCGCCGAGCCCAAGGTGCCATTCGGCGCCCTGGTCGAGGCTGGCCTGCTGCAACCCGGCGACCGCCTGTACTGCCCTAAGGGCGAGCGCGAGGCGCGGGTTCGCGCGGACGGTTCGCTAGTTCACGGCTCGCTCAGCGGCTCGATCCACAAGCTGGGTGCGCTGCTGGAAAATGCGCCGGCCTGCAACGGCTGGACCTACTGGCGCTTCAAGACCGACCAGGGGCTGAAATCCATCGACGCCCTCCGTTCGGAAGTTCGCGCCGCGATGTAAGCCGCTGCGACCGCCCGTCGCGTGAGCCACATCAATCACTTAGCCGGCAATCCGTCGCGAATACGTACGATTTCGCACACTCAGTATGGGTTAGCGTCGCTGTAACCCCGCGAAACCTATGAAAATTCATCAGCTGCGACGGAACTTCGCAGTTGCGAGAACATTGAGGTCAACGGCCCGCCAGGATGCGGTGTCGGAGCACATCACCATGAAAATCGCGCAGATCACCCCGCTGTACGAGGCTGTGCCTCCCAAGCTGTACGGCGGTACGGAACGTGTGGTCGCGCATCTGACCGACGCCCTGGTCGATCTGGGCCACGACGTGACCCTGTTCGCCAGCGCCGACGCCCAGACCAAAGCCCGTTTGGTGCCCGTGCGCGACCAGGCCATCCGTCTGGATCCGGCGCCGTTGAAATCCGATCTCGCCGCCCACCTGTCGATGCTGGGCGAAGTGTTGGACCGCGCCGACGAGTTCGACGTCATCCACTTCCATACCGACATGGTCCACTTCCCGCTGTTCCAGAAATATGCGGACAAGACTTTGACGACCCTGCACGGCCGTCTGGATATGAAGGACCTGCCCGGCGTCTATGCGCGTTGGAGCGAGTTCGGCCTGGTCTCCATCTCCGACGATCAGCGTAAGCCGCTGCATTTCGCCAACTGGAAAGCCACCGTCCATCACGGCATGCCGGGCGAGCAGTACATCTTCTCCCCAAAGTCCGAGGGCTATCTAGCCTTCCTGGGTCGCATCTCGCCCGAGAAACGCCCCGACCGCGCCATCGAGATCGCCACCAAACTGGGCAAGCGTCTGAAGATGGCCGCCAAGGTGGACGCCGCCGACAAACGCTATTGGGAAGAAACGATCCGCCCATTGGTTGAGGGCAATCCGCTGATCGAGTTCATCGGCGAGATCGGCGACCATCAGAAGTCCGCCTTCCTCGGCGGCGCCGAAGCCCTGCTCTTCCCCATCGACTGGCCCGAACCGTTCGGTCTGGTGATGATCGAGGCCATGGCCTGCGGCACCCCGGTGATCGCCTTCCGCTGCGGCTCGACGCCCGAGGTCATCGAAGACGGCGCCACCGGCTTCCTGGTCGACACGATGGAGCAGGCGATCGCTGCGGCAGGTCGCGTCCATCTGCTGGACCGCGAGGCCGTGCGCACGCGCTTTGACCTGCGCTTCTCCGCCACCGCCATGGCGCGGCGCTATCTGGACGTTTACGGCGACCTGCTGGCGCGCCGTCCGTTCGCGGAGACTGCGCTGGGCGATGTAGTCACCCCGCTGCGTCCATTGATGGAAGATCGAAGCTTCGCTGCGATTGCGTAACGCCTGAGCGATCTGCGGCGCCTAACGGCGAAGCTGTTCACTTTAAAATTATCCTTGTTGGCTAAGCGGGGCTCATAATCGGGGCGCTCGACATGGAATCGACAGTGATAGGGCGGCTTTTGGGGAAGCTCCGCCGCGACGCATCGGGCAATATCGCCACCTTCTTCGCCCTATCTGCGATGGCGCTGGTTTTGATGGTCGGTCTGGCCATCGACATCAATCGCTACGTGTCCGCGCGAAATCAGGTCCAAGAAGCGCTCGACGCCGCCGCGCTCGGCGCAGCCGCCTCTCGCGGAAAGACCCAGAAGGAACTTGAAGAGGCCGCTTCGCCCTACCTTCAGGCCAATATGAAGACCAATCAGGTCATCCCCGACTGGAAGAGTGAAACCACATACGTCAACGACAAGATCGTCAGGGTCAGCTTCTCCGGCGGCGTGAAACCCATCTTCGCCGGGTTGGCGGGGATAAAGCAGTTTGATCTCAACGCCGTATCGGAAGCCACGCGCGGCGTCGCCCAGCGGATCGAAACCGTTCTGGTGCTCGATAACACCTGGTCGATGAGCGAAAAGGACAGTCGCTCGATCAAACGGATCGATGCGCTGAAGAGCTCAGCCAGTCTGCTGGTCAATGAGCTGATGGCGACCGAAAGCGACGAGGTCTCGATCGGTGTCGTACCCTATGCGGACTACGTCAACGTCGGCGTGGCCAATCGCAAGGCTTCCTGGATTTCCGTCCCCGACGACTATGTGCAGGAGCGAACCTGCACGACCAAGACGACCTACAGCGGCGGCACTCCCTACCCCTGCACCACCGTGCGCGACGGCGTCAGCGAGACCGGCACCTGCTACAAGGATCAGGTGGTCAAGACGGTCCCGGTCACACCCTATCGCTGCGACGTGACCTACAAATGGTTCGGCTGCGTCTATTCGCGCAACGTCGGCACGACTCGCTTGAACGATTTGTCGCCGGCGACGCCCTACAAGGGCTTCCTGACGACGGGCCAAAGCTGCCTGAACGCGGTCAGCCCCCTGTCTAAGAGCAAGTCCAGCGTCCTGAATGCGATCAAGAACCTCGTCATCAACGTCGGCGGCTACAAGCCCGAAACCCACATCCCATCCGGCCTGATCTGGGGCATCAACCTTCTGTCGCCCACTGCGCCGTTCCAGGAAGGCGGCACCTATGACCCGGCGAACCGCACGCCGCGCAAGATCCTGGTGTTGATGACCGACGGGGTGAACACGATGCGATATAGGTCCTCGGACGGCGCGCACGTGGCCACAGTCAAGCCTAACGAACTGGCGGCGACAGATGGAGATCTGGATGCGATCTGCACCTACGCCAAATCAAACAAGATCGAAGTGTTCACTGTGGGCCTCAACGTCCCGACGACGAACGGGCGCAACCTCTTGCGAACCTGCGCCACGAACTCCGACCACGCCTTCCTGGCTGAGGACAGCGCCGCCTTGGAAGCCGCCTTCCGCGAAATCGCACGGTCAATCGGGGTCGTGCGGCTGGTGAAGTAACGGCAGTCGCCGCCGGCATGCGAAAAAGCACAGGTTCGCCTGAACCCCTCGGCGACTTGCCCATTAAAGTCTGCAAGCGGCCCCTGAGCGCCGCATTCGGGTGCGACACGTTCGGCCGAGGCCTCACAACGACGGGGAAGAGACCGCATGGACGACGCCTATTCCACTCAACTGACCGCCGGTGAATCGGTCGAGGCCACGGGTCTCGAACAGCTGATGGCGCTGAAGGAAGGCGACACCTTCCTGGTCGCCGACGGATGGGGCGACATGAAGGGCGGCGCCGACGGCCTGTTCGCGGGCGACACCCGCGTCCTGTCGCGCTGGGCGATGACGGTAGGCCTGCTGAAGCCGTCGCGTCTGTCGTCCGGCGTCAGCCAGGACAACGTCTTCTTCTCCTGCCACACCACCAACCGTCCCCTGCCCCCGATGGGCGGTCGATCGGCCCCGGCCGGTGTCCTGCATATCGAGCGCCGGCGTTTCCTTTGGAACCGGCGGATGTTCGAGCGCATCCGCATGGTCAACCACGGGGTGGAGGACATCCTGCTGCCGCTGGCCTTCGACTTCGGCGCGGACTTCTTCGATATCTTCCAGGTGCGCGGCACGCCTCGGGCCAAGCGCGGGACGATCCACACGCCGACGACCGACGGCCGCCGCGTCACCTTCCGCTACACCGGCCTGGACGACGTGGACCGTTCCAGTTGTATCGCCTTTTCCGAACCGCCCGCGCGCCTGACGCATCAGCGCGCCGAGTTCATGTTCAGCCTGCCCAAGGGGCGTTCGCTGGATCTGTTCATCGAGTGCGGCGTCGACGCCTGCGAGACGCCGGACGCCGACCGCTGGCGCCAGAACGCCATCCAGGCCCGCTTGGCCATGCGCGCCAAACGCCGGCGCGGCGCCTCAGTGCGCGGCCCGCGCAGCCCGCGCTTCAACGACTGGCTTGATCAGTCGCGCGCCGACATGGCGCTGTTGACCACAGACCTGCCGACCGGACCCTATCCCTATGCGGGCACGCCGTGGTTCTCGACCCCGTTCGGTCGCGACGGCATCATTTCGGCTTGGCAAATGCTGTGGCTGGATCCGTCGCTGGCCAAGGGCGTGCTGACCTATCTGGCCTCGCGCCAGGCGACCGAGACCTCGCTCTATCGAGACAGTCAGCCCGGCAAGATCATGCACGAGACCCGCGGCGGGGAAATGAGCGCCCTGCATGAGGTGCCGTTCGGTCTCTACTACGGTGGTGTGGACACCACCTGTCTGTTCGTGGCCTTGGCCGGCGCCTACGCCAACCGCACCGGCGATCTGGATCTGATCCGCAAGCTCTGGCCCAATCTGATCGCGGCCGCGGACTGGATGCGCGACTATGGCGACAGCAACAACGACGGCCTGATCGACTATCAGCGCGGCGCCGACACCGGCCTGTCCAATCAGGGCTGGAAGGACTCAGAGGATTCCATCTTCCACGCCGACGGGCGCTTCCCCAAGGGTCCGATCGCGCTTCTGGAGGTTCAGGGCTACGCCTTCGCCGCCTGGAAAGCGCTGGGTGATCTAGGTGAGCGTCTGCACGACGACCGCACGACCGAATGGCGGATGCGCGCCGAACAGGTTCGCGCCCTGGTCGAGGACAAGTTCTGGATGGAGGACGAAGGCTTCTACGCCGTGGCCCTGGACGGCGACGGCGAGCAGTGCCGCGCCATCGCCTCCAACGCCGGCCATCTGCTGTTCACCGGACTGCCCTCACTGGAACGCGCGCGCCGCGTCACCAAACGCCTGCTGTCGGCCGAGTTCCGCACCGGCTGGGGCATCCGCACGCTGGAGGTCGGACAGGCCCGCTTCAATCCGATGAGCTATCACAACGGCTCGGTCTGGCCGCACGACACCGCCATGGCCGCCGCCGGCATGGCGGCTTACGGCGAGCGCGATGCGGTCGCGCAAATCCTGGCCGAGATCTACGCTGCGGCCGCCCACTTCCACCTGCGGCTGCCCGAACTGTTCTGCGGCTTCCCACGTGAGCCGGGCGAGCCGCCCATCGCCTATCCGGTCGCCTGCCTGCCCCAGGCCTGGGCGGCGGGATCGGTCTTCCTGATGCTTCAGGCGACCCTGGGCCTGTCGATCGACGCCTGGACCGAGACGGTCGATCTCGCTGACCCCGTCCTGCCTGCCGGTCTGGATCGTCTGAAGATCACTGGCCTGGAAGTCGGCGGCGCCGTTGTCGATCTGAATATCCAGCACGCCGACGGTCGCGCCGTGGTCATCCCGCATCATAAGCAGGGCAAGGTTTCGATCCGCACGTTGCGATAGGGGTCAGCCGAACAGATCGGGCACGCTCGCCCGGTCCAGCGCCTTGGCGAAGACCGTCGGCAGGGCGGCCCGCGCCGCCTCGATCGGCATCCAGCGATAGTCACCGTCCGCATCGACGCGCGCGGTCATCACCGTCAGCGTCAGGCTGAAGTGGGTGAAGACGTGCTCCACAGCCCCCGCGTCGCGCCAGTCGGCCTCGACCGGCGCTGCGGCAACAGGCTCGCCTGTTGTCCAGTCGCTGGTCGGCAGGCCCAGCATTCCGCCCAGCAGCCCCTTTTCAGGCCGCGTCTCGACTGCGACCCGCCCCTGATCATCGACCAGCACATAGGCCGCGCCCCGCCGATGCGGCCGGTCCGCCTTCTTGGTCTTCATCGGAAACCGGGCCGGGTCGCCCGTGGCCAGACCCAGGCATTCGCCGGCTGCCGGACAGGTCCCGCACGACGGCGACTTGGGCCGGCAAACCGTCGCGCCCAGATCCATCAACGCCTGCGCCCAGTCCCCAGGCCGCTCGTCGGTGACGAACAGGCCCGCCAGCCGCCTCAGTTCGGTCCGGGCGGCCGGGACCGGCGTCACGACCGCGAACAGCCGCGCCATGACCCGCTCGACGTTGCCGTCCACGACATTGGCCGCCCGGTCGAAGGCGATGGAGGCGACGGCCGCCGCCGTATAGGCGCCCACGCCCGGCAGGGCGAGCAGCGCCGCCTCGGTGTCCGGAAACACCCCGCCATGCTCGCCCGCCACCGCCCGCGCACAGGCCAGCAGATTGCGCGCACGCGCATAGTAGCCCAGCCCGGCCCAGGCCCCCATCACCTCCGCATCCTCGGCCGCCGCCAAGTCCGAGACCGTCGGCCAGCGCGTGGTGAAGGCGTGGAAATACGGCGTCGCATGCGGCACGGTCGTCTGCTGCAGCATGACCTCCGACAACCAGACACGGTAAGGCTCGGTCCGCGGCGCGCCGACGGCGGCTCGCCACGGCAGGGTGCGCGCGTTGGCGTCGTACCAAGCCAGCAGCCGTGAGCGGATCAGGTCTATGTCGGGAGAGACGTCAGGCATCGGTCGAGCTATATAGACCCATGCGCCGCACGCTGCCCACAGACGCCGAGGTCCGCGAGATCCTGTCTCGCCGCCGCACCCGTCCGGTCCCCCGACCGGCGCCGCGCGCAGGCAAGGCGCTGACGCCCCTGATCAAGAAGCTGGACGAGCAGTTCGGACGCGGCGCCGGCGCGCTGGAACCTCGTTGGCGCGAGATCGTCGGCGATCGCCTGGCCCGCGTCACTCGCCCGCAGAAACTGACGAAGGGCAAGGGCGGCTCTCCCGGCGTGCTGGAGCTGCGCGTCGCCGGCGCCGCCGCCCTGCTGATCCAGCACCAGTCCGAGGACATCCTGGCCCGCGTCAACCTGTTCCTGGGCGCCGGGACCGTGGATCGACTGCGCATCGCCCAGGGTCCGGTCGCCCCTTTGAAGGAGGCCGCCGCTCGTCCCAAACGCAGCGCCAAGCCGCCGCCCCTGCCCGCCCAGGCCGAGGCCGATCTGGCCGCATCGATCGCTTCAGCCCCCGACGATCTGCGCGCCGCCCTGGCCCGGCTGGGCCGCGTCGCCCTGTCGCGCTCAGACATCAAGTCCGACTGAGCGCCGCGCCTTGGTTGGCAGTCGCCCCCCGGTGCTGTAGGAAGAGGTTGTAAAGCGACAAATATCCGCACGGCGCTTCCGGTCGCGCGCCTGTATTCCGAGTCCCGATGAAGCAGCAAGACGACTGGCGACTTACCGATGTCGTCGAACACGAAATCGGGCGTGGAGATCCGTTCGCCGCCGCCATACGTGGCACGCGCATGCCGATGGTCATCACCGACCCGCGTCGCGACGACAATCCGATCGTCTTCGCCAACAAGGCCTTCCAGGATCTGACCGGCTACGAACGTGACGAGATCATCGGCCAGAACTGTCGGTTCCTTCAGGGGCCGAAGTCCGACAAGGCCGCCGTCGCCAAGATCCGCGAAGCTCTTGAGGCCGGCGCCGACATCCACATCGATCTGCTGAACTATCGCAAGGACGGCAGCACCTTCTGGAACGCCCTGTTCATCAGCCCGGTGCGCAACGCCCAGGGGGAGATCGAGTATTTCTTCGCCTCGCAGCTGAATGTGACCGAGCGGATTGAGGCTCAGGTCTACGTCGAAAAGCAAAAGGCTTTGGTCGAACGCGAAGTCGCCGCCCGAACCGCCGATCTGCAAGAGGCGCTCGCCGCCAAGACCCTGCTGCTTCACGAGGTCGATCACAGGGTCAAGAACAACCTAACCATGATCGGCTCGCTGCTGCGGCTGCAATCGCGCTCGCTGTCCGATCCGGCCCTGACCGCCACACTGGACTCCATGCTGGAGCGGGTGGACGCCTTAGCGACCGTTCACCGCAAACTCTATCAGTCCGAAGACGTCACCCAGTTCGACGTCGGCGCCTTTACCAACACCCTGGTCGCCGATGTGATTGGCTCGACAGGACGCACCGATATCGAGGTGTCCGTCGATGTGGAGCCCATGTTCATCCCCTCGACCCATGCCTCGTCGATCGGGCTGATCATCAACGAACTGCTGACCAATGCGATCAAGCACGGCTTTCCCGAGGATCGCGGCGGCCGATTGATCGTCTCGGCCAAAAGAACGGAACAAGGCGGCCAGGTCGTTGTTCAGGACGACGGCCCCGGCATTCCCGGCGCTGCGCATCAGGGATTGGGCAAGACTTTGATCGGTCGTCTTTCAAAGCAGATCGGCGGCAAGACGCTGTGGCTGCCGGCCGACCCCGGAACGCGCGCGGTCGTCGTCTTCCCCGTGAGCGGCTAGGTGCGCGCCGCCGGGCCTCACTTCGACATCCTGGTCGTCGAGGACGAGGCCCTGCTTGTGATGGACCTCGAGGCGATGCTTGAGGACGAAGGCCACCGGCTGGTCGGAGAAGCCATGTCCCTGAGTGAGGTCGAGTCGCTGTCGCTCGACGCGCCGCCCGACATCGCCTTTGTCGACATCCAGCTGGCGGACAACTCCAGCGGTCTGGACGTGTGTCGCCTGATCAAGGATCGCTGGCCGTCCACAGCCGTCGTCTTCCTGACGGCAAACCCCAAGATGATCCCCGAGGACTTTCTGGGCGCGCACGGCGTGATCCCAAAGCCCTTCTCACGGTCCGGCCTGCTGTCGGCGATGCGCTTCATTCAGCAGGGCATAAGCGATCCGCCGCCCCGCCAGGACAGGCCGCAAAGTTTCATCCCCGCACCGGCGATCGATCGGGCCTGGGCGCGCGGATAAGGCGCTGTTGACAAAACTTCGCCGCACCTGTTCCAGACTAGTTCAGGGTTGCGCCATTCCCGGGGAATCGCGTGATCATCGCCAACGATCCGATCCGAGGAACCTTCATGGCCGACACTGAATCCCGCTTCGCCCGCATGAGCCGTCGTGCGGCCATCACCGGCGCCGCACTGGCGACCATGGCTCTGGCGGCTTGCGGCGGCGGCGCCAAGGGTGCGGCGGAAGGCGACATGGGTCTGGGCGCGCCCGAAGGCGCCAAGGTCACGGTGGTCGAATACGCCTCGGTCACCTGCCCCCACTGCGCCCTGTGGCAGAAGAACACCTGGCCGGCGTTCAAGGCCAAATACGTCGACACCAACAAGGTCCGCTACGTCTTCCGCGAACTGCCGACCCCGCCGGTCGACGCCGCCACCGCCGGCTTCCTGGTCGCGCGCTGCGCCGGCCCAGACAAGTATTTCGACGTGGTTCACCAGCTGATGGCGACGCAGCAGGAGATGCTAACGTCCTCGCCGCGCGACTGGCTGCTGCGCACCGCCCAGGCCGCTGGCCTGTCCGAGCAGCAGTTCAACGACTGCGTCACCGACAAGGACGCTGTCGCCGCCATGGAGAAGCGCGTGCAGGCCGCGCGCGCCCAAGGCGTGACCGGCACCCCGGCCTTCTACGTCAACGAAACCCAGGTCATCTCGCCCGGCGGCGAAGGCGCCAGCCTGGCCGACCTGTCCACCGCCATCGACGCGGCCCTGGCCAAGTAACCGAGGCCAAATCAGATGATGCGACGCGCCTTCATCGCCGCCGGTTTCGCCTTCGCCGCCCTGACCGGCGGTTTGGCGACGCCGGCGCTCGCCGCCGATGCGCCCCCGCCCGTCACGGCCCAGGATCATATCCTGGGTCGGGCGAATGCGCCGGTCACGGTGATTGAATACGCGTCCTTCACCTGCTCGCACTGTGCGGACTTCCACAACACCGTGCTGCCGGCCTTCAAGGCCAAATACATCGACACCGGCAAGGTCCGGCTGGTTCACCGCAACCTGCCGACCGCGCCCGCCAATGTCGCCGCCGCCGCGGCTGCTGTCGCCCTGTGCGCCGCGCCCGAACGCTATTTCGACGTGGCGGCCGTCTTCATGCGCGATCAAGCCAACCTGCAGACCACCGGCGCCCAACCCTGGTTCGCGGCCGGTATCGCCGCCAGCGGCAAGACCCGCGAGCAGATCGAGGCGTGCCTGAACGGCCCGACCATCCGTACGGCCCTCGACGCCCAAATCGAGGGTGCGCGCGCCGCAGGCGTCGCCGGCACGCCCACCTTCTTCGTCAACGGGACGATGGTGATGGAGCATTCGCTGGAGGCCCTGTCGGCCGCCATCGATCCGCTGCTTCGGTAGTCCGCCAGGACGATGCAGTTCCAGCGCCTCCGGCTCGTCGGCTTCAAGTCGTTCGTCGATCCGGCGGAGGTGCACATCGAATCCGGCCTGACCGGCGTCGTCGGCCCGAACGGCTGCGGCAAATCCAACGTCCTTGAAAGCCTGCGTTGGGTCATGGGCGCCAACTCGGCCAAGGCCATGCGCGGTCAGGGCATGGACGACGTCATCTTCGCCGGTGCGGCCGGCCGTCCTCCGCGCAGCCACGCCGAAGTCAGCCTGACCATCGACAACGCCGCTCGCCGTGCGCCCCAGCCCTTCACCGACAGCCCCGTGCTGGAGGTGTCGCGCCGCATCGACCGGGGCCAGGGTTCGACCTACCGCATCAACGGCAAGGAGGTGCGCGCCCGCGACGTCCAGCTGCTGTTCGCCGACGCCTCGACCGGCGCCAACTCACCCGCCCTGGTGCGTCAGGGCCAAATCTCGGAACTGATCGCCGCCAAGCCGCAGAACCGCCGGCGCATTCTGGAAGAAGCGGGCGGCGTCGCCGGTCTGCACACCCGTCGGCACGAGGCCGAGCTGCGCCTCAAAGCCGCCGAGACCAACCTGGACCGGCTGGACGACATCGGCCGCGAGCTGGAGACGGCGCTGAACCGGCTGAAGCGCGAAGCCCGCCAAGCCGAGAAATACAAGAAGATCTCAGCGGAGATCCGCGCCCTTCAGGCCGCCCTGCTCTATATGCGTTGGAACGACGCGCGCCTGGCCGCAGAGGCCGCCGCCGCCGAACTGCGCGACGCCGACCGGGCGGTGGCCGACACCACGACCGCCGCCGCCGCCGCCCAGACGGCCGCCCTGTCCGCCCAGGAAGCCCTGAAGCCCGCGCGGGAGGAGGACGCCGTCGCCTCCGCCGTGCTGCACCGCGCCAGCCTGGAGCGCGATCGGCTGGACATGGCCGAACAGGCGGCCCGCGCGGAAGTGGATCGCCTCAAGGCCGAGGCCGCACGCATCGCTGCCGACGCCGCGCGCGAAGACGGCATGGCCGCCGACGCCCAGCGCGAACTGGACCGGCTAGAGAACGAACTGAGCCGGCTGAAGGGCGAGATCGCCGCCGCCCCCGAACGCGGCCCCGAACTGGACAAGGCCCTGACCGCCGCTGAGGACGCCCGCAAGGCCGCCGACGGCGAGGTCGAACGGCTGGCGGGTATGCTGGCCGCCGTCGAGGCCCGCGCCAACGCCGAGACGGCCCGCAAACGCGACGCCGAGACTCGACTGGCCCGCGTCACCGCCCAGCACGATCAGGCCAGACGTGAACGCGAGGCTCTGGGGCCGCTGGAAATGCCCGAGCTGGAAGCCGCCCGTCAGTCGCTGGAAGCGGCGCAGGCCGACCTCGCCGCGGCGCGCGACGCCGTCGAGGCGGCTGAGGCGACACGCGGCGAGCTGGCCCGCGCCGAACAGGAGGCCCGCACCGCCGCCCGCGCCGCAGAGGACCGGCTGGGCCGGCTCCAGACCGAGGCGCGCGGCCTGGCCCAACTGCTGGTCACCGGCAAGCGCGACCATCCCCCCGCCCTGGACAAGGTGCGGGCCGACAAGGGATTCGAGGCCGCCCTGGCCGCCGCCCTGGGCGACGATCTGGACGCGGCGCTGGACGCCAAAGCCGCCGCCTATTGGGGCGGGGCGGATGCGCCCTCCCAGTCCTGGCCCGCCGGGATCACGCCCTTGGCGGAGCATGTTCAGGCGCCGGAACAGCTGACCGCGCGCCTTGTCCTGTGCGGCGTGGCGCCCAAGGCCGACGCGGCCCGGCTGGCTCAAGCCCTGCCGCCCGGCTCGCGCCTGGTGACGGTCGAGGGCGACCTCTATCGCTGGGACGGGTTCGTCAGCCGCGCCGAGGCGCCGCGCCCGGCCGCCGTACGCCTGGCTCAGCGCACGCGCCTGGCCGAGCTGGAGGCCGAGATCGACAAGGGCAGACCGGCCCTGGATCAGGCGCAGGCGGCCCAGAAGTCGGCGACGGAAGCCTTTCGCGCCGCCGAAGAGACGGTCAAGGCCGCACGCCTGAAGCCCTTCGCCGCCGACAAGGCCGTGAACGCCGCCCGCGACCGCGTGGAAACCCTGGCCCGCGAGCAGGCCCGCCGCGAGGCCCGCGCCCAGGCGCTGGACGACACCGTGACCCGGCTGGCGGCCGACGCAGCCGAGGCGCAAGCCGCCCTGGACGCCGCCCAGACCCCCGACGCCCCGTCGGAGACGATCGCCGGACTGCGCGACGAACTGACCGCCGCCCGCGCCACGGCCGACGCCGCCCGCACTGCGGCCCAGACCGCCCGGTCGGACCGCGATGCCGAGGCCCGCGATCGTCAGGGCCGCGAGCAGCGGCTGGGCAGCCTGACCCGCGCGCGCGAAGGCTGGGTCACGCGCTCCAGGGACAGCGCCGGCCGCGTGGCCGCCCTGGCCAAGGACGCCGGCCGGACGGCCGCCCTACTGAAGCAGGCCGAGGTCGCGCCCCAGGGCTTCGCCGAACAGCGCGGCAAGCTGCTGGACACGCTGGTCGCCGCCGAACAGAGGAAACAGGCGGCGTCGGACGCCATGGCCGTCGCCGAGACCGAGGCGACCGAGGCCGACCGCGCGTCGCGCGCCGCCGAGACGGCCGCGTCGCAGGCCCGCGAGGCGCGCGCAGGCCTGTCCGCCCGCGCCGAAGCCGCCGCCGAGAAGCTGGCCGAGGCGGAGGCCACCCTGCGCGAGACGGCGCAGATGTCGCCGCAGGAGCTGGGTCAGAAGCTGACCGACGACGCCATCGCCCGCCCGCCCGACGCCGCCGGGGCCGAGAGCCTGCTCTATGGGCTGGAGCGCGAACGCGAAGCTCTGGGCGCCGTCAACCTGCGCGCCGAGGACGAGGCGGTCGAATACGGCGAGCGGCTGAACAGCATGAAGTCGGAGCGCATCGACCTGACGCAGGCGATCGCCAAGCTGCGCGACGGCATCGACGAGCTGAACGCCGAGGGCCGTGAGCGGCTGGTGGCGGCGTTCGACGTGATCAACGCCAACTTCAAGACCCTGTTCGAAGCCCTGTTCGGCGGGGGCCAAGCCGAGCTGAAACTGGTCGAGAGCGACGACCCGCTGGAGGCGGGGCTGGAGATCTACGCCTGCCCGCCCGGCAAGCGGTTGTCGGTCATGAGCCTGATGAGCGGGGGCGAGCAGGCGCTGACGGCGGCGGCCTTGATCTTCGGCGTCTTTCTGGCCAACCCCGCGCCGGTCTGCGTGCTGGACGAGGTGGACGCGCCCCTGGACGACGCCAACGTGGACCGCTTCTGCCGGATGCTGCACGAGATGCGCAGCCGCACCGACACCCGCTTCATCGTCATTACCCACAACCCCGTGACCATGAGCCGGATGGACCGGCTGTACGGCGTCACCATGCCCGAACGCGGCATGAGCCAGCTGGTCAGCGTGGACCTGAAACAGGCGGAGACCCTGGTCGCATGATCGCCCTGCTGCTCGCGCTCGCCGATCCTCAGCTGGTCCCGACCGGCGTGGGAAGGTTCGCCATCTATGCCGACGCGGCCTCGATCGAACGCGAGGGCGACGTGGCGCGGATGCGGGAGCTGCAGGTGACCGAGGCGGGATTCAAGGTCGGAGACGTGACCTATGTCGGAGGCTGGTCGCGGTGGGCGTTCGACTGTCGCGCGAGGACGGCGGATCGGTTGGACTTCTCCTCTTTGAAGGCGGACGGGACGGAAGGGCCGGCGACGCCTGACGCCGCCCCCGCCTATGACGCCGCGCCGGGCGGGGATGCAGCCGAGCTGCTGGCTATCGCCTGCGGAGCCGAACGGCCGGCCCAGGCGCTGACGCTTGAGCAGGCCATCAGCCAGGGACAAAGGGCGCTGGCGGACTAAGCCTCTTGCCATCTCCCTCCCCTTCAGGGGAGGGTGGTTGAGCGCAGCGAGACCGGGTGGGGGCGGCCCATAATTCCGAAGATCGCAAAAGCCCGAGCGATGCGAAAAGCCATGAGCCCGCCGGAGGCGAGGCTTTGGTTGGCTCTGCGCGACCTTCGAAAACAAGGTTTTCATTTCCGACGCCAGCATCCTCTCCTCGGCTATTATGTCGACTTCATTTGTCTCCGACGCGGTTTGGCGGTGGAGGTCGATGGCGGTTCGCGCGAGGGGCGTGGCGACTGGGACGCCCGCCGTGACGCCGCATTGGCTCATCACGGCGTAAAGACACTGCGCATAGCGGCCTCCGATGTTCGGGATCGACTCCCGGATGTCATGGATTTTATTCTTCGCGAACTGATGGCGGCCGCCCCCACCCGACCGCTTCGCGGCCACCCTCCCCGAGGCGGGGAGGGAGACTAGAGGGTTCGCCTTGCGGCCATTCGATGCGGTCGCGCGGCAGGGCCTCGCGGCATTCGTCGCGCATGAAGGCCATCAGCTTCTCGCGGATCTCGCAGCGGAGGTCGAAGGCGACCGGGGCCGAGCGGGCGCTGGCCAGGCAGCGCACCTGAAGCACGCGTTCGGTGATGTCGGTGACCTGCATCACCTGCACATCGCCGTCCCAGTGTTTGGACGCCTTGACGATGCCCTCGAAGGCGGTGCGCAGCCGGTCGATGGGCGCTTCGTAGTCGACGTAGAAGAAGGCCACGCCGATTAGACGGGCGTTCTCGCGCGTCCAGTTCTGGAAGGGCTTGGTGATGAAGTAGGACAGGGGCAGCACCATCCGGCGCCAGTCCCACAGCTTGACCACCACATAGGTCGATGTGATCTCCTCGACATTGCCCCACTCGTTCTCGACGATGACGGCGTCGTCCAGGCGGATGGGCTGGGTCAGGGCGATCTGGATGCCGGCGACCATGTTCGTCAGGATCGGCTGAAGCGCCAGACCGGCGATGATGCCGACGACGCCAGCCGAGGCCAGCAGGCTGACGCCCCACTGGCGGAAACCGGCGATGGTCATCAGGGCAAGGCCCACGGTGACGATGAACAGCACGACCTTGGCCACCCGCTGCAGGATGCGGGTCTGGGTCAGGTGCTTCCTGGCCAGCAGATTGTCCTCGACGGCGATATTGTACCGCTTGAGGTGCATGACCGACCACATGTCGAGCACGCCCGACGCCATCCAGCCGAGGGTGAGGATGAACAGGAACAGCAGAGCGCTGCGGATATCCTCGGACGGGCCGGGATCCATCGGCGAGACGGTCACGCCGATGCCGATGCCGATGATGATGATCAGGACGCGCAGTTTGACCCGGGCGCGTTCGACCACGCCGCGCCAGAAGAGATCCTTGTTCCGAACGACGCGACGCAGGATGGCGAAGACGATCTTGTGCGTCAGCCAGCCGCCGCCGACAAAGACCAGCAGGACCAGGCCGATGACCGCCCATTCGGGCAGCCAGTCGAACCGGTGCCACAGGGCGCGGATCTGGCGAGTGACGACGATGATTTCGGGAGGCATGAGCTTCCTAACGCGTCAGGGCCGAGAGGGTTGATGTCTCCTCCCTGTCGCGAAGCGATGGGGAGGTGGCGCGGCGCGCCCTTCGCGCCGTGACGGAGGGGTTCCTTCGGCGCGAAGAACCCCTCCACCGCTACGCGGTCCCCCTCCCCACACGTGGGGAGGAGACATTATGCACGTCCCGCCGTCGCCTCGACGAGGTCGGCCAGGCGTTGGGCGGCGTCGGGGATGGCGACGCAGCGGGCGGCGGCGGACATGGCCGACAGGCGCGCCGGATCGGACAGGACGCCGGTCAGAGTCGAGGCCAGGCGATCGACGGTCAGGTCGTCTTCCAGAATGACCTCGGCCGCGCCCGCATCGGTCAGGGCCTTGGCGTTCAGGCGCTGGTGGTCGTCGGTGGCGATCTTCAGCGGGATCAGGACGGACGGCAGGGCCGCGACCGCCAGTTCGGCGCAGGTCGAGGCGCCAGAGCGGCCGACAACAAGATGCGCCTTGGACAGCCGGTCAGCCATGTCGCCGAAGAAGGGGGCGACCTCGGCCTCAATCCCGGCCTCCAGATAGATCTGGCGCGCGGCCTCCAGCGTCTCGGGGCGGGACTGCTGCTGCACCTTCAGGCGGCGACGCAGGGCTTCCGGCAGGGCGGCCAGCGCGCGGGGCGTGGTCTCAGACAGTATGCGGGCGCCCTGGCTGCCGCCGGTGACCAGCAGATGGATGGGACCGTCGGCGGCGGGAGCGGCATAGGTACGGTCGAACAGGGCGCGGATCTCGGCCCGCACCGGCGAGCCGACGACGTGCGAGCGGCCCTGGACCTTGGCCGGCGCGCGTTCGAGTGTCGGAAAGGATGAAGCGACCTGACCGACATAGGGGGCCAGGATGCGGTTGGTGCGGCCCAGGACCGCGTTCTGTTCATGGATCACCGTCGGTCGCTGGGACGTGACGGCGGCGACCAGGGCCGGGGCGGACGGATAGCCGCCGAAGCCGACGACGACGTCGGCGCCCAGCCGGTCGAAGGCCGTTCGCGCCTGAACCACGCCCTTGAAGATGGCGACGCCGGCCTTGATCAGGCCCAGCGGGCCCGAGCCGGTGGCGGCGTCAAGCGCCAGCCGTTCCTCGGCCGGAAAGGCGTGGGTGTATTGTTCGCCCCGGTGATCGGTTGCCAGGACCACGCGCCAGCCGCGCGCCGCCATCTCGCGCGCCAGCGCCTCGGCCGGGAACATATGGCCGCCGGTGCCGCCGGCGGCGACGACGCAGAGCTTAGTCATGGGCGAGGCTCCGAAAAAGAGGGTCTGAATAGTCTGAAGTTCAGACGGTGGGCAGGCAAAAACACCGTCTAATTCGTCTAATCTGTCTAATGTCGGCGATGAACAGTGCGGCGAGGAATGGGGCGGCGACAGGATCGCACGATTTTGCAGCGTGGGCAGGAGACGGTCGATCGCGAGCCGTAAGCGACGGAAATCGTTCGGGTCTTTTCGTCGAAATATGCGGGCTACCCCTTTTTTTCGTCATCCTCCGACGAGCGTAGCGAGATCGGGGGACCCAGCGGCGCCGGAGGCGATGCGTCCGCCGCATAGATTTTGAACATCCACTCCGCGACAGGTTCGCGCTTGCGCGCGCCGCTGGGTCCCCCGGTCTGCGCCGCAAGCGGCTTGCCGGAGGATGACGACGTTAAATGAGCCGCCGGCCCATGGTCAGGCTGGCGCCGGGTTCGTAGGCGCCGGGTCTGCGCCGCGTCAGGGCTAGGGCAAAGCCCATGGTCAGGCCCATGGCCAGCATGGAGGAGCCGCCATAGCTGATGAAGGGCAACGTCATGCCCTTGGTCGGGATCAGGTTCAGGTTCACCGCGACGTTGATGCAGGCCTGAAGCCCGATCAGCATGAACAGGCCTGCCGCCGCCGTCTGCTCGAACGGATCGGTCAGCTTCATCGCCCGGCGCATGCCGCGAATAACGATGAAGGCGTAGAGGCTGATCATGATCAGGCTGAGGATCAGGCCGAACTCCTCGGCGCCGACGGAATAGATGAAGTCGGTGTGCAGGTCGGGCACGCGACGCTTCATCACGCCCTCGCCGATGCCCCGGCCCAGCAGGCCGCCGGCTCGGATGGCCTCGGACGCGCTGTCGATCTGGTGGGTGTCGGTCGTCTCGGGCGAAAAGAAGCGGCTGAGGCGGTCGCGCATATGGCCGAAGACGAAATACAGCGACACCAGCCCCGCCATGCCCAGGCTGGCCAGAACCGCCATCCATTTGAACGGCACGCCCGCCATGAAGAAGACGGCCATGAAGGTGGTGGTGATCAGAAGCGTCTGGCCGATGTCGGGCTGGATCAGCAGCAGCGAGACGGTCAGGGCGTAGAAGCCGAATGCGATGGTGACGCCGGGCACCCCCTGCCCCTTTTGCGCCTCGGCGAACATCCAGGCGGCGAAGACGATCAGGCCGGGCTTGGCGAACTCGGACGGTTGCAGGCTGAAGGGGCCGAAGTTCACCCAGCGGGCGGCCCCCTTCACCGTATCGCCGATGAACGGCAAGGCCATCATCACGACGATGGCGCCGAACAGGGCCAGGACCGCGATCCGCCGCACGCCGCGCGGCGACATCAGCGAGGTCGTCAGCATGATGCTGAGCCCCACGCCCGAAAAGACCATCATCCGCCAGGAATAGTGGAAGGGGTCGGTGATCGATTCATCGGCCAGGATGGCGGCGGGACTGGAGGCGAAGCTGAGCGCGACGCCCAGGGCCATCAACGCGAGCGCCGCACCCAACAGGCCGCGATCCACGGTCCAGAACCACTGTGCCACATGGCTTTGGTCGTTGCGGGAAAAGGCGGGGGTGTAGGGAGCGCTCATGACGCGGTTTCCGGGACGGCGCCGAGGGCCAGGACGGCGGCGCGGAAGGCCTCGCCGCGCGCCTCGAAGTCCTTGAACTGATCGAAGCTGGCGCAGGCGGGGGACAGGAGGACGATCTGCTCGCCGCCGGCAGAGGCCGCATCGGCGGCGGCGGCGGCCACGGCGGCGTCGAGGGTGCGGGCGATGACGTGGGGCGTGTCGGCCAGTGTGGCGGCGAAGGCCGGGGCCGCGTCGCCGATCAGATAGGCCTTGGCGATGCGGGGGAAGAGGTCGGCCAGGTCCGCGATTCCGCCGGCCTTGGGCACGCCGCCGGCGATCCAGAAGACGGACGGATAGGAGGCCAGGGCCTGACGCGCGGCGTCGGCGTTGGTGGCCTTGGAATCGTTGATGAAGCGCACGGAGCCGAGGCGGCCGACCGCCTCCATCCGGTGGGCCAGGCCGGGGAAGGACAGCAGGCCGGCGACGGCGGCGTCGTGATCGAGACCAAGGGCGCGCGCGGTCGCATAGGCGAAGGCGGCGTTCTGGGCGTTGTGGCGGCCGGGAAGCGAGCGCGCGGCGGTGAGATCAGCGACCAGTTCGCTATCCTTCAGAACAGCGCCCGACTGCGCGACATAGCCTTCTGCTCTCTGTGAGGGGTGGGTCGAGATGACGGTGGCGCGATCTGACAGGTCACGCGCAATCTGCTGCCCCCAGGTATCGTCCACGCCCACCAGGGCCACACCATCCGGTCCCTGATTGGCGAAGATGCGCGCCTTGGCCGCGACATAGCCGTCCATGCCGCCGTGGCGGTCCAGGTGGTCGGGGCTGATGTTGGTCAGGATGGCGACGTCGGGGGCGAAGGTCGTGGTGAGGTCCAGCTGATAGCTGGAGACCTCGATCACATAGACGGCGTCGGGCGTCGGTTCGGGCAAGGCCAGGACGCCGACGCCGATATTGCCGCCGACGTGGACCGTCAGGCCCGCCGACTTCAGCACCCAGCCGATCAGCGCGGTGGTGGTCGACTTGCCGTTGGTGCCGGTGATGGCGACGACGCGCGGCCGCTGATCCTTCGGCCGGTCGGCCAGGGCGCGGGCGAACAGTTCGATGTCGCCGAGGACGGGCACGCCGGCCGCGCGGGCCAAGTCTACGGTCCAGTGCGGCCTGGGATGGGTCAGGGGCGCGCCGGGCGACAGGACCAGGGCGGCGAAGTCGGACCAGTCGGCGGCGGCCAGGTCCTCGACCGTGAAGCCCTCGGCTTTGGCCTGCGCCCGGCCGGCCTCGCCGTCGTCCCACAGGATCGGGATCGCGCCCCCGGCCTGAAGAGCGCGTGCAGCCGTGATCCCCGACCGTCCCAGGCCGAAGACCGCGACCCGCCTGCCTTCAAAGCCGGGAACGGGGATCATCGGATCAGCGCAGCTTCAGCGTCGACAGGCCCAGCAGGGCCAGGGCGCCGGCGATGATCCAGAAGCGGATGACGACCGTGGATTCCGGCCAGCCCATCTTTTCGAAATGGTGGTGGACCGGCGCCATCAGGAAGATGCGCTTCTTCGTCAGCTTGTAATAGCCGACCTGGATCATGACCGAGGCGGCCTCCATGACGAACAGGCCGCCGACGATGCCCAGGACCAGCTCATGCTTGGTGGTGACGGCGATGGCGCCGAGCGCCCCGCCCAGAGCCAGCGAGCCGGTGTCGCCCATGAAGATCTTGGCCGGCGGGGCGTTGTACCAGAGGAAGCCCGCGCCGCCGCCGATCATGGCCGCGCAGAAGATGGCCAGTTCACCCGCGCCAGGCACGTGGTGGACCTGAAGATACTGGGCGAAGACGAAGTTGCCGGCGAGGTAGCTGATCACGCCGAACGCGCCCGCCGCCATCATCACCGGCACGGTCGCCAGACCGTCCAGACCATCGGTCAGGTTCACCGCATTGGAGAAGCCGACGATGGTGAAGGCCGCAAACGCCACATAGAACCAGCCGATATTCAGCAGCACGGCCTTGAAGAAGGGGAAGGCGATCGACGTCTCGAGCCCCGGCGAGGTCGGCGAGACGGTCATCCACAGCACGGTCAGGACGCCGGCGACGACGGCGACGACGGTCTGGGCCAGCAGCTTCTGTTTGGAGGTCAGGCCGGCCGAGGTCTGTTTGGTCACCTTGGCGTAGTCGTCGATGAAGCCCAGCACGCCGAAGGCCGCCGTCACGAAGCTGACGATCCAGATGTAGGGATTGGTCAGGTCGCCCCAGAGCAGCACCGCCACGCCGATGCCGGCCAGGATCATCAGACCGCCCATGGTCGGGGTGCCGACCTTGGACAGGTGGGACACCGGGCCGTCGTCGCGGATCGGCTGGCCCCGGCCCTGTTTGGCGCGGATCCAGTTGATGAAGCGGCTGCCCATGGCGACGGCGACGATCATGGCGGTGGCCATGGCGAGGGCCACGCGCACCGTCTGGTACTGAACCAGGTTCAGCAGCGGATACTGGTGCGCCACGTCGGCGTAGTAGAGATAGAGCAGGTAAAACATGTTTCTTCCCTACCGCGACGCCCGCGGGGCGTCACTGCTTGAGGGGACGCCTTCGGCGCTACTGAGGTTCGCGAGCGCCTTGGCCACCAGCGAGGCCTTGGAGCCGTTCGAACCCTTGACCATGACGATGTCGCCGGGCGCGACCAGCAGGGCCGCCTCGGCCGCCAGTTCCGCCGCCGTCGCGCGCCAGACGCCGCGTCGAGAAACCGGAAGCGCGTCGTAGAGCCAGCGCATCTCGGGCCCGGCGGCGTGGACCAGGTCGAGGCCGGCGGCGTCGATGGGGCCGGCGAGGCCTTCATGCAGGTCGCGGCTCTGCTCGCCAAGCTCCAGCATGTCGGTCAGCACCACCACGCGGCGGCCCGAGGTCGAGCGCGCGCCCAGGGTCTTGAACCCGGCGGCCATGGACAGGGGATTGGCGTTGTAGCTCTCGTCAATCAGGGTGAAGGCGCCGTCCGGCATCGTGACCGTGCGGGTCTGGCCGCGTCCGGCCAGAGGCTGGAACCCGGCGAGGGCTTCGAGACCCGTATCCAGCGTCACGTCCAGGGCGTCGAGCATCAAGAGGACGCAGAGGCTGTTCAGGCCCCAGTGGGCGCCGGACTGGGCCAGGCGATAGTCGATGCGTCGCCCGAACAGTTCGGCGGCGACCGCCGCGCCCTCGGCGTCAGGCCGGAAGTCTAGCAGGCGGGCGTCATGGCCGGCGTCGGATCCGAACGTCAGCAGGCGCGCGCCGACCGCCTTGGCCGCGTCGCACAGGACAGCCGAGAAGGCGACGTCGCCGTTCGCCACCGCCGCACCGCCCGGCACCAGACCCTGGAAGATGGTCGCCTTTTCACGCGCGACCCCGGCCTCGCCGTCCGCGAAGGCTTCGATATGGACCGGGCCGACGGTGGTGACGCAGGCGGCGTGGGGGGCGACGAAGCGCGACAGGGGCGCGATCTCGCCGGGCGCATTCATGCCGATCTCGAAGACGGCGCGCTGGGTCTCGACCGGCATCCGGGCCAGGGTCAGGGGCACGCCGATGTGGTTGTTGTAGCTCTTGATCGAGCCATGCGCTGGACCCGCCAGATCAAGGCCCGCCTTGATGGCCTGGGTGACGCTGGTCTTGCCGACGCTGCCGGTGACGGCGCCGCGCTTCACATGGGGCGCGCGCTCGCGGGCGGCGACGCCCAGGGCTTCCAGGCCGCGCAAGGTGTCGGGCACGACGACGCAAGGGCCGCCCTCGACCGGATGTTCGACCAGGGCGGCCGCAGCGCCCGATGCGAAGGCGCCGCTGGCGAACTGATGTCCGTCGCGTTCGCCCTTCAGCGCCAGAAACAGATCGCCTGGGACGATCTCGCGGCTGTTGTAGGTCAGGCCCGTAATCGGGCGGTCGTCGCCGTGCAGCACGCCGCCCGTGGCGGCGGCGACTTCGGCGGCCGACCAGAGCGGGCGGGCGGAGTTTTCAGGCATAGAGAGACAGGGCCTCGGACGCGACAGTGGCGTCGTCGAAGGGGTGGGTCACGCCCGCGACGATCTGACCCTGTTCATGCCCTTTTCCGGCGATGACCACCACATCCCCGTCACGCATCATTTCGACGGCGGCCTCGATGGCGGCGCGGCGGTCGCCGATCTCGATCCCGTCCGGGCAGCCGGCGCGAACCTGGGCGCGGATGGCCGCGGCGTCTTCGGAACGCGGATTGTCGTCGGTGACGATGGCGATATCGGCCAGACGCCCGGCGATCTCGCCCATCAGGGGACGCTTGCCACGGTCGCGGTCGCCGCCGGCGCCGAAGACGACGATCAGGCGTCCAGTCGCGTGGGGACGAAGCGCGTTCAGAACCGTCTCGAGCCCGTCGGGCGTATGGGCGTAGTCGACATAGACCTCGCCCCGACTTTCCTGGCCGCCGTCGATGCGTTGCAGGCGGCCTTGCGCCCCGGTCAGGCCTTCCAGCGCGCCGATGACGGCGTCGGTGGGATCGCCGGCGGCGATGCACAGACCGGCCGCCACCAGGGCGTTGGACGCCTGAAACGCGCCGGCCAGGGGCAGCAGGATTTCGCGGATGTCGCCGCGCACGTCGATGGTCAGACGCTGGCCCTCAGGCGTCGCGCGACGGCCGATCAGGGTCAGGTCGCGACCGCGCTCGCCCACGCCCATGACGCCCAGGCCCGCCATGATCGAGGCCGAGGCGAAGACCGAATAGGCGTCGGAATCGGCGTTCAGCACGGCGGTGCGGCCGCGCGGCAGCAGGGTTTCGAACAGGCGCATCTTGGCAGAGCGGTAGTCCGCCATGGTGCCGTGATAATCGAGGTGGTCCTGGCTCAGGTTGGTGAAGGCGGCGGCCTTCAACGCGACACCGTCCAGGCGGCGCTGATCGATGCCGTGGGACGAGGCCTCCAGCGCGACGTGGGTCACGTCCTTGGCGGCCAGTTCGGCCATCAGGCGCGCGGCCTCGGCGGCGTCGGGGCTGGTCAGGCCGGGGCCGGTCAGGGCGTAGGTCTTGACGCCCTTCTGGCCGATGACGCCTAGCGTGCCCATGCTGGCGGACTTGTGGCCGATCCCGGCCCAGATCTGGCGGCAGAAGGTGGCGACCGAAGTCTTGCCGTTGGTGCCGGTCACGGCGACGCAGGTCTTGGGCTGGGCGCCGTAGAAGCCGCGCGCAGCGATGGCGTAGGCCCGGCGCACGTCGCCCGAGGTGACCAGAACGGGCGCCGCGCCATCCGGCGTGTCGGTCGGCGCCAGAACCGCAGCGGCCCCTTGCGCCAGGGCCTGGGGGATGAAGGCGCGGCCGTCGGCGGCCGTGCCCGGCAGGGCGACGAACAGGGCGCCGGGCGAGACCTTGCGGCTGTCGGCGGTGACGCCGGTGATGACGGGGTCAGAGGACACGTCGCGGCGCAGCAGGTCGGACAGGTGAAGCGCGCTCAAAGCCCGTCCCCCGCCACGTCCTGATATTGCGGGATCTTCTCGCCCGAGGCCGTGCGCCAGCGGTCGTCGCGGCGTTCGACGCCCAGGAAGCCGGCGATGCGGTCGGCGATATTGTGCACGGCGGGCGCAGCGACATAGGCGCCGGTCTTGGGATAGGTCCCCGGCTCGTCCATCACGATCAGGATGGCGTAGCGTTTGCCGTTCAGCGGGCCGTCGACGGGGAAGACCGCCGCGAAGGAGCCCAGGGCGTGGCTGGGGTCATAGCGACCCCCGACCAGTTTGTTGGCCGAGCCCGTCTTGCCGCCGACCCGCAGGCCTGGCGCGTCGGCGAAACCGCCCGAACCCTTGACGACGTTGCGACGCAGCAGGTCGAGAATGGCGCGCGAGGTCTCTTCGGTGACGACCTGTTGCGGCTGGACGTTGCGGGCGCCGCCCTTGCGCAGCGACAGCGGGATCATCCGACCGCCATTGGTCAGGGCGCCCATGGCCTGAACCATCTGAGCCGGGGTGATCATGATGCCGTAGCCGAAGGATAGCGACGCCAGGGTCGAGTTGTCCCAACGACGCGGCACGACCGGCTTGGCCGATTCCTTCAGCTCGATCTTGGCTGCGTCCAGCAGGCCCAGGCGGCGGAAATAGTCGCGCATGGTGTTGGGGCCCATCTGCACCGCCAGCTGCGACGTGCCGATGTTGGAGGAGTGCAGATAGACCTCTTCCAGGGTCATCACCCGGTTCTGGGCGTGGAAGTCCTTGATCTTGCGATCGCCGATCTGGAAGGCCTGGGAGGCGTCGAACAGGGTGTTCATGTCGGCCCGGCCGGTGTCGAGGCCGGCGGCGACGGTGAAGGTCTTGAATACCGAGCCCATTTCGTAGTGGCCCGAAACCGCACGGTTCAGGGTGGCGCCGTCGGGCGCCGCGCCGCGATCGGCCGAGTTGAAGGTCGGCCAGGACGCCATGCCCAGCACCTCGCCGGTCTGGACGTCGGTGACGATGCCGACGGCGCCCTTAGCCTGGTTCTTGATCGCGGCGGCGGCGAGTTCGTTTTCCAGCACGCCCTGCACGCGCAGGTCGATGGACAGGGGGAAGGCCTCGCCGCGCTCACCCGCCGCGCGGATCTCGTCGTTGAAGGCCAGTTCGGCGCCCGAGACGCCCTGTCCGCCCGTGTCGGCGTCGCCGATCAGGTGGACGGCCGAGGTCCCGAGCGGATAGGCGCGACGATCTTCAGGCTCGAAGGTGACGCCACCCAGCGCCAGGTCGTGGACCGCGGCCTTTTCCTGAGGCGTCAGGCCGGTCAGGGCGATCAGACGACGGTCGCCGCCCAACACCTTCTTCAGTCGCTCGGCGGAGATGCGCGGCAGGGCGCGGCGGATCTGGCGATAGGCCAGATCGCGATCCCAGATCTCGGCGGGGTCGATGTAGAGGCCGTAGTGGACGATGTTGGTGGCCAGAAGCTCGCCATTGCGATCCGTCAGGTCGCCGCGCACCAGGGCGTTCGGATTGACGCCGCGTCCCAGGCCGTTGGCCGGGGCGAACAGGGCCTTGTACGATGCGCCGATGGCCAGGCCGCCGAAGACGCAGGAAAAGACGATCAGGATCAGGAAGATGCGGACGCGCGTGTCCTCTTCCGGGCGAGCGTCGGCGCGGGCGCGCTCGAAGCCGTGCTCCAGCCGCCAGACCAGTTCCGTCAGCCAGCGCCAGAAGGGCGACAGGCGGCCTTGCAGCCGTTCCTGGAAATCGGCGCCCGGCGCGGGGCGGTGGTAGCGATGATCCTGAACGCTCATTGCGCCGGCTCCGGCGAGGGCGTTGGGACGGGCGCGTCATCGGCGACGGCGGCCGGCGCCGGCGCGGCTGCAGGCGCGGGCGCGGCGGGTTGGGCGGGGACGGGTTTGAGGGCGGTCAGCTGACCTTCCTTGGCCTGACGGGCGACGGCGACGGGCGCCATGCCGATCTGGCGCGACAGGCTTTCCAGACGCGCGGGCTGCTCCAGACGGGCGACCTCCGCGCGCAGCAGGCGGACGCGCTGTCCGTTCTCGCGGATGTCCTGTTCGATCTGGGCGATGCGGCTGCTCTCACGCGCCGCGGCGGCCTTGGCGGCATAGACCGACACGATCATGATCGCAACCAGAGCCACGCCGATGATTTCGACCCAGCGCACGCCGCGCACCTTCCAGTCGAACAGGCGCTGAAGGGCGGTGCGGGAATAGGTGAAGAAGGGCGCCGTGGTCATGCCGCAGCCCCTGATCTGGTCGCGCCGTCGATCCGACCCCAGGCCGGGGCGTGGGTGCGCACGGCGGCGCGCAGCTTGGCCGAGCGGGCGCGGGGGTTGGTGGAACGCTCTTCGTCGCCCGCCTCGCGCGCACCCTTGAACTGAAGCGTGAAGCTGGGCTTGCGCGGATCGACGGCCATCGGCGCATGACGCGAACCGGCGGGGCTGTTGCCCGTGCGCTCGGTCAGGAAGGCCTTGACGATGCGGTCTTCCAGCGAATGGAAGGTGACGACGGCGAGGCGTCCACCGGGGGCGAGCGTCGCCTCGGCCGCCTCCAGACCGCGCTCCAGCTCGCCCAGTTCGTCATTGACTGCGATGCGCAGGGCCTGGAACACGCGAGTCGCCGGATGGATCGGCGCGCCGCGACGGCCGCCCAGAGCCTTTTCGACCACCTCGGCCAGATCCAGGGTGCGGGTGAACGGCTGCTCGGCGCGGCGACGCAGGATGGCGGTGGCGACGCGGCCCGACTGGCGCTCTTCGCCGTACAGTTTGAAGATGTGGGCCAGGGGACCGTGGTCCCAGCTGTTGACGATGTCGGCGGCGGTCGCGCCCTCATCGGACATGCGCATGTCCAGCGGACCGTCGCGCATGAAGGAGAAGCCGCGCTCGGCCTGATCCAGCTGCATCGACGAGACGCCGATGTCGAAGACGGCGCCGTCCAGCTTCGCCTTGCCGCTGTCGGCAAAGGCCTGGGCCAGACCCGAGAAGGGGGTGCGGATCAGCTGGAACTGGCCGGGGAAGTCGCTGGCGACGGCGTCGGCGTGCGGCTGGACCGTCGGGTCGCGATCCAGGGCGACGACCTGGGCGCCGGTCTTCAGGATGGCGCGGGTATAGCCGCCGGCGCCGAAGGTGGCGTCGATCAAGACATCGCCGGGCGCGGGCGCAAGGGCCTCGATCACCTCGGCCAGCAGGACGGGGGCGTGAGGAGAATTGGGGGGAGCGTCGGTCACGACCCGCCTCCCGCCAGTTTCATCTGAGCCGCCAGCTTCAGGGCGCCGATCTGGGCCATGCCGGCCTTGGCCAGGGCGCGCTGTTCGGCGCGGCGAGCCGCCCATTTCTCTCGCGACCAGATCTGGAAACGGTCGTTCAGGCCGACGATGACGACGGTGTCGCCCAGACCCGCCTCGGCGCACAGCGCCTCAGGCAAGGTGATCCGACCGCCGGAATCGTAGGCCAGACGCACCTGCTCGCCCATCACCTGCCACTCCAGCGCCGAACGCTCCTCGGAGCCGAACGGCAGGGCTTCGATCATTTCGGCATAGACGGCGAACAGGCGCTCGCCGCCTGCTTCCAGACAGTCCGCTTCGATCGAAGGAAAGATGAAGACGCCGCCGGCGGCGCCGTTTTCGGTCGTGCGGAAATCGTTGGGGATGAGGAGACGGCGCTTGCCGTCCAGCTGCTTCTCATAGGTCGAGAGAAACACGCCCTGTCCAATCGAGCCCTTCAGCCCGTCCCTAGATGCCCTGACGAACGCCCGCCGCGCCCGCCTCTCAGCCCCAAATCATGGTGCTGGGATAGCATGGGATGAAATGGGCCTCAATGGGATCGAAGCCAAGATTTAACCATGTTTTGACGTGTGACGACTTAAGCACGCTCGAACAGCTGGAACATACACGGAACAAACAAAGTATTCACAGGCTGTGAGGCGTTCTAACCTTCCATTGCCAGACAATAGGTTAACGCCCGCAAAAGCACGGGACCGCCGCCAGAACACTGAAATGCGGGGATAATCCGAGCTCAGATTAGGCGACGCGCTTAGGGAGGGCGCCAACGCCAACCCTACGGGCCTCAAGTCGGCCAAAGGCCGATAGGCCCGAAGAAAAAAGTCGGCCTCAAGCAGCGCGAAGCGCGGTAGGCCGAGAAAATCGGCCTCAAGCAGGCCGAAGGCAGATAGGCCTAAAGAAAAGTATGCCAGACGGCCTGTAAGCCGGGTTTTGTTCCGCTCCGAAGCCGAGGCCCGGATCGGCGACGATCATTCCTCTGGACCGACCATTGCTGATCGGTTCTCGCGACCTACCCGGACATCTGAGGCGGTGAGCCCCGCGAGCGAGCCCGCGCGATGTCCCTATTTGGTCTTGCTCCAGGCGGGGCTTGCCATGCCGTCCCTGTTGCCAGGTCCGCGGTGGGCTCTTACCCCACCCTTTCACCCTTACCGGCCTCGCAAGGCCGGAGGTTTGCTTTCTGTGGCGCTATCCCTCGGGTCACCCCGGGCGGAAGTTATCCGCCGCCTTTTCACCGTGGAGCCCGGACTTTCCTCGACGGACGCGAAGTCCGCCGCGACCGCCCAGCCGTCTGGCGCGCGCTAGATGCGCGTTAGCGGCGCGAACGTCAATTCAATACGCCCGTGACACTCTCGGCGCTGGCCAGCTGGAGCAGGCCGACCAGACGGGCGCGGGTTTCGCCGTCGGCGACGCCGTCGACGCGGGCCGGGCGCCAATGACGCTGGAAGGCGCGGACGGCGGTTTCGACGGCGGCGTCGTAGTCGCCGCTGGCTTTCAGGCCGTAGCCAAGCCGATGCAGGCCGGCGCTGAGCACCATCGGGCCGATGCCCTGATCGCCGTTCTGCAACAGGCCGCCCAAGGCCTGCACCCGTTCGGCCGCCGGTTCGAACCACAGGCCGTGCCCGGCCTCGGCCAGGCGTTTCCAGGGGAAGAGCTCGCCCGGGTCTTCCTTGCGATCCGGCGCCAGGTCGGAATGGGCGATGATGCGGTTGTCGGCGATGGTCCAGCGGCTGCGAATGTCGGAGATCAGGGCAATGACGGCCGCGATCTGGGCTTCGGGGAAGGCGCGATAGCCGAACTCATGGCCGGGATTGACGATCTCGATCCCGATTGAGGCGGCGTTGCAGTCGTCCTCGCCCTGCCAGACGCCGCGGCCGGCGTGCCAGGCGCGGCGCTCCTCGGGCACCAGCTGAAAGACGCGGCCGTCTTCCTCGACCAGATAGTGGGCCGAAACCTTGGCCTCCGGGTCGCGCAGGCGGGCCAGAGCGGCCTCGCCGGTCTGCATGCCGGTGTAGTGCAACACCAGCATGTCCGGCGGCGCACGGCGCGCGTCGAAGTTGGGCGAAGGCGCGTCGATGTAGGACGTCATGGGCGGCGTCGGCTCAGCGGCCGTTGCGCTCCCAGCCATAGGCGACCCAGGCGCCGTCCACCTTGTGGGCCTCGATCAGGTCGGGATCGCTGTTGCGGCGACGCGGCGCGATGTTGCGGCGGGTGCGCATGACCAGACCAACCAGAAAGACCAGAACGCCAGCGAACAGGGCGATGACCGCCACAGCCGCGGCGGTGAAGACGGCAAGGACAGCGCCGACCGCCATGGCGCAGACGGCGGCGATCATTCCGGCGACCCACATGACGGACGCCACCAGGCCGTTGGGACGGCGGCGGGCGGCATGGCCGATGGCGGCGAGACGTTCAGGCTGGAACATGGATCATCCTTTCAGGCGATCCGGGGAACGCCTGACACGCAATGTCGGTCCATCGGGGCTTGCGGTCAATGGACCGCGACGCACGGTCGCGTGCGCCGCGCCCCGTCAAAAGACCGGCTGATCGGCCAGAACCACCGCGCCCTGGCTGCGCATGCGATCGCTGTCGATCCGGCGCATCACGGCCTGGGCCTGGGGATCGGCCATGACGCCGCCCAGCATGACCAGCGCCTTGGCGGCCTCGGTCTGGACGCCGAACATTTCGGACAGGGCCTCGAACGGCGACTGCTGCTTGGGGAAATGCTTGAAGCGGACGGGCTCGTTGTCGGGGATCTTGGCCAGTTGGCGGGCCTTGTTCACCGCCTCGGTCACGCCGCCGAGCTGATCGACGAGGCCCAGCGGCAGGGCCTGAGCGCCGGTCCAGACGCGCCCCTTGGCGATTTCGCGCACCCGGTCCGGCGACAGTTTGCGGCCCGTCGCCACACGGGTGATGAAGTCGTCGTAGATCCGGTCCATCGAACCGGCGAAGGCCGCGCGCTGCTGGGGGGTGAACTCTTGCGTCGGCGAGAAGGCGTCGGCGTATTCCCCGCCCACTGTCAGCTCACGCATATCGACGCCGAACCGGCCCAGCGCATCGGCCAGAACGAACTTGCCGCCGAACACGCCGATCGAGCCGGTCAGGGTCGTGGGCTGCGCCACGATCCAGTCGGCCTCGGAACTGATCCAATAGCCGCCAGAGGCCGCATAGGCGCCCATGGACACCACCACCGGCTTGCCCGCCGCCCGCGCCGCGCGCACGGCGGCCAGGATCTGCTCGGACGCCTCGGGCGAACCGCCAGGCGAAGAGACGCGGAAGACGATCGCCTTGACGCTCTTGTCCTCGATCGCGTCGTAGATGGCCTCGGCCGTGTCGTCGGAATGGATGGACGAGCCGCCGCCGAAGCTGGCGCCGCCGCCGCGCCCGGTGACGATGGCCCCCTCCCCGCCGACGATGGCGATGGCGTTCTTGCCCGACCCCGTGCGCTCGCCCTTCTGGCTCGCGTATTTGCCGAACTCGACGATCTCGGCACCCTTGCCGGCGCGGGTCTTGATGGCGATCTCGGCCTCTTCGACCTGGCCCACCTTATCGATCAGCCGGTTGCTGAGCGCCTGTTCGGCCGAATAGGGGCCGGCCTCGATCACCGTCTTCAGCGCCGGGGCCGTCGTCTTGCGGTCCTTGGCCGCGTTGGCCAGGGCGGTGTCGTAGATCGACGTCATCCAGGCCGTCATCGCCTCGCGGTGCGGGCCGGTATAGTCGCTCTGGGTGTATTCGTTGACGGCGTTCTTGTATTCGTAGCGCTGTTCGAACTCGGGTTTGACGCCGTATTTCTGGAAGGCGCGGCCCAGGAACAGGCTATCGGCCGAGAAGCCCGTGGCCTGGAAGCCGGCGGTGTTCTGCATCCACAGCTCCGACGCCGAGGCCCCGACCATATAGGTGGACATCACCGCGCCCGACGGGGCGAAGCCCTGGCTGTGGGCGATGACCGGCTTGCCTGTGTTGCGGAAGCGATGGATGGCCTGACGCAACTCGTCGGCGGTGGCGGGCGTCATGCCGCTTTCCGGAAGGCGGATCAGCAGAGCCTTGACGCTGCTGTCGCTCTGGGCCTGATGCAGGCCATCGACCACGTCCGTCAGGGCCAGGCCCGAACTGCCGAAGGCCGCGAACGGATTGGACGACGGCTGGTCGCTGACGCCGCCGCGCAGGTCCAGCTCCAGAACGGTGGTCGCCGGCGTCGTCGGCTTGGACGACGAGGCGACGGCGACCGTCAGCAGCACCACGGGAATGACGACGACGAACAGGATCAGCCCGGTGAAGACACCAAGGACCGTCAGGAAGAATTGCTTCATCGGAGGGAAAACGCGCGCTCGCAGGCCGGAAATGGCATCGCCAGCATAGGGGGACGCGGGCCGTCGTCAAATGACGCGCGTGCAATCCGTCGGTTGACCTGGCGTTCGCAGCCGCACCCGATTGCTGCGACGCAGCGTGCGGATTGATGCGAGGCCCGGAAATCCCTATATGAGCCGCCTGTGAGCGAGGGCCTGCGCCCCGCGTTTTTCTTGCTGGAGACCGCACGATGCTGGTCACCCTGATGAAGTCCAAGCTGCACCGCGCCACGGTGACCCAGGCCGATCTCGATTACGAAGGATCGATCGCCATCGACATGGACCTGCTGGACGCCGCAGGCATCTATCCGCACGAACAGGTCGATGTGCTCAACATCACCAATGGCGCGCGCTTCACCACCTATGCGATCGAGGCGCCGCGCGGCTCCAAGGTCATCGGCGTCAACGGCGCCGCCGCCCGCTTGGTGCAGAAGAACGACAAGGTGATCGTGGTTACCTACGGCCAGCTGCCCCAGGAAGAAGCGCGCCAGTGGAACCCGAACGTGGTCCTGCTGGACGACGCCAACGCGATCAAGAACGCCGGCTGAGGAGTCTTTCGGCTCTAGAAATGCAAAAAGGCCCGCCGGCGACGGCGGGCCTTTTCTTCATCCGGTCAATGCGATCAGCGGGCGATGTCGTAGACGCCCGTGATGTCGATCCGCACCGTCAGTTCGCCGGCGGAAACCGGGGTGCTTTCGGCACGATCCATCGACACAGCGCGGGCGGCGAACATCGGCATCGGCGGCTGGGGCGCATAGCCGCCGCCCTCGGTCAGGTTGCGGATGCCCGACAGCTGGACGTTCAGCGACTGGGCGTACAGCTGGGCCTTGGCCTGCAGGTTGCGCACGGCCAGCTGGCGCGCCTGGTTTTCGGCGGCGGTCGGATCCTTCAGGCCGAAGCTGATGCCGTCGATCTGGTTGACGCCGGCGGCGACCACGGCGTCGGCCGTCGTGCCGACCTTGCTCAGGTCATTGATGACCACCGTCACGCGGTTGACCGCCTGATAGCCGCGCAGCTTGGGCGGCTCGTTCTGGACGTAGTCGTATTGCGCCGACAGGTTCAGACCCGAGGTCTGGATGTCGCGTTCGGCGATGCCCGCGCGGCGCAGGGCGGCGACGACGCGCGTCATTTGTGTGGCGTTGTCACGCATGGCTTGCTGAGCCGTGACGGCCTCAGTCTGCACGCCGAAGGTGATGGTGGCCATGTCCGGCGCGGCCTTGACCTCGCCATAGGCCGACAGGTTCAGCGACGGGGCGGGCTGCATCATATGCATGGCTCCCATGGGTTCGGCGGTCTGAGCCATGGCGCGCGGCGTGGCGGCGGCCAGGAAGGCGGCGGCGGCGACGGCGCCGCCCAGGGCGACGGTCTTCAACGACAGGGTCTTCAGGGGGGCGGCGGCCAGGGTGCGGGTCATGCAGTCTTCTCCGTGAGCGATCCGGGACCGTCGCATTCGCCGATCCGTTGCAACGACCTTGGCCGTTCTCGCCTGAACCAACGCCCGTGCGCCTTGGCAGTTTCCGTTCATCTTCGTGAAATCGCCGAAAGATCGCCTTCTTGCCCGCCCCCGCTTGGCAAGCCGCGCCCGCGCCTGCTAGGCGAAACCCCTACCGCCGAGGCGCGCCTTGGGGGCCTGTAGCTCAATGGTTAGAGCCGACCGCTCATAACGGTCTGGTTGGGGGTTCGAGTCCCTCCGGGCCTACCAAACCCATATCCGGCACGCCTTGACAGATCGGTCGGCCGTGAACGTCATGGCCTATGGCGATCTCTCGACGGTCTGTGGCGCTTGTGGCGCTAGTTGCGCTGGGTCAGGCGTCCGGCGCTGCGGCTCAGTCCGCGCGGGCGGATCGGCACAGCATTGATCAGGCCTATGCGATCGTGGATTTCCAGACGTCGCGCAGCAGTCGTGACATCGCGCAAGCCCTGCAGCGCCATCTCGATCGCCTGCCGATGCAAGTGACCTATCGTCAGCTGAGCGTGGCCGATGCGCCGCGTTCGCCCGGTCGCTTCACTCTCGTCAATCCGACAGCGCAGAGCGCCTTTGGTCTGCAAGGGCCGGCGACACGCGCGCCCGCCGGTTGGCTGAGCGCGCCGCTAACGGTGGTGTGCACGGGCGCGAGTTGGCGCGCCGATGCGGTTCAGCGTTTGGAGGCGCGGATCGAGCAGCAATACACCCTGTGCCTGTTTCCCTATCGCGATGGGCGGCGTCGGGGGCATCAGTTGAACGTCTACGCCTCGACCCTGTTGGAGGGTGATCCGACGATACCCGTTCGACGCTCCAATGAAGGGGAGAGCCCGGCCACCTTCATTCGCAGCGCCGTGCAGGCGGTGGAGCGGGTGACGGGTCGCAGGGGCGTCTGGATCGAAAACCGCACGGCCGAGCGGGATCGACCGTTCACCCAGGACAACGACGCCCTGTCCGCCCAGACGAACTAGGCCCCAAAGCAATAACGGCCCCGATCGTCGATCGGGGCCGCCGCCGTCTTATCCTACCGTCAGATCAGAACTTGACGCTGAACCGACCATAGATGCGGTTATCGCGATACTCGTCCTTGTAGAGGCCGGTGTAGCCCAGCTCGATCGCGGTGCGTTCGGTCGCCTGGATGTTGAAGCCTAGGCCGCCCGAGATCACGTCGTCGCCAGGATTGGCTCCGTCGATCAGGAAGCGCGGACCGTCGGCGAAGGCAGCGTCGAAGACCGGGCCGTCGCCGTTCAGGTCGTGAGTGTAGGCCAGGTGGGTCACGGCCGACAGACGCGCACGCCCCTCGCCGCCCGCCAGCACGGTGCGGGTGCGGAAGCCGGCGGTCAGCAGATCGGCCTTTTGCTTCACATTGCCCGACAGAGCGGCGTCGCCGCCCGTCTCAACGACATCGGCGTCGTATTCGACGTGGCTGTAGGCGGCGTAGGGCTCGAACATCGTGCCGCCGACGGCGCGGCTCCACGCCACCTCGCCATAGGCCTGCCAGACGTCGCCGTCATAGTCGCCGACCAGGGCGTTGGTGAAGGCGTTCAGCTGGGCCGTACGATCCGTGCGGACATCGGCGCTGGCCCAAGATCCGCCGACGCGGATCTGGAAGTCGCCGACGCCGGCGCCGCCATAGACGCCGATCTGTTCACTAGTGACCCGGCCGGTCGAGCGCAGACGCGGCGAGCGCAGTTCCGAGCGGGTTTCGCCCAGCACCACGCCGACATGGACGTCGTTCGCCAGCGCCTTTTCGGCCCCGACCAGATAGCCGGAGGCTTCGTTGCGGAAGCCCGCGAGGCCGTCATGCGCCGAGCCCTGGCCGTTGCCGAAGACGCCGCTGCCCCAGACCGACACGCCGTTGCCGACGTAGGTGGCCGCGCCGCCCTGACTGCGTCCGCGCTCGGACATGGCGTCGCGGATGACGCGGGTGTCCGAAACGGCCAGGCCGCCCAGAGTGGCGTGGACCTCGCCGGTCAGGCCGCTAAGCGCGCCCTGAACCGCAGGCACGCTGGCGTCCAGCAGGGCGTTTTCCAGCGACAGATCGCGGTTGGTCCCGGTCGCGGTGTTGTTGATCATGACGTCCAGCGCACCGCCGACCGACTGCTGGTTGTCTGTGCGGCCCAGCGAAGCGACGGTCACGTCGTTGCGCCGCACCGTCAGGACCACGCCGTTGGTCGAATAGGTCAGCACCGGGGCCAGGAAGGCCAGGTCGCTTTGGGCGCCGCTGAACGTACCCGTCACCGCGCCGGTCGAGTTGATGATGTTCATCCGCGTCCGCAAATTCCATTCACCGTTGTCGGCCTTCAGGATGACCTGGCCGCCGTCGATCTTGGTCGTGCCGCCCACGTTCAGGCGAGAATAGGCCGCGCCGTTCACGCTGGAGCGGATCCACAGGAAGGAGCCGGGCTTGAAGTTCAGGTTGCCGGCGACCGTCAGGGTTCCAAACGGATTGACGCCGTCGCCGGGCGACACCACGCCGCCGCTTTCCGCCGTCAGGTTCGCCAGACGGCCCGTGCCGCCGATCATGCCGACGCCGCCGACGGTGGCGCTGGAGCGCAGCAGGCTGCCGTTGACGGTCAGAAGGCCGCCCTCGACCCGGGTCGGACCACTGTAGTCGTTGGCGCCCGTCAGGATCAGCTGACCGCCGCCCTTCTTGACCAGACCGCCGATGTCATTGCCGAAGTTGGCCTTGACCTCGGCCGAATAGCGGTCGCGCGCGTCGCCGATGTTGTTGCTCCAGATATCGACCGTGCCCACAGCGACGGTCACGTCGCGGGTGTCGCGCAGCGCCGTCGGTCCGCGCAGGGCCACGTCCATCTGCGGCGCGCCCCAGCCCGAGCGCAGATCGACGCCCGGCGTGTCCAGATCCTTGGAGCTGGACACCAGAATGTCCGAGATCAGGGCGGTCGAATATTCGGGGAAGTTTTCCATCAACAGGGCCGCGAAGCCCGAGATGTTCGGCGCCGCCATCGACGTGCCGGTGTAGGCCGCATAACCGCCGCCCGTGTATTTGATATACTGGTTCAGCACGCGCTGAAGCTCGTCATTGGCGTACTGCAAAACCGCGCCCGAGAAGGCCGGGGTCAGCAGCGCCATATTGTTGGTCGAGGTCAGCAGTCCGGCCAGGACGGAGGTGAAGCCGTCCGGATCACCCAGTCGCGCGCCCGAAACCAGGGTGATCGCAGCAGCCTGACGTCCGACTTCGCGGCGCCATGCATCCTCGTCATACGATGGTCCGCCCACGGCGCGGGCGTTTAGGTAGGCGTTCAAAACGCCGATGAACTGGTTCACCGACGCGTTTTGCAGAGCGGTGACCGTGGTCGCCGAATACAGGCCGGCGTAGTTGGCGCGCGGATAGAGGGCCAGGATGCCCGCCCGGTCCATCGTATAGGCGGGCACGGACGAGACGACGGCCGAACCCGGGCCGGCGACGCACCAGGTCGCCGTCTGACCGCAGAAGCTGGTCGAGGGGTCGGCGGCGGTGAAGCTGGAATAGTTGGCGACCGACAGCCAGTTGGAGCGCAAGCGCGGATCGTTCAGCGGCGCAGCCGCATCAATCCCGGCGTGCACGCCAAAGCCGTTGCCGGCCGAGAAGACGACCAGGACGTCCTTGTCGAGTACCGGCTTGTAGAAGTCGCCATAGTTGCGGTTGAACGACGCCAGCACGGTGGGCAGCGAGGCGTTAAACGGCAGGGAGTTGCCGCTGCCCCAGCTGTTGTTGATGATGCGCACCTGGCCGGTATTGGCCAGATCGACGATGTTCTGGTTCTGGGTGGCGACGATCTTTCCGTCGATGATCGCGTCCTTATACCAAAGGAAGTCGCCGGCCGAGAAGTTGGCGGTGGCGGCGTATAGCTTGGCGTTGAAGGCGTTGCCGAACATCGGCTGGCCCGTCACGCGATCGCCGGCGATGGTGCCGGACACGTGGGTGCCGTGACCTTCCCACTGGCGACGCGGATTGATCATGCCGTCGTTGCCATAGCCGGCGACCGCCTGGCTGCGCAGGCCCGTCACCTTGCCGGCCGATCCGAACAGCGGGTGGGCCATATAGACGCCGGCGTCATTGACCCCGACGGTCTGTCCACGTCCGCTCAGGCCCATGGCGTAGGCGTGTTCCAAGCCCAGGAAGCCCTTTGAGTAATCGACGGAGAACTGGCTGTCCGCGCGCCAGGACGCGATGGCCGTCTGATAGTTCGTCGTGCGCGTGCCGTTGGCCATGTAGAAGCCGCCGGTCGGCGCCGTGGGAGCCGGAGCGGTCTGCGCCACAGCCGTCGTGCCCACCATGATCGCGACGCCGGCCGCTGCGGCCAGAAGCCCGCCCTTGAAACTGAAACCCAAACCTACCCCCTGCGGCCTGCGGCCGACGACTCTACTGCGCCCCCGCGACGCAACTCAGGCGCACAAATCGAAGGTGTTTTGCGTTGTCGTCAACCACATTTTCGCCTTGAGACGTTTCGTCCCAGTGGTTTTGTTTGGGATAAATCATGCGCTTGCGCTCAAGCTTGAGGCACGCATTGGATCCTGCCTCGCCCTCCTGAACACGGTTATCCCGCGCAGATGCGCGCGCGGTCGTTGATCCAGCAGCCGTCGCTGAGGCGCACGGTCCCCAGACGATCGCCGGCCTTGTCGTCATCGGGATCGGCGTTCCAGGTGGCGTCGGCCGAGCCGTCGGCCATCAGGACGACGACAGCGAAATGTGAGTTCTTCGGCTTGCCCTCGGACCAGGCGTTCATCGTGTAGCCGCCGTCGCCGAACGGATAGACGAGGCACGGCTCGTCGAGCAAAACCTTGCCGTCGACCGAGAGATAGCAGGACTTGCGCGACGCCGTCGGCGTCGCGGATGTCGATGGCGAGGGAGCGGGGCTTGCGCCGTTCTTGGCCGGTTCCGGGGGCGGTGCTGTCGGCTCTGGCGCGGACGGCGCGGGGGTCTGCGTCGCGTCAACTGGCCCAGGCGCGCCGGCGTCCTGACCGCAGGCGGCCGCGGCGGCCGACAGCATCAGGGCGGCGATCAGGCTGAGCGATCGTGAAGGGGTGGATGTCACGCGAGCCTCCGTCGTTGTCTCCCAGCGCCAACACGGCGGCGTACGCAAGCGTTCCCGGCGAGACGGCGGCGAATGACGGCGCCCCTCCCCTTCGGCCGGCCGCTCGCCTATATCGCCAGCCTGTCCCGCTCCGGAGTTTTCCCATGGCCTATGTCGCCCGCAACGATCGTCCCGCCGACAAGGCGGCGCGCTATCTGGAGGTCGAGGCGGAAGTCCTGGCCGTGCTGGACGGCGAGCCGAATGTGACGGCGCGAATGGCGACGGTGGCGTCGATGCTGGCCGATGCGTTCGAGCACTATTTCTGGACCGGCTTCTATGTCGTGGCGCCGGACAAGGCGGACGAACTGGTGGTCGGGCCTTACCAGGGGACGCTGGGGTGCCTGCGCATCGCGTTCGGGCGCGGGGTGTGCGGCGCGGCCGCAGCGACCAGCCAGACGCAGTTGGTCGAGGACGTGCACGCCTTCCCCGGCCATATCGCCTGCGACAGCCGTTCGGCCAGCGAGATCGTGGTGCCCGTGCGCGACGCATCCGGCGCTCTGATCGCGGTGTTCGACGTGGATGCGACGACGCCGGCCGCCTTCGATACGGACGATCAGGAGGCGCTGGAGCGGTTGATGGCGAAGGTGTTCGCCGACGCTTGATCGGGCCGGTTGATCCGGCCGCAGCCGGCTCTATGGTCCCCGGCGACATGGAGGAGCGGATGATGCAGCGGACAGTCGCAATCACGGGCGGACACGGCGTCCTGGGCCGGGCGGTGCTGGAAGCGGCGCTGAAAGCCGGTTGGCAGGTCGCGGTCATCGACCATGCCTCGGGCCATGCCGTGCCCGACGGCGTGCTGGAGGTCGGCGGGGTCGATCTGACGGACGCCGGCCAGGCGCAGAAGTCCGTCGATGCTGTGATCGCGCGGTTCGGGCGGCTGGACGCCCTGCTGAACATCGCCGGCGGCTTTGTCTGGCAGACGACCGACGATGCGGAACCGGCTTGGGACCGGATGTATGCGCTGAACGTCACCACCGCCGTCAACGCCAGCCGCGCCGCCCTGTCGGCGCTGAAGGCTTCGCCCGAGGGACGGATCGTCAACGTCGGCTCGGCCGCCGCGTTGAAGGCCGGGGCCGGCATGGGGGCCTATGGGGCGGCCAAGGCCGGGGTCCACGCCCTGACCCAGGCGCTGGCCGAGGAGCTGAGGACGACATCCGTCACCGTCAACGCCGTCCTGCCGTCGATCATCGACACGCCGACGAATCGTCAGGACATGCCCGACGCCGACCCGGCGGCCTGGGTCGCGCCGGCCGATCTGGCGGCGGTGATTCTGTTCCTGGCCTCGCCTGAGAGCCGGGCCATGACCGGCGCCCTGATCCCCGTGACGGGCCGCGTCTGATGCGAAGCGACCGGGTCCGCAGCGTCCTTTATCTGCCCGCTTCCAACGTACGGGCGATCGAGAAGGCGCGGACGCTGGATTGCGATGTCGCCGTGCTGGACCTGGAAGACGCCGTGGCTCCCGAGGCCAAGGCTGACGCCCGCGACGCCGCCGTCGCGGCGGTTCGCGGCGGTGGGTTCGGGCCGCGCCTGGGCGTTCGGATCAATGGGCTGGACACCGACTGGGGGCTGGGCGATCTGGCGGCAATGAAGGCGGCGGGGGCCACGCTGGTCGTAGCGCCCAAGGTGGAGACGCCCGAGGCCGTGCACGCCCTGTCCGCCGGCCTGGGCAAGGGTTGCGCCCTGTGGGCCATGATCGAGACGCCGCGCGCGCTGATGGCCCTGGCCGACATCGCCAAGTCGGATGGGGCGCTGGACGGGCTGATGCTGGGGGTCAACGACCTCGCCAAGGCGTTGGGGACGGGGGCGTCGCCGGATCGCGAACCGTTCAAGCCGTGGCTGGCGATGCTGGTCGCCGCCGCGCGGGCCAATGGCTTGCTGGCCATCGACGGGGTGTTCAACCGGATCGACGATGCCGAAGGCCTGGCGGCCGAGGCACTGCAAGGGCGACTGTACGGATTCGACGGCAAGAGCCTGATCCACCCGTCGCAGATCGCGGCCGCCAACGCCGCCTTCTCGCCGTCCGAAGCCGAGATCGCCGATGCGCGAGCGATCGTCGCCGCCTTCGATGCGCCAGAGGCCGAGGGGCGGGGCGCGATCCGCGTGAACGGGGCGATGGTCGAGCGGCTGCATCTGGAGCAGGCGAAGACCTTGCTGGCGCGGGTGGATGGGGCCTAGTCGCGTCGACGCAACCGCCGTAAAGCTCGCGTCGAACCTCAGCGGACACGCCTTGCCCCTACCCTCCGTCACGCCTTTGAAAATCCCGGCCTGGGTCTGCGCGCCCGGCGTGCTGAAGGTCCCGTTCCTCGACGTGTTTCTGGCCGACTACGACCTGCGTCGCCTGCCGGGGGACGATGTGCAGGCGGTGCTGGGCTGGGGGATGAAGCCGACGGCGGCGACGGGGCGACGGTGGGCCGAGAAGACCGGGCGGCCCTATGTGGCGCTGGAGGACGGGTTTCTGCGTTCGGTCGGCATCGGCGAGGCGGGCGCGACGAGCCTTAGCCTGATCGTCGACGATCTGGGCGTCTATTATGATGCGACGCAGCCCAGTCGATTGGAGCAACTGATCCAGACGGCGGACGACTGGTGCGACGCTGTCATGATCGCGCGGGCGCGCGGGCTGATCGACCGGATCGTGGCTTCGGGCGTGTCCAAGACCAATATTGGCGGGCCGCTGGATCCGGGCCTGCTGAAGCCCGGTCGGCGCGTGCTGATCGTGGACCAGACGTTTGGAGACGCCTCCATCGCCTGTGGCCTCGCGACGGCTCAGAGCTTTGACGAAATGATCGCCGCCGCCCGGCGCGACGCGCCGGACGCCCAGTTGATCGTCAAACGCCACCCGGCGGTAGCGGCGGGCAAGAAGCGCGGCTGCGTGACGGACCTGGCCGGCGTCACTCTGGTCGATACAGATGTACGGCCCGCCGACCTGCTAGCGGCGGTGGATGCGGTCTATTGCGTCACCTCGGCCCTGGGCTTCGAGGCCCTGTTGCGCGGCCTGCCGGTGCGGTGTTTCGGTGCGCCCTTTTATTCCGGCTGGGGCCTGACGACCGATGCGGTCCAGACGGGGCGGCGCGGCGTCGCGCGGTCGATCGAACAGGTCGCCGCCGCCGCCCTGATCGCCTACAGCCGCTATGTCGATCCGGTGACGGGCGACAGGTGCGAGGCCGAACAGGCGCTGGAGCGGTTGATCGCGCTGCGCGACCGGGCCGACCGGCTGGCGGGCTCGTGGTCGGCGGTGGGGTTTGCGCCCGCCAAGCGTCCGCCGGTGCGCCGCCTGCTGAACTCGCCCAAGGCGTCGATGCGCTATTTCATGTCGCCCTCGCGCGCCGCCGCCTATGCCAAGACGACCGACGGCCGGCTGATCTGGTGGGCGGGCAAGGAGAGCGAGGCGACGCGTCAGGCGGCGGCTGCGTTCAGCGGCCCGACGGTGCGGATGGAGGATGGCTTCATCCGTTCGCGGGGCTTGGGGTCCGATTTCGTCGGCGCCCTGTCGGTCGCCCTGGACGATCAGGGGGTCTATTACGATCCGTCGCGGCCCTCGCGGCTGGAGACCCTGATCGAGACCTCGGACCTATCGCCGATGCAGTTGGCGCGGGCCGCCGCCCTGCGGACGCGCGTGGTCGATGCCGGACTGTCGAAATACAATCTGCGGGGTCAGGCGCCGACAGATTGGCCGGTTGATCGCGACATCCTGCTGGTCGTCGGTCAGGTCGAGAACGACAAGTCGATCCTGCTGGGCTGTGCGCCGGATCTGAACACCAACTCGGCCCTGGTGGAGGCGGCGCGGCGCGATCATCCGGACGCCTTTCTGGTCTATCGCAATCACCCCGACGTGCTGGCGGGCAACCGGCCGGGGCGGCTGGACGCCGGAGCCATGGCCTCGGTCGATGCCGTGGGCGACGGGCTGGATATCGTGGACTGTCTAAACACCTGTCGGCGGGTGGCGACCCTGACCTCCCTGACCGGGTTCGAGGCCCTGATGCGGGGCAAGGCGGCGTCGGTCTATGGCCGGCCCTTCTATGCCGGATGGGGACTGACCGACGACCGGCTGACGTTCGAGCGCCGCCGCCGCCGCGCGGGCGTCGATCACCTGGTCCACGCCGCTCTGATCGCCTATCCCCTCTATGTCACGCCCGAGGGCTGGCCCTGCGAGGCCGAGGATCTGGTGGACCGGCTGATCGCCGCGCGCGACCAGCCGACGCCCAAGGCGCCGCGCGGTCAGGTTCAGCGCTGGGCCGCCGGCATCATCGCCAGTCTCGACCGCAAGCCGCCGCCGTCCTATTGACGCGTTCTGATAGGAAACGGACTGTCATCAACAGCGAGTCTTTTGGACGCGCGATAGACTTCCTCAAGCAGCGAGGCCCCGCGGGCCGAGCGATAGGAACACACTCCTCAAGCAGCGAGACGCCGCGCGTCGAGCGATAGGAACAAAAAAGTGTCGAATGCAGTGATCGCCGCCACCGGCCTCTTCACACCCGAACAGTCGGTCTCGAACGCCGAATTGGTCGACAGCTACAACGCCTGGGCTGACGGCTGGAACGCCCGCCACGCCGCCCAGATCGAGGCCGGCGAGCTGGAGGCCAAGTCGCATTCCTCGCCCGAGTTCATCGAAAAGGCGTCGGGCATCAAGAGCCGGTTCGTGCTGGACAAGGCCGGGATCATCGACCCCGAGCGGATGGCCCCGAACCTGGCCGAACGCTCCAACGACGAGATCTCGATCCTGGCCGAGATGGCGGTCAAGGCGGCGCGTCAGGCGATCGAGGCGTGGGGCAAGCCGGTTTCGGAAATCGGCGCCGTCCTGTGCGCCGCGTCGAACATGCAGCGCGCCTATCCGGCCATGGCCATCGAAGTGCAGCAGGCGCTGGGCATCGAGGGCTTCGCCTTCGACATGAATGTGGCGTGCAGCTCGGCGACCTTCGGCATCAAGACGGCGGCGGACTTCATCGCCGGCGGCTCGGTCAAGGCGGTGCTGATGGTCAATCCGGAGGTCTGTTCGGCCCACCTGAACTTCACCGATCGCGACAGCCATTTCATCTTCGGCGACGTGGCCACCGCGGTGATCGTGGAGTCGTCGGATACGGCGGGACCGGGCGGCTGGGACGTGCTGGGCACGCGGCTGAAGACGACCTTCTCGAACAATATCCGCAACAACTTCGGCTTCTTGAACCGCAACGCGCGCGACACCGCGCATCTCGACAGCCCAGAGGCCGATGACAGCGTCCAGAACGACAAGCTGTTCATCCAGCAGGGCCGCAAGGTCTTCCGCGACGTGGTGCCGATGGTGTCGGACATGATCGTGGATCACGCCGGCGAACTGGGCCTGGATCCGCACGATCTGAAGCGGCTGTGGCTGCACCAGGCCAACATCAACATGAACACGATGATCGGCAAGAAGGTGCTGGGTCGTGAGCCCTCGGCCGATGAGAACGTCATCATCCTGGACGAATACGCCAACACCTCCTCGGCGGGGTCGATCATCGCCTTCCACCTGCACAACGACGGGTTCGAGGCGGGCGATACGGGACTGATCTGCAGCTTCGGCGCCGGCTATTCGGCCGGGACGGTCTTCGTCAGGAAGCGCGCCGCCTGAAGTCTCAAAGCCGGGGCAGGAACAGGACGAAGTCCAGGCTCCACAGCCCCGGTCCATTGGCGATCAGCCAGACCAGGATGACCATCAGCAGGGTCTCGGGCAGGTCGAAATAGCTGGAGAGGCGATAGCCGAGGCTGGTCCCCTCCACCGACTTTGACGCCACGGTCACCAGGGCGACCAGGCTGATGATCAGCAGCACCAGGGCCGCCAGGCTGGTGAACAGGCCCATGATGAGCAGGGCGCCAAAGGCGAACTCGCACACCGAGACGAACTTGGCGGTCTGACGCGGCGCGGCGACGCCGGCCTCAACCATCGTCTTCTGCATCTTCTCGGCCTGGGCCGGGGTGAACAGCTTGTAGAAGCCGGACAGGAAGAACATTCCCCCGACCACAACTCGCGCGATCAGGGGCGCGATGTCCATCAGGGCCGGAACGCCCAGGCCGAGGCCGCGATAAAGGTCGATCATGGGGCGAAGGCTCCGCTTGGAATGGCGAAGCCTTCAATGCCCTAGGGCCGCGTCGGTTGCTCTGCCGAGGCTTGGGCGGGATGCGTCGCCTTCCATTCCATGGCGCGGCGGATGCGGTTCTCCACGCTGGGGTGATCGTAGAACAGGAACTCCTCGATCGCCGAGGGCGATGGCGCGCGGTATTCAGCGGTCTTGATCAGGGCCTTGGACAGGCCGTCCGGCGCATTGGCGTGAACCAGCGAGAAGTGGTCGGCGTCCTCCTCCATCGTGCGGGTCATGGTGGCGAAGACCGGGGTGCCCAGCACGCCCAAGAAGGCCAGCACCAGGGCCAGGACCGGCAGACCCGCAGGGTCGGCGATGTCGCCTACGCGATCCGCCTTCAGCAGACGATGCGCCACTGGATAGAGCCGGTCGGTCAGCCAGAAGGCCAGCACCGACAGGAGGACCAGAATGCCGACGGTCCAGAGAATGTGCGCCCGGACATAGTGGCCCATCTCGTGGCCGACGACGCCGCGCACCTCGGCCAGATCCGCGCCCTGTTTGAACATGGTGTCGCTCATCGCCACCCGCGCCGTACCGAACAGGCCCGAGACATTGGCGGTGTAGCGGTCGGACTGTTTGGAGCCGTTGTAGATGAAAATCTTGTCCGACGGCGTGCCCGTCTGTTTGGCCAGGGTCACGACGGCGTCGCGCACCGGCCCGTTCGGCGCGGGCGTATAGGTGTTGAAGATCGGCTCGATCACCAGGGGCGCGAGCACCAGGCCGATGACGATGAACGCCGCCGTCACGCCGGCCGCCCAGGCCCACCAGAACCGACGCGCGCGCCGGATCAGGGCATAGATCGCCACGAGCAGCAGCGAGGTCGCCACGACCGAAATCGCTGCGCCGATCACGGCCTCGCCCAACCAGCCGCCCAGGGCCTGGCTGGTCAGTCCATACTGTTTCTCTCGCCACCAGCCCTGATAGATCGCCCACGGCAGGGTCAGCGCCCAACTCATGGCCGAATAGACCAGGGCGACGGCGAAACTGGTCAGTATCGGCCGACGACGGCGACGTTCGATCCGGCTGCGGATCGCGACCAGCAGGCCGGTGCGCACGATGATCCAGGCGACCAGGGCCGAGACCAGGAAGCTCCATAGGATCAACCAGTGCGAACCGTGGGTATAGGCGATGGCGCGTGCCGTTTCCTGGGGCGACAAGGTCGCCAGCCACTGGGCTGTCGCGGCCGCCGGATCGAAATTCGTCATGGTTTTCTCCCTTGAGAGAACCAAACCGCGCGACCCGCGTTATGTCAGGTTAATTCGCATCCATGATGATTCTCGCCCGGCCACGCTTGAATCTTTCACGACTTTTTGTCACGCATTCTCCTGTCGAGAACAGGGGATGTCCCAGATGGCTCACAAGACGCCCAAGCAGGTCCTGGAAAGCTTGGCTCATGATATCGCCACCGTGTTGAAGAGCATGGGTGGCTCGGCGCACCAGAACATGGTGGTCGATTGCGTGGCGGCGATGAAGCGGCAGCGCGGCGAGGCGGTCAACCCGCCCGATCTTCGACAAAAGATCATCGAGACCTTTGAATACTATCGCGACTGGTTCGTTCGCCCGTTCGGCGAAGGCTCGCAGCGTTGGGCCCTGGCCGGCGACTTCGGCTGATTTGAATGCCCTGAACGAAAAAGGCGCGCTCCCTGCGGAGCGCGCCTTCGTCGTTAGGACTGATCGATCAGATCAGAAGCGACGGATGTAGCTGACCGAATAGGCGTCGGCTTCACCACCGTTGTCGCGGTAGTCGCGACGGGTCCAGTCGGCGCGGACGCCGTTGACGCCGTCCAGGTAGTAGTTGGCGCCCGCGCCGTAGTTCCAGCTGTCGCCGCCCACGTCGGTGTTGGCGCCCGGGAACTTCTGCTTCAGCTCGGTGTGGCCGTAGCCGCCGCGTGCGAACAGTTCCAGCTTGTCAGAGACGGGCACCTTGCCGACCACGTAACCGGCGGCGTCCCACTCATGTTTGATCTCGCCATCGACGCCCGCGACGGTGAAGTCGTCATGCTTCACGCCGACCGAGGCTTCGGTTTCCACAGCGATGTAACGGTTGAGGTTGACGCCAAGACGACCGGTGACAGCGCCCGTCGTTGCATTGTCGCCTTCAAGATGAGTGTAGCCCAGCGAGCCGTAACCGCGCGGCTCGGGATTGGTTTGAGCAAAGGCCGGAGCGGCGATTGCGGAAACGGCGACAGCAGCGAGAAGAATGTTACGCATTGTTTCTTATTAACTCCTAGATGTGATGAACAGACCGATCATCAGCCCCATCCAGCGAGTGCTTAAATAGGTCACGGCGTCATCTGTTCCAGAGGCGCGAAAACACGACGAATGCCTGTGGACGCCGGGACACATACAACGTTCCGTCAAGATCGGCGACTTTGTGGCGCCGCAGCAAAAAGGGCGGCCTCGACAGAGACCGCCCTTCTTCGGTTCGTCTTGCCGAGAAGGCCTAGCGGTCCTTCTCGCGCTCCACGTTCAGCGCGGCTTGGGCCGCCGCCAGACGGGCGATCGGCACGCGGTAGGGCGAGCAGGAGACGTAATCCAGCCCTGCCTGTTCGCAGAAAGCGATCGACGAGGGGTCGCCGCCATGTTCGCCGCAGATGCCCAGCTTGACCTCGGGCCGGACCTTGCGCCCGCGTTCGGCGGCGATCTCGATCAGGCCGCCGACGCCGTCCTGGTCCAGCCGCACGAAGGGATCGGTTTCGAAGATGCCCTTGTCCAGATAGGCCTGCAGGAACCGGCCGGAATCGTCACGCGAAATGCCGAACGTCGTCTGGGTCAGGTCATTGGTGCCGAAGCTGAAGAACTGGGCGTATTCGGCCAGGTCCCCGGCGCGGATGGCGGCGCGCGGCAGTTCGATCATCGTGCCGACTAGATAGTTGATGCTCTGGCCCGTCTCCTCGAACACGGCCTTGGCCGTGCGGTCGGTCAGTTCGCGCAGATATTTCATCTCCAGGCCCAGGGCGACCAGCGGGTGCATGATCTCCGGCAGGGGCGCGGCGCCCGACTTCTGCTTGACCTCCAGCGCCGCCTCGATGATCGCGCGGACCTGCATCTCGTAGATTTCGGGATAGGCGACGCCTAGGCGGCAGCCGCGGTGGCCCAGCATGGGGTTGGTCTCGTGCAGTTCCTTGGCGCGACGCTTCAGCTTGTCGGCGTCGATGCCGGACGAGGCGGCCAGGGCGTCGATGTCTTCCTCGGTGTGGGGGATGAACTCGTGCAGCGGCGGGTCCAGCAGGCGCACCGTCACCGGCAGGCCGGCCATGATCTCGAACAGTTCCACGAAGTCCGACTTCTGGAACGGCGCGATCTTGGCCAGCGCTGCGCGACGGCCCTTCTCGTCATCGGCCAAAATCATTTCGCGCACGGCGGCGATCCGGGTGTCGTCGAAGAACATATGCTCGGTGCGGCACAGGCCGATGCCCTCGGCGCCGAAGCCGCGCGCGGTCTTGGCGTCCAGCGGGGTCTCGGCGTTGGCGCGGACCTTCAGACGGCGCACCTTGTCGGCCCAACCCATCAGGGTCTGGAAGTCGCCGGTCAGTTCGGGCTCGATCATGGGCACGGCGCCGTCCAGCACTTCGCCCTTGGAGCCGTCGATGGTGATGACCTCGCCGGCCTTGAAGGTGCGGCCGCGCGCGGTGAACGTGCCCTTGGCCTCGTCGATATGGATCTCGCCAGCCCCGGAGACGCAGGCCCGGCCCATGCCGCGCGCGACGACAGCGGCGTGGCTGGTCATGCCGCCGCGGGCGGTGACGATGCCGCGCGCCGCATGCATGCCGTGGATGTCTTCGGGGCTTGTCTCTTCGCGCACCAGGATGACCGCCTCGCCCAGACCCGACATGCGCTCGGCCTCGTCGGCGTCGAAGACGATCTTGCCGGTCGCGGCGCCGGGCGAGGCCGGCAGGCCGGCGGCGACCACGGTGCGCGCCGCATTGGGGTCCAGCGTCGGGTGCAGCAGCTGGTCCAACGCCGACGGCTCGACCCGGCTGATGGCCTCTTCCTGAGAGATCACGCCCTCGGCGGCCAGATCGACAGCGACCTTCAGCGCCGACTTGGCGGTGCGCTTGCCGTTGCGGGTCTGCAGCATCCATAGACGGCCCTGTTCGACCGTGAACTCGATGTCCTGCATGTCGCGGTAGTGGCTTTCCAGCTTGCCGACGACGTCGACGAACTGGGCGAACACCTCGGGCATGGCCTCTTCCATCGAGGGGGCGGTCTCGCCCATCTCCTCGCGCCCGATCCTGGTCAGGGACTGCGGGGTGCGGATGCCGGCGACCACGTCCTCGCCTTGGGCGTTGATCAGGAACTCGCCGTACAGGCGCGCCTCGCCGGTCGAGGGGTTGCGGGTGAAGGCCACGCCGGTCGCCGAGGTCTCGCCCATATTGCCGAACACCATCGACTGGACGTTGACGGCCGTGCCCCAGCTTTCGGGAATGTCGTGCATGCGGCGATAGAATTTCGCCCGGTCGTTCATCCAGCTTTCGAACACGGCGCCCACGGCGCCCCACAGCTGGTCCTTGGGATCCTGCGGGAAGGCATGACCCAGTTCACGCTCGACCACGGCCTTGTAGTCGGCGACCACCTTTTCCCAGTCGGCGGCGGTCAGGTCGGTGTCGACCGTGACACCCAGGCGATCCTTGTGCTGGTCCAGCACCTCTTCGAAATCGTCGTGGCTGAGGCCCAGCACGACGTTGGAATACATGGTGATGAAGCGGCGATAGCTGTCGAAGGCGAAGCGACGGTCGCCCGACAGCTTGGCCAAGCCCTCGACCGTCTGGTCGTTCAGGCCCAGGTTCAGCACCGTGTCCATCATGCCCGGCATGGACGCCCGCGCGCCCGACCGCACCGACACCAGCAGCGGGTTATCGACATCGCCGAAGGTCTTGCCGACCACGCCCTCGACCTTGGCCAGGGCGGCCTGGACCTGGGCGTCCAGATCGGCCGGATAGGTCTCGTTGTTGGCGTAATAGTGGGTGCAGACCTCGGTGGTGACGGTGAAGCCCGGCGGAACCGGCAGACCCAGCGACGACATTTCCGCCAGATTGGCGCCCTTGCCGCCGAGAAGGTTCTTCATCGACGCGTCGCCGTCGGCGGAGCCTCCGCCGAAGCCGTACACCCACTGAGTCATCATGCAGTCCCTGAGCTTTTCGGATCGTCCGGCGGGTTGGCCCCGCTCGCACATGCAGCATGATCTAGCGCGTGAGAGCGGCCTTGACCATTGCGGATGTAACAATGCGTGAGGGGGTGGGCGGTTTCCAGGCGACGTGTGCGCACAACCTTGACGTCATCGTCCCCTCCCCATGAAATGGGGAGGGGACCGCGAAGCGGTGGAGGGGTTCTTGACGCACGAAGGCTCCGTCTCGCGCGCCCGCATCCTGCGTCGCGCCCTGACCCGGCCCGAAGCGCGATTGTGGGTCCACCGGCGCCGCCGCGCGCTGGATGGGCTGAAATTCCGCCGTCAGCATCCGGCGGGCGTCTATGTGCTCGACTTCTATTGCGCCGAGGCGATGCTAGCGGTCGAGGTCGACGGCGAAAGCCACGAAGGCCGAGGCGAACACGACGCCCGACGCGCGCGCTGGCTTGCGACCCAGGGCATTGCGGTCATCCGCGTCTCCGCCGAACAGGTGCGGGTGGACTTAGGCGACGTGCTCGATTTCATCGCCGACAGGGCGAGAGACCGAATCCGAGGCTAAGAGCCCCTCCACCGCTACGCGGTCCCCCTCCCCACAGGTGGGGAGGAGACGATGCGGCGAAGTCCCGTCTCCTCCCCATTCCATGGGGAGGTGGCTCGGAGCGCAGCGGAGAGACGGAGGGGTTCTGCCCTACCCCGCGATCTGGCCAAAGTCGGCGACCTGGCCCATGACGTCGCGGACCTGGCCCAGCAGCTTCAGGCGGTTCTCGCGTTCGGCGGGGACGTCGGAGTTGACCAGAACGTCGTCGAAGAAGCGGTCCACGGGCGCGCGCAGGCGCGCCAGGGCCGTCATGGCGGCGGCGAAGTCCTCGGTCTCCAGTGCGGCCTCGACGGCGGTGCGGGCGGCGCCGACGGCGAAGGCCAGGGTGGTCTCGGCCTCGGGCTGGTTCGGCAGGCCGGTCTGAACCATGCCGGTCGGCAGCGGCCCCTTCTTCTCCTCGGCGCGCAGGATGTTGGAGGCGCGCTTGTAGCCGGCCAGCAGATTGGCGCCGTCGTCCGTAGCGAGGAAGGCGGCCAGCGCCTCCACTCGACGCACGATGCGGACAAGATCGTCGTCGCCCAAGGCAAAGACGGCGGCGACGAGGTCGTGGCGCTGGCCCCGGTCGCGGAGAAGGACGGTCAGGCGGTCGGCGAAGAAGTCTAAAACACCATACCCAGCTATATCGCCATCACGCCGCTTATCGAGAGGATAGACTTCTTTGAGCATCTCATCGCGAGCTTTGACGAGCGCGTCAGTTTTGGTGGCAGCCTCTCCCACCAAATCAATGGGCAGGTTCCCAATGTCCTCAATTGAAATAAGATTTTGCGCACGAGCTTGCACAATTAAATTATCCATTTGCACACGAACACCCTGAATTCTCTCAATGTTCGATAGCGAGACTCTAGTTCCATTCTCCAGCACCAACCGGATCACCCCCAAAGCCGCTCGCCGCAGCGCGAACGGGTCCTTCGAGCCCGTGGGCTTTTCGTCGATGGCGAAGAAGCCGACCAGGGTGTCCAGCTTGTCGGCCAGGGCGACGGCGACCGTGACGGGCGCGGTCGGGACCGTGTCGGCGGGGCCTTGCGGCTTGTAGTGGTCGCGAACGGCGTCGGCGATCGCGTCGGAATGGCCGGCGAGACGGGCGTAGTAGCCGCCCATGATCCCCTGCAGTTCCGGGAACTCGCTGACCATGCCTGACAGCAGATCGGACTTTGACAGGCGGGCGGCGGTCTCGGCCTCGTCGGCGTCGGCGTCGACCAGCGGCGCGATCTCGCGCGCCAGGGCGGCGATGCGCTCGACCCGCTCGGCCAGGGTGCCCAGTTTGGCGTGGAAGGTGACGCCGGACAGTTTGGCGTTCCAGGCGTCGAAGCCGACCTTCTGGTCCTCGTCCCAGAAGAAGCGCGCGTCGTTCAGGCGGGCGCTCAACACGCGGCTGTTGCCGGCGGCCAGGGCCTTGCCCCCGTCGGTCGCCTCGACGTTTGCGACGACCAAGAAGTTGGGCGCGAGGCCATCCTTGGACGGATCTCGGACGGCGAAATACTTCTGGTGCACCTTCATCGACAGGCGCACGACTTCCGGCGGCAGGGCCAGGAACTGCGGATCCATGTCGCCCAGGATCGGGGTCGGCCATTCCGCCAGACCCGCCACCTCGTCCAGCAGGCCGTCGTCATCGACAAGGGCCAGGCCGCGCGCGGCGCAGGCGGCCTTGGCCTGTTCCAGAATGCGTAGCTTGCGGTCGGCGACGTCCAGCAGGACGAAATTCTTTTCCAGTTGGGTGCGATAGTCGACGAAGTCGCTGACGCGCAGCAGCTCGCCGGATCCCAGGAAGCGGTGCCCCTCGGTGATCGCGTCGCTCTGAATCCCGTCGATCTCGAACGGGACCACCTTGCCGTCGAACAGGCACAAGATGCGCTTGATCGGACGCACCCAGCGCAGCGTACCGGAACCCCAGCGCATCGACTTGGGCCAGGGGAAGGTGCGGACGACCTGATCGACCGTCTCGGCGACCAGATCGGTCGTGGCGCGGCCCTTGGACGACAGGACGGCGAACAGGACGCCATCGCGCTCGGTCAGTTGATCGCGCGTCAGGCCGGTCTTGCGCAGGAAGCCTTCCAGCGCCTGTTCCGGGGCCGAGGCGCGCGGGCCCTTGACCTCTTCCTCGCGGTCCGGCGTGGCCGTGGGCAAGCCGTCGATGACCAGGGTCAGGCGGCGCGGACCGGCATAGGTCGTCAGCGCCTCCCACGTCAGGCCGGCGGCCTTCAGCCGGTCGGAGACCATCCGCTCCAGGTCGCGCGCGGCGCCCTGCTGCATCCGGGCGGGGATTTCTTCGGAAAAGATTTCGAGGAGAAGTTGGGGCATCAGGCGGTTTTCCGCTCTTGTTCGACGTAGGCGAGGGCGCAGGCTTTGCAGAGTTCGCGGATGCGGCCGATGTAGCTCTGGCGTTCGGCGACGGCGATGGCGCCGCGGGCGTCCATCAGGTTGAACAGGTGGCTGGCCTTCAGCACCTGGTCGTAGGCGGGCAGGACCAGCGGCTGATCCTGCGGGCCGCGCATGTCCAGCAGGCGCTGAACCTCGCCCACCATGTCCTCGAACCGGCGTTTCAGCCCGTCCACGTCATAGCCGTGGAAGTTGGCTTCCGACTGCTGCCGCTCGTTCTCCAGGAAGACCTCGCCATAGGTCAGGCCCTCCTTCGTGAACTTCAGATCATAGACGTTGTCCACGCCCTGCACATACATGGCCAGACGCTCCAGCCCGTAGGTCAGCTCGCCCGACACAACATCGACCTCGATGCCGCCGACGCCCTGAAAATAGGTGAACTGCGTCACCTCCATCCCGTCGCACCAGACCTCCCAGCCCAGCCCCCAGGCGCCGACAGTGGGATTTTCCCAGTCGTCCTCGACGAAGCGGATGTCGTGCAGTTTCGGATCGATGCCGATGGCCGCCAGCGACCCCAGATACAGCTCCTGAAGGTTGTCCGGGTTCGGCTTCAGGATGACCTGGTATTGGTAATAGTGTTGGAGGCGATTGGGGTTTTCGCCATAGCGGCCGTCGCCGGGGCGGCGGCTGGGCTGGACATAGGCGGCCTTCCACGGCTTGGAGCCGAGGGCGCGCAGGACGGTGGCGGGATGCAGCGTGCCGGCCCCGACCTCGATGTCATAGGGTTGCAGAATGGCGCAGCCCTGCTCGCCCCAATAGCGGTGGAGAGTCAGGATCAGGTCCTGAAACGCGAGCGGCTCGGTCGAGGTGGTCAAATCGGGCTCTTGGGGAGGGGCTGCAAAAAAGACGGCGGACCATAGGGCCCGCCGCCTTCCGCTTCAACACGCTACCGAGCGAGCGCGTGGATGACCCTGATCAGTTCGGGGTCGGCTTGGCTTCGGCCGCGCCGTCGGCGGCGGGATCAGCCGCATCAACCGGCGGCGTGGCCGGGGTGTCGACCTGACCGTCAGTCGGATTGACGACCGGCGACGAGGACGTGGTGGTCGTCATCGCGGCGGGCTGGCCGTTCGGCGCGGTCGGGGCCGGCGTCGCTTCAGCATCCGGCGTCGCCTCAGCGGCCGGAGCGGCGGCTTCGGCGGGCGCGGCGGCCTCTTCATCGCCCATGGCGGCCATGGAGTTCGCCGGGTTCAGGACCTTGTCGATCGGGAAGATGGCGCCGTTCGAGGCGTCCAATTCTGCGCTGACCACGGTCGCGCCGTCAGCCTTGATGGCCGAACCCGTGCCGTCCAGCAGAACCTGGCTCTCGGCGGCCGTCTCTACGCCGCCCTTCTTGCCCATGATCTGGTCGGGCGTCACGTCGGCGACGATGACGTGATACAGCAGCAGCTGGCGCAGTTCGGCGGCGTTGGCCGGGTCCATCAGACGCGTACGCTCGGCCTCGGGCACGGCGGCGAAGGCGGCGTCGGTCGGGGCGAAGATCGAGATGGCCGGACGGCTGGCCAGGGTGTCGGTCAGCTGGGCGGCGTCCAGCGCGGCCAGCAGGGTGGTGAATTGACCGCTGGCCTTCAGCTTGTCGACAACGGTTTCGCCGGCGACGGGCGTGGTCGCCTCTGCAGTCGTGGTCGTGGTCGCGGCGGCCTCAGCCGTCGGAGCCGGCGTCTGCGGCATGGCCGGCATGGCCGGATCGGTTTGCGGCATGGTTGCCGGGGCGGGCGTCGTCGTGGTCGCCGGGGCGGTCATGTCCTGAGCGAATGCGGGGGCGGCCATCAGGCTGACGACGGCGGTAGCGGCAAGCAGTTTTGCACGAAGCATGGCGATTTCCTTTTTCCTGTTTGAGGATCGCCACGGGGGAGACGGCGACCCGTTCCAGACATCGGAACTGCCGACTCAAATCAGAACGCCGTGATCTAGTTCCGAGATTTCGAAACAATGCGTAACGTTTGTGATGATCTGGGCGAGATCTGGGCGAAATCGCCGGTTTCGCAGCCTGACCGTCGGTATTCGGCCACAAAGCTTTAGCGTTGCTGTACGGACAGTTGCGTTGCTTTGACCCAGGCCGTGGGATGTGCGGCGGACAGTGCGCGCGCAGCAGATTGGGCCGCGTCGTCGCTGGGATACAAACCGAACACCGTCGCGCCTGAGCCGGACATTCGCGTCAGAGCGACCTGGTCCGTCACCGCAACCGCCGACAGGGCCGCGCCGATCGCCGGCGTCAGGGCCAGCGCAGGCGCTTCAAGATCGTTGCGCTGGGCCGACAGCCATTCGATGACGGCGGCGATGGACCAGTCCTGGGGTGGCGTGGGTCTGTCGGCGGCCTGCACCGGCCCTTGATCATAGGCGCGATAGACGGCGCCGGTCGGCGATGGGACGCCGGGATTGAACAGAACGGCCGGCATCGGCGGCAGACGGGGTTCGTCAGTCAGCACATCTCCCCTCCCCTCGGCCCAGGCCGTGCGCATCCGCAGACACATCGGTCCGTCCGCGCCGACGAAGCCCGCAACCGCCTCAAGCGCGTGGTCGTCGAGATCGAACGCCAGGACGTCGCGCGCCAGCTTCAGCGCCGCGCCCGCATCGGACGATCCGCCGCCCAGCCCCGCCGCGATGGGCAGGCGCTTGTCCAGCGTGACCTTCAGTCTCGGCTCTCCGATGCCGCAGACCTCGCCCAGCTGACGCAGCCCGCGCAAGATCAGATTGTCGTCCGTCGCCCCCAGTCTAGCGCCGAAAGGACCTGTGATAGTCAACAACAAGCGATCCGCCGGCTCGACCGACACGCGATCCCCGACATCGGCGAAGGCGACCAGGCTGGACAGCGGATGATAGCCGTCAGCGTCCACCGCGCCGACGTGAAGGAACAGATTGATCTTGGCCGGCGCCAGGGCGGTCAGGACAGGCATGACCTATTGCGCGACGCCCTGAGCGCTCGGCGCGCTGTCCAGCCCATTGGCGATCTTGCGTTCGACCTCGGCCCGACGTTCGGGTTCGGGCTCCAGCACCAAGACGCGGTTCCACAGCCAAACGGCTTCGCGTTGACGGCCGACCTTCCAATAGGCGTCGCCGAGGTGATCATTGATCTCGGCGTTGGACGGCTCCTTGTCGACAGCCTCTTCCAGCGTATTGACGGCGGTTTCGTACTGGCCCTGTTTGAACTGCGCCCAGCCCAGCGAATCCTGGATGTTGCCGTTGTCGGGCTCCAGCGCATGAGCGCGGGCGATCATTTCGGCGCCATCCTGAACCCGCAGCCCCTTATCGACCCAGAGATAGCCGAGGTAGTTCAGCATGTCGGCGTCGTTCGGCGCGGTCTGAAGCGCGGCCCACAGTTCGGCCTCGGCCTCGGGAACACGACCCAGCGCCTCATAGGCGGCGCCGCGCAGGAAGTGGACGCTGGCGCCCTGATCGGCGGTGTTCAACAGCGGCCCGTCCAACAGGGCGAGCGCCTCGTCATGCTGTTTCAGCTGCATCAGCTGACCGGCCAAGACCAGGGCGATCTGCCGATCGTCGGGGCTGGCGGCGGCGGCGCGGCGCAGCTCGGTGAGCGCGTCCTGCGACTGGCCGTCCTCTTCCAGCGCCACGGCCAGCTGAGCGCGGGCGGCGGCATAGAGCTGCGGATCGGCGGTCCCGACCCGCGACAGGGCGTTGCGGGCGGCGGATTTCAGACCGGCGCGGGAGAGCACCTGGGCCAGCTGATATTCCGTTTCGTCATCGTCGTGCAGGTTCTGGGCGAGGCGCAGATAGACGGCGGCGAACTCATTGCCGCGCTCGGCCGAAGCCTGGGCGGCGGCGGTGATCAGGCCTTGGGCGGCGCCTTCGCGGAAGTCGGGCAAGGCGGGCGGGCGCCCTCCGTCCTTCAGCCGTTGCAGCGCGCGGGCCACGCCCGGATCGACGGGTTGCACCGCCATGGCGGCTTCATACAGGGCGACGGCGTCGTCGCGGCGACCGCGCCGTTCCAGAAACTCGCCATAGGGGCGTTTGAACAGGGCGCCGACGCCGGCGACTTCGGAAGCGGTCTTCAACTCGACCTCAGCCTCGGCATAGTCGCGACGTTTTTCCAGCAGGGCGGCGCGATTGATGCGGGCGAAAGCTAGGGTCAGGGGATCGCCGGCGGTCGGGACCGGCTGAAGCGCCCGGGTCCAGTCGCCCGCCGCCGCCGCGATCCACGGCGCAACCAGCAGACCGGCGCGCGCGTGCGGGGCGCCGATGGGCTGACGGGCCAGTTCGGCGTTCGGCGTCCTGGCGTCGCCGCGCACGAAGTCCTGCACCAGACGCACCAGCCGCCCACCCTCCACAAACGCGGGAGACGCGGTCGCATCGGTCGGGGCCAGGGCGGCCGCCACATCCAGATCGCCGGTCAGCAGGGCGGAGGTGAAGGCCTGTTCGCGCACGCGCGGCTGTTCCGGCGTTAGCCGTTCCGCCTGGGCCAGATAGTCCGATCCGGTCGCCCCCTCGCCCTGCATCAGGGCCAGCTTGCCCGCCAGATACAGGCCATAGGCGCTGCGGCCCTCGGCGTTCGTCGGGATCGGCGCCCAGACGGCCGGGATCGCCGGCGTCGCGGGCGTGTCGGTGATGATGATGCGAGGATCGGGCGCGGCCTCGGTCGGCGCCTGAGCCGGCGCAGTCTGGCCCGGCGCCGTCTGGCCCGGCTCCAGGATGACGGCCGGCGGATGGGTGTCCGGCGTCGGGGCGGGCGGGGTCGTTTCCTGAGCCGAGGCATGGCCGGCAAGCGCCACAGCGAGGACGGTCAGGGAGGCGGCGAACAGGCGAGAACGGGAGGCGATCATGCCCGGACCCTTCACGCTTTTGCGGCGGCGGGCAAGGGCGGAACGCCGCCCCTGCCCCGTTCCGTCACATGTTCGGATAGTTGGGACCGCCGCCGCCTTCGGGCGTGGTCCAGACGATGTTCTGCGACGGATCCTTGATGTCGCAGGTTTTGCAGTGAACGCAGTTCTGGGCGTTGATGACGAAGCGGGGATCGGCCTTGGCCGCCTCGTCGCCATAGACCACCTCGTACACGCCGGCCGGGCAGTAAAGCCGCGCCGGCTCGCCGTATTTGGGCAGGTTGACGCGGATCGGGATCGACGGATCCAGCAGCTTCAGGTGGGCCGGCTGGTCCTCGGCGTGGTTGGTGTTGGAGATGAACACCGAAGACAGCTTGTCGAACGACAGCTTGCCGTCCGGCTTGGGATACGCGATCGCCTTGTGGTCGGCGGCCAGACCGGTCGAGGCGGCGTCGGTCTTTTCGTGCTTCAGCGTCGGGATCGGCGACAGGCCGCCGAACAGGGTGCGGCACCACATGTCGAACATCCCCAGCGCCCCGCCCAGCGTCGTGCCGAACTTGGACAGCAGGGGCTTCGCGTTCCGGACGACCGACAGCTCCTTGTAGACCCAACTCTTTTCGAAGGCGGTCTGGTATTCGACCAGTTCGTCGCCCGCGCGCCCGGCCTGAACGGCCTCATAGGCGGCGTCGGCGGCCAGCATGCCGGTCTTCATGGCGTTGTGGCTGCCCTTGATGCGGGGCACGTTGACGAAGCCGGCCGAACAGCCGATCAGCACGCCGCCGGGGAAGCTCAGCTTCGGGATCGACTGCAGGCCGCCCTCGGTGATGGCGCGCGCGCCGTAGGAGATGCGTGTTCCGCCCTCCAGGTGCTGGGCGATCTCGGGGTGGTGTTTGAAGCGCTGGAACTCGTCGAACGGCGACAGGAACGGGTTCTTGTAGTTCAGGTGAACCACGTAGCCGACGGCCACGTAGCGATCGCCGAAGTGATACAGGAAGCTGCCGCCGCCGGTGTGTTCGTCCAGCGGCCAGCCGGTGGTGTGCTGGGCCAGGCCGGGCTGGTGCTTGTCGGCCGGCACCTGCCACAACTCTTTCAGGCCGATCCCGTATTTCTGGGGCGACTTGCCGTCCTGAAGCTTGTGCTTGGCGATGATGGTCTTGGCCAGGGAGCCGCGCACGCCCTCGGCGATGAAGACATATTTGCCGTGTAGTTCGATGCCGGGCTGGAAGTCGCCGGTCGGCTTGCCCTCGCGGTCGATGCCGAAGACGCCGGCGACGACGCCCTTCACCTGGCCCGTCTCTTCTTCCCAGACGACGTGGCTGGCGGCCATGCCGGGATAGACCTCGACGCCCAGGGCCTCGGCCTGCTCGCCTAGCCAGCGCGTGACGTTGCCCAGCGAGGCTATGTAGCAGCCGTGATTGTGCATGAAGGGCGGCATCAGCGGCATGGGCAGCGACGCCGACCCCTGCGGGCCCAGCAGCAGGAACTTGTCCTTGGTGACCGGCGTCTCCAGCGGCGCGCCGCGTTCCTTCCAGTCGGGGAACAGTTCGTTCAGCGCCTTGGGATCGATGACCGCGCCCGACAGGATGTGACCGCCGACCTCGGCCGCCTTTTCCAGAACGGCGACGGTGATTTCCTTGCCGTCCTTTTCCGCGCGCTGCTTCAGGCGGATGGCCGCCGACAGGCCGGCCGGACCGCCGCCGACGATCACGACATCATATTCCATGATCTCCCGCTCGACGCCGTTCAGCGCCTCCAGCGGCGGCAGATTGTCGATGATGGCGTCCTGACGGGCGTTTTCCGCGCCGCCTTCGATGGCGTCTTCGGCCATGGTTTCCCCTGAATCCCGGTTATCTGTGTGGTTATGCCGCTTATCGGAAGGTGACGCGAGGGCGGTCAAGGCTTATCGGTGGTTCGAGACATGAACGCGCAACCCCATGACATCGCTGCAGTCGAAAGCCTGCTCGCCTTCTGGCGGGATGCGGGGGTCGACGCCTGTTATGGCGATGCGCCCGTCGATCACACCCACGTCGCCCCGCCGCCGGCCGTAAAGGCGGTGCAGAGGGCGACGGCATCGGTCGTCATGCCCTTGGCCGGCGTCAACGCCGATGACGCCCTCGCCGAGGCGCGGCGGCTGGCCGCAGGCGCCGCGACGCTTCAGGATCTGGCGGCGGCGGTCGCGGCGTTCGAGGGCTGTCCGCTGCGCGGCATGGGCGCGACGCAATCGGTGTTCGGACGCGGCAACCCCAACGCCTCGATCCTGATTATCGGCGAAGGTCCAGGCGGAGATGAGGACCGGGCGGGCCAGCCCTTCGTCGGCAAGGCCGGGCAGTTGCTGGACCGGATGCTGGCGGCGGCAGGCCTGACTGACAAGGTGTTCATCACCAACACGGTCTTCTGGCGTCCGCCCGGCAACCGCACCCCCAGCCCGCAGGAACAGGCGGTATGCGCGCCCTTCGTCGAGCGCGCCTTCGCCCTGCTTAAGCCCAGAGCCGTGCTGCTGCTGGGCGCAGCCTCGGCAAAGTCGGTGCTCGGCGCCGAGGACGGCATCATGAAGCTGCGCGGCACCTGGAAGGAATGGCGCCTGCTGGAAGGGGCGGTGTCGGCGCCCGTCATGCCGACCCTGCATCCCGCCTTTCTGCTGCGTCAGCCACAAGCGAAACGACAGGTCTGGAGCGACCTGCTTTCGCTGGCCGTTCGCCTTGAAACGGACTCGGTTGAAGAACAAGGCTAATCGCGGCATGTTCGCATGCTGACGACCGATCGCCATACACGCGCCTGTCTCTTACGCGCGTCGCCAACGAGGGGGCCGCCGCTTATGTTTCTGTTCCGCCGCGCGATCCTCGCGTCGACGCTTGTCCTTGCGTTCTGCGCCGCCACGACGGCCGCGACCGCCGAGACGCCCTACGGGTCAACCGCCGAGGCCAGTGCCGGTTCCGGACGTCCCACCGCGCTGAGCTCGGCCGACAGAATCTCCTACACCACCGCCTTTGACGCCCTGCGCCGCGGCGACATCGAGACGGCCCGCATGGCGGCCCGTCAGGCGCAGGACCGCGTGCTGCTGGGTCAGGTCGAGTTCGAGAGCCTGTTCCATCCCGATCATGTCGCCACCTACGAAGAGCTGACGGCTTGGCTTGAGACCTATTCGGATCTGCCGTGCGCGGACCGCGTCTATACGCTGGCGCTGCGTCGTCGCCCCGACGGCGCGCCCGAGCCGGTGCGTCCCGGCGGTGTGCTGGGTCGCACCTGGAACAGTCTGGTCAGCGCCGTGTCCGGCGACGGCGGCGTGACCGATCCGGCCAAGGCGGCGCGCGTCGCCTACAACAACGACGACCTGACCGGCGCCTCGGCCCTGGGGCGCCAGATCGGCGACTGGTGGACGGTCGGCCTGGCGGAATGGCGTCTGGGCCAGTTCCACGAATCCTTCGCCGCCTTCGAACGCGTCGCCAACGATCCGACCGAGGACGCCTGGGTCCGCGCCGGCGCCGCCTTCTGGACCGCGCGCGCCGCCGCCCAGTCCGGTCGCCAGGATCGCGTCACCGACTATCTGCGCCTGTCGGCTCAGTGGCCGGCCACCTTCTATGGCCAGATCGCCCTGCGTCAGCTGGGAGAAGAGCCGACGATCGAGAACATGGGGCCCCGCCCCTACGAGGCCGAGCCACGCCTGCGCCGCGCGGCCTATGTGCCCCAGAGCGCCGCCGTCGAACCGACCGCCCTGGAAGCCTTCGTCCAAGCCGATGCCCGCGCCAAACGCACCGTCGCCTTCTATGAGGTCGGGCGGAACGCCGATGCCGAGACCGAGCTGCGGTCCGGGCTGCGCACCGCCGTCGGCGATGCGGCCAAGATGTGGACCGCCCTGGCGCGCGCCATTCTGCCGGTCAACAACGGCGACGCCACGCGCATCGATGCGACCCGCTATCCGATGCCGGACCTGGCGCCCGAAGGCGGCTTCGTCATCGAGCGGGCGCTGGTCTATGCCCTGGCGCGCAAGGAGACCGACTTCAATCCGAACGCCCGTTCCAGCGTCGGCGCCTATGGGCTGATGCAGGTCATGCCGACGACGGCGGCCGAGATGACCGGCGATCGCACCTTCGTCTCGGACCCGACCAAGCTGCTGGTTCCGGCGGTCAACATGCGTCTGGGCCAGGCCTACATCAACAAGATGCTGGCCCTGCCGGCCTTCCAGGGCGATCTGCTGCGGGCCGTGGCCTCCTACAACGCCGGGCCTGGGCCGATGCTGGCGGCGGTCAGGAAGTTGGGCGCGGACGCCGATCCCCTGCTGCTGATCGAGACGATCGACGTGCCCCAGGCGCGCGACTACGTCGAAAAGGTCATGGCCAGCTACTGGATCTATCAGCGCTTGTTCGGCGGCCCGCTGAAGACGCTGGACGCCGTCGCGTCGGGCGCGCGCGCCGTGCCGATGGCGCTGGATTACGTCGCCCCGCCTCCGCAGGCCGAGCCGGTTCTGATCGCCGAGACCACGCCCATCGCCGGCGCGCGCTGACCTCCTAGAAGACCGCGAACAGCAGGCTGGCCCAAAACGCCGCCCCGACCAGGGCCGCAAGCCCATAGGCAATGACCGGATTGAGGCCGCGCGCAGCGGCTTGGGTCGGAGGGCTGGGCAGGATCGGGCTCGTCATCCCCATCGAGATAACAGCGTCCGCTTAATGCTGCGTCAGCCGGGATGGTTGTCGCGCGTTAAGCCCAGCGCGTCGGCTTCCCACTCACGGAAGTGGGGATGGGCCAGTAAGGTCTCGGCATAGGCCCGGGCCGTGCCGTCGTCTCCATGGGCTGAGAGGTCGAGCTGGAAATGGCGGATGCGGGCGGCGACCGGCGTGAAGAAGGCGTCTGGCACGGACCAGTCGCCGAACAGATACGGCCCGCCCGCGCCAAACCGCTCACGTAGGCTCCGCCACAGTTCGACGATGCGGCGCAGATCCTTGGCCAGTCCCGGATGGTCCGGTGCGGGTGCCCGGCTGGGGCCGACCATCCAGTGATCCGGGCCGGTCGAACAGACCGTGCGCAAGGCGGTGAAGCCGCCGTGCATCTCGCACGCCGCCGAACGCGCCAGCCAGCGCGCATGGGCGTCCGACGGCCAGAGGCGGGCTTGCGGATAGCGTTCGGCCGCCCAGACGGCGATGGCCATCGAATCCCAGATCACCTCGCCTTCGACCTTCAACACCGGGACGAGACCGGACGGCGAATGCTCGCGGATGCGCTGATCGGTGTCGGGCTGGTTCAGCGGCACGAGGATTTCGTCAAAGGTCGCACCGCAATGTTTCAGAACCAGCCACGGCCTCAGCGACCACGTCGAATAGGCTTTGTCGCCGATCACCAGTTCCATCACGCGTCTCCTGTCGCCGCCATCAATGGCTCGCCGCCAGCTTCAGCACAACCAGGCCCGATGCGACCAGGGCGACGCCCGCGATCCTGAGCTGCGTCAGCGGCTCGCCCAGAAAGACCGCGCCCACCACAACGGCGCCGACCGCGCCAATGCCGGTCCAGATGGCGTAGGCCGTGCCCAGCGGCAGGGTCTTCATCGCCAGCGACAGCAGACCGAACGAACCGATCATGACGACGATCATGCCCACGGTCGGCCACGGTCGCGTGAAGCCGGCCGACGCCTTCATCAGAAACGCCCAGACGACTTCGAGCAGGCCGGCGAAAACAAGGAATACCCAGGCCATGACATTCTCCCTGCATGGCGTCGGGTCGTCCCGGCGTTGGTCCAATGTGGGGGAGGTCGTCCTCCTGAAAGCGCGCTGAATCTGGGACAACGGCCGGCAAAGTCAACCGCGCCGTCCCGCAAACCTTGACTCCGCGCCCCCCACGACCGACACGACCCGCCCATGATCACGCGCTACTCCCGCCCCGTCGCCGCCGCCATCTGGTCCCAGGAAACCAAGTACAAGATCTGGTTCGAGATCGAGGCCCACGCCGCCACCAAGATGGCCGAGCTGGGCGTGATCCCGAAGGAATCGGCCGACGCCATCTGGGCCAAGGGCAAGGATGCGACCTTCGACGCCGACCGCATCGACGAGATCGAGCGCACCACCAAACACGACGTCATCGCCTTCCTGACGCACGTCGCGGAGATCGTCGGCGAGGAAGCGCGCTTCCTGCACCAGGGCATGACCTCTTCGGACGTGCTGGACACCTGTTTCGCGGTTCAGCTGGCGCGGTCTTCGGACCTGCTGATCGAGGGCGTCGATCGGGTTCTGGCCGCGCTGGAGACACGCGCCAAGGAGCATAAATACACCCCGACCGTGGGCCGTTCGCACGGCATCCACGCCGAGCCGGTGACCTTCGGCCTGAAGCTGGCCGGCTATCACGCCGAGTTCCAGCGCGCCAAACGCCGCCTGATCACCGCCAAGGAAGAGATCGCCACCTGCGCCATTTCGGGCGCCGTCGGCACCTTCGCCAACGTCGATCCGGCGGTCGAACAATATGTCGCCGACCAGATGGGCCTGACCGTTGAGCCGGTCTCGACCCAGGTCATCCCGCGCGACCGCCACGCCGCCTTCTTCGCCGCCCTGGGCGTCGTCGCTTCGTCGGTCGAACGCCTCGCCGTCGAGATTCGCCATCTGCAACGCACCGAAGTCCTCGAAGCCGAGGAGTTCTTCGACAAGGGTCAAAAGGGCTCGTCGGCGATGCCGCACAAGCGCAACCCGATCCTGACCGAGAATCTGACCGGCCTGGCCCGCCTGGTCCGTTCGGCCGTCACGCCCGCGATGGAGAACGTGGCCCTTTGGCATGAGCGGGACATCAGCCACTCCTCGGTCGAGCGGGGCATCGGCCCGGACGCCACCATCCACCTGGACTTCGCCCTGCACCGTCTGGCGAATGTGGTCGAGCGGCTGAACGTCTATCCGGAGAATATGCAGAAGAATATCGACCGACTGGGCGGTCTGGTGCACTCGCAGCGGGTCATGCTGGCCCTGACGCAAGCCGGCGTGTCGCGCGAAGACGCCTATGCCGCCGTTCAGGAAAACGCCATGAAGGTCTGGCGCGGCGAAGGCGCCTTCCTGGATTTTCTGAAGGCCGACGAACGCGTCACCCTGCCCGCCGACCAGCTCGAAGCCCTGTTCGACCTCGGCTACCACACCAAGAACGTGGACGTGGTGTTCAAGCGGGTGTTCGGAGACGCGTGACGGACGTCCGACGCATCGGCTTCGCACCCGTCGTCGATACGGAAACCCGATTGTTGATCCTGGGCAGCCTGCCCGGCGACGCCTCGCTGAAGGCGGCCCAGTACTACGCCCATCCGCGCAACGCCTTCTGGCCGCTGATCAGCGGGGTGCTGGGTGAAGACCTAGCGGCACAACCCTATGAGCAGCGGCTGGATCGATTGAAGGCGCGCGGCGTGGGCCTGTGGGATGTGATTGCGTCGGCGGAAAGGTCGGGCAGTCTGGATGCCGCGATCCGCTCGCCGGAGGCGGCTGATCTGCGCGGCCTGATCGGCAGCTTGCCGCGGCTGAGAGCGGTCGCCTTCAACGGCAAGCTGGCGGCCAAGTTGGGACGGCGCATTATCGGCGACGTCGCAGGGGTTGGCCTTATCGACCTGCCTTCATCCAGCCCGGCTCATGCGATTCCACTGTCAGGCAAGGCGAACATCTGGAATTCGTTGACTGATCTGATCGAACGATAGTTCTCTTGCTGCAAAGCAGCATAGAAGTGCGCGCGAAAGCTGAATGGTGAAGCTGCGATGTCTTGTCGCGCGGCATGCATCCATTGTGCGGTGTCGCGCGTAACGTTCCCGTTACCGCCTTGAGAGCGGCCCAAAGGGAACGAAACACATGACCAAACTTCGCAATCTTATGCTCGTCGCCGTCTCCGGCGGCGCGCTGATGGCGCTCGGTGCCTGCGGCAACAACGAGCCGGCCGCCACGACGCCGGCGGAATCGACCGCTATGGCTCCGGCCGACGGCGCCGCCATGGCCCCCGCGACCGACCCGATGGTGGGCGGCGCTGCCATGAGCCCGAACGAGACTATCGTCGCCAACGCCTCCAAAGCCTCCAACCTGACCACCCTGGTCGCCGCCGTGAAGGCCGCCGGCCTGGTCGACACCCTGCAAGGCGCAGGTCCGTTCACCGTCTTTGCGCCTGATAACGCCGCCTTCGAGAAGATCCCCGAGGCGACGCGCACCAGCCTGATGCAGCCGGCGATGAAGGCGGATCTGACCAAGATTCTGACCTACCATGTGGTCGCCGGTCGTCTGACGGCCGCCGATATCGCTGCCCAGGCCGAGGCCAACGGCGGCACCGCCACGCTGAAGACGGTTCAGGGCGAAGAACTGAAGGTTTCGGCCGGCCCGAACAACACCTGGGTCATCACCGACGCCAAGGGCGGCAAGTCCACGATCACGCAGGCCGACGTGGGCCAATCGAACGGCGTCGTCCACGTCGTCGACACGGTTCTGATGCCGTAAAAAATATTTGGTTTCGGGCGGCGACGCCTGAAACCAAATCTCGGCCCTGGTGTTCTTCAGGGGCGCGAGACGCACAGTACGCCGGGTGAGACATCCCCCAACGTCCCCGGCAAGAAGAAAGGGCCGCACTTTCCCCCGGGTGCGGCCCTTTCGAATTCTCAGATCAGTTCGAAGACCGAAGCGATTACTCGCCGGCGCGGATCTGCTCGCGGGCGATCGAGGCCAGTTCGTCGATCTTGGAGCGAATCTCGCCCTCCGACACCGACAGGCCCGAGGCCTTGAAGTCGCCGGCGACCTTGCGGAACACGTCCTCGTCTCCCGGCTGTTCGAAATCGGCGCGCACTACGGCGGCGGCGTACTGGTCCGCGCTTTCGCTCGACAAGCCCATCTTTTCCGCAGCCCAAAGGCCCAGCATCCGGTTGCGCCGGGCGATGGCCTTGAACTCCTGCTCCTGATCGAGGGCGTATTTGGCTTCGAAGGCCTTTTCCCGATCGTCGAAGGTCGTCATTTCGCTCAGCAAAGCTCCGTCCACCCCGCTAACGTCGGGGCAAGCGCCGTCTATAGACCGCCCGCCCGCGAACGCAACCTGACTTCCGTCGCATGGACATCCTGTCCCCAATGATTGCAGCGCCGGCCATCCTCATTTGTATCGAGGGCCGCCTTCGGCTAAGGAGACCCCGAACGAGATTGACTGCCCGAACGATTCCGAAACGCGCCGCCAGGACCGGGTCTTCCCCCTCCACATATGGCCGCGCGATTTTTGTTTCTGGAGGGCGCCCGTAAGCCGGGACCGGACCATGAACAGCAAGCGCAAGAAGATCTACGAAGGCAAGGCCAAGATCCTGTACGAAGGACCCGAGCCCGGCACCCTGATCCAGTATTTCAAGGATGACGCCACCGCCTTCAATGCGCAGAAGAAAGCCGTTCTCGAAGGCAAGGGCGTGGTGAACAACCAGATCAGCGAGTTCATCATGTCGCGCCTGAACGGCATCGGCGTGACCAACCATTTCATCAAGCGTCTGAACCTGCGCGAGCAGCTGATCCGCGAAGTCGAGATCATTCCGCTGGAAGTCGTGTGCCGCAACATCGTCGCCGGCTCGATGAGCCAGCGCCTGGGCATCGAGGAAGGCACGCCCCTGCCCCGCTCGATCATCGAGTTTTATTACAAGAAGGATGAGCTCAACGACCCGATGGTCACCGAAGAGCACATCACCGCCTTCAACTGGGCCTCGACCCAGGAGCTGGACGACATGCTGGCGATGACGGTGCGGGTGAACGACTATCTGTCGGGCATGTTCAGCGCCGTCGGCATCACCCTGGTCGACTTCAAGATCGAGTTCGGCCGGGTGTGGGAGAACGACTTCAGCCGCGTGCTTCTGGCCGACGAGATCAGCCCCGACAGCTGCCGCTTGTGGGACGCCTCGACCGGTGAGAAGCTGGATAAGGACCGCTTCCGCCGCGACCTGGGCAATGTGATTGAAAGCTATACCGAAGTCGCGCGTCGCCTGGGCATCATGAAGGGCATGCCGACGGTGATCCAGGGAGGACTGCACTGATGGCCCCAACCGCTTCAAGCAAGGTCAAGGTTCACGTCTTCCTCAAGCCCGGCGTCCTGGATGTTCAGGGCAAGGCCGTCGAAGGCGCCCTGCAGGGTCTGGGTTGGTCGGGCGTCTCCAATGCCCGCGTCGGCAAGCTGATCGAGTTCGACCTCGCCGGCGCTGAAGACCCGCAGGGCGAAGCCAGGAAGATGTGCGAGCAGCTGCTCGCCAATACGGTGATCGAAAGCTACCGCATCGAGGCGGCGTAAAATCTGCTGTCTCCTCTCCCCTGTCGCGGGAAGGAGACAGTTGCATCCTTCGGCATCGACGCCAGTTTAGCAGACGGCTTGATTGACGGAGCGCCCATGACCTTCACCCTTACCTCCACCGATATCCAGGACGGCGGCGTGCTGCCGGACGCCCAGGTTCATGCCAAGGGCAACACCTCGCCGCAGCTCTCCTGGTCCGGCGCGCCGGAAGGGACCAAGAGCTATGCGATCACCTGCTATGATCCCGATGCGCCGACCGGCTCGGGTTTCTGGCATTGGACGGTGGCCAATATTCCCGCGGATGTGACCGAGTTACCGGCCGGCGCCGGCTCGCCAGGCGGGCATCTGCCCCACAGCGCCATCCAGGGCCGCACCGACTATGGTCAGCCCGGTTTCGGCGGCGCCGCCCCGCCCCCCGGCCATGGCCCTCACCGTTACATCTTCACCGTATTTGCGGTGGATGTCGAAAGCCTGGACGTCACGGCCGACAACTCCGGCGCCGTGTTCGGCTTCAACCTGCACTTCCACACCCTGGCCAAGGCGTCGATCACGGCGACCTACGAAAACAAAGCGTGATCGTTGCGGGGCGGCGTCGCCCTTGTGGCGTCATGAACGCTGATTAGTGTGCAGCGCAACATGACCGACGCCGCCCTCGACACCCCCCTTCCCGTCCGCTCGCGCGGGGCGGTCGCCCTCGTGCTTATCGCCCTGGCCATGGGCGGGTTCGCCATCGGCGTGACCGAGTTCGCGGCCATGAGCATCCTGCCGGACTTCGCCGCCGGGCTCGGCGTCGATGCGCCGACCGCCGGCCATGTCATCAGCGCCTATGCCGCAGGCGTCGTGGTCGGCGCGCCGATCTTGGCCGTGCTAGGAGCGCGCTACCCACGCTGGCTGCTGTTGATCGCCTTCATGGGCCTGTTCGCCATAGGCAATGTGGCCAGCGCCCTGGCCCCGACCTATCACTGGATGCTGGTCTTCCGCTTCCTCAGCGGCTTGCCGCACGGGGCCTATTTCGGCGTGGCGGCCCTGGTCGCGGCCTCGATCGTGCCGCTGCATTTCCGCACCCGTGCAGTATCGACCATCCTGATGGGGCTGACGGTCGGCACCGTTTTGGGCGTGCCCGTCGTCAACATCATCAGCCATGCCCACGGCTGGCGCTGGACCTTCGCCATCGTCGGCGTGCTGGCGGTGATCACCATGGCCCTGGTCGCCCTGTTCGCCCCGCGCGATCCGGCCCACCCTGACGCCAGCCCCTGGCGCGAACTGGGCGCGTTGAAGCGCAGCCAGGTCTGGCTGACGCTGGGCGTGGGCGCCATCGGTTTTGGCGGGATGTTCGCGGTTTACGCCTATCTGGCCTCGACGCTTGAGGCGGTGACGGGCGCCGGCCCCGGCGTGCTGCCGTGGGTTTTCGCCGTATTCGGGGTCGGCATGTTCCTGGGCAATATCCTGGGGGCCTGGGCGGCGGATCATCTCGGGTTCAAGGCGGCGGGCGGCCTGTTGCTATGGAGCGCGACGGCGCTGGCCCTGTATCCGCTGGCGGCGCCCCACCTGTGGGCCGTGATGGTCGTGGTCTTCCTGATCGGCGGCGGAGGCGGCCTGGGTTCGATCCTGCAGACACGGCTGATGGACGTCGCCGGCGACGCCCAGACCCTGGCGGCGGCGCTGAACCACTCGGCGTTCAACACGGCCAACGCCATCGGCCCGCTGCTCGGCGGGATGGCGATCGCGGCCGGATATGGCTGGGCCTCGACGGGCTGGGTCGGCATGGGCCTGTCGCTGGGCGGCTTCGTCATCTTCCTCATCGCCTGGCTGACCGGTCGGGCGCGCGCGACGGCCTGACAAGGCGAAAGAACCCTGCTAAAGGCCCGCGCCATGAGCGCAGCCGTCATCGTCTTCCCCGGTTCCAACTGTGATCGCGACTGCAAGGTCGCCGTCGAACGCTCCACCGGCGAGCCGGTCTCCATGGTGTGGCACGCCGAGACCGAACTGCCGCAAGGCCTTGACCTGATCGTCATTCCCGGCGGCTTCTCCTATGGCGACTATCTGCGCTGCGGCGCCATGGCGGCCCAGTCGCCGGTGATGCAGGCGGTCAAGAAGGCCGCGGGCGACGGCGTCGCCGTGGTCGGCATCTGCAACGGCTTCCAGATCCTGTGCGAGGCCGGAATGCTGCCCGGCGCCCTGCTGCGCAACAAGGGTCTGAAATACGTCTGCAAACCCATCGCATTGACCGTCGCCAACGGCCAGACGCGCTTCACCGCCGGCTATCAGGGCCAGCGCGAAGTGACGATGACCCAGGGCAACGGCGACGGAAACTTCTTCGCCGACGCCGAAACCCTGGCTCGGATCGAGGGCGAAGGTCAGGTCGTCTTCCGCTACGTCGACAACCCCAACGGCTCGGTCAACGATATCGCCGGCATCCAGAACGCGCGCGGCAACGTCCTGGGCATGATGCCCCACCCGGACCGCGCCTTCGAAGCCGAACTGGGCTCGTCCGACGGCGCGACTTTGTTCCAGAGCATCTACGCGGCCGCCTGATCAGTCGGCGTCGTCGACGCCCTGAACGGCCAGGCTTTCGTCCAGTTCGTCAGCGTCGGTCGACGCGCCGTCTTCAGAGCCTTCGTCCTCATCCGGCGTAACCACGCCGCCCGGTTCGCGCTGGGCGGCCAGTTCGCGTGCGCCGACGCCGAGGCCCTGTTCGATGGCGCGGTTGGCGGCGACTTCGTCTTCGAGCGAGGGCTGGGCGTTGTCGATATCGGCCATGATGAGCTCCGTGAGTATGGACTGCCCCTGACAACCACGCGGTCGAGCCGATTGTTCCTAACGGCCGAAAAACGGTTCCAGACTGGCGCGCGACAGCGGACGGAAGATCAGGAACTGGCCGTCCACCGTCACCGTGACCTCATGGGCTTGCGGACGTTGCAGCAGGGACGGATCGTCCAGCGACACGGCGCGGCCTGAGGCGATATCGCGCGCATCCAGCGCCGGGGTCGTCGGCCGCCCCTTTTCGTTGGCCAAGATCGAAAGGAAACCGCGCACCTCATTAGCCTGATGCTGAGGCGTCAGCGCCGCGCGAACCCGTGACCAGGCGGTCTGGACCGAGGTGTGCAGCGGCGCTCCGCTCGTCTGGGCGGACGCCTGGCCCGCTGCTACGACGATCGCGATCAACAGGGCCGTCAGGGAGGCTTTGAGCGTCATGTCGGGCAGGATGAAGCCGCCGGCGGCCAATGCAAGCTTCACTTTTCTGTCTGCCGCGGTGAACCTTCTGGCGTGGCGAGGCGTAAAGGCGGGAACACGCGTCGCACTGGAAATCGAATGTCCTCCATAATCCGTCCCACGCCCCGCCAACGCACCCGTCGTCTGGTGGTCCTGGCCGCCGCCCTGTTCGCCATCGTCGTGCCCCTGGTTCAGAACCTGGCCGGCCTGGGCCTGAACCAGGCCGAGTTCGCCGCCGACGGCAACAGCACCCTGCGCGTTGCGGGCTACGCCTTCTCGATCTGGGGCCTGATCTATATCGGCATTCTGGCCTATGCGATCCGTCAGGCCCTGCCGCAGACGGGCGAAAGCCCGCTGCTGGGCCGAATGGGTCTGCCGTCCGCCGTCGCCTTCTTCGGCATCGGATTCTGGATCATCGTGGCGGCCCTAAACCTGAAGGCCGCCAGCGTGGGCGTGATTTTCGCCTCGCTGATCGCGCTGTTGCTGCCGATGCTGGCCGTATCCGGCCACATCCGCGCGCTGCGGATGTTCGATCGCGAGCGCATCCTGCTGGTCTGGCCGCTGGCGGCCTTGGCGGGCTGGCTGACGGTGGCTGCGCCGCTGAACCTGATCACGACGGCGACCGCGTTCAACGCTCTTCCCGCCGCCCTGTCGCCTGACCTGTGGGCCATCGTCGCCATCGTCGCCGTCACGGTCGTCGCCCTGGCGGTGACGGCGGTGCTGCGCACCCTCGCCTATCCGCTGCCGACGGCCTGGGGCCTTCTGGGCGCGTTCGTCGCTGAACAGGCGGACAAGCCGACCGTCGCCTTCACGGCCCTGGCCGGCGCGATCGTCCTGCTGATCGGCGGCCTGCTGCTGACCTTCCGCCTGCGACCCGGCGTCGAACGCGCTCGCTAAGCCTCAGGGTTTGTCGGTGACCGCGTCGTCCTGAGGCGCGTGGTCATCGGCGCCCACGTCGAAGGCGCCGGTTTCATCGAAGCCGACGCTGCCGACCCCGACGGCCGAACCGGTCAGCCGCTGACGCCGGCTGGCCAGGGCCGCTTCAGGCGCTGCGGCGTCCATCTCCGCCGTGGTTTCTGGATCATTGGAACGATCCATCTGCTGGCCCGAGGCCGGGACGATGCGGTCGGTGTGGGGTTTGCTCACGCCTCGTCCTCCTCGGCGTCATCGGCCTGTTTCTGAGCCCGTTCGGCCAGGGCGGAGGCCCCGGCGTCGTCGGCGGCGATCTCGGGCAGGTCGTCGTCTTCGGGGGTGGCGGCGGGGTCGATGGGCGTGTCGGTCATGGCGGCTCCTTTGGCTGTCGACGGAATCAACCACCTGCGATGGACGATGTTCCCCGTTCTTGCGCCGCGCGGGCTGACATTCGGCCCATCTGCGGCTAGAAGCGCCGCCCATGAGCGCTCCGCAAAAGACCCCCCAGAAGTCGATGGCTGAACTGGCCGCCGAATACGGCCTGGCCCCCAATGAATATCAGGTCGTCCTCGACCGACTGGGGCGCGAGCCCAACCATGTCGAACTGGGCGTCTTCTCGGTCATGTGGTCCGAGCACTGCTCCTACAAGTCCTCCAAGATGCACCTGGGCAAGTTCCCCACGACCGGAGAGCGCGTCATCTGCGGGCCGGGCGAAAACGCCGGGGTGATCGACATCGACGACGGCGACGCCTGTATCTTCAAGATGGAGAGCCACAACCACCCGTCCTACATCGAGCCCTACCAGGGTGCGGCGACGGGCGTGGGCGGCATCATGCGCGACGTCTTCACCATGGGCGCGCGGCCGGTGGCCCTGCTGAACGCCCTGCGTTTCGGCGATCCCAGCCATGAGAAGACCAAGCGTCTGGTCAAGGGTGTCGTCTCGGGAATCGGCGGCTATGGCAACTGCGTCGGCGTGCCCACGGTCGCGGGCGAGACCAACTTCCACAAGGGCTACAACGGCAATATCCTGGTTAACGCCATGTGCGTCGGCCTGGCCCGCGCCGACGAAATCTATTATTCGGCCGCGCCGGAGGCGGGCCATGACGTGGTCTATTTCGGCTCCAAGACCGGCCGCGACGGCATCCACGGCGCCACCATGTCCTCGACCGAGTTCGACGACGAGTCGGAGGCCAAACGCCCCACGGTTCAGGTCGGCGACCCCTTCGCCGAAAAGCTGCTGATCGAGGCGACGCTGGAGCTGATGGCGTCCGGCGCCGTCGCCGCCATTCAGGACATGGGCGCGGCGGGCTTGACCTCCTCCTCCGTCGAAATGGCGGGCAAGGGCGGCGTCGGCATCGAACTGAACCTCGATAAGGTGCCCCAGCGCGAAACCGGCATGACGGCCTATGAGATGATGCTGTCGGAAAGCCAGGAGCGGATGCTGGCGGTGCTGAAGCCCGGCTATGAGGACGTCGGCTATCGCATCTTCCAGAAGTGGGGCCTGGACTTCGCTATCATCGGCGTGACCACCGACACCGGCCATCTGGTGCTGAAGCATCACGGCGAGACCGTCTGCGACGTGCCGCTGGCGCCCCTGTTCGACGACGCGCCCCTGTATGACCGCCCGTGGGTCCAGCCGGCGCTTCAGCCCAAGCTGAACCACTCGGACATTCCTGCGCCCGAAAACTGGGCTGATGCGGTGATGAAGGTCGTCGCCTGCCCCGACATGGCCTCTAAGCGCTGGATCTGGGAACAGTACGACCGCCACGTCATGGCCGACACGCTGCAGGACTCCTCGACCGGCGCCGACGCCGGCGTGGTGCGCGTGCATGGCACGGACAAGGGTCTGGCCGTCACCTCGGACTGCACCCCCCGCTACGTCCAGAACGACCCCTATGAGGGCGGCAAACAGGCGGTGGCCGAGGCCTGGCGCAACCTGACGGCCGTGGGCTCGCGTCCGATCGCCATCACGGACAACCTGAACTTTGGCAATCCGCAGCGCCCGGAGATCATGGGCCAGATCGTGCGCGCCATCGACGGGATGGCCGAGGCCTGCCGCGAACTGGTGTTCCCGGTCGTGAGCGGAAACGTGTCGCTCTATAACGAGACCAACGGCGTCGCCATTCCGCCGACCCCGACCGTGGGCGCCGTCGGCCTGCTGCCCAACTACGACGTCGTGACGGGCTTCTCGACCATGGCCGAAGGCGATGCGCTGGTCCTGATCGGCCAGACCCAGGGTGAACTGGGCGCCTCCATCTATCTGCGCGAGGTCCTGGGCCGTGAGGACGGCGCTCCGCCGCCCGTGGACCTAAAGCTCGAAAAGAAGACCGGTGATTTCGTGCGCGACCGGATCGAGGCGGGCGAGCTGACCGTGGTTCACGACCTCTCGGACGGCGGCCTGATCGGCGCCGCCGCCGATCTGGTGCTGGCCTCCGACGTCGGCGTGACCCTGGACGCCTCCAGCGCGGCCCACGCCCACATCTTCCTCTTCGCCGAGGATCAGGCCCGTTACTTGGTCGCCGTCCCCGACGCCGACGCCATCATCGCCAAGGCGCGCGAGGCGGGTCTGCACGCTTCGGTCGTCGGCCATGCGGGTGGCGGCGCCTTCGCCTCCAAGGGCGACAAGGGCGAACTGTTCAGCATCCCTATCGCCCACCTGCGCGAATGGCACGAAGGCTGGATGCCGGGTTGGCTGGGCGACGCCGCATGATCCGCGTCCTGACGCCGCTCGCCCTGCTCGGCCTGCTGAGCGCCTGCGATGGCGGCGGCGATCCGGTGCAGCAGGCGCTTCGGGATACCTCCGCCGCCAACCAGGCTGCGGCGGCGCGCACGACGGAACAGATGGAAGCCGCGGGTCATGCCGGTCACGACATGGGCGGCTCTACCCCCGGAGACAAAGCCTTCGCCGCCTCCGAGGCCGAGATGCACCGCAAGATGGCCGCCGCCTCGGGCCAGACGATCGATCAGGCCTATGTCGCCAAGATGATCGCGCACCACGAAGGCGCCGTCGCCATGGCCAAGGTCGCTCTGCGCGACAGCCGCGACCCCGAAATCCGACGCATGGCCCAGAGCGTCGTCGACACGCAGACGCGCGAGATCGCCGAGATGAAGGCCTGGGCGCCGACCGCCCCTCCGGCGAACTGAGATTGGCCAAGGGACCCTATCGCGGCGGCGGAAAGCCAGCGGCGCCCACCCGCACCAAGGCTCGGTCGACTGGGCGCCCGTCGTCCAAGCCTTCGCAGATCACCAGAGACGAGCTGAGCCATTTCGCCTTTCGTGATCGCTCCAAAGAGGCATTTCTGGACGAGCTCGACCCCCTGCTCCGCGCCTGTTTCAAAAGCGGCTTCACCCGGCCTAACGAGGTCGCCGGCCTGCTGAACAAGGCGGGAAAGAGCACCGCCTGCGGCCAGCCGTGGACGCCTCACCTGGTCTGGGGTCTTCAACGCTTCCTTTTCGAAAGGCGCGAAAAGAAGAGAGCGGCTCAAGCCGCGGCCCCCGCAGCGACAATTTCAAAACCCGCCGTGTCCAGCCAGCGCGCGAAAGATCTGGCTGCTGAAGATATGACGCGCTTGCTCGCCGCGATCGGCAGGGCGCGCCCGTCGCGTTGACTTCGCATTGATCCCGCATGAACGCAGGAGCCGGATGGCGCGTTTCAGAAGCGATGCGCCTGGCTGAACCGGCGACTTGAACAGGGAGCGTCTGATGGACGCGACGACCGCCGACACCATCTACCGCCCTGCGATACCGCCCCGGCGCGCGGGCAAACCGCTCTCGCTGCTGCCCTTCCTGTGGATCAGCTGGCGCGATCCGATCCAGATGTGGTCCGAGCGGCATTTCACCGAGCCGCAACTGCATGGATCTTCGGCCTTTGGCGAAATCCTGGTGGTCAGCCATCCTGAGGGCGTGCGGCACGTCCTGACCGAGAACGCCGCCAACTATGTGAAGGGCGATCTGCAACGGCGTGTGCTGGGGCCGATGCTGGCGGAGGGGCTACTGCTGACCGAGGGCGAGGTCTGGCGTCGCGCCCGGCGTATCCTCGCGCCCCTGTTCACCCCCTCCAAGATGGCCACGCTGAACGCCCGGATGGCCGAGGTTTGTCACGCGCGCGTGGCCGCCTGGTCGCTTTCGGCGCGCGGGCGGGTGCTGGATATCGACAGCGAAATGTCGGGCCTGACCTTCGACATTCTGTCGGCGACCATGTTCTCGGACGAGCTGGGCGGCGAGGCGCGCGGTTTCGAGCGGGCGCTGAACCAGTTCCTGGCCAACGGCGCGCGCATCGATCCGCTGGACGTGCTGGGCGCGCCGGACTGGGCCCCGCGCCTGGGCCGCCTGGCCAGTTTCCGCTCGGCCCGCTTCTTCGAGCAGCGCGTCACGAAGCTTGTCGAAGCCCGCCGCGCGCGGATCGAACGTGGGGTCGAAACGGGCGACACGCCGCCCGACGACCTGCTCAGCGCGCTTCTGTTGGCCCGGGACGAGAACGGCGGTCCGGGCCTGACCGACGAAGAGGTCGCGGCCAACATTCTGACCTTCATCCTGGCGGGGCACGAGACCACGGCCCGCGCCCTGGGCTGGACCCTGCATCTGCTGTCGCGCCAGCCGGAGTATTTGGCCCGGCTCCAGGCCGAGGCCGACACCTTCGACGTCTCTGATCCGAAATGGGCCGAGGCCCTGCCCTGGACCCGCGCTGTGCTGGAGGAGACGATGCGCCTCTTCCCGCCCGCCCCGACCATGGCTCGTAAGGCCCTGGCCGACGACGAGATCGGCGGACAGACGATCAAGGCCGGCGCCACCGTCATCATCTCGCCGTGGATCCTGCAGCGTCACCAGTTGCTGTGGGAGGACCCCGACGCCTTCAAGCCCGAGCGCTTCCTGCCCGAGCACCGCAAGGCCATTGATCGCTACGCCTACATTCCCTTCAGCGCCGGACCCCGCGTCTGCATCGGCGCCGCCTTCGCCCTGCAGGAGGCGATGATCGCCCTGGCCGCCATCCTTCGCGTCGCCGATGTCGAGGCCCTGACCACGGTGGAACCCCGTCCTGTCCATCAGATCACCCTACGCAGCCGCGACCCCATGCGATTGCGGCTGAGGGCGCGGCGCAAAGGCTGACCGAGCGGCGCCGTCGCCGTTCCGCCACGAACCGTCTATAGGTCGCGCCGACCTTCCCACTGGAGGCGACCTTTGCGCACCGCCATTCTGCTCCCTCCGGGCTGCCTGTTTTCCGAAGCTCAGCCGAACTCGATGGAGACGGTCGTGCGAACGATGGCGGGCGTCGATCAGGGCGGCGAGACGCGCATCTTCTGCTGCCAAGGCGCGGACGACGGCGTTTCAACGAGCGTGGACGCCCTGCCCGCGGGGCGTAGCCGCATGCCGACACTTATCGAGCGGCTGCGCGCCTTTCGGCCCGATGTGATCGAACATCATCAGCAGGTGAAACAGGCGTTGGCGGTGCAGCAGGCCCTGCCCGAGACGCCCCATCTGCTCTATCGCCACAACGCCCTGCGCCCGCCGCGCCACCCCATCGACCGCTGGCGTTATCGGGCGCGTTATGATCGGCTGGACGGCCTGGTCTTCGTGAGCGTGGCGGAGCGCGACGCCTTCGTGCGCACCTTCCCCGATCTGAATGACCGGGCGTTCGCGGTGCCCAACCCCATCGACGCCGGCGCGTGGCTGGCGTCGCCAGAGAATCGACAGCCGGTGATCGCTTTCGCCGGGCGCGCCATGCCCGAAAAGGGCGTCGATATGCTGTGCGCCGCCCTGCCCTACGTTCTGGACGCCCATCCCGACTGGCGCGCCGTGCTGATGCTGAACGACTGGGACGATCATGCGCGTTGGGCGGCCCGGCATGTCACGCCGCTAGAACAGTATGGCGACCGGGTCGAGATGCTGAAGTCCGCGCCTTTGGGCGAGGTGCGGCGACGGATGCAGACGGCCGCCATCGCCCTGACGCCGTCTGTCTGGGATGAGCCGTTCGGCCTCACGGCGATCGAGGCCCATGCGGCAGGCGCGGCCCTGATCTCGTCCGGGCGCGGCGGCCTGCGTGAAGCCAGCGGGCCGCACGCCCTCTACGTCGATGCAGTGACGCCGAAGACATTGGCGGCGGCGACGGACCGGCTGATCTCCTCACCCGAGGAACGATTGGCGCTGGCGCGATCGGCCCAGGCCTATGTGCTGGCGACCCATACGCCGCAACGTCGTGCGGCCGAGCTGATGGCAGTCCGTCAGACGGTGATAGACCGTCGCCGGGCGCGTCAGACGGCCGGGATCGCCTGAGACAACCGCCCGCCAACCCGGATCGGCTCGACCCGCGTCGCCAGCCCCGTCCGGTCGTCGGTCTCGACGAAGACCCCGCACACGGTCGCCGGGCCGGAGGCCGGCATGTAGCGACCGCCCGAAATCCGGGTGGTGAAACGGCGCAGCGGCTCTTCCTTCTCGTTGCCGATCACGCTGTCATAGTCGCAGCAGCCGCCGGCGTCGGTCTGATAGGCCGTGCCGCCGGGCAGGATCTGGCAGTCGGCGGTGGGCACATGGGTGTGGGTGCCGACCACCAGCGACGCGCGGCCGTCGCAGAAATGGCCCATCGCCATCTTCTCAGACGTGACCTCGGCATGCATGTCCACGATAACGGCGTCCGCCACCGCGCCCAGCGGCGCCGCCGCCAGCTCGCGCTCCACCGCCCCGAAAGGATCGTCCATCGGGTCCATGTGAACTCGGCCCAGCACGTTCATGACCAGAACCGTACGCCCCGAATGGGTCTCGAACAGATTGGCCCCGGCCCCTGGCGCATCCATCAGGCGCGGATAGTTGGCCGGCCGGATCAGGCGCGGCTCGCGCACGATATAGGTCAGGGCCTCGCGTTGGTCCCAGCTGTGGTTGCCCAGCGTCAGGCAGTCGGCGCCCGCCATGAACAGCTCGCGCGCCGTGTTCTCGGTGATGCCGAAACCGCCCGCAGCGTTCTCCGCATTCACGACGACGAAGTCGAGTTTAAGGTCCCGCTTCAGGCCCGGAAGATGATCGCTGATGCCGTCACGGCCGGACTTGCCGATAACGTCGCCGAAAAATGCCAGTCTCATGCAAAAAGTCTCATTCGAAAGCCGTATAGCCCGTCTCGGTCAGAACGCCATGCAGTCGAATGTCGTGCGGCTCCAACGCCAGCCGCTCGACCCTTTGGCCGGCGTAGGCGAAACCGATGCGGATGGCGTCGGGTCGCGCGGCTAAGGTCCGGTCATAATAGCCGCCGCCCTGCCCCAGGCGCCCGCCCTGATCGTCAAAGGCCAGCAGCGGCGTCAGGATCAGGTCCGGCATGACGACCTCGGCCAGCGGCAGCGGCGCGGGGCATCCGGCGGCGTCCACCTCCAGCGGCTCACCGGGCGACCAGGCGCGGAACTCCATCGGCGCGTCGCGCTGGACCACGACCGGCAGGCACAGCCGGCGGCCCGCCGCTTCCAGCGCCGCAGCCAAGGCGTCAGTATCCAGCTCCGACCCCATGGCGCGATAGAGCGCGACGATCCGAGCGGCAGGAAGCGCATCGGCATGGTCCGCCGCCCGGCTGGCGGCCAGCGGATCGGTCTCGGCCAGACGCTTGCGCAAGGTGCGGGCAGCCGATCGAAGTTCGTGCTTGTCCTGGATCATCGAACCGCCCCTACGAACGCGCGCTCATGCAAAGAGCCGCCTCGCGGCGAGCGATAGCACACTCACAAAGAGAGGAAGGTGGCGGCGCCGCGCGAACCGTGAAGAACGTTTAAATCCTCTCGACCTGGGTAGCCAGGTGGGCTCCGTATGCCCAAGCCCTCGAGCCCGGACAGGGACAGATCCCTATGAGTGAATTAAGGTCAGAAGGATATGTTGTCTTCGACGTGAGCCGCAGCAAGACCCGCCGTCGATCAAGATAGGCCTTCGCCGGCCCCGACGCCAGCATCCGCAGCGGAATAATCGACTACAGGTTTTGGGCGATCTTTTCGATCCGCGCGGCGACGGCGTTCAGCGCCTCGGCGACCCCGTCCGTCGAGGCCGGAGCCGGGGCTGTCGCTGAAGAAGGCCCCACCTTGCCGGCGTTCAGCCGCGCCTCATGCAGTTCGTCGGCCAGGATTAGCGCGGACATCAGAAACAGCCGCAGATCGCCGACATGGCCCACGTCGCCTGCGACCTGGCGCACCTGATTGTCGAACTGTTTGGCCAGGATGCGGACCCGCTCTTCCTGCCCGTCGGCGCAGCCCACCGCATAGGGGCGACCGTTGACCTCGACCGTCACTGTCGCCATCAGCCGGCCTCGCTTTCGACCAGGGCGTCGCGCACGGCCTGGGCGGCGCGGCCCAGCGCCTCGGACGCCTCACGCCCGGCGGCCTCCAGTTCGGCCACGCGCTGATCTGTGGCCCCATGATCCGAAGACCGGGGCGCGAACAGGTCGTCGTCCGCGATCGCGGGCGCCGAGGCGGGCCGCGCCTTCAGCTCCAGAATCTTGCGTTCCAATTCGGCCAGGGCGCGATCGATACGCGCCCGTGCGGCCGTGGTGGCGTCTGCCATCGGTCGCTCCTTTAGATTCCGTATAGAAGCCGACGACGCGCCGGGGTAAAGGGGCGCGCCCCCTTTTTCCGCCTTCCCAACAGAGGTCTCCACAGTGACCGACGCCAAAACCGCACCAAAGGCCACGCCCGAGCAGATGGCGAACGCCATTCGCGTCCTCGCCATGGACGGCGTCGAGAAGGCCAAGTCCGGCCACCCCGGCATGCCGATGGGCATGGCCGACGTGGCCACGGTGCTGTTTTCTCGCTTCCTGAAGTTCGACGCCTCCCGCCCCGACTGGGCCGACCGAGACCGCTTCATCCTGTCGGCCGGCCACGGCTCGATGCTGATCTACGCCCTGCTGCACCTGACCGGCTACAAGGGCGCGACGAAGGAAGAACTGTCCAACTTCCGCCAGTGGGGCTCCAAGACGGCCGGTCACCCGGAGTACGGCCACATGCCGGGCGTCGAGGTCACCACCGGCCCGCTGGGCCAAGGTCTGGCCACTTCGGTCGGTTTCGCCATGGCCGAGCGCCATCTGGCGGCGAAGTACGGCGATGATCTGGTCGATCACCGCACCTGGGTCATCGCCGGCGACGGCTGCCTGATGGAAGGCGTGTCGCAGGAAGCGATCGCGCTTGCCGGCCGCTACAAGCTGAACAAGCTGCACGTCCTGTGGGACGACAACGAGATCACCATCGACGGCAAGGTCTCGCTGTCGGATGCGACCGACCAGAAGGCCCGCTTCAAGGCTGCCGGCTGGGCGGTCAAGGCGATCGACGGCCACGACATGAACGCCATCAAGGGCGCGATGAAGTGGGCCATGCGTCAGGACAAGCCCACCCTGATCGCCTGCAAGACCAAGATCGGCAGGGGCGCCGCCACGATGGAAGGCAGCCACAAGACCCACGGCGCTGCCCTGGGCGCCGCCGAGATCGCCGCCACGCGCCTCGGCCTGGCCTGGGATCACGATCCCTTCGAAATGCCCCAGACCATCGCCGACGCCTGGAAGAAGGTCGGCCGTCGCGGGGCCAAGGACCGCAAGAAGTGGGAGGCGCGCCTCGCCGCCTCGTCCCAGGCCGCCGACTTCATCCGCGCTATGAAGGGCGACCTGCCCGAGGCCGCCTTCGACGCCCTGAACGCCAAGATCGCCGAATTGGTTGAGACCCAGCCGGCCCAGGCGACGCGCCAATCTTCGGGCGCGGCGCTCGACGAACTGTTCGCCGCCATTCCCGAACTCGTTGGCGGCTCGGCCGACCTGACCGGCTCGAACAACACCTTCGTCAAGGGCACGCCGATCCTGGACGCGCCGACCTATGAGGGGCGCTATGTCAACTGGGGCATCCGCGAGTTCGGCATGGCCGCGGCCATGAACGGCCTGGCCTTGCACGGCGGGGTCATCCCGTACGGCGGCACCTTCATGGTGTTTTCGGACTATAGCCGCCCTGCCATCCGCCTGGGCGCCCTGATGGGCGTGCGCGCCATCCACGTCCTGACGCACGATTCGATCGGCCTTGGCGAAGACGGCCCGACGCACCAGCCGGTCGAACATCTGGCGGCGCTGCGCGCCATTCCGAACCTGCTGGTCTTCCGCCCCGCCGACACCATCGAGGCGATGGAGTGCTGGCAGATCGCCCTGCAGACCAAGACCGCCCCGTCGGCCCTGGCCCTGTCGCGCCAGAAGACCCCGGCCGTCCGCACCGTCGCCGCGACCGAAAACCTGTCGGCGAAGGGCGCCTATGAGATCAAGGCCGCCAATGGCGACGCCAAGGCCACCTTGTTCGGCACCGGCACGGAACTGGCTCTGGCGCTGAAGGCCGCCGAAACCCTGGAGGCCGAGGGCGTAGCGACCCGCGTCGTCTCCGTCCCCTCGTTCGAACTGTTCGAACAGCAGGACGCCGCCTACCAGGCCTCGGTCATCGGCCGCGGCACGGTCCGCGTCGCCGTGGAAGCCGCGATCAAGCAAGGCTGGGAACGCTTCATCGGCGAAGACGGCGCCTTCGTCGGCATGACCGGCTTCGGCGCCTCGGCCCCGGCCGAGGTTCTGTACGAGAAGTTCGGCATCACCTCGGACGCCATCGTCGCGGCGGTCAAGGCCCGGCTTTAATCCTCAGATCCTCCCCCGCTTGCGGGGGAGGGGGACCGCGCGCAGCGTGGTGGAGGGGGCGGATATGGGCGAGATGTATCCGCCGGCTCTCGAACTATAATGGCGACCGCCGGTGCGAGGTCCGCCCCCTCCACCGCTTCGCGGTCCCCCTCCCCCGTTTCGCTGCGCTTCACGGGGGAGGATTTCAGGAGCCTCCGATGAAGCCCCTCACACTCGGTCTTCTTCTGGCCCTCGGCGCGGCACCGACCCTCGCCCAGACCGCTCCCCAGAAGTCCACCATCGCCGAAACCCCCATCGTCATCGGCCGCTCCTACGCCCTGCCCTCCGCGATCATGGGCGCGACGCGCGAGATCAACGTCTGGCTGCCGCCCGGCTATGCCGACAGCGGCCGGGCCTATCCCGTCCTCTATGTCCTCGACGGCGGCCAGGATCAGGACTTTCACCACGTCTCGGGCATCGCCCAGTTGGGGACCATCGTCGGCACGACCCGCGACGTGATCGTGGTCGGCATCGCCTCGGAGGATCGCCGCAACGAACTGGCCCTGCCGACAACCGATCCTGACTTGATCGCCCGCTATCCGACGCAGGGCCATTCGGACCGTTTCCGCCGTTTCGTGGCTGAAGAGGTCCAGCCCTTCGTCGAAACCCGCTTCCGCACCAGCGGCGAGACGGCCCTGATGGGAGAGTCGCTCGCCGGCCTTTTCGTGGTCGAGACCTTCCTGAAGGAGCCCCAGTTGTTTGACGCCTATGTCGCCGTCAGCCCCAGCCTGTGGTGGGACGGGGGCGAACTGGCGCGTCAGTCCGGCGCCCATTTGCGCGACGAGTCGAACGACCCGCGCACCCTGATCCTGACCCTGGGCGACGAAGGCCCCGAAATGCAGGCGCCGATGGACGTCCTGACGGCCAATCTGCGCGACCACGCCCTGCCCGGCCTGAGCTGGAGCTTCACGCCCCGCCCGACCGAGAGCCACGCCACCATCTATCACGGCGCGGCCCTGGACGCCTTCCGCCAGCTCTTTGCGGAGCCTGCGAAATGAGTCGGCCCATGCACCGGCTCGGCTCGATCAGCCTGCTTGTTCACGACTATGACGCGGCCATCGCCTTCTATGTCGGAAAGCTGGGTTTCGACCTCAGCGAGGATACCGACATGGGCGGGGGCAAACGCTGGGTGCGGGTCACGCCCAAAGGCGGCGAAACCAGCCTGCTGCTCGCCCGCGCCACGACCGACGCCCAAAAGGCTCAGGTCGGGAACCAGGCTGGTGGCCGCGTCTGGCTGTTCCTCGAAACCGATGACCTGATGCGCGACCACGGCGCCTGGCTTGCCGCCGGCGTCCACTTCCGCGAAACCCCGCGACATGAGACCTATGGCAAGGTGGTGGTCTTCGAAGACCTCTACGGCAACGCCTGGGACCTGATCGAACCCGCTACCGGAGCCTGACGCCCATGAAACTCGGCACCCCGCTTTCCGACACCGCCGTACGCGTCATGCTGCTGGGTTCGGGCGAATTGGGCAAGGAGGTCGCCATCGAGCTGCAGCGGCTCGGCGTCGAGGTCATCGCCGTCGATCGTTATCCCAACGCCCCGGCCATGCAGGTCGCGCACCGCAGCCACGTCATCCCCATGACCGACGCCCAGGTGCTGAACGGCGTTATCCTGGCCGAGGCCCCGCACTTCATCGTGCCCGAGATCGAGGCCATCGCCACCGAGGTCCTGGCCGATATCGAGGCCGCCGGCATGGCGACGGTCGTCCCGACGGCTCGCGCCGTGCAACTGACGATGAACCGCGAGGGCATCCGCAAACTGGCCGCCGAAGAGCTGGGCCTGCCCACCAGCCCCTACGCCTTCGCCGGCTCGGCCGAGGAACTAGCCGCCGGCGCCGAGGCCGTCGGCTATCCCAACTTCGTCAAGCCGGTCATGTCCTCGTCGGGCAAAGGCCAGTCCTTCGTCGAAGGCGCCGATGAAATCGCCGACGCCTGGACTTACGCCCAAGACAGCGGCCGCGTCGCCAGCGCCCGCGTCATCGTCGAGGGACGCATCGACTTCGACTTCGAGATCACGCTGCTAACCGTCCGCTCGCGCGACGCCGGCGGCTCGACCCGCACCGATTTCTGCGCGCCCATCGGCCACCGCCAGGTCAAGGGCGACTACGTCGAAAGCTGGCAGCCGCAGGCCATGACGCCCGCTGCGCTGGCCGCCTCCCAAGACATCGCCGCCAAGGTCACAGAGGCCCTTGGCGGTTACGGCGTCTTCGGCGTCGAACTGTTCGTCAAGGGTGATCAGGTCTGGTTCTCTGAGGTTTCGCCCCGTCCGCACGACACCGGCCTGGTCACCCTGGCCAGCCAGACCATGAGTGAGTTTGCGCTGCACGCCCGCGCCATCCTGGGTCTGCCCATCGACGTGAGCCAGCGTGAACCCGCCGCCAGCGCCGTCATCTATGGCGGCATGGACGCGCAAGGGGTCGCCTTCGAGGGCGTCGCGGAGGCCCTGTCGGTCCCGACCGCCGATCTGCGTCTGTTCGGAAAGCCCGAGGCCTTCGAGCGCCGCCGCATGGGCGTGGCTGTCGCCCGCGGCGCCGACGTCGAACAGGCCCGCGACCGCGCGCGTGAAGCCGCAGGCTGTATAAAGGTCGTTCGGGGCTGACACTGCCGTCTTCTCCCCACCTGTGGGGAGGGGGACCACGAAGCGGCGGAGTGGTTCTTGAAGTCACACAGGCGCCGGTGATGCGTCGCAGAACCCCTCCGTCACGACGCGAAGGCGCGCCGCGCCGCCTCCCCGCTCCGCAGGGAGGAGACGTCTGATCCCTCATTTCTACGACTTTAGTCGATTGGCCTTGTCCCGCATTGTGGTGCAAACCAAGGGCGAGGGTCGCAGTCAGCCGGCCGGGAGGGATCTGTCGTGGGCAAACTCAGCACACCCATAATCTTCGGCGCCATCGCCATCCTGGGGGCGGTGTCCCTCGGCATCATCGCCCTGCATCAGGGCGAAAGCATCAGCGCGGTCTGGATGGTGGTCGCCGCCGTCTGCACCTATGCGATCGCCTATCGGTTCTACAGCCGCTACCTGGCCAACAAGGTCATGCAGCTGAACCCCGCGCGCCTGACCCCGGCCATGCGCCGCAACGACGGGCTGGACTATGTGCCGACGCCCAAGAACGTCTTGTTCGGCCACCACTTCGCCGCCATCGCCGGCGCAGGCCCGCTGGTCGGGCCGGTGCTGGCCGCCCAGATGGGCTATCTGCCGGGCGTCCTGTGGATTCTGGTCGGCGCCGTGCTGGCCGGCGCGGTGCAGGACATGATGGTCCTGTTCATGTCCACGCGTCGCGACGGCAAGTCGCTGGGCGACATGATCCGCACCGAAATGGGCAACATCCCCGGCATCATCGCCCAGGTCGGCGTCCTGATGATCATGGTCATCATCCTGGCGGTTCTGGCCCTGGTCGTGGTCAAGGCTCTGGCCGAAAGCCCGTGGGGCACCTTCACCGTCGCCGCCACCATCCCCATCGCCATCTTCATGGGCCTGTACACCCGCTTCCTGCGGCCGGGCCGCGTGGGCGAGGTGTCGGTGATCGGCGTCGTCCTGTTGATCCTGGCCATCATCGGCGGCGGTCACATCGCGGCCGATCCGTTCTGGGGTCCGGCCTTCACCCTGACCGGCCCGACCCTGGCGATCCTGATGATGGTCTATGGCTTCATCGCCTCAGTCATTCCGGTGTGGCTGCTCCTGGCGCCGCGCGACTATCTGTCGACCTTCCTGAAGATCGGCGCGATCGTGGCCCTGGCCGTCGGCATTCTGATCGTGCGTCCGCATCTGCAAATGCCGGCCATCACCCCCTTCATCGACGGCACCGGCCCGGTCTTCGCCGGCGCCCTGTTCCCCTTCCTGTTCATCACCATCGCCTGCGGCGCGGTGTCGGGCTTCCACGCTTTGATCTCCTCGGGCACCACGCCCAAGCTGCTGGAGAACGAAGCCCAGATCCCGATGATCGGCTACGGCGCCATGCTGTGCGAAAGCTTCGTCGCCGTCATGGCCCTGATCGCCGCCACGGTTCTGGATCCGGCCGTCTATTTCGCCATGAACAGCCCGGTCGCCGTCATCGGCAACGATGCGGTCTCAGCCGCCGCCGCCGTGGCCCAATGGGGCTTCCACATCACGCCAGGGGAGCTGGAACAGCTGGCGCGCGACGTGGGCGAACATTCCATCCTGTCGCGTGCCGGCGGCGCCCCGACCCTGGCGGTCGGCATGGCGCACATCCTGTCCGGCGTGATCGGCGGCAAGGCCATGATGGCCTTCTGGTATCACTTCGCCATCCTGTTCGAGGCCCTGTTCATCCTGACCACCGTGGACGCCGGCACCCGCGTCTGCCGTTTCATGATCCAGGACCTGCTGGGCGTCGCCGTGCCCAAGATGCGCGAGACCAAGTCGTGGGGCGCCAACGTCGTCGCCACGGCCCTGACGGTCGGTCTGTGGGGCTATTTCCTCTACACCGGCGTGGTGGATCCGCTGGGCGGCATCAATAGCCTGTGGCCCCTGTTCGGCATCGCCAACCAGATGCTGGCCGCCGTCGCCCTGATCCTGGGCACCGTCGTCCTGTTCAAGATGAAGCGCGAGAAGTTCGCCTGGGTCATGGTCGTTCCCGCGACCTGGCTGCTGATCTGCACCCTGACGGCGGGCTTCCAGAAGCTGTTCCACCCGGACGTCCGCATCGGCTTCCTGTCCCACGCCCGCAAATATCAGGAGGCGCTGGGCGCCGGCGAACTGATCGCCCCGGCCAAGAGCATCGGCGACATGCACCGCATCGTGGTCAACGACTACGTCAACTCGACGCTGACGGCGGGCTTCCTGTTCGTGGTCGTGACCATGGTCGTCTATGGCGTCCTGGCGTGCCGCAAGGCCTATGCGAACAACCGCCCGACGGTCCGCGAGTATCCGGAAAGCCACCAACTGACGGCGGCCGACGAGGCGGCGGATGCGGCCCGTGCCTAACCCGTCGCAAGACGACCTGCTGTGCCTGTGCCGCGACACCGCCCTGCGGTGGGGTCGCGGCGTTCGGCGCACGGCCGGCGCCATGATCGGTCAGCCGGATTATCAGGCCTATGTCGATCACGCGGCGGCGACGCATCCCGACCAGCCGCCGCTGGACAAGACCGCCTTCTTCCGCCTGCACGAGCAGCGCCGCTTTGGCGGCGCCGGCGGGTTCAAATGCTGCTGATCTAGAGGCCGCTGGCGGGGGTGTCGGCCCTGGCGCGATCCTCGGCCTGAAGGGCGGCGATCGCCGTCTCCAGTGTCGGATCGTCGCCCGCGCGGCGTTGGGCCACGGTGCGAGGCGCGGCGATGTCGGGCGTGACCCCCCGCTTCTCCAGCCGAATCCCGCCCGAAGTCACGAAGTCCGCTCGGCTGAGCGTCAGCCGCCCGCCGTCCGGCAGATTGGTCTCCTGGGCGATCAGCACCGATCCGCCGGTCTTCTCGCCCACCACGATGCCGCGCCGCGCCTCCTGCAAGGCCGCCGGCGTCAGTTCGGCGGCGCTGCGGCTGCCTTGATCCACCAGAACCGCCACATCATTGGCCAAGGGATCGCGCCGATCGCCGCAGTCGCCCGCCGCCCTCAGCACCACCGGCCGGCCGCTGCGTCCCGTCCGCGTCGCCCAGACCTGATCGCGCGGCAGGAAGCAGGTCAGGACCGATTCCGCCTCCATCAGCCGCCCGCCGGGATTGCCGCGTAGGTCCAACACCACGTCCACATCCGGCGGCAGGCCTTCCAGTTCGCTGCCCATCCAGGCGCCCAGGCCTTTGTCGAATTGCTCGACGCGCAGCACCAACACCCCCGGCCGCGACTTGTCGGCGGTGAACGGCTCGATGGCCTCCATCACCCGCGGCGTCAGGGCGATTTCGCGCCTCTGTCCCGCATCGTCGGTCAAGATCAGTTGGACCGGAACCCCGTCATAGGTCTCGACATCCGGTCCCCAGGGCTTCCCATCGACCGAGTTCAGGGCCCAGCCCATCTGCACGCCCGCCGCCTCGGCCGGCGAGCCCGGCCGGACACGTTCGACGGTCCAGTCGTCCGGCGTCTCCCCCCGCATCAGGGTCAGGCCCATCACGGCGCGCCGGGCAAACTGCGCCTCCTGACGCCGCACCGCCGCCGGCGGACTGGCCGCCGCATGACCGTCGTCCAGCAGATCCAGCATCGCATTGATGACGCGGTACAGCCCCCGCTCGTCGCTCGCCGCCAGGGCCTGGGGCCGGAACGTCGCCCGCGCGGCGTTCCAATCCACGCCGTGCAGGGTCGGATCGTAATAGCCCCGCCGCACCTCGCTCCACACCCGGTCAAACACCCGCTGATTCAGCCTCACGCGGTCACGCGAGGGCGCTGCGACGACGACCGGGTCGACCACCGGCGAATTCGCTGGTTGGGCCACGGCCGGAACGCTCAACGGCAGGCCGAGCAACAGAAGGCTGAAAAGCCGGGTGGAAACGCTCAGACGCATGAGCGCCATCTGACGTCAGCCGCCCGCTTCGCTCAAGTCACGACTGCGCGCTATTCCGGCACCCGCGCCCCGTCCCAGGCGAACACGCCGCCGCTATCGGCCGGGGTCAGGTCCGACAGCACCGACAGCAGCCGCTCGGCGGAATGGTCGGCCGTGAACAGCTTGCCCTGCGCCACCCCCTTCTGGAACGGCGCGCTCAGGTCCGTCGCCACAGTACCCGGATGCAAACCGGCGATCACCGCCTGCGGATGGCTGCGCGCCATCTCGACCGACAGATTGCGCAGGATCATATTCAGCGCCGCCTTGGACGCGCGATAGGCGTGCCAGCCGCCCAGCCGATTGTCGGCAATCGACCCCACCCGCGCCGACAGGGCTGCGAAAACCGCCCGCCGATCACGCGGCATCAGCGGCAGCAGATGTTTCGCCGCCAGCGCCGGCCCCACCGCATTGACGCGGTAGTCCCGCAACAGGTGTTCCGCATCCAGCTGACGAAACGACCGCTCCGGCTGACGCCCGTCGTGCAGCACGCCGGTCGCCACGACGATCAGGGTTAGGGCGGGCCCCTGGCCGATCCGTTCGGCGGCGGACGCCAGACTAGCCTCATCCTCCAGATCGGCGGCCAAACCTTGCGCGCCCGCCACATCCGCGCCGGACCGCGACACGGCCCAGACCGTCTCGAACGCGCCGTCCGCCACGATCCGCTCGACCATCGCCCGGCCGATGCCGCCCGTCGCCCCGATCACCACCGCCGATCCGTTCATCGCGTCTCCCTTCCTCGTTCGTCCCATGATAGGGGCGCGGCATGAGCATCACCACGGTCGGCCTCGATGCCGACGATACCCTCTGGCACAACGAGACGATCTTCCGCCTGACCCATGCGCGGTTCGTCGATCTTCTGGCCGACCACGGCGACGAGGCGACCATCGAGGCGCGCCTGGCCGAAACCGAGCAACGCAACCTGCGGCTCTATGGCTACGGCATCAAGGGTTTCATTCTGTCGATGATCGAGACAGCGATGGAACTGACGAACGGCGAGGCGCCGCCCCATGTCGTGCGCGAGATCCTGGCCGCCGGTCGCGAGATGCTGGCCCACCCGGTCGAGACCCTGCCCGGCGTGGACGCGGTCGTCGCCGAACTGTCCGAAAAATACCGACTTGTCCTGATCACCAAGGGCGACCTGCTGGATCAGGAGCGAAAGCTGGCGGCCTCAGGCCTGGGCGACCTGTTCAGCGCCGTCGAGATCGTCTCCGAAAAGGATCGCGCCACCTACGAGCGGGTCTTCAACCGCCACGGCACGGGCCCGGCCGAGGCCGTCATGGCCGGCAACTCCATGAAGTCCGACGTCCTGCCCGCCATCGCCGCCGGCGCCTTCGGCGTCCACATCCCCTATCACGTCACCTGGGCCCACGAACTGGCCGACGCCCCTGACCACGAGCCCCGCTACGTGTCCCTCGCCCGCATCGACGAACTCCCCGACTGGATCGCGGCGATTGAGAATGGAAACGCCATTACCGACATTAAATATATTTAAGAATGCCATTTTGTCGCCCTAATGCGTTTTTGATCCTCACGAAGTCGACAGCGATATTGTCCGCAAAATTAGACTGAGACTAAGGCTTTGGTCCACTCTTTCTCGCTGTTGCTTTTCTAAGACATTGTCGCGATATATCTGCGTTATCACATGCTAGGGACGAAAGTTCCTTGACGTCATCGTGCATGTCCGGTTTGTGACCGTCAGGCGGCAGTTCAGCGGCATATTTCGGTATGTCGTCCCCCGACTGGCGCGGCATATGGAGATCGCATGCGCAACTTTTTGTTATCCTCTTCGATACTGGCCGGCGCCCTAATCGCCAGCACGGCATTCGCCCAAGACGCTCAACAACCTGTCTCGGTTGGCCCTCAAACGACCGCAGCCCCCGAAGCCGAAGCTGCTCAGCTTGGCGAAATCGTCGTCACAGGCTCACGTATCCGGCGTGACCCGACCAATGCTCCGACCCCGCTGATTCAAGTTGGCCGAAACGAGCTGCTCAACACCGGTCAGACAACTGTAATCGACTATCTGGCTACACTGCCTGCACTGTCGAATTCTCAGATTCCCTCCGACACCACTGGTGCGGTGCTCGGTGCAGGCGGCCTGTCGACCGCGAACCTACGCCAACTGGGCGGTAATCGCACCCTGACCCTGGTCGACGGACGTCGCCATGTCGGTTCGTCGGGCGGATCGCTGGCGGTGGACATCGACACGATTCCTCGCCTGTTGATCGAAAACATCGAGATCATCACGGGCGGCGCCGCGTCCGTTTACGGCGCTGACGCTGTGTCTGGCGTGCTGAACTTCGTGTTGAGAAAAGATTTCGAAGGTCTTGAGGTCGACGCGAACTACGGAATGATCACGCAAGACGGACAGTCGTCTAAGCGGATTTCGGCCCTGATCGGACAGAACTTCCTGGACGACCGTCTCAACGTCTACGCCCATGGCGAGTATGAAAAGTCGGACCAGGTCAAGCTGACCGATCTGGACTGGGTTGACCGCTCCTCCGCACTGGTTTCCATCGACTCCGACCGTACCGCTCAGCGCTATGACGGCTCGTTGGATGCGCAAGTCTTCAGCGGCCTGCGCACCCTGAGCCGTCCGCTTTGGGGGCAGACCACGCTTGCCAACGTTCAGCAGCCGACCGATCTGAACAGCCCGAACGTCGCCTACGAAAACTGCTTCGGCGGAGCCGGCGGCGCCTTCACCAATGCGGCGAACTGCTTCGGCGTCACGCCCGGCAAGACTTTCCTGTACGATGGTTCATCCGCACGTGCGGCCAACTTCGGCCAGCGTATTGGCAACGTAGGAATCAACCGCACGCTCAACATCGGCGGCGACGGCTACAATCCGGTGGCTTACAACGGCGCGATCCTGCCGCAGTCGGAATCTTCGCGATTCCAAGTTGGTTCGACGTTCAAGCTGACGGATAACGTCGAGCTTTACGGCGAAGCCAAGTACGTCAACGAAGAGACCTACTTCGCTGGCCAGCGCACGTTCTACAACGTCAACTTGCGCAACTCCTATGGACAGGGTGAGTCCAACGCCATTTCCGCCGTGAACGTTTTCGACCTGCGATGGGACGACAACGCCTTCCTGCCGCAGAACATCAAGGACGCCATCCGCACGAACTTCGTCACGCCCTACAGCCGTCCGACGCTGACAAGCGCTGGTCAGCCGCTGGCTCCCGTTCTGACACAGGTTGCCCGACACACCCTGTTCGGCCCGCGTCGCGATCAAAACAACACGCGTGAACTGCAACGCTATGTCGTTGGAGCACGCGGTGATTTCGACAGCCTCGCGTTCGTCAAGAACCTGAGCTGGGACGTGGGCTACACGTACGGCAAGGTCGAGGTGGAGAACGTAGAGACCGGCACCGATAGCCAGCGCTTCGCGCTCGCTGCCGATTCGGTTGTTGACACTTTAGGCCAAGTCAACGGCCGCGCCGGGCAGATCGTCTGCCGCGTGCAACTCCTGAACGCTCAAGGTGTGCCAAACGGCGACATCTTCGATTATCAACGCGGTGGCGATCTTCGCGACACGCAGTATGGCCGCGATGCCATCCGGCAGTGCGCACCGCTGAACATTTTCGGCGAAGGCAACCAGTCCGCCGAAGCGCTGCAGTACGTCGACGCCTTCGTGAACACCACGGAAGTCAACGAACAGCATCAGGCGATTGCATCGATTTCCGGCAATCTGTGGGACTTCTGGGGCGCGGGAGCGATCGGCGTCGCACTGGGCGGCGAATACCGTAAGGAATCGACGTCCGGCACAGGCCGGAACGATGGGGGGCGGCTGCTCTTCCTCAACAGCTCGCCGGACTTCCCCAAGGTTTCCTATGAAAGCAAGGAAGTCTTCGCCGAGCTTTCGATCCCGTTGTTCCGCGACAGCGTGGTCGGCGAGTACGCTGAACTCAGCGGGTCGTATCGCTATGCTGACTATTCGACGGTCGGGCAGCAGGACGTGTATGGCGTAAATCTGGTCTATCGCCCGATCCCCGACATCACGTTCAAGACCAGCTACAACACGTCGATCCGCGTCCCTGACCTCAGCGAAACCTATTCGCCGTTCGGTCAAACCTTCGCCAACAGCTTCGTCGATCCTTGCGCGACGTCGGAAATCATCGCGGTCAACGACACCGAGACCCGCGAAAACCGCATCCGCAACTGTACCGCTCTGGCGCAAGCCAAGGGTCTTGCGTTCGACTTCGCCGGTGCGACGCCTGGAACGGCTGACGACTTCCGTCCGAACTACACAGGCGGCATCTCCGGCGTTCTGGGCGGCAACCCCAGCCTGAGGCCTGAAGAGTCGACCAGCTTCACCTTCTCGACTGTGCTGAAGCCCCGCTTCATCCCCAATCTGTCGCTCGTTCTGGATTACTATGAGATCCAGATCGAGAACGCGATTGAGGCTGTAGGCGCTGAAAGCATCGCCGCGAACTGCGTGAACGGCGCAACGCTCAATGCGGAAGCCTGCAACAGCATCTTCCGTAACAATCCGGATATTCCGTTCGGCATCGGTGCGCCGAACACGGATCCGATTGGCGGCTTCATCCAGCGTTCGTTCAACTACGCCAAGCGCCAAACGCGTGGCTTGGACTTCACCGCCAACTATCGGTTCGACTTTGCCGAGATGGCCAACCGCAACTGGGGTCGTATTGATTACTCGATCGCAGGTCTGTGGGTCTTGGAGCAGCAGAACTATCTGAACTCGGACGATCCCTCCGACTATGATGAACTGGCTGGCACCTTGGCTTTGGGTGGCTCGAACCCGCGTGTTCGCTTCAAGTCCTCAATGACCTACACCCCGAACGACGTGTGGAGCGTGAACTGGACGGCGGACTGGCAGTCGTCGCAAGACATCATCGCCCTGCGTGATTTCGTGAATAACGCCGACTCTCGTCTGTTCGATCAGACAAGAACCGGAAACTTCACGCGTCACGACCTGACGGTGCGCTGGAATGTTCGCGACGACTTGTCGCTGCGTGCTGGCGTGGTCAACGTGTTCGACGCCGAGCAACGCGATTTCCTAGGTCAGTCGATCTATTCCAACTTCGACCCCTACGGCCGCCGCTTCTTCGTCGGCCTGAACTTCCGCCCCTTCTAAGGCGGGTTCACCCTCAAAACGGAAGGGCGGCGTCGCAAGACGCCGCCCTTTTTCTATGTGCGAAGTCGCAGCGGCTTGTCAGGTGGAGCTACCCTCTCTAAACGGGCCGCTTAACCGACAAGCAGACGTGAGCGTCGCAGGGCCAAGGCTCTGCGGGGGCTTCTCGCGCGCGTAGAGAACGAAGGACGACGCACTCCCTTGGACGCCTCGGATATCCGTCATGACGAACGCGACGCCATGGTGCGCGCGGCGCTGGCCGAACAGGGCGACAGCGGCGTGACGCCGCGCCATACGTTGTTCTACTTCTATGGCGAGGGCGACCACGGCGACCTGAACGAGGTCGCCCGGCGCGCCGGCTTTCTGACGCGCGGCGCCGACGACATGACGGTGCTCGAAACGACCATGGCGGTGGACGAGGCGTCTTTTTCGGCGACCTCGGCCATGATGCAGACCTGGGCCGCGGCCTTCCAGCTGGAGTATGACGGCTGGGAATGCGCGGTCGTGACCCACTAGCGTTCAATAAGAAGAAGAGCTGGCGATGCCCAAGCGCACAGACATCAAGTCCATCCTCATCATCGGCGCCGGCCCGATCGTCATAGGCCAGGCGTGCGAGTTCGACTATTCCGGCGTTCAGGCTTGCAAGGCGCTGAAGGCGGAAGGCTATCGGGTCATTCTGGTCAACTCGAACCCCGCCACCATCATGACCGACCCGGAGGTGGCCGACGCCACCTACATCGAGCCGATCACGCCCGAGATGGTCGAGAAGATCATCATCAAGGAAAAGCCGGACGCCCTGTTGCCGACCATGGGCGGCCAGACCGCGCTGAACACCGCCTTGGCCCTGCATGAATCCGGCGCTCTGGCCAGGCATGGCGTCGAGATGATCGGCGCCAAGGCCGAGGTCATCGACAAGGCCGAGGACCGCCAGAAGTTCCGCGACGCGATGGACAAGCTGGGCCTGGAATCGCCCCGCTCCAAGGCCGCCCATTCGATGGAAGAAGCGCTGGAGGGGCTGGAGTTCGTCGGCCTGCCCGCCGTGATCCGCCCGTCCTTCACCCTGGCCGGCACAGGCGGCGGCATCGCCTTCAACCGCGAGGAGTTCGAGGAGATCGTCCTGCGCGGGCTGGACCTGTCGCCGACCACCGAGGTGCTGATCGAGGAATCGGTCCTGGGCTGGAAGGAATATGAGATGGAGGTCGTCCGCGACACCGCGGACAACTGCATCATCATCTGCTCGATCGAGAACGTCGACCCGATGGGGGTCCACACCGGCGATTCCATCACTGTCGCCCCTGCCCTGACGCTGACCGACAAGGAATATCAGCGGATGCGGACGGGCTCGATCAATGTGCTGCGCGAGATCGGCGTCGAGACGGGCGGCTCGAACGTCCAGTGGGCGATCAACCCCGCCGACGGCCGCATGGTCGTGATCGAGATGAACCCGCGCGTGTCGCGCTCGTCGGCCCTTGCGTCCAAGGCCACCGGCTTCCCCATCGCCAAGGTCGCGGCGCGTCTGGCGGTCGGCTACACCCTGGACGAACTGACCAACGACATCACCCAGGTGACGCCGGCCAGCTTCGAGCCGTCGATCGACTATGTCGTCACCAAGATCCCGCGCTTCGCCTTTGAGAAATACCCCGGCTCGGAGCCCCTGCTGGGCACCTCGATGAAGTCGGTGGGCGAGGTGATGGCCATCGGCCGCACCTTCCAGGAATCGATGCAGAAGGCGCTTCGCGGGCTTGAAACCGGCCTGTCGGGCTTCGACGAAATCGAGATCGAAGGGGTGGCCGGCGCCGAAGACGACGCCACGGCCCGCGGCGCCGTCGTCCGCGCCCTGGGCGTTCCGACCCCCGACCGCATCCGCGTCATCGCCCAGGCCTTCCGCCACGGCCTGACGGTCGAGGAGGTCAACGCCGCCTGCGCCTACGAACCCTGGTTCCTGCGCCAGATCGCCGACATCGTGCGCGAGGAAGGCCATGTTCGGGTCAAGGGCCTGCCGACAGACCCGACCGAGTTCCGCCGCCTGAAGTCCAAGGGTTTCTCCGACGCCCGTCTGGCGCAACTGACTGGCCAGACCGAAAAATCTGTCCGGACCGCCCGTCGCGGCCTGAACGTTCGCCCGGTGTTCAAGCGGATCGACACCTGCGCCGCCGAGTTCGCCAGCGCTACAGCCTATATGTATTCGACGTATGAGACCGGTGCTTTGGGGCAGATCCCCGAGTGCGAGTCCGAACCGACGGACAAGAAGAAGGCCATCATCCTGGGCGGCGGTCCGAACCGGATCGGCCAGGGCATCGAGTTCGACTACTGCTGCTGCCACGCAGCCTTCGCCTTCGACCAGATCGGCGTCGAAAGCATCATGGTCAACTGCAACCCCGAGACCGTCTCGACCGACTACGACACCTCCGATCGCCTGTATTTCGAGCCTCTGACGGCCGAGGACGTGCTGGAGCTGATCGAGGTCGAGCGTTCGAACGGCGAGCTGATCGGCTGCGTCGTCCAGTTCGGCGGCCAGACCCCGCTGAAACTGGCCCACGCCCTGCAGGAGGACAACATCCCCGTCCTGGGCACCAGCGTCGACTCCATCGACCTGGCCGAGGACCGCGAACGCTTCCAGCAGATGCTGGAGGGCATTGGCCTGCGCCAGCCGCCCAACGGCCTGGCCCGTTCGGCCGAAGAGGCCGCGCAAAAGGCCGAAGAGGTCGGCTATCCCGTCGTCCTGCGCCCCTCCTACGTCCTCGGCGGTCGCGGCATGATGATCGTCCACGACCGCGAGCAACTGGACCGCTACGTCCACGAGGCCATGCGCGTCTCGGGCGACGATCCCGTCCTGATCGACCACTATCTGAACCGCGCCACCGAGGTGGACGTGGACGCCCTTTGCGACGACGAGACGGTCTTCGTCGCCGGCGTCCTGGAACATATCGAGGAAGCCGGCGTCCATTCGGGCGACAGCGCCTGCTCCATGCCGCCCTTCTCGTTGCGGCCCGAGATCGTGGACGAGCTGAAGCGTCAGACCACCGAAATGGCCAAGGCCCTGAAGGTGCGCGGCCTGATGAACGTGCAGTTCGCCATCGAGGAGCCGCACAGCCAAAACCCGCGCATCTTCGTGCTGGAGGTCAATCCGCGCGCCAGCCGCACCGCGCCCTTCGTGGCCAAGACCATCGGCCAGCCCATCGCCTCCATCGCCGCCAAGGTCATGGCCGGCGTACCGCTGAAATCCTTCGGTCTGACGGACAAGCCCTACGACCATATCGCGGTCAAGGAAGCCGTCTTCCCGTTCGCCCGCTTCGCCGGGGTGGACACCGTCCTGGGCCCGGAAATGCGCTCAACCGGCGAGGTCATGGGCCTGGACTTCAAGCGGCCGGGAGAGGCCGACATGGCCCCCGCCTTCGCCCGCGCCTTCGCCAAGTCCCAAATCGGCGGCGGGACCACCTTGCCGACCTCGGGCTGCGCCTTCATCTCGGTCAAGGACGAGGACAAGCCCTTCATCGTCGACGCCGCCAGGACGTTGCTGGCTGAAGGCTTCAGCCTGATGGCAACCGGCGGCACCCACGCCTATCTGGTCGAACAGGGGCTGGAGGTGAAGCTGGTCAAGAAGGTGCTGGAAGGCCGCCCGCACATCGTGGACGCGATGAAGAACGGCGAGGTCCAACTGGTCTTCAACACCACATCGGGCAAGCAGTCGCTGCAGGACAGCTTCTCACTGCGCCGCACCGCCCTGATGATGAAGATGCCCTACTACACCACCACAGCCGGCGCCCTGGCGGCGGCCCAGGCCATCGGCGCGATCAAGGCTGGCGACCTGGATGTGCGGGCGATCCAGGACTACGCCTGACGTTGACGAAATCTCCGGTTTTCGGCCGCACGCTGCAAGGCTGTAGCGGCCGAACGCCGGAGCCACGCCGATGTCCAATCTCGACCTCGCCCTGATCGCCATCCTGTGCGGCGAAGTCTTGGGATTTCTCGCCTTCGCCAGGGACAAGCGGCGCGCCAAGGCCGGCCTGTGGCGCACGCCGGAATCGACGCTCTTGCTGTTTGGCTTGATCGGCGGGCTGGGCGCGTGGATGGGTCAGCACATCCTGCGCCACAAGACCCGCAAGGAGCCCTTCAGGACGCAGTTCGGCCTGGTCGTCCTCCTCCACCTAATCCTGCTGGCGGGCGGCGCCGCCTGGGTCATTCTATAGCGCGACCGTCTTCGCCCGCCCCATCCTCACCGGCCACGATCCGCGTGGCGGCCAGGTCGGCGGTGACATTGCCGACGGTGCGGAAGATGTCGGGGATGACCTCGACCGCCAGCAGCAGGGGCAGCACCCCCAGCGGCAGGCCCATGGCCAGGCAGATGGGGCCGATGGCGGCGAAGAAGCTGACCTGGCCGGGCAGGCCCACCGAGGCGATGGACACTGCGATGGCTGTCAGTCCGCCGGCGATCAGCACGCCGAGCCCCAACTCCACCCCGTGCAACTGCGCCACGTAGAGGCAGACCGCCAGGTTGGCGACAGGGCTAGTGATGCGGAAAACCGCCACCGCCAGCGGCAGCACCAGACCCGCCGACGTCTGCGGCACGCCCAGCCAGTCGCGCGCGCGCTCGATCATGACCGGCAGGCTGGCCAGCGACGACTGGGTCGAGACGGCGACGACCTGGGCCGGAGCCACGGCGCGCGCGAAACGGGCCAGCGAAATCCGCCCCCACACGATCGCCACGACATAGATGATCAGGATCAGCCCGATCTGGCTGAGGCAGACGATGGCGACATAATGGGCCAGCGTCCCCGCCACCCCCAGCCCCGCGCGCAAACCCACGCCCAGCGCCAGGGCGAACACGCCGAACGGCGCGGCCAGCAGCACCCAGTGCACGATGACCACCATGGTCTCGGCCACCGCCTCGAAGAAGCCGGCCAGGGGCCGCCGCAGCTCGGCCTTGATCCGTGTCGCGGCGAAGCCGAAGGCGACGGCGAAGACCACCACCGCCAGCACCCCGTCGTCGGACGCCGCCTTGATGACATTGGCCGGCGCCAGACTGGCCAGGAAGACGCGCAGGCCGTCGGTGCGCGCCGCCTCGCCCACGGTCGCCAGCGATTCGGCGCTGACCCCCGCCAGCAGTCCACGCCCCGCCTCGGGATCGATTGGCCAGACCGCCAGCAGGCCCAGCCCCGCCAGGATCGCATAGATCGTCGCCCCGACCAGCAGCACCGCGAACACCACCAGCGACCGCACCGCGATCCGGCCCGTCGCCGCCGCATCGGCGATGGAGACGATGCCGGTCACTAGCAGGCTGAACACCAGGGGAATGACGGTCATGCGCAAGGCGTTCAGCCACACCTGGCCCAGGCTCTCGACCACGCCCAAGGCGCCGGTCAGCCAGGCGGCCTGCGACCCTTGCGCCAGGGCGCCGACGACGACGCCGGCGACCAAGGCCGCGATGACGAAAAAGCTCAAGGAGGTGAAGAAGGCGGCGATGCGGGATTGGCTCATGCCCTAGCGCTAGCACCGCTCGGCGCATCGCGCGCGCCAAACCTTCTGTCGATCGCTGACAGTTCATGTCGTCGCAGGGCGAACCCCGATCGCGCACGGCGCGTTGGGATGACGAAAGGAACTCAATCATGTCCCGTCTGAACAAACTCGTCCCGCTGATCGGCAGCCTGCTGCTCTCCAAAGGCGGCCGCCGCGTCGCGGGTCGTCACGCCGGCAAACTGGCCCTGGCGACCCTGGCCTATGAGGTCTGGCGCAACCGCCGCGAAGGCGCCAAGCCCAAGGTCGCGCCGCAACCGCGCGGAAGTTGGAGCGGCCGCCGCCCGCGCTGAGCCCGCAATCGCCGCTCGACTTCTGGAGCGGCGTTGCGAATAGTCACGCCTCGCCGCCCGGAGCCGACACATGATCAAAGTCCACCATCTGAACGACAGCCGCTCGCAACGCGTCCTGTGGCTGCTCGAAGAGTTGGGCCTGGACTATGAGGTCGTGCGCTACGAACGAAACGCTGGCAATCGGCTGGCGCCACCCGAACTGCTGGCGATCCACCCGCTGGGCAAGTCGCCGGTCATCGAGGACGGCGCGGTCAAGGTCGCAGAGACCGGGGCCATCGTCGAATATCTGCTCGATACCTATGGTCAGGGCCGGCTGCGTCCGGCGGCGGGAACCGAGGACGGCCGTCGGTTCACCTATTGGCTGCACTATGCTGAAGGGTCGGCCATGCCCCCTTTGCTTCTGAAGCTGGTCTTCAGCATGCTGCCGCGCCGCGCGCCCGCCCTGCTGAAACCCATCGTCAATGGCGTCGCCAACAAGGCGATCATCAGTTTCGTCGACCCGCAGCTGCGCACCCACGTCGGCTTCTGGGAGGACGAACTGGGCCGCTCGGAATGGTTCGCGGGCGATCAGTTCACAGCCGCCGACATCATGATGAGCTTTCCAGTCGAGGCCGGCGCCGACCGCGCGTTCAATGCCGAGACCAAGCCCCGTCTAAAGGCCTTCTTGAACCGCATCCATGCGCGGCCTGCCTATCAACGCGCGCTCGAGCGAGGGGGTCCCTACAGCTACGCGTGATCGGATCGTGATCGCGGCGGCGCAACCCGCCGTGATCGAGGGCGTTAAGGTCCCATGCGCCTTCAAACCATTCAGATCGTGGCCGGACTGGCTGCGGCCGTCGCCTTCGTCCTCGCCTTCATGGCGGCAGGAGCCGCCCTGATTTCCGGCGTCTTCATGCTCGCCGGCCTCGCCGCCGTCGGTTGGCTGGCCTACAGCCTCATAAAGGGCGTCCTGCGCCGCGACCACAAGCCCGAACCGCCGGCCCGCGCTTGAGCGGTCAACCGGCGCGGGCATCGCGCTCTTGAATTCCTGAGCGAGAAACCCTAGTCTTGATGCCCGGCCGCGCCCGCCCCGCGGCCTTTTGTGTGCTTATCTCGCGTCTTTCCAGTCTCCGGGCGAACCAGAAAAATCACGACACAAATGGAAAAAGTGCCGATGACGGGCGAGGGCTACCGTGCCCTCGACGATCAACTGAAGCAATTGAAGTCGGTCGAAAGGCCGAGCGTGATCGCCGCCATCTCCGAGGCGCGTGAGCACGGCGACCTGTCCGAAAACGCCGAATACCATGCCGCCAAGGAGCGTCAGGGCTGGATCGAAGGGCAGATCGCCGAGATCGAGGATAAGATCAGCCGCGCCCAGGTTATCGACGTGTCCAAACTGTCGGGCAGCCAGGTCAAGTTCGGCGCTACGGTCACCGTGGTGGACGAGGACACCGAGGAAGAGGCCACCTATCAGATCGTCGGCGAACACGAAGCCGATGTGAAGAAAGGCAAGATCTCGATCGCCTCGCCGATCGCGCGCGCCATGATTTCCAAGGAGGTCGGCGACGTCGTGGAGGTCAACACCCCCGGCGGCGTCAAGGCCTACGAGATCCTCAAGGTCGAGTGGAAGTAACAGCGATGGCGGGGGCAGCGTCCGCGCAGCCCCTCTCCGTCTGGGTCGTCTCCGACGGCCGCGCCGGCATCGAGAATCAGGCGCTGGGTCTCGCCGAGGCCGTTCAGCGCCTGACCCCGGCCGAGATTACGATCAAACATATCCGCTGGCGGCCGATCTTCGACCGCCTGCCGTCGGCGTTGAAGACCCCAGCCATGCTGGCGTCTGCGCCGCTGACCGCCCCCTGGCCCGATCTGTGGATCGCCACGGGTCGCGCGACCCTGCCGCTGTCGACCCGCGTCAAGGCCTGGAGCGGCGACAAGACCTTCGTCGTTCAGACCCAGGATCCCCGCTGGGCCAACGATCGCTACGATCTGATCGTCGCCCCCGCCCATGACGGTCTGTCGGGCGACAATGTCTTTGAAATCACCGGCTCGCCGCACCGCATCACGCCGCAGCGGATCGCCGAGGCCGCGCCCGGCTTCGCCGACCGGATCGCCCCCCTGCCCCATCCGCGTATCGCCGTGCTGATCGGCGGCAAGTCCAAGGCTTTCGACCTGACCGAGGCCCATGCGGCTGACTTGGCCGACCGGATCGCGGACGCCGTACGAGCATCTGGCGGCGCGCTGATGCTGACCTTCTCGCGCCGAACGCCCGATGCGGCCAAGGCCGTCATGACCGCTCGCCTGTCGGATATGCCGGGCTGGATCTGGGATGGGACGGGCGAAAATCCATTGTTCGGTTTCCTGCATTTCGCCGACCACATCCTGGTCACCGAGGACAGCGCCAATATGGCCGCCGAGGCCGCCTCCACAGGCAAGCCGGTCCATGTCCTGCCGATGATCTCGCTGAAAGCCGGCGGCAAGTTTGCTCGCCTGCACGACGACCTGCAGTCGCGCGGCGCCACCCGCCCGTTCGACGGCGCGTTGGACGGCTGGACCTACGACCCGCTGGCCGAAACCGACCGCGCCGCGCGCGCCGTCTTGGAAGCGATGCGGACGCGATAGCGGCCCACGTCCGTTCCTGACGCAGCCAGCCCCCAGAGTGGCGACCGTCATCGGCAGAATTCTAAAGAACGATTCGCAAAAATCTGCACTAAAGTGCACGCCAAAAATTTGGAGTGGCCTTCCCTAGTCGCCGCCACCGCCGCCGCCGTCACAGCCGCCGCCGTCACAGCCGCTGTCCCCGCTACAGTCTGAGCCGCTGTGCTGCGACGTATCCGATGAAGGCATGACCGCGCCGCCGTCCGACCCGCCGCTCTTCTTGGCCTTGGCGTTCGCCGCGCTCATCAGGGCCACGCCAAAGCCCGATCCGATGGCCGTGCCGAGGGCGAGGCCCAGGCCGACGTTGTCCAGGGCCACGCCCAGCGCCACGCCGATCGACAAGCTCATGCCGATCCCGATCGGCAGGAAGGCCGCGTTCTTGTTCGTCATCCCCATCTCCCCTGCGTGTCAGGCGAGACTAGCATCGCGCAAACGGGAATCACCGCCTAAATAGGGGCCATGACCCAAGCTCGTACCGTTCGCGTCGCCATCATCGGCTCCGGCCCCGCCGGCTGGACTGCCGCCATCTACGCCGCCCGCGCCTCGCTGAACCCCGTCGTCATCGCCGGCATCCAGCCCGGCGGCCAGCTGACCATCACCACCGACGTTGAGAACTATCCCGGCTTCGCCGACACCATCCAGGGCCCCTGGCTGATGGAGCAGATGCAGGCCCAGGCCCTGCATGTCGGGACCGAAGTCATCCACGACATCGTGGTCTCCGCCGACCTGTCGCAACGCCCGTTCCGCCTGAAGCTGGACAGCGGCGAAGAGATGCTGGCCGAGACCGTCATCATCTCCACGGGCGCCCAGGCCAAATGGCTGGGGCTGGAGAGCGAGGCCGCCTATCAGGGCTTCGGCGTCTCGGCCTGCGCCACCTGCGACGGCTTCTTCTATCGCGGCAAGGAAGTCGTGGTCGTCGGCGGCGGCAACACCGCCGTCGAAGAGGCGCTGTTCCTGACCAACTTCGCCTCCAAGGTCACGGTCGTTCACCGTCGCGACGAGTTTCGCGCCGAGAAGATCCTGCAGGACCGGCTGTTCGCCCACCCCAAGGTCGAGGTGATCTGGAACTCGGCGATCGAGGAGATTGTCGGCGTCGTGGACGGCATGGCCAAAAATGTCACCGGCGTTCGGCTGAAGAATGTCCAGGACGGCTCGACCCGGGAAATCCCCGCCGACGGCGTCTTCATCGCCATCGGCCACGCCCCGTCGTCGGAACTGTTCAAGGGCCAGTTGGAGACAAACGCCGGCGGCTATCTGCGGGTCAAGCCCGGCACGGCCTCGACCGAGATCGAAGGCGTCTGGGCCGCCGGCGACGTGACCGACGACGTCTATCGCCAGGCCGTCACCGCCGCCGGCATGGGCTGCATGGCCGCCCTGGAAGTCAGCCGCTTCCTCGCCGAAGAAGACCACGCCAAGGCCCACAACCCCATCAGCCACGCCGAGGCAGAGAAGATTGGGGTCTGGTGACCCCGATCCTGCGCGATCAGTAGGCCGAGGCCTCCGTCAGTTCTGCCAGATCCTCGTCCGATAGCGTCAGTATCGCCGCCTTCAGCGTGTCGGCCAGCTGTTCGGTCGAGGTGGCGCTGACAATCGGGGCCGTCACGCCCGGCTGGGCCAGCAGCCAGGCCAGGGCGACCTGGGCGGAGGTGGCCTCGGCCTTCTGGGCCACGGCGTCCAGAACCGCCAGGATACGCACGCCGCGCTCGTCGAACTTGTCCTTCAGCATGCCCTCGCGCTTGGTCCCGGCGATCTGATCGACGGTCTTGTATTTGCCGGTCAGGAAGCCGCTCTCCAGACTGAAATAGGTGATGACGCCCAGGCCCTGTTCGACGGCCAGGTCCTGAAGTTCGCCCTCGAAGGTGTCGCGGCTGTAGAGGTTGTAATGCGGCTGGATCGTCGCATAGGCGGCCAAAATCTCGCGCTGCGAAATATCCAGAGCTTCGGACACCTGTTCGGCCGAATGGTTGGACGTGCCGATGGCGCGCACCTTGCCGGCCTGCACCAGCTTATCCAGCGCGCGCAGCGTCTCCTCCTGCGGTGTCTTCGGATCGGGCCAGTGGGTCTGATACAGGTCGATATAGTCGGTCTGCAGCCGGCGCAGCGACGCCTCGACCGCCGTCTCGATCCAGGCTGGCGACAGGTCGTTGTGGCCCTGCCCCATGTCCGATCCGACCTTGGTGAGAATCTTGACGTCGTCGCGCCGGCCGCGCGCCTTCAGCCACTTGCCGATGATCGTCTCGCTTTCGCCGCCGGAGTGGCCCGGAACCCAGCGCGAATAGGCGTCGGCGGTGTCGATGGCGTCGAAACCGGCCTCGACGAAGGCGTCCAGCAGGGCGAATGAGGTCGCCTCGTCCGCCGTCCAGCCGAAGACGTTGCCGCCGAACACCAGGGGGGCGATGTCCAGGTCGCTGGAGCCGAGCTTGCGTTTGGAAAGGGTGGTCATGCGGAGATCTCCTCTTGGGGAGACCTCGACATATGCCGCATCATTGCGACCGCAACCGCCTCGGCTGCGGTCAGCCGAACAGTTGAAGACCCGGAGGCGCGTAGTCGACCGGCTGTCCCTGGCGACGGCGCAGGGCGTAATCCACAGCCGTCTGGACCGCATGTTCGTCTGTCGGTTTGGACAAGACGCCGATGGTGCCGGCGACGCCGTCGCGCACCATGCCGGGGTTGGCCGTCATGAACAGGACGGAGACGCCCATGTCCTGACCCAGTTCGCGACCCAGGTTGATCCCTGTCGGACCGTCGGAAAGGTGGATATCGACCAGCGCCAGATCAACGTCGTTCTCGCGCACCAGATCGCGCGCGGCCTGTGCGGTCGCGGCGACGCCCAGAACCTCGTGACCGAGGTCCTCCAGGACGAACCTAAGCTCCATCGCAACGAGAGCTTCGTCTTCGATGATGAGGATACGCGCAGTCATGGGTTCAATCAGTGCTCGGGAGCGTACGTAACGTCAGTGTGAGGCATTAGTTTCAATAGAGGACTAATTTGTATGTCCGCCCGCCGCTCGGCGTCGGGACAGAGCCGTAGCCGGCAGGTCCACGATGACCTGAAGCCCTTCTGGCCGCCATTCGCGCGACAAACGCCCGCCGAGCTGTCCCTCAACCGACAGGCTGGCCAGGGACGAACCGAAGCCGGTGCGTTGCGGCATGCCCTGGATGGCCGGACCGCCCGTTTCCGACCAGGTCAGGACGAAGCGATCCTCCTTTCGTTCTGTGTCGAGCGTCACGACGCCCCCACGCTCGGAAAGCGCGCCGTATTTGGCGGCGTTGGTCGCCAGTTCGTGGAACAGCAAGGCCACGGAGGTCGCCGCTTGATCGTCGAAGACGGCGTCCTCACCCTGAATGACGACGCGCGCCCCACCCGTCTCGTCCGCATAGGCCTTGAACAGATCGGACAGGAAGGAATGCAGGGTTGTCGCCCCGATCGTGGTCTTGGACGTCTCGGTGTGCGGCCGCACGAACTCATGCGCCCGGGCCAGGGCGGCGATGCGTGTGCGGAGAGAGGCCGAAAACGCCTTGGCTTCCGGATACTGGCGCGCCGAAAGGGCGACCAGGGCGGTGACGACGGCGAAGATGTTCTTGATCCGGTGGCTCAGCTCCTGGCTGACCAGCTCGCGGCCTTGCTCCAGCCGCTTCAACTCGTCGATATCGGTCAGGGTGCCGAACCAGCGGGTGATCTCGCCCGCCTCGTCGCGGATCGCCACCGCGCGGCCCAGGGTCCAGCGATAGACGCCGCTGTGATGCTTCAGCCGGTATTCGATCTCATAGGGCTCGCCGGTTTCCAGCGAGTTGCGCCACACGGTCCACGCCCGTTCGCGGTCGTCGGCATGGAACATGTCGTTCCAGCCCTCGCCATCCGTCGAGCCCAGGGGCACGCCCGTGAATTCGTACCAGCGCGCATTGTAGTAGTCGTGAAAACCGTCCGGCAGGGTGGACCACACCATCTGCGGCATGGCGTCAGCCAACACCCGAAACCGACTCTCGCTTTCGCTCAGGGCCACGGCGGTTTCGGCGAGGTCTGTCTCGATGGTCTTGCGTTCGGTGATGTCCACCGCGACGCCGGGGAAGCGGATCGGCTTGCCCTCCGCGTCGAAATAGACCTGACCGCGCGCCAGAATCCAACGCACGTCATCGCCTTGGCCCAGACGATATTCACTGACGAAGGCGCCGTCGCCCGTCATGGCCCGGTCGATCTCGTCGGCGACGCGCTGGGCGTCGTCGGGATGGACGCTGGAGGTAAAAACCTCGATGGCCGCGCCCTCGCGCGCCGCTTCGGGATCCACGCCGTACATCCGCGCAAAGCGTTCGTCGGCGATCACCCGGTTCTCAGGAATGTCCCAGTCCCAGGCCCCGACATAGGCTGAGGCCTCCATCGCCAACCGCGCGGTGCGGTCGCTGAGGTCCCGATCCAACAGGGCGCGGCGCAGCTCCAGCTGCGTCATCACCTGTTGCGCCAGGGTCTTGAGCGCCATCAGCTGAAGCTCGGTCAGACCTTGCGGGCGCGGCGTGTCGTCCAGCACGCAAAGGGCTCCCAGCGGCACGCCGTCGGGCGTCCTCAGCGGATAGCCGGCATAGAAGCGGATGTGGGGCGCGCCCGTCACCAGGTCATTGTCGATGAAGCGGTCATCCTGCATCGCGTCGGGGATGACCATAACGTCGTCGCCCAGCATCGCGTGGGCGCAGAACGACAGCGGACGCGGCGTCTCGCGCACGCCCAGACCGACCTCGGACTTGAACCACTGACGCTGGGAATCAACCAGACTGACGGCGGCCATCGGCGCCTCACAGATGCGCGCGGCGAGCGACGCCAGATCGTCGAACGACCCTTCGGGCGTCGTGTCCAGCACGCCGTAGCTCGTCAGGGCCTTCAGACGGTCGGCTTCGTCCCACCTCGGACAATCGACTTCGGGGTGGGTCAAGCAGGCGTCCTCGCTGGGCCGGTCAGGTCCGGCCATCGACATCAATGCTTGGAGTGGCGAAGCGTTGCAATGCAGGATGTCAGTTCGCGGGGCGACCGATTTCCTCCACATCCATTGTCGTGACGCCTGTGGGCGCCGGGGCGGCGGGTTTGGTCGACGATGCTGGCCGCTCCATGGCGTTCAGGCGCGCGTTGATGGCGGCGACTTCATCACGCGTCGGCAGGCGGCGACCGCCCAGGCTGACCACGCCGACGACCCGCTGCTGACCATCGATCTCGACCCTCTTCAGAGGCGCGTCCTTGAGCGGTGCATCGGGATCGGCGCCGCCGGTTGCAGAGCCGGCCGCGATCGTCATACGGGGACGCGAGAAGCGCGCCTCGTCGATCGCCGGCTCGCGCCCATTGTAGGTTTTGCGGAAGGCGGCCGTTTCGCCATAGACGCCCTTCCAGCGATAGAAGATGTGCGCGCCGATTTGCGTCACCTTGGCCACCGTCGGCGCCCACCAGGGATGCACATAGTCGGCGTGATAGTGTGTGGCGGTCCCCACCTCCTGAGCCACGGCGCCGTTCAGCGCACGCTCCGCCACCTTGCGCGCCCGCTCCCAAGCCCAGCTGACCGGCGCCTGGCCCAGAGAACCGTCGCAGGTGAAGCTGAACTGACAGCCGGTGACGCGTTCGGCGCCCTCGAACACCACGCCGCAGACGGTGTTGGCGTAGTTCGGATCGCGCACGCGGTTCAGGACCACCTGCGCCACGCCCGCCTGGCCGTTGTCCGGCTCAAGCGCCGCCTCATAATAGACCGCCTGGGTCAGGCAGCGCAAAGCCCGCCTGCGATCCTCGGCGCTGCCCTTGAACACGAACGGCAACGCGGGACGCAGTGCGCCGGACGCGGGCGCCATGGCCGCGTTCAGACGTTGGGCCTCAAGGCCGCTCTTGCCCGATTCCAGACCTGGCTTGCCGGCCAGCGTCAAGCTCTCCCAGCCCGGCGTCAGCCCGTAGAGAGCCGGCTGCAGAAGGTTGGGATCATGCCGCATGGCGACGGCCAGCTGCGACGGCGTCAGTCGCCCCTTGATCGCGGCCAGCCCGCCCGCGCCTAGGTCGCCGCCGGTGATGCGCGAGACCGCCTCAGCAGTCCGATCCATATCGGGCCGCACGCTGGACCCCGCCGCCATGGCGACGCCCAGCACCGCGCCGGCTGCGGGCAAGGCCGCCGCCGAACGCCGCAGCGCCTTCCACATCGTCTTCCAGGGCAACCGGGTCATTCAGGGTCCAATAGCCGCGATCGGCGCACCGGCCTTTCGCTGAGATCGCGCGTCTAGTCCGACTTATAGGCCATTTTCCGGCGTCACGACGACCGCCGTTATCAAACCCCCTGCGCGTCAGGGGTGGTCGCCCCAAACGCAAGGTGTAAAACTATGTTCCAGCGAGGCAAACGCGTCGCTGGTGGGGCGAACCGACGATATGAGCGCAGGCGGATCGAAACGGCGGATCGCGGTCATGGATCGCTGGCTGATCGGCCTGGCGCGCTTGTCGACGGCCTCGCCGACGCATCGCCTTTTGATCGGGATCGGCATCGCTCTCGCGGGTCTGGCGATCCGGGCGGCGGCGTCGCCGCTGTATGGCGAGGTGACCGGCTTCACCATCCTGTTGCCGGCGGTGACCCTGGCCGCTCTGGCGGCCGGCTGGACCGGAGCTTTGACGGCGCTAGCGGTGTGCACCGGCGGCGGCTGGGCGATCGTCGCGCTGACGGCCACCGGACAGGATGGCGTGCTTGACGCCATCGGTGGTGCGGCGACCTGGAATTTCGTTCTCGTCGGCCTGTTCATCGCGGCGGTGGGGGCGTCGCTCCGCAAGGCCCTGTCGCGGTTGAGTGAAAGCGAGACCCGGTTCCGCGAACTGGCCGAAACCGCCCCCTCGCCGATCTGGCTGCTGGACGCCAAGGGCGAGTTCGAGTTCGTCAACGCCGCCGTCTTCACCCTGCATGGACTGGACATCGAGGCGTTGCGCGAAGGCGGCTGGAAGACCGCCGTTCACCCCGACGATCTGGAGACCGTAAAGGCGGCCGAGAAGGCCGGCGCCGCTGATCGCAAGCCGTTCCAGATGGAGGCGCGCGTTCAGGGGCAGGACGGCGTCTGGCGCTGGATGCGGGCCGTCGTGCGGCCGCGCTTCGACGGCCAAGGCGTCTTCGTGGGCTATGCCGGCATTTCCTTCGACGTGACCGAAACCCGCGAGGCGCTGGATGCGGCGGCGCGCGCCGCGCGACGTCAGGCCTTTCTGCTGGACCTCAGCGACCGGCTGCGCGACCTGACAAATCCCGAAGACATCATGGCCGATGTGGAGAGCACGCTTGGAGCGCTGCTAGACGTCGACCGGGTCGGCTATGGCGAGGTCGATCAGTCGGCGGGCGTCGTCTCCATGAGCCGCGATTGGACCGCTGGCGTCGAGAGCGCCCAGGGTCAGTTCAGCCTGAACGCTTTTGGCGAAGGTCTGATCGCGGACCTGAATGAAGGCCGCACCATCCAGATTTCAGATGTGCGCGAGGACCCTCGCACGGCGGCTGTCGCCGACGCCTTCGACGCCATCCAGACCCGCGCCCTGGTGCGCGCGCCGCTGATCCGGACCGGACGCCTGCGCGCGTTTCTCTATGTCCATTCGGCGACGCCGCGCGACTGGACCGAGGCCGAGGTCAGCCTTGTAGAAGAAGTCGCGGCGCGCACCTGGGCCGAGGTCGAGCGCGCCCGCGCGGAAAACGAGACCCGTGAGAGCGAACAGCGGTTCCGCGCCATCGCCGACACCGCGCCGGTGCTGATCTGGGTCACCAAACAGGATCGCACGCGCGCCTTCGTGAACCGCGCCTATGTCGATTTCCACGGCTCGGACTATCAGACCGTCCTCAACCTGGATTGGCGAAGCGCGCTGCATCCCGAGGATCAGGCGCGCATCCTGGCGGAATCGATTAACGGCGAAGCGACGCGCGAGCCCTTTTCGATGGAGGCGCGCTATCGCCGCCACGACGGCGAATGGCGCTGGCTGAAGTCCTTCTCCCGACCCCGTCTGGCCGGTCAGGAGGTTGTCGGCTTTGTGGGCGTGGCGTTCGACGTGACGGACATGCGCACGGCCCAGGCGCGACTTGAGGAATCCGAGAACCGCTTCCGCACCGTCGCCGACAGCGCGCCCGCTCTGATCTGGATGAGCGACGACGCCGCCCAGATGGTGTTCGCCAACAGGCGCTACCGCACCTTCTTCGGCGTCGAGGCGGACGCGCATCTGCCCGATAGCTGGCGGCGCCTGATCCACCCGGACGACGAAGGGGTGTTCGCCGCCGCCTTCATGCGCGCCTTCGAGGCCCGGGATCGATTCGAGGCGCTGACGCGGATCAACCACCCGACGCTCGGTCCCCGCTGGCTGCGGACTGAAGGCGTGCCGCGCTTTGACGCCTCGGGTCTTTTCCAAGGCTACGTCGGGGCCTGCCTGGACGTGACCGACGCCAAGCGGGCCGAAGACGACCTCAAACGCATCAATGAATTGCTGGAAGAAAGGGTTGACGAGGCCCTGATCGAAAAGGCCCAGGCCGAGGCGCAACTGGTTCATGCCCAGCGGATGGAGGCGGTCGGGCGGCTGACCGGCGGGGTCGCGCACGACTTCAACAATCTGCTGACCGTCGTGATCGGGGCATTGGACATCATCCTGCGCAGCGAGGACGCGGCCAAGCGCAAGAAGCTGGGCGAGGCGGCGCTGGCGGCGGCCCGACGGGGCGAGAGCTTGACGCATCAGTTGCTGGCCTTCTCGCGTCGTCAGGCTCTGCGACCCGAGCCGATCGATCTCAACGCCCTGATCCGCGAGAGTGAACCGCTGCTGCGCCGGGCCGTCGGCGAGGCGGTTGACTTCAAGGTCAAGCTGAAGCGTGGCGGCGCGCCCGCCAATGTCGATCCGGCCCAGTTCGAAGCCGCGCTGCTGAACCTGATCGTCAATGCGCGCGACGCCTTGGGCGATGTGACCGGGGCCAAGGGCCGCCAAGCCCGGATCACCGTGCAGACGCGGGCCTGCACGGTCGAGGCCGGACAGATCGCCGAACTGGCGGCGGGCGACTATGTCTGCGTCAGCGTCGCCGACAACGGTGAAGGCATGTCGCCGGACATCCGCGACCGAGTGTTCGAACCCTTCTTCACCACCAAGGGCGTCGGCAAGGGGACGGGCCTGGGGCTGAGCCAGGTCTATGGGTTCGCGCGCCAATCGGGCGGCGGCGTCCAGATCATCTCCGAGCCGGGACGCGGGGCCGAGATCTGCATTTTCCTGCCGCCATTGTCGGCGGAAGACGCCGCGATGACGTCGAACCTGGTCGCCGCCGATGGCGCCCCCTTGGTCGAGGGCGGGCGGATGTTGCTGGTGGAGGACGACGCCGGCGTCGCCGCCATCGCGCTCGAAATCCTGGAAGGTTTCGGGCTGGAGGTCGACTGGGCCGAGACGGGCGACGATGCGCTGAAGTTCCTTCAAGCCGACGACTTCGATCTGATGCTGACCGACGTGGTGATGCCCGGCGGCATGAGCGGCATCGATTTGGCGCGCGAGGCGGCGGCGCGCTGGCCGGATCTGCGGATCGCCCTGACCTCGGGCTACGTCGGCGAGGACGTGGATGCGGTGCTGGCCGACACGGTCTGGCCGCTGCTGCGCAAACCCTATTCGTCGGACCAGTTGCGCGCCCTGCTGGAACGCCTCAGCGCCGCGACGACGAACTAACGAAGCAGGACCCGACGGCCAAAGAAAAACGCGCCGCAGCGATGCGACGCGTCGATCTGTTTGGAGCCGCAGTTGGATTTAGCGGCGGGCCTTGCGGGCGGCGTAACGCGCGTCGCGCTTGGCCTTCTGCTCTTCCTTGGTCAGTTGCTTGCGCGCCTTGCGATCGGCGCGCTTTTCCGCGTCGATCTCTTCCTGGGCGGCGAGTTCGGCGGCCAGACGCGCGGCTTCCTTTTCAGCCTTTTCACGACGCTGCTCGGCCTTGGCCAGCTCGTGCTGCTGACGCAGGGCCTCTTTTTCGGCGGCTCGCTTTTCAGCCAGACGCTCGAACTCGGGATCGGGCGCGGCGGCCTTGGGCTTGAATTTGGCGAGCAGGGCCTTCTTGGCCTCTTGCTGGGCGGTAATGCGGTCGGAGAATCCGGTCTTCAGATCTTTCATGCGAAAGCGTCAGGGTTCCTTGTGAGCGACCAGGGCGGTCGTCGGGGGTCAGGCTGCGCCACGCACGGCCCGAAGCGGGGCGCACAAAGCCGATAAGCGCGCGAAAATCAAGGTTCGCAGCCCGCAAATCGGCCTGATGCGTCATTTGGAGCGTCGCGGCGGCGTGGCCGCAACACTTCGATCAGATAGGCGCGGCAGCCCTGATCGCAAGCGCGGCGATAAGAGCGTGCGTCGACCGAGGCGGTCTTAGTTCGGCTTTTGCGCTTGGCCGACAGCTGTCCCGGCCGCACCGCCCACGGCGGCGCCGACCGGGCCGCCGACGACCGCGCCGGCGATGGCGCCGCTGGCGGCCTTCTGTTCGATGGTCGCACCGCAGGCTGACAGGGCGATGGCCGCCGCAGCGGCTGCGGTCACGGTGATAATTTTTGTCATGGGCTTCTCTCCAAAGGCCACGCTTGAACGCGAACGCGGCATAGCGGTTCCTGGCTTGGGCTCTAGTTGCGCCGACGACCACCGCCACAATTCTAAACAGCTTTGTTCGCTCCAGTTAGCTTGCTGCGATGCAGCATATCTAGAAATAACAAGTTCAACTGTTGATGGATACAGTATTCGGCCTATAGATTTATCTAGTCTTGCCGTTTTGCAGCCACACGGGTCGCCGCGACTGAAAAATACCTACCGAATCCGAGGCGTTAACCATCGGATTGCGAATCGAACACATTGAGGCCATAAAAGGCTGGCTAAAGGCCCGTCCTCGACGCCCGGGCCACTGAGCCGAGCGCCGGAATTTGCAGGCTGGACCGCGACCGCAATGGGTCGCCTCGCCGGCAAGACTACCCCGGGGGCCGCGTTTCTCGCCCTGCTGAACAGGACTACCTCGTTGTCGCATTCCTCGCAGACGCGCGCAATTTTGCGCGCCGATCGTGTGGCCAAGATCAAGCCCATGACGGCTGCTGCAGCCTTTGGCGGTCTGTTGGGACTGGCGATCGGATGCGCCTATCTGGGCGGCACGACGGCGCGCGCGACGACGCTGCGCGCCCAGGCCGAACGGATTCAGGGCGCCACCGCCGCCGGTTTCACGGAAGAAGCGCTCGCCGCCGCCGCCGGCGGCCTCGACGCCAGCGCCCTGACCATTGCGCGTCGTCATGATCCCTACACCAGCGCGGGCTCGGCCCAGCGCGATCGCCAGGCCGAACTGCTGGCCGCCCGTCTCGAACAACTCCGTGCGCCCGGCGATCCCAACCTTCGCCGCGCCAGCCTGACTGCACCGACCGCCGCGCCCGCCTTCCGCGTGGCCAACGCGCTGGACGCCAGCCGCGATCTCGATTGCCTGACCCAAGCCGTCTATTATGAAGCTCGTGGCGAGGGCGCCGACGGCATGAAGGCCGTGGCCCAGGTCGTCCTGAACCGCGTGCGCCACCCCGCCTTCCCCAAGACTGTCTGCGGCGTCGTCTTCCAGGGCGCGGCGCGCAGCACCGGTTGCCAGTTCTCCTTCACCTGCTCCGGAGCGTTGCGCGGCCGCGTCAACCAGGCCGCCTGGAACCGCGCCAGGACCGTGGCCTCGAACGCCATGTCGGGGTCGGTCTTTTCGCGCGTCGGCAATGCGACCCACTTCCACACCACAGCCGTGACGCCGGGCTGGCGTTCGTCGCTGGTGCAGGTCAGCCAGGTCGGCAGCCATCTGTTCTATCGCTTCGGCGGCCGTTCGAGCACCGGCGGTACCTTCACCTACGCCGCCCGTCGCGCGGCGCCGGCGGACCAGCCGCGCCTGATCCAGGCCGGCCTCAACCCGGTCGAAACTGCGCGTCAGGCCGGACAGGCGGTCGCCTATTCGATGGTGCTGGCGCAGGAAGGTCGCGCCCTGCCCGCGCCGACGGCCCAATCGACGACGCCTTCACCCGCCGCCACGCGCGCCGCCGCGCCACAACCGGCTTCTCGCCCCGTGCGGTCGAACGAAACCTCGGCCAAGACCGACGTCGCCGAAACGGCCTCTAGCCCCGCTTGATCGGCGGAGGCCTGCCAGCCGTCAGAGCGCGTCCAGGCCGATATCCAAAACGGGCGCCGAATGGGTCAGGGCGCCGACCGAGATGACGTCCACGCCCGTCTCGGCGATGCCGCGCACCGTCGTCAGATCGACCCCGCCCGAGGCCTCCAGCACGATCCGCCCGGCGACGCGCGCCACGGCGGCGCGCAGGTCGTCGAGGCTGAAGTTGTCCAGCATGATGACGTCAGGCGCCGCACCCTCGTCGATCAGGGCCAATACGGCGTCCAGCTGATCCAGCCCATCGACCTCAACCTCGACCTTCATCAAATGCGGGGCGAAGGCTTTGGCCCGCCGCACCGCCTCGGCGACGCCGCCACAGACAGCGACGTGGTTGTCTTTGATCAGGATGGCGTCGTCCAGACCGAAGCGATGGTTGATCCCGCCGCCGCAGGCCACGGCGTGCTTTTCCAGCGCGCGCAGCCCGGGCGTGGTCTTGCGCGTATCCGCGATCCGCGCCTTGGTCCCGGCGACGGTTTGGACATGGGTGCGCGTCAAGGTCGCCACGCCGCTGAGCCGTCCGACCAGATTGAGCGCCGTCCGCTCGGCCGAGAGGAAGGCCCGCGCGTCGGCCTCGACAACCGCCAGCACGGCGCCGGCCTCGAAGGCGTCGCCGTCTCGCAATCTCAAATCGACCGAGGCTTTGGGGTCCATGGCCAGCACGGCCAGGCGCACGCAGTCGATGCCCGCCAGCACGCCAAGCTTCCTTGCCGCAAAGGCCGCCTTCATCCGCGCATCCTCTGGGATGCAGGCCATGGCGGTCATGTCGCCGGCACGACCCAAGTCCTCAGCCAGCGCCAGCCGCACGACAGGCTCAATCAGCACCTCGGGAAGTCGTCTCATTCCGCCGCCTCCAACGCCGCCGGGTGTGGGATCCGCACCCGCGTATGCACCGCCGCCATATCCGTCTGCGGATAGTCCGACCGGTAGTGCCCGCCCCGGCTCTCGCGCCGGTCCAGAGCCGCCTGGGCGATGAGCCTCGCCGCCAACAGGACGGCCGCCGGCCCGTGCTGGCTCTGCAGTCGGTCAATCAGGGAGATGAGGGTCTGTAGTCCCTCCGCATCACGCACCACGCCCGCATGCGCCGTCATGGCGGTCCGCAGTTCGGCCATCGCCGGATCCGGCAGGTCAGGCGAGATATTAGCCGCCAAGGGGCGGCCGCCGCCGACTTCCTGGGCCGCCGACCGGCCCGCGCGCCGACCGAAGGCCGCCGCTTCCAGCAGGGAGTTGGACGCCAGCCGGTTGGCGCCATGCACGCCGGTCGCCGCGCATTCTCCGACCGCATAAAGGCCCGCAACCGTCGTGCGGCCGTCCGCGTCGGCGGCGATCCCGCCCATGTGATAGTGGCAGGCCGCCATTACCGGGATCGGGCTGACGCGCGGGTCCAGCCCGGCGCGCAGACAGGCGGCGAAGACGGCGGGAAACGCATGGGGAAACTCGTCCCCGATCGCCGTGCGTGCATCCAGAAAGGCCCCGCGACCGTCCACGCGCGCCGCATGAACCGCGCGCGCCACAACGTCGCGCGGCTTCAGATCGGCGTCGGCCTCGTCGCCCAACAGAAAGCGCCCCTGACCATCGATCAGCCGCGCGCCCTCCCCCCGCAAAGCCTCTGTCGCCAGCGGCGCGGGGTCCAGTCCCACGTTGATGGCGGTGGGGTGGAATTGCACGAACTCCGGATCGAGGATTTCCGCGCCAGCGCGCGCGGCCAGCGCCATCCCCTCGCCCTTCAGCGCCGCCGGGGTCGTGGTCGCCGCAAACAGACCGCCCGCCCCGCCTGTGGCCAGCACCACCGCCGTCGCCGTGATCTCGACCAGGCGGTCGCCACGCATCACCACCGCCCCGACCACTCGGCCGTCGGCGTCCTGCGACAGGGCCTTCAGCCGTGCGTCGTCCCAGACCTCGATCAGCTTTTCAGCTCGCACCGCCGCAACGACGGCCGACAGGATGGCTCGACCAGCGCCGTCGCCGCCGACCCGCGCCACGCGGGGAACGGAATGGGCCGCCTCCAGGCTGACGACGAAGCCGCCGTCCGCATCCCGGTCGAACGGCGCGCCCAGGGCCGCCAGCCACTCGACCGTCTCGCGCCCGGCGTCGGTCAGGGCGCGCGCCGCGACCGGCTCGACCAGACCCGCGCCTGCCGCCTCCGTATCCTTGGCGTGCAATGCGGCCGAATCCGGCGCCGTCAGCGCCGCCGCCATCCCGCCCTGCGCCCAGGCGGACGAACAGGCGTTCAGCAAGGGCTCGGGCGTCACGACGAGAACCTTCGCGCCGGCCTTGGCCGCCTCAAGCGCAGCCGACAGCCCCGCCAGCCCCGCCCCGACGATCAGAGGTCCGTGATGCCGAGTTCGGTTCATCGTCCAAAGCCCAAGTAGTTGAGGCCCAACTGCACCGCGCCGGACGGATCGCCCCCGGTCATCGGAATCAGGGCGCCGACGGCCGCCGCCGCGCACACCGCCAGGGTCAGCAGATAGAGCGCCAAGCTCTTGGCCGCCTCGGGCCAGCTCAGCGTTCCCCAGGCCGCGCGCCAGACGCCGCGCTTCAGATGGCTGAACACCGATAGAGCCAGAAAGGCGGCCAGAATGAACCGCCCGGTCGTCAACCCCCACCAGACCACCGCCACGCCGATCACCAGCAGCACGATCTGCTCCAGACGCGGATGCACACGCGTCAGCACCGGGCCTAGAGCCTTGGATCCATCCAGAGGCGGCGCAGGCACAAGGTTCACCAGATTGAGCATGGCGATGAAGAAGGCGCCCATCAGCCACTCTCCCTGCCCTAGAACCATCCAGACCCCGACGAAGGGGATCATCGCCAGAAGGCCGAAGGCCGGTCCGGCCAACGACACCAGAACCCCGTCCCACTCGCTTTTCGGCTCACGCCGCGCCTTGGCCAGGCCGCCCAGGAAGGGGATGATGTAGATGCGGGCCGGCCCCATGCCGAGCTTGTTCATCGCCAGGGCGTGACCCGCCTCATGGACGAACAGCCCGATCAGCACTGCGCCCGCCACGATGGCGCTGCCCGTGATCCACCACAGGAAGCCGCCCATCAGCGCCGTGGACAGTATCGCCCAGACCAGGCTCTGGTCCTTCTCGACCGGCGCTTCGACTGCCGGCGCCGGCGCTGTTTCACGGGCCGGTGTTGTTTCGGGCTTGGCGTCCCAAGGTCCCGGCGTGCGGCGGGGCATGCGGCCAGGCGTCTGATCTGTGGTGTCTGTGTTGCTCATGGCGTCCAGATGGGCGCGGACGACCGTCCCGTCGCCGGGACCGATCGCCGCGTCACGCTCAGATCAGCTCCACATCGACGTGGTGCCGCGCCTTGACCAGGTCGTAGCGCGCGGGAATGGCGGGCGGCGGCAGGTCGATCATTCGCTGCACCGCTAGGCGTCCACGTTCGATCATGTCGGCCGGCACCGTCACCTCGAACTGCATGTGCAGCAGGCAGTCGCGGATGTTCTGCAGCGTGATCCGCTTCATGTGCGGGCATAGGTTGCACGGGCCGATGAACTGCACGCCCGGCACGTCGCCGGCGACGTTCGAGGCCATCGAACATTCGGTGATCATCACCACCTGTTTGGGCCGGCGCGCCTCGACATAGTCGGTCATCGCCGCCGTCGAGCCGGCGAAGTCCGCCGCCGCCAGCACGTCCTCAGGGCATTCGGGGTGGGCCAGGATCTCGGCGCCCGGATAGGCGGCGCGCATCTCGGCGATGTCGTCCACCGTGAACCGTTCATGCACCTCGCAGCGGCCTTTCCAGGCGATGATCCCGACCGTCGTCTGGGCCGCGACATTGCGCGCCAGGTATTCGTCGGGGATCAGGATGACCCGATCCACGCCCCATTCCTTGGCCGCCCATTCGACCACTTGAACAGCATTGGCGCTGGTGCAGCAGATGTCGGTCTCGGCCTTCACATCGGCGGTGGTGTTCACATAGGTCACGACCGGCAGCCCCGGATAGCGCTGCTTGATCAGCCGCACATCCGCGCCGGTGATCGACGAGGCCAGCGAACAGCCCGCGCGCAGGTCGGGGATCAGCACGGTCTTTTCCGGGCTCAGGATCTTCGATGTCTCGGCCATGAAATGCACGCCCGCTTGGACGATCACCTTCGCGTCCGACCGCGCGGCCTCCTTGGCCAGGCCCAGGCTGTCGCCGACGTAGTCGCCGACCCCATGAAAGATCTCGGGCGTCATATAGTTGTGGGCCAGGATCACGGCGTCGCGCTCGCGCTTCAGCCGGTTGATCTCGCTGATCAGGCGCGCCTGCGCAGGCCATTCCAGCGGCGTGACGTGGTCCTTGACCTTGGCCCACACCCCGGCGGTTTCCCGCTCCATCTCTTTCGTCAGACCAAAGGCGCCGTCAGCCATGATCATCTCCATACCCTTATGCTCACATTTAGCATAAGCAGGCGCAATGTAGGCCGATGCGGGCGCTGTGCAAGAGGAAATACATACCTCTTCCTGCAAGTCACCGACGACCGCGATTTGCAAAAACCGTTCCCAAGCGGGCGGATATCGCCTAGATGGCAGCCCACTTCTTTGCCGCCAAGCGCCTATTCACGACATTTCCATGCAGGACACCATCCGCCGCATCCTTACCGCCCGCGTCTATGACGTGGCGGAGGAGACGCCTCTCGACCCGCTGCGCCGTCTCTCAGCCCGGCTCGAACGGCCTGTTCTGCTCAAGCGCGAGGATTTGCAGCCGGTCTTTTCGTTCAAGATCCGCGGCGCCTACAACAAGATCGCCTGCCTGTCGGAGGACGAGCTGTCCAGGGGCGTCATCTGCGCATCGGCTGGCAATCATGCGCAGGGGGTGGCCCTGGCGGCCGCACGCCGCAACATTCCCGCCACCATCGTCATGCCCACCACCACACCCGGCATCAAGGTCTCGGCCGTCCGCGCCCTGGGCGGTGAGGTGGTTCTGCACGGCGACAGCTTCGACGAAGCCTATGCCCACGCCCGTGAACTGGAGAGCCGGACCGGCGCGGCGTTCATCCATCCCTTCGACGACCCCGACGTCATCGCGGGCCAAGGCACGGTGGGCCTCGAGATCGCCCGTCAGCACGCCGATCCGATCGAAGCCATCTTCGTACCCATCGGCGGCGGAGGCTTGGCCGCCGGGGTCGCGGCGATCGTCAAATTCCTGCGGCCCGAGACCCGGATCATCGGCGTCGAGCCAGCGGATGCCCCGACAATGAAGTCCGCCATCGACGCGGGTGAGGTCGTGACCCTGAACGAGGTCGGCCTGTTCGCCGACGGCGTCGCCGTCCGTCGAGCCGGGACCGAGACCTTCCGCCTGTGCAAGGATCTGCTGGACGAGATCGTGCTGGTGGACACCGACGCCATCTGCGCTGCGATCAAGGACATCTTCGACGACAGCCGCGCCATCGCCGAGCCCTCGGGCGCCGTAGCCTTGGCGGGGCTGAAGGCCTGGGCCGCCGCCCATCCCGGCAGCGGCAGTCTGATCGCCGTTAACTCGGGCGCCAATCTGAACTTCGACCGGTTGCGCCATGTCGCCGAACGGGCCGAGATCGGAGAGGGCGCCGAGGCGCTGCTGGCCGTGGCGATGAAGGACGACCGCGACGACTATCGTCGATTCCTAGACAGTCTGGACGGTCGTTCGGTCACCGAGTTCAACTATCGCTGGTCCGGCGACGGGCAGGCGCAAATCTTCGTCGGCGTCGCCCTGCGAAACGGTCCGCACGAGCGCGACGACCTGATCGCGGCCCTGCGTTCGGGCGGTTACGCCGTCGAAGACATGAGCGACAATGAGACCGCCAAGCTGCACGTCCGCTACATGGTCGGCGGCCGCACCGTTGGCCTGCCCCACGAACGCATCCTGCGCTTCCAGTTCCCCGAACGCCCCGGCGCCTTCCTGCGGTTCCTGAACAGCCTCCAGCCCGCCTGGGCCCTGACGCTGTTCCATTATCGCAACCACGGCGACGACGTCGGCCGGGTGCTGGCGGGGATCAGCGTGCCGCCCCAGGACCAGGCCCAACTGACCAACGCCCTGGCCGATCTGGGCTACCCCTACGTCGACGAGACCGCCAACCCGGCGTGCCGCCTGTTTCTGGACGGTGCGTAACTACGTAGCGCGACCTTAACCGGACGTTTGCGGGCGGCGGCGCATGGATACAGGCCTACGGAGCCCGTCATGTTCTCGTTCAATCGCCTGTCCATCGCCCTGAAGCTCGCCGTTGTGGCGGGACTCGCCATCGGCGCCTTGATGATTGTCGCCGCCGTCGGCGTGACGGCCTATTCCGGTGCGATCGTCCGCGACATGGCGGGCCGATACGCCGAAAGCGCTGCGCAAGAGGCCTCGCAAGAGATACGCAACGAGATCGTCTCGGCCGGCACGGGCGCCAAGGCCCTGGCCGCCACGTTGGGCGCGGCGCGACAGACGGGCCTGACGGATCGCGCCGCCTATCTGGCCCTGGTCAAGCCAAACGCCGAGGCCACCGATCAGGTCATGGGCGCGTGGTTCATGGCCGCCCCCGACGCCGTGGGGGCCGACGCAGCCCACCGCGGGAATGCGGCGACCAGCTCCAACGTCAACGGTCGTCTCTCGATCTATTGGGTACGCCGTGACGGTCAGATTGCGATGGAGCCCGAAGCTGACGGATCGGACTTCGAACAAGCCTATTACACCGAGCCGATGGCCAGCGGCGCGCCGGTCGTGGTCGAGCCCTATGAAGAGAGCATAGGCGGCGGCAAGGTTGCGATGACCTCTGTCGCCTACCCGGTGCGCGCCAACGGCCGCGTCATCGGCGTCGCAGGCCTGGACATCACCCTGGCCAACCTATCGCAGCGCTTGGCGGCGATGAAGCCGCTGGGCACCGGCCGCGTCACTCTGGTGTCGAACAAGGGCGTCTGGGTCGCGCATCCCGACGCCGCCGTGCGAGGCCAGGCCTATGCCGACGCCGGCGCGGACATTGTGCGCAACGTCATCGCCAAACGACAGGCCCAGGCGGTCGAGGGCGTCAGCGTGAACGGCGAGCCGGTTCGCCGTCTGGTTCAGCCCGTGATCCTGCCCGGTCAAAAGGCGACCTGGGCCGTCGTGCTGGACATCCCCGTCAAGACGATCGAGGGCCCGGCGCGGCAGTTGGCTTTGATGCTTCTGGTCGGCGGCGTTCTGATCATCGCCGCCATCATCGTCGCCCTTTTGATCACCAGCGACCGTCTGATCCGACGCCCACTGGCGCGTCTGACCGCCGATGTGCGGACCATGAGCGACGGACGCTATGACATCCCCGTCGCCTGTGCGGACAAGGCCGACGAACTGGGCCGGATTGCGCGGGCGCTTGAGGGGTTCCGGCTCGAGCTTGGGGACGGACTGGCGCGGCGCGACCAGCAACAGCGCGAACGTGCCGCCGCCGAGACCGACCGTCGCCGGCACGCCGAGGAGACCGAGCTTTTCGCCGCCTCGCAAACCCGCGCCGTCGAGACTTTGGGCGAAGGTCTGTCGCGTCTCGCCGCCGGCGAACTGGCCTGGCGGATGCCAGAGGCGGGCTTCACCGCCGACACGCGTCGCATCCCGGAAGATTACAACGCGGCCCTGCATCAGTTGCACACAACGATGACCGGCATCTGGACCACGGCTCAGTCGATGCGCGGCGGATGCCAGGACATCGCCGCCGCCGCCGACAGCCTGTCGCGCCGCACTGAACAGCAGGCCGCGGGTCTGGAGCAGACCGCCGCCGCGCTGGACGAGCTGACGCAGACGGTGCGTAGCAGCGCCGAAAACGCCGAGCGCGCCCGCGACATCACAGAGGCGGCGAAGGCGGCGGCCGACAAGGGCGAAGCCGTCGTCCACGACGCGATCGGCGCCATGTCGGAGATCGAGCAGTCCTCGACCCAAATCAACCAGATCGTCGGCGTCATCGACGAGATCGCCTTCCAGACCAGCCTGCTGGCCCTGAACGCCGGCGTCGAGGCCGCCCGGGCCGGGGAAGCCGGACGCGGTTTCGCCGTCGTCGCATCCGAGGTGCGGGGCCTGGCCGAACGGTCAGCCAGCGCCGCAAAAGAGATCAAGGCGCTGATCGCCCTGTCGCAAAGCAATGTGCAGCGCGGATCCGATCAGGTGTCGCTGACGCGCGATAGCCTCAGCGCCATCGCTGTCCAGGTCGCGGAGGCCAACGCCCTGGTTCGCACCATCGCCGCCGCGACGCGCGAACAGTCGGTCGGCATCGGCGAGATCAATGTGGCGATCAATCAAATGGACCAGTTCACGCAGCAGAACGCCGCCATGGTCGAGGAATCCACCGCCGCCAGCCACGCTCTGACGCACGAGGCCGGCGAACTGGAGGGGCTGATCAGCCGCTTCGATCTGGGTCAGGCGGCGCAGTCGAGACGCGCCGCCTGATCAAGGGACGTGCGCCGCGCAACGCCCGCCTGTCTTCACGCCTTGTCGATCGCCGCAGCGATCTGATCGCTGGAATGGCCGGTCAGATCCTTGGCGATCTCGCCGACCAGCTTTGCCTGAAGGTCCTTGTGCCAATGCTTGCGCAGTTCGCCCAGCGTCTTGGGCGCTGCGATGACCAGCAGTTCGTCGATCTTGTTGGTGACCGACCATTTGTTCAGCACCTCGGCGACGCCCATGGCGAAACCGTCCTCGGCCTGGGTGTCATTGTCGGGGTTCGCCTCATTGGATCGGCGGCCGGCCGAACCCGAAACCCGATCCGCGATGGCCGGGGTTTCCAGCGGCGTCAGCTTGATGTCCGAAGCGTTCGTATTCTTGAACAGGGCCAGCTTCTCGCCATCGACCACCGCCACCAGCGCGCCATTGGAAAGTTTCATCGTCGATACTCCAGTCTGTAGGGATCGAGACAACGAACCGGGACGCAGGCCGTTGCCTCACGCCGCCGATCCCATAGCGTCGCGCGACAAAACCGAAGCCCGCTCCATCTACCCAAGGCTAAAGCAATCGCCCGCCCGCCTCATGCGCCAGCAGCCAGCGTTTGCGCTCCAGTCCGCCCGCATAGCCGGTCAACGTCCCGTTCGCGCCGATCACGCGGTGGCACGGCACGATGACACCGACCGGATTGGCGCCGTTGGCCAGGCCTACGGCGCGGACGGCCTTTGGCGCGCCGATGGCCGCAGCGAGCTGACCATAGGTGCGGGTCTCGCCGGTCGGGATGTCGCGCAAGGCCTTCCACACTGCGCGTTGGAAATCCGTGCCGCCGGTGCGGACCGCAATGGCGTCGAAGGCGGTAAGCTCGCCGCCGAACCAGGCCTCGACCGCCCGACGGACCGGCTCCGGAGCGCGGCCTTCGGTCAGCACGACCTCACCGTAGTGTCGGCGCAACAACAGGCGCAGACGGGCTTCGTAGTCGTGGAAGTCCAAGGCCCGCACCGCGCCGTCGGCGTCGGTGACGACCAGCATCTCGCCTACAGGGGACGGTATGCGATCCAGGGTCAGATGCATGTCAGGCTGCTTGATCATCTCGCCGCTCCTCGCTCAGGGCCCAGTAGAGTGCGCCATAGGCCCGCCACGGCCGCCACCGCTCGGCGCGCGCCAGCAGCGCGGCGTCCGTCGTCGCCAGCCGGTCGCTGGGTGCATCCTCGCCAGTGTCAATCCAATCGCCCGCAAGTCTCAACCCCGGCCCGGCCGTGATTGCGGCGCGCAGAACGGGGTCGGCCGACAGGTCGCGCGTGATCGCCTCGGGGTCGGCGGCGAGGTCGAATACGCGTCGCACCCGCGCCAGCACGCCCGGCAAGGCTTTCAGATTGTCGATCCGCGCCTCGACCGCCGCCTTGCCCGGCTGAGCGGGGCGCACCGTCACCGCACCGTCCGTGCCATCCACGTCGGGGCGCAGTCGCCGGGTCCAGGCGCCGTTGACCACTGCTTCGCCCGCGACGCTGCGCATCGCCAAGGTCGTCATCATGGCGTCCCAGTCATAGGGCGGGCGATAGGACAGACCGATCTTGATCACCCCGCCCGCTTCGGCCTCGACCTTGCGGTGCCGCAGCTCGGACGGCGCGCGGCCGTACAGGGCCTGAAACGTCTCATTGAATCGTCGCACGCTGCCGAAACCCGACGCCATCGCCACCTCGGCCATCGACAGGGCGCTCTCGTGGATCAACTGTTTGGCCAACAGCACGCGCCGCGTCTGGGCCACGCTGACCGGGGCCGCGCCCAGATGCTGGCGGAACAGGCGGCGCAGCTGCCGCTCGCCCATACCCAGCCGTGTCGCCAGCCCATCCGTATTGCTGACATCCAGCGCCCCTGCCTCGATCAGGGCCAAGGCCCGGCTGACGGTATTGGACGTGCCGCGCCAGGCGCCCATTTCCGGCGCCGTCTCGGGCCGGCACCGCAGACAGGCCCGCAAGCCCGCCGCCTCGGCCGCTGCGGCGCTGGGATGAAAGACCACATTCTCGCGCTTCGGCGTCCGCGCCGGGCAGACGGGCCGACAGTAGATCCCCGTCGAGGTCACGCCGGTGAAGAAACGCCCGTCGAAACGGGCGTCCCGCGCCACGACGGCGCGCCAGCAGGCCTCCTGATCCAACAGCTGATCCATGCCCGCATGATGCGCCGCGCGCCCGACGATGTCTCGCGGTTTTCGGACATGAATCGGATCAGTCTCTGAGGAAGAACAAGGCCTCCACCGTCGTGTCCAAAGCCCGGGCGAGTTCCAGAGCCAGAACGGTCGAGGGCACGAAGACGCCGTTCTCGACCGTATTGATGGTCTTGCGCGAGACGCTGGCCTTGTCGGCCAGCCCCTGCTGCGTCAGGCCCGCGGCGGTGCGCGCCTCCTTCAGCCGCGAGCCGAGCCTGGGATCACCCATCGCGACCGGCCTCGCGATCCAGCCAGGCGAACCGCAGGCCCGCCGACGCCCCGCCCAGCGCCAGCACATAGGGCAAGGCCAGCACGCCATAGTCCGCGCGCCACAGACCCAGACCCAGCGCTACGGTCACCCCGCCCATCAGCACGACGAAGGCCAGGATCATCGATCGCGCCCGCAGCACCTGCGTCAGCTCGTCTTCCATCAAGCGGCGATTTTTCTGCGCATTCCAATCCCAGCCCATGACGAGCACGGGAATCAGCCAGCCGTACAGAACCGGCAGCAGGATCTGCACATAGGCGCCGAGGTTGTGGTCGCCGCCCAGGACCCTCTGCATGGCGAGATGCGCCTGAGCCATGAACAGCAGCAGCACCAACGGATAGAGGACCAGCTGTTGCGTACGCCCCCGCTGCAGCTTTTCGCGGCGGGCGCCGTCACGGCTTTCCGCCACATCGATCGGCTGACCGGGGCGACCGCACCAGGCCATCATGGCGCCGATGATCATCAGCCCGAAACCGAAGCCGGCCGCCACGCCCGCGGTCGTCGCCTGATCGCCCTCCGTTCCATGCATGAGCGCGAAACCGGCGCCGCCGGCCAAGGCGGCGGCGCCGATGACGAGCATGGCGACGCCGCCCCACCAGTATCGACGCCGGCTCGATTGCACCCGCAGAACTGCGGCGTTTTCGTCCTTGTTCACAACTTCCTCCTGAAGTAACCTTGAGGTGACATATCACCTATAGGTTACACGCCGTCAAGAGGGGATGTCGCCTTATCGACCGACGACCAGTCGCGCCGCCGCCCGGATGACCCGCACCACCTCTGCGGCGAAGGCCCAGACGACCACGACCATCAGGATCGTCGCCACCCCGCCGACATCGTCGCCGGAGCGGCCGATGAGAACCCGAATCCGATCCACGAAATCGGTGACGCTGCCGACCCAGATCAGCGGCGACAGCGCCGACCAGAACCAGACCCACAGCAGGCCCCAGGCGGCGGCGATCCCGAAAGCCAGGTCGCCCAGCGCAGTGACCCGCACATTGCCGCCCGACGCCGCTCGCATCAGGTCGAAGCCGATACGGCAGGCGGCGAACAGGGCGACCGGCCAATAGGCGACCCGCACCATGTCGGCCAGAATGCGCCCGTAATCGACGCCGTCGACGACTCCGGCCAGTTCCTCCGGCCGGATCGGCGCGACCTGCAACAGGCCCGTCCACCACAGCAGCACCACGGTCCAGCCGATGGCGCTGGCCACCGCACGCGCTACGGGCGACATCTCGGCGCTCTTGCGCACGGCGCGGCCTGACTTGGCCTGACCCATGTTCCGTCCCGACCAGTCGCCGTTCGCCAGCTTCTGTCCCCACTGTTCGGCGTCGAAATCGCCACCCAGCTCGAACAGGCCCAGATCCTTGACGCGCCATTTGGCGATGAAGTCAGGCTTCTTAGACTGACGCTCCAGCACGAAGCCGACGGCGGTGAGCAGGCCGACAACCGTGATCGCGCCGCTGATCAGGCTGGAAATGCCCTGCCCGATCGCCTGGCCCACATAGACGTCGCCGACCAGAACCCGCACCGCCAGGCCGATCAGGGTGACGGCCGCCATGACCGTCAGCCCGACCTTCAGCCCGAACATCCACCACGGATAAAGCTCAGGCCCGATCAGCGCCTGCGGTCCTGGGCGATAACGCGCCGCTACGCTCAGCGGGTGACCGACTTCGCGCAGCAGGCCCTCGACCTCGTCGTCGGTGGGCGCCCGGCCCAGATGCGCCTCCAGCGCCTCCAGACGCCCCATGATCTCGTCGCGCAGCTCGGCGACGATGTCCTCGCGGTTTTCCTTCGGCAGCTGGGCCGCCACGGCCTTCAGATAACGTTCGACCAGGTCCATGCCGGTCTCTCCCTCTTTCCCGATGTTCACAGCATCTTCTCCAGCGAGGCCGACAGGCCGCGCCATTCCACGGCGAGCCGTTCCAGCATGGCCTCGCCACGCGGCGACAGGCGGTAGAACCGCTTCTTGCGCCGCTCCTCCTCGCGCCATTCGCTGTCCAGCAGCCCCTGGCTCTCCAGCCGGCGCAGCAGCGGATAGAGGGTGCTCTCCTCCATCTCGACGCCGACCTCGCCCAAGGCGACCCGCAGCGAATAGCCGTATTGCTCGCGCCTGAGGCTCGCCAGCACGGCCAGGATCAATGACCCCCGCCGCAGCTCCAGCCGCAGACTCTCGAACAGCAACGCCTCGTCGTTTTCGCTCACCCGCCACCTCCATACGCCACATAGTGTGTGACGCACAGTGTATGGGACATACTGTGCGAGGGAGTCAAGCTGAACCGACCGCAACCCAGTGCAACTCAGCGCGCTATGGCGAGACACGCCCTCACGCACTAAGTTCTGTTCATGAACCGTTCTTCGACGCCGAAGCCCGCCGCCGCCAAGCCGGCCAAGCCCGTTCACGTCCCAAATCCGGGGGTACAGGAGGCCTCGGCCGCCTTCATCCGCGACACGGGCAAGATGCCGATGTTCGCCCCGGTCGCCGGGCCGCGCCTGACGCCGGAGGAGCCGGTTGCCGCGCCCGCCGACTGGGTGCCGCACCGCCCCTCGCACGAGGGCAAGAAGAAGGGCGGCCGCTTCCGCCTGGAGACGAAATACACGCCCGCCGGCGACCAGCCCGCCGCCATCGCCGAACTGGTGGCCCAGGCCCAGGCCGGGGACCGCGACCAGGTTCTGCTGGGCGTCACCGGCTCGGGCAAGACCTTCACCATGGCCAAGGTGATCGAGGAAACCCAGCGCCCCGCCCTGATCCTGGCGCCGAACAAGACGCTGGCGGCCCAGCTCTATTCCGAATTCAAATCGTTCTTTCCCGACAACGCAGTCGAATACTTTGTTAGCTACTACGACTACTATCAGCCGGAGGCTTATGTTCCGCGTACGGATACGTACATTGAAAAGGACTCAAGCATCAATGAGCAGATTGACCGTATGCGGCACTCGGCTACTCGGGCTATACTAGAACGCGAAGACGTCATTGTTGTCGCGTCGGTGTCCTGCATCTACGGGATCGGGTCGGTTGAGACCTATACGGCGATGACGTTCACGCTGAAGGTGGGGGACCAGATCGACGAGGCGAAGCTGCGGGCGGATTTGATTGCGCTGCAGTACAAGCGCAACGACCTGAACTTCGACCGAGGCATGTTCAGGAAGCGTGGCGATGTGATCGAAATCTTCCCGGTCCACCTGGAAGACCGGGCGTGGCGGATCAGCCTGTTCGGGGACGAGTTGGAGGCGATCCAGGAGTTCGATCCGCTGACGGGCAAGAAGACGGCCGATCTGAACGAGATCACCGTCTATGCGGCCAGCCACTATGTGACGCCGCGCCCGACGCTGAACCAGGCCGCCGCCGGCATCAAGGCGGAGCTGAAGGAGACGCTGGACTGGATGGTCGAGAACGGCAAGCTGCTGGAGGCCCAGCGCCTCGAACAGCGCACCCGGTTCGACCTGGAGATGATGGAGGCCACCGGCAGCTGCGCCGGCATCGAGAACTACAGCCGCTGGCTGACCGGCCGCGCGCCGGGCGAGCCGCCGCCGACCTTCTTCGAATACATCCCCGACAACGCCCTGCTGTTCGTGGACGAGAGCCACGTCACCATCGGCCAGATCAACGGCATGTTCCGGGGCGACTACCGCCGCAAGTCGACGCTGGCGGAATACGGCTTCCGCCTGCCCTCCTGCATCGACAACCGCCCGCTGAAGTTCGAGGAATGGGAGGCCATGCGCCCCCAGACGGTCCACGTCAGCGCCACCCCCGGCCCGTGGGAGATGGAACAGGCGGGCGGCGTCTTCGTGGAGCAGGTCATCCGCCCCACCGGCCTGATCGACCCGCCGGTCGAGATCCGCCCCGTCTCGGGCAAGACCCGCAACCAGGTCGACGACGTCATCGACGAGGTCAAGGCCACGACGGCCAAGGGCTATCGCAGCCTGGTCACCACCCTGACCAAGAAGATGGCCGAGGACCTGACCGAATATATGCACGAGCAGGGCATCCGCGTCCGCTACATGCACTCCGACGTCGATACGCTGGAGCGGATCGAGATCCTGCGCGACCTGCGGCTGGGAACGTTCGACTGTCTGATCGGGATCAACCTGCTGCGCGAGGGTCTGGACATCCCCGAGTGCGGCCTGGTCGCCATCCTGGATGCGGACAAGGAGGGCTTCCTGCGCTCGGAAACCTCATTGATCCAGACCATCGGCCGCGCCGCGCGCAATGTGGACGGCCGCGTCATCCTGTACGCCGACCGCATGACCGGCAGTATGGAGCGCGCCATCGCCGAGACGGACCGCCGCCGCGAACGCCAGGTCGCCTACAACACCGAACACGGCATCACGCCCGAAACGGTCAAGCGCGACATCAAGGAGATCATGGACAGCCCCTATGAGTCGCGCGAGATGGATCGCCTGACCAAACCGGGCGTGGCCGAAGCCTCCAAACCCTTCGTCGGCTCCAACTTCCAGGCCGCCCTGCGCGACCTGGAAGGCCGCATGCGCGAGGCCGCCTCCAACCTGGAGTTCGAGGAAGCCGGCCGCCTGCGCGACGAGATCAAGCGCATGAAGCTGATGGACCTGGAGTTCGCCAACGAAGCCCTGACCGGTGCGGGGGAAGCCGTCGACAAGTCTGCGCCGAAACGTTGGCGGGCCGAGGCGGCGGCGGAGGCGCAGGAGCGGTTCAGGAAGGGGCGGCTGTAGCCCTATTCAAGCACACTGTTAAAAGTTGTCGCCAGTTCTATCTTCAGTCGCATTATGCACAACTAATCTCGCCTGCGCTTGTTGATCACATAAGCGTTTCAGCGTTCTCTGAGCGCCTAGAAGCGCGCAGGACCAACATGACTAGCATAAGCAGCCAGCTTGATGGCAACGATATCGCTGCCAAGTTCGCAGCAAATATAGTCACAGACATATATGATAAAACCATAAAACGGGCCACGCAATCTTTGCTGGTTAACCCGATGTTTGTGAGAAATAATCTTAGCAAATACGCTACTGACGCGTCTTCAAACTATGGCTATATTCGGACTATAGTCTGCGAACTGCCATCTCGATTATTGTCTATATATCAACCAACTCGGTTTTTGGTTGGATCTAATATAGTCGACGAATCTTCACTCATTAAGTCGCTACAAACAACTAAGAGAGCCGTAATTCGAGGTCATGCGGGGGCCGGTAAATCCATTTTCTTGAAAAGGCACTTCCTCAGGCGGATATCTGACAAAGAGACTATACCGCTCTTTTTCGAACTTCGAAATCTCAATCACAATTTTACAAATCTCTTCTCGAATATTTACGACTATGCCCATGACCTTCTACCGTGGCTGGATGTATCGATTTTTCGAACACTATTAAGCCAAGGAAAAATCGAAATTTACCTCGATGCCCTTGATGAAGTTAAACATTCGATACGCTCAGCGGTGAACAACCAGGTTACTCATATGATGAATGAGTTTCCAAGAGCCACGATTATTTTAACTACTAGATACGGCGATAAATACGCCACTCCGGCCGCCATAACAGAATACCGCATACAACCATTCTCTTTAGAACAAGCCATCTCATTAGTTAACTCACTGGAGTTTCATGAGGAGTCCAAGCTCCGATTCTCCAAAGCGCTTGAAGAAGGACTATTTGATAAAAACAGTGATCTTTTATCAAATCCATTACTATGCTCTATTATGATGCTAACATATAGGCGCTTTTCAGTCATACCTGACCGGATACATCTATATTATCAACAAGCCTACGAGGTTTTGTTTAGCAGGCATGATGCCAGCAAAGAGAGTGGCTTTCGCCGAGACTTGCTATCCGGCCTTGATGTCGCTGAGATGCAGTCCGTAATAGATTATCTTGCTGCTGTTAGCTATGCATCAGAGAAATTTGAGCTTTCGGAAGCTGAACTGACAGAAATGCTTCATGGAGCGTTGACGTCCAACCAGTTGGACAAACGTACCAACGATGTTCGAGACGATCTCACCGAAGCGGTCTCAATGCTTCACGAAGACGGGCTCTATTTTAAATTTGTCCATCGAAGTTTTCAGGAGTTCTTTTGTGCTCACTACATATCCAAGGCAAAGACGGACATCGCAAAGGCGTGTATAAATGCCGTTAAAATGAGACAGGAGACCGACTCGGTTATTCCAATGGCGGTAGCTCTTAATCAAGATCGATTTGAGGAAGCTTGGCTTTCGCCAACGCTAAACGAGGATCTAGACCGCTACACAAGCTACGCATCTAGCAAGCGATTTTTTGACATCGTTCGGGAGTCCGCGCCTTACATTTTCATACGTGGCAATGACATGATCATGATAACAGGCGATGGAAGCAAAACACGTAATCTCAATATTTACTTCAGCGTCATGAATCAGACTGAGCCGCGCTTGATTCTCGACTATACTAATCATAGCTACTTATACCCTAATAATAAAAGCATTGAGGATTTTCTGGCATCTCGGATTGACGATATTGCAGCTCCGAAGGATTTCAAAAAAATGGTGAAATCTGGTGATGTGAAGTTGAATCTAGAGGACCGGAATATTGCTTCTATCGGAGAGCTGAATGTCTGGGAGCCAGCAGCGATGCAGATCATAGGCAGGCTCAGGACTTGGCAGTCGGAACTGAGAGAAAGGTCCCTGTCACGTGACGCATCACCGATGGAGGCGTTTGAGAAGGCAGCACAACAAGGCCTGAGGCGAATTGAGGGTGATCTCGCCGGAGGTATCCCACGTTCGAATATCCCCAACGAAAAGTCCGAATGAGGCTGAAAGACTGACGTCCTAACTGCCTGAACTTAGATCTGACGCGCCCTCATGAATCGACAACGGGCTTGGGCCGGCTGTACGAGCGACGCCTTACTCACAGCTCATCCAGCGTCTTGTCCCATTCCTCCATCGTCACGGTTCCCCGCAGCGGGCCCAGATAGAGGTCGAGGCCCTGGGAGATGCGGCGGTCTTGTTCGCGTTCGATGACGGGGTCGAGGCCGGCGGCGCGGAGCTGGTCCTCGAGCGCGGCGATGCGGCGGTCCAGCTGGACGCGGCGGGCCAGTTGGGCGTTGCTCCATTCATCGTTGGCGCGGGTCAGCTTCTGCTTCGCCTGCCAGTACTGGCCGCGCAGTTCCCAGTCGCTCTTGTCGCTGGTGTTCATGGCGAAGCGGTTCTCGGCTTCGGCCTCATTGGTCAGGATGTCGAAGACCAGTTGCAGGGGCGCGTTTTTCACCGTCAGCCGGGCGGCGCGGCCGGGGCCGTCGCGGTCGGCCAGTTTGCGATAGGTCTCGGCCAAGGCCGCCAGGGCGCGGGCCTGGGCGAAGTCCTGGGCGTGCAGGGCGCGGCCCGAGGCCTGGGCGGCGGCGCGCGCCAGGGCGGCGGGGTCGTTGGGGTCGTCGGGCGAAAGGTCGGCCGCGTCGTCCGGCGACAGGGGCTGGGGCGCAGGCGTCGCGGCCTCGCTGCGCGGATGGCGGGACCAGCCCTCCTTCGTCGCGCGGGCGCGGATGGAGGCCTCGGTCACGTCGTGGCGGGCGGCAACGGTCTTGGCGTCGAGGCCGGACAGATAGTCCTTTCGGACCTGGGTCCAGACCTCGGGCGGTTTGATCTTGTAGCGGCGTTTTTCCATGCGGGCATTATGGGGCGGTCTCTACCCCAGGCCGGGAGAAGGCCGATTTTCGAGGCTAGAGATTTGATTTTCCACATCGCGAGATGTCAGGGGTCACGCGCCAGCTGTGCGTGAGGCGCGGGTGCGACCGATGATGACGCAGGGGCGTGCGACACCCCTGCCCCATGAGCCAGGGCATACATCGCAAAATCCGGCCGGACGCCGTCTGGGCCGAGGTCAGGAAGGCGTGGGAGGACGGCGAGACCGCGCGGTCGGTCGCCGCCCGCTATGACGTCGGGGTGCACGCCCTGTGGAAGCGGCGCGAGGCGGAAGGCTGGAAACGGCCCGAGCCGACGCTGGCGCCGATCGAGCCGGCCGAGGGCTGGGACCGGCATATCCAGGCGCGGCGCGACGCCTTCAACGCCCAGCTGGAGGACGCGCGGGCGCTGGCGGAATGTCTGGCGGCGGCGATGACGGACGAGCGGCTGAGCCGGGCGCCGCACTGGCATATTCCGTGGCTGTATCACTGGCGCGCGACGCATCTCGGGCCCGAGGCGACGGCGCGGGACCGGGCGCGGGCGATCGAGACGGGCCAGCCGTGGGCCGAGCGGTTCTGGGACGCGGACGGGGCGCTGAAGCCGCTGGCGTGGCTGGATCTGGAGATGGCGCGGCTGCATCCCGAGGACTGGCGCGCGGCCATCGGCCTGCCCGACGGCCTGCCCGAGGCGGCGACGCGATACGCGCCCTGAGGGGCGCCGCAGTTGACTTATCGGCGATAAGCGCCCATTTGCGCGGCGTCGCACACTCGCGATCTCCGGCGTCTCCAGCGCGTGTGGGTCCCCTTCGGACCTGTCTGTAGAAGCCGCCGGCCCCTCATATCCATTCGCTGCCCGGACACGCGGGGCGGCGCCCGATCCACCCCGCAGGCCTCCTCCCCGAGGCCCCGTCGGGACTGGCGGTGCGCGGCCCGACGGCGTCATGCCATGGCTGATAGCGCCCTGCCGCTACGCGAAAGACAGACTGCTGTGAGCACCACATTCGAATCCATGGGCCTGAACAAGGCCCTGCTGCAGGCCCTGGCCTCGACCGGCTATACCAAGCCGACCCCGATCCAGGAAAAGGCCATCCCCGACGTCATGGCCGGCAAGGACCTGCTGGGCATCGCCCAGACCGGCACCGGCAAGACCGCAGCCTTCGCCCTGCCGATCCTGCATCGCCTGGCCGAAAACCGCATCGCCCCCAAGCCCCGCACGACCCGCGTGCTGGTCCTCAGCCCCACGCGTGAACTGGCGACCCAGATCGGCGACAGCTTCAAGGCCTATGGCGCGCACCTGGGCTTCCGGGTCGCGGTGATCTTCGGCGGCGTGAAATACGGCGGTCAGGAGCGGGCCCTGCAACAGGGTCTGGACATCCTGGTCGCCGCGCCCGGCCGTCTGCTGGACCACATCCAGCAGAAGAACCTGGACCTGTCCTCGACCGAGATCTTCGTGCTGGACGAGGCCGACCAGATGCTGGACCTGGGCTTCATCAAGCCGATCCGCCAGATCGTCTCCAAGATCCCGGCCAAGCGCCAGAACCTGTTCTTCTCGGCGACCATGCCGTCCGAGATCGGCAAGCTGGCGGGCGAACTGCTGAAGGACCCGGTCAAGGTCCAGGTCACGCCGCAGTCGACCACGGTGCAGCGCATCAGCCAGTCGGTCGTCTATATCGAACAGGGCCGTAAGCGCGCCTTGCTGACCGAGATGTTCTCGGATCCCGAGTACACGCGCTGCCTGGTCTTCACCAAGACCAAGCACGGCGCCGACAAGGTCGCGGCCTATCTGGAAGCCGGCGGCGTCGAGGCCGGGGCCATCCACGGCAACAAGTCCCAGCCCCAGCGTGAACGCACCCTGGAAGCCTTCAAGAAGGGCAAGCTGCGCGTCCTGGTCGCCACCGACATCGCCGCGCGCGGCATCGACGTGGACGGCGTCTCGCACGTCGTGAACTTCGAACTGCCGCACGTGCCGGAAAGCTACGTCCACCGCATCGGCCGCACCGCGCGGGCGGGCAAGGACGGCACGGCCGTCAGCTTCGTCGCCGGCGACGAGATGAAGCTGCTGCGCGACATCGAGAAGGTCACGCGCCAGAAGATCCCGGCCATCGACCGCCGCAACGACAAGGCCCTGGGCCAGCTGGACGCCACCATCATGGCCACCGGCGTCGGCAAGAAGGCGACGATGCCGGAACGCGAGGGCGGCGAGCGCAACGAGGGCGGCCAGGGACGGGGCGGTCGCGGCCGTCGCGCGCCGCACCGCGAGGGCGTGCGTCCGGAAGGCGGCGGCCAGCCGCACCGCCAGCGTCGCAACCGCCCGGGCGAGACCCCGGCGGCCCCGCGTCCCGAGCGCGCCTACAACCCCCTGGCCGGCGAGCGCGTCCCCTCGATCAACGACAACGTCAAACCGGCCGAGGGCGAAATGAAGCGCCGCCCCCGTCGCCGCCCGTCGAACGGCGGCAAGGGCTACGGCGGCGCCGCCAAGGGCTGATCTAGATCCTCCCCCGTGAAGCGCAGCGAAACGGGGGAGGGGAACCGCGAAGCGGTGGAGGGGGCGACCGTCGCACGGCGTGACACGTCGGACGTCGCGCCCGTTTCCGCCCCCTCCACCCCGCTTCGCGCGGCCCCCCTCCCCCGCTGCGCGGTGGAGGAATAAAAAACGGCGGCTCCTGCAAAGGAGCCGCCGTTCTTATGTCAGCCGGGGCTGAGCGGAACTTAGAAGTTCCAGGTCGCGCCCAGCGAGAAGCCGACGCCCGAGCCTTGCGCTTCGCCACGCAGGTTCGAGATGACCAGGCCGTTGCCGTAAACGTCGCGGGTGTCGTTGATCGTCGCGGTGTCGATGTCGATGTAGGTCACGGCGCCGTCGAAGGTCATCGAACCGATCGTCTTGGACAGACCGGCGGCGTAGAGCCAGCGGTCGCCGTCCGGGATACGGGCGGTGCGGTGATCGTCCGAGGTCGGGGTCGGGTCGTAGCCCAGGCCGGCGCGGAAGGTCATCGACGGATCGATCTTGTAGTCGAAGCCGATCGCGCCGGTGGTGACGTCGTCATAGTCCTGAACGATGGTCGAGCCGCCGCCGGTGTAGGCGACGCGGATGGCGTCGAACTCGCTCCAGCCGATCTGGTTGACCTGGGCGTTCAGGGTCAGGCGATCGTTGACGGCGTAGCGGGCCGAGACGGTGGCGTACCAGGGCGTGGTGAAGGAGGCGCCGCCATCGGTCGAGACGTTGGCGCCGGCCAGGACGCCGGTCAGGCCCGAGATGTTTACCGAACCTTCCAGCTCGTGTTCGATCTTGGAGCGATAAGACAGACCCAAGTCCAGCTTGCCGAAGTGCATCTGAGCGCCGGCGTTCCATCCGTAATCCCAGCCGTCGCCTTCCAGTTGGTTGCGGCCATCGGTCGACGGCGAGACGACATAGGCGGGCGACAGGACAGCCGGGATCGGCACGTTCGGCAGGGCCGACGACAGGGTCGCCTTGGCGTATTGGGCGTCGAAACCGGCGCCGATGTCCAGCCAGTCGGTGACCGTCATGGCGGCGACCAGGCTGACGTTGGCCGAGCGCAATTCCGACGTCAGAGCGTCGTAACGCGCGAAGTCGGTCGGCTCATATTTGGTGGTGAAGTTGTAGGGCGCCTGGACGGCCAGGCCGACGTTGAAGCGGTCGCCGATCGGCATGGAGACGGCGAAGTTCGGCACGATGCCGCTTTCGACCACGTCATGGACGTGCGGGTCGCCGTTGACGGGAGCCGAGCGGCTGACGACGCCGACGCCCGGAACCGGAACGTTGTAGGTCAGGCTCGAACCGGTGTTGTCGACGTCGGAGTCCAGGATCAGGCCGTGGGCGCCGAGGTAAACTTCGCGCTGGGTTCCGGCGATGGCGGCGGGGTTCCACCACAGCGACTGGACGCCCTTGTCGGCGCCAACGCCGGCGTTGGCGCGACCCTGGCCGCGGGTCGATTGTTCCTGGACATAGAAGGAGCCGGCCATGGCCGGGGCGGCGACGCCGGCCAGCAGGGCGGTCGTCAGGGCGATCCCGCCCACGCGGGCGAAGTTCCTGGAGGTCATTTCATACACCTAAGTAAGCGCCGGCCGCATTACGCGCGGTCGATCAGGGGAGGAGCCCTCTCAGCGTTCGCGGCGCGAAAGCGTTGCGGGCAAGGCCCCCATCGGACCGGAAACAGGCTAAACCGTGGCGCCTGAGCCGCACACGATCACGGCTTTGCGAGGTTACGCAGCGGCAACATCGATGCCCAGATTACGCAGTTCTGCGATCAAATCATGCGCCGCCGCATCGACCTGATCGGCGTTGCGGCCACGAATGACCAGCTGAGTTCCCATCTCGCCGACGCTGCCATGGCCGAACGGATAGCTGCCGAAGGACAGGTCCCGACGCTGGTTGGCCGCCGCCCGCAGCACATCGGCCACCGCCCCCTCGCCCACGCCGGTGACCTTCAGGGTCTGGACATGAACGATGGCGCCGGTGCGCAGGCGCGGGGCCACATCTTCCAGCATGGCATGCATGATCTTGGGCACGCCGGCCATGACGAAGACATTGCCGATCTGGAACCCGGGCGCATCGGTGACCGGATTGGCGATCAGAACGCCGCCTTCGGGGATGCGCGCCATGCGACGGCGCGCGGCGTTGAACTCGTCGCCATAGCGGCGCGACAGGATGGCCAGCGCGTCGGGATGTTCAGGCAGGGCCACGCCGAAGGCGGCCGCCACGGCGTCGGCGGTGATGTCGTCATGGGTCGGACCGATGCCGCCGGTGGTGAAGACATAGTCCCAGCGTGAGCGGAGGGCGCCCAACGCCTCGACGATCCGGCCGTGATCGTCGCTGACGACCCGCGCCTCCATCAGGTCGATCCCCAACGCCGCCAGAAACCGGGCGATGGTGTTGGTGTTCGTATCCTGGGTCCGGCCCGACAGGATTTCGTCGCCGATGACCAGGACGGCGGCGGTTGGCGCAGAGGCGATTGAGGCGGCGTCGGTCATGCGGGAATCCGGGGGCAGGCTTGAGGTTTCATGCTATAACGCCCATCTGCGGCGAACGGATTGCGCCGTATCCCGCCTTTTGCAGACCGATCGCCCCATGTACGAAACGCCCGAACTCGAAACCGACGTCCTGGTCCGCTCCAGCGCCATCCGCATCCATGAGGCGGAAGACTTCGAGGGCATGCGCAAGGCCGGGCGTCTGGTCGCCGAGGCGCTGGACATGATCGCCGCCCATGTGAAGCCGGGCGTCCTGACCAGCACGATCGACGATCTGGTGCGCGAGTTCACCCTGGACAATGGCGGCCTGCCCGCCTGCCTGGGCTACAAGGGCTATGAGAAGACCGTCTGCACCTCGATCAACCACGTCGTCTGCCACGGCATTCCCGGCGACCGGGTGCTGAAGGACGGCGACATCGTCAACATCGACCACACCGTCATCGTCGATGGCTGGCATGGCGACTCCAGCCGCATGTATGCGGTGGGCGAGATTAATGCGCGCGCCAAAAAGCTGATCGACGTGACCTATCAGTCGCTGGATCTGGGCCTGGAACAGGTCAAGCCGGGCAATACGTTCGGCGACATCGGCTTCGCCATCCAGAAGTTCGTCGAGGCCCAGCGCATGAGCGTGGTGCGCGACTTCTGCGGCCACGGCATCGGCCGGATCTTCCACGACAGCCCCAATGTCCTGCACTACGGCCGTCGCGGCGAGGGCGCGGTGCTGAAGCCCGGCATGTTCTTCACCGTCGAGCCGATGGTCAACCTGGGCAAGCCGCACGTGAAGGTGCTGTCCGACGGCTGGACCGCCGTGACGCGCGACAAGTCCCTGTCGGCCCAGTGCGAGCACACCATCGGTGTGACGGAAGACGGACTGGAAATCTTCACGGCGTCTCCGGCTGGGCTGTTCCGGCCGAACTGACGGGCGGCGGCGGCGTGCCTTAGAGACAGGCACTTTCTCGATCGAGAGCGCGACGCTAGGTTGCCGGAACGCAACCTGATGGATTCGCCGATGAGGAATGCCTGCGCCATGATTGGTCTAGCGGTGCTGCTGCTGGGCTGCGCCGCTGATCGCGGGCCTTCCAAGCCAAGCGCCATCGGGATGATGGCGGATAGTGACGCTGAAGTTGGGCGGTGCGTCCCTCTGGACACCAAGGTCACGTTCAGCTGCTGGTCTTCAGGGACATCATCTCCGATGACGCACTGCGTCGCCTACTCGGAAGACAAGCCTCGTTGCGGATTGAAACGAGGAGCCGGCGCGTATCTAAGTCGAGGTGCGCCAGGCATTATGCGAGATAACGACACCAGTGGAGGATGGCTTCTGGTGTCTATTTTCGCAGACGCCGAAGGCCGGATCGGCATGGCGGCGACCAAAACTGACGGCACTCGGTTTCTGTACCACCATGACCAATCTCCGCCCCCGAATGGAGCTGTCGCCTCCCCAAACTGGCCTCGTTGGCCGCCAGGGTTGGAGTTTGGTCCGGAGCAGTTGCGCCGATGACGTATGCTGTAAGCGGTGCGCCAACACCGAAACCTCGGCACAGCGGTCATCGCGACCGGCTGCGTGAGCGGGCGGCGAAGGGGGGCCTGGGCGCCCTGCCCGACTATGAGTTGCTGGAACTGCTGCTGTTCCGCAGCGTGCCCTATAAGGACACCAAGCCGCTGGCCAAGGATCTGCTGGCGCGGTTCGGCGGGCTGGAGGGGATCGGGGCGGCCAGCCATGAGGCGATCGAGGATCAGGTGGCGCGGTCGATGGGATACGCCGTCGGCAAGGCGACGCGGGCGGTGGCGCTGGACCTTCAGCTGATCTTCGACGTGACGCGGCGGATCGCGAAGGAGCCGACGGCCAAGCGGCCGGTGATCTCGTCGTGGACGGCGCTCCTGGCCTATGTCCGCGTCGCCTTGCAGCACGAGCCACGCGAGCAGTTCCGGGTGCTGTATCTGGACAAGAAGAACCAGCTGATTCTGGACGAGGTGCAGAACCGCGGCACGGTCGATCATGCGCCCGTCTATCCGCGCGAGGTCGTGCGGCGCGCGCTGGAGCTGTCGGCCAGCGCCCTGATCCTGGTGCACAATCATCCGTCGGGCGATCCCACCCCCAGCCGCGCCGACATCGAGATCACGAAACAGGTTGTGCAGGCCGGCCGCGCCCTTAACGTCGAGGTTCACGACCATCTGGTCGTCGGCCGCGACGGGGTGGCCAGCTTCAAGCAACTGGGCCTGATGTGAACGACAGAATTCTGACGACCGAGCGACTGGTGATGAGCCCCGTCTCGACCGACGATTTCGACGATCTGCTGACGCTGTGGTCCGATGAAGATTTCACGCGCCACATCATGGGCCGGGCGCTGGGGCGAGAAGAGGTCTGGTTCCGGCTGCTGCGCGATCTCGGCCATTGGGCGGCGATGGGCCATGGCAACTGGACGATCCGGCTGCGGGACGACGGCGCCTATCTGGGCAGCGTCGGGGTTTTCGACTATCGCCGCGAGCTGGAGCCGCCGTTCGATGCGCCGGAGCTGGGCTGGGGCGTGGCGCCGAGGTTTCAGGGGCGGGGCTATGCGGCCGAGGCCCTGACGGCGGCGCTGGCCTGGACCGACCGGAGGCTGGAGGGACGAACCGTCTGCATGATCTCGCCAGAGAACCTGGCCTCGCTGAAGCTGGCGGCGCGGGTCGGTTATCGTCCCTATGCGCGCGCGACCTACAAGGATCACGCGGTGCAGTTGTTCGAACGGCAGCGCTACGGAGCGTAGGTCGGCATTAAGGATTATCGGGCAAACTAGCGTCCAACGAAGTGTGAGTGCCCGCCATGCCCATGTCCGTGGAAACGCTGCGCCAGCATCTGGTCGAAGTCTTCGCCGACGCCGAGATCGAGATCGAGGATCTGGCGGGCGACGGCGACCACTATCGCGCGCGGATCGTGTCGAGCGCCTTCACCGGCCTGCCGCGCGTGCGTCAGCACCAGATGGTCTATGCCGCGCTGAAGGGTCAGATGGGCGGCGAACTGCACGCCCTGGCGCTGGAGACCTCCGCGCCGGCCAAGGAGGGCTGAGGGCCATGCGCTATCGCCCCTTCGGCGTCTCCGGCTCCGCCATTTCCAACCTGACGCTGAGTTTCGGCGCCGACGTGCTGAAGCGCGGGCGCGAGGCCGGGCTGGACCTGCTGTATTCGGCGCTGGAAGCCGGGGTAAACAGCTATCGGCTGGAGACCGCCGACCCGGTGGCGGCCGAGGTGCTGGGCGAGGCCCTGTCGCATGTGGATCGCAAGCTCGTCTACGTCAGCCTGACGCTGGGCGCCGGCGACGGCCGCGACCAGCAGCGCGACTTTTCGGCCCAAGGGATGACGGCGGCCATTGATCGGGTGCTGCACTTCTCGGGCCTGGGATGGATCGACTTGGCGGTGCTGCACGAGCCGGGCGAGACCGAACTGGCGCAATCGTCGCTCAGCGCGCTGAAGGCCATGCGCGCCACCGGACGGATCAAGCTTTTGGGCATCGCCGGCGGCGGCGACGTGATGGACGCCTATGTGTCGACCGGCGCGTTCGACGCCCTGCTGACGCCGTTCGACATCAATGCCGACTGGAAGATCCGAAACCGCATCCGCTCGGCGCGCGAGCAGGACATGGCGGTCTTCGCCTACGATTTCTACGCCGACCGGCGCGCGCGAGCGCCCGATGCGCCGATCTTCAAAAAGGGGCTGTTCGGCTTCGGCAAGGACAAGCGTCCCGTCGATACGCCCAAGAAGGACGCCTTCGGGTTCCTTTATCGCACCCATAACTGGACGGCCGAGGCGATCTGTCTGTCCTACGTGCTGACCGACCCGTCGGTATCCAGCGTGATCGTCAATCCGACCGACACCGATCGGCTGGCGACACTGGCCGCCGCGCCCGAGCGGGACATGCCGCCGGGCCTGGCCGCGCAGATCGAGATGGCGCGCGTCGTAGCCAATCAGGCGGCCTGACCGGCCTCAGCGACTGTGCAGAACGTCGCGGACGCCTTGACCGCGCCCGTTCGGCTCCCTAGCTGACGGGCTTCACGAAAGGCCCTTATCCGTGACCGACACCGCCCAAGCCGCCGATCCCGTCCACGCCTTCATCGGCGAAACCGTCGCCCAGAACGACGTGGTTCTGTTCATGAAGGGCACGCCGGACCAGCCGCGCTGCGGCTTCTCGTCCCTGGCGGTGCAAATCCTGGATCATGTCGGCGCCGGCTTCGTGGGCGTGGACGTGCTGCAGGACGAAGCCCTGCGCGAAGGCATCAAGAGCTTCACCGACTGGCCCACCATTCCGCAGCTCTATGTGAAGGGCGAGTTCGTGGGCGGATCGGACATTATCCGCGAGATGTTCCAGGCCGGCGAACTTCAGGCCCTTATGGTCGAGAAGGGCGTGCCGCTCGGCGAGGCCTGATGGCCAGGAAGACCCTCACGCCGCGCGAGGACCGCGAGGTCTTCGTCGTGCCGCTGGACGTGCGGCCCGAGCACATCGACGCCAACGGCCACGTCAACAACGTCGTCTATGTCGGCTGGCTGCAGGATGCGGGCACGGCCCACTGGAATGCACGCTTCGACGAGGCGACGCGGGCGAAATGGTCGTGGGTCGCGACCCGGCATGAGATCGACTATCTGCGCGGCATCGAACCGGGCGCAGAGGGCGTGGTCGCCCGCACCTGGGTCGGCGATCCGCAGGGACCGCGCTTCACCCGCTATGTCCGCATCGAGGACGCCCAAGGCCGCGTCTGCGCCCAAGGCGTCACCGAATGGGTGCTGGTGGACGCTGCGACCCTGAGACCGCAGCGCATTCCGCCAGACATGCTGGTCGTGTTCGAGACGCCTACTTCAGCGCATTGAGGATGCGGGCCGGCGTGCCGGGCTCCAAGCCCAGGTCGGCATAGGTCCAGCGCAACTCGACGCCGTCCGGGACCAGGGCCTTGCACAGGTCCTGTTTGGTGCGGCGAAGCGTGATCTCGGCCGGCGAGCCGTCCGACACCGACACTTCGAAATCCGACGCCTGGGTGCAGCCGTTGGAATCGACGCGGGCGACCAGGGCGCCGTCGGCGAACCGAGCTTCGCGGATGGCCTCGGCCGGCGGGGCGTCGTCGCGGCGCAGGTTCACCGAGACGTTCTCGCCCGCGTCGCTGTCATAGATGACGCAGGCCGACAGCAGCGGCGCGACCAGGGCCGCGACCGCCAGACCCTTGATCATCTGGCCCTTGATCATCGGGCCCTTGACCAGGCTGCGCATCACTGACCCGAGGCCGGCGCGGTGATGACGCGCGTGGTCGGCTTTTCGGTCGAGACGATGATGCAGCCCGACAGCAGCGGGGCGGCGATGGCGATGGCGAGAGCGAGACGAAGCATTGGTGTGTTCCCCAGTTGAAGCTTGACCCTTTTGTGCCGCGCGGGCCGGGCGCGCACACGTGAATAATCGGAAAGCTGGGTGAACAATCGGAAAGGATCGGGGTTGAACGTGACCGCAACCGCCATAGCTACAGTCCCCCCTCTCCTGCCCCACGGATCGCCTATCATGAGCCAGCTGTTCTCGCCCCGCGCCGTCGGCCCCCTGACACTGAAGAACCGGGTCGCAATCGCGCCGATGTGCCAGTATTCGGCCATCGACGGCGTGCCCCAGCCCTGGCACGTGCAGCATCTGGGACGACTGGCGATCTCCGGCGCGGGCCTGGTCATCGTCGAGGCCACGGGGGTCGAGGCGGCGGGACGGATCACGCCGGACGACACCGGCCTGTGGAACGACGCCCAGGAAGAGGCCTTCGCCCGGATCATCCGCGACATCCGCACCTACAGCGACACCCCGATCGGCATCCAGCTGGCCCACGCCGGACGCAAGGCCTCGACCAGCGCGCCGTGGAAGGGCGGCGGCGCCCTGAAGGCGGAAGACGGCGCGTGGGAAACCTTCAGCGCCTCGGCCGAACCGTTCAAGGATGACTGGCACACGCCAACCGCCATGACCCCGGCCGACATGGACCGCGTGGTCGCTGCGTTCGAAGACGCCGCGCGGCGGGCGGACCGGGCCGGGTTCGATCTGGTCGAACTGCACGCCGCCCACGGCTATCTGCTGACCCAGTTTCTGTCGCCGGTGTCCAACCACCGCACCGACGATTTCGGTGGATCGTACGAGAACCGGGCGCGCTTCCCGCTGCGGGTCGCCCAGGCCCTGCGCGACGCCTGGCCCCGCACCAAGGCGCTGGGCGTGCGCTTCAACGGCTCGGACTGGGTCGAGGGCGGCATCGCCCTGGACGAGGTGACGGCCCTTGGTCAGGCGCTGCACGACATGGGCTACGACTATCTGCACCTGACGTCGGGCGGGAACGTCGCGCAGGCGAAGATTCCGGGCGGCGAGCCGGGCTATCAGTTGCGGTTCGCCCAGGCCGTGAAGGCGGCGACGCCGCAGGCCAATGTGATGGCCGTCGGCATGATCTTCGATCCGCAGCAGGCCGAGGACATCGTGGCGTCCGGTCATGCGGACTTCATCGCCATCGCCCGCGCGGCGCTGGACGATCCGCACTGGGCGCACCATGCGGCCGTCGCCTTAGGCGAGGACGAAGGCCTGCCGGTCCAATATCGCGGCGCCGGCAAGGGCGTTTGGCCCGCCTATGATCGCGCCAACACCCCCGCCTGATCAGGCCGCCTTTTCCATCGAAGGATCGACGGCCCACAAGACCCGTGCGGCCGCCTGGACTTCCGCCTCGGCCGTCTTCTGGGGGCGGCCGAGCAGATAGCCCTGGACCTCGTCGCAGCCCTGGTCGCGCAGGAAGGCCAACTGCTCCAGCGTCTCGACGCCCTCGGCCAGGACGGGGATGTGCAGGCTCTCGCCCAGGGCCAGGACGGCGCGAATGATGGCGGCCGATTGAGGTCCGCCGTCCAGTTCGGACATGAAGGAGCGATCCAGCTTGATCTTGTCGAACGGGAAGGCGCGCAGGGTCGACAGCGACGAATAGCCGGTGCCGAAGTCATCCATGGCGATGGAGACGCCCAGCAGCTTCAACTGACGCAGGACGTGGGTCGTGCGCTCCATGTCGGTGATCATGGCTGTCTCGGTGATCTCCAGCTCAAGCCGCGACGGCGACAGGCCGGTCTCCACCAAGACCTGATGCACCAGGCGCGGCAGGTCGACGTGGCCCAGCTGGACCGGCGACAGGTTGACGGCGATCTTGTGCGGTTCGGTCCAGCCGGCGGCCTCGGCGCAGGCGGTGCGCAACACCCATTCGCCGATCGGCAGGATCAGGCCGTTCTCTTCGGCCAGAGGAATGAAGTCGGCCGGCGAGATGAAGGTCCCGTCCGGCTGGATCCAGCGCAGCAGCACCTCGTAACCCGTGATGTCGCCGGTATCGACGGCGGCCTGCAGCTGCCAGTTCAGGCTAAACTGGCCCTGATCCAGAGCCTCGCGCATCTGCTGGGCCATGCGACGGCGATTGCGGACCGCCTCGTCCATCTCCTCCTCGTAGAAGCAGACGTCGGTCCCCAGCGAGGCCTTGGCGCGGTACATCGCTAAGTCTGCGTCATTGATTAGGGCCGACGGATCGTGGGCGTCGTCGGGCCAGATCGCGATGCCGGTGCTGAGACCGCAGGCGACCTCGGCATGATCCAGCACGACCGGGGCGGTGACGGCATCGCGCAGGCGCGCGACCAGATCCAGGGCGTCGTCCTTTTGCCGGATCGGCACGACGGCGACGAACTCGTCCCCGCCCAGGCGGGCGATGAACTCGTCGTGGCGCAGGCAGGCGCGCATCCGTTCGGCGATCTGGATCAGAAGCTGGTCGCCGGCGGCATGGCCGTGAACGTCGTTGACCTCCTTGAACCGGTCCAGGTCCATGGCCAAGAGGGCCACCTTGTTCGGAACGGTCAGGTCGGCGGTCTGGCGCGTCAGCCATTCCAGGAAGGACGAACGGTTGGGCAGGCCGGTCAGGCCGTCGTTACGCGCCAGATGGGCGATGCGACGCTCCTGCGCCTGACGCATGCGCAGATCGCGCACGGCGTAGATCAGGATATGGTCGCGGCCGCAGTCGCGGCGCACGGCGATCTCGACGGGGATGTCCGCCCCGCCTTCGGCGACCAGTTTGGACTGGCTCAGGCCGTTGACCGCCAGATCGGCGACGCCGGCGATCCAGCGCGACAGCGGTTCGCCGATCAGGGCGTGGTGAGGGACGCCCGTCAGATCGGCGAAGGCGGCGTTGGCGGCCAGGATCACGCCGTCCTGTTCGACCACCATGCCATCGACGCTGCCCTCGATCAGGTGATCCAGGCGCGCCTTGGCTTGAAGCCGGGACTGGACGTCCAGGGCGTGGCTGGCGACGCCGGTGCCCAGCATCATCAATCCGACGGCGGAAACGGCGAAGGCCAGGACCAGATTGGTCGATCCGACAGCGCCCATATCGACCAGCGCGCCGACCGGCACGATCGTCATGGCGGCCATGCCGGTGAAGTGCAGGGCCACGATGCCCAGGACCATCAGCACGACCGGGACGACCTTGCCGGACTGCCGGGCGCGATTGAACGCCAGGGCGCCGAGGACGACCGCCCCCGCCACGGAGGCGGCGACATAGGGGGCCGACCAGTGGATGACGGCGTCGGTCGCAAAGGCCGCCATGCCGGTATAGTGCATCGCCACCACGGTCAGGCCGAACAGTACGCCGCCGATCTCGGCCGAGGCCGGCATCCGGCGCGAGGCCACCCAAAGCGCCAGCGCGCTGCCGGCGATGGCGACGCCCAGGGACAGGCCGGTCAGCACGGGGCCGTAGCTGATGGTGACGCCGGGCTCATAGGCGATCATCGCCACGAAATGGGTGCACCAGATCGTCGCCCCGGTCGCCACCGCGCCCATGAAGGCCCAGGCCAGACGCGTGCCCTTTTCGGCGGCGCGCAGGCGGCGATACAAGCGGAAGGTGATGATCGAACCGATCAGGCACAGGCCGGCGGCCAACGCGACGAGCCAGAGATTGTGGTCGTCGGTCAGGCAGGTGAGAAAGCGCATGAAGCTACAGACCTTGGGGGGACGGTCTGTCGTCGTAGCGGACGTTGCTTAATCAGACGCGCTCGAACACGCTTAACGAAACGCTACGGCCGTTTTCAGGAGCGGGGCATCTGATAGGGGTTGTTGACGCTGACGGGCGAGCCGGGCGTCAGCCCCAGCTCCTCGAACGACCACTTCAGCTCGACGCCCTGGACCAGGTCCTGCTTGCACTTGTCCTCGTCGATGCGGCGCAGGGTGATGACGGCGCTGCCGCCCTGCAGGCTGACGATCGGGATCAGGTCTTCCTTGGCCGTGCAGCCGTTCGAACTGACCCAGAAGACGGCCTGATCCTTGGTGAAGGTGGCGGCGTGGATCGGCTCCAGCGCGCCGGGCATGCCCGCGGTGGAGACGGTGGGCTCGCCGCGGCTGGCGCAGGCGGCAAGGCCCGCCGATGCGGCGGCGATCAAAGCCAAGCGTTTCATGATGGAGTCGCGCAACTGACGACCTCCCCTGCCTCAAAGCCTGAACCGGCCGAGAATGCGCCTGTTCGCCCCTGGAGGGAACAGGATAAAAAACGAAAGGCCCCGGACGAATCCGAGGCCCTCCAAACTCAACACTTCAAAGGGACCGCCACGGGGCTCAAGCAGCCCGAAGGGCGATAGTCCCCTTGAAGAACGCTTCGTAAGCTTCGCTTACGAAGCGTAGTATTCGACGACCAGGTTCGGTTCCATCTTCACGGCGTACGGCACGTCCGACAGTTCCGGCACGCGGACGTAGCGAACCGAGAACGAGCGGTCCGACAGTTCCAGGTAATCCGGCACGTCGCGTTCCGACGACTGCTGGGCTTCGAGCACCAGAGCCATGTTGCGCGACTTTTCCTTCACGGTGACGACGTCTTCCGGCTTCACGCGGTAGGAGGCGATATCGACCTTCTTGCCGTTGACCAGGACGTGGCCGTGGCTGACGAACTGGCGGGCGGCCCAGACGGTCGGGACGAACTTGGCGCGGTAGACGATGGCGTCCAGGCGCGATTCCAGCAGACCGATCAGGTTTTCCGAGGTGTTGCCCTTGCGACGGGCGGCCTCATCATAGGTCTTGGCGAACTGCTTCTCGGTGATGTTGCCGTAGTAGCCCTTCAGCTTCTGCTTGGCCTTCAGTTGCAGACCGAAGTCCGAAACCTTGGACTTGCGACGCTGGCCGTGCTGGCCGGGACCGTAAGAACGCTTGTTGACCGGCGACTTGGCGCGGCCCCACAGGTTCTCACCCATGGCCCGGTCGATCTTGTACTTGGCGCTGTGGCGCTTGGACATTCTATTCTCTTTTCGACGATACGGCCCGGCATCCCCTGGATTGGGAATGCGATCTCAACGGCGGTCCACGCATCTTCCGTCATTCATCCCGGCTCCGCCGAAGCGGACCCATGGAAGGCGGCGCTTATGGCCAGCGAGGGCGCCGGAGTCAAGCACGACGGGCCGTTAAGCACGATGGCATGGAACGATCCCGTCGCCCCACCCTTCCCTTGACGCAACCAAACCACGCATGAGGACAAGGAGGAGTGGAATGGAGACCGAACACAACAGCTTTCAGACCGGCCTGTCCGACGAGGCCATGCAGACGCTGAAGACGCAGCTGGTCGATCTGGTCGAGCCGTTGAGCGACCACCAACTGCTGGATCTCGCCGACGGCATCCATGAGATGCTGCGCCAGCGCCGCATGGTCCGCCAGCACCATGCCGAGCGCATGAACGCGCGCACCCGGCACGGCGTGGACCTTCGCATCTAGTCCTTCGCAGACTGCGCTTCTGAGATGAACATGGCGCGGCCCTCTCGGGTCGCCACCTTGCCCAGGCCCGGGAACGGGAAGTGATAGGCGTAGATGTGGGCGCCGGAGTTGCGCAGCGCCGTCACCTCGTCCAGCCGCGCCTTCAGACCTGCCGCCTGATCGTCGTCATAGCCGACCTTCCAGTCCGGATGTTCGACCGACAGGATCCAGTGGTGCATCAGGTCGCCGGTGTAGAGCAGCTGGTTCTGACCGTCCGCGATCAGATAGGCGACGTGGCCCGGCGTATGGCCGGCCGTGTCCTGGGATTGGACGCCCGGCGCGACCTCGCCGCCCGGCTCGAAGGCCTGGACCTTGGGCGTGATGATCCGCACCAGATCGGTCAGTTCGGGATTGGCGCGGATGGACGCCCATTCCGCCTGCGACATCCGGATCGCCGCATTGGGGAAGGCCAGGCCGCCGTTGCGGATCAGGCCGCCGACATGGTCCGGGTGGCCGTGCGAGATCAGCACGTCGGTGATCGAGGCCGGATCGACGCCCGCCTTTTGCAGGCTGTCCATCAACTGGCCCTTGCCCTCGCCCAGGCCCGTGTCGAACAGCATCGTGCGGGCGCCGTTCCTGACCAGAAGCGGATGGATTTCCAGCATGATCGGATCGGCCGGCTGTCCGGCGACGGTGAGCGGCGCGGCGACCGCCTGTGGCGTCAGGCCGACGCCGAAGGTCTGGTTGTCGTTCTTGACCGGGTTCTCGCCGTCGAACAGGGCGATGGCGTCCAGCGCGCCGATCTTGAAGCGATAGACCGGCTTCTCGGCTGGCGCGGCGACGGTCTGGGTGGGATTGGGCGGCGCGGGATCGCCGGGCTTCTGTGCGTTTGCGTTGGGGTTACAGGCCGCCAACATCAGGGCCGCGAAAGCAGCCCCCGTCATCATCATCCGCATCGCTTCGATCTCCGTTTGCGATGACCCAATCGAAAACGCCCGCCGGAGGTTCCGGCGGGCGTCGTCATCTCTCGATCGCTGGGCTGTACCGGCCTTATTTGGCGGCGGCGTAGAGTTCGTTGACCTTGTTCCAGTTCACCACCGTCCAGAACGACTTCAGATAGTCGGCGCGGCGGTTCTGGTATTTCAGATAATAGGCGTGCTCCCAGACGTCGGCGCCCAGGATGACCTCGCCGCGCTCGTCCACGACGTCCATCAGCGGATTGTCCTGGTTCGGGGTCGAGGTGATCTTCAGCTTGCCGTTCTGCACGATCAGCCAGGCCCAGCCCGAGCCGAACTGCGCGGCGCCGGCGGCGTTGAAGTCTTCCTTGAACTTGTCCATGCCGCCCAGATCGGCGTCGATGGCGGCCTTCAGCTCGGCCGAGGGCTCACCCGCCTGATCGGCCGGGGCCAGCAGTTCCCAGAACAGGCTGTGGTTCCAGTGGCCGCCGCCGTTGTTGCGCACGGCCTTGGGCGCGGTGGAGATGCTGGTGAAGATTTCCTCCAGCGACTTGCCCTGCAGGCTCTCATCGGCGTCGACGGCCTTGTTCAGGTTGTCGACATAGGTCTGATGGTGCTTGTCGTGGTGGAAGGTCATCGTCTCCTTGTCGATGGCCGGCTCCAGCGCGTCATAGGCGTAGGGCAGCGGGGGCAGGGTGAAGGCCATGTCAGTCTCCTGAAGACGGGTTTATTCCTGGAACACCATTTAGGGGCTATGGCGTCTGACCCAAGCGATTTCATCGCGTTTTTGTTCAGCTTGGCCATTTGCATTGGCCCATAACGCGCGCGATTGTCTACCCGTCAATCGGAGGCTGTCATGTCGCGTATCGGTTTTATCGCCCTGCTGGCGCTGGCCATTTCAGGAAGCGGTTGCGCTGGTTTCAAGGCGCTGGACAAGGCGGCGGCGGATATGGCGAGTCAAACGCCGACCTGCACCCAAGACCCCGCAATCGGCGCGGACAATTATGGCGGTAAGACCTGCCGCGTCAGTCATACTGTTTGGTCTTCGACGACGACGACCGTCGAGGAGACTGGCAAGGCGCCTGTCACCATCCGCATCGTCACGACGCCCTCGGGAACCACGACCGAGATTGTTCCGACGCCCTGACAAGATCAGGTTAGGCGGCTGGCAAGTTCGCCTTCAGGCAATCGCGAACGGCCCGCTTCACATCGCCCGGCGCATTGGGTTCATCCACGCCCTCGGCCGCGAAAACGGCGCGCACGGCGGCGTCCAGCCCCTTGGGCAGGGCCTCGATCACCCGCTTCTGCCCCTTGGCATGCAGGCAATAGCCCACCTCGCGGCACAGGGCGGAAAACATCGGTTCGTAGGGATCAGAAGCGCTCATGGCGGCCGCTTAGCACCGATGACGGCTCAGGTCTTCAAACGTTCGGCGTGGAAGGCGATGTGGTCGGCGATGAAGCTGGCCATGAAGAAGTAGGAGTGGTCGTAGCCAGGCTGCATACGGATCGTGACCTTCTGGCCTGCAACGTCGGCGGCGGCTTGAAGCAGCTCGGGCTTCAGCTGCTCGGCCAGGAAGCTGTCGGCGTCCCCTTGGTCGATCAGGATGTCGTCATAGACGCCGCGCGCCGCGCCGGCGGCGATCAGCTTGGCGGCGTCGTGGCGGTCCCACGTCGCCCGGTCGTCGCCCAGATAGGCGGTGAAGGCCTTTTCGCCCCAGGCGCACCGGGTGGGCGAGCAGATCGGCGCGAAGGCGGAGACCGAACGGAACAGGTCGGGGTGGTTCAGCGCCAGGGTCAGGGCGCCGTGGCCGCCCATCGAATGGCCGCTGATCGAGCGGACGCCCGTGGTTGCAAACTCGGCGTCGATCAGGGCGATCAGTTCCTCGGTGACATAGGTCTCCATGCGGAAATGCGGCGCCCAGGGCGCCTGCGTCGCATCCAGATAGAAGCCCGCGCCCTGACCCAGATCATAGGCGGGATCGTCGGCGACGCCGTCGCCGCGCGGGCTGGTGTCAGGCGCCACGATGATGACGCCGTGTTCGGCGGCGGCTTGGTAGGCCCCCGCCTTGGTGGTGAAATTATCCTCGGTGCAGGTCAGGCCCGACAGCCAGATCAGCACCGGGAAAGGCCCCTCGCCCGCCGGCGTGAAGACCGACAGCGTCATCGGCGTGCCGGTCGCTGGGCTGTCGTGCTTCAGATAGCGCAGGGTTCCGCCGTGGACGGCGTGGGTCTTGGTGGTTTCCACTCAGTCGGTCTTTCGATGCATGGCGCAGATCTTGTTGCCCGAGGGATCGCGCAGATAGGCCAGGATCATGGGGCCGAACGGGCCCTTGCGTTCGCCGGGCGGGTCCTCGATGGCGCGACCGCCGGCCGCGACGCCGGCGTCGTGGAAGGCCTGGACCATCTCGGCCGTCTTGGCGTGAAAGCCGATGGTGCCGCCGTTGGCGTGGCAGGCCGGCTCGCCGTCGATCGGCGCGCCGATCGCAAAGGCGCCCATGCGGGTGCGCCACCAGTAGCGCCCCTTGGGGTCCGGCCCCTGGCCCGGCTCGACGCCCAGGGCGCCGAGCGCGGCGTCATAGAACCGGCGCGACGCCTCGATGTCGTTGGCGCCGACGGTGACGTGAGTGAACATGGTCAGACCTCCCTCTTTCAGTCCGTTTTCTTAAACAACGAACCCGGCGGCGCGCAAGGCGTCAGAACACCACGACCGAGCGGATGCTCTTGCCCTCGTGCATCAGGTCGAAGGCCTTGTTGATGTCGTCCAGGGCGAAGGTGTGGGTGATCATCGGGTCGATCTCGATCTTGCCGTCCATGTACCAGTCGACGATCTTGGGCGTGTCGGTGCGGCCGCGCGCTCCGCCGAAGGCCGAACCGCGCCAGACGCGGCCGGTCACCAGCTGGAACGGGCGGGTGGCGATCTCCTTGCCGGATTCGGCGACGCCGATGACGACGCTCTCGCCCCAGCCGCGGTGGCAGGCCTCCAGCGCCTGGCGCATGACGACGGTGTTGCCGGTGCAGTCGAAGGTGTAGTCCGCGCCGCCGTCGGTCAGCTGGACCAGATGGGCCACGACGTCGGAAACCTCCTTCGGATTGATGAAATGGGTCATGCCGAAGCGACGGCCCCATTCTTCCTTGTCGCCGTTGATGTCCACGCCCACGATCATGTCGGCCCCGACCATCTTCAGCCCCTGGATGACGTTCAGGCCGATGCCGCCCAGGCCGAAGACGACGCAGTTGGCGCCCGGCTCGACCTTGGCCGTATTGACCACGGCGCCGACGCCGGTGGTCACGCCGCAACCGACGTAGCAGGCCTTGTCGAAGGGCGCGTCCTTGCGGATCTTGGCCACCGCGATCTCGGGCAAGACGGTGTAGTTCGAGAAGGTCGAGCAGCCCATATAGTGGGCGATCGCCTGACCCTTATAGCTGAAGCGGCTGGTGCCGTCGGGCATGACGCCCTTGCCCTGAGTGCCGCGAATGGCGGTGCACAGATTGGTCTTGCGGCTCAGGCACGACTTACACTGGCGGCATTCCGGCGTGTACAGCGGGATGACGTGATCGCCGACAGCGACCGAGGTCACGCCCGGCCCCACCTCGACCACCACGCCCGCGCCCTCGTGGCCCAGGATCGAGGGGAAGACGCCCTCGGAGTCCAGCCCGTCCAGCGTATAGGCGTCGGTGTGGCAGATGCCGGTGGCCTTGATCTCGATCAGCACCTCGCCGGCGCGCGGTCCCTCCAGATCGACCTCGACGATCTCCAACGGACGTTTGGCCTCGAAAGCGACGGCGGCGCGGGTTTTCATGGCGGGGGCTCCTGAACGATTCCCTCCTCTTCTAGGGCAGGCGCAGGGTGGTATGAAGCCGTCATGTCACACACAAACCTCGTCGTCCTGACCGGAGCCGGCATATCGGCCGAAAGCGGCGTGCCGACCTTTCGGGCGTCGGACGGGCTGTGGTGCGGGCATCGGGTGGAGGACGTGGCGACGCCGGAGGGTTATGCCGCCGATCCGGCGCTGGTGCAGGACTTCTACAACCAGCGGCGGCGGCAGTTGGCCGAGGTCCGGCCTAATACGGCGCACCGGGCGCTGGCGGACCTGGCGGCGCGTTGGGAAGGCGACTTCCTGCTGGTGACGCAGAACGTCGATGATCTGCACGATCGGGCGCATGAAGCGACGCCGCCGGCCGCCGGTTTCGAGCTGATCCATATGCACGGCGAACTGCTGAAAGGCCGCTGCACCCGGTCGGGCGTGGTGATGGACTGGGCCGGGGACATGGCGGCGGATGAGGCCTCGCCGCATCACCCCGAGGGCGTCATGCGGCCGCACATCGTCTGGTTCGGGGAGATGCCGCTTCAAATGGAGCGCATCGAGCGGGCGCTGGAGGCCTGCGACCTGTTCGTGTCCATCGGCACGTCGGGCGCGGTCTATCCGGCGGCGGGGTTCGTGCAGGCGGCGCGATATGCCGGGGCGCGGACGGTGGAGATCAACCTGGAGCCGACGTCGGGGGCGCGCCTGTTCGACGAAGGCGTTTACGGGCCGGCGACTCAGGCCGTGCCGGCCTTCTTCAGCACGCTGTAGAAACGAAAACGGCGGCCGCTGCGAAGGCGGCCGCCGTTCCGGCGTTTGAGGTCGAGGCGGCTTAGGCCAGGACGACGATGGTTACGCGGCGGTTCTGCGAACGGCCCTCGGGCGTGTCGTTCGAGGCCACCGGCTGTTCCTGGCCATAGGAGATGGTGGCCATGCGGTTCAGGGCGACGCCCTGGCGGTTCAGGAAGCGACGCACGGCCTCGGCGCGTTGCTCGCCCAGCTGGTCGTTATGCTCGGGCGTGCCGGTCGAGTCGGTGTAGCCCTGGATTTCCAGATAGACGTTCTTGTTCTCGCCCTGCAGACGCTGGGCGAACTGGGCCAGGCGCTGCTCGGCCTCGGGCGACAGGGCCGCCGCGTCGGTGGGGAATTTCACGGAATCGTCCGACAGCACGACCTGATAGAGGAACTTGCCCTCGGCCAGTTTGTGCGCGTCGTTGGCGCGTTGCAGGGCCTGGCCTGCGGTGCCTTCGACGGTGGTCACGCGGTTGTCGACGACTTCGACCTGATCACGCACGAAACGATGGCTGGCGCAGCCGCTGGCCGCAAAGCCGAGGGCGATGAGGGCGCCGCCGACGACCGCCGTCCTGAGTTTCGATCTGCTCAAGTTCTGTCTCCTTCTTGCCGGGAGCGCCACACCCAGTTCATGCGCAAGATGAAAATGGCGTATGAGACAAGGCGGAGTAATGACGCGCTTTGGGCGGCATCATGTCAGCTTGACCATAAGGAGATAGAATATTCGCGTTATTCTTGCATGAGCACGGAACCATCACCTCAGTGAAGACGTTGCGCCGCCGACGGCCAATGCCGGAGGGCGGACACGCTCATCTATCGCCGCTCTACGCCGTCGCGCGGTTGTATTCACGACGACGCCACTTTCCTGACGCGACCGAATGTTTTCAACGGAGCCTGGCGGTTTTTACAGGCGTTTTGTCCCGATGACCATGCGGCGGCGTGTTCAACTCCCATCACGGATAGGCGATTGAGCGCGGCGCGCACACGGCGCTGGGCGCTGGCGGTGACGCCGATCCTGGCCGCGCATCTGGGGCTGGCGCTGCTGATGCGCGGCGGTGCGGAGCCGATCGTCGAGGCGCCGCAGTCGCCGCCGATGATGGTCGAACTGGTCGAGCCGCCCCCGCCGCCTCCCCCGCCCGCGCGCGTAATCGCGCCCGATCCTTCGCCCAAGCCTGACGCGCCGGCCGCCACCGCCCAGACGGCCGCGCCGGCCAAGCCCGCGCCCCAGCGGCGACCGCCGGCCGTGGCGGCGGCGCGACCGCGACTGGTGGTGAGCAAACGCCCGCCCTACGTCGAACCCCTGCCCGCCGCGCCCGCCCCGCCGGGTCCGCCCCTGCCCCTGCTGGGCGCGGCCCAGATCGCCGGCGCCATGACGGTCGGCGCAGGTCCGGGCGGCGGCGGCGGAACGGGCGTCGGCGGATCGGGCGGTTCGGGAGGGACCGGCGCGGGTTCAGGCTCGGGTGGAGGATCTTGCGACATGGTGCGCTGGGTTCAGGACGCGGTGCGCGACGACCAGGCCGTGCGCCGCGCCGTCATCGCCGCGTCCCAGGACATGGATGCGAACGGCCGCGCCATCCTGGTCTGGAACGGCGACTGGCTGCAAAGCCGCAACCAGGCGGGCAAGGGTCTGGCGGGCGTGCGCCAGGCCATCGCCCTGGAAGTCGCCTTCGCCCCGGCCGAGTGCAAGAGCCAACGCATGACGGGCCTGGCCGTGCTGAAGCTGGAAGACCGCCCCGGCGGCGCGCAACTGGCCCTGGGCAAGGGCAGCTGGCGCTGGTCGGACCTGCTGGGCGCGGGCTGACGCGCCGACATCCGATCAGACGGTCGCATTGGAAAAACACCGTCTAATTCGTCTAATTCGTCTGATCTCGTGCCTCCTCGACCGCGCGACACGCCCGCTGCGGGCGAACCGAGACAGGATCGCACGACCTCAGGGCGCGGGCAGGAAGATGACGCTGACGCGAGACAAGGGTTTGAAATGTCTGAGATTGTGTCTCTCAGTTCAGCTGGCTAGGCCCTCGGGCCGAGCAGAATGAGCCCGGCGCCGATCAGGCAGACAAGGCCGCCTAGGATGTCCCAGCGATCCGGCGGGGTCTTCTCGACCACGGCCATCCAGACCAGGGAGGCGCAGATATAGACGCCGCCGTAGGCCGCGAAGGCGCGGCCCGCCGCGTCGCTGGGGACCAGGGTTAGGAGCCAGGCGAAGGCGATCAGGCAAGCGACGCCGGGCGCCAGCCACAGGGGTGAACGATCCAGCTTCAGCCAGGCCCAGAAGGCGAAACAGCCGCCGATCTCCGCCAGGGCCGCCAGCGGATAGATCAGCCAGAGCTTCATGGGCGGGCGCTATACCAGTCGGCGGCCAGATCGAGCCATTGCGGATTTGCGGCTTCGATCAACGCCAGTTTCCAAGACCGCCGCCACTTCTTCAGCGCCTTTTCGCGAAGGATCGCCTCGATCATGCTCTCATGCTGCTCGTACCAGACCAGGGTCTTGCAACCATGTTCTGAAGCGAACCCCGGCGTGGCGCCAGTGCGATGCTGCCATGCCCGCTGCATCAGATCGCTGGTGACGCCAGTATAGATCGTGCCGTTGCGAAAGTTCGCCATGATATACACGGCGATGACGGCGTCCGCTCTCATGTACAGAACATGAGCATGCAGGCTGAAGCTGCACAATAGACGTCACTCCGGGGCCGCGCAGCGGAACCCGGAGCCCAGAGCGGTCCCCCGCTCGATGATGCGGTCCTGGGTTCCGGGTTCTTCGCTACGCGAAGCCCCGGAATGACGGCTATTTTTCCTTGGCCGCGCGTTCGGCCGCCAGCTTGGCAAGGACCCGGCCGCGGCCGCGCGACAGGGCGTGGATGGCGCCGCGCATGGTGGCGACCTCTTGCTCCGAGAAGGCGGCGCGGCCCAGCATGACGCGCAGGTTCTGGCTCATCGAGCGCTTCTTCTCGGGCGGATAGAAGAAGCCGCCGTTTTCCAGCTCTTCCTCCAGATGCTCGTACATGCCGACCAGCAGGTCGTTCGACGCCGGCGGTTCGCTGTCGCGGAAGCGCGGCGGCGGGGCGTCCAGGATCAGGGTGCGCCATTCATAGGCGTTGATCGCCACGGCCTGGGCCAGGTTCAGCGAGTGGTGCTTCGGGTCGATCGGAATGGTGACGATGCCGGCGCACAGGGCGATGTCGGTCGTCTCCAGCCCGGCGCGCTCGCCGCCGAACAAGAGGCCCGTCTTCAGGCCCGAGGCCGTGTCGTCATAGAGGACGCGGCTGGCCTCGCGCGGCGTGCGCACGGGCTGGCGCGTCTCGCGCGGGCGGGCGGTCGTGGCGAAGACGGTGTTCAGGTCGGCGATGGCCTCGGCGACACTGTCGAACACCCGCACCCCGTCCAAGACCCAGTCGGCGCCCGAGGCCGTGGCCCAGGCCCGCTCCTGGGGCCAGCCGTCGCGAGGGCTGACCAGGCGCAGGTCCGACAGGCCGAAGTTGGCCATCACCCGCGCCACGGCGCCGATGTTCTCGGCCATCTGCGACTTGTCGAGGATGACGGCGGGGGGAGGAAGATCGGCCGGGAGGATGTCGATAACAGGCATGGCCGGCTTCCTAACCGTCCAGGCCGTAACGAGCCAGAGCGGCGCGCAGAGGGTCAAGGCGTCCCTCGTAGTTTTTCCATCGTCCCGACGCGTGCGCATACAGGGGCTCACGCACCTGCCAGACGCTGGCGGTGCGGACACTTGCCTGGCGCTCATGGAAATCCATGACAGAAGGTTCCCACTCTAAACCACAAGCTTGGAACAGGTCGCGCACCGCCGCCTCGCCGCGCGCCACCAGATCATCGTAGTCGAGCTCGTAGATGTCGGCAGGCCAGACCGACTTCCAATGGGCCGCCAGACGTCGCTCCTGCGCCAACCAATGCGCGGCGTGGTCCAGATTCAGAGCATAGGCCATGTGATGGGACAGATGCAGGAAGTAGAGCGACAGGGCGTTGTCGATCGGGTTGCGCACCGTGTGAATGATGCGCGCCCTGGGAAATAGCGCCTTGGCGAGGCCGAGATAGAGAATATTGTCCGGGCGCTTGTCGGTGACGATCCCGACGCCGGGAAGGCGTTCGCGCACGGCGCCGAGATAGGCATCGCGAATCTTGCGGCGGCTGGCGTCGTCGAAGACGCCGAGCGCCGCCGGATAGGGATTGAAGACGTTCGCGGCCAAGGTGGGCAGCAGGTCCAACTCGCCGCCGGCGCGGACCCCGCTGTGACCGGCCAACAACCGTTCGACCAAGGTCGACCCGGACCGGAACATGCCGCAGATAAAGATCGGAGCCGCGTCGGGATCGTCGTCCGCCAAGGGCGCGACGGGCGCCGGGGTGGACTCGATCAAGCTGTCGACAAATGCTTCGGCCACGGCGGGTTCGTAGATGACGCCACTTTTTCGAGCCAGGGCGGCGCTGTCCTGATTTGCGGCCGTGTAGGCCTCGAACGCCGCATCATAGTCGCCTGCGGCATCCAACGCTCGGCCAAGGGCGAAACCTAAATCCGCCCGTTCCAGACCGGGTGGCTTTGCGGTCAAGGCGTTCTTAAGCTGATGGAGAATGGGATCATCGCGCGTGACGGCCGCTTTCACCTGCGCGAGACGCGCCAAGGCTGTCGCATCATCCGAGTCGACAGCAAGAATGGCCTCATAGGCCTGCCTTGCCGCATCACGCCTTCCGGCGTCCTCATGCAGATTGCCCAGATTCAGCAAGGCGGCCGTGTAGGCTGGCGAAAGGGCGAGAGCGGCTTTCAGCTCCGCTTCTGCGTCCTCGGGTCGATTGAGGTCCTCGGCCAGGATGACAGCGCGGTTCAGATGCACTTCCTGTGGGTCGCGCGCGTTGCGGGCCAAGGCCTGGGCATAGGCCGCCAAGGCGTCTGTCGGACGGCGCATTCGACGCAGCAGCCTGCCCAGATCGTACCACGCGTCACCCAGTTCCGGTCGCGCAGCGACGACCGACTGATAGAGTTCAACGGCCGCCGGGATACGCCCTGCCCGTTCCAGCGCCGCGGCTTGCGTCAGCCGGGCCTGATGACCGTCGGCCATCAGTCCTCGCCCACCATGGCGATCCAGGGGTCGGCGGTTCCGGCCTCGACCTCGGCGACCTTGACGGCGGGCCAGCCGATGGAGGCGCTGCCGGATGCGGTCCAGGCGGCGACAATGAAGTCGCGCAGTTCGCCGGCGCCCGCCGCCAGACGTTCATTGACGAAGGCCGCGCCGCGCGGGTCGCTGTCGCGGAAGCCGCCGGCCTTTTCCAGACGATAGAAGGGGATCACCGTGCCGAGCGTCGTGGTCAGATAGGAGACGGTGCGCGCCTTGACGTCGAAACCGTCCAGTCTGGCGGCCGGCATGGCGGCCTCGACGGCGTCCAGACGGGCGACGCGGTTGGTGAACTCGCCCTCGAACACGGCGTGGGTCTGGCGCGAGTTGGTGAAGCCTTCCGGGTTCGGGAAGTCGCCCCAGCCGTTGTAGTGAATGCTGGTGTGATGGGGTTGCGAACCGTCGCCGACGTAGTGGCCCATCACGCCGATGTCGCGCAGGATCAGGGCCTCGCGACGGATGCGGTCGGCGCGGTACCAGGCCTGGCGCTCCATATTGGTCTCACGCTTCTCGGCGGCGTTCAGCACGCGCCAATAGGCGAAGTCGCGGCCCAGCTGCTGCCAGGCGTCCATCATGGCGTAGGGCAGATAGCCGGCGTCGTTGACGTCCAAACCGGCCTTGGTCAGGGCGGCGTCATATTCGGACTTCAGGCGCGGCAGGTCGTTGAGGCTCATCCCGCGCTGGTCGTAGACGCGCCCCTGGTCGTCCAGATCGACGAAGTGGGCGGTGTCGCGCTCGCGATCATGCGGCTGGCCGGCGCCCTTCCAGCGGTCGGGCTCGCGCGCCAGTTCGCCCACGTCGGCGATGGCGGCCGGGGTGCGCAGGAAGGCCGGCAGTTCGTCCGGCAAGGCCCGCATCGCCGCCACGCCGATCAGGCGGTGGCCGGTGTTGCCCCAGGCGGTGACGGTGACAGCCGGCGCGGCGACCGCGACGAGGGCCAGGGCGGCGATGGCGAGACGTTTCATGGACAAACCTCAACAAGGATCACGCCCGTCTAACGCATCCTTGATCGCGCCTCCAGCGTCCAAGGGGTGGTGCGAGGCGCATCGGCGCCTAGGTTATGAAGGCTCCCCCTTCGTCTGTTTCAGGCTCCACGCCCTTGGGGAGCGATGACGTGATTGCGTCGTCGCCGTCGTCAGACGGCCCTTCAAGTGGACGCCAGACCGAAAGGACATTCCCATGCGCACGCCCCGCATCGCCCTTCTTGCTTCCGTCGCCCTTCTTGCGACCGCTGCGACCGCTCACGCCCAAGACGCATCAACCACATCGCAGACGCCGACGGCCGCGCCGATGGCCGGCTCGACCACCTTCACCGATGACGAGCTGAAAAAGTTCGACGACGCCATGGCCAAGGTGAGAGCCGTCAGCGACACGCTGAACGGCGCTCAGCCGACGCCGGAACAGCAGGCGCAGATGGCCGCCGCAGTGCAGGATTCGGGGCTGGAAGTGACGCGCTTCAACACCCTGTCCAACGCCGTCGCCGCCGATCCGGCCCTGGCGGCGCGCATCCGGGTGGTCAACGCCACGCCGCCCGCGCCCGGCACGCCGGCCGCCGCTGTGACGGAGGACGAACTGAACCGCTTCGTCACCGCCATGACGCAGATCCGCGCCGTCACGGCCGAGGTGCAGAACAATCAGGCGACGCCCGAGCAGAGCGCCAAATTGACGGCGGCGGTCGAGGCGTCCGGCCTGAAGACCGAGCGTTTCAACGCCATCTCGCAACTGGTGTCCGCGACGCCCTATCTTCAGGCCAAGGCGCAACTGGCCGGCGCGCGTCTGGAGAAGGGCACCAGCCAGTAGCGATCAGGTGTCTGCGGGCTCGCGCCGGGTGTCCGGCGCGGCCGGGCCCGCCTCGTCCTCGTTCAGCAGACGGCCTTCGCGGCGCGGCTTGATGTAGGGGGCGGGCTGGGGCGTCGGCATGTTGCCGCGCATCAGCTGGCGGCCGGCCTTGAGCCCGCCGGTCAGCTGCAGGTCCAGCCGGGCCTCGTCGCGACGGCGCACGTCGCCGATGGTCTCGGCCGCCTCATGCTCGTCCAGGCCCAGTTCGACCAGGGCGCGCTCGCCGAACTTAAGCGCGGACTCGAAGGTCTCGCGGATCTGGTAGTCCACGCCGGCCTGGATCAGGCGCATCGAATGCCCTCGGTCGAAGGCGCGGGCCATGATCCGGGTGGTCGGGAACTCCGACTTGATCAGTTCGACAATGCGGTCGGCGGCCTCGGGCTTGTCGACGCAGACCAGGACCATCTCGGCCTCCTCCGCGCCCGAAGCGCGCAGGGTGTGCAGCTGGGTGCCGTCGCCGTAATAGACCTTGAACCCGAACTGGGAGGCGGCCTGGATCATCTCCACGTCGTTCTCGATGATCGACACGTCGACGTCGCGGGCCAGCAGGGGTTGGGACACGACCTGGGCGAAACGGCCGAAGCCGATGATCAGCACCTGGCCGCGCAGGTCCTTGGCGAAGTCGACGCCCTCGGCGCTTTCGGCGTCCTGGACCGGCTTGGGCGACAGCCGCGCGATCAGAAGCGATGTCAGGGGCGTCAAGGCCATCGACAGGATGACCACCGCCGACATCATCGCCCCGATGCGCGCGTCGAACAGGCCGGCGGCGACGGCGGCGCCGTACAGGACGAAGGCGAACTCGCCGCCTTGCGCGAACAGGCCCGCACGCTCGATCGCCTCATGGTGCGAAGCCTTGAACAGGCGCGCGACGGCATAGATGCCCACGCCCTTGACCAGCATGAAGGCCACGACCCCGCCCAGCACCAGACGCCAGTCGGCAACGACCACCGACACGTCCAGCGACATGCCCACGCTGAGGAAGAACAGGCCCAGCAAGATGGCGCGGAACGGCTCGACGTCGGCCTCCAGCTGATGGCGGAAAGTGGATTCCGACAGCAGGACCCCGGCCAGGAACGCGCCCATGGCCATGGACAGGCCGCCCAGGGACATGGCCCAGGCGGCGCCAACCACCACCAGCAGGGCCGCCGCCGTCATCACCTCGCGCCCGCCGTATTGGGCCAGGAGACGGAAGACCGGATTGACCAGATATTTGCCGGCCAGCAGCACACCGCCGACCGCCGCGACCGCGAAGCCGACGGTCTGCCACAGGGGCGGCGCCTGTTCGTTGGCCACGCCCAGCACCGAGGCCAGGACGGCGACGATCGCCAGCAGCGGCACGATGGCCAGATCCTCGAGCAGCAGGATGGAGACCGCGCGCTGGCCCGGCCCGCCCGCGATCTCGCCGCGCTCTTCCAGCATCTGCATGATGACGGCGGTGGACGACAGGACAAAGCCCATGGCGCCGACGAAGGCGACGGGTGCGGAGAAGCCGGCCAGCATGGCGGTCAGGGTCAGGATCAGGCCGCAGAACAGCACCTGGGCCGCGCCGAGGCCGAAGATTTCTTTGCGCAGTCCCCAAAGCCGTTTGGGCCGCATCTCCAGCCCGATGATGAACAGGAAGATGACCACGCCGAACTCGGCGACGTGCAGGATGGTCTGGGGCTCGCGGAACAGCCTCAGACCGAAGGGACCGATGGCGAGGCCCGCCGCCAGATAGCCCAGCACCGACCCCAGGCCGATGCGCTTGAACACCGGCACGGCGAGCACGCCCGCGGCCAGCAGAGCGGCCGCCGCGCCCAGATCCAGTCCCGTCGTCGCCTCAGCCATCGCATTCCCCCAAGCTTGGCGTCTATTGTGGAGGTCCTGGTCGGCGATTGCGAGAGGACACGAAAGACACGCTGAAAGATCATCGTGCGTCGAGGGGGATTTGGCGCCACAGTTTCGCCCCATGACGACCCGCGACTGGCGTCAAGACAACCGGAGGAAGCCATGTCCCGCACAATCAGGATCGCGGCCCTGTCCGTTCTGGGCCTGTCGTTCGCCGCGCCGCCGGTCGCCGTGCCAAGCGTCGCCCTGGCCAAGCCGCTGGATGGCGAACCGACGCCGGCGGCGTGCCGACCGCTGGGGTTTGAGCTGGAAACGGAAACCGAGATGCAGGATCTCGTCGTGACGGGATCTCGCGTCCAAGGTCGCACGGCGACGACGCACGCGCCGCCGCCTCCGCCTCCTCCTCCGGCTCCTCCCCCGCCGCCACCGCCTGCTTCATACGTCCCTCCGCCGCCCGCTGCGATGACAGGCAGCGTGGGCGTAACCGGGGTTCGGGTTTCGCCGATCACCCCGGCGCCCGCGCCCGCCGACACCGAACGCCACCCTGATGCGACGCCCAATCCGGTGAAGCGGACCAGCGATCAGCCGGTCTCGACCTTCTCCATCGACGTGGACACGGCGTCCTATTCGAACGTGAAGCGCTTGATCGATGAGGGTCGTGCGCCGCCTAAGGATGCGGTGCGGGTGGAGGAACTGATCAACGCCTTCGACTATGATTATGCCCGGCCGACCAGCCAGACCCGACCCTTCGCCATCACCACGGCGGTCGCGGCCTCGCCCTGGGCTGAGGGGCGTCAGATCGTGCACATCGGCCTGCAAGGTTATGAACTGCCGGCGGGCGAGCAGCGGCCGCTGAACCTGACCTTCCTGGTCGACGTCTCCGGCTCGATGCGCAGTCCCGACAAGCTGGACCTGGCCAAGAAGGCGATGAATTTGGCCATCGACCGGCTGAGGCCGCAGGACACGCTGGCCGTCACCTATTACGCGGAAGGCGCCGGCACGACCTTGCAGCCCACGAAGGGCGACGAAAAGCTGAAGATGCGCTGCGCGGTCGCCAGCCTACGGGCGTCCGGCGGCACGGCCGGGGCGACCGGCATGACCAATGCCTATGACCAGGCCCAGGCGAACTTCGCCCGCGACAAGGTCAACCGCATCCTGATGTTCACCGACGGCGACTTCAACGTTGGGGTGACCGACAACAAGCGGCTGGAGGACTATGTCGCCGAAAAGCGCGGGACCGGCATCTATCTGTCGGTCTATGGCTTCGGGCGCGGCAACTATCAGGATGCGCGGATGCAGACCATCGCCCAGGCGGGCAATGGGGTCGCGGCCTATGTCGGGGACCTGAGGGATGCGCGCCGGCTGTTCGGACCGGCCTTCGACAAGGGCGCCTTCCCCATCGCCGACGACGTCAAGATCCAGGTCGAGTTCAATCCCGCGCGCGTCGCCGAATGGCGGCTGATCGGCTATGAGACCCGGCTGTTGAACGAGGAAGACTTCAACAACGATCAGGTCGATGCGGGCGAGGTCGGATCCGGCGCCAGCGTCACGGCCCTGTACGAGATCACCCCCGTCGGCGGCCCGACGCAGATCCCCGATCGGCGCTATCCCGATAACCGTATCGGGGTCGGCGGCGGCGATCCGAACGGCGAGATCGGCTTTATCCAGGTGCGCTACAAACAGCCGGGCCAGAGCCGCTCGGAGCTGATCCAGCAGCCGCTGACCAACCGCGCGGGCGGGCAGGTCAGCGCCCAGCCGCCCGAGGCCACGCGCTGGTCCATCGCGGTCGCCGGGTTCGGTCAGAAGCTGCGGGGCGATCCGTGGATGACGGCCGACTATGGCTGGGACCGGATCATCGATCAGGCGCAAGGGGCCAGGGGCGAAGACCCCTATGGCGACCGGGCCGAGTTCGTTCAGCTGGTGCGGGCGGCCCAAGGCCTTCCCCCGATGCGGACGCCCTGACCGGAACCGCCACGCTCGCGGCGGGTTTTCCAGCGCAACGCTTCAACCAAGGAAACCCGCCATGAAGATCCGCGACGTGATGACCAAGGACGTGCATCTGGCCCGCCCCGCCGACACCATCCAGGACGTGGCCAGCCGCATGGCCAAGGGCGGCTTCGGCTTCGTGCCCGTGGCGGACGGCGATCAGCTGATCGGCACCATCACCGACCGCGACATCGTGGTGCGCGCCCTGGCCACGGGCGCCGCCTCAAGCGCCTCGGTGGTGGAGTTCATCACCCGCGATCCGCAGACCGTGCTGGACACCGACGACCTGAAGGTCGTGCTGGACCTGATGGGCGCCAAGCAGATTCGTCGCGCGCCGGTCGTGGACAAGCATGGCCGCGTGGTCGGCGTCGTGTCGCTGGGCGACCTGTCGACGCGCGTGAAAGAGAAATACGCCGGCGAGACGCTGGAAAGCATCTCGCGTTAAGACCTGCGTAACCGCGCCCCGACACCGGGCGTCAAGGATCGTCGTTCATGCTGTTCCTTCGAATATCGGAGGATGGCATGGCGCGCGCACAGTTCCAGAAGGGTCAGAAGGTCTGGGTCGAGTGCGTCGGCGCCTGGGCCTTCATCGAACAGGTCCAGCCCGTCTGGGCCAAGGGGTTCGAGGAGCCCGTGCGCGTCACCTACGACGTCGGTCTGGGGCGCGAGTTCACCGCCAACGAACTGCTGCTGGCGACCGACGATCCGGCCTCGGATCAGGGCTTGGGCGACTGGCGGCTGCTGCGGGCGCGTAACAAATGGCAGCTGCCCGAGGATTGCCTGCATCACCCCCACCCCGGCACCTATCCGGTCGTCGTCACCGATCGGGCGGATTGGGGCGGTTGGCGCGTGCCGGGCGCCGAATACGACCGTGATCCCCAGCATATCGAGTTTCAGGCCCGGCTGATCGCCGCCGCGCCCCAACTGATGCGCCTGGCCCAGGATCTGGTGGATCTGGTCGCCGAGACGCCGGACGATGCGCCGCCGGCCGTCCTGACCCTGGCCCGCCAAGCGCGCGATGTGCTGCATGGGGTGACGCGGGTGCTGGAGCCCGCGCCCGACCGCCTGCTGTCGCCGGTCGCCGCCGCTTAAAAACCCGTTAAAAGCGCGCGCCGAGCCTCGACACGAATCCGCGACGCAGCCTAGATTCCCGCAACGAAGTGTTTGTCGGAGGGTCGGGGCTTGCGGGACGAGGAGCGGCGGGAAAATCGGTCGGGGCGTCGCGCTTCCGACCGCGCCGCCGGCGCGCCCGCCTGGTTGCGGATCGCCGTCCTGGTCCTGGCGCTGATCGCGGCCGCCTATGCCCTGATGGCGTCGCGCGAGTTCAGCCGGCCGACCCGTGAAATCAGCCGCCTGGAAGCCGAAAACCTGAAGCTGAACGCCGAGCTGGTCGCCAGCCAGACCGCGGTGCTGATCCAGTCGGCCGAAGCGGGCCTGGCCGCGGGCCGCTCCGCCATCGCCGCCAAACGCGCCCCCATAGAGGTCGTTGAGGCCGCGCAGGCCGCCGCGCCCAAGGTCGCCTTCACCCTGGTCGGTCCCGGCGAGACCGTGCAGGCCGCCAAGGGCGAAGGATCCGTCGTCGCCGGCCAGGCCAATGCCGACGGCCTGAGGCTGGAGGCGCGGATCGCGCCGGTCCTGCCGAAAGGCGGCGAGACGCGGATCGTGTCGGCGGGGGGCGTGGTGCTGGCCTCAGCGCGAGCCGCCGAGATCGGCCAACCCATCCGCACCCTGATCGGCGTCGACCCTTCCGCCCTGGTCGGTCAGGCCGAACCGCGCGCCGTGAAACTGGGCGGCCAGGCCGGCCTCGCTGCGGCCGCTCAGGCCCGCGCGGGCGGCCCTTATGTGGTCGCAATCTCGGAAGGGACGACCGCCTCCGTGTTCGACGACGCCTGGGTGGTGCTCGCGCCGTTGCTGCTGGGGGTCGGGGTCGTGGTCCTGTTCGTCCTCTATGGCCTGCGCCAGACGCGCCAGCATCGCGAACGGGTGGCCACCGAAAAGCGGTTCCGCATCGCTGTCGAAGCCGCGCGGTGCGGGGTGTGGGAGTGGGATCTGGCCAAGGGCGAGGTGTCGCTGTCGGACTATATGGCCGCGCTGCTGGGCTTTTCGCGCGGCGGTGTGACCGACGCCGAAGATGTGATTGGCCGCGTCCATCCGCGCTTTCAGGAAGATTTCCGCCACGCCCTGCGCCAGGCGGCGGCCTATGGCGCCTTTGAGATCACCTTCCCGGTGGCGGGACCGGACGGGCGGGCGCGGTGGATCGACGCGCGGGGCCAGGCGCGCGGCGAGCGCGGCGACATGGGCTTTTCCGCCATCCTGGGCGTCGCGCTGGACATCACCGAGGCCCGCCGCGCCAAGGCCGCCGCCCAGGCCGCCGAAAGCCGGCTGCGCGACGGGGTGGAGAGCATCTCCGAGGCCTTTGTCCTGTTCGATCGTCAGGGGCGGCTGATCCTGTGGAACCAGGCGTTCGAGGACGCCTTCAACTTCGATCACGGCGTGGTGCGGCGTGGCGCCATGAAGGACGAGCTGAACCGGATCGCCGGCCTGGCCATCAAGGCCGAGCATCGTCCGGCCAGCGGTCGTGCGGGCCTGCGCGAGGTTGAGCTGAACGACGGGCGCTGGCTGCAACTGTCCGAGCGGTTCACATCCGAAGGCGGCTCGGTCGTCACCGCCGCCGACATCACCGCCATCAAACGCCAGGAGGCCGAGCGCCGCCGCGCCGCCGACGATCTGCGGGCCACCGTCGACCAGCTGGAATCCAGCCAGGAAAAGCTGTCGCTACTGGCGCGCAAATACGAGGTCGCCATGACCCGGGCCGAGGCCGCCAACCAAGCCAAGTCCGAGTTCCTGGCCAATATGAGCCACGAGCTGCGCACGCCGCTGAACGCCATCAACGGCTTCTCAGAGATCATGGCCAGCGAGCTGTTCGGGCCGCTGAACGAGAAATACAAGGGATACGCCGGCGACATCCTGAAGTCGGGCCAGCACCTGCTCAGCCTGATCAATGACGTCTTGGACATGGCCAAGATCGAGGCCGGCAAGATGACCCTGCACTATGAGCCGGTGTCCTTGCGCGAGGTGTGCGAGGACGCGGTGCGGCTGATGCGCGGCAAGGTGCAGGAGGCAGGCCTGAAGATCGCGGTCGAGGCCGGCGACCTGCCCGACATCGAGGCCGATCAACGCGGCGTCAAACAGGTGATGCTGAACCTGATCTCCAACGCCGTGAAGTTCACGCCCGAAGGCGGCTCCATCGTCGTGTCGCTGAAACCCTTCATTGGCGCGCAGGGCGAGGACCGCGTCCGCGTCGCCTGCGCGGACACCGGCATCGGCATCGCGCCCGAAGACCTGGTGCGCCTCGCCCGCCCGTTCGAACAGGTAGAGGGCCAGCATTCCAAGACCACCCAAGGCACCGGCCTGGGCCTGGCCCTGACCAAGTCCCTGATCGAGATGCACGGCGGCGAGCTGAGCATGGAAAGCCAGCCGGGCGTCGGCACGGTCGTCAGCTTCGACCTGCCGGTGAAGCGCCCGGATCAGACCGTGCAGCCGATCCGGGCGGCGTTCGCGGCTTAGGTCCACCGCCTGCCATCTGACTAACCCCGAAGACAGCGTCTCTTCCAGACCCAACAGGGTTTCGGGACGTCCGAAGTCGTAACCGCACGCTCGTTAACGCTTCATGGTAACTGGAGATTGTGGATGATGGCGTCATTGCTGGGAAGCGTCACGATCAGGAAGTCCAACATGCGAACGGCGACCATCATCCTCGCCCTGATGTGCGGCCTTGGTTCCGGCGCGGCGGCCGGTGACGATCCCTCCAATTGGGGGGTGAGGTGCGGCGGCCCGTTCCAGCTTTGCGGCTATGTCGACCGGAACACGGAAGCACCACGGATTACCAAGCGATACGAGGCTGCCATGCCGTTCCACAATGGACTCGCATCGGTCCAGGTCGAGGGCAGATGGGGTTATATCGATCGCAGCGGCGAGCTGGTGATCCAGCCGATCTACACTGGAGCGGCGTCCTTCTATGGGGATCTCGCGGAGGTTTGGGTCAACGAAGCAGCGGGTATTATCGACCGGCGCGGGCGAACGATTATTAGACCTCAGTTCAAGCGGATCATTCCATTTGCGCGCGATGTCTTCATTGCAGTTCCGCTCGGCTCCAGTGCTCCGTCTTACGGCCTTTTTGGGATGGATGCTGCGCCTGACAAACTTTCGGGCATCGAAGGCGCCGGTCTGTATCACCGTCGGCGAGGTTGGCTGACTGCGTCTGATCTTCAGTTCATGGCTTTCGATCCCACTCGTGGCCTGCTCTGGGCCGGGCGGCGCAATGAAGACCGCGAGGATGTTTGGGGACTGATGAGCGCTGATGGGTCATGGCATGTCACCCCGCGTTACAGCCACGTTCAGCAGCTTTCCGGTGGGCGCGCCATCGTCAGAAGTCTGCCGGATCGCACAGCGCCTCCAGCCGAACGTCAGGCCAGCGTTCTCTCTGGGTCGGTCGACGGTGACGGCAAGCTTGTCGTGCCCATGGAACGTCGCTGGCTCGGCTATTGGCGCGCGGGCTACGGTCTTGCGCACAGAACAGGGCGCGCCAGCGGCGTAGAGGATCCGACCGGCGAGCCAAACGCCGGCATCGTGAACCTCGACGGCACCCTATTAGCGGGGCGCTATTTCGATGCGGTCGATATTTCGGAAGACGGGCTGCTGCCTCGGGGACGCCTGGGTGACGTCTGGTACAGCATCGATCAAAGCGGCCGATTGTTGCCGGACCAGTTGGAGGGAACGACACTGCTGAACTGTCCTGACGGGCCGTCCTTCATCCGCCGCGGCGCACGCGTCGAGGTTCGTGGACCCAATGGCAGGTCTGCAGGAACTTATGAACCCGGGCATCTTCAGCAGCGTGAATGCCCAGGCCCGTTCTCGTTACAGCGCGCAGGGCGCTGGTTCATAGTTATGCCCGATGGCCGGATGCTGGGCGGCGAGCGCGGGTTCGATAATCTGTACGGCTTCGCCGGCGAAAGCGCGGCAGTCCAACTCGATGGAAAATGGGGGATCATCGACCGGCAGGGGCGGTTCACCGTTTCGCCTCGCTTTGATCGACTGAGCTCCACAGGGACCGGTGTGTTTCGGGTCGAAGGCGCAAACCCGCAGTGGATCGACGCCATGGGCCGCGCGGTCCCGGAACCACAGCCTCCTAATCCTGGCCTTGTCTGTGAAGGCGGCCTCACCCTCTTTCAGGCAAATGGTCGCTGGGGAATGAGGGATGGGACGGGGCGCACAGTCATCCAACCCAAGCATCGCGTCCTAACCTGCTTCAGTGGGGGTTTTGCTTGGGCTGTGTCGCCAGGTGCGCGAGAATGGTGCCCTATCGGTTCGGACGGGAAGCGTCGACGGGCGTTCCGCTGCCTGGAGGCGGTTTATCCGGTGACCGGGAGCCATCAGAGGCCTGAACGGTTTGACGATGACCCGTTCGAAAACAGCGTCCTATGGAATCTGGCGATGCTGGACTATCTCGCGGGGGCGCGACCTCACGCGCCTCGTTGGATTTCGGCCGGGCGCGACATGGGCAGCGATTCGGTCATCCATGGCTTGCCACAGCCAGAACGCGTAGATTCAAGAGATGGCGATCAAAAGCCACTCCGCAGGTTCGCGTCGTCCGCTGTGGGCGTCATGTGCCTACTAGCGTTTGCAATCAGCAGCCGGCGCCGATCAGCAAGCAACTCGGTCCGCTTCACGGGAGCATGAAACATGAGCGCAGCCTCTGTCCATCTGCCCACTTGAGCAGACGGGCGCCAATTCCCTAAGGCGAGCTCTAGGAGAACTTACACCAACTCCACGCCCATCGCGGTGGCTTCGCCGCCGCCGATGCACAGCGCGGCCATGCCGCGGGTTTTGCCGTGGGCTTTCAGGGCGGACAGGAGGGTGGTCAGGACGCGTGCTCCTGAAGCCCCAAGCGGGTGGCCCAGGGCGCAGGCGCCGCCGTTGACGTTGATCTTGTCGTGGGGGATGCCGAGTTCCTGCATGGCGATCATCGGCACGATGGCGAAGGCCTCGTTGACCTCCCACAGATCCACATCGTCGGCGCTCCAGCCCGCCTTCTTCAGCGCCTTTTGCAGGGCGAAGACCGGGGCGGTGGTGAACAGGTGCGGCTCATGGGCGTGGGCAGCCTGGCTAACCACGCGGGCGACCGGCGTCAGGCCCAGGGCCTCAGCCGTCGATTGGCGCATCATGACCAGGGCGGCGGCGCCGTCCGAGATCGAGGCGGCCGAGGCGGCGGTGATGGTGCCGTCCTTGCCGAAGGCGGGCTTCAGATTGGGAATCTTGGAGGGGTCGGACTTGGTCGGCTGTTCGTCGCGGTCGACGGTGACGGGACCCTTGCGGGTCTTGACCTCGACCGAGGCGATCTCGGCGTCGAATGCGCCTGTCTCCTGGGCGCGCTTGGCCCGGCCGGCGCTTTCAATGGCGTAGGCGTCCTGCTGCTCGCGGGTGAACTGATAGTCCTTCGCCGTGTCCTCAGCGAACTGGCCCATCAGCTTGCCGGGGGTGTAGGCGTCCTCCAGCCCGTCCAGATACATGCTGTCGGAAATGACGTCGTGGCCGATGCGCGCGCCACCCCGGTGCTTTTGCATCAGATACGGGGCGTTGGTCATGGACTCCATGCCGCCCGCCACGATCACATCGGCCGAACCGGCGGCCAGGGCATCGTGCGCCATCATGGCCGCCTGCATGCCCGAACCGCACATCTTGTTGATGGTGGTCGCCTCGGTCGAGGTGGGCAGGCCTGCGCCCATGCCCGCCTGACGCGCCGGCGCCTGGCCCAGGCCCGCAGGCAGGACGCAGCCCATGATGATCTGCTCGACCTTTTGCGGATCGAGGCCCGCGCGGTCCAGCGCCGCCTTGACCGCGACGGCGCCCAGGTCGGTGGACTTGGCGTCGGACAGGGCGCCCTGGAAACCGCCCATCGGGGTGCGGGCATAGGAGACGATGACGACGGGATCGGCGGACGTGGTCGCGGACATGGGGACGGCTTCCTCTATATTCGGGCGAGAGATAGCGATCCCGGCCGGTCAGGAAAAGTGCAGCCGCCGATACTTGCCCCGGAAATAGAGCAGCGGATCGCGGCGCGGCTCGAACCGGGCGCGCCTGACCCGGCCGATGATGACCAGGTGATCGCCGGCCTCGACGATCTGTTCGGTTCCGCATTCGAAACTGGCCAGGGCGCCCGACAGGATGGGCGCGCCGGTGTCCCACGTCTCCCACGCCACGTCCTGGAAGCGGTCGGCCTGGGACCGGGCGAAGACGCCGGAGGTCGGCTGCTGGCCGATGTGCAGGACGTTGATGGCGAAATGTTCGGCCCGGCGGAAGCGGTCGACATTGGTGGACGAGCGGGCCAGGCAAAACAGGATCAGCGGCGGATCCAGCGACACCGAGGAGAAGGAGTTGGCGGTCAGGCCGACGGGCTGCCCGGCCTCGTCCAGGGTCGTGACCACCGTTACCCCGGTGGCGAAACAGCCCAGGGCGTCGCGCAGGGTGCGGGGGTCCGAGCCGGCCTGATAATGCAGGGCGTCGCGCGGGGCGTGGCGTTCGAGGAAACCCAGGAGGGCGGCGTTCTCGGCCTCGACCGCGTCGGACGCCTCGGTGCGCGCGATCGTCTGGATCGGAACGCCGGCCAACTGTGTCTCAAGCTCGGGCGAGACAGCCCCCTGCCCTTCGGTGACGACCACCAGACAACTGGCCAGGGCCGGGCCCGTGACGGCGAGCGCAGGCGCGACCGCGTCCAGAGTTGTGTCGGAACAGACGATGGCCGGGCGAGAAGGAAGCTCGGTCAGAAGTCGGCGCAAGGCGGCGGAGCTGTCGTCCGCTTCATCAAAATCGGCTGCGAGCATGACGTGGCGGCCGGCCTCGACCAGCGCGCGCACCGACCGGCGCCAGTCGCCGGACAGACGCTCGGGCGCGCCGATCAGCAGGACGATGGGATCCTCGGGGTCGCCCCAGCTTTCGACGTCCAGGCCTCCGTTCGGGGGCGGCGATGCGGTCATGAGGCGAGGCGGTCCGGTCTGTCGTGAAGCGTGAGAGCGATCCCTATTAGGGGAAGACCGGCGCCCGGCGCCAGAACTGTATCACCCGCCGTAGCCTCGGCCGCCGCCGCCGAAGCCGCCGCGCGAGACGACGGTGGTTCGGCTCTGCACCCGCGTCGGGGCCTGACGAGCGACGTCACCATGCTCGCGCGCGTTGGTCAGGGTCTTGCCGGTGCGATAGTCGCGGTAGGCGTAGCCGCCGCCATAGCCGTTCGACAGCCGCCCCTCGCGGTCGCGGTACAGCGGTCCGCCGCCGCGATAGCCGCCGCCGTTCAGCATCGGGCCGACGATGAAGCCGGTCAGCAGCGGGGTGAAGAAGGAGCCGCCGTTGTTGTTCGGCTGGCATTGCGACGCTCCCCACTGACCCTCGCACTCCTCGCGCGTGGCGTAGCGCGGCGCGGTCTTGGCGGCCTCTTGCTGAGCCTTGGTCAGGGCGGCGTCGCATTCGTTGTCGGGAATGTCGTTGGCGGCCTTGCACTCGTCCAACGACTGATAGGCCAGAGTCGGCTCGGGCTCGGGCGCCGGCACGCGCTGGGGCGAACCGCAGGCGGCCAGCGAGAAGCTGGCCGTCGCCATCAGGCTGCTGACGTGCAGGACGCGCGAGCGCTTGAGCCTGCGCATGGTGTCGGTCTTGGCCAGGTTTTGGGGCAGGTCTTTGGGGTCGGTCATGGGTTCACGAGGTCATGCAGGCGGCGTTGAGCAGGCCGACGCAGATGGAGATGGAGGCCAGATAGACGGCCGCGGCGATCTCGCCCGCCTCGATGCGGACGACCAGGTTGCGGAAGGCCATGCGGCTGATGGCGACGAAGACGACGATCTGGATCACGCCGGCCAGCAGGGCCCAGGCTGCGAACTCCATCAGGCTGACGGTGTGCGACAGGGCCGAGGCCAGAGGCAGGACATAGCCGATCAGGGCGCCGCCGAGCGCAATGGCGGCGGCCGTGTTCCCCTCACGGATCAGCGTGTGTTCGTGATAGGGCGTGACCCACTGGTAGATCAGTTTGAAGGCCAGGGTGAAGGCGCCCGCCATGGCGAAGGCGATCAGGAAGGCGATCGCCCCCTGCTGAAAAATGAACCAGTCGAACATCGGTCTTGCCCCCTCGGATTGCGCGATCAGGCGCGGAACTCGGCCATTTCCAGCGGAATGCCGATCATGATTTCGTGCGTGGTGTCGCCGCCCTCGGGCTGCTGCTCAAGCGCCAGCATCAGTTCGCGCCCGCCGCCCAACTCGCGCGCATACAGCATGCAGGTCTGGAAGATTTTGGCATAGGGCGCGGTCGCGGCGCGGTCGTCCCAGATCGTCTCCCACAGGGTGACGGGCGGCTGGATGGCGTCGCTCTCGGCGAACCAGAAGCGGGGATAGTCGGGCAGTTCTTCGGCCGCGCCGTGAAAGACCGGCGCCGACAGGCGGTCGCGCCAGATGCGGCGTTCGCGCTCTGCCGGCGGATAGGCCGAGGTCCAGGGCACGAACAGGCTGAAGTCGTAGGATTCCAGCCCGGCCTCGTCGTCGCTCATGGCCTGAAGCATGACGTGGTCGTCGGTGTAGAAGCGATGCACGAACTGACCGCTGTCCAGGCTGACCAACCCCTGCGCCGAGATGTCCAGCACGTCGCGATCTAGAGCGAACTGGGTCTCGTCGCCCAGCCGGCGCCAGGCCAGCGGGTCCAGCGACACGGTGCGGCCCACGGTGATGTTGCGCACCGTCGCCAACCGATTGGCGGGCGCGACCTTCTCCGACGATCCGAAAAGCTTCTTGAACATGGGCGACTATCTAGGCCCGATGCGGGCCGACGGCGAGCGAACAGAAGCGATGCGACCGAATGAGGCGGTTCATAGCGCGACATTCCGTCTGATCTTGCGTCACGTCAAGCGTTCATGTTACGCGTTTCATGTAACGATATGCCGAATGACGTTTCGCCCTCTTCCGCCGCTAACGACCGCATTCGTGCGTGGCGACAGGCGCGTCGTGAGGCGGGCCTGGTCAAGCTGGAACTTTGGGTGCCCGCCGCCGCCCGCGACGACGTCAAGGCGGCCGTGCGCGCCATCGTCACCGATTCAACGCGCGGGCCGCAGCTTGCCCAACGCCCGCGCCGCCCCACTTCCGATTCCATCACCCCTGGAGACGACCATCAAATGGACGCCGTGATCGAGACCCCCTGGACCGTGCCCGCCATCAAGGCGGCGCTGGATGGCTCAACCCTGCTGCGTGACGGCGAAATGACCCTGCGCGTAGTCGAGGGCGCCGAGCCGGTGCTGCTGGCGACCATGCACGAATACGGCGACCTGCCGGTCTATCTGAGCGTCGGCGGCGCCCAGATCGTCTGTTCGGTCCTGCTGTGGCCGGTGTCGGAGCAGAAGGATCGCCACGCCTTCAACGAGTTCCTGCTGAAGGCCCAGCGCGTGGTGCCCCTGTCCAACTTCGCCATCACCAATGTCGGTGGCGAAGACGTGTATGAGCTGATGGGCGAACTCTCTTGCAAGACGACGCTTCAGACCATCCTGATCGAACTGCGCACCCTGGCCGAGAATGCGATCGACGCCACCGAACTGCGTGAAACCTTCGGCGCCGACGCCGCCTGATCCCGGAAGACCGACCATGTCCATGCTCAGAAAACTGTCCGCCCTGTTCCGCGGCACGGCCCACGATGCGGCCCAGGGCGTCGTCGACGCCAATGCGCTGAAGATCCTCGACCAGGAAATCCGCGACGCCGACAATGCGCAAGGCAAGGCCCGCGACGACCTGGCCGGCCTGGTGGCGCGCCGCCGCATGGCCGAAAACGAACTTGCATCGTTCAGGGACCAGATCGCCAAATACGAAAGCTCGGCCCGCACCGCCCTGGGTCAAGGCAAGACCGATCTGGCGCGCGAGGTCGCCGGCCGCATCGCTGAGCTGGAGGTCGAGATCACCAGCCGCGGCCCGCTGATCGAGGACATGAAGACGGCCGAGACGCGCCTGCGCACAGCCATCGCCTCGACCGACCAAAAGATCGAGACGCTTCGTCGCGAGATCGACATCGTCAAGGTCAACGATTCCGTCCAGAAGGCCCAGACGTCGGTCGCCCTGAACTCGGCCGGCGCCCAGTCGCGCATCGGCTCGGCGGCGGACAGCCTGCAACGCATCAAGCAGCGCCAGGCGATCCAGGAAGAGAAGCTGAACGCCAGCCAGGCGCTGGAGGACCGCCGCACCGGCGCGGACCTGGACGCCAAACTGCGCGAGGCCGGCATCCTGCCCGGCCATTCCTCGGCCGACGACGTCCTGGCCCGCCTCAGCCAGCCGGAGGTGACCGTGGTCACGCCGCGCATCGGCCAATCTACGCCTGACAAGGACCCGGCATAACCCATGGAGCGTCTGCGCTTCGATCCCCGCACCGACTGGGACGCCAAGGCCGAGGAACTCGGCTTCACCTGGCGCCACACCGACGGCAAACCCTATTGGGACGAGACGGCGGCCTATGCCTTTTCGCTGGCCGAGATCGAGGACGGGATCGAGGCGCCGACCGAGGAACTGCACGGCCTGTGCCTGGAGCTGGTCAACGAGGCCGTCCAGTCCGAGCGGCTGATGGAACAACTCGATATTCCCGAGACCATGCGGGACTATGTGGCCGACAGCTGGAAGCGGGGCGACCCGTCCCTCTACGGCCGGTTCGACTTCGCCTATGACGGCACGGGGCCGGCCAAGCTGTATGAATACAACGCCGACACCCCGACCAGCATCTATGAGACGGCGGTGTTTCAGTGGCTGTGGCTGGAGGACCAGATCAAGGCCGGCGCCCTGCCCGCCGATGCGGATCAGTTCAACAGCCTGCATGAGAAGCTGGTCGACCGGTTCCGCACCATCTTCCCGAACGGCGGCTTCGTGCATTTCGCCTCGGACGCCGATTTCGTCGAGGATCGCCAGACGGTGCGCTTCCTGGAAGACCTGGCCCAGCAGGCCGGGTTGGAGCCCCAGTTCGTCGCCATCAACCAGATCGGGCTGAACGCCGACGGCCGGTTCGTCGATCACGAGAACTGGATTATCCAGGCGATGTTCAAGCTCTATCCGTGGGAGCAGATGCTGCGCGACGACTACGCCGCCCCGCTGCCGACGGCGGACGTGACCGTGCTGGAGCCGGCGTGGAAGAGCATCCTGTCCAACAAGGCCATACTGCCGCTGTTGTGGGAGCGGCATGCGGGCCACCCCAACCTATTGGAATCCTATTTCGAGGGCGATCCGGCCGAGGCGGCGCTGGGCTCGTCCTATGTGCGCAAGCCGTTGTTCTCGCGCGAGGGCGATAATGTCGAACTGATCGACCGGGGCGTCAGCGCCGCAGAGGTGGTGGACGGCGGCTATGGCGAGGGGCGCTATATCCGCCAGGCGCTGTGCGATCCGCCCCTGTTCGACGGCAATCATGTGATCGTCGGGTCGTGGCTGGTGGGAACCGAACCGGCGGGCATCAGCCTGCGCGAGGACACGGGCCGCATCACGAGGAACACCTCGCGCTTCGTGCCGCACTTCATCCGCGACTGAGGCGCAGGCAGGCAACCAAGCCGGACGACCATCGTTTTGTCGGCTGACATCAACCGACAAGAAACCTTCCCATGCGCAACGTCCGCCTCGCCCTGATCGCCACCACCGCCCTGACCCTCGCGGGCGGCGCTGCAGTCGCCCAGACGCAATACCCCTCGACGACACAGGATCGGCTGGGCGCGGTCGTGGGCGCCCTGTTCGGCGATCGTCTGGGCCTGTCGGCAATGGATCAGGCCTGGCTGCGCGGCGGCCGTCCGTTGCGTGACGGCCAGAGCCAGTTCTTGACCCGCGTGGACGCCAGCGTGCGCGCCGGCGGCGTCTCCGCCTCGGCCGCGACGCGCCTGCGCGCGGACTATGCGGCCCTGGTTGATCTGGAGAACCAATACGCCGTCGGCGGCATCTCGGCCCAGGAACGCGCGGATCTGAACGCCCGCTACACCGCCCTTACCCAAACGCTGGAAGCCGGCGCCTCGGGCTATGCCGACATGGACACCGTCGCCCAGGGCCGTGCGGAGTTCGACACCCGCGTCAACGCCGCCGTGACCGCGCGCCGCATCACGCGCACCGAGGCGACGCGCCTGAAATCCGACTATCAGGCCCTGATCCAACTGGAGAGCCGCTACAGCGCTGACGGCTCCATCAGCGCGAGCGAGCGCGCCGATCTGGACGCGCGTCTGGACGCCCTGGACCTGCGCGTCGGCGACGGCCCAGCCGGACAGACGCCGTCCGCCAACCTGCCCGCCCGCACCCGTCTGGCGAACCTGGAAACCGCCCTGGCCGCCGCCGAACGCTCGGGCGCCGTCAGCCGCACCGAGGCCGCCGACATCCGCGTCGAGGCCGGCGACCTCGCACGCCTGGACGCCGCCTATAGCCGCACCAGCCCCTCGTCCGACGACACGGCCTACTTGAGCCGCCGCATCGGCGAATTGGAACTGCGCGTACGTCGCTAGGCCTGACCAAAGCGTCCCGTGTGATCCGGCACGGGACGCCTCTCCGGCTACACCTGTGCATTGCAAGCTCTGATTTCACGGCAGCGCGGAAATGGCGTATGGGCAGCCGCAGTCGCCCCTGCATCGCCGGTCAAGCCGCAACCCTATGTCCCTGAACGCCTCCCGCACGCTGTCCATCGCCCCAATGATGGATTGGACCGATCGGCATTGCCGGGCGTTTCACAGGGCGTTGACGCGCAAGGCGCTGCTTTACACCGAGATGGTGACGGCGCCGGCGGTGTTGCATGGGGATCGCGAGCGGCTGCTGGGCTTCGACGGGCTGGAGCATCCGGTCGCTTTGCAGCTGGGCGGGTCGGATCCGGCGCAGTTGGCTGAGGCCGCCAAGGTCGGCGAGGCGTTCGGCTATGACGAGATCAATCTGAACGTCGGCTGCCCGTCGGACCGGGTGCAGTCGGGCCGGTTCGGGGCCTGTCTGATGCGCGAGCCGGAGCTGGTTGCCGACTGTATGGCCGCGATCAAGGGGGCCGTCAGCGTGCCCGCGACCGTCAAATGCCGCATCGGCGTGGACGATCAGGATCCAGCCGTCAGCCTGTTCGCCACGGTGGACGCCTGCGCCGCCGTCGGGATCGAGGTCTTCGTCGTCCATGCCCGCAAGGCTTGGCTGAAGGGGTTGTCGCCCAAGGAGAACCGCGACGTGCCGCCGCTGGACTATGATCTGGTGCGCCGGCTGAAGCGCGAGCGGCCGCATCTGAACATCTCGATCAATGGGGGCATCGCCTCAATGGACGCGGCCGAGGCCCATCTGGCCGAGATCGACGGCGTCAAGCTGGACGGGATCATGCTGGGTCGCGCCGCCTATCACGAGCCGGCCATCCTGGGTCAGGCGGATCGTCGCCTGTTTGGCGCGCCGGTCGAGGACACCGACGCCTTCGCCGCGCTGGAGCGCTATCGGCCCTATATGGCCGCGCGTCTGGAGGAAGGCGTCGCCCTGCCCGCGATGGCGCGGCATATGCTGGGGTTGATGCACGGCCGGCCGGGCGCGCGGGCGTTCCGTCGCATTCTGACGGTCGAGGCGATCAAGCCCGGCGCCGGCCTGGAGGTGCTGGATCGAGCGGTAGAGGCTGTGCGCGAGGCAGAGGCGAGGCGCGACACGGCGCCCGGCGACTGGGCGGCGTAACCCAATCTTCAGAGCTGGCCGGCAAGGTTAAGAGAACCCTGCCGTTTCGGACCTGCACGCCATGAAGACCCCGCTGATCGCCGCCGTCATCGCGGCCGCCCTGCCCGCCACATCGGCCCTGGCGCAGGCTGACGGCCGGTTCGCCGTCGGCGCCCAGGTCGGCACGCCGGGCGCGGGCCTTCAGGCCCAGTTCGCGCTCAGCCCGGTCGTGGTGCTGCGCGGCGGCTATGACGTGCTGAAATGGGATCGGGACCAGACCTACAAGGGCATCGATTACGACGCCAAGATCGACTTCAAGTCGCCGGGCGCCTTTGTGGACCTGCATCCGTTCCGCAACGGCTTTCTGATCTCGGGCGGGGCCTATTTCGGCGATCGCAAGGTCGATCTGGACGCCACGCCCACCGGCAATGTCAATGTCGGCGGCGCGACCTTCACCCCGGCCCAGGTCGGGACATTGACCGGCCGCATCGACCTAGAGAGCACCGCGCCCTTCGTCGGCCTGGGCTATGACAACACCTTTACGCGCGGCGGAAGGCTCGGCTTCCGCATTCTGGCCGGCGCGGCCTTTGGCGATGCGCCGCAAGTGGATCTGGGCGCTCGCGGCGGGACGCTGTCGAACGACCCTACCTTCCGTTCGCGTCTGGATCAGGAAGAGCGTGAGATTCAGGCCGAGGCCGATGATTACAAGGTCCTGCCGGTGCTTCAGGCGGGCCTCAACTTCAAGTTTTGAAGCCCGGGGCGTCGTCCCCAAGCGCTCAGACTGGGGATAAATAAGTTATGCAAAACAGGGCATTAACCTAGAAACAAATCGTAACAGACGGCGCCAAGGCGGGTTCCGCCACTTTCTCGCCACAGGTTAACGCGACAAGGCCAGCGCCGGCGGCGTTGGGAGCCGGTGTCTCCTGAGCGAAACTCATGATCGGCGCCTCCGCTGCTATCGCCATGCTTTGGGCTGCCGTATCGTCTGTGACGAGCGGGCCTGTCCCCTACAATGACGTCGTAGCGGCGGATCAAGTCAGGACTGAAACCCCTGCCGCCATCGTCGGTTCCGATGAAGTCGAGACCGGCCTGAACGCCGAACAGGCCGAGCTGATGGCCTCCGATCCGGACTGGCGCGCGTCGGCGCGCCTCTATCACGCAGGCGGCGGCGGTGCGACGGGCAACGATTCGCTGGGTTGCCGTCCGATCGCCATGCGCACCGTCGCAGTCGATCCCCGTGTGATCCCGCGCCGCACCAAGCTGTTCATCCGCGAAACGGTCGGCATGCGTTTGGCCGACGGTTCGATCCACGACGGCTACTGGTACGCCTCCGACACCGGCGGCGCGATCAAGGGCCAGAAAATCGACCTCTATACCGGCAACGGTCGTGGCTCGATGAACCAGGCGCAGCGCCTGAACATGCGCACCCTGACCATCGTGGACGCCGGCGATTTCGACGGTTGCCCCCCGGCCTGGACCACCGCTTCCAACTGATCCGGCCGATCATGAAAAACGCCGGCTGACCGCGAAGGTCAGCCGGCGTTTTCGTGTTTGAAGCCTTGCGCCAATCAGTCCAGTTCGGACACTTCCAGCGTCGACTGCACCATCGAGCCGTTATAGGTGCCGACCCAGATGTCGTAGCGGCCGCTCTGCGGATTGGTGATCGTCACCTTCGGATCGACGCCGCCCGCGCCGTCGTCGTCGCAATAGAAACGGCCGTTGGGCGTATTGATCAGCAGGGTTGTGTCCTCGTCTGCGCGAACGCGGAAGGTCAGATCGGCGTCGCCGGGCTCGAAGAAGATCTGGATGTCCGGGGCTGAACTGACCGAACCTTCGCAGCCCGCCTTGGCGGCCGAGGCGGGCGAGGAGCCGCCGGCCAGGATCGACTTGGTCCAGGGGTCGGGCGTGAAGCCGCCGCGGAGATTGGCCGTGCCGTAGTTGGGCTCAAGATCGATGTTGGGCGCCGCGCCCGCCGTCGTGTCCGTGCCGCCCAATTCGCTGATCTGCAGCGTCGACTGGACCATGTTGTCGTTATAGGTGCCCAGCCAGATGTCGTAGCGACCGCTCTCGGGGTTGGAGATGGTCACCATCGGGTCCAGGTCGCCGCCGCTGTCGTCGTCGCAGTACCAGCGGCCGCCAGGGCTGTTGACCAGCAGCGTCGTATCCTCGCTGGCGACCGCCTTGATGGTCAGGTCCAGATCGCCGGCTTCGAAGTTCAGTTGCAGATCGGGCGCGGCGCTGACCTTGCCCTCGCAGCCCGACTGCGCCGCCGAGGCGGCGATCGAACCGCCCGCCAGGATGGACTTGGTCCAGGGATCGGGCGTGAAGCCGGTCTCCAGCCGCACCGAGCCGTAGTTGGGGTCCAGGGTGAAGTCGGGCTTGGCCCCGCTCTTCTGCGCCAGGCTGACGCCAGGGGCGAGCAGCACGGACGCAGCGGCGATGACGGCGATGGATTTCATGATGCTCCCTCCAGCAGCGGCGCAACGCCGCAGGGGGAGACTATTCCGTTTCGCCGAACCGTGCAGCTTGAAATGCGGGCCTCAGAAACGGCGCTTGCCCGTCACCGTCTCGAAGAACAGGCGAAAGTCGCCCATCAGGCTCCACAGCGGATACTTGAACGTCGCGGGCCGGTTCTTTTCGAAGAAGAAATGCCCGACCCAGGCGAAGCCGTAGCCCAGCAGCGGCATGGCCAGCAGCCACCAGGCGTTCCGCGTCGCCACGAAGGCGACGAAGGCCGAGATCACCAGAAAGGTGCCGACGACGTGGATGCGCCGACACGTCCGGTTGGAATGCTCATGGATGTAATAGGGATAGAAGGCCTCGAACGAGGCGTAACGGCCCTCAGGTGCGGACGGCGTGCTCATGGGCGGAGGGTGCGCCTCCGCCCACGATCAGGCAAGTGCCGGCATGATCAGCCCTTGGGCTTGCCCTTGAAGCCGTCCTTCTTGAAGCCCGGCTTGGCCTTGAAGGGCTTCTTGGCATAGGGCTTGTCGCCCGAGGCGTTCGAGCGCGGATTGGCGCCGCCGTCAGCCTTCGGCGCCCAAGGCTTCTTCTTGAACGGCGGGCGGGCGTCGCCCTCTCCGCCATCGGCGCGCTTGTAGGGGGTCTTCTTGAAGGGGCGGTCGCCATCCTCGCGCGGCTTGCCGGCGAAGCGGCTGGCCTTCATCGAGCCGGGCGTCGGGGCTTCCGACGGCGTGATCTTCACCTCGTCCTTGGAGGCGGCGACGGCTTCACGGAAGGCCTTCTCGTGGGTCTTGGCGACCTCGAACCGCGTCTCTTCGGGGAAGGTGCGGATGGCGCCGATTTGAGGCTTGGAAATGCCGCCGATGCGGCAGATCAGCGGGATCAGCCATTTGGGGTCGGCGTTCTTGTTGCGGCCCACGTCCAGACGGAACCAGACCACATCATCGGCGCCCAGGCGGTCGCCTGGCCATGGCTGGGCCGCCGTGCCGTCTTCGTTGCGCACGGTGCGTTCGCGCTTGGCAGGACCGCGGTCCGAACCCGGATCGGACAGTTCTTCCGGCGCCGGTTGTTCCTTGCGCAGCAGGCGCACCAGGGCGGCGGCGATCTCGTCGGGCGTGCGCTCGGCGATCATCCGCTTTGCGACGACCATGTCCTCGTCGGAGACGTCGGCCTCGAAGAACTCGGGCGACAGCAGACGGCCTTCATCGGCCTTGCGGATTTCATCGAAGGTCGGGGCGCCGGTCCAGACCGCGTCGACGCCGGCCTCGTCCATCAGCCGCTCGGCCTTGCGACGGCGCGAGTGCGGGACCAGCATGACCGAGATGCCCTTCTTGCCCGCCCGGCCCGTCCGGCCCGAACGGTGCAGCAGGCCGGCGCGGTTCATCGGCAGTTCGGCATGGATGACCAGACCCAGGTCCGGCAGGTCCAGACCGCGCGCGGCGACGTCGGTGGCGACGCAGACGCGGGCGCGGCCGTCACGCAGCGACTGCAGCGCGTCGGTGCGCTCGCGCTGACCCATCTCGCCCGACAGGCTGACGGTCGAGAAGCCGCGCTCCAGCAGAGAGGATTGCAGGTGACGCACGCTGTCGCGCGTCGAGCAGAAGACCATGGCGCGCGGCGCCTCGAACCAGCGCAGGGTGTTGACCACCGCGTGCTCGATCTCGTTCGGCGCAATGCGATAGGCGCGGTATTCGATGTCGGCGTGCTGGCGCGTCTTGTCGGTCGCGTCGATGCGGACCGCGTCCTTCTGATAGCGTTTGGCCAGGGTGGCGATGTCGCGCGCGATGGTCGCCGAGAACAGCAGGGTGCGGCGTTCGGCCGGCGCCTGGTCCAGGATGTGCTCCAGGTCCTCGCGGAAGCCCATGTCCAGCATCTCGTCGGCCTCATCGAGGACGGCGACCTTCAGCTCGGACAGGTCCAGATTGCCCCGGTCGATGTGGTCCTTCAGGCGGCCGGGCGTGCCGACGACGATGTGGACGCCAAAGCTGAGCGCGCGAGCTTCACGCCGCGCATCCATGCCGCCGACGCAGGTGGCGATCTTGGCGCCGGAGTCGGCGTACAGCCATTGCAGCTCGGCCGCGACCTGCATGGCCAGTTCCCGCGTCGGCGCGATGGCCAGGCACAGCGGTGCGCCGCCGGGGCCGAAGATCGGCTTGTCGCCCAGCAGGGTCGGCGCAGCGGCCAAACCAAAAGCCACGGTCTTGCCCGAACCCGTCTGGGCCGAGACCAGCAGGTCGCGATCCGCATGCTCCGCCTCCAGGACGGCGGCCTGAACCGGAGTGGGTTCGGCATAGCCCTTGTTGATCAGGGCGCGGTCGAGCGCGGGATGGACGGCGGGAAAGGGCATAGGAAACCTGGGACAACGGACAAGGGCGGTCGCCGAAACGACCGCGCCCGGCCGAGGTCAGACCTCAGGCCGGGCGAATGATGGCGCTCTATACATCAATAAGGGCGCAAGCGGGGCGGAAAACGCCGTTCACCCTGTTCCTTCAGGCGACGTTGACCTGAAAGACGCAGTCTGGCGATCGAACCCACCGCGTCCGGAGCTTCGCCATGCAAGCGCTTTCCATAGCCGCCGCCGGAATGACGACCGCGCAGAACCGGTTCGACAACAGCGCGCGTCGCACCGCCACCGCGCCGTTGGACAATCTCGCCGAGGAAACCGTGGAGCGGATCCAGGCCAAGACCGCCTTCAGCGCCAACGCCGCCGTTATGCGCACCGCCGACGACATGACCGGCACGCTGCTGGACATGCTGGCCTAAAGCTTCAGACCGGCGCCTTCTCCGGCAGGTTGAAGAAGCCCGCAAAGCGGTCAAACACGGCCCGGTCGCCGGTCAGGGTCATCAAGCCGTCGGCCTCGAAGGCGCCGGGCGGGACCTTGCCGTAGACGCAGGCCGCGACCAGCGGCGGTTGGGTCGTCAGGACGACGTCGGCGGCGTCCGTGGCGCCGCGGCGGGTCGTGATCGTCCCTTTTTTGATCTGAACGACGAAAGGTTCGTCGCCGAAGACGAAGCCGACCGTCATCGCCGCGTCCCCGGCCAGGGCCGGGTCGAACATCGTCTCGAACGACTGCATGATCGATACCGCGCTGATCGGCAGGGTCGGATCGTGGCGAGGCGAGCGCGCCGCCCAGCCGCCCAGCACCATGAAGACCGGCTTAATCTCGTATCCCCAGGGCGTCAGCTCATACACCTGCACCGACGCGGGCGGCGGGAGTTTGCGGCGGGTCACGATGCCCGAAGCCTCCAGCCCCTCCAGCCGCTGGGTCAGCACGTTTGCGGAAATGCCGTGCAGATCCTTTCTCAGATCGCCGAAACGACGCGGCCCCATCATCAGTTCGCGGATCACCAGCAAGGCCCAGCGCTCGCCGATCAGGTCCAGCCCGTGCGCGGCGCCACAGGCATCGTGATATTTTCTGCCCGCTTTATTGGTTATCTTTTCTAACTTCATAGTTGACTATCGTAATCATCGGAGTCAGGTTTCGCAAATAACAAGGAGAGGAAACGCCGTGGCCCAGCTGATTTTCATCAACCTGCCGGTCGCCGACCTGCCCCGATCGATCGCCTTCTATGAGGCTGTCGGCGCGACCAAGAACCCAATGTTCAGCGACGACACGGCCGCCTGTATGGTCGTGTCGGACGTGATCCACGTCATGCTGCTGACCCACGACAAGTGGCGCACCTTCACCGACCGGGCGATCCCCGACGCCCATGTCTCGGCGCAGATGTCGCTGTGCATTTCTTTCGACAGCCGAGAGGCTGTGGACTCGGTGGTCGAACGCGCGGGTGCGGCAGGCGGCCTTATGGATCCAAACCCGATTCAGGATCACGGCTTCATGTATGGGCGCGGCTATGCCGATCCGGACGGCCATATCTGGGAACCGATGTGGATGGACCCGGCCGCCGTCGCCGCCGGTCCCGAAGCCTTCGCCGCCAACGCCATGGTGTCGTGATGGCTGACAGTCGCGAACTGAGCATCAGCCGTCTGATCAAGGCTTCGCCGGAGACGGTGTGGAAGATTTACACCGAGCGCACCGGCGAGTGGTTCTGCCCTCGCCCGTGGACCACGCCGGTCGTGGATTGGGACCTGCGCGTCGGCGGGCGGGCCAATGTGGAAATGGCCTCGCCCGAGGGCGAGCGGCATCCCTATTCCGGCGTGTTTCTGGAGGTGGTTCCGGGCCACAGACTGGTCTCGACCGGCGCCTTTACAGAGGGCTGGGTTCCGCAGGCCGGCGACATGAACTTCGTGCGGATCGACACCTTCGAGCCCGAGGCCGGCGGAACCCGCTACACCGCCACCGCTCGGCATTGGGACGAAAAAGCCGCCGAAACCCACAAGGCCATGGGCTTCGAACAGGGCTGGGGCGCCGTCGCCGATCAACTGGCGGTGTTGGCGCAGGGAGATGCGGCATGAGCGACAAGATCATTCCCTGCCTGTGGTTCGACGGCGAAGCCGAGGCTGCGACCGCCTTTTATGTCGGCCTCCTGCCCGACAGCCGCATCACCGCCGTCAACCGCTCGCCGGTCGATACGCCCTCCGGCGCTGAAGGCACGGTCCTGACGGTGCAGTTCGTGCTGGCGGGTCGTCAGTATCTGGCGCTGAACGGCGGACCGACCTTCCGCTTCACCGAGGCCGTCTCCTTCATGGTGATGACCGAGGATCAGCCCGAAACGGACCAGCTGTGGGACGCCCTGCTCGCCGACGGCGGCAGCGAGAACGCCTGCGGATGGTTGAAAGACCGCTGGGGACTGTCGTGGCAGATCACGCCCCGTCGCCTGATGGAACTGACCACCGATCCGAACCCCGCGCGCGCCAAGGCCGCCATGCAGGCCATGATGGGCATGATCAAGATCGACATCGCGGTGCTGGACCGCGCCGTCGCCGACGTTTGAATCCAGAAAGAGGAGACGACCGATGACCTATGTGACCGGCTTCCTGACCCCCGTGAAAACCGAGGACAAGGCGCGCTACGTCAAGTCCGCCGAGGCCTCCTGGCCCCTGTTTCAGAAATATGGCGCCCTGTCGCAGGTCGAGACCTGGGGCGAGGACGTGCCGGACGGCAAACTAACCAGCTTTCCCATGGCGGTAAAACTGCAGGAGGGCGAGGTCGTCGTCTTCTCCTGGGTCACCTGGCCCGACCGCGCCACCGCCGACGCCTGTTTCGGCAAGATGCAGGACGACCCCGACTTTGCAAACATGGACATGCCCTTCGACGGCAAGCGCATGATGTGGGGCGGGTTCAGCGTCGCTTTCGAAGGCAAGGCCTGAGCCCGGCGGCGGCCCGGTTCGAACGCAAATCGCCCTGACGCATTGTCAGGGATCGAGGAGAATCGACATGGCCGCCCGCCCCACCTGGCAAGGACATCTGAAGCTGTCGTTGGTCACCTGTCCGGTGGCCCTCTACACGGCGACGACCAGCACGAACGACGTGCGGTTTCACCTGATCAATCCTGACACCAACAATCGCATCCGCATGGTGCCGACCGACCCGGACGCCGGGCCTGTAGAGCGCAGCGATCTGGTGCGCGGCTATGAGGTGTCCAAGGACGAATACGTGCTGTTCGACGACGCCGACTTCGACAAGGTGAAGCTGGAAAGCACCAAGACCATCTCGATCGACAAGTTCGTCGACGAGGACGACATCGACCGGCTGTACTGGGACGACCCCTTCTTCGTGGTCCCCGAGAAGGGCGCGGGCGTCGAGGCCTTCGCCGTCATTCGCGACGCCATGGAGAAACAGGGCAAGGTGGCGCTGGGCCAGCTCGTCCTGCGCGGCAAGGAGCGTCAGCTGGCGCTGGAGGTCCGGGGCAAGGGGCTGATCGCCTACACCCTGCGCGCCCATGACGAGGTGCGCGATTCCGACGAATACTTCGACGACATTCCGACGGTGAAGGCCGATCCCGACATGGTCGAGATTGCCGCGCGCATTATCGGCCAGAAGGAGGCGGACTTCGATCCGTCAGACTTTAAGGACGGCTACGACGACGCCCTGCGCGCCATGATCAAGGCCAAGTCCAAGGGCGGCAAGGGTGTGGTCGATGTCGCCGAACCCGACGACACCAATGTCATCGACCTGATGGCCGCATTGCGGAACAGCCTGAAAGGGTCGGCGACGGGGACGAAAAAGCCAGCCGCAAAGAAGGCCTCGGCAAAGAAGGCGACGCCCAAGAAGGCTGCGGCAAAGAAGAAGACAGCAGCCTAGACGCCCATCTTTTTCAGCGCCGATTTCAAACTGACCGCCGAAGCGCGGAAATCGGCCCACGGATCGGGCTTCTTGAGCAAGGCTGCATAGGTCCAAAGGTTGAATGCTGCCGGATCCAGCCCGGCCTTCACCTGCCCCCAGGACAGCGGGAAGGCGATCCCCGCCCCCGGCCGGGCGCGCGGCGACCAGGGCGCGACCGCCGTCGCCATTCGCCCGTTGCGCAGATAGTCAATGAAGATTTTTCCGCCCCGCGCCTTCTTGGCCAGGGTGGTTGTGAACCGGTCCGGCGCCTCGACGCGTATGGCCTCCGCCACCGCCTTGGCGAAGGCCTTGTTCTGATCCCAGGTCACACGCGAGCGGGCGTCGGCCTTGATCGGCACGACGACGTGCAGCCCCTTGCCCCCGGTCGTCTTGACGAAGGCGGCCAGACCCAGCGCCTCGATCTTCGCTTTTACGACCTTGGACGCCGCGATGACGTCGGCGAAGTTCAGCCCCTCATCGGGATCCAGGTCGAAGGTGATTTGCTCAGGGAATTCCGGCTGGCCGGGCGCGCAGCCCCAGGGGTGCAGTTCCAGCCCGCCCGATTGGGCGATGGCGACTAGGCCGCCGACATCGACGGCGGCGACGTAAGGGGTGCGGGCCTTGACGTCGATCAGCTTCAGCCGCGGGTTCGACCCCGCCATGGCGTGACGCTGGAAGAAGGTCTCGCCCCCGATCCCCTCGGGCGCCCGAATGATTGAGGTCGGCCGGTCCGCCACATGGGGCAGGATCCGCTCGGCGGCCGTCTCATAGTATCGGGCCAAGTCCGCCTTTGTGATCGCCGGCCGGTCGCCGATGGCGGGCCACAACACCTTATCGGGGCTGGAGAGGGTCACGCCCGCCACGACCACCTTGCCGGGCTTTCCAGCTGGTCGCACCGTCGTCGTGGTCTTCTTCGCGTCGCCCATGTCCGTGGGCGGCTGCGGCGGCTCGGTGACCTCTGCGGCCGTCTTGTCTTCGCGCAACCCTTTGAACGCCGCCTGCCGCAGCGATCCGGATTCGGTATAGCCGCCGTGCTCGACCTCGGCGACCAGCACCGGCTTGACCCAATGGATGTCCTTGGCCGCCTTTGGCGCGCCCGCCCCGGCGAAGGGAGACTTCTGCGCCGCCACGCCCTTCAGCGCCGGAACAAGCGTCTTCGTCACCGCCTCGCCATAGCCGGTCCCCACCCGGCCCAGATAGCGAAGGCCGCCCTTTTCCCTGACCCCGACCAGCAGAGAGCGGAACCGCGTGCCGCCCTCGGACGACCAGCCGCCGATCACCACTTCGTCGCGCCCCCGGCATTTGGACTTCAGCCAGGTCGATGACCGCCCGGCGTGATAGGGCGCGTCCAGCTTCTTGGAGATCACGCCTTCCAGATCCATCCGGCAGGCGCTCTCCAGCACCGCCTGGCCGGTCGAGGCGAAATGCTCGACGTAGCGCAGCCGCCCTGCGGCCGCCTTTCCGATCCTGTCCACATAGGCCTGCAGCCGCGCCTTGCGATGCGACAGCGGCAGTTTACGCAGATCCTCCGCCCCCTCGAACAACAGATCGAAGGCGAAATAGACCAGGTCTTCCGTCTTCTCGTCCGAGATGGCCGCCTGCAACGCCCCGAAGTCCGGCATGTGTTCGTCGTCCAGCGCGCACAGCTCGCCGTCGATCACGGCGTCGGGCCAGGTCGCCGCATCCGCCGCCAGATCCGAGAACTTGTCGCTCCAGTCCAGACCCTTGCGCGTCCGCAAGACCGCCCGACCGCCGCCCACGCCGATCTGGATGCGATAGCCGTCGAACTTGATCTCGTGCGCCCAGCCCGTACCGCCCGGCGGATGGCCGGTCACCTTGCACAGCTGGATCGGCACGAAGGCCGGCGGCTTCTTGGCCTTTAGTGCCGCCTTAGACGGCTTTGGCTTGGCCGGGCCTTTACGCCCCGTCGGCTTGGACGCCGTCCATTCCGTCGTTCCATCCGCGATCTCGGCCAGAGACCGGCCGGTCGTCACAGAGGCGTCGATTTCGGCGAGCGCATCGCCCTCTCCCGCCACGGCGAAGTCGTCCTTCTCCTTCAGCAGCAGCCAGTTGTTGCGTTTGGAGGGTTTGCCCCGATCGCTCTTCAGCCGGATCAGCGCCCATTTGCCCTTCAGCCGTTCGCCGTGAAGGATCATCTTGATCTGACCCTTGGCCCAGGCCGCCTCCAGGTCCGGCTCCTGCGGTTCCCAGGTGCCGACATCCCACATCTGCACCGTTCCGGCGCCGTAGTTGCCGTCGGGGATCGTGCCCTCGAACGACCCGTAATCCAGCGGATGATCCTCGACCTCGACCGCCAGCCGCTTGACCGCCGTGTCGCGCGACGGCGCCTTGGTCACGGCCCAGGATTTCAGTACCCCGTCCGCCTCGATGCGGAAATCGTAGTGCAGACGCGTCGCCGCATGGCGCTGGATCAGATAGCGGAAGCCGCCCTTCGCGCGCCTGGCCTTGGCGCCCTTTGGCTCGGGCGTTTCGCCGAACCGGCGCTTGGCCTGATAGGTCTTCAGTTCACCGCGCATAGGGGCGTAATCCGCCCCGCGCCAAAGCGTTGCCTCAGCGACAGAAGCGCGTGTCGGTCGCTTCGAGGTGCAGGTGGTCGTAGTGGACGGCGTTGTAGTCGGGGCTCAGCGTCGTGCCGAAGATACGGCAGGCGTCGTCGCGAATACGCTTCAGGAAGCGGGCCTCGGGCGTGTCGCCGTTCCAGTCCCTGGTCACGGTGATGCGCCGCCCGTCCCTCAGTCGCACCCCGGCGAAATCCAGCGCCGCCGCCTGGGAATGGGCGCTGATGCGGTTGGAGCCCGCGCCGTTGTTCACGTTGCGACAGGCGTAGGCCCCCATGTGGTCGATCTGCACAACGTCCGAGCCCAAGATCTCGCGCGCCGCCGGCTCCAGCGACTGGCGACGCCAGATGCTCAGCGCCAGCGCCGTCTGGCAGGTCATCTCCACATCGCCCGGCGCCATGCGCGCCACAGTCCCCAGGTCGGCGCCCAGCACCCCGCCTTGATGCAGGCCGCAGGTCGCGGTGTTCTGGCGATCCGGCACAGGAATGAACCGCACGCGCGCGGCGTTCAACTCGGCCAGGCACCGGCCCAGATCGCCGCCTTCGCGCACGACTAGGGCCTGGGTCCCGCCGTCGATCATCCGATCCACCAGCCCCCCGACCAGCGGCGCCTCGGTGCGCGACGGATAGGGTGATGGCGCCCGCAATGGCTCAGGCGGCCGCCGTACGCAGCCGCTGAGGGTCAGCAGGACGCCGAGGCCGATGAGAAAGGGAGAGACGCGCGACACGGAAAGCATGGCCGCGACGCTTAGCTGATTCCCGCCGCCGCCGTGGTCACGAGGCGGAGAGCCGTCTATCGGCGCTCTTCGGACGCGCCTTTGGCCCGGCACCGATCCGAACAGAACCGCACCTGATCCCAATCCCGCGCCCATTTCTTGCGCCAGGCGAACGGCAGGCCGCAGGCGGCGCAGAACTTTTGCGGCAGGTCGGACTTGGCCGGCGCCGTGCCGAGATTGACGTGCTTTCGGGCCATGTCGCCTGCCAAGAAAAAAGGGCGGCCCGTCAGAGCCGCCCTTGATCGTATCAGCTGTCCAGGAAGGACCGCAGTTTGCGCGACCGCGACGGATGCTTCAGCTTGCGCAGCGCCTTGGCCTCGATCTGACGGATGCGTTCGCGGGTCACCGAGAACTGCTGGCCGACTTCTTCCAGCGTGTGGTCGGTGTTCATGCCGATGCCGAAACGCATCCGCAGCACCCGCTCTTCACGCGGCGTCAGCGACGCCAGAACGCGGGTGGTGGTCTCACGCAGGTTCGACTGGATGGCGGCGTCGATCGGCAAGACGGCGTTCTTGTCCTCGATGAAGTCGCCTAGGTGGCTGTCTTCCTCGTCCCCGATCGGGGTTTCCAGCGAGATCGGCTCCTTGGCGATCTTCAGAACCTTGCGCACCTTCTCCAGCGGCATGGCCAGCTTTTCGGCCAGCTCTTCCGGCGTCGGCTCGCGGCCGATCTCGTGCAGCATCTGGCGGCTGGTGCGGACAATCTTGTTGATCGTCTCGATCATGTGCACCGGAATGCGGATGGTGCGCGCCTGGTCGGCGATCGAGCGAGTGATCGCCTGACGAATCCACCAGGTGGCGTAGGTCGAGAACTTGTAGCCGCGTCGGTACTCGAACTTGTCGACCGCCTTCATCAGGCCGATGTTGCCCTCCTGGATCAGGTCCAGGAACTGCAGGCCGCGGTTGGTGTATTTCTTGGCGATCGAGATCACGAGGCGCAGGTTGGCCTCGACCATTTCCTTCTTGGCCTGACGGGCTTCGCGTTCGCCCTTCTGCACCGTCTGGACGATGCGGCGATAGTCGTCGATCGGCAGACCGGCTTCCAGCGCCACGGCGGCGACGTCGGAACGGATGGTCGCGATCTGGCTGGCTTCGTTCTCGCTGAACTTGGTCCAGCGCACGCCCTGATCCTTGATCCGGTCCGTCCAGGTGGGGTCGAGTTCCGAGCCAAAATAGGCCTTGAGGAACTCAGGCCGCGAAATGCCGTAGCTGTCGGCCAGGCGCAGCAGGCGACCTTCCAGACCGATCAGGCGCTTGTTGATCGCATAGAGCTGCTCGACCAGCGCCTCGATGCGGTTGTTGTTCAGCTTCATCGTCTTCAGACGGTCCGAGATGGACGTCGTCAGCGCCTGATAGGCCTTTTCATCCTTGGCGCTCAGCACTTCGCCCTTCAGGCGGGTCTGAACCAGCTTGTCCTGCAGGGCGCGGAAGGCGCCGAAGTCCGCAGCGATGGCGTTCAGGACGTCCATGACCCCGTCGCGCAGCTCGGCTTCCAGCGCCGAGATCGACATGCCGCCGCCATCGTCGAAGTCGTCGTCATCGTCGTCATCGGACTCAGGCTTGTCCTCGGCGGCCGGCTTTTCCTCGGCCTCTTCTTCCTCTTCGCCTTCAGGCTGGGCGGCGCCCGGCAGGGACGAAGGGTTCAGAACGCCATAGGTGGCGTCCAGGTCGATGACCTCGCGCAGCAGGATGCGGTTGTTTTCCAGCTCGTCGCGCCAGACCATGATGGCCTCGAAGGTCAGGGCGCTTTCGCACAGACCCGAGATCATGGCGTCACGGCCGGCCTCGATCCGCTTGGCGATGGCGATTTCGCCCTCGCGGCTCAGCAGTTCGACCGAACCCATCTCGCGCAGGTACATGCGCACCGGGTCGTCGGTGCGATCATAAGCGGACTTGGCGGGCGTTTCGGCGACGGCGGTGCCGGCGGCGGCGGCGACGTCGGTGGACTGCTGCTCCTGCGCGTCCTCCTCGGCCTCCACGACGTTGACGCCCATTTCGGACAGCATCGCCAGGGTGTCTTCAATGGCGTCGGGCGTGACTTCTTCGGACGGCAGGACCTTGTTCAGCTCCTCCATCGTCACATAGCCGCGCGCCTTGGCTTGCTTGATGAACTTCTTGACGCCGGCGTCCGTCAGATCGAGCAGGGGCCCATCGGTCGAAACCTCGGTGTCCTGCGTCTCGGTCTGTGCGTTCATAGTCAGTCTGTCTCCAGCCGAGAGGGTGATCAGTCCGCCCCGGCGAAAAATACAATGCTTGGCGTGCCGTAAGGTTACGTGCCCGCGCTGTCTTCCCAAATCGTCCCGGCTTTGATCGCACGGCGAAGCGCATCCCGCTCGGCCTTCAGCCGGCGGAACGCCTCATCCTGCCCAGGCACATCACGTGCATGGGCCAAGGCGTCCTCCAACGCGGCGACCCGCGTCGAAGCGTCGAACGCCTGCGACCATCGGACCCTTGCCTCGGCGAGGGGCGCATTTGCGGCCAGGAATGGCGCGCCGGACTTTGCCGCCGCCTTCTCGACCTCGCGCACTAAGGCATCATGACCCGATTGCGCCAGATGGCGTCGCAGGGCGGCGGAGTCAAGGCTATGTCCCGACAGACGCAGGCGAACCAACTCCTGCGCCAGTCCATCCAACCCCTTGTCGCCGAATCCGTGGGCGGCAATCTCTTCCAGATGGTCGTCCATCCGTTCGGGGTCGTCGATGGCGCCGTGGGCCAGAGCGGCCGGCACGGGCTCGATGGCGCGAAACAGCGACTGCATCGCCTGAGCGCCCTCCGCCGTCTGACCCAGTTTGGGCGGCGGGCCGAAACCGCGTTTGCCCTGCCCCGGGGTCCAGGGCGCGCGTTGAGGGCTGCGCGGGAACAGGGCGTCGAAACGGTCGAACAGGTCGCGGCGGTATTGCTCCGCCAAATCCTTGTCCTGGATGGCCGAGGCGGTGTTCCTCAGCCGCGCCTTGAAGCCGGCCTTGCGTTCCGGCGTGTCCAGCGGCTCCAGATCCTGTTCGCGGCGGAACAGCACCTCGGCGAACCCGTGCGTTTCGGCCAGGGCCTGACGCAGCGCGGGCGCGCCCTTGTCGCGCAGGATGTCGTCGGGATCCTGCCCGGCGCCCAGCAGCGCGAACCGGAATGAGCGCCCTGGCTTCAGCAGCGGCAGCGACCGTTCGATGGCGCGATAGGCGGCGCGCAGTCCGGCCGCATCACCATCGAAGCACAGGATCGGCTCGTGAGACACGCGCCACAGCCGTTCCATCTGCTCCTCGGTCAGAGCCGTGCCCATCGGCGCCACGGCCGGCAGGCCCGCGCGCTGGCAGGCGATGACGTCCATATAGCCTTCAACCACGATGATGGCCTGGTCGTTCTTGGATTCCGCGCCCAGAATCCGTCGCGCCTCAGGCAGGCCATACAGGGTCGCCCCCTTGTGGAAGAGCGGGCTTTCCGGGCCGTTCAAATATTTGGCGCGGTCGTCGGGGTTCATGGCCCGGCCGCCGAAGCTGACGATCCGGCCGCGCGCATCCAGGATCGGGAACATGAGCCGGTCGCGGAACCGATCATAGGGCTGGCCGCCGCTTTCGGGCGAGATCAGGAGCCCAGCCTCGACCAGTTCGGCGGGCTTGGCGCCGCGCTGGACCAACGCCTGTTTCAGCCCCTCGCGATCGTTGGGCGCATAGCCCAGGCCGAACCGCTCCCACTGATCCTCGGGCAGACCGCGCTTGTCCAGGTATTCGCGCGCTGCCTTGCCCGGCGTGCGGCGCAGGTTTGCGGCGAACCATTTCTGGGCCAGGTCCATCCAGTCCGACAGACCCGCCCGCTTCTGCTCGCGCTCGGCCTCCTTGGGGTCTTCGGCCGGGAGCTGCATCCCCGCCTCGCCGGCCAGGCGCTGCACCGCCTCGACGAAGCTGAGCCGCTCGGTTTCCTGCAAGAAGGAGATGATGTCGCCATGCTTGCCGGACGAGAAGTCGTGGAAGAAGCCCTTGTCGTCATTGACGAAGAAGGACGGCGACTTCTCCTTCGAGAAGGGCGACAGACCGACATATTCGCGGCCCTGACGTTTCAGCTTCACCGTCCGCCCGATCACGTCGGACGGCCGAAGGCGGGCCTTCAGTTCATCGATGAATCTTTCGTCGAAACGCACCCGCGATCCTTAAGCCCTGAGGGCCTCACAAGCGAATCGAATGAGCGCAAAACCCTGCTTGACTCGACAAGTTTGTATTTTAAAGTGGTCACATCGCGGGAGAGCCAAAAATGACCCATTCTTCTTCATCAAGGGACGAAGCCGACCTGGCCTACCTGAAACGATTGGCGGTAGCGGGACGCGGACAGCCCGCCCCTTTCCTGCTCTTGATCGCCGTGTTCGGAGGCGCCTATGGCTTTGCCCTATTGGCCATTCTGACGGCCTTCATGATCGAAGGGTTGCCGCAACCCGGTACACCCGTGACAGGACCGATCTCTAACTTCCTGGGATCGTCGGGAATTATAGGTTCGCACCTGATCTTTTTCGCCACCGTCGCGTGGACGATCTGGAGAACTTTGGGTCCAAACCGAGTCCGCCTTAGCCGATCGGCCACAGCGACATGGTCCGGCAGCTTCATTGCGCTGGTCGCCACCTTTGTCGTTTTCCACCTGGTCACGCGAAACGAAGCCGCGCCGGATGCGACGAAGATCGCCCAGGTCATCTGGCCGGTCGTGTTGATCCTATGGGGCGCAGCATGGTGGACCACCGCCATCGCCAGCGACCGGAGGTGGCTCATCGCCGTTGCGATCGGAAGTTTTGGCGCAGCCGCTGCCTTGGCATGGGTCGGCACAGCGTCTTTGGCCGCCTTGGTTGTCATGTGCGCCAGTCTGATACTTCTGGCCTTCGCTCCTGCGATGATCCTGATACGCGAGACGCGCAGGTGACGGCCGAGCCCAGCGTCGATCCCGCCTTTTCCCATCGATTAAGAACAGGGGTGATGGCCTATCTCTCGACCGCCGAAGCCGCCGACTTCACCGAGCTCGCCCTCGCCTTGGCCGCCCCGAACAACAGCCTGTCCAGTCACCTGAGCCGACTGGAAACCGCCGGCTACATTGAACTGCGACGGGGTTTTCTGGGCCGCAAGCCTCGCACCCGCGTCGTCCTGACCGTCACTGGACGGGCGGCATGGGAAAGATATCTGGGCGCGTTGGGCTGAAGGACGATCAGGCGGCTCGTCCGGGCATCCCCCGATATCCGAACGAACCGCCGCATCGCAGAAGGCGCAAACCGTAGCGTCCCCCAACGCCTTGGCTAACGAAGTCCTAACGCCTCGCGGACCGGCATCTGAGGTCAGGACCGGCGTTCTGTCGAGAGGCGGGCGAGCTTGCCCTAGCGAATAGAGGCGAGACTGTGTCCTTTTCGTCGCGCGTCGTTCGCCTTACGGGCGACCGAAGGGGACAACCTTGTTGGCGGCGTCATGCCCGATATCGGCGCTTCCCAGGAAAGGTATGCCCGAGCGCAAGCACCAGTATCGAACGATTTCCTCCGGAGTCTGACCGAAATCGGGATCGTTTGGCGTGATGTCAGAGACCCGTCCCAGGCGAATCCCGGCCACGCGACGGATGCTGGACTGGCTGGTCAAGTGAAACATCATCCGGTCGATCCGGTAGGCGGCCTCAGACACCTCCTCCAGCATCAGGACGTGACCGGACAGATCCGGCTCTAGCGGGGTGCCGGTCAGCTCGTTCAGTATGGTCAGGTTGAAGGCCGCGACCGGTCGCGGATCGCTCGCCAGCGACGGCTCGATCCAGTCGGTCCGCCCGGTGGTCAGCCACGACAGGGCCCCGCGCGCCGTCGCATCATCGCGTACCGAATCCGAGGCCATCGGCCCGTGCGCCAGATGCTGGAACCCGGCCTTGTACATCCCGGCCAGCAGGCTGCCCGCATCGGAATAGCCCATATAGCGCTTCTTGCGCGCGACAGCATCCAGGCGCGGGATCACCGCATCGGCGATGCGACAAGAACCGTATCCGCCGCGCGCGAACCAGATGGCGTCGATGCGCGGGTCGTTGGCGAACTCGACGAAGGCGTCGGCGCGCGCCCGGTCGTCGCCGGCGAAATGGCCGTGTTTCAGGAAGCAGGCGGGGTGGAAGACGACCGCGACATCGCGGTCGGGATGGTTCTGCGCCATCCACGCCTCGACCGCCTCGGCGCGCTCCTTCGAGAATCGCGAACTGGCGCAGACGACGCCGATCTTGAAGCTATTGGTGGTCACGCCTGCCTTCTTCGTCGTTTTTGCGATCCCCTACTGGCGGACCGGCCCGATCCCCTGTTCTAAGGGGGCATGAACCAAGACGCCTCCTATTTCTTCTGCGGCATCGGCGGGTCGGGCATGCTGCCCCTGGCCATGATCGTCCAGGCGCGCGGCGCCGTGATCGAAGGCTCCGACCGCGCCCTGGACCAGGGCCGCACGCCCGAGAAGTTCGACTGGCTGCGCGCCCACGGCGCGACCCTGCACCCCCAGGACGGATCGGGCGTGACGCGCGCCGATCAGACGGTGATCGCCACCGGCGCCATCGAGGAGACGGTGCCCGACATCGGCGCGGCGAAACGCGCCGGCGCGACGATCAAGACCCGCCCCCAGCTGCTCAGCGAAATCTTCAACGCCGCCCCCACATCCGTCGGCGTGGCGGGCACCAGCGGCAAGTCCACCATCACCGGCATGATCGCCTGGATCCTGCATCAGACGGGCCGCCAACCCACCGTCATGAACGGGGCGGTGATGAAGAACTTCGCCGACGCGGATCATCCGTTCGCCAGCGCCCTGATCGGCGGGCCGGACCTGTTCGTGTCGGAGGTGGATGAAAGCGACGGCTCCATCGCCCACTACGATCCGACGGTGGCGGTGGTGTCCAACATCTCGCTGGACCACAAGTCGATGGAGGAGTTACGCGACCTGTTCGGCGGCTTCACCGCGCGGGCGACGACGGCCGTGTTGAACCTGGACAACCCCGAGACGGCGGCGCTGGCCCAGACCCTGCCCGCCGGCAAGGCCATCACCTTCGGTCTGGGTGAGGAGAAGGCCGACCTGTCCGCCTACGATCTGCAACCCCTGCCCACGGGGATGAAGTTCCGCCTGATGGAAGGCTGGAGCGAGCACGACGTGATCCTGAACGTGCCCGGCGCCCACAATATCGCCAATGCCCTGGCGGCCATGGGCGCGACCCGGGCGCTCGGCGTGCCAACGGCCGAGGCGGTCAAGGCGCTGGAGACCTTCGCCGGCATCCGTCGCCGGATGGAAGTGGTCGGAACGGCCGGCGACATCACCGTCATCGACGACTTCGCCCATAACCCGGACAAGATCGCGGCCACGCTGAAGACTCTGCACGCCTTCGACGGCCGGCTGCTGATCCTGTTTCAGCCGCATGGGTTCGGGCCGCTGAAGCTGATGAAGTCGGAGTTTATCGACGGTTTCGCCGGCCTGATGCGCGAGGACGACGTGCTGCTGATGCCCGAGCCGGTCTATTACGGCGGCACCACTGACCGCAGCGTGGGATCGGAAGACATCGCCTCCGGCGTCCGCGCCGCCGGCCGTCAGGCCGAGGCGCTGGCGACGCGCGCCGACTGCGGCGACCGGATCGTCGAGATCGCCAAGCCGGGCGACCGGATCATCGTCATGGGCGCGCGCGACGACACCCTGTCGACCTTCGCGGCGGAACTGTTGGGGCGACTAGGCCAGTAGCCCCCATCGGCAAAGACGGGGTTCAGTATACGTCGCGGCGGTAGCGGCGGTCTTCCAGCATGGTCAGCACAACGTCCGCGCCCAGCGCGCTTTCCAGCGCGGCATGCACGCCTTGCGACATGCCGTCCAGACTGCCGCAGACATAGATCGCCGCGCCGCGAGCGATCCAGGCACGCAGTTCTTCGGCCGCCGCCGCGACCAGATCCTGCACATATCGGCCGTCGCCTGCGTCGCGCGAGAAGCTCCGATCAAGCCGCCGCAGCACGCCCGACGCCCGCCAGGCCTTCAACTCCGCATCGAAGAAGGCGTCATGCTCCTGGGTGCGTTCCCCGAACAGCAGCCAGGCTCCTCCCGCGTCGGTGCGCGACTTCAAATGCGCGCGCAAACCGGCGATGCCTGTTCCGTTGCCGATCAGGATCATCGGCGTTTCGTCCGCCGGGCCGTGGAAGCTGCGGTTGGTGCGCAGGCGCATCCCGATCTGATCGCCGAGCGCCAGAGCCTGCGTCAGCCAGCCTGACGCTAGGCCCGGCGTGCCGTCGGGATGGCGCATCAGGCGGATCAGGAACTCGACCCGGCCGTCAGACGGCAGGGAGGCGATGGAATATTCGCGCGAACCCGGCGTGACGCCATCACGCTCGGGCAGGCCGACCTCGGCGATGTCGCCCGCAGACCAGTCGGGCGTCGCGCCCACGGCCTCGAACGCCAGATGATAGGCCTCGCCGCCGGGACTGCCCGGATTGACCAGGGTGCGTTCGACCAGCCGCCAGGGGTCGTAGGCGGCCGGGGTCCAGTCAGGGGCCGTCACGCTGCCGGTGATCTGGTTCAGTTGGTGCTGCCAGTGGCGTATGGCGCCGGCCTCGCCGTTGTCGACCTCGACCATGTCGAAGAGGGGTTCGGCGCCCGCGCGTCGCAGCCAGCCGTCGACCGCATGGCCGAACCCGCAGAAACGATCATAGCTGCGGTCGCCCAGCGCCAGCAGGCCGAAGCGCAACTTCGACAGGTCCGTCGCCTCGCCCATGACGTTGCGTACGAACCGGGCCGCGCTGTCGGGCGGATCCCCCTCGCCGGTCGTCGAGACGATCAGCAGCGCCCGGTCCGTCGACTTCAGCGTCTGCATATCCAGATCGGCGAAAGACAGCACCCGCGCGCCCACGCCGCCATCGCCGAGAGACCGCGCCGTCATCCACGCCAGTTCCTCGGCGAAGCCCGTCTGGCTGGCGAAGGCGATCAGCACCGGCCGTCCCTCGCCGGCGCCCGCCAGAGCATCAGACCGCGCGCGGGCCGCCGCCCTGGCCCTGCGTTCGCGCCAGACGACGACGGCGATCAGGGCCAGCCAAAGCGCCAAGGCCCCGACCGCCCACAGCCAGCGCTGCGGATCGGCTGTCACCCCGGACGATCTCCGTCGTCGTCCATCAGAGCGGCGAAGGCCGACGACATCCGCTCGACCGGACCGCGCTCGGTGCGTTCGACGAAATGGGCCATCAGGCCGACGGCCTCGGCGTAGTCCGGTCCGTCGAACGGTCCCATGACGGTCAGGGCCGTGGCGTAGGCGTCGGCCATCATGGCAGAGGGGTGCAGGACGGTGACCGAACTCAGATTGTTGCTGACCGGCCGCCCGGTCGATCCGTCGATGGTGTGGGGGTAAAGGCGCCCGTCGTGGCGGAACGCGCGGCGATAGTCGCCGCTAGTCGCCACGGCCAGATCGAACAACGCCGCCACGGTGTGGGGCGCAGGCGAACCCTCGACCCGCTCGATCTCGACCCACCACGGCTGGGCGTCCGGCTTGACGCCGCGCCCCTTCAGCTCGCCGCCGATCTCGATCAGGTGCGAGGTGGCGCCCACGGCCATCAGGCGATCGGACACGCGATCCACCGCATGACCCTTGGCGATGCCGGAAAAGTCCAGCCTCATCCCGCCCATCTGCATCACCGCCCGCGCGTCGCCGTTCAGCCGCAGCTTCTGCCAGCCCGACACGGCCGCAGCCGCCGCGATCTCGTCCCCGGACGGGACGGGCAGCAGGGCCGAGCGCGGTCCGGGCGGGCCGAAGCCCCACAGATCGACCAAGGCGCCAAGGGTCGGATCGACCGCGCCGTTGGTCTCGTCGCCCAGGGTCATCGCCGCATCCAGCAGATCCCAGAACGGCTGGGACACCGCCCAGACGCCGGCCGGCGCGGTGTTGAAGCGGCTGATTTCGCTGGACGGCTCCCACGGGCTGAACAGGCCGACGACGCTAGCCAATTCTTCTTCGATCGCCGCCCGGATCTCGGCCTCGCCCACGCCTGGCGGGGCGATGACGCGCGCGCTCCAGGTCGTGCCCATGGTCTGGCCGCTCAGCGAACGGATCAGGTCGCTGGGCGGACGGGGCGGCGCGCCTTCGATTGCGGGCACGAGGACGCGGTTGTCGGCGCGGTCGCCCAGAGGGGCGGCGTCGCCGATGTTGACCGTGGGCGGGGCGGCGCGGGAACCGCGCGAAGGGGGAATGTCGGACATGGCCCTTCGCTTAGGGCAGGACTTCCATCGCCGCCACATAGCTGGCGTTGGAACCCAGCGTTTCGCCCTGGCCCTCGGTGCGGACCGAGGCGTTCAGCCAATACATGCCCGCTTCCGGCCAGGTGATGGTGAAGGCGCCCTCGGCGTTCGTTTTGAGCGTCGATTCTTCGGGGTTGTCGCGGTAGCGCAGACCACCGCGCGCCACGGTGACGTCGATGTCAGCCGCCGGCTGGCCGTTGTTCAGCAGTTTGAAGGTGGCGGGTTCGCCCACGACCAGGTCGTTCGGGTGGGTGACGGGCACCAGCTCAAGCCCCTCGCCGGTCGTCTTGAAGACGGTGTCGGTGGGGTTGTTCAGGGTGACGAAGGTCTCGATGCGGCTGGCGGTGCGGGTCGCCTGAACATTGGTCGCGCCCTCGGGCAGGCCCGCCGGGTAGTCCGAGGCCGCGCCGCGCCAGCGCTTCTGTTCGCCGTTCAGGGTGTAGCTGGCCATCACGCCGTTCATGACGTTGGCGATCTTGTAGGTGCCGTTCTGGGTCAGATGGGCGTCGAAGGTCGAACGATAGCGGCCCTGCATGGCGTTCTCGGGCTGGACCGCCGAGCCGTCCGGCGCGGTGATGGTCAGGCCGGTCAGGCGCATGGCGGCGTGGTCGGGGTTGAACACCTGGTTCGACATGCCGGCGTCGAATCCGACCCAGGCGTCCGTGCCCGACAGGGTCGTGGCGGTGGGCGCCAGCCAGGCGCGGTGGGCCTGGGCGGCCATGGGGGCGGCCAGCGCTGCGGCCAGCGTCAGCAGGGCGATCGTCTTCTTCATGGTCATGATCCTCAGCGAGAGACGGCGACGCGCACGGCGCCCAGTTCGGTGGAGCCGGTTCCGGCGCCGGTGTTGGCCGCGCCCCAGCGGAACGGCACGCGCACGACTTCGCGTCCGCCCAGTTCGCGCGCCGCCTCGACGACGATGTTGTACTGGCCGGGCTGAAGGTTGCGCAGGCGGGCAGCGGGTACGGTGACGGTCTGGCGACCCGGCGCGCGTGTGGCGCCGGATACGCCGTCGGCCGGCAGGCTCATGGCCCGGCCGCCCTTGCGCCACCAGGTGCGCAGATCCTTCAGCCAGTCCTTGCCGTCGCCCTCGTTGTTGCGAGTCTGCTGATACCAGACGGCCAGGGTGCGTTCGGCCGACTGGTCCGGCTTTTCGATCCACACCGCGACATAGGGGCGATGATAGGAGGCGGTGTTCAGACGCGGAATCTCGACCGACACCGTCAGGTCGGCGGCCATGGCGGGCGCAGCGGCGGCGGCCAGGCCGACGGTGGTGATGACGACGGGGAGAAGGCGCATCGGAAAACTCGTCAGTGAATGAAGATCAGGGCGATGACGACGGGGATCAGCAGGCCCAGCGCCGCCAGCGGCCAGGTCGAGGGCCGACCCTTGGCGTGCAGGAACATCAGACCCAGGCCCGTGACGGCGAAGATGACGCAGGCCGCCGCGAAGACGTCGATGAACCAGAACCAGACCACGCCGGCGTTGCGGCCCTTGTGCAGGTCGTTGAGGTAGGCGATCAAACCGCGCGTCGTCTTCTCGTGCAGGGTCTCGCCGGTCGAACGGTCGATGGTGACCCATCCGTCGCCGCCAGGCATGGCCAGGGCGACATAGACCTCTTGCGCCGTCGTCTCGGTCGGCTTGCCGGCGATCTCGACCTTGAGCGCCTCGGACGCCCAGCGGGCGACCGCGTCGGGAACGGGATCGGTCGTCTCCTGCGGGAAGCTGGCCAAACGCTGCAACAGGGGCGCCGGCAAGGTCGCGGTCTGTTCGACCGTGACCGGATCGCCGGGAATCGCGGCCGCGTGGTTCAGGGTGATGCCGGTGACCGCGAACAGGATCATGCCGATCAGGCTGACCGCCGCAGAAATCCAGTGCCAGCTATGCAGCTGCTTCAGCCAGAACGACCGCGCGCCGTTCAGCGCCGCCTTGGGTTTGGGGTCCTTGGCTGCGGTTTCGGCCTGACGCTGTGTGGCGAGTTCGGTCACGGCCTCGCTGTGCCATTGTTGCGAACGGGTTGCAATAGCATTTAGCGGCGTCGTGGCGCCTTGTGCGTTAGACCTCGGTCCAGCGCCGCAGCAGATTGTGATAGACGCCGGTCAGTTCGATCACCGCCTGATCCTTGGGCCCCTTTTCGGACGCCACGCGCTGGGTGGCGATGTCCAGGCGGAACAGGGTTTCGCGATCGGCGTCGTCGCGCACGAGGCTCTGCATCCACATGAAGGACGACACCCGCGCCCCGCGCGTCACGGGCGTGACCCGGTGCAGGCTCTTGGACGGATACAGGACCAGATCGCCAGCCGGCAGCTTGATCGCCTGCGACCCGTACATCTCCTCGATGATCAGTTCGCCGCCGTCGTAGTCCTCGGGCTCGGACAGGAAAAGGGTCGCCGACAGGTCGCTGCGAATGCGGATCGCCCCGCCGTTACGGGACTGGCGGATGGCGTTGTCGACGTGCAGGCCGAACTGGTCCCCGCCTTCGTAGCGGTTGAACAGGGGCGGAAAGATCGTGTGCGGCAGGGCCGCCGCCACAAACATCGGATTGGCGTTCAGCGCCTGGACCACCAGGGCCGAGACCTCCTTCGCCACGTCCGACTCTTCGGGCAGTTGAAGGTTCTTCTTCGCCGTCGCCGATTGATGGCCCGAGGTGGCGTTGCCGTCCGCCCACGGCCCGGCGTCCAGCCGCGCCCGCAGAGCCGCGACCTCGGCCTTGGAGAAGACTTCCGGAATCTGCAGCAGCACGGGCGTTCTCGCTGAAAGACGAAACGGCCCCGCGGGGGATCGCGGGGCCGTCAAACTAGGCCGGGGAAACGGCCTTTAGAAGCGCAGGTTCAGGGCCAGGATGGCCTGGCGACCTGCGGCCACATCGGCGTGGTGAACGCCGTTGGTGCGCATGATGTACTCCTCGTCCGTCGCATTCTTGACGTTCAGCTGAAGCGTCGCGCGATCCGTCAGATCATAGGCGGCGAAAGCGTCCACGCGGGTCCACTCGGGCGCATAGATGCGGTTGTTCCCGCCGCCCGCGCCGCCCTGGTTCCCGCCCAGAGATTTGGACGTGTAGTAGACGCCGCCGCCGACCGTCAGCCGGGGCAGGACGCGATAGGTGGTGAACAGGCTGGCGCTGTGCTTGGGCGTATTGGCCAGCGGCAGGCCTTGCAGCGGATTGACGCTGGCGACTGGCGGCGTGCCCGACACGACCACGGCCGCCTTGGTCAGTTCGGAGTCCATGTAGGTATAGCCGCCGAACACGGTCCACTTCGGCGTGATGCTGCCTGACACGCCCAGTTCAAAGCCGTTGACCTCCACCTCGCCTTCCTGACGGAAGATGTTGGGCTCAACCAGGATCAGGGCGTTCTTGCGGGTCAGGTGGAAGGCGGCCGCCGACAGGGCGAGACGGTCGTTCAAGACATTGGCCTTGGCGCCGATCTCGAAGCTTTCGGTGTCTTCCGGATCCAGAACGGTGTTGGCGACGCCATTGACCGTGCCCGTACCGCCCGAGGCGTTCTGGTCGCCCGCCGAAATGGTCGGCGGCGTCGAAGAGGTGGACCAGGACGCATAGACGCTGCTGTCCTGCGTCGGCTTGAACACCAAACCGACCTGATAGTTGGTGAACTCCCAGGTCTGTTCCAGAACGGCCGTATAGCCCGTAGTGGTCCAGACGCCGGCCGACTGGGTCGCGGTCGCATTCACGCCCTTGACCGAATACTGGTCCCAGCGAACGCCCAGGTTCAGGATCAGTCGCTCGCTCAGGGTGATGCTGTCGTTGGCGTAGACGCCGATAGCTTCGGTCGTGTTCGAGCTGGTCGGGCCGCGATTGATCACGCCGGTCCAGGCGTCTTCGGGATTGGGATTATAAACCGGTGTGCAGTCTCCCGCACCCAGCGCCCCGGCCGCGGTCGGATACGACCCGGTGACGGTCGTCAGGCCCGTCGGACAGGCCGAGCCCGAGGTGGTGTAGGTCGAATAGGAGGCGTTCTTGTTGTGCTCGCGCGACAACTCCACGCCGACGTCATAGCTGTGCTTGATCGAACCGGTGGCGAACTGGCCGAAGACATCCGTCACATTGGCCAGTGTGGTGACCGGGTTCCAGCGGGTCTTGGTGCCCCGCTTCATCCAGTAGGTCCCGTCCGCCGCGCGTCCGACATAGCCGCCGTCGCCGGGGTTGGTGACGATGTAGTCGTTCAGCGTCTGCGAATAGCGGCTGACGTTGCGGATCGTGGCGAAATCGTTGAGGCGATGCTCGGCCTTGAAGGTGAAGGTATCCACCTCATTGGTCAGGTAGTCGCGCGCCTTCAGCCCATAGAAGCTGTCATAGGGCACATCCAGAACGCCGCTGTCGGTCGTGCGCGACTGGATCTTGGTGAACAGCGGAATGCCGTAATCTGGCATCTGGTCGCTGGTCAGATGATAGTAGCTGAAGACCATCGACGACGGCGTGCCCAGACCGGCGCCCAGGCTGATGGCCGCACCCCATTTATCGTAGTCCACGGCGTCGCGACCGGGGACGTCGCCCTGGGCGCCCATCAGGTTGATGCGCAGGGCGGCGGTCTCGCCCAGCGGCAGGTTCGCGTCGACCGTGCCGCGCAGATAGCCGTCGGTGCCCGCGCCCGCGCTGACATTGGTGAAGGCGTTCAGCTTGGGCGATTTGGAGGCCAGATTGATGCTGCCGCCGCCCGAACCGCGTCCCGAATAAACAGCGTCCGGCCCCTTGATGACCTCAACCTGCTCCAGGTTGAAGACCTCGCGTTGCTGGCCGCCCGTGTCGCGAATGCCGTCCACGAAGATGTTGTTGCCCGACGACTGACCCCGGATGAAGGGACGATCGGCCAAGGGCTGACCGCCCTCGCCTGCCCCGAAAGTGATGCCGGGGGAGTTGGACAGCAGGTCCTGCAAGGACGAGGCCGAGGTCTGTTCGATGATGGCCTGGGGGATGACCGTCACGGCGCGCGGGGTATCCACCAAGGGCGCGACGAACTCGGGACTGACGGGCGCCGGCTTCTTGAACTGACCGTTGACGTCGATCGTGCCCAGATTGGCGGGCTGGGACTGGTCAGCCGTGACGACCACGCCGTCCTCGGCGGTCACGTCAGCGGCGATGGCGGGAGCGGCGACCAGCATGCCGGCGGCGCTGGAGGCGAACAGAAGCGAGCGGAGCGCGGCGGCGCGGGATTCGGACATAGTCTTGCGACCTTTTGGTCTGATTTTGCGATGCGCTCGCAATAACCAGCTCCACAGGAAGGCACAAGACAATTGCGAACAAATCGCAATCTTAATTAGCCGACGGCGCTGATGCTCCTTTGAGGCGCCGACGTGTCGATATCCAGCCAGGTCGGATCGGGCATGGCGCGGTGGGCGGCGGCCAGGGCTTCGGACCAACGCCGACCCAGATCGCGGAAATAGGGATCATCCGCCTCGATGCGCCGCGCCGTGCCGGTCAGCTGGTTGCGCGGCATGACGATCAGGTCCAGCGGCGGGCCGACGGCGATGTTCGAGCGGATGGTCGAATCGAACGAGATCAGCCCCAGCTTCACCGCCTCGGACAGGGAGGTGGAGCTGTGCAGGGCGCGGTCCAGAATGGGCTTGCCGTATTTCAGCTCGCCGATCTGCAGATAAGGCGTATCGGGCCCGCACTCGATGAAGTTGCCCTGCCCGTAGATCAGATACAGCCCCATCTTGCCGCCGGCGATCTGACCGCCCAGCAGCATGGAGGCGGTGACGTTCAGTCCATCGGCGGTCGGCGTCGGCGGGGTATTGATGCTGGCGCGCACGCTGGCCATCGCATGGCCCAGCAACTGAGCGGCGCGGAACAGGGTCGGGGCGGTCTGTAGCGTTTCAAGCTCGGTGGAGTCCGGCAGTTTGACCCCGGCTGCGACCATGGCCAGCGCCGTCTGGGTGACCGACAGATTGCCGGCCGTCGCAACCGCCAGGATCCGCTCGCCCGGCGACTTGTAGATGTGCAGTTTGCGATAGGACGAGATGTTGTCCACGCCCGCATTGGTGCGCGTGTCGGCGATCATCGCCAACCCGTCGTCCACCAGCATGCCTACGCAATAGGTCACTTCGCTCTATTCGCTCCCCGCGTTGCGAATCCCCAGACGCTAACAGATTCGCGCGTCATGCCTATCGGGGCCATCCACTGGATTGCAGTTGTTGCTGGCTCTGTTGCACCGGCCGCACATTCAGGGCGACGGTCAGTTGCTCCTGGCCGCCGCCATAGCTCGTGCCCCGGATCGGGGTGGCGCCGCGCGCGTCCAGGCCGACCGCGACCCGAACATAGTGTTCGGTGGGGCAGATGCCGTTAGCCGGATCGAACCCGACCCAGCCCAGATTCTCGACCCAGGCCTCGGCCCAGGCGTGGGCGGCGTCCTGATCGTGGCGTCCGTCCTGACGGCTGAGGTGGCCCGAGACATAGCGAGCCGGCACGCCCAGCAGGCGCGCGGCCGAGATGAAGATTTGCGAATGGTCCTGACAGACGCCGCGCTTCTGGGCGAACGCTTCGGCGGCGGTGTGGGAGGCGGAGGTCGAGCCGACCTCGAACGCCACCGTATCCTTCAGCGCGCCCATCAACTGATGCATCCGGCCCAGCGTCGCGCCCTCAGGAATAGAGCGGGCGAAATCGACGATACCGGCGTCGGCCTTGGTCATCGGGGTGTCGCGCAGATAGACGATGGGCGACAGGCGTTCGGCCTGCCCTTTCACGACGCCGCCCGTCTCTACGGTCGAGACCTCGCCGGTGACGCGGATGGTCAGGGCGTCGGTCGGCCGCTCGGTGTAGAGGCTGTGAACGATGTTGCCGAACGCGTCCTCGCTGCGCCGCAGCCGGGCGTCCACATCGGTTTCGATCCGCCAGTCGCGGACCTGCTGGCTCTCACACGACTTGGGCGTCAGGCGTAGCATCTGGACGATGAACCGCGCGGGCCGGGCGTAGGCGTAGCGGGTGGAGTGATCGATCCGGATCCGCATGGTCAGACCAGATACTGTTCGTGGACAGCCGCGGCCAAGGCGTTGTTTTCGTTCAGGAAGCCCTGGATGTATTCGTGCAGGCCGGACTGGAAGATGTCCTCGATCTTGGCCTCGTTGAATTGGCTGAGGCGGTTGGAGGCCAGCCGTTGCGCGGGGCCGCGCCGACCGTAGTCGGTCGCCAGCTTCTCCAGATAGCTGACGATCATGCCCTGACATGAGGCCAGCGAGCGCGGCATCTGGCGGTTCAGCACCAGCAGGTCCGCCACCAGCCAAGGCCGCACGCTTTCGCGGTAAACCCAGCGATAGGCGGTCAATGCCGAAACCTCGCGCAGAAGGGTCGTCCACTGGAAGTAGTCCAGTTGCCCGCCCACCCGTTCGCCGGGCGGCAGCAGCAGATGATATTTTACGTCCAGCAGGCGCGCGGTGTTGTCGGCCCGCTCGATCGCCATGCCCAGTCGCAGGAACCAGTAGGCGTCGTTGCGCAGCATGGTCCGCGACGAGGCGCCTTCGACCGCCAGGGACGTCGATTTCACGAAGTCGAGGAAGTTGGTGAAGTCGTCGCGCTTGGTCGGTTCGCCCAGTTCGTTCAGACCGTTCCAAGCGCCGTTGATCGCCTCCCACAGTTCGATGGTCAGGGCGGTGCGCACCGAGCGCGCATTGGTCCGCGCCTTGGTGATGCAGGCCTTGATCGAGGTCGGATTGTCGAAGCCGAAGGCCAGATATTCCCGCACGGACTTTTCCGACACGGTGCGTCCGGTCGCGTCGAAGCCGGCCTTCACCCCCGACGAGGCGATGGCCCCGGCCCAGGCGGTGACGGCGGCCTGATCTTTCGCCGGCAGGGCGGCGAGACGGATCGCCGCCTCCAGAATGCGGGCGAGAAAGTCCGCCCGCTCCATATAGCGGCCGGTCCAATAGAGGCTGTCTGCGGTGCGTGAAAGCATCAGTTGTCCAGCACCCAGGTGTCCTTGGTTCCGCCGCCCTGGCTGGAGTTCACCACCAGCGACCCTTCCTTCAACGCCACCCGCGTCAAACCGCCGGGCGCGACGCGCACGCCGGCCGGGCTGGACAGGACGAAGGGCCTGAGGTCGACGTGGCGGGGCGACAGGGCGCCGCCGTTCAGCGTCGGCGCCGTCGACAGGCTCAGCGTCGGCTGGGCGATGAAGTCGTCGGGATCGGCAATCAGCTTGGCGCGAAAATCCTCGATCTCGGCCTTGGTCGAGGTCGGCCCGACCAGCATGCCGTAACCGCCCGATCCGCCGACTTCCTTGACCACCAGTTCAGGCAGCTTATCTAGCACTTCCTTCAGGGCGTCCGGCTCGCGACAGCGCCAGGTCGGCACGTTCTGCAGGATCGCATCCTCACCCGTGAAGAAGCGGATGATCTCGGGCATGTAGGTATAGACGGCCTTGTCGTCGGCCACGCCCGTCCCGACCGCATTGGCCAGGGTCACCCGTCCAGCGAAATAGGCCGACATCAACCCCGGCACCCCAATGGTGGAGTTGGGCATGAAGGTCAGGGGGTCGAGGAAGTCGTCGTCGATACGGCGATAGATGACATCGACGCGCTTGGGCCCCTCGGTCGTGCGCATGAAGACCGTGTCGTCATTGACGAACAGGTCCGTGCCCTGAACCAGCTCGACGCCCAGCTTGTCGGCCAGGAAGCTGTGCTCATAGTAGGCCGAGTTGAAGGGGCCGGGAGTCAGCACGACGATGGTCGGATCCGCCCCCGCCCCTGCCGGCGCTGAGGCCTGCAGCGAGCGCAGCAGCATGTCGGTATAGATCTCGACGGGACGCACGGCGTGTTCCGCGAACAGGTCGGGGAACAGCCGCATCATCATCTCGCGGTTCTCCAGCATATAGGAGACGCCCGACGGCGTGCGGCAGTTGTCTTCGAGAACGTAGAAGCCGTCCTCGCCCGTGCGCACCAGATCGACGCCCGAGATATGGCACCAGACGTCGCCCGGTGGACGACGCCCCTGCATCTCCGGCCGATAGTGCGGATTGGTCAGGATCAGATCGGCCGGGACAATGCCCGCCTTGATGCAGTCCTGCGGCCCATAAATGTCTTTGAGGAAGGCGTTGATGGCGGTGACCCGCTGCTTCAACCCCTTTTCCAGACCGCCCCATTCGTCCGCGCCGATGATGCGTGGCACGACATCGAAGGGGATCAGCCGCTCGTTGGATTCCTCGTCGCCATAGACGGCGAAGGTCACGCCCATGCGACGGAAGAACAGCTCCGCCTGGCGCGAGCGCGCTTGCAGCAGATCGGCCGGCGCGTTTTCCAGCCACGCCGCCAGCGTCTTGTAGCTGTCGCGGATCGCACCCGATCCGCCGCCATTCATTTCGTCGAAAGCTCTCGTCATCCGCCCCGCCGCGTTGAAGTCGCAGCTTGAACGGTCACGAACGTAAAGCGCAACAGTTTTGTTGCACTGCGGCGACGCCTTATCCGACGGCCACCGCCTTCATCGACACCGCCGGATCGGCCAGCTTGTCCACGTCCACAGGCGTCGCCTTGGCGATCAACTGCTTGCCGGCCATGAACTCGGGCGGAGCGCTGACCGCCTCGACGCAGACGATGCGGTCGCCGTTCAGATGGAAGACGGCAAAGCCCGACGCCGTCGGGTCGCCACGCACCACCTGTCGGTCGGCGTCGAACGGCAGGCCGGCGATCTGAAGCTTGACGTCATACTGGTCAGACCAGAACCAGGGCACTTCCGGCGTCGGTCCGGCCCGTCCGACGATGGCCGCGGCCGCCTGTTTGGCCTGCTCCAAGGCGTTGGGCACGCTTTCCAGCCGATGATGCACGCCGCCGTGGACCGGAATGGGTCGTCGCGTCATGTCGCCGATGGCGAAGATCGCCGGATCGCTGGTGCGCGCCTCGCCATCCACCACCACGCCGTCGTCGCAGGTCAGGCCGGCCGATCGCGCCAGAGCGTCGCACGCCAGGGCGCCAACCCCCACCAACACCGCATCCGCCGACACCACCGATCCGTCGGCCAGGTTCACGCCGTCGCGGGCCACGCCGACCACCTCAACGTCCGTCAGGATTTCGACGCCGTGCACCCGGTGCTGTGCCGTGAAGAAGGCCGACAGGGTCTCGGACGCCACCCGCGCCAGCACGCGTGGCGCGCGCTCGATCACCACCGCCTCGGCGCCCAGGGCCCGCGCCGACGCCGCCGCCTCCAGTCCCACATAGCCGCCGCCGACGACCGCCAGACGCTTGCCGGGCCCAAGGACGGCTTTCAGCCGCTCGGCGTCCTTCATCGTGCGCAGCTCCAGCAGATCGGGATGATCCCCGCCCGGAACCGGCAGCTTGCGCGCCGTCGATCCGGTCGCCAGCACAAGGATGTCGTAGGTCTCCGATGACCCGTCGTGGAAGGCTACCGTCTTCGCTGCGGGGTCAACCGCCACGGCGACCATCGAGGGTCGGAAGTCGATATTCTGCTCGGCGTAGAAACTCAGAGGCCGCAGCAGCAGCGCCTCCAGATCCGCCTCGCCCTTCAACCAGGCCTTGGACAAGGGCGGCCGCTGATACGGAGGCGCATCCTCCTCGCCCGCCAGCACGATGGGGCCTTCATGCCCATACTGCCGCAGGAAGGCCGCGACGGAGCCGCCAGCGTGCCCGGCGCCGATGATGAGAACCTTGGTCATGGGACGCAGATAGTGCGCCAGGCACGATCTGTCTCCTCCCCCTTGACTGTTCCACCGTTACAGCATAGTGGAACGCGCATGACGACCTCTCCCGCCCGTGACGACCTGCATGACGCTCTGCTGTCGATGCAGACGCGCGCCGAGATCGACGCCTTTCTGGCCGATCTTTGCACGCCTGCGGAACTGCGCGCCTTCTCCGAGCGCTGGCAGGTCGCGCGCCTGCTCGACGCCGGCGGCAAATCCTATCGCGAGATCGCTGCCGAGGCCCATGCCAGCCCCACCACCGTCGTCCGCGTCGCCCGCTATCTGAAAGACATGCCGCATCAGGGCTATCGCCTCGCTCTGGACCGCCTGAAGAACAAGAACTGAGTATCCGAACATGAGCACCGTGCAGGGCCGGCTTCGCATCGCCGTCCAGAAATCCGGCCGTCTGGCCGACCGCAGCCTCGACCTGATCCGCGACGCGGGCCTGAAATGGGTCAAGGGTCACAACGACCTGCTGTACCGGGTCGAGAACTATCCGATCGACCTGCTGCGCGTCCGCGACGACGACATCCCCACCTTCGTGGCGGACGGCGTGTGCGATCTGGGCATCGTCGGCGAGAATGTGCTGGAGGAGGGCCGCAACGGCGGGCAGAACGCCTCGATCGTCATGCCGCTGGGCTTCGGTCGCTGCACGCTCAAGATCGCCACGCCTCCGACCCTGTCCTACGACGGCCCGGCCTCGCTGGACGGTCTGCGCATCGCCACCTCCTATCCTAAAATCCTGCGCCGCTTCCTCGACGAACGCGGGGTCAAGGCCGACATCGTGGTGATGCGCGGCGCCGTCGAAGTCGCACCCCGGCTGAAACTGGCCGCCGCCATCTGCGACCTGGTTTCGACCGGCGCGACGCTGGAGGCCAACGGCCTGGGGGCCAAGGATACGGTTCTGGAAAGCCAGGCCGTGCTGATCCAGTCGCCCGTGGCGCCCGAGCCCGCCTTGCAGCAGCTGTTGGACAGCGTCATCGAGCGGATGGCGGGCGTGGTGTCCTCGCAAGGCGCCAAATATGTCATGCTGAACGCCCCACGCTCGGCCTTGGACGAGATCACCGCCATCCTGCCCGGCGCCGGCTCGCCCACTGTCATGCCCCTGATGGGTCGCGACGATGCGGTCGCCGTCCACGCCGTCTGTCAGGAGGCCGTCTTCTGGGAGACGCTCGAGAAGCTGAAGGCCGCCGGCGCCTCGGCCATTCTGGTCCTGCCGATCGAGAAGATGATGTGATGAAACGCATCGACTGGTCTTCCCTCGACGCCGCCGGCAAGACGGCCGCCCTGGCCCGCCCGGCCCAACGCACCGCTGGCGACGTGACCGAGGTCGTGCGCACCATCTTGGACGACGTTCGCCAGCGCGGCGGCGCGGCCGTGACTGACTGGTGCCTGAAGCTGGACAAGGCGCCGCCCCGTCGCATCGCCATCACGCCCGAGACTGTGGCCGAGGCGCGCAACGCCCTGCCGCCCGGCGACGTGCGCGCCCTGCGCATGGCGGCCGACAATGTGCGCGTCTTCCACCAGGCGACCCGGCCCGAGGACACTCCGTTCATCGAGACGACGCCCGGCGTGCGGTCCAAACTGGCCTGGCGTCCCATCGCCTCGGCCGGCCTCTACATTCCCGGCGGCACCGCGCCGCTGTTTTCTTCGCTGCTGATGCTAGCCATTCCGGCCAGCGTCGCGGGCGTGGGCCAGCGCGTCGCCGTCACGCCGCCGAACAAGGAGGGCGGCATCCACCCCGCTATGATCCTGGCCGCCGCAGAGGCGGAACTGGACGCCATCTGGCTGATGGGCGGCGCCCAGGCCATCGCCGCCCTGACCTTCGGCGTCGAACTGGAAGACGGGGTCATTCCGGCCTGTGACAAGCTGTTCGGACCCGGCAACGCCTATGTGGCCGAGGCCAAGAAGCAGGCCTCCGCCCTGCCAGGCGGTCCCGCCGTCGACATGCCGGCCGGCCCGTCGGAGTTGATGGTCATCGTCGATCGCGACGCCGCGCCCGAGATCGCCGCCGCCGACCTGCTCAGCCAGGCCGAGCACGATGCGGATGCGCAGGTTCTGCTGGTCTCCACCAGCCGCGCCACCATCGACTACATCCTGAGCGAGGTGGAGGTTCAGGTCGCAACCCTGCCCCGCGAAGCCATCGCCCGCGCCTCTCTGAACGAGGCCCGCGCCATTCTGGTCCGCGACCTCGACGCCGCCGCAGAAGTCGCCAACCTCTATGGCCCCGAACACCTGGCGATCCAGATCGACGATCCCGAGCCGCTGGTCGATTCGATCAAGGCCGCCGGGGCCGTCTTCGTCGGCCGGTTCGCCGCCGAGACGCTGGGTGACTATGCCGCCGGTCCCAGCCACGTCCTGCCGACCGACGGCGGCGCCCGCACCCTGGGCGGCGTCACCACCGCCAGCTTCATGACCACCATGTCGGTCCAGTTGGTGACCGAGGCGGGCGCCCGTCAACTGGCGCCCATCGCCGCCCGTCTGGCCCGGATGGAGGGCCTGGAAGCCCACGCCCGGGCCGCCGATCTGAGGGCTGAAGGATGACCCTGCCCGCTCCCTATCCCCCGCTGGTTTCCGGCGGCGAAGGTCTGGATCGCTATCCCGACGACGCCTCAGCCCTCGCCGCTCGCATGGCCGCCGTCTATGGCGTACCTGCCGAACAGGTGCTGCCGGTGCGCGGCCTGACCCACGGGTTGGAACTGGCCTGGCGCCTCGCCGCCCGCGACGGCGGATCGGTCGAGGCCCCGAAGGCCGAACCCTATGACAGTCTCGCCGCCATCTATCCGGCCAAGGGCGAAACGGCCCCAGAGAAAAGTATCGTCGTCATCCGCGCCCTGGGCTCGCCCGAAGCCGTCGCCGAGATGGCCGCCCGCGTCGCGCCCGCCCTGCTGGTGGTGGACGAAGGCCTGATCGAGTTCTCCGACAGCGTCTCGGCGGTTACCGTCGTCGCCGACCAGCCGAACCTGATCGTGCTGCGCAGCCTGTCCCTGGCCTATGGCTTAGCCGGCGCCCGCGTCGGCGCGGCGATCGCCCAAGCCCAGCCCCTGGCGCGTCTGGCGTCGGTGCTGGAACCCTATGCCCTGCCCGAACCACTGGTGCGGCTGGCGATGCAGGCGCTCGATCCGTCGCGGATGATCGAGACCGCCGAGCGAATCGCCTCGGTCCGGCGCGAGCGCGAACGGGTCGCGCGCGAACTGGGTCGCCAGATGCCGGTCGAACCGGGCGTCGGTCCCATCATCATGGCTCGCCCAGAGGAGCCTGCCGCGGCCTTGGCCGGTCTGAAGGCCTACGGCGTCGAGGCCGATCTGTCCGGCGAGCGTCTGCGTCTGCCGATCTCGATCAAGTCCGAGATCAACGACCGGCTGCTCGCCGCCTTCGGCCTGACGCCCGCCAAGCGCCGCCCGGCGCGCGTTGGTCAGGCCGTGCGCGACACCAAGGAAACCCGCATCGTCTGCGCCGTCGATCTGGATGCGCCCGGTCCGGTGAAAATCGAAACCGGCGTCGGCTTCTTCGACCACATGCTGGAGCAGATCGCGGCCCACGGCGGCTTCTCCCTGCGTCTGCAATGCGAAGGCGACCTGCACACCGATCCGCACCACACGATCGAGGACAGCGCCATCGCCTTGGGCCAGGCGTTGAAACAGGCGTTGGGCGAGCGCAAGGGCATCGCCCGCTATGGCTTCGTCCTGCCGATGGACGAGGCGAATGCAACCGTCTCGATCGATCTTTCCGGCCGCCCGTATCCGCTGTTCGAGGGCACGTTCGAGACCCCCTTCATCGGCGAATACCGCACCGATCTGACCGCCCACGTCTTCCGGTCTCTGGCCGAGGCCATGGGCGCGGCCGTGCACATCAAGGTCACGGGCCAGGACGACCACCACAAGACCGAAGCCGTCTATAAGGCGTTCGGCCGCGCCCTGCGCCAGGCCATCCGGGTCGAGGGCGACGCCGTGCCGTCGACCAAAGGTGTGCTGTGACCGAGGTCGCAATCATCGCCTACGGCGCTGGCAATGTCGCCTCGGTGCAGTTCGCGCTGGAGCGGCTGGGCGCGACCGTGCGCCTGACCGACGATCCGACCGTGATCGCCGAGGCTGAACGGGTGATCCTGCCTGGCGTCGGCGCGGCCGGATACGCCATGAAGCGCCTGTCGGACCTGGGTCTGATCGCGCCGATCCGCGCCTTCCCCCGCCCACTACTGGGTGTGTGTCTGGGTCAGCAACTGCTGTTCGGATCGAGCGAGGAAGGCGATGGCGTCGATCTGCTGGGCTTCATCCCTGGCGCCGTGACCCGGCTGGAACCGACGGGTGCCCTGCCTGTGCCGCACATGGGCTGGAGCCGGCTGACGCGCGACCGCGACGACCCCTTGCTGGAGGGCGTCGCCGACGGCGCCTATGCCTATTTCGTCCACGGCTTCGTCTGTCCCGACGGACCGGCGACACTGGCGCGCGCCGACTATGGCGGCGTCGTCCCGGCTGTGGTTCGATCCGCCAACCGCTGGGGCTGCCAGTTCCACCCCGAACGCTCGGCCGAGGCCGGGGCGACCATCCTCAAGAACTTCCTGGGCCTGTCATGCTGATCTACCCCGCCATCGACCTGAAGGACGGCGTCTGCGTGCGCCTGATGCACGGCGACTTCGCCCAGGTGACGCATTACGACCAGCAGCCGGCCGCCCGCCTGACGACCTTCGCGGCCGAGGGCGCGGAGTGGATTCATATCGTAGATTTGGACGGCGCCGAGGCAGGCGAGGCGCGTCAGCATGCTTTGATCGGTGAACTGACCCAGGCCATCGACGTCAAGGTTCAGTCGGGCGGCGGCGTGCGCAGCGCCGACGACGTGAAAAAGCTGCTGGACGCCGGCGTGTCGCGCGTCGTCGTAGGTTCCTTGGCTGTGACCCAACCTGAGGCGGTAGCGACTTGGTTGGAAACCTTCGGCGTCGAGCGCATCACCCTGGCCCTGGACGTCAAGATCGAGGACGGCGTGCCGGTCCCGGCGCTCAAGGGCTGGACCCAGTCCTCGGGCATGACGCTTTGGGAGGCGTTGGATCGGTATCCCAAGGGGATGGCCAAACACCTGCTGGTCACCGATGTCGGTCGTGACGGCGCTCTGACCGGGCCGAACCTGGACCTGCTGGCCGAGATCCGCAGCCGTCGGCCGGATCTGGTGTTGCAGGCCTCGGGCGGCGTTTCCTCGCTGGACGATATCGCCGCGATCAAGGCGCTGGGCTGTCACGGCGCCATCGTCGGGCGCGCGCTCTACGAGAACTGCTTCACCCTGCCCGAGGCGATCGCGGCGGCCAAACGCTCGTGACGGCCCATCCTGCATCAAGCGGGGCGGTCGAATGACCGCCCGGCGGATCATTCCCTGCCTGGACGTGAAGGACGGCCGGGTGGTCAAGGGCGTGAAGTTCGTCGGTCACACCGACATGGGCGATGCGGCCGAGCTGGCCGCCCGCTATCGCGATGCGGGCGCCGACGAACTGGTCTTCTACGACATCACCGCCAGTCCCGAGGGGCGGACGCTGGACTACGGCTGGATCAAGGACATCGCCCGACTGCTGGACATTCCGTTCTGCGTCGCCGGCGGCATTCGCACCGTGGAGCAGGCGGCGCGCTGCCTGGACCACGGAGCGGACAAGGTCTCGATCAACTCCCCGGCTCTGGAACGGCCCGAACTGATCGCCGAGATGGCGAAGCGGCTGGGCAGCCAATGCGTCGTCGTCGGCGTCGATAGCCGGTTCGAAGACGGCGATTGGGTGGTCCACAAATATACCGGCGACCCCGATGCACGCCGTCATGCCGGCAAACGCACCCTGGACTGGCTGGACGAGGCGCAGAGCCTGGGCGCCGGAGAGATCGTGCTGAACTGCATCGATCAGGACGGCGTTCGGCGCGGCTATGACATCGAGCAACTGTCCGCCGCGCGGGCACGTCTGACCATTCCCCTGATCGCCTCGGGCGGCGCCGGCGCGGCCGAGCATTTCAAGGCTGTGTTCGAGCAGGCCGACGTCTCCGGCGCCCTGGCCGCCAGCGTCTTCCACACCGGCGCCATCGCCATTCCGGACCTGAAACAATACCTGGCCGACGAAGGCCTGGAGATGAGACTGTGATCGACCCGAACACCATCGACTTCGCCAAGGGCGCCGGATTGGTCCCCGTCGTGGTGCAGGACGCCGCCACGCTGCAGGTCCTGACCCTGGCCTATATGGATCGCGCTGCGCTGGACGAGACGATCGCATCCGGCGAGGCCACCTTCTTCTCGCGCTCGCGCGGGGGGCGTTGGAGGAAGGGCGAGACCTCGGGCGACCGGCTTTACGTCGTCTCCATCACGGCCGACTGCGACGCCGACGCCATCGTGTTGGGCGTCAGGCCGGTCGGAAACGCCTGCCACCTGAACCGGACGAGCTGTTTCGGAGAGGCCGACGCGCCGGGCTTGGGTCGGATCGCCCGGCTGGAGCGAACCATCGCCGAACGGGCCGCCGCCGATCCGTCCGAAAGCTGGACCGCCAAACTCATCGCACAGGGGCCCAAACGCATCGCCCAGAAGGTCGGCGAGGAGGGCGTGGAGACCGCTCTGGCCGGCGTCGCCGGCCCGGACGAGGAACTCGCCAGCGAGGCTGCGGATTTGATCTACCACCTGCTCGTTCTTCTCCATGCCCGTAACATGGTGTTTCAGGATGTGCTGGACGTGTTGGCCTCGCGAGCGGAAGCGGCCAAAGACAGCGGCTAGACCGTAAAGGCGTGCGTCCCGACAAATGGGATCATCGAGGGACAAGACATGGCGGCTCTCATTCTGTTTGGCGGCGGCGGCGATCTGGCGATGCGCATGCTTCTGCCGTCGCTCTATTTCCTCGAACACGATGGCCTGCTGCCTGAAGGGCTGAAGATCATCGGCGCCGCGCGTTCCGAAGAGAGCGCCGACGACTATATCGCCAAGGTGCACGAGGCGGTGAAGGCGCGCGCCGAGGCGGACAAGGTCTGGGACGAAGCCAGCTGGTCGCGGATGAAGGCGCGCCTGGACTATCTGGCGGTCGACGCCACCTCGCCCGAAAGCCTAAAGCCGCTGAAGGACAAGGTCGGCGACGGCGAGGTCACCTCCTTCCTGGCCGTATCCCCCTCGCTCTATGCCCGCATTGTCACGGCGATGAAGGCGGCGGGTCTGGCCGAAAAGAACTGCCGCATCGTACTGGAAAAGCCGGTTGGGCGCGATCTGAAGTCCTTCCTCGAAATCGACGACGCCGTGGCCCACGCTTTCAGCGAGAACCAGGTCTTCCGCATCGACCACTATCTGGGCAAGGAGACAGTCCAGAACCTGATCGCTCTGCGGTTCGGCAACACGATCTTCGAACCGTTGTGGAACAACCTGTCCATCGACCACGTGCAGATCACGATCGGCGAGACGGTGGGGGTCGGCGATCGCTGGCCCTACTATGACGAATACGGCGCCCTGCGCGACATGCTGCAGAACCACATGTTGCAGCTGCTGTGTCTGGTGGCGATGGAGCCGCCCAGCGACCTGGACCCCGACTCGGTGCGCAACGAGAAGGTCAAGGTGCTGCGGTCGCTGCGGCCCGTCACGGTGGACGAGGTCGAGCGCGTGACCGTGCGGGGTCAGTATGTGGCGGGCGTCTCGGAGGGCAAGCCGGCCAAGGGCTATGACGAGGAGCGCGGCCAGCCGTCGGACACCGAAACCTTCGTCGCCGTTCGCGCCGACATCGACAACTGGCGCTGGGCCGGCGTGCCCTTCTTCATGCGGACCGGAAAGCGCCTGCCCGAGAAGCGCACCGAGATCGTCATCCAGTTCAAGCCAGTACCGCACTCGATCTTCGACCGCGACGACCGGGGCGAGGTTCAGGCCAACCGGATGATCATCGAGCTTCAGCCCGAGGAAGACATCTCGCTGACGGTGATGAACAAGCGACCCGGCCTGGATCAGCGCATGCAGTTGCAGCCGATCAAGATGAGCCTGTCGTGGGGGGTGGACGGCAAGTCCGCCGCCCCGCCGCGCCGCCGCATCGCCTATGAGCGGCTGCTGCTGGACGCGATGGCGGGCGACTCGACGCTGTTCGTGAGACGCGACGAGGCTGAGCAGGCCTGGAAATGGGTGGACGAGGTGTCTGAGGCCTGGGCCGAATCCGGTCTGAAGCCCGACGACTACGTCGCCGGAACCTGGGGTCCCGACAGCGCGGACATGCTGATGGCCCGCACCGGCCGCGACTGGAATACGACCGATGTCTGAGACCCCAACCATCGAAGCCTTCGCCTCCGTCGAGGCCTGGGCCGAAGCCATCTCGGCGCGTCTGGCCGAAACTCTTGGCGCGGCCGTCCGCGACCATGGCCAGGCCCTGTTCGCCGGTCCGGGCGGTTCGACGCCCGCGCCCGTCTATCGCCGCCTGGCGGCGACAGATTTGGACTGGTCGAAAATCGCCGTGACCCTGGTGGACGAGCGGTATGTGCCCGAGACATCGCCTGAATCGAACGCCCGGCTCATTCGCTACGTGCTTCTTCAGGACAAGGCGGCGACGGCGCGCTTTATCCCGCTCTATACGCCCGAGGTCACCGTGGACCGTGCGGCCATCGTGGCGGCCAAGGCCCTGGCCGATGCCGGCGGGCGGTTCGATGCGGTGCTGCTAGGCATGGGTGAGGACGGCCATATCTGCTCCATGTTCCCCGAAAGCCCGACGCTGAAGACCTTGCTGACGCCGACGCTGAAGCCCACGGTGCTGGGCGTGCCGCATGGGCGCGACGGCATGGCGCCGACGATCGAACGGCTGTCGATCAATCTGCCCTATCTGATGTCGGCGGGCCGGGTGATCCTGGGCCTGAAGGGCGCCGCCAAGCGTAGCGTCTTCGAAGAACAGGCTCAGGGCGATCCAAAGATTCAGCCCATCGCCGCCCTGATCGCCGCCGGCGTTCCCCTTGAAGTTTTGTGGACGGAGGAAGGCTGAAATGGCGCTTCATCCTACGGTCGCCGCGGTCACCGCCCGCATCGTCGAAAAAAGCCGCGAGACCCGCGCCGACTACATCCGTCGCATGGACGCGGCGCGCGACAGCGGCGCCGGCCGCGCCAAGCTGAGCTGCGCCAACTGGGCCCACGCCTTCGCGGGCCAGACCATCGCCGACAAGCTGACCGCGATGGATGGGTCCAAGCCCAACCTGGGCATCGTCACCGCCTATAACGACATGCTGTCGGCCCACCAGCCGTTCGAGCGCTTCCCCGACGTGGTGCGCAAGGCCGTGCGCGAGGTCGGCGCCACGGCCCAGGTCGCCGGCGGCACCCCCGCCATGTGCGACGGCGTCACGCAGGGCCGTCCGGGCATGGAGCTGTCGCTGTTCAGCCGCGACCTGATCGCCATGTCGGCGGGCATCGCCCTGACGCACGACGCCTTCGACGCCGGCCTGATGCTGGGCGTGTGCGACAAGATCGTTCCGGGCCTGTTCATGGGCGCCCTGGCCTTCGGCCATCTGCCGGTCGTCTTCGCCCCGGCCGGCCCGATGCCGTCCGGCATTCCGAATGCGGAAAAGGCCCGGGTCCGGGCCGAATATGCGCAGAACAGGGTGGACCGTCAGACCCTGCTGGAAAGCGAGATCGGCAGCTATCACTCGCCCGGCACCTGCACCTTCTACGGCACGGCCAACTCCAATCAGATGATGATGGAGCTGGGCGGGCTGCACATGCCCTCCACCGCCTTCGTCCATCCCGACACCGGCCTGCGCGACGCCCTGACGGCGGCGGCGGCGAAACGGGCGGTCGAACTGGCCCGCAGCGGCGAGTGCCGCATGGCCGACGTCATCGACGAGAAATCCATCGTCAACATGATCGTGGCCCTGCTGGCCACCGGCGGCTCGACCAATCACGCCATCCACCTGGTCGCCATGGCGCGGGCGGCGGGCGTGCTGATCGACTGGACCGACATGGACGAGCTGTCGTCGGTCACGCCGTTGCTGGCGCGGGTCTATCCCAACGGCTCGGCCGATGTGAACGCCTTCCAGGCCGCCGGCGGCGTCGCCTTCATCGCGCGTGAGCTGGCGATGGCGGGCAATATCCACACTGACGTCACGACCATCATGGGTCAGGGCATCCAGGCCTATTTCCAGGAACCGTTGATGGTGGACGGCGAGCTGGTCTGGCGCGACGGGGTCCAGGAAAGTCTCGATCTGGATATCCTGCGCCCGGCCTCGAATCCCTTCGACAAGGAGGGGGGCCTGCGTCTGGTTCAGGGCGATCTGGGCCGCGCAGTCATCAAGATTTCCGCCGTCAAACCCGAGAACCGCATCGTCGAGGCGCCCGCCGCCGTGTTCGAGACCCAGGAAGACGCACTCCAGGCCTTCCGGGACGGCAAGCTGTTCCGCGATGTGGTCGTGGTCCTGCGCTTCCAAGGGCCCAAGGCGAACGGCATGCCGGAACTGCACAGCCTGTCGCCGGCCCTGTCCGTCATTCAGGACAAGGGGTTCAAGGTCGCCTTTGTCACCGACGGCCGCATGTCGGGCGCCAGCGGCAAGACGCCCGCCGCCATCCACGTCTCGCCAGAGGCCCTGGCCGGCGGCCCGCTGGCTCATGTTCAGGACGGCGACATCATACGCCTGGACGCCGAGGCCGGGGTCCTGACCACCGTCGGCGTTTCCGACCTGACCGCTCGTCCGCTGGCCGCCCGATCCGCCGTCAACGCCGAGGGTTCGTCCTGGGGTTATGGCCGTGAACTGTTCGGCGCCTTCCGCCATGTGGTCACGACGGCCGAACAGGGAGCGACGGTCTGTTTCGCCCTGCCGACCGGTTCGCGCGGCAACGACGACACCCCGCCCAATCCCAACTTCGTCGATCGGACTGTGGACGCCTGATCCACCGAACCGAGCGCAGGAAACGCCCCAATGAATGACAAGACCCTTCTCGTCGGCGATGTCGGCGGCACGAACGCCCGCTTCGCCGTGGCCCGCATGGTGGACGGCAAGCCCGTGCTGGACCACCACGAGAGCTTCCCGGCCGAGACCTATCCGACCTTCCTCGAAGGCGTCGCCGCCTTCATCGACGGCTGCGAGGTCAAGCCGACGGGCGGCGTGATCGCGGTGGCCGGTCCGGTCACGGACGGCGCCATCGACCTGACCAACTCGCCCTGGCAGGTGTCGGAGGCGGAGCTTCAGACCCTGGGCCTGAAGCCCGTCAAGCTGATCAACGACTTCGAGGCCCTGGCCTGGGGCGCGCCCATCGTGCCGGAAGACCAGCTGGAAAGTCTGGGCGGCCCGGTCGACGGCGATCCGCACTGCACCGTCGCGGTGCTCGGCCCCGGCACCGGTTTTGGGGTTTCGGCCCTGGTGCGCGATGCAGCCGGCAAGGAAATGGCCATGCCGTCCGAGGGCGGGCACGCCTGCTTCCCCCCCGGCGATCCGGTCGAGGACGAAATCCTGCGCATCCTGCGTCGCCGCTATGACCGGGTGTCGATCGAGCGTCTGATCTGCGGGCCGGGGCTGCTGAACATGCACCGTGCCTTGGCCGAGATCGACGGGCGCGAGACCCATATCGACGATCCGGCTCAGATCACCGCAACGGCGCTTGCCGATCCGAACAGCCCATGCGGCGCGACCCTGGCCCGCTTCTGCGCCATCCTGGGCGCGGTCGCAGGCGACATCGCCCTGACCACCGGCGCGCGCGGCGGCGTCTATATCGCCGGCGGCATTGTTCCGCGCATCCTGCCATTCATCAAGGCCAGTCCCTTCCGCCAGCGCTTCGAACGCAAGGGCCGGTTCAAGGAATATATGCAGGACATCCCGACCAAGGTGATCATGCACAAACACGCCGCGCTTCTGGGCGCCGCGAGGGTCGCCTTCGCCCAGTCGGAGGGCTGACGCGACGGACGATCACGAAAATCTCACGGCGGCGTGAACCGAACCGTCACCGTAGCGTTTGAGAGTTTCCACCTAGGAGAGGAAACTCAAATGAAAAAGTTCGCCATCGCCGCCGCTTCGGTCTTCATGCTGGCCGGCGTCGCCGCCTGCGGTGAAAGCGCCGCCGACAAGGCCGCTGAAAAGCAAGCCGACGCCATCGAAGCGACGGGCGAAGCCCGCGCCGACCAGCTGGAATCGCAAGCCGCGACCGCTCCGACCGCCGCTCAGGCCGACGCCCTGAACGCTCAGGCCGATCAGGTCGAGAAGAACGCCGACCGCAAGGCCGACATGGTCGAGCAGCAAGCCGGCAACGCTGATGGCGGCGCTACGACGGCCAACACGCCTTCGACCCACTAAGGTCTGGCGACCGACTAAATCCGTTTACGGATGGATCAGCCCCCGTCGTTCGCGACGGGGGCTTTTTTGCGTGCCTGCGACCTCAGTCGATGCACAGGGTCGGGCCGGCCTTGCCGTCCTCGACCGTCGTATTGCAGCCGAAACGGTCGCTGGTCGCCTGGCAGACGCCGGTCGCCGCCGTCCCCGGCGCCACGCCGCTGTTGCCCTCGATGCGGCAATCGCCCTGGCACTGATCGCCGTCGGTGCAGCGCTTGCCGGCGTCGGCGTAAGAGATGACACACTGCCAGGACTGCATCCGCCCGACCTGTTTCATCGTGCCGCCGCGCGTGGCGCAGGACGCGGCGTCGGCGCTCTGCATCGGCGCATCCGACGCCGTTCCAGTGGTCTGGGGCGAGCAGCCGGCGGCCAGCAGGGCGACGGCGGCGATGAGGGAAATGCGGATCATGAGATCTGTCCTTTGGTGAAGCCTGACCAGACGTCGTCGTAGTCGAGCTGCATCTGCGGTGATTCCGACGCCCATTTCGTGACGCGGATCGGCATGCGCGTCTCGAACATGAAGGCCAGGGTGTTTTCGATCTTGTGCGGCTTCAGCTCGGCCTTGATCGCGCCGTCATAGCTGGCCTGATCCGGGCCGTGGCCGCTCATGCGGTTGTGCAGCGATGCGCCGCCCGGCGCGAATCCGCCGGCCTTGGCGTCATAGGCGCCAGTCACCAGACCCATGAACTCGCTCATCACGTTGCGGTGGAACCACGGCGGGCGGAAGGTGTCCTCGGCCACCATCCAGCGCGGCGGGAAGATGACGAAGTCGATATTGGCGGTGCCGGGCGTCTCGGACGGGCTGGTCAGGACGGTGAAGATCGACGGATCAGGGTGGTCGTAGCTGACGGTGTTGATCGTGTTGAAGCGCGCCGTGTCATAGCGGCAGGGCGCCAGATTGCCGTGCCAGGCGACGACGTCCAGCGGGCTATGATCGAAGGTCGTGGCCCACAGGCGGCCGCCATATTTCTGGACGCACTCGGTCGGGCGATCCACGTCCTCATAGGCCGCAACCGGCGTCTCGAAGTCGCGCGGATTGGCCAGGCCGTTCGAGCCGATGGGGCCGAGATCCGGCAGGCGGAACGGACTGCCGTAGTTCTCGCAGACATAGCCGCGCACCGGCCCCTTAACCTCGACGCGGAAGCGTACGCCGCGCGGGATCAAGACGATGTGACCCGGCTGGGCCTCGATAACGCCGAACTCGGTGACGAAGCGATGCGCCCCCTCTTGGGGCACGATCAGCAGTTCGCCGTCGGCGTCATAGAAGACCCGGTCGGTCATCGATCGGTTGGCGACATACAGGTGAATGCCCGCCCCGGCCCCGCCGTCCGGTTCGCCGTTGCCGCCATAGGTCGTCAGCCCCTCGACCCAGTCGGTCGCAGCCTGCGGCATCGGCAGCGGATCCCAGCGCATCCGGTTGGGATTGGGCGGCGTCTCGTCGAACGGACCGGAGCGGACCCGCCCCTGATCGAAGGGCGTGTAAGGTCCATGCTGGGCCGACGGACGCAGGCGATAGAGCCAGCTGCGCCGGTTCTCGGCGCGCGGGGCGGTGAAGGCGGTGCCGGACAGCTGTTCGGCATACAGGCCCATCGGCGTCTTCTGCGGCGAGTTTCGGCCCACCGGCAGGGCGCCGGGCGCGGCCTCGGTCGCGAAATGATTGCCGAAACCGGTCATGTAGGCGGGCGCGTTGGATCGCGTCATGTCGTGTCTCCCTATGCTCCCTCGTTTAGCCGTCCCCGGCGCCAGCGTCACCCTTTGCCCGTCAGGCAACAGCTTGGCGGTTGGCGCGTTGCTGTGGCCTCGCGGAGGGATTTCCATGACCTATCTGACCCGGGCGGTGTTCGCCTTCGCCAGCCTGCTGCTGTTGCTGGCGGCCATGGCCCTGATCGGGTTCGGGGTGAAGGATGCGCTGCACGGCATCGGCTCGCCCGACAAGTCCGGCGCCGACGCGGTTCTGGACGTGCTGGGCTATGTCATCGTCGCCATCGCCGTGTTCGACGTGGCCAAATACATCTTCGAGGACGAGGTTCGACGCGGCAACGAAAAACGCAGCGCCGCCGAGGCCCGGCGCAGCCTGACCAAGTTCCTGTCGACCATCGTCATCGCCCTGTTCCTCGAAGCGCTGGTGGTGGTGTTCAAGACGGCGCGCGAGGACGTGGCGCAGCTGCTCTATCCCACCGCCCTGCTGATCGCCTCGGTGCTGGTGCTGGTGGGCCTGGGCGTCTTCCAGCGCCTGTCGGCCACGGTCGAGGAAAAGGTCGGCGACGACGACGAGGCCGAGGACCGCAAGGACAAGGTCAGGCGAAAGGCCGCGCCCTAGCCTTTGCTCGGCAGGAAGGGCGAGAAGGTGATGACGGTGAATGTGTCGCGCACGTGCGGCCGCGTCTGGACCTGTTTCGTCACGAAGGTGCCGATGTCGGCGTCGCGCGGCAGGTTGAACTTGGCCAGCAGGTCGTGCTGACCCGAGGTGGAATAGACCTCCGAGACGTTCTCGACATTGTCCACGATATCGGCCGCCACGTCGTTGGCGTAGCCCAGCTCGCATTTGATGAAGACGAAGATGGCGGTCATCATGGCGGATCAGTCCTCTGGTTCGAGGGCGCTTCTAGCGGACGAAGACGTGACGGGTAAGCCGCAAGACACAGACGCCGTGCTGGAGGCGCAATACAACAACCGCGCCCTGGTGCCCGACCATCCCGCCGTGATGGCGCGCTGGAAGGCGGGATCGGAGACCGCCCGCGCCGCCCATCCGCCCCAGATCCTGAAATACGGCCCGGGCGAGCGCGAGCGGATCGACTGGTTCGACGCCGGGGACAGCGCGCCGGTCGTCGTCTTCCTGCACGGCGGATACTGGCAGGCGCTGGATGCGGGCTGGTTCAGCTTCGTGGCTCCACCCCTGCTGGCCCACGGCGTCAGCGTCGCCATTCCGACCTATGATCTGGCGCCGAGCGTGCGGCTGGGTCGGATCGTCGATCAGGCGCGAGCAGCGGTCGATCTGATCCGCGGCCGCACCGGCGCGGCGCCCGTCGTCAGCGGCCATTCGGCGGGCGGGCATATGGCGGCCTGCCTGCTGGAGGACGGGCGAGCCTCGGCGGCGGTCGCCCTCTCGGGCGTGTTCGATCTGGAGCCGCTGATCCCCACATCGCTCAACGTCGCCCTGGACCTGAATACGACCGAGGCCCAGGCCCTGTCGCCAATCCGATGGCCGGCGCCCGCTGGCGCAAATCTGGACTGCATCGTGGGCGGTGCGGAAAGCGAGGCCTTCGTGGATCAAAGCCGCGCCATGGCCGCGCGCTGGGGCGACGCCGGAGCCAAGACGCGGTTCGAGGCCCTGCCCGGCCTGAACCATTTCACGGTTCTGGATCCGCTGTTCGATGCGCAGAGCACCCTGGTCAGGCGGCTGGCCGACCTGGCCCATCGACGCTGAGCCTCAATCAGACCCGGCGGCGAAAATAGAGTCTAATTCGTCTAATTCGTATGAAATCTCCCGCTCCCCTCCCTGACAGATGGGCCTGAGCGGCGAGGCTTTAAGAGGGTCGGTCGGCGCGCCAGATGAAGACGAAGTTGCGGTGTTCAGCCCAGGTCTGACCCTCGACATGATCGCCCGATAGGCAGGCCGCCGTGTGATAGGGGCCTGCGCCGTCGGTGGTGCGGAACGAGACGCACAGCCGGCCGTGCTGGCGCTTCCATCGGCCCGCCTCAATGCGGCTGTTGTAGAAGTCGCCCGTCACGACGCCATCAGCCTTGAGCGTCAGGTTCATGGGCTGGTAATAGGGCTGGGCCGGATCGGTCGCCAGATCGACGGACCAGGTGCCGTCCATGTCGGCGGCGGGCGGCGGATCCTGAACGGTCAGAAGGGCGACGACGGCGAGGGCGGCGAACATCCCGCTTCTCCAAGAGGCGATTAACCGAACGACGGTCTGCCTTTCGTCACAAACCGTCAAGAGAACGTCTGCGCTAACGCGGTTTGACTTGACCTCGCGTCCGCGACAGCGGAGGTCGGACGCGAACCTATCGCAGAGGAACCCGTCCATGGCCCATGATCGCGTCAGCGTGCTTCAGGCGCTTCAGACCCAGGGCGTGTGCCCGGTCTTCTACCATCCCGACGCCGAGGTCAGCCTGAACGTCATCCGCGCCTGCGCGCGCGGCGGGGCGCCGGTGGTCGAGTTCACCAATCGCGGCGACTTCGCCTGCGACCTGTTCGGCGAGATCAATCGCGAACTGATCAAGACCGACCCGAACGTCGTCCTGGGCATCGGTTCGGTCGTCGATGCGGGAACGGCGTCGCTTTATCTGAACCGGGGCGCGCGGTTCGTGGTCAGCCCCTGCCTGATCCCCGACGTGGCCAAGGTCTGCAACCGTCGCATGGTCGCCTATTTCCCCGGCTGCGGGTCGGTGACCGACATCGGCGAGGCGCACGAACTGGGCTGCGATATCGTCAAACTGTTCCCCGGCTCGTCGGTCGGCGGACCGGACTTCGTCAAGGCGGTCAAGGGCCCGATGCCCTGGGTCAAGATCATGCCCACCGGCGGCGTTGATCCGGACGAGGCGTCCATCGCCAAATGGTTCGGCGCGGGCATCGTCGCGGCGGGTATGGGCTCCAAACTGGTGACCGATGAAGCCGTGAAGTCGGGCGACTGGGCCGCCATCGAGGCGTCGGTGCGTTCGGCGGTGAACGCCGTCGCCGCCTTCCGCGCGTCCAAGTAGGGCTGAGCGCCCAAGCGCCGTCAGCGGGGCGCGCGGTCGTCCGGCTGACGGTGATCTGGCCCGTGCGCGACGGCGCGACGGGCGGCGCCCTTACGCTGAAGGATCGGGGCCATGGCCTTGCGCTCCTCGGGCGTCAGCGTCGCCAGCACCGCGACCGCGCCGTTTTCCAGGCGCGTGCGGCCCCGCATCTCGGCGGCTCTGGACTGCTCCAGCAGGCTTTCGACCCCGGCCGCGTCCAGAGTGGGCTGACCGGCGATGTCGATGGCCTCGCGCCGGGCGGCGCGGGCCGCCTCGAAATCAGGACGCGCCGCCAGGGCCGATTCTCGCAGCGCGGTGCGCACGCGCTGGCGCACAGCCGGATCCAGATCGGCCAGCACCTCGGCCAGCGGTCCCTCGCGGCCCGGACGGCGCTGATCTTCGATCCGGCGTTCGATCCGGTCGCGATTGACGACATAGGTGACCCCGCCCGCCACGGCGAACAGGTTCAGGGCCACCGAGACGGCCAGGGCGATCTTCAGGCTCTTGGACGTCATCCCAGCAATTCCGTGTCATCCACGCCCGTCAGCGAGGATTGGTAAAGCACCGCATCGGCGCGCGCGTCGGCGGTCAGATGCGTCGTCAGGCCCACGCCGGCGACCACGCCCGCACAGGCCGCGGCGGCCCAACCGGCGCCCAGATACCAGATTGCCTTGCCCAGACGGCTTTTCGCCAGGGGCGCCGCCGCAAGAATACGCGCGGTCAGGGCGGCGGACGGGACAGGTCTGGGCGCGGCGTCGAGCAGAGCGTCCAGCGCGGCCGCCTGATCCAGCACCGCCTTCAGCGACGGATCGGCGACGATCAGGCTTTCGGCGAAGGCGCGCTCGGACGCGGGCCACCGACGCAGGTCGGCGCCGTAGGCGTCCGCCAGTTCGTGCAACCGTTCCGCCTTCATCGTCCGTCTCCTCTAATTGACCCCGGACCGATGTCCGAAAGGGCCAGACGCAATGCGCGACGACCGCGCGACAACAAACTCTCCAGCGCCTCGACGCTGATCTCCATCAGGGCCGCCGCATCGATATTCGACAGGTCCTGATAATGGCACAGGACGATGGCCTCGCGCTGTCGGTCCGGCAGCCGTTTCAGGGCCGCCGTGACCCGTACGCCCGTCTCGGCCGCCAGCAGACCGCGATCCGGCGCCGGGCCTTCGTCGGGACGATCCGGCGGCGTGTCGGTCGGGATTTCGCGCCGACGCCTCAGCCGGTCGTAACAGAGGTTCAGCGCGACCCGGTGCAGCCAGGTGTCGAACCTGGCCTTGCCGGGCGTCCACTTTGGCGCCTGACGCCAGGCCTTGAGCATCGTCTCCTGGGCCACGTCCTCGGCCTCGACGGCGTCGCCCAGCATGCGCTGGGCCAGCGACAGGATGCGCGGCAGCTTGCGCGAGACGAGCGTCTGCGCCGCCGCCGGGTCGCCCTGCCCCACGCGTCGCACCAGATCCTCGTCGGGGTCGACGATCGCGACCAATCCTGCCTCTTCCGCTGCTGACGAAAGGGACCGGTGCGTTCACGACGGCCGACCCCGACACCGTCTTACTCCGAAGCCGGGACGGGGGAAGCAGGTTGTTGCGCCTGGTGCTGGGTCTGGCGGGCCGCGCGGCGTTCCTGCCGTTGCTCACGCTGAGCGGACATGACCGCCCGGCGCTCATCGGCGGAGATCACGCCGTCGCGATCCGCGTCCATCTTGTCGAAACGCTCGCCCAGCTTGGCGGAGGCTTCGGCGATCACCACCGGCCCGCGTTCGCGTCCTTGTCCGCGCATGGCGTGATGCGCGTCCCCGCGACGCCCCTCACGATGACCGGCGCGGTCCGCGCGCGGACCGCGATCCGGGCGTGCGGCATGGCCGGCGTCGAACTCGGCGCGGCTGATGGAGCCGTCGCCGTTCGCGTCCAGCTTGGCGAACCGGTCGCCCGCGCGTTCGGCGCGACGGGCCTGCATGGCGGCGGCGCGCTCGTCGGGGCTGACCACGCCGTCGCGGTTCGTATCGAGTGCGGTCAGGCGCGCGATGCGCGCATCAACGAACTCGGCGCGGGTGATCTGGCGGTTTGGATCTGCGCGCATGTGATGCGGCGCAGGGGCGCCGGCGGCGGTGGCCGGGGGAACCTGTGCTGTCGCGGCGCCGGCGGCGGCGGCCAGAGCGATGACGCCCAGGCCGGTCAGAAAGGTGTTTCTCATCTCGATCATCTCCACAGGCGCGTTTGGCGCCCTTTGACATTGCCCTGTCAGGAGATTGAACGCGGCGTTGCGGATTCTCCGTCGCGGCCTGCTGGCACCGCCCGCTCGAAGGCCTTTCGCGCTCGCGCGCGCAAGTCGGTCAGCTCGGTCTTCAGCGTGTCGAAGTCCGGCGCGCCGGCGGCCTCGGCCAGGCGCAGCTGGAAGACGCTGGGTTCGCCCTCCGGGTCGACCCGCCCCTCGAAGGCGGCGGCCAGAAGATGGGCCAGGCGCTGCTGCACGCGCCAGGCCTCGGCCAGGACCGGGTCGTCGTGTAGGGCCTCAAGCGTCGACAGGGTCAAAGGCTCACCGATGGCGGCGGCCTGAAGCTGGCGGAACTGGGCCGCGAACTCGGCGTCCACCTGCCCGCCCGGCGAGAGCTTCAAGTCCCAGAAGCCGTGCGGGCGACGCTCGCGATCCATCAGGGCGCGCATCGCTCGGATGTCGGCGGCGACATCGACGCCGGGACGCGGGCGACGCAAGGCGGCCTCGATAGCGGCCGAAACCTGGGCGCCGAACTTGGGATCGCTGGCCCAGACCACGCGAGCGCGAGTCAGGACCATGAACTCCCAGGTCTCGGCCTCCTTGGCGTAATAGGCGTCAAACGCCTTCAGCCGCACCGAAACCGGGCCCTTGGAGCCGGTGGGGCGCAGGCGCATGTCTACCTCATAAAGTCCGCCCTCCGCCGTATGCGCCGACAGGGCCGCAATCAGCCGCTGGGTGAAGCGGGCGTAGAAGACATCGGCGGTCCAGCCCTTGATCTCGGACGTCGCCTCGGGCGGCGCCTCGTACAGGGTCATCAGATCCAGGTCCGATCCGGCCGTCATCTCGCGCGAACCGGCCTTGCCCAAGGCGACCACCGCGACCGCACCGGGGAAGGCGCCGCCCAGTCGTTCGGTCTCGGCCAAAGCGGCGGGCGACAGGGTGCGCATGGCGGCGTCGGCCAAGGCGGCGTAGGCGCGGCCCGCCGCCTCGGCCCCCGCCCGGCCGGTCAAGGCGTGGATGCCGATGCGGAACATCTGCTCGCGATGCAAGCGGCGCACGGCGTTCATGGCCCCTTCGAAATCCTCGGTCTCGCCGGCCTCGCGCAGCATCTGTTCGGTCAGACCGGTCTCTTCGGACAGATCGACCAGGAAGCGGGCGTCCAGCACGCCGTCCAACGCCGCCGGTTGCCGGCCCAAGGTGCGCGCCAGACGCGGCGCGAAGGCCATGACGCCCAACACCATCTCGAACAGTTTGGGCTGGTTCAGGAACAGGGCCTGGACCTGCACGCCCGCCGCTAGGCCGGAGAAGAAGACGGCGAAACGCCGGAACGCCTCGTCCGGCGCACCGGATCGGGCCAGAGCCTCCAGCAGGCGCGGCGCCAGGCGGGTGAACAGTTCGCGGCCCCGCGCCGTGCGTGTCGCCGGGATCCGGCCGTGGTGCCAGCTGCGGATTGTGTCGGCGACCGACGGCGCCTCGGAAAAGCCCATGCGACGCAGGGTTTCCAGCGTCTCGGGATCGTTCTCGACCCCGGTGAAGACCAGGCTGCCGTAGCTGGAGTCCAGATCTTCGCCGCCCTCGAACAACTCGCCGTAGCGGGCGTTGACCCGCGTCAGGAGGGCCTCGACCCGGGCGTCGAAGGCGGCCAGATCGTCCGACCCAGCCAGGGCGGCGACGGCGGCGCGGCGTTCGGCGTCCTCGGGCAGGCGGTGGGTCTGCTCGTCGTCGAGCATCTGCACGCGGTGCTCCAGCCCGCGCAGCTCGACATAGGCGGCGGACAGTTCCTCGCAGACCGCCTGGGGCACATGGCGCGCGTCGGCCAGAGCCTTCAACGCCTCCAGCGTGCGCTGTTTGCGTAAAACGGGATCGCGGCCGCCCAGGATCAGCTGCTGGGTCTGGGCGTAGAACTCGATCTCGCGGATGCCGCCGCGACCCAGCTTCAGATTGGCTCCTGCGGCCTGCAGCCCCTCGCCCGTCTTGTGGACGTGGATCTGTTTCTTGATCGACTGGATGTCCAGCACGGCGGCGTAGTCCAGGCTGCGGCGCCAGATGAAGGGGATCATGGCCTTCAGGAACCGGCCCGCCGCGCGCATGTCGCCCAGCACCGGCCGCGCCTTGATGAAGGCCGCCCGCTCCCAGTTCTGACCCACGCTCTCATAATAGGCCAGGGCCATCGGCCCGGCGACGACCGGCGGGGTCGAGGATGGGTCGGGCCGCAGCCGCAGATCGACGCGGAAAACATAGCCGTCGCCCGTTCGCTCGGTCAGCAGGGTGGCGATCCCCTTGCCGACGCGATTGGCGAAGTCCTGCATTTCCTCGCCTTCGCGCAGGGCCAGGCCCATCAGGCGCGGCTCGAAGAAGAGGGAGATGTCGATGTCGGACGAATAGTTCAGCTCATTGGCGCCATGTTTGCCCATGGCCAGGCCGAACAGGCCGGGAATAGGGCCGCGCGGATCGCCGGGCGGCGAGATCAGCCGGCCGCGCGCCCTCTGTTCGGCGGCGACCGCGCGCAGGGCGGCGCGGCACGAGGCGTCGGCGAACCGGGACAGGGCGTCGGTGACCTGGTCCAGATCCCACACCCCGCCCAGATCGGCCAAGGCGGTCAGCAGGTGCAGGTCGGCCTTCAGCACGCGCAGCGGGGCGCGCACCGCGTCCGGTTCGGCGTCCAGCGCGTCCGTGTCACGGATGATCCGCTCCAGCGCTTCGACCGGATCGGCTTCCAGCAGGCTTCGCAGATGGGCGGGCCGGCGGCGCATCAGACCGGCGAGATAGGGCGAAGCGCCGGCGACGGGGGCCAGGGCGGGCCAGGCGGCGTCCAGAGTCTCGCGCCAGCCGTCGGCGTCGGCGGCTTGGATCAGGGTTTCGTGCAGGCGGTCGGCGGCGGCGATGTTTGTGACCGGACCGGCAGGCGTGAGGCTGTCACCCAACGGGATCGAGGTTTCTGGATGGGCCATCACATCATCCGCTCATCCCTGTCGAGGCCGGCGGCAGCACTAGCGCCACCCGCAACCCTGGTCCGAAGTCGCCGTAGGCGCCGGGGCCTTCGTCCAGCACCACCCGTCCGCCGTGCGCCTCCGCCACCGCCGTCACCAACGAAAGCCCCAAGCCCGATCCGGGTTCGGTGCGGCTGTTGTCCAGGCGCACGAACCGCTGGACCACCCGCTCTCGGTCATCTTCAGGCACGCCCGGTCCGGTGTCGGTGACGGAATATTCGATCTCGCCAGACGAGCGCCGTCGCGCGCGCAGCTTAACCGCCCCTCCGGCGGGGGTGTATTTGATGGCGTTGTCGATGAGGTTGGCCAGGGCCTGGGCCAGAAAGGGCTGGTTGCCCTCGATCATCAGCCCCTTTTCGACCTCGGACGAGAAGTCGATGTCCTTGTCCTCGGCTGCGGGTTCATAAAGCTCGGCCATGTCGGCGGCGAGGTCGGCGGCGTCCATGACCTTGGGGTCCGGCGCCCCGCCCGCCTGCAGCCGCGCGATGGCCAGGACGGTGTTGAACGTCTTCAGCAGATGGTCGGCCTCGTCCAGGGCGATGCCCAGGGCGTCCACCCCGTCGATCTTGCCGGCTTCGGCGTCGATCAGGGCCACCTCCAGCTTGGCCCGCATCCGCGTCAGGGGCGAGCGCAGGTCGTGGGCGATGGCGTCGCCGGCGTGGCGGATCGAGGACATGGACGCCTCCAGCCGATCCAGCATGGTGTTCAGCCCCTGGCCCAGTTCGTCCAGTTCGTCGCCGGTGTGGCGCACGGGCGCACGGACCTTGAGGTCGCCGTCCTGCACCGACTGAACGACGCGGTTCAGCCCGGCCATGGCGTTTTCGACCCGCCGGCTGATGTAGAGACCGCCCGCCAGGCCCAGCAGCATGACCAGAGCCATGGCGCCCCACAGGGCCTGGGTCAGCCGCGCCAGATAGGCCTCGATGTCGCCGATGTCCTGACCAACGAACAAATGTTCGCCGCCGGCCAGGGTGGTGATCACCCCGATGGAGCGACGCCGCTGGACCTTGCCCTGGGCGTCCGTGTCGGTCAGGCGGAAGGTCTCCCAGTCGCTGGCGCCGGCCGGCAGGCTGAGGTCTATGTCGATCGGGGATTCGGTGATGTTGCCGGTGATCGTCTTTCCGGCCTTGTCGGTCAGCAGATACAGATACGGCCCGCCCCGGATGGAGCGTTCGACTAAGGCCTGGTTCAGGGCGTCGATGCCGCGCGTGCGGTGGATCGCCGTCAGGGCGCCCAGTTCGATCTCCACATCCGCCTTGGCCCGACCTTGGGCCTCCGACGCCGAAGCGAAATAGACATAGGCCAGGATCGCCCCCGCCGCCGCCACGAACAGCGCCAGGAACAGCAGCGTCAACCGGAAGGGCGTGCGGCGAAGGAGGGAGGGAAGGCGCATCCTAAAATCCTCCCCCGTTCACGGGGGAGGGGGACCACGAAGTGGTGGAGGGGGCGGCTTCAG